>Ga0307514_10000144_pt1 | contig 202712 bp, 214 predicted proteins | sample 16_EM_MG_FD_203088 | JGI IMG/M metagenome (GOLD analysis project Ga0307514, IMG submission 203088) | Populus trichocarpa ectomycorrhiza microbial communities from riparian zone in the Pacific Northwest, United States - 16_EM | ecosystem: Host-associated > Plants > Roots > Unclassified... | reverse complement strand
ATCGCCAATAAGACCCACAGATAAGTGGCTATCATTGAGGGATTTAATCATAGCGATGTGTCAAGGGTTTGGCCGACGGCATGAGGGCACAAGCTATAAAGAGATCACATTGTTCCGGCAATGAAGAGACAAGCTCGAACAGCTAGAGAAACAGTTACCTACCAGCGGAGAAATATCCTTATTTATTATTGCGTTTTATGATACCTATACCTATTATATACCTAGAATCTATTAGCTTTGTGTAGCGGCAGCCCCGCACCTCGGAAGCACTACGATACGGATGACCATTACCTTCGAGAACGACAACGACGTTATTGTATACGCCCTTGAGAAGGTCATTGCTCACGCTAGAAGAACTTCGCAGATCTTCGTAGCGCAGTGTGTGTGGTGGCTCGCATCGATTATAGGGTTAGAGCTAGGATTAGTTACCTATATCGATAATATCCAGTCCAGGATCAACGTTTCAGTTGTCCCCGAGAATATCCCCAGGAACGATAAAACTGTATCTCCAGTACCTAGGGATAATCAGGAAGACCGAAGACAGGATAAAATACTAGAAGAAGTGTGAGGAATTCCTAAAGGATTCTAGACGGCAAAGAAAGATCGCCGGCCTTAAAGCAACAGGGAGGACCCTTACTGGCTGTATTAATCCTACGACTATTTCCAAAAAGCACTTAAGGAAAAAGGATCGAATTATAAGGAAAGCCGCTGATCCACCAAGGGAAGTAGATTCAAGAACAGCAGGCATCGATCAAGCAGAAATAGGAAGACGTAAGAGAACCGGAGAGTGTCTGCGGTGTGCCTGGCCATCCGATAGGAAAGGTTCACATCGGGTAGCGGATTGTAGGTGGCCAATTAAGCTGGATAAAGGAACAGCGAATTTTCCCAAGGCCAAGAAAAACCGAAAGGCAACACAGTTGCCTCAGCAGTCACCGGTCGAGGAAGGAACTAGCGAGGCAAGTAGTTCTGAGGAATCATCTGACGATTCATTATAAGGGATAGGATCTACGGCCGTACGCATCTAAGAACATATACGAGTTACTAAGTATATTGTCGAAAGGTGTTGTTACCCCCGTAACACTCGATCAGTATCGTTATCATCCTGCTTCATCAGAATTATAGCCTGAACATTAGCTATCTCCAACACTATACTCGAAGGCTAGATTGGATGTTCAATCATCTTTTTGGCAATGAAGATTGGCTGTCTTCTGCAATGCACGTGCAAGTGCTCTCTCAAGGTGTACTTCTTAATTCTTCTGAGAATAGTTATTCCTCACCTGGCTGGCCGTAGGTTCCATATTTGATGAAGTGAAGTTGGGAATATCGAGGGAAGTGTATAAGGGTAAATACAGTATGAAGTTTAATAGAATAACGGGAAAACAGGGCAACAAAGTAAGACGCGGTCAAGCAGGATGCAATTTGTGGCGTGCCTGGAAAGAGTCCTGAAGACATGTCAGCGGTTTATATTTAAATTGCTGATGGTAGTTCTTTGTTGCGATTTAGGAAGCGTCAGGTGCACCGGATTAGATGGATTCTTCTTGCCTCCAATCCCCACATGTTGGCACTCGTATCCAAGTATGCTATTGATGCAAGAATTGGAGGTTCATGTAAGCCAACATACCTAGAATTGAACAAGATGCACCTGAAGGACTCAAGACATTAACATGGTTGTATTGCTAACTAACTCTCAGGACCAGACATGGGAAACTGATGAATGGGTTGATCATGACCGCCCCTGTATATGACTCCGCCGAAGTTATCTCATTATACCTCTAGTTTGAGCATATGAGTGGTGACCGCGTGGCACAGAATTGTCGGTGTGTTGAAGATTCTTGCAGAACTTGGACTGAGGATAGAGTTGGGACCTTGGTGAGTGGCAACAGTTGAAGTTACATGGGTTCAAACAGAGATTATTGCTGATAGTGGATAAATATCAATCTCCGAATGCGGTATACCAGTCGGAAGGAGACCGTATTTTCATGATATTCTGTTGTTTTAGGATTCTGCAGCAAAGTTAGTGGTCGATTAGGCAATGTCGTGTGCAGAACTTCACTTTCCATGGTCTGAGTCTGCTGAATCACAATATGTATGCAGTAACTGTAAGTGAAGACGGAGGATTTGGGATTACAAAGGCGAGATTCAACATAGAGGAAGAATGGTAAAGGTACGATAAAGATTCAGGGGTAATCTAATCGACTCCAGTTGTCTTCAATGCCAAGATTGCTAGTGAATGGATCATTAATTGTCACTCACATTATGATGTTGCGCATAATATCTTGTAAGAACGAGATGAATACGTCATGAAGCTTCATCTGACAGCGGAAAGACCAATGACAGCATGCAGTTCTGGCCAATTGAGGTGCAGCGAGCATTGAATCTGCATGCAGAATTCAATCTAATGTAATGGCTGGGATTGTAGGCTCTCCTGACTTTGACAGTTACTTGTACTCTCAGAAACTGCCTTTTCTTAACTCGAGCTTTCATCACGATTTGTACTTCATGCACTGTTGGGATGGGACGTTGGCAGAAATCAGATATTGTCTGGCTATGATATGTCACGAACTTCAGGCGTTCAAGATATGCAGTGGACGGGATCTTGCCGGTCACCAATTGAGCCGTTGAGCTGAGACTGGCATTCAGCTTCTATCTCTTCGAGTTCTCTTGGTGGAAATTGGTTCATAATCTATATTAAGATCCAGGTTTGTAGTGGCCCAAACTTACAAGTTAGTTAAAATGTAGTTACGTCTGCATTAGAAGTGTGGTGAATTTAAGCCCATTCGAGGAAGTGTGGTATACAAGTGAGCGGGATTTGCCATTCATCTGCAGAATCGCTTAGCAGAAGCCGACTTTTGAGGTTCACTGTCTCAAGCTGCAGCTCGATTGTGGAGCCCGAATGACAGAAGCTATTTTAGGATCTTGGAAATGTAAGGTCCAAACATACTTCTCAGTCAACATCCAGTTAAGTGTTGTTACATATCGCCCAGGGCTGTGCATCTACGGTAAGCGTGTGGTGGACACCTTCCTCCAATGCATAGGTTGACATGGAGCATAACCGTTGTGGCAATTAAGTGGCGGCCTTCACATACCGATCAAGCATATATTCAGACATTAGCTTAGGCCGAGAGGGATGAGCTGCGCCTGCACCTAAAAGTTTAGTGTCTGAAAGATGACACTCTGTGTGCTCTTGCAGCCACAGATTCAAAGCATTCAGGAAAGAGAAAATCTGCTTGGAATGGAGCAAAATGAATTGTTCAAGGGCAATGTGAAGTGGGTATACACAGTTCAGAGGCATGCCTGGAGTGGGATCATATGTTCATAATGAGTGGCTGCTAGTCAAAATTGGCCAGTGAATAGAATATGCGTGTGGTGTCAAATCTGAGACCATTAACCTCGACAGGAGAGTGGATTTGTGGTGTGCCTGAACTTCATTCCTGAGTGAGGAAATACTAGGCTGTATTCTTGAAGAAAGCCTGGAATATGCGAGCCATGTCTTAGGATACGATATATCAACTCGATATTGCTTAGACAGTCTGTCTATCCCTGGATGATTAGAGATATACTGTACTGGATCTGTCTCAGGTGAGTCGAGAAGTTGAGAGCGATTCTCTTGTGCAATCGACTGTAAATTATTCAACATTGATGATTCAGTGAATATCCCAAATTCTTTCGTGACTCTAGTATCTGGTGCGCCTGAAATAGACAAGCAACAAGAAATTGGCATCAAATTTGGAAGTTCAGTCACACCTGAAAACACAGATCTCGTTTGCAGATTTCGGAATCACAATCCCACAGACAATACATGATGAAGATGAGCAGTGACAGCAGCTCGACAGATTCTCACACAGAGAAATATACTGTAGCACAGAATTTCACTTTGCCCACCATTGAACTGGCGCACCTGCTTTTCATGACATATTAGTTCATCCAAACAAGGCTATGATTCAGTTTACCAGATATCTGTTTACCATTGCCATCATCTCATATTCATCACTATAATCATCTAACACAAAATGGAATGGAACTGTAACCAATACTCCTGGACTCCTCAATTGCGCCTTATTCTCCATTTCATGTGCCTATTTTGCATCACTTGGTGAGATTGTGTTGGTTCAATGTTTAAATAGGCGTACCTTGATTTCACTGCCCTGGTAGTTATCGTTCATCTTCACCATCTGACAGCACAAAGACTCCATGCTCCTTAAGCCGCTTCGTATGGTCCTGACAACACTCTAGAATCCGGTATATCATCGTCGTCGTGATGTTCAGTCGGTTCGTCAGACCATGCATGACTCTCATTTGAGCCACTACAGAGAGCTGGTGGAGATCACTCGCTCTATTATTGTAACCATTGGGTCCAGTATTCAGTAGCCATGTATGTGGAACTCTGTTTTGCCCCAGTCGGACACCCCATGCAAATGTCTGGTGCTGCGCATTTAATACCCAGAACTCCTGAGTTATTAACGCATGGTTTGCTACTGTGAGATTGAGGCCTGTCCCACCCACTTTGGGTGTAGTTACAAACACAGAGGGATTTGGGGAATCTTGGAATTTGAGCTGCATTTCTGTGCGCTCATCATTGCCCATTTCCGCAAACATGTAGAATATATCCAAATTGTCCGCAAAAAACTTTGTGAGCCACCACTTCAAATGACCAACTTGGTCTGGCAGAGGACAAAATAGCACTGCCTTTTGAGAAGGAGGAGGTGCATGTGGCAAGGTGCTTCTAAGACTTTCGGGTTCGTGCAGGAGCGCCTCATTCGATGCTTCATCTTCGTCAGGCTCGGGATACTCCGCAGATTTGTTGACAAGCATTGGCAGAAATGTGTCTCTCAGCCATCGGAAAATCGGAGAATCTACCCAAGTATCGAGTGGCCATTCATCGTACCATTCTCCGAAAACGTCATTCTGATTCTCGGTGTCTCCCAATACCAATGAGAAACATGCCAGGCACCATCTATGAGCCCTTCACACTCCGAAAGCACCCCGTGAAGTGTATCTCCTTACAACCGTCTTTAGTTTAGCTTCCTCGTTCTCAGTTCATTCCAGATTAAGAAGGTGTGCATTCTCCTTTGGTATCCGAAGAAGTGGTTTCCCATTTTCGAGTTTCGATTCTGACCATCTCCTTATCGTCCAGGGCTTTGCTATTTGGGTCATCCGGTGTGCCGCATCCTGTTGAGCGTCCTGGTCTTCAGTCCAGAGGGCATGCATCAAACTCTTCACTGTGGATTATAGTGCATTGGCGCAGTGCATTTCCATCATAGTCTCATCCTCTGGATCTTTAGGCGCACCTGAATACAGCCACATTGCCTGATAACACCAGTCATAGAGTGAATAGAATCCCGGAGTTGCAGTGACTTGAAGTTTGAATGCAATTCTCGCATTCGTCGCACATCAGCAACAACTCCAGTTTCCGTCTGAAACACCCGGGTGTTCCGGATGGCTCTGACAGCTCTGGAGGAACCTCGTACCCTCTGATGGAGAATCAGATGCGACCCGTCGCCCAAGCGATGGGTTGCGTTGCATTCCTCCCTTGCGGCGGCGATTATACCATGCCTCTTAATCTTGCAATGCGTCGCGTGGTATATTACGCTCCCCACTCCAGTGTCAGGCTTCCTTTACTTCGTGATGGGAATGTGGTAACGTATACACTCCATCAGAACGACACGTATGTTACACTCTTCCCAGGGGTTGCAGTCATGCAGAAGCTGTTTACACAATGTCTGGCGATGTTTATGCCTTTCTTCGGCTGATAGCCACATGCCGCACTCTCATTTATGTTTAGCATTGAGATTTTGTCACTTATTGCAATACAGTCTTCGCTTCGGATACATCTCTTGCCGTTGCATTTGCTTCGCCATTATCGTATTTTACCTGTCTGAAATATACTGTCCAATCTTCATACTCTCTAGTACTATGCCCTCAGTCCTCCACATTCTGCGTTGATCCATCATCGGCTTGCGATGCTACTTCCTCCTCATCCGCATCATCGCCATCCGCGCCCTCATACCCGTCGACATCACTGGTTCCCAGGTCAAACCTCTCGAGTTCAGTCGCGGCCTGTCGTCGCTGGCTGGCAGTGGGGATGGCATCGCTTTCGTCACCTTCATATTCGAAATCCGCGCTGCCCCCTGGCATCCCGAAATGCAGTTCGTCATCCGTGCAATTGTTGTCTATCGGGATGTTTGGGTCAGTGCTTCCGATCTCAGGTTCCTCAATCACCACTTCGGAGGTCAAATAGTGAAGAAGAATAGCATTGTCAACACGCGCGGCTTCGGTGCTGACATTTCGTGCCGCTTCTTGGACAGCGTCCAAGAAGCGGCGCGAAATGAATACCTGGCGGGATTATATCGGCCACGAGATAGATATTTGCAAGGAGTTAGATGCCGACTTCAACTTTGCGGAGATCAACTTCATTTCTCATTGGGCCGAACAGATTCGTTGATACGGAGCCTTGTAACAGTATTCTGCCGAGAGACATGAACAAGCACATAAAACGAACCTCAAGGACGGTTGGAATGCCTCCAATCACAATCTCAACTTCCTGCCACAAGTAATCACCATTCAGCGTCGCATTCTCTGCTTCGAAATCAGAGAGCTCAATCTCCAAGCCCTCGCTCAGTGTTCGGAGAACAGTGCTGCTGCCTGCAAAGTCTTCCCTTCCGGTGTTGATCTGGCAGCCCCTCTGAGGTCTGAGTCATATGCGAAGCCCGAATTCATGGGACCCCAAAACCGCCGTGATGGAAAGCATCCTGACGCTATGATCAAAGACTTCAGAGCATTACTCGACAATACACAAGACGCAACGCACCGCGTGGCAATATACAGCGGCACGCGGGAGTTTATCAAGCATAAGAGTCGTAATAAGACGTATATATCAGATGAACAACTGCACACAATGGAGCTCTGTATTTACCATGGTATTAAGATTCAAGTTGAGGGTTTATATGGTGAAAGCATATCTCAGATGTGTCGATGCACAGGGAGCCAGAGCTGTCACGGAGGGGATCGACGGAATGACTGGGTGTGGGTAAAGCAATGCCCTGGTGTTACGGGGGTGCAATCCCTTAAGTACCTATACTTCGTTAAGTAAGTCTCTAGGCGCACGACCGTAGATCCTATTCCTTATTCCTCGTTTGTACTTTCTTCTTCCTCTGAAGAACTATCTTCACTTTGTTCCGAACTCGAAATATTTGGCCTAAGATATCCCTTTTCCTTAGGGAAACCGGTAGTTCCGTTATCCAGTTTAATGGGTCGTACACAACTCTTAACAAGATGTGCCCCTTTCCTATCGGAAGGCCAGGCACAGCGTAAGCACTCTCCTGCCAATTTCCTTCTATTGATCCCGCCGAGGTCGATTCCGTCCGTTTTAGAATAATCCGCAACCTTGGTCTTGGCGGCTCTTCGGGATGCTCTGGATGTAACCTTTTCCTTAGTAACCCTAGTAGGTTCCCCTTTTACAACTCTTAAGGGTGACTTCCTAGAAAACTTCCTCCTTGTCTTAGTTTTCTTTGTCGCCTTAAGGTTCGCAATATCCCGAAGCCTTCTTGAATCCCTTAAGAATTCTTCACATTCCTGGAGTATCTTTTCCTGACGTCCTGGACTGTCTCTTACTGATGATTCTCGGGGCGTAGGAACTTTCCGTGTTGGCTCTGCGTCTCTGGTTGGATTTTCCCGGCTCTGGAGGTTATCGATATGAAAGATTAATTCTAACTCAAGTCCGATGACTGACGCTAGCCACCAAACACATTGAGCCACAAATATCTGTTGAAATTTCCTGGCGTAGAATATGATCTTCTCTAAGGCGTATACCATAACGTCGTTGTCGTTCTCGAAGGTTATTGTCATAAGCTATTTAGGATAACAATGGTGCGGGGCTGCCGCTACACAAAGTTAATAGATTCTAGGTGTAATATAATAGGTATAGGTACTATAAAAACGCAACAATAAATAAGGATATTTCTCCGCTGGTAGGTATCGTTTTTCTAGCTATTCGAGCTTCTTTTTCATTGCCGGAACAATGTGATCTCTTTATAGTCCCTTGGCCTGGTTCTCCGCATTACCGGTTTACAGCAACCCCCAACTGGAACTATGATTTTAATCCCTCAAATGATAGCCATGAATCTTAGTGTCTTACCGCCCGATGCCTGCGCCTTGACTAGCAATGGCCACGCATCACTATGGTTATCGTGTTCATGCATGATACCATATCGGTTCATAAATCAGACCATAACTTGAACTTTGACATCTTGCGAATGTGGTGATCGGTAGTTGTACGCCCGCAACAATTTGCCGACGCATTTTACATTAATAAAGTCATCCCGAGTTTAATAACTCATAGTCCTACATGGTTACTACCCCCTGCTATGTCAACGTAGAACTCAAGCGCGTTAATCAACCTGTGATTAAGCATTGCAGAAACCGCCCCTCAACTCAATGCCGGGTGTCCGCTTTTGGCTAAAGCCAATGCCATATTCCCTCAGTCATATGTGCTTCGGTCTCCGCATTACTGGTTTATCCGGACCCGGACGTGCCTCATACAATCGATAGGCTTGAGAGTAAGGAGCCCTTTAATAGCACGACTGCCGTGCATTTACAATGCAACCGCGTAGTATCTAAGAATGAATCTGGTTGAAAACAATGTGCTCGGCAGGGCCGCAGCCCTTTCGATCTGGCGGCGTTGTTGCATTATCAAATCAGCTGCCGCAGCATTTGCTTTCAATGAATCTGCGAAGCTATAATGCCTGTCCAATCGAGACGTGATTAGCATGACCCCGCTAAAGGCCATACCGCATGGTACAAGTACCATTACACTGCTAGGAGAGAACCCCTAACACCTGGGAGGTGTTATGGCGCACTGAATGGGCGTCTTCCGTGGCAACTGCAACAACTATTCAAAATCAAGCTCCAAAACGAGGATGGAGCTCTCGTTGAGTACTGGTTAGCCCTGGCGCTCACCACAATACCTGAAAACTCGGGTAACTTGGATCCCGTCTCGAAATTTGTACAGGTGAGAAAAGCACTGGCAGCCGTTGCTTTGAAAGTTTTCAGCGTGGGAAACATCGTCGGCTGCGCTCATGAAATTCCAGAGATAGCTACCAGTAGTAAGACAGGAGATGGACGGAACGAGTGATGGATTGTCAATAGCCACATAGATCTGGCGACTTGGAATGATGTGTATAATGAGTAAAGAGAGAATTGCATTTTGCGCACAGGTAGAAGGAACGTGAGGAGAGATTTTCGCAACGTCACCCATCGCATTGCAATCCAGATGCATGCGTGTACCCAATGAATCCATTCCGATGTATGGTCACAGTTGGCCCCAACGCCAGAGTGATCGTTTAAAATAGGAAACCGACAGAGCGAGAAGAACCGGTGAAACAGCGATTGAAGGGCGATATGTAACGCGACGGGTGGTATTGAGACCGGGTGTGGAGTAATCTGCCACCGGGGTGTCTCTGACGGCTCTGACGGAGCGCGACCACTATGATGGAGCCATTCCGCCCAGACGGAAATATTTTTTTGCTGATGCAATTCGCCAGCCGATGCTATTTTTCGTCTTGTATCGATGAGACTCTTCAAAAATCCCAAAACTCCAGGAACAGTGTGAGAGTCAGCCATTGCTTGATGATTTCGCTCTGGATGTTGAGGTATCATATGACATAAGGTGGATATTCCATGGGTTTTCCGGCTTATCAATACTGGTGTTCAGATCCCCGTGGGTGTGATTCACATTTTCTGGGTGCAACAAGTTGACGACTTTGAAATTGTTTCCATGTGTCATCTCGTCATTGACAGTCTTGAAGGTTTCTGCAACCCCGGGCATTGTTACCACCAAGATTGGTTGATGGGCCAATATAAGTGCTGGATATCCGTGAGGCAGTGTTGTCTGGATCTCCAACAGGCGGCGGGGAACAGAATTCAATCTCTGGAGCGGTTTCCACTCCCGTTCTTCACCGACAATGCCAGGAAAGTCATTGTCCACCAAAATCACCCACTCTTCAACGGTATTCCTCCATAAAATGGACAGTGGCTAACCCATTACAACTTTCTCAGTCACCAATTTGCAAAGCATTGCCACTGCAACTGAGGTGAAAGTCTTTCCAAGACCCATTTCATCCGCCACCAGTGCTCCTGGCATATCAGCATCCCACACCCATCTCCTCACGATGAACCAGATGGCCCAAAACTGTTGCGCCAGAACCTTAGTTCCAGGCAGGCCTGGGATTGAATACTTGTGGCCTGGAACACGGTCATCTGTTGATTGGCGAATAGGATGGACATTCAGCAGCCTGACCGCCTCATCAAGACACTCATATTCAAATTCGTTGTTGATTGTGTTGAGAACAGTGCTCAGTAGTGAACTGGTATTATCTGGATCGAGGACCTTCCTGCCATCCTCCACTTGCTCCTGACCCTCTCTTGCACTTAGGTAAGTCATCTTTTCGTCCTGAATGATCTCTTTCACTTGCTCCGCGGTAAGTTGGGCAGATGGGCTCATACTCCAGCTCTCCTGAAATTCATCGCGATGTTAGGTATTTCGCAGACAAGCATTTGGACTCAATAATATGTGGAATATAATCAATTCTATTCACTCAATCAGAACTTACATTAATACTATCAATCCCTTTCCCACCTGCCTCCTCATCCACCACTCCTTCATTTTCATTGGTTCCCTCCTAAGTGTAAGTATACTGATCAGCAGTTGGCATAACTTACCGGAACAAGGCTAGCGGGGATTACCTTCGCAGTTCTCATTACGTGCTCCGCAATATCCTTCCCTGTCGCTTCCTTCATTTCTATCAAAAATTGGTTCACAATGTGTCCCAGTTGCAACTTGAAGGCATTTGAAAGGGAACTGTTGTATGATATCTGACCATGTAGAGGGTCATTCATCATTTTCCCGGGTTCACATAATCCCACATACTCTTGGTTCAATTCTGCCTGCGTCAAGTTGCATTTGTATAACGCAGTCAGACAGTATGGTTCTTTTGTGCAACAATTTTTTTTGATGAAATCAATTAGCTCCTCGCAATGCCTCACATCTGTGTACAAAGCTTGGAATTGCATGCTGGATGTCAAGTCTTTGTTGCCGTTCGGCACTCAACAAATTACAACCATGAAAGTTGTATTTGGCAACTCTGGGACGTTACCTCTCGGTTATTTGCCCGCACGCTCTCCCAAACTGGTCGCCGGTCGCTTGTTGCCTTGCCTTTCCTTCTTCCTCACCTCCCGAACCTCACTTGCACATTTCCTCAACAACATCTCCACACATCGTCGCCAAATCCATTCGGCATTATCGAAATTTTCCAAAGGCTGCTGGGTCTCAAAAGTCTTCAAAAAATCTGCATTCGCAATCTCCCAGTGCAGGGGTCCATCTTGCAACTGTTTCAAACAGTTCTGTCCCGGGATAATAGACCAAAGCTTCTTCTCATGCAACCCAGCCACCCATACTTTCTTCCACTTGTTGAAGGCACTAAAGTTGGGCAGCCCCATTCATTTGGTAAATTGCTTCAAGGAGAATTCCGTTTGCTTCAAGCTAATTGGGGCTTTGCCTTCAGCCCCCCCCAAGTCCGACAAATCATCGCTCTCAGCATCTGTATCGAACTCATCATAAGAAATCTCTGGTAATAGGGGCAAATCCACAATCCCTGCCACATCTGTCCTGCGCGGTTCCATTGCGGGCTGGAATCGTTTTGTTGGGAGGCTAATGGGATGTCTCCCACATGCGCGGGGAATTTGTCCGTATGGAGTACAGGAGCACGAAACTGGCCGATTGACTGGATGGTTTCCAGCCGGTGCTGGAGGAACTCGAGGTGCACCTGGAGATGACGGCCCCTATCCGGTGAATTGGTCAGGAGGGAACATTTCAGGTCCACCACAGCCACCTTGGGGGAAGTTATATCCTTGCCACGATGGTCTATAACTCTGATATCCTTGGGTTGCATCACCAGAAGTTGGTTGCGAGCTTGGTGTCATGTTGAATGGGGCAGGGTCATAAAGCTGGGGAGCACCTGGAAATGGTGGCTGCGAAGGTGGGTAACTATAGCTTGGTGGAGGATGAATTTGATTTGGGGGTTGCCCAAATTGAGTTTCTTTGGTGGTGTATTTCCAGCATTATTGTCAGATGCTCCCACATTGTCTTCTGGGCGTTGTTGTGAGCCAAACAGCCCACCCAATGGAGCCATATCGGTTGTCTTTGGTGGAGATCCGTTCGTCAACATCGTATGTGAACAAAAGATGGTGGTGAACAAATTATCAATTCAATTGGTGATTTCGAATGAAGCGGAGTATGTTTGAGAATATTGAAGGTAGCAGTGATCTTTGGCAGAATGAAGGCCTCTTATATCAATCTTATTTGTCACGAACTGTTGTGTTTCACTGGACTTTTGATCCATGAAACCCGGCTGAGAAAAAGAAATCATAATCACACATATCCTGCCTTTCTTTGTTATATGCTCGAATTCGTATACTAGGAACTTGGAAAGAAGCTCACCTTTGTTCGGTTCATGACTGTGAAGGTCATAGAAGGGATTCGCCATGATATTTCCAGGAAACCAACAAGAACTATATTTGGTTGGAAGGTTAGCATGACTAGGCATCTTACACTCAACATGTATGTGTATGACCGACTACTTCATTCAATATGAGGCCTGTTAGTCGAGCAGCAACAGTGACTGCTTCGTTTTGAGCTCCCTGTGCAAACTTCGTTGTCTCCTCAGGATCCACCCACCGGAGAAGGATTGTTACTGATGAAAACTTCCTACCAGCCTATCAGTTCTCGATGATCATCGAGCGGGCATACAGCTAGCTTGGCGACTTACCTATTCATTAATTGTATTTAGCTGATGTTATCCCCTGCTTGAGGCTCGAGCGTAGGCATAATCTGCTCAATGCCGCAATGACGTAATATATGATCTGGCCGATCGTAGTAGCACCTTATGAAGAGTATTAAAAGCTGATTGCAGTGATGACAAAAGAAACTTTCTCTGCTAACGATTTTCAGTAGATATTATTCTAGTTTGTGAAGAAAACTGATCGTGAGGTGACATTGTTTTACCCCTTTTCTACATTTGGTGGGGTGTGATGCAGCTTTGAAAGTGATACGCTAACCTGTGTTAGCTCGCTTTTAAACAAATATCCCTGATGCTCACAGCCAGCAACAAACCATACCCCCCAAAGCATCATTGAGATTCATCAAAACACTGAGTGTTTCTCAAATATGGTCAACACTCGCTGGGTATATGTTAAATGGTTTATCTGCAATATGAAATTATGTAACGTGAACCGACTGGAAGCTCACTATCAACAATATCACTCAATATCGATGAATGAAGGGCTATTACCCAACGGGATTCCACCACCTGCCAGCTGGGATCACCCTGAGCCATCAATGTGTGACTACAGTAGGTGCACCTGAATGGCCATCGACAAGCTCTCAATTAATGATCTACTATCAGACAATGTACCAGGTGCACCACCACCGGAAGATACTCCCAACCAAGAACCTATAGACCCTCAGCAGCCTGATCTCCCCTGTACCTCTGATCCAACCAAGAGAAAGGCACATAGGCAGGTAGTTGGAGTGGAAATTGTGGGGGGAAAAGCGTATGGCAAAGCAACTGGATTGTACAACAAGCATCGAAAGTACTCAAAACAATGGAATCCATGGCATCCTTTTCGGTCAGCACATGACCTTCAGCAGGCTCAGTCGTTTAACCAGCAAATGAAAACCTGGATTGATCAACATCTCAGACGTGGACTGGACAACTTCAAAATCGAATCATTCCATTCAGCAGATGCCCTACGAAAGCTCCTCTCTGAACTCGATTTCGGGCTCGGTGATGACAGTTGGATTGAAGATGACTCACATATCTGCAGAACATTATACTACAGGGATATTTTCAAATGTATCCAGTTCCTTTTGGCACATCTTCCATTTCAGGTGCACTCTAATTTTGCACCGGTGCCACTCGCTGACTCTGAGGGTCGTCGAATCTATGGCGAGATGAATACGGGTGATTGGTGGTGGGATACACAGGATCAACTCCCTGGTGGAGCGAAGATTGTGCCAGTCATATGTGTATCCCACAAGACTCACTTGACTAATTTTTCGGGTGATCAGCATGCCTGGCCGCTGTATCTCACAATTGGTAATATTCCAAAAGATATCTGCCGCTCACCGAACAAGGGTGCCTGGATACTTGTTGGGCTGATCCCATGTCCCCCGAAAGGTGCCAAGAATAGTGACGAAGCCTGGCATTCCACAGTTTGAACTGTGCTGTCTCAACTTAGCCATCTTGACATCACTGGCCCCAGCTTGAAATGGGATTGTGCTGATGGATTCCAGCGACAATGTTACCCTCTGTTGGCTGCCTGGGTCAGGGATTATCCGGAACAAGTCATGGTTGCTCAAGTCTCATATGGCTCATGCCCTATGGATGAAATTCCTAATGGTGTGCCAATGGGGCATTCAACCTTTCGACCACTCAATAACTCAAGAGACCAGCATATTTACCCGGAGCTGCTGGAGGACAATATTATTGATGCTCTGCACACTGTAGGTGTCTATCAAATCCGCAACCAGTTCTGGCAATACCCTCTCTGCAATGTCTATCGGCTTTGGCAGCCTGATGAATTGCATCAGCTGCTCCTGGGTTTAATTAAAGACTCATTGCACTGGCTGCTCAAATACCTGAAAGCTAGAAATGTCAAGGATCAATTTGACAATTGATTCACATCGGTGCCACGATATCCCGGCCTCCAGCACTTCTCTAAACCATTCCATTCATTGCAAAGCATCACCTGGCAAGGTAAAGAGATCTGTGGAACGATCAGAACACTGGCAGTTAATTGCCCTCCAATTCTTGACTGCTACAAAGAGAACAGGAAAACTGCGGCGGAAAATGCCACTGATGAAATGGTAATGGGAGCAGTGCGGGCAGTATGTGAGTTCTCTCTACTTGTTAGCCAACAATATCACTTGGATCGATCCCTCAAAGCACTAGACGATGCACTGGAGTGATTTTACCTGAAGAAGGGTATTTTTCGAGAACAGAAAATGTGGAAGTCTGCAAAGGCCAAAGTGGATGACCTGTTGGCAATGGAATCCCATCAGTTACGCGAACAAAAGATTCATAAGATTTGTGCTACAATGGAGGCTGTTGTGTATGGGGCTGAAAATGTTTTCACAACAAAACGTAGGATACTTCAGGTGCCCCTGAATAGAGCCTGACAAGCGGCAACCACTTGATCAGATGCTGATAGTCAGAAGCCAATTGAGCGATTGGAGCGCGAAATCCATCAAGTGACACCTGTTAAACACAAGATTTTCGATAAATTGTTCCAATGTCATGTGAGACAACTATTGCAGGAAGTCGGGACCAAGGCAACTGGTCCCAGAAGCAAATTCGCCAAAGAACTTGCCCTAAAGACAACCGCCGCCGAAGACGAGGCTTACGGGGCGGCAAACATGACTGTCGACAAGTGACTGCAATTTCGGATCCGCCTATATGATGCTGGGACAGAAGCCACGACCTGGAGCTTGGCTGATACGGAGCATGTCACTCACCAGCTGGAGAGAGAGATCCATTGCATCACCTCGAATGAACAGAAGCAGTTCAAGATGGAATTCTCCATCCGTTTGATCGAGTTTGCTGCTCGGTGGGAGACAATCGGCATTCAGGCGCTCCGGAAAATCATTGAACAGCGCGAGATACATTTTGGATATCCAAAGATGCATCTTGTGAGCCATATATCAGAGTCAATTTGCGGAATGGGTTCCTGGGACAATTTTACAACTGATATTTCTGAACGGCTACATATCGCCAATATAAAAGTGGCATCATCGGCAAAAGTGCAAATCAACTATAGGCTGCGCTACGTGCACACACGCACACGCGCAGCTCATAGCAAGCTTCCCATGGAAGCCTGTGCGACACGCAGCTTACAGTCATCTATAGTCGATGAATAGAGATGTGCGCGTGGGCCTATGGAACTATATACGGCTGCCGGCCAGAGATGCACCTATACTGGTCTTTACTGCCTGGTGTGGTACTGCTACTGTACACACTATCGCTGCGAGTCTGCATGAGAGCCCGCTGGCGATTGAAAGCCTGCTCTAGAGCCTACTTGAGAGCCTGGTTGAGAGCCTGCTTGAGAGCCTGCTTGAAAGCCTGCTTGAGAGAGCCGCGCTTCGGAAGGAGTAGAGTTCTCCTCCACTGGAAGCCTTTGGCCGATGGCAAACTCTGAGTTTGTGGCAGCTTTGGCTAATAGAAGGCTCTTAGTCTGTGGAAGCTTCGATGCTGATGTTGACGTAGTCAATCTACTTGACTCAGTGCTTCAAGTACTGTAATTACCATCACCGACACCATCACCATCACCATCGCCATCATCACCATCAGCCCCGGACTGAATGTGCACACATATGCCCGCAATTGGTGGGAAGCGAGCAGCAGATTCCACTGGAAAATCTGGGTCGGAGATCTGCTCTCCCCAAGATACAATTGTCTACCTTTCCTGTAGAATCGATGGCTGCAATTGTCAACACCATAGCCGTGAGCCGTCGTGAGATCTCATCTTGGTGGCTGTGCTAAAGATAAGGTTCAGACTATGATATCGACTGAGACCAAGATTTCGGCTGGCCGCCACCCACCAACAGCCACATGCCTCCCGGTGCCTTGTAGCTGCAACTCAACAAGTCTCTAGATCGAGCATGCAGGAGCATATTCGGGAGGAGTAGAGTTTTCCACGGGAAACTTTTGGCCGATGGAAAACTGCGAGTTTGTGGAAGCTTTTGGCCGACGGAAAACTCCGACTTTGTGGAAGCTTTGGCTAATGGAAGGCTCTAGGTCCATGGAAGCTTTGGCTAGTAGAACTAAGAAGGCTCTCAGTCTATGGAAACTTTGATGCTGACGTTGACGTAGCCAACCTACTTGCCTAAGTACTTCTGGTATATGATCTCCATCCCATCACCATCACCATCACCATCGCCATCGCCATCACCATCGCCATCACCATCACCATCCCCATCACCATCACCATCGCCATCGCCATCGCCATCACCATCACCATTGCCATTGCCATTGCCATTGCCATTGCCATTGCCATTGCCATTGCCATTGCCATTGCCATTGCCATCACCATTGCCATTGCCATTGCCATTGCCATTGCCATTGCCATCACCATCGCCATCGCCATCATGATCACCATCATCTCCATCAGCCCTGGACTGAATGTGCACACAAATGCCCACAATCGATGGGAAGTGGGCACTAGATTCCGCTGGAGAATCTGAGTCGGAGATCTGCTCTCCTCAAGATCCAAATGCCTACCTTTCCTGCAGAATCAATGGCTGCAACTGTCAACACCATGACCGTGAGGCATGGTGAGATTTTATCGTGGTGGCCACGATTAAGATAAGGTTCAGACTAAGATATCGACCGATGTCACGATTTCGGACAACATACGCCGCCAGCCACCCACCACATCACCAGCCTCCCGCCACCCGCCACCAGCTTCACGCCTCCTGGTGCCTGGCGCCTGCAACTCAGCAAGTCTCTGGACCGAGCACACAGGAGCATACATGAGAGCATATAGTCAAGTGAGATTGGGAGTGTCTTGCCTCTGGAGAGTGTATTTGGGAGCATAGAGCCAAGTAGGCTGGGAGTGTATTTGAGAGCGTGCTTGGGAGTATGCTTGAGAGCGTCTTGAGAGCATACTTGAGAGCGTACAGTCAAGCAGGCTGGGCATGTGCCATTGAGAGCAATTGGGAGCGTATAGTAAAGCAGGCTGGGAGTGTGCAATCGAGTGCAATCAGGAGTGTACTTCAGAGCGTACTTGGGAGCGTGCAATGAAATGCATCTGACTGCTTGCTTTCAAGTTTGTATGCAGCGTGATGTATAGTATGCAGCGTGATGTGTAGTATCCAGCGTGATGTATAGTGTCAAGCGCTCATAAACGCATCCGTATCATAGTAATCTAGTCAACTCGCAGGTCCATAGGACTTCATGGTGCCACGCGTCAAATATGCTATAGATTACCGGCCCGAAAACAGCTTCTCTATGAGTTACGCGTCACGGAAGGCCATTTTTCCCGGTGATATCAATCCTGCAACAAAGTCAAATACATTCGACAGATGCTCAAGTACAATGACCGGTTTACCAGTCTTGACTCTACGGAGGAGACACTGTCATATCTTGCACTTGAAGGCTGGTACAATATTTACTCTGCCATAGTTTTCAACCTACTGTCCACTACCAATAAACGGCGAAGTACACGCAGAGCCCATCTGTTAAGTCTCCAAACAATCCAGGACGAGTCCATTATCCGCCCAGTATTACAGCAGGTATATCATTTGAGAGAAACACATGTCCGCGGAGTGTGCAGAAGTATCAAATTAACCTCACTCAGAGATGCATTAGAAGATTTCGGAATTTCCAACTTTGGACAGCTATTCCGCATGCAAATTGATGAGGACTGGGGACAGACAGGTAGTGGACTCGTGCTCGGATATGAACAGAATGTACTCATACACAGTATATCCATTAAACTCTAGAATGGGCTGTTGTATTACCGTCAACCATTTCACAACCCAACTTCTGTTGAGCATCTGGGACTTGATTGCAAGGTAGAATATAGCAATGCCAACCAAGGGATCATGCCTGAAGCTCATAACATCTGGGTCCAGTATACACAAAGTGAAGAGAATGACCTTGATAACACCTTCCAAGGTCGAATTAATTGTTTTCCTGTATTATACTTGAGCTGGACTCCACCGAATGAGATCCTCTACTTTCAGGAGCGTCTGCCAGCCGGGAAAGCAATATCGACCTTCTCTAAGAGGTGGAAGATCACTCAGCAATGAGTATTACATCCTCAAGCTCAAGAATACGCGGTGGTGATTCCAACAAAGTACAAAGCTCTTCATGGTTGCACTGATTGTGTTGACAGGTTCATCCGGGTTGTCAAACAAACAAATACGATGCATATTGGACCTGTTGGTGCAATAGTTGGGCCAGCACATTTGGTATCGGAGAATGCTGCATTGGGCGGCATGGATAGCATATAGCTTGTAAATAATCATGTTGATTTCGATACCTACTGGACTGTAAATTAATTTAGATTGGAATGCCTGATGCAGGTGTATAGCTGTGAGATAGATTATCGAATTTTACTATTCAATATAGACATTATATATTTATCACTCCCAGAGAGTCTGGCTCCAGGTGCACTGGAATCGTCTTGGAGATGAGTGCTGTAGTCCAAGCAGCTCCGAAAGTTTACCAACTTAAAGGCATGATTTTATAGCATTCTGAAGACGACTTCATACTCTTTAAAATATTCTTGTATTCTGTTCCGCTACTTCAGAAGCATTGAGGAGCACCTGAAGTACTCTGAGAGTACCTCAGAAACACATCATTTTGCATTCAGCCTGTTTAGGAGCGTTTGGGAGCTTCTGGAAGGATTGGTGTGGCTGTTCAGAATAGGTGAGTCGTTGAGTTATGACTTCCGAACCATTTTACATTTTGCTGATGGAGGCTCTGGTGAATGAGAAACCCGGCCAAAAGACCGCGGGTTTATGTCCGGTCCGGGAAACATCCCTGCCACGACAGCATGGTTCAGATTTTTGCAAGCATCTGAAACCAAATTGATCCATTTTTCAGGTTCTAACCCGGACCACTGGCGGGGTACCCTGACCCGTTGCTTACACTCACTTTGAGGCCGTGATTCAGTGAGTTTGGAGATGCAGTTAGATACTGTGATCCAGTGAGTTTGATGATGCGGTTCGAAACTGAAATTGAGTGAACCAAGAAAACTGCTCGCTGGCTGTGATTGAGTAAGGTTGGATGTGCACTTTGAGGCCGAGATCATGTGAACTGAGAGATGCACTTTCAGACAGTGATCGAGCGAGTCTTGAGATGTACTTGCAGGCTATTATCGAGTGAGATTGGAGAAGTGCTTGGAGGTGGTCAATTCGGAGGGAGGCGTGACAGTAGCTGAGACTCTATTCCTTGGTTAACTTAAAATTTTTAGAATATAGAGAGTTGAGTACAACAACATCTGCCAACAGATGAGAAACTGGCTGGGAGCAGGAGACTGTTGATCTTGGGATGACGCTGTACTTGGTGTATGCTGTACTTGGTGTTAACTCATAATTATGACATGGAGAGATAGAGAGGGATGGCTTAACTTCTTATTCTTAGGTGATGGTAGAGCTGAGCACAAGAAAGAGAGAGATCAGAGGAAATAGGGAAAATCATCATGAGAAACTGCAACATAAGATAATTTCATGTGCGGGTCAATATACCATCCCCAATATGACGGGTACGAGTTCCAATCCGGCAGGTAATTACACCAATATGAGGACTTCTAAATCAAATCGGGAAAGTCATACTCCTGATTCTCATATCTGCTCGTATCCTCCATACTGTTCTCATCTTCATCCCCCATCTCTCTCTTTCTCGTCTACAACTCTACCGTCATCGCAAAAATACAAATTTAAGTCATTGTTCTCTATCTATCTATGCTATGATAATGAGTTTACACCGTGTGCAGCACACACTGAGTGCAGCATACACCTAGGATTGGCTGTCCTCAATTGAGTCTCATGATTTTGAGTTGACTGCTGAATGTAGCATCAGCTTGCGCCGTACCTCCCTACAGATCGACTTCCACCAGGCAGGTTCTAATAACTTCGTCAAAAGTAAAGTCACCTCGTCACAGTCCCATGGTTTTGAGTTAACTCACTGATGAATAGAGTGTCAGCACCTGGTGCACCTCCCTTCAACCGCCTCCAGATTGACCACGTCCAAATACTCCTCCAAACTTGCGCGATCACGGCCTCAGAGTGTATCTCTGAATTTGCTCGATCCTGGCCTCCAAGTGTATCTCCAACCTCACTTGATCACTGCCTCCAAGTGCATTTCGCTCGATTACAGCCTCCCACTGGGTCTCTGAGTTTACTCATTCTTGGTCTCCAATTGCATCTCCAACCTTGCTCTATCACGGCCTCCAAGTGGATCTCTTAGTTCTCTCAATCTTGGCTAGTGTTTGCAATGGTTCCAACCCGCTTGGATGGTTCTGGGTTAGGGTTGAAAGGGGAACTGAACCATTGCAATGGGTGTTACCACACGAAAACCCGGACCGTTGTAATTGGGCCTGTCTTACCACTAAAAACCAGGCATTTCAACCTCTCAACTTTGCGTCCAATTAAGAATTTGAGTTCTGATCGTATCGTGACATGATCAATATGTAGATTGTGCAGATTTAGGCGCGCCTTCATCTGGTGCATTCAGATTCACCACCGGACCAATATTCGTTTAGTCACTATCAAAATTCCGCCAATGTCATTTAACATCTACCCTTATTTCACAGCCATTCAACAAATATCAGTCGAATTGCAAATCTGAATGCTGGAGGTGAAAGAGCTCGTAGAACTGCACAATCTACGTATTCATCCTGTCATAATATGATCAGAACTCAAATACTTAATTGCTGCTAAAGCTGTGGAAACCATAAAGTTAGAACTGCAGTCCGGTTCCAATCTGGCCAAAAACCCACAGTTCGATATCCAGTCCGGGTTACAACCTGGCGCGAGTCACCCCGTTCTGTTCCTTCGTGGTTTCTAACCTGGACCAGAGACTCGGTTCCGGTTCCAACCCGGAATGAAGCCGGATAATGTAGAACCGTTGCTATCACTAATCTCAGCCTCCAAGTGCATCTCTGAGTTCACTGTATCTCGGCCTCCAAGTGTATCTCCAAACTTGCTTGACCACTGCCTAAGAGTGTATCTCTGAGTTCACTTGATTGTTATCTTCAGGCACACCTCGAATTCCGCTCAAGCACCACCTGCAGCCAGTCCAGATATACCACGTGTGGATGGGCAGCTATATAGATACATAGCTACATAGATGAGAATACAAACTGAATACATATGATTTAAAATTGTTAAATGATACGTAGTAGCTATGATTTCAAGGTGCACCAGCAGCGTTCTGATAGAACATGTTTTTCCCAGACTGCTCAACTGGAATTCACCGTGCTCCCAAGTATATGGTTGGCACTTCCACGCTTGTAGTTGGCACTTTCAAGCTTGTCACCAGTGCTCCCAGATGCTCCTAGGTTCACCTGAAGGCCGCTGCATTGATCCAGTAAACTCTGGGATTTGACCACTCTGGTATTCTGGTCCAACAACTCTCAGACACTCCCAGAGGCTCCCAGTGACCAAAATACATTTTGCTGATATACCATGATAAGAAAGCCAAACCTACACCAGTATACCAACCAGACAATTTGGTTGTGCAAAACTAGAAAATTCTCAAAACCAGGAGACCAGCAATTAAGCTGGACACCAAACTCCATAGTTCATTCAAAGTTAAGAAGGTTATAATGCCTACAGCACATAGGCTAGAATTACCCACACCATGGTGAATACATAATGCCTTACATGTATCTTGAACTGAACTCTTCCACATCGCTAGCAATCCTATTTGAAATCCACCAGACCTGGTGTTACACCTCTGGTGTTACAGATATATTTCTAGGATCATACTGGATCATTCGATAATCCAAATATGGATATTCAATCCGGAATCACGGAATATCACTCGGATTTCGGATTTAAATCTACCTTCCAGATTAGTTCAAAAATTAGTCACATCTCCATTACCCGACCTTCGTATTAATAGACCAACGACAGTGATCTTGCGAAGCACAAGTAAGATGTGTATCATCCTTGGATCGATAATGGTCTTACGATCTCAATTGTTCATGGTCACTCCTTCTCGACAGGAAACTGTATTCCTAGTCGCTGAACAAACGACTATTCACTCACACTGCAATAGGGTATTCCTAAGGAGATGAGGTGACGTCAACATCAAAGCATTATGACATCTCGAGACATGCAGAGTCATAAAAGAGATCCATCGATAGCCAATAATCGATATATCGGAGCCGAGTTGACTGTATGGACTTATGCGAATCAACCGTCATTTCGACCACACCATCTGGGTTTGGGGCAAATGGGACTTATGATTCGTATGTCCTGAGTGGCATGGGATACTCTCCGCTCAATATATCGCAAACAGTTCAGTTGCAGAATACTGTATATTTGGCTCCAATAAAGCTTAGTCAAATTAAGGGATCTGTCATTTGGTGCAATCATTAAACTGTTACGTACCCGGTGGGTATATGAGATGGCACTCTCACTGGCTCTTGGTGACATGAACCAACTTGATGATAATTGGCTTCGGATAAGCTTGTATCTATACGAGGTATCGCCAATAGCAACTGTGTCGCAATCCGAGCTCGTTACCTTGATGATGTAGTTAATACTCATCGGAGTTAGCACTGGACCATCAATGGTAGAAGGCAAGGATGATAAGGCAGTTATGAATGTGAACTCCGAAACTGACTTTGACAGTGTCAGGATTGTTAAGGGTGTGGATCGTCTGATATATCGGTGACACCGACATAGAGGAAGGACATTGAGACCCTAATATCAAACATACAATCAAGATTAAGATGTATCTACAGATACCGATTGACATTCTCGACCTGGAGGTTAAGCCTTATCATTATTCCCATGAATTATCTAATAGTGCTGTATCGAAGTCAACAAGGATACTTCTCTCGTGAAGTCCGGAGTTGTACGTTCATCCTCCAGTTCTATATCACAGTTAAACCCTATCACTCTTGATTCTTGGTTATCCTTAGTACCTTCGTGGGAGCAAGTCATTGATTGGGAAGAGAGCAAGATGATACTTCAGAGTCCGAAGGAAGTCTGAGGAACCACCTCGATAATGTGGTGGGTCAAAGAATACTTCTGCTAGAATCCTCTTGAGTTGGCACTACTCCTTCTGCTGAGGCGAAACTACTTTGCTGTATCTTATAAGACAAGTCGATACTAGGAGTCATTGCACTCAAGGACAGTCGGTGCTGGGGTATGCATGCCGGTTGCTGGGACGATACTCAACAAGTCCGACGGAAGACTGAGAGCAACACGATAGTGTGTTTGTTCATACTTCTTGCAGAAAACCCTTGAGTCGCGCACATCAGTATACTGATAGCGTAAGACAATACTCTCAAGTCGTTACTATCTTTTGGGAGCAGAGAACGAAACAGTTACCTTGTTTCCTTGGGTGGTAATCCTTAAATTCATGCTGAGTGAAGCTTTATCATTCTTCTCTTTATTAGTCCGGAAGTCATCAGGTGCTTTTATTAATTAGGACGTAGGGTGGATCTCCCGGTGTTATACCTGGATGCTGTGGTTACAGATGAAAATAAATTGGGATACAATGTTGAAGGATATGAATTCTAAACAGGATATGAGTTAGAGGAAATTATGGGCACTCAATTCAACCAGGAATAGAAAAAGGTCTTATATCTGGTTAAATGGACAGGGTATATGGATGAGACAGCTTGGACAGAGAAACCATAGGAGAACTTTGATGATAGAGAGCTACTGAGGGAATTACCAGAGCGGAATCTTCAGGTTGCTAAGAATACAATGTTATATGTTGAGCCTGTACCTTTCCTCCTGGGAGATATAGATTTACCATGAGGTTTTAATTGTAAGCAATAGACTGATGGATAAGGATACGGTTTTGGCTGAAAAAGCTGCAAGTTTACCACCATCAGAAAAAGGAAGATAGGATCAGTGTTCCCAAGTGGTCAAATTGACTGTCCAGTCATCTGCAGATACATAGAGCAGTCAGATATGATGTCAATTTCTGACACTGGCCTTGGCATAGACCGGTGGCGGCTTCTTGGTGCATATCTGCAGAGCCGGAAGATATCTGCCTTGGCATGATTAGCTGTGGATATCTAGCAGTAACCATAGAGCCGGATGATAGCTACAGATACCCATGGATATTTGCAGATGTCTCAGGATAATTGATTGCCATTGGTAAACTGTCGAAGTCTCTTGTAAGATCTAGAGGTCTCTAGACGTTACCACTACACTTCTTCGCGAGATGTGACTTATGATTTGTCATATGATGTGGTGAAATGGCGGAGTTAGAAGGCAGAGAGCCTATCATCAACACTCCGGCGCACCTCTTGCGTCATTCCAAATGGAATTTGTGAGAAAGAGCGGTTCTGGCTCGAGAAGTGTAGGAAGAGGGTGAGAAGATATGATATTACCCGGCTGTGAGAATCCAGGCAATTGTGTGGATCCATGAAATGTCGGACAGAGAGTGTGAAATAGAGAGTAATGGACTTCTTTACTTATCTGTTGGCCAAAGATTTAGCCCGAAAGATCAATGAGTTTCTAGAATCCTGGCCAAGCAGCTAGAATGAAATGGAGAGTGATTGCTAGGTCGCCGAGTAGACTCATACATGATGGGTCATTCGCCACCTGCATAGCCACTGGTGATTTGTAATGTATGTTCATAATGCTTCTTCCGCCGAGGCTAAGGATTTTCAGAGTTTTCGTTGAGTATAAAAAGCCGTTGATTTTCCTTCTCTCAGATTTTGTACGATAGACAATTCAACCTCTCTTTTGATACACAATTGCTTTCAACATTAACAATAGAATTTCCAGTCAACAATCACCCTCTGAAGACTATATTTTCCAAATACTAGTTATGCAGCAACTACCGAGTCCTACCCCACAACCTACTACTGTCTCCAGGCCACTGAATTCGTTATTTGAGTTAGATTTTGAGTACAGTGACCATGATAGCAGTATCCTGAGTTCAGTACCCAGTGATCTGTTTACAACTACACTTGGAAGTAATCCAGGTAACAAAGGTTCAATTGATATAGATAGTATGTCCACTCATTTTTTCCACTGGAACTGCGTATTGATATAAATTAAAGATTCATGGGAGCATCTGTGGGTTCCTAATGCATTTCAGAAGACAAAAAAGCAGTGAAAGGGCTATAGTTGGTATCTGTGCAATGGAGAGGAGTTTTTTGAAAATGGAAAATGGCGATGGTGCTGTGTACGCTGTAAAGCTTCCAGTCCCAACAGTCTAATACAAGTAGTGATATATTCTGACTCAGTTAGACCCAAAGCACTGTGCTCCCACATATACTGATGGCTCATCCAGCAACATGAATCACCACTTAGACATTGCGCATGGAATTACTAAGCAGAATCCATATGTTACAAAGGCTGGTAGCCAATCAGATCCTGATAATCCTATTCACCAGATGTATGCTCAAGCAATTCAAAAACTGCAGTTCAACAAGAACCTATTTAAAGCACTCTTGATTCAGTGGATTTGCAGCAACAATATATGTTTCGGGTGGTGGAGCAACCAACATTCCGGCTCTTGCTTGGATATCTACTTGCATGCATAAGTTAAATCTCTTTTTTTGACATATATTAACTGATTCTAAAGTTATTGGTTTGTAGTCTGCCTCCTTTACTGCTCTGCCAAAGGCACTTTCTAGGACAGGAAATACAATTAAGAATTGGATCCTCGTATGATTTTCAGAGGCACAGGATGTTATTAAACTGATGTCGAAAGAAAGTGATCATCCGGTACACTTCAGCTTTCATGTATGGAGTTCTCCAAATCATCTAGTGTTTTTCGGTATGATCGGGCACTGGATTGATGCAACGGGAGTATTACAGTGTGTGCTACTTGGAATGGAACAATTCAAAGAACCACACACTGGGGAGAATCAGGTATATGTCATTCGGGCACTCCTTCAATGTTACAAACTGCTGCATTGTGTGGGCTACTTCACCACCGTCGATGCCTCCAATAACTACACTGCAATGGTTGCACTGGCATCATATCTCTCAAATGAAGGCATATCTGTTGATCTGGTTAGGCAAAGAATTGGATGTTTCGGACATATCATCAACCTAGTTGTAAAGGCATTTCTGTGGGGATAGGATGCGGAAGCCTTTGAAAGGGAAATTGGGTGACTTGATCGGGAAGATGAGGCTGATACTGTACGGAGGCTGAAACTATGGCTCAAAAAGGGTCCCTTTGGAAAACTTCGGAATATTTGCAGCGGGATACTTCGATCTCCCCAGCGTTAAGACCGCTTTAGTGACAAGGTCAAACAAATCCAGCCAGAAACAACAGTTACAGTTCGCCTTGTGGGTAGTATTACACGCTGGCATAGTGATGTTGATGCACTTGAACAAGCTTTCATACTTCGTGAATCATTGGATGAATACATAATCACTGCAGTCAGAGAGGAGCAACAGAAGCGTAAAGGAAAGCGCAGAGATGTTATTGTGTCAGGAGAAATTGCAGATGATACAGATATTCCTGAGTTAGTCTCTGCTGATAAACGCACCCTCGATGATTGGGAGGACCTAATGGTTATTCTTTCTATCTTGTCCCCATTCAAACAATGGGCCCTCCATTTACAAGGTCTGAGTATGAAAACCACACAAGCAAACAGCTACCTTGCCGATGTCATTCCTGCCATGAATGAACTTCTGAAACATCTTGAACTAGCGAAACAGAACTACTCAGATCCTTATTTATATAGCAGTCACCTACTGTCATCTATCAATCTGGCCTGGGGCTTACTAGACCGGTATTATACCATGACTGATATGCACCCAGTTCGTCATTCCGCAGTTGCTCTTCATCCGGATATGAAGCTTGGGAATTTTGAACAGGAATGGAGTGCCCACCGTGATTGGATTGAGCTTGGGCGAATGAACAGTACAAATCTATGGGAAACAGAATTCCGAGATGTAGCCCAAGTAGTAGAGCTTCCACAAACACCGGCTCCATCGCTTTTTTCAAAAGCAACTTCTCAGGTGGAAGAAAACATCCTTCGTCTTTGGAAACAGCACAAGCAGGCCCGGCTGAGCACAGCAGAGCAGGAAGATGATGTAAGCAGCAAGGACCAATTCCTTGAATTCCAAAATACCACTACCAAAGAGGTCAATGACTTGATTACCTTCTGGTCTGAATGGCAAAACTCACCTAGGTGGTGTCGACTGGCTCACATGGCTCTCACTGTGCATTCAATTCCTGCCATGTCTACTGAGGTGGTAAGGTTGTTCAGCAGTGCAAAAATCCTCATCTCAGACAGAAGAAACTGCCTGGGTGATGATTTGATAGTGGCGGTAGCGTGTTTGAAGTCATCGGAAAGGGCAGGCTTGGTGGAAATTGAGGAAGTTCGTCAGGTTGAGGCCCTACTGCATGAACTGGAGAAGCCGGTGAATAAAAAGTAGGATCATGGAATCAGGAATTGATAATGATATGTGTATTTACTCCCATTAGCAACATATCTGCAGACCGGCCAGATTAAAGTTCATATATTCATAGACCTGTCAGATCATAAATTTCAAAGCTACTCTTTACATAGACCGGCCTGGTCAAAGCCCATATCTGACCGGACTGACCTGTTGAGAATACTGGATATGATTGAGGATGACATAGATGGAGAGGGAGGAAGTGTTACACCTTTAGGATTAGTCATGATTCCCGGGTCACAAACTATCACTCCATGATAATGTCAGGTGGCAATGGGATAAAATTCATCCACCATGAGCCGGCACTATAACCGCACCAATGATGGCGAGTGTAATGGCAGTCATGACTAGATTCTCGCCAATGGCACGAGACGTGTCTAGGGAAGGGTAACAACAACCTAATATAGACGACTTGCGATAATCTTACCTACCGGCTACTCTATTGTATTACCATATCCACCTGTGCAACCGTATTATCTCATATACTCTTATACACGGCCATATACAGACATACGGCCTAATACTATTATCGCTCTGAAACAATTCGATACATTTTGCTCATGGGATCTCACAATTTACCCCCTTTGACGTGTCACCATCAAATAATGCGTTTTATCAAAAAATATGCCTTTAAAGAGGTATACCAGAACTCAATTGTTCATCACTAACATCCATGATAGTGATGACAATTTGCAGAGAGCGGCATCGATAGCCAGTTCGCTACTCCAGCAGTTGTACTGGAGGCCAAGATTAATGATGAAGATGACCTTGACGATAACTACAGAGGTCAAGAAGATATAGCCAGTCTGATCGACAGTGACATTGGTGATCTCCGTTCCCATATTACTGACGAGAATTGTCTAGACATGGCCACTCCAATCTGGTTGACGCTGGAAATGCTGCTCGAACATCGAGCCCAGTGGCACACTGAACAGAGACTTGAACGGGAAAGGATGACAGCCGAACGGGAACAAATGACTGACTACCAGAATCAATGGGCTGGCAAATGCATTGAAAGCACGAAAGAAACCATCACAGGCTCAAAGTCAAATATTTATAAGATGGTTGACCCCATACGGTACTGTGGAAGTGCGAAAGGGCTGGACGGATTTCTAGACATGTTACCCTCGAACTTCAACTCCCATGGCCACCTCTTCCCACAGGGTTGACCAGATCAGGTCAATTACATGATCTCTCTACGCGATGCCTGGAGCAATCACCAAAACCTGGCACTCAAACAGACAGCAACAACAGACCCTTCAGAGTGGGCCGGTGACTTAACTGTGAATCTGGTCCATGCCTACAGGACTTCCACCTCTGTTCACAGGAGATGGCTACAGGATATGGGGATAAAGATGAACATCGAATGGCGGTGATCACACTGATGGAAGAATACATACAACTTCCACAAGAATCAGTCGGAGCCTATGCGAATCATGTGAAAGTTAATTGGAGACAGGCTGGGTGGAATCGACAGAAGCAGAAAGAAGTTCTCTACGATATTGCCTGGGCAGGCCTCTGCAACTGTCTCAAGAAATCAGTTGGTCTAATGACACTCACTTGTGGTAGATTTGACACCTTGCATGATTTCTTCGATAAGGCCACTGCCTCAGATGTTATGTACGTCGGAATCAAGATGCCACAGCAGCAGCACCAGCTTACAGACTCGTCTACAAATGGCGGCAAACAAGGCTACCGGCCATCCATCCCTGAGCCAGCCGACACCACCAGTGGCGGCAATTCTGGCCAATTGGGATCAAACAGACATGGCAAATCAGATGGCTGAGGACAATTGTCAGGCTTACTACCTGCAACATGGGTCTCAATGGAAATCTTCCATAGTCGACATACTACCGGTGAATGCTTACGAAGCGAATCTCCAAACCACAAGGGCAGCTTCTGCCCTAAATACTCATGAGGAGGTATTCCACCGCAACAGCAGGACCAGACACTAGCTCCCAACAGGGATGGGGGACACCAAATCAAACTACAGAAGTCCTTCCACAATCAACAGCCAAAAAACTCATAGGCCTCTCTTGGCATCTGGCCTGTCAGGAGAGATTTGATGAGGCGGATTTGGGTTTAGAGAGGTTGGCAATGCAGACCTTGATGCTGACAATGGACAGCATACAACCGCATTGGATTGCTTCAATCTCAAGCGTGTTGTTGGAGAGCCCAAATCCTCTCATGTCAAGTCAGTACTTATGTGGCACATCCAGACTCGATACGTCCCATATTATTCACGATGTTTGTAGAAGAGTTGGAAGTGGAGACATGCACTGCATGTGAGCTCTCATCAATTGCAGCGTGACAACCATCTTTATGGCACCAAGACTGCAAATACAGCTTGGCCTAGCGGACGAACCAGCATCTGTCATGACACTGGGCCTCAACAGCAAGGTAGTGGCTCACCCAAGGAAAAGCCGAAAAACAGCATTCACAGTTTGATATATGAAGCACATATCACTGGTTCAAGAACCAGAGGTCCTAGTTGTGCTCATGGGGGCTTACGACTTGATTTTGGAATTGCCTCGGTTCCAGTCCAGGAATCCTGATGTTGAATGGCAACGCAGCAGACTTCTGGCTCTGTGAACCCCAGGGGGAGCGGAAGTGGTGGCAGTGCACAGGGTAGACCATCAGAAATGCCCCATGAATGAACCAGGATCTATGGCTAGGGAGGAGGCAAGCTTCGAAGGAGGCAGTGGTGTCCCAGATATTCAAAGACTCAGCGCAGCTGCCTTTGACGATCTACTGCCCAGTGAGCAGGTCGTCGGGACATTCTTCCTAAGAGTGGGAAATTGTACAAGGCTGCTGGGAGCGCCCATGGAAGGCATCACTGATGGTAAGTGAGATAGGTGCCAGGCACTTGATGGGCAAGCAGGGAGCAGCGCCGGTAGTTGCAGCAAAAGAGCATCCACATGGAAACCTTGAATAACTGCGACCGGCATGCCTAGACATGAAGGGAGTACTGGACTGCGGGGCTTGGCCCTATTGAGGCAAACCGTTTTACATCCAGGCTCCTGGATATTCATTTATGCAGCTCCACATCTAGTATGAATTGAGACCTAGAGGGTGCAGATGGAGCCAGCACAACAACGAAGATCGTGCCTACTGATAATAGAGGCCTTATCCCAGCTATATGTGGAGAATTGATGGAGGTTTTCAGCAAAGATAAGACGGAGACACTCCCGCTGCATCAGTCAACCAACCATGCAATTGACTTGGAGTCCGGCTATAATATGCCATATGGCCAGATCTACAATCTATTGGAGTTTGAATTAAGGACATTAAAGGCTTACATCGAGGCAAACTTAGCCAATGGGTTTGTTCAGCAATTATCATCGCCAGCGGCAGCGCCAATCCTCTTTGCAAAGAAGAAGGTGGAGGGTGAAGGCTTTTTGTTGATTACCATGGGCTCAATCTGGCGACAGCGAAGAATCAGTATCCGCTTCGGATAATGTCAGAGATGCTTGACCGTGTACGCGAGAGTGGCATATTCAGGAAACTGGACTTCTGTGGTGTGTATCATCTCACCCAGATCAAGGAAGGAGACGAATACAAAACGGCATTTTGAATGTGTTACAGCCAATTCAAATACCAGGTCATGCCATTTGGTCTAACAAACGCACCAGCTACATTCCAGTCATTTATTGATGGTTGCCTACAGCCATACATTGCCAACATTGCAGTATGGTACCTCGACGACATACTCATCTTTTCGACAAACGAGAAGGAGGATGAGACGCATCTACGCCAAGTGTTGCAGCGACTCAGGGAATCCAGCCACTATTGCAAAGCCGCGAAGTGTCAATTTGGAGTCTTAGAAGTTGGCTTCCTGGGGTTTGTCCTCACTCCTGACACAGTCACCATGAAATCGGACAGGATCTCCACAATTGTTGAGTGGCCGACACCGAAGTCAGTTGGAGATGACTAGGTGCTCCTTGGGTTCATGAACTAGTACTGAAAATTTATCTGGCAATATCGCAAGATAACCCTTCCACTAACGGAAGTACTACAGAAATGAGAGACATCTCTTGACAACACCTTGGAAGGCCCAGCTAATTGGGAATGGACTCGGGAAGCTGAGTTGGTATTCTGAAAACTAAAAGGACCTTCACTGAGGCACCAATCGTCCAGTATTTCAATCCGGCCAAGCCGATCATGTTCGAAAAAGACGCGAGCAGATTAGCAATTGCAGGCATCCTCATGCAGTACGACATTGTCTGCTTCCTCAGGCCAGTCATTTTCTACTCCCAGAAGTGCTCTCCAGCCGAACAGAATTACATCACTTATGACAGGGAACATTTGGCCATTGTCGAAACACTAAAACAGTGGCAGCATAACCTTCAAGGTGCCAATGACAAGGTCATAATCTTGTGAAACTACAAGAATCTCGAATACTTGCAGACATCCAAAGTACTTGCCAGCAGACAAGGCAGGTGGTCGGATATTCTTTCGACTTACAGCTGTGTCGTCGAACACCTGGAAGGTACCAAGAACCTTGCTGATGGCCTGATGTAACACCGGGAGGTCCACCCTAAGTCCTAATCAATAAATGCCGCTAATGACTTCCGGACTAATAAAGAGAAGAATGATAAAGCTTCACTCGGGATGTGTTTAAGGATTACCACCCAAGGAAAGAAGGTAACTGTTTTGTTTTCTGCTTCCAAAAGATAGTATCGACTAGAGAGTATCATCTTATGCTATCAGTATACTGATGTGCACGACACAAGAGTTTCCTGCAAGAAGTATGAACAAACACACTATGGTGTTGCTCTCAGTCTTCCTTCGGACTTGTTTAGTATCGTCTCAGCAACCGGCATGTATACCCCAGGACCGACAATCATCGAGCGCAATGACTCCCAGTATCAACTTGTCTTATAAGAAACAGCAAAGTAGTTTCGCCTCAGCAGAAGGAGTAGTGCCGACTCAAGAGTATCCTGGCAGAAGTATTCCTTAACCAACCATGTTATCGGGCTGGTTCCTTGGACTTCCTTTGGACTCTGAAATATTGTCTTGCTCTCTTGCCAATCAACGACTTGCGCCGACGAAGGTACTAAGAATAATGAAGCATGAACAGAGATAGGGTTTATCTGTGATATAGAACTGAAGAATGAACGTACAACTCTGGACTTCAAGAGAGAAGTATCCTTGTTGACTTCGATACAGAACGAATAGATAATTTTCGGGAATAAAGTCAAGACTTAACCTCCAGGTTGAGTAGGTCAATAGGTATCCATAGATCAATCTTAATGTAGATTGTATGTTCCATAGTAGGGTCTTGATGTCCTTCCTCCATGTCGGTGTCGCTGATATAGCAGACGATCTACATCCTTAATAATCCTAAGACTGTCGAAGCCAGTTTTGGAGTTCACATTCATAACTGCCTCATCATCCTTGCCTTCTACCATTAATGGTTGACTTCTAACTCCCATGAGTATTGACTACGTCATCAAAGTAATGAGCTCGTACATCAGCAAAATGTAAATCAGTCCGCAAGCTACACGGAAACCTCCCAGACACTCCGGTAGACCTCACCGGTGCTCCCAAGTAATTCCAGATGCTCCCAGGCCCCCCTGGAGCTAAGCAAAGTGCTCTCAGACTCTTCAAGAGCATTCTCAGGTGCTCCTGAAAGCACCTGCAGTTATGCTGGTGCATTCAGGATGTCACGAGATGTGACATATAGGATAGTCAAATTTTGGAGCAGCTGAGACCTCAGTGCAGGAGACTTTGAGAGCAGCTTGAGACCTCTGCGCAGCTCTGCGGGAAACTTATTGCCGTATTCTCACAGTAGTAGTTCTTAGGGTTCCAAAAACACAAGGCATTTCGTGTATCAGATTCATCTTTGTTACAGTCACAAGATTCGCTACATCATAATATGGCATGTATTATCTATCTAAGTCTCTCTACATATATACATACGGCCAATCTGGCTGCAGACAGTACTGGAGCGTAATCGCAGGAGTACCTGGAGACCCTGATTGAAGGAACTTAGAGATGCACTTGGAGGCCGTGATCGTGTGAACTGGGAGATGTACTTGGAGGCCGCAATTGAGTGCGTTTGGAGATGCACTTGGAGGCCGAGATCGAGTTGAACTCAGAGATGCACTTGGAGGCTGTGATCGAGCGGGTGTGGTGATGCATTTGGAGGCCGAGAACGAGTAACTCAGAGATGCACTTGGAGGCCATGATCAAGCGAGTTTGGAGATGTATTTGGAGGCCGTGATTGACTAACTCAGAGATGCACTTGGAGGTCAAGATCAAGTTGAACTCAGAGATGCACTTGGAGGCCGTGATCGAGTGAGTTTGGAGATGCACTTGGAGGCCAAGATCGTGTAACTCTGAGATGCACTTGGAGGCCGTAATCTAGCGAGTTTGGAGATGCACTTGCAGGCCATGATCAATCGCGATTGGAGGAGTACTTGGAGGTGGTCGATCTGGAGGCGGTAAATCGGGAGGGAGGTGCGACAGCAGCTGTGAATCTATCCACTGGTTAACTCGTAATTGTGGGAATGTACAAAGTTGAGTACAATAAGGTCCACCGAGAGATGAGAGACTGGCTGGGTGCGGGAGACAGTCGATCTTGGGATGATACTGTACTCGGTGTATGCTGTACTCGGTGTTAACTCATGATCATTGCATGGAGCGATAGATAGGGATGACTTAAATTCGTGTTCCTAGGTGATGGTAGAGAAAGAGAGAGTTGAGAGGAGATGCGGGGAAATCATCATGAGAAACTGGGACTGACAAGAATTGAGTGTGCGAGTCAATTTACCATTCCTGATATGGCAGGTACTACTCCTGATCCGGCGGGTAAAAACACCGATACAAGGTCTTCCAAACCGAATCAGGCAAGTCGTACCCCTGATTTCTCATATCCGCTCGTATTATCCATATTTGTTCACATATTCATCCCCCATCTCTCTTTCTCTGCCATCATCACAGAACACGAAGTTAAGTCATCCCTCTCTATCTCTCCATGCCATGATAATGAGTTAACGCCGGGTACAGCATACACCGAGTACAGCATGCACCGAGTACAGCATACACCGAGTACAGCATACACCGAGTACAGCATACACCGAGTACAGCATACACCGAGTACAGCATACACCGAGTACAGCATACACCGAGTACAGCATACACCGAGTAAAGCATACACCCAAGATTGTCTGACTTCCATTCTTTCTCACGATTACATGTTGACCCCTGAATGTAGATTCAGCTTCCGGCGTGCCTCCCTAGAAGTTTGACCGCCACCAGCCAGCTCTCCATGAGAGCCCAAAGGTAAAGTCACCTCATCACATTCCCACAGTTGCGAGTTAACTAACTGATGGATAGAGTCTCAGCACCCGGCACACCTCCTATTAACCACCTCCAAGTACTCCAATCTTGGTCGATCACGGCCTCCAAGTGTATCTCCAAACTCGCTCAATCAAGGACTCCAAGTGCATCTCTGAGTTACACGATCGCGGCTTCCAAATGCATCTCCAAAATCGCTCGATCACGGCCTCCATGTGCATCTCTGAGTTACACAATCTCGGCCTCCAAGTGCATCTCCAAACTGGTTTGATTACAGCCTCCAAGTGCATCTCTGAGTTCACTTGATCACGGCCTCCCAGTGCATCTCTAAACTCGCTCGATCGTGGCCTCCAAGTGCATCTCCAAACTCGTTTGATTACATCCTCCAAGGGCATCTGTGAGTTCATTCGATCACGGCCTCCCAGTGCATCTCCAAACTCGCTTGATCATGATCTCCAAGTCCATCTCCAAACTCATTCAATTACGGCCTCCAAGTGCATCTCCAAACTCGCTCGATCACGGCCTCCAAGTGCATCTCTGAGTTACATCATCTCGGCCTCCAAGTGTGTCACCAAACTCGTTCGAGTACAGCCTCCAGCTGCATCTCTGCGTTCACTCGATCACGGCCTCCCAGTGTATCTCCACACTCACTCAATCATGGCCTCCAAGTGCATCTGTAAGTTCACACAATAACCGCCTCCAAGTGTATCTCCAAGTTCACTCGATTGTCATCTTCAGGTGCACCTCGAATTGCTCTCAAGCACCGCCTGCAGCCAGTCCAGATATCCCGTGTGTAGATGGGTAGCTATATAGATACATAGATAAATAGATGTGAATACAAATTGAATACATGAGTTTTAAAAATCATTGAACGATAAGTAGTAGCTACGATTTCCAGGCGCACCTGCAGCATTACCAAAGAAGATGTTGTTTCTCCCAGACTGCTCTGCAGTGATTCGAGGGGCTCCCAGGCTTGTCGCCGGCGCTCCCAGGCTTGTCGTCGGCGCTCCCTGGCGCTCCCAGGTGCACCTGAAGGCCACTGCTGTCGGTCCAGTCAACTCTGGGATTCGACCACCCTGGGATTCTGGTCCGACAACTCTCAGACACTCCCAGAGGCTCCCAGTGACATAATTACATTTTGCTGATGTATTACAACACTATTGCTATTGGCGATACCTTGTATAGATACGAGCTTATCCGAAGCCAATTATCAACAAGTAGCTTCATGTCACCAACAGCCAGTGAGGGTGCCCACTCATATACCCACCCAGTATGTAATGATTTAATGATTGCGGCAAACGACAGATCCCTTAATTTGACTAAGCTTTATTGCAGCCAAATATACAGTATTCTGCAACTGAACTGTTTTGCGATATATTGAGCAGAGAGTATCCTGCACCACTCAGGATATATGAATCGTAAGTCCCATTCGCACCAAACCCAGAAGGTGTGGTCAAAATGAGGGTTAATTTGTTGAAGTCCATTTGGTCGACTTGGCTCCGATATATCTATTATTGGTTACTGACTTATCTCTTTTATGACTCTGCATATCTTGAGATGTCATAATGCTTTGATGTTGACAACACCTCATTTCCCTTGGAATACCCTATTGGAGTGTGAGTGAAAAGTCATTTGTTCGGCGACTAGGAATAAAGTTTCCCGTCAATAAGGAGTGACCATTGACAATTCAGATCCTACAAAGTGTATCGATTCAAGGATGATACACATCTAACTTGCGCTTGGCAAGATCACTGTCGTTGATCTATTGATACAAAGGTTGGGTAATGGAGATGTGACTAATTGTTAAACTAATCTGGAAGGTAGATCCAATATGGAAATCCAAGTGATAATTCGTGATTCCAGATTGAATATCCAAATTAGGATTATCGAATGATCCAGTATGATCCTAGAAATATATTTGTAACACCCAAGCCGTAACACCCAACTACAAGTTCAGCTACAAAAGGCCTGTAGCCCGACTATTGGTAACCGCCTCAGTGGAACCATATCATGACCTCATGCCAGCAATTATCGTGGCTAAGGCTTCGAACTCCCAGGCTGTTGACGTCTTGGCAAAGCTAGTGAACCAACCAGTAGCAGACAGCACAGTTGTGGTGGGGAAGGAGAGCCAGTGGATAGTCGTCGCGGGGGCTTTCACATATGACAGGAGGATATACATTACTGCAGTTGATTTTCTACATGGAATAGTGATCACTCTATTCTGTGATAACCCCAAGTCTGGTCACTTTGGAGCTCATAAGACTACTGAGCTAGTATCTAGGCAGTTCTACTGGACAGCAATGGACTCGCATGTACGTAAGTATGTCAGCGGCTGCAAAGTATGCCACCAAATTAAAGTACCTTGGCAAGCCAGGCATGGGATCAACATGCCCTTGGGGACACCATGTCAGCCATGGGAAGGTATCACAATGGACTTCATCACTGACTTGGTAGAGTCAACGGCATTGGGCTATGCCAGGATTCCTCTTATGGTGGACCAACTGACCAAGCTGGCAATCTACATACCGTGCGGGAATGATATTGACTCACCAGAGTTGGCCTGGCTTTTCCTTGAACAGGTCATTTCCAAGCGTGGCGTCCCAGACAACATAGTCACAGATCCGGGCACCCAGGTTACACGCTGATTCTGGACCGCAGTATGTTCTCACTTGTGTACTGACCATCGGCTGATGACAGCCTTCCTCCCACATTGAGATGGGCAGACAGAACGTCAAAATCAGACAATGCAGCAGTACCTCTGGGATTTCTGCAACTACCAGCAAGACAATTGGGTTGTACACTTGCTGCTAGGCGAATTCACTTACAATAACGTGGTACACGCATGTACAAGGATGACTCTGTTCTGGGCGAATTACCACTACCATCCAGTGATGCAGTTTAAGGTTCCAAAACAACCATCTAGCCTGAAATCGCAAATCCAACCAGACACTGTTGCAGCTGGCTTGGAGGAGACTCATGAATCTCTCTGTAACCACTTGCAAGAGGCTCAAGCCTGTTAGACGAAATACGTGGGTGGCAAAGAGGTTGTTTTGGAGGTTGGAGATAAAGTCAGGCTGTTAACGCAGCACTTCTGGACGACAAGACAAATAAAGAAGTTGGATTACAAACGGATAGGTTCGTACAGGGTAAGGAATGTCACCAATATGAATGCTTACAAATTGGACATTCCATATACGATCCGGAAGCACGACAATTTCCATGTCTCTTTCCTCGTCTGCTATACACCTCCTACTGCTAGCCAGCAGCCAACAAAAATGCAGCCGACGGTCATTGATGACTCTGAAAAATGAAAAGTTGATTGGTACCTCGACTCTATGTGACTCTATCCGATGCTTCATTATCTTGTACAATTGGCGGGCTACAGTTACGTACGGACTAGCTGGGCCTAATCTGCGGAGAATCACTGGAATATACAGGAATCGGTTAATGAGTTTCACACGGAGCATCCAAGGAAGCCTTGATGATGATTCAACTGGAGGAGTGGGATTGGATGTTTTACGGGGTGTTTAGTTTGCTTACTGTCTTATGGATCTTGGCCCAGTACAAATGGCGTCGGCACAGGTTTTTACCACCTGCGGCGACAAGCCAAGTGGAGGTGGTGTTTGCCATGCACCAAATCTGCCATGAGGCTGGTCATAGCGCACTGATTGATTGTGGGACTTACTATAGTGGTACAGAGGCATATGTATTTGGAGTTTGTTTTTCGCATGGGGTTTTTCTTGTTTACACAAGTATGTGGCACCCCAGGGGGTCTGCTCCAGAAGGGGGGGATGTAATGACAGTCATGATTGGATTCTCGCCAATTGCACGAGACGTGTCCAGGGCCGGATCACCGCAACCTGATATAGACTACTCGCAATGTCTCTGAGATTGCCAGAGATAATCTTACCTACCGACTACTTCATTATATTACCATATCCACATGTGCAAACATATCTTCTCATATACTCTCATATGCGGCGATATACGGACATACGGCCTTACATCCAGGTACATATCCCAGGACCACATCATTAACACCCAGCCTCGAGTGTTGTCACAGCTGCAATGTGGTGATAAAATAATGGAAACACACATCGCTATTTTCTCTATGGATACAAATAATGATTGATACCAGCTATTGTCACCTCTTTACATGGTAACTCTCGATTGTTCTCAATTATAGCCAGTAAGATATGGACACTTGAGTGCTATATAAGGGAAGGCTGTTGAATGGTACAAAGAGGGAGATCATCTGACAGACAACAGTTCGATGGATACCAATCAGTCGGGAGATGTATATCCGAAGGAAACTGTTGGTCCAGAAAGACTGGACATCAGCAGAATGTATTTTAGTCTCTGGAAGCCTCCAGGAGTGTCTGAGAGGATGTGGAGTGTAAACTTAGGACCTTCAATTTCAGGAGAGTATCAGACCCTAGGAGGGCATTCCGACTGGCCTTTAGAGTAACTGGGATTGCTGGGGACTTGTACAAGAGTGACTGGGATCCCCGATAACTGGTACAGGTGTTACTGGGATATCTGATGACTGATACAGGAGTACCATGGGAGTGATTGTGATACCTTTGGGAGCATGTCAGACAGCCAAAGAGAACTTTGCGTGCACCTGGGAGTGTTGCCGAACCAACGTGGGAATCACAAACTAACTCTGAGAGATGGCTGGGTTCTTATAGATATTCATTTCGAAAACTGCAGGTGTTATCTGGAACTCTCCAGATGTACATGAGCAATTGACTTCCCTCAACAGCGAATGTGATGCATGCATTATTGATTATTATTACTTTTGAATCATACTAGCCATCATCTTCTTCAACATTGTATTTTGTACCTCACTATATCAAAGAAACGAAAGAAAAAGTCCAGAGATTCTGACACAAACGCAGGTACACCGAATCAATAACCCAACCAAGCGATGGAAAGATTTCAATCAAACATGGTGTTGATGTCATCCACTACTTCTCCCATCTCATCAGGGCCAACAAAAGCAGGAAAACACAATTCATCAATGGCTCAAAGAAGCTGGAGGCATTTCATGTAATTGCTGATGATTTGTTCCTGGCAAGTGGACAAAATGGAATTTGAATGTCGTTTGGCTTGATTTGTGATACCTAACCAAGGTGTAATGAGATGCTAGCTAGCTGTGAATCTAAATGGGGACATGAAAGGCAATATGGTATATTCGGAAAAAAAAAGGGAACAACTACCAGTGGAACAGAGGAGAGCCAGATGGGGAGGGTTGTGTGGAACAGAGGAGAAACACAAAAGGTGTTGGAGAAGAGCGGAATGAAAAAGAAGAGCATCAAATCTAAGCTGACAAGCGCCGAAAGGGGAGTGGTTAAGGTGTGTGGAATGAATTTGAGGAGCACCGAAAGGGGGAGGGGGTTAGGAAGTGCGACATGCAACTGATGAGCATTGAATAAGGGGGGGGGGTTAAGCAGTGCATAATGAAATAGTGGAGAGCCAGTGCAGGCAGAGAAGCACTGATGGCAATTGAGGAGTTCTTCTCCCAGCAGAAGAGCACCGAAATGGGGTCGGTAACAAGAGTGGGATGCATCACCGAAGCGCCGGTGGAAATTGAAGAGCTTTTAGCCCATGCTGAGGAGAGCTGAAAGGGGGGGGTATAGAGTGCGGAATGGCATAGCGGGGCACTGAAAGAGGAGGAATTGACTGCAGAATGAAATACAAGAGGTTCCATCTAGGCTGAAGAGGTCTGATGAGAATTGAAGAGCGCCGATTCTAGTGGGGCAGCACTGCAGAGGGGGGGGGTCTGAAGTGGTCCACTGATGTGTGATTAATCGTGTACTGGCTTCTAGAGTAATATAGATTACAGGGGATCGGCCAAATGTACCTCGATATTTATCTTGAGAAAACATCAATGTGGCCTCTTTTCCACAGGTGTATTCAAACTAGTGTTAGCAACGGGTCTGAACCGTCACTTCGGGTCCGGGTACGGGTCGGAACCGAACGGGAGCCAGATTGGCGGTCCGGGTTGTCAATAAACCCGGACTGTCGATTCGGGTACGGTTCCATCGACATCTCCCTACCCGTCTGAATTGGACGGGTTCCCAGCGGGTTGTACAGCAGGTCCATCTGAAAATTCATATAACATGCTTGCTTTTGCTATTGGATTATAGTACTCAATCAAAATCGATCATTTGACATCCAGTAATCACATTTTGCATGTTTTGCATATTGCAAGATCGACAATATTTTAATTTATGTTTTTCTTTTAATGATATGTATTTTTGACCAGGGAGGAGGTCAATAGTTCAATTATAAGCTCAAATATCCATTCGATGCCTTCATTACCAGATCTGCATCACCAGCAATTGATGACCCTCGGATGAGGCTGAGTTGACAGATATTCTCAGAATGGCGCCGTGACCGTGTCACTTGCTCTTTTGCACATAGTGGATGGCAATACATTGGTTATGGATAGCAGCGAGCAAATAACTTACCAATTACCTAATTTACAAGACCAAACATTGTGGAGGCTCCATTGATGCCTGAGGTATAGTGGCATTGACAAAGATCATATTGCCTATAAAGGCTGCCAATACTTCGATTATGGGTAAATGCCGTAGCACAGCCCTAGGATCATACAAGATGCAACACACAAAATCGTTGACGCTCTGTTGACGCTCATTTTGAGACAGGTGCTGTGACCATGTCACGATTGCATTTGCACAGAACGGCCGCCAATACGTTGATTATGGACATATTCCGTAGCAGAGCCCTTGGAATATACATGATGCAACACCCAAAAGCATTGACACTCTGTTGACACTCTGTTGACACTGGGTTGATGCTCTGATGACGCTCTGTTGATGCTGTGTTGACACTCTGTTGACGCTCATTTTGAGGTGTAACGGTATCGACAAACACGATATTACCTATAAAGGCTGCCAATACTTCGATTTTGGATAAATGCCGTAGCACAGCCCTTGGATTATACAAGATGCAACACACGAAATCGTTGACGCTCTGTTGACGCTCATTTTGAGACAGGTGCTGTGACCATATCACGATCACATTTGCACAGAACGGCTGCCAATACGTTGATTATGGACATATGCTGTAGCAGAGCCCTTGGAATATACATGATGCAACACCCAAAAGCGTTGACACTCTGTTGACACTCGGTTGACTCTGTGTTCATGCTCTGTTGACGCTCTGTTGATGCTGTGTTGACGCTCAGTTGACGCTCATTTCGAGGTGTAACTGTATTGACAATCACGATATTGCCTATAAAGGCTGCCAATACTTCAATTATGGATAAATGCTGTAGCACAGCCCTTGGATTATACAAGATGCAACACACAAAATCGTTGACGCTCTGTTGACGCTCATTTTCAGACAGGTGTTGTAACCTTGTCACAATCTCATTTGCACAGAATGGCTGCCTATACGTTGAATATGGGTCTATGCCGTAGCAGAGCCCTTGGATTATACATGATGCAACACCCAAAAGCGTTGACACTCTGTTGACACTCTGTTGACACTCTGTTGACACTGTGTTGATGCTCTATTGACGCTCTGTTGATGCTCTGTTGACGCGGTGTTGACGCTGAGTCGACGCTCATTTTGAGGTGCAACGGTATCGACATACACGACATTGCCTATAAAGGCTGCCAATACTTCGATTATGCATAAATGCCGTAGCACAGCCCTTGGATTATTCAAGGTGCAACACACAAAATCGTTGACGCTCTGTTGACGCTCATTTTCGGAGTGGGGCTGTGACCATGTCGCGATCACTTTTGTTCAGAATAGCTGCCAATACGATGATTATGGATATCTGCCATGGCAGAGCCCTTGGATTATACAAGATGCAATACCCAAAATCGTTGACACTCTGTTGACACTCTGTTGACGCGGTGTTGATGCTCTATTGACACTCTGTTGATGCTTCATTGACGCTCATTTGGTGGTGTAGCTGTATCGACTCACACGATATTGCCTGTAAAGGCTGCCAAACCTTCGATTATGGATAAATGCCGTAGCACAGTGTTTGGATTACACAAGATGCAACCCATAAAATCGTTGACGCTCTGTTGACGCTCATTTTCAGACTGGGGCAGTAACCATTTCGCGGTCGCTTTTGCCCAGAATGGATGCCAATACGTTGATAATGGGTACATGCCATAGCAGAGCACTTGGATTGTACATGATCCAACACCCAAAATCGTTGACACTCTGTTGACAATCCGTTGACGCTGTGTTGATGCCCTGTTGACAATCTGTTGACGCTCTGTTGACGCTCAGTTTGAGGTGTAGCAGTATCGACACACACGATATTACCTATGAAGGCTGCCAATATTTCGATTATGGATAAATGCCATATCATAGCCCTTGGATTATACAAGATGCAACACCCAAAATTGTTGACGCTCTGTTGACGCTCATTTTCAGACTGGAGATGGGACCATGTCGCTTTCTCTTTTACCCATCAAGGCTACCAATATGTTGATTATAGATACCAGCGAGCAAATGGCATCCCAATGGACTTACTTACTAGACCAAAAACCGTTGACGCTCCGTTGACGCTCACTTTCAGAATGTTCCTGTTACCGTGTTGATTTCTCTTTTGCCTGTAAAGGCTGCCCATACATTGTTTATGGATAACAGCGAGCAAATCGGTTTTCAATTAACTTACTTACCACAGCAAATATCGTTGACGCTCCGTTGACGCTCAGTATCAGAATGTGGCTGTTACCGCGCTGCGGTCTCTTTTGCCTAGAAAGGCTGCCAGTCTGTTGATTATGAATAGCAGCGAGCAAATCACCTTCCTATTAAGTTGCTTACATATCCAAAATTCATTGACGCTCCGTTGACGCTCATTGTAACAATGGGGCTGTTTCTGTGTTGCTTTAATAATCATATAGTCATTATTGACAGTCAATGAATAATTTGTACCAATACTCAGTTGCATGCAAAAGCTTTATGGCATATCAATTTCTGATCAACTGATACAGAAGTTCTCTGAGCGATGGATAACTTAGCGCGGTGACATTTCAGCGCTTTCAGTTGGCAATTCACTGCATGTAGAGCCATAACCTAATTTTCCAATAATATAGCCCAACATACTCAGTTTGCCATATCCAGTTCGATCCGCTCGATTTCCATGATGTACCATAAGCAATTTTCACAATGCTCACTATTTGCACCCGGTCTAAACGCGGAGTAATGTAGTTGGTTGTATGAATGAATGCAACATGATGGTGGTCATTCATCCAGATTCGCGTCACACAATGACTGCTCCTTCTCTGACTCGTATGTCATCACTAAGTGAAACTTTGTTAGTAAATTTCATCTTTAGTTTAGATTGCGCATTCTCACTTATCCGTAAAAGGCAGGACGATATTGTGTTGATCAGTTGTCAATCAACTTGGTTTGGAGTTTGGACCATTTACATGGCCCGTATGACCCTTGCACATGCACAGACGAATTATCATTTCTTACAATATAGTCAGTGAAATCCAAAAAATTCTTTCACGTATCAAAATAGATACGCCAACTACTTTTTGCAGAGCTATGTCGTCAATAATCACATATTGTGCAGGTTGTATACACATGACCTACGAGCCAATACAATATGTTCACCTGAATCCATTTCCTGTATAGTATGTAGGTATGGAGGACATATGCAGGGGTAAACGCTTACGGGTTTAACTGGCTTTGATTTGTTAATCGGTGATGAATTGGGTATTGCGTCAGTTGTGCGAGCCGATATGCATATGTGGGACGGTCATTTGTGGCATGCTATTTACATATGACTACTCTATCCCGGGAGGTTCCTTGCGGCATTGCGATTTTCCGCTGACACTATCATGTATCTCCAACAGCTCTCCAAATGTTGTCGGTGCAGTCGCATGTGCAAACTGATCAAATTCCGGCTGAATGACTGCCATAGCAATCAATATGGCTATTCTGGACCACGAATCTTACAAATGATGCAAGATGAACACTTGATCACACTCAACTTCAGGATGTACCAGGGAGCATGTCTCTCCATATTTTGAGTATAAAGGCTGCCAATGAAACCAATAAAGAGAATGATGTACCAAAGTTAATATTTTGCACATAACAGTAACATATATGACTGCGACCATAAATAGAAAAACCTGAAAAGGAGCACCGGAGACTGTAACCGACGGGTCTAGCCAAACCCAGCAAAACCCACAGGTTGACGGGTACGGGTACGGGTTTGGCCCGCCAAGAATCTGCGGGTCGGGTTTTTGGACGGGTCTGGAACCGAACTGAACCGTTTTTCCGGTTCAAACCCGGACACGTTGCTAACACTAATTCAAACAGTGCACAACGAATAGCTGAGGCTGCCAGCGCTAAAGTCTGAGGAACAAGAGGTTGGAAATACTATGATGTTGTTGGCTGGCGCCCCAAGTTATTGGCGGTGAAGAAAGATTCGTGGGAAATTAGATCAAGAACTTCGATTCAGGGGAACCATGATTTCTTATCATCAACAATCTTGGAGAGGTAAGCATCATCAAACAAGAGCTCCTTAACATTGATCCAAAGCTCAGTCTCAGAGCCCACATCCAACCGGTAACTACAGACAATAGTTGGATGTTACCCATCAGCCAGTCGTTCTTGAATGCTACCAATCTTCAGTTTGAACTATGTATATTTTCTGGGGTAGTCAATATCTGTAAGTTTGATAGAGGGGAATTGAACACAATTCAAGACTTACAGCATCTTGTGTTTGGGGATCTGTTTTGATACATGAACCACCAGCCAATCGACAGACAGATGGCATACCTACAGGTGCACCTGATGATGCCCACTGATGATCCTGGGGTTCAATTGCTAGTTTCCAAGTTTCTTCGACTATCTAGTACTTGTCATTGGATAATATTGGCCAAGGATTCTTTGTGAATACGATTGCCTCCATGTACCTTTTCGCTATCTCAAAAGTAGTCTTCAGGTATTTGGGAATATTGTGATCACTACTGACCTTGGGTTGTGGAATATTGTGGCCTCCACTAGACTTGTTAGGAAGCACCAGTGCCCAGGCGGATGGTGCATTGTCAGACTCGGATAGTTTGTTGAAGAGGGATGACTTTTGGTGGTTGAGCCATGGTGGTGCCATTGCTGCAGGTAGATTTCAGGAAGTTGGAAGCTGAGGGTGTGCAATGACAGTATCGGCACGGCTCCATGTCTTTGGTAGTGGTACCCTTGTGGTTTGTAGTGGCTTCTCCCAGAGCACCTGACCTACATGACGGATCTCCTCTTGATGATCCAAATCGTCTTCAATATATCAGATGATAAGGTGGACTCTCCAGTGTCCTCACTGTCGTCATCACCGATTTCCTGATCGGCATCCTCATCCTGAATCATTAATGAGATTGGGGATATTAGTCATCCACAATACAATGCACAAAGGCAGATAATTGGGAGGCAAACATTTGTTGAACAATGAAGATTGGCTGCTGTCTTCAAAGCGAGTGCTCTCTCTAGGTGTGCTTCTTGATACTTTGGGGAATATTGATTCCTCACCTGCCTGGGCATAGGTTCCATTTGCTGTAATGAAGATTAAAAGTTGGAGAATGTGGGAGAGAGTATATAAGGAATAAATATAAAATTAAGTGCAATACAATAATGGGATAAATGCAGCAAGAATTTGCACACAGTCAAGCAGGATACAATTTGAGGCGCGCCTTAATTGGGTTCTGGAGACATGCCTTGCACAGTGTATATTTACGTCGAGGATGACAGTTCATGTTGCGATTTCGGATATTGCCAGGTGCGCCAGGAAAGCCGGATTCCCTGTCAGGTACACCGGAATAGATGGATTTCTAATGCTGAATGTTAGCAATTTCTATGAACATCACTGTGTAAGGATGCAAGAATTGGAGGTTCGCTTAAGCCAACATACATACAGAATAGAACCAGACGCACCGGAAGAGAACTCGCACCATCAACTAACCCTTTGTGCTGGCCACAAGTTGAGCACTGAGTACCTAAATAAAAATATTCACCTCTGCATATGACTTCTCTAAACGTAGTCATTAGGCATGGAAATTCTAGCATTTGCAGTGACCGCATAGCATAGAAATAGGTTCAACATTGAGAATCTGCAGAAATTGATAGATTTGGTTCAGACCTTGTAAGTGACAGCTGCGTTGCAAGGGTTCATATTAGTGTTTGTTGTCAACGGAGGAGAAATATGGATCTCCATATGTATTGTATCGGCCGGAAGGACACATGTATTGTCATGATACATCAGCAACATGTAAATCAGTCCGGAAGCCATACGCAAATCTCCCAGACACTCCGGTAGCTCTGACCAGTGCTTCTAAGTACTTCCACAGACTCCCAGGCCCCCCTGGAGCTTCCCAAAGTGCTCTCAGACTCTGCAGGAGCATTCTCAGGTGCTTCTGAAAGCACCTGCAGTTATGGATGTGCATTCGGGACGCTACCAGAAATAACTATTAGGATAGTCCAATTTTGAAGCAGGTGAGACCTCCGGGCAGGTCTGTGGGAGACTTTGAGAGCAGCTCTGAAGAGGACTTCGTGCCGTATTCTCAATGCAGTAGTTCTTAGTGTTTCATAACAATAATGCATGTCATCTATCATTTTTGTCTTTGTTACAGTCACAAGATTTGCTACCTCATAATATGGCATACATTATTTCAGTATCTCAATATATATACATATGGTCAATCTGGCCTCAGATGGTAGTCGAGCATAATCGGAGGAGCACCTGGAGACTCCCATTGAGAGAACCTAGAGATGCACCACTTGGAGGGAGAGAGCCCAGCATCAACATTCCGCCACACCTCTCGTGACATCCAAACGGAATTCGTGAGGGAGAGTGGTTCTAGCTCGAGGAGTGTAAGAAGCAGGTGAGAAGATATGACACTACCGAGCTGTGAGGATCCACAACATCTCGGAAAGAGCAAGTGTGACCAAAAGTGGGGAAAGATGGAGGGTGTATTTTCGTTGTATGACAGGATGAGATGAAAATGAGATGATGTCTATGTACCCTGGGGTCTCCCAAATATATACTCTGCATCGCTCATTCCACCTGCGTTACCCCTGTATGTCTGTACAGGTACTGTCGCTCCTTAAAGATGTAATTGGAGGCTGTGATTCAGCGAGTTTGTAGATGCAATTGGAGACTGACATTGAGTGAACTCAGAGATGCACATGGAGGCCATGATTGAGCGAGTTTGGAGAGGCAATTGGAGGCCGAGATTGAGTGAACTCAGAGATGCACTCCGAGGCCGTGATCCAGCGAGTTGGGAAATGCAATTGGAGACTGATATTGAGTAAACTCAGAGATGCACTTGGAGGCTGTGATCGAGTGAGTTTGGAGATGCAATTGGAGTCCGGGATTGAGTGAACTAAGAGATACACTGGGAGCCCGTGATCGTGCAAGTTCGGAGATTCACCTGGAGTCCAGGATTGAGTGAACTCAGAGATACTCTTGATGGCCGTGATCAAGCGAGGTTGGAGATGCAATTGGACACTGAGATTGAGTGAACTCACAGATACACTCCGAGGCTGTGATCGAGCGACTTCAGAGATGCACTTGAAGGCTATGATCGAGCGAGATTGGAGGAGTACTTGGAGCTGGTTGATTTGGAGGGAGGCACGATGGCAGTTGAAACTTTATTCATTGGTTTACTTGTACTTTTTGGAATGTAGAGAGTTGAGTACAACAACATCCACCGAGAGATGACAAACTGGCTGGGAGCAGGAGACTGTCGATCTTGGGATGATGCTGTACTTGGTGTATGCTGTACTTGGTGTTCACTCATGATTATGGAATGGAGAAATAGAGAGGAATGATTTAACTTCGTGTTCTTAGGTGTTGGTAGAGGTGAGCACAAGAAAGAGAGAGATCGGAGGAAATGGGGGAAAACATCATGAGAAACTGGGACATAAGAGAATTTCGTGTGTGAGTCAATTGACCATCCCTGATACGGCAGGTGAAATTCCTGATCCGGCTGGTAATGACACCAATACGAAGTTTTCTAAACCCAATCGTGTGAGTCATACTCCTCATTTCTCATAGCCGCTAGTATCCTCCATATTGTTCTCATCTTCATCTCCCATCTCTCTCTTCCTCATCCCTCCAACTCTGCCATCATCGCAACAACCCAAAGTAAAGTCATCCCTCTCTATCTTTCCATTCCATTATCATGAGTTAACAATAAGTGCAGCATACACTGAGTGCAGCATACACCGTGTACAGCATACACCCAAGATAGTCTATTGTCACTTCATTCTCACGATTTCGAGTTGACCCCTGAATGTGTCTTCAGATTCCGGCATACCTGCTAACTGATCGACTGCAACCAGGTAGTTCTCCATAACACATTCAAAGGTAAGGTCACATCACCACAATCTCACGGTTTAGAGTTAACGAACTGATGAATAGAGTCTCAGCACCTGCCGCACTTCCTATCGACCGCCCCCAGATGGCCACCTCCAAATACTCCTCCAATCTCGCTCAATCATAGCCTGCTACAAGTGCATCTCCCAACTTGCTCGATCACAGCCACGGAGTGCAACTCCGAGTTCACTCGATCATGGCCTCCAAGTGCATTTCCAAACTCTCTTGATCACGGCCTCCCAGTGCAACTACAAACTCGTTCGATCACGACCTCCAAGTGCATCTCTGAGTTCACTCACTCACGGTCTTGAATTGGATCTCCAAACTTGCTCTATCACGGCCTCGAGGTGTATCTCTGAGTTCACTCGACTTCGGCCCCCAAGTGCCACTCCATACTCACTTGATCACGCCCTTCCAGTGCATCTCTGTGTTCACTCAATTTCAATCTCTAATAGAATCTCCAAACTCGCACAATCACGGCTGAAAACTCTGTCTCTGGGTTCCCTCGACCTCGGCCTCCAAGTGCATCTCCAAACTCAGTTGATCACGGCCCCTCATTTCATCTCTGAGTTCACTCAGTCTCGATGTGCAATTGCATCTCCAAAATCCCTCGATTACGGCCTCGGAGTGTATTTCTGATTCCACTCGATCTTCATTTTCAGGCGCACCTCAAATCATTCTCAAGCCCTGCCTGCAGCCAGTGCAGATATACCATGTGTAGGTGGGTAGCTATATAGATACATAGATACATAGATGAGAATACAAACTGAATACATGAGTTTTAAAAATCGTTGAACGATAAGTAGTAGCTATATTATCCAGGCGCACCAGCTGCATTTCCAAAGAAGATGTTGTGTTTCCTAGACTGCTTTACCGGGATTCGAGGTGCTCCCAGACATGTCATCTGCGCTCCCAGGTTTGTCCCCCACGCTCCCAGGTGCTCGAAGGCTTGTCGTCGACGCTCCCAGTTACTCTGAAGGCCAGCAGGAATTCCCTCCAAGGGTCTGATACTCTCCTGAAATTGATCCATCTAAGTTTACACTGCACATCCTCTGAGACACTCCTGGGGGTTTCCAGTGACTAAAATACATTTTGCTGATGTATTCTGTTGTATTAGGATGCTGCAGCTAAGTTCGCAGTCAATAAAACAATATGGTAAGCGTAACTTCCCTTTCATGCATTCATCTGGGCTGTGTGGAGAATCCCGTTCACAATAATGTTGCAGTAGTTCATGGAATAGGGAGAGAAGTTGGCACACAAAGGGGAGATACAGGTATAGAGAAAGAATGGTACTGTATAATGGATGATTCAGGGGTAATCTTATTGATTCAAGCACTCATCAATGTCAAGGTTGCTAACAAATGGGTCATAAATTCTCACTCACATTCTGATTTTCCGCCTAATATCAAGTAAATTGCACACCATTAAATAATACATTCGTTATAATTCTCACAACAACAATGTTGACTTGAAATAAATGTTCGGATTCAAAGCTATGTTCTTCAATAGTCTGAATGTATAGTGAGACGTCATCTCACTGTGGGCTGAGGAATAATTGTTTCATGCATGCAGTTCCAGGGTATTGAGGTGCGCCGAAGTTGAAATGGTTATGCTTGGATTCAATGGCTGAGGATTGCAGCCTTGGCTTACTCTGACAGCTAATTGCACTCTTCATAGCTGTGTACTCAGAACTTGCACATTCAAGATTATCTTAGAGCTACTGTCAATGGAATCTGGTCCATATAATCTATTTTTGGATACGAGTTTTGGCGGCCCAAACTTACATTTAGTCAGAATACAGTTAAGTCATGATACAATGATTTGAGATCTCAGGCCGCTTTGAGTAAGTGCGGTACATGGGTAAGTGAGAGTTGCTGACAATCTTACAGAGTCACTGAGCAGAATCAGTCTTTTGAGATACTCGCTTATAAGCTTCCAGCTGTTTTTACTGAGCCCAAACTTGCAGAAGCTATTTTAGGATTTGGAAGCATTGGTCCAAACAGACTACTAAGTCAATATTGAGTTAAGTGGGGTTACAAATTGGCAGGGCTTGTGCATTTATAGTTTAGTTGTGTAGTGGCAACCTTCCTCCAATGGATAGTTGACACGGAGCTGATAGTTTAAGGTATGTTAGCGGTGGCCTTCAACATACTGGTTAAGCCTAGATTCGTAGGTGAGCAGATGCGGAGCGCGATGAGCCGACTGCACCAAACGGTGAAGGGTCTCGATAGATTTGTATCTACCTTGCCCATCAATTCAAAGTCGAAGAAAACATGATGCGAATGAAGCAAACCAAACTATACCAGCGCACTACGTACTGAAAGTAGATGTGCTTTGGTGGCTGATTTGTTGCTCTTGTGGCATGCCTGGGCTGGAATGATAAATCCATAATGACTCGCAGCTTGTCAACGTTGGCTTCATATATATTCAAGAAGCTCATTCTGGACTGGATTGAAGATCTCAGTTGTGGATGAACTTCAATCATATGCCAGGAAAACCCGCCGCAGCGAAAGCTGCAGTTCAACGAAGAATACCTGAGCCGTGTCTCAGCTTCCGACTCTTTAGGATGTGGATCAGAGGTGTGCCAGAACCTCAATGATCTGCTAGCAAAAGCTGAGGGTTTGCCACGAATAAGTAAGCCCATATCTCAAATTCTGATACAACTACTCAATATCGCCTAGTCAGTTTTGATTGCCAAATGGGATTGGCGAATATGCAGCGCTGGATCTGTCATGAAGATATGCCCATAATTCTCCAGTTCACCTGAACTTTGACCATATGTAAGTAAAAGCTCCCATTTTGCCTAAGAATGCGAGCCGTGTCTCATATTCAGACATAAGTACTGAATATTGCCTAGACTATTTCATTGGAAAATGGGATTGGCAGATATGCAGTCCTCGATCTTGTCGTAACAAATCTCATCCTATATGCGAAAGAGACTCCAGTGGACATGAAAGTGGATGAATTTTGCTTTTTCATTCAAAATACGGATGTGGCTTCAGGCTTCTGGTGCACCTCAAATTTGCAATTGACGAATGATTGAAGCCCTTTGCTGCATCACTCCCAAAATTTGACTCATGGCATTTATCATGCCTTAGGTCAGCCATAGGAACTTCTTATATCACGTAACAATTCACTTCATCTCATATAGTCATTAATAATAAATAAGAACGCCAATGATATCCCACTCTAGTCATTTCTGATTCAAGATACAACAATTCCAACATCAGAACTTTGATTCACTTCAACATTGAAGAGAGAAAGCATTTGTCTGTGCAGTATAGTGTCCCTTACAAATGAACTTTTAGACTATTTGTATCACTTAAGAAGATTATGTTGCTTGAATGTCTAAAGAGACATACCTTGATGAAGTGTCAGACACTCTACGATTAATGGTTCATCAGACTGCAACGTGTCACCATTCTCTGTCAGCTGCTACGTATGGTCCTCACAAGCCTCCAGAATCTGGTAAATCATCGAAGTCATGATGTTCAGTCGACTCGTTAAGCCATGCAGGACTCTTATTTGCGACACTGAAGAGTATTGGAGGAGATCACTCGCACAGCTATCATAGCCACCTGTACCTGTATTTGGTAAGCATGTGTGTGGTACACAGTTTGGCCCTAGCTGGACAACTTGTGCAAATGTCTGCTGCTGTTCATTCAATACCCAAAATTTCTCAATTATTACTGCATGATTTGTGGCTGCAAAATTTAGACCTGTCCTGTCCACTTTGGGTGTGGTTATGAATACAGAGGGATTTCATGAATGCTGGAATTTGAACTGCATTTCTGTGCATTCATCATTGCCCATTTCAGCATAAATGTTGAATATATCTAAATGATCCACAAAAAACGTCGTTAGCCACCACTTCAAATGACTAACTTGGCCTGGAAGTGGACAAAATTGCACTGCCTTTTGTGGAGGAGGTGCACTGGGTGGTGCGTTTTCATGTGTCTCATCTGGAAAGAACATCCCCCTTGCTGCATCCTCTTGATCATGTTCGGGATACTCTGTAGATTCGTTGACAAGCATTGCCAGAAATGTCTCTCTCAGTTATCGGAAAATCTGGCATTCTACCTAAATATCAAGTGGCCATTCATCATCCCATTGTTCAGAAATATTGTGGCGATTGTCAGTGTCTCCCAACACTAATGAGAGACATGCTAGCCACTATCAATGAACCCTCCATGCTCCAGAAGTACCCAGTGAAGTGTACCTCTCCACTAGGGTCTTCAGTTGTGGTTGCACATTCTTAGACCACTCAAGATCAATGACGTGTCCATTCTCTGTTGGTATTTCGATCAGTCGTTTTCCATTGGCTAGTTGCGATTCTAACCACTGCCTTATCGTCCATGGCTTTGCAATCGGAATCATCCAGTGCGCCACATCCTGTTTAGCCTCTTCATCTTTAGTCCCCATAGCATGCATCAAACTCTTCACAACTGAATATAATGCCTCAGCACCATGCTTTTCCATCACAGTATCATCCTCTGGATCTTTGGGCGCACCTGGAAACAGCCACATCGTCTGAAAACTGCAGTGACAGAGTCAATGGAATCCCGGTGTAGCAGTGACCTGAACTTTGAATCCAATTCTTGCATTCATTGCAATTTGCCAGCCCACACAATTTTTAGTCTTGTACTGATGGAACTTATTAAAAATCCCAAAACTCGATAAACAGTTTGAGAGTTGGCTGTTACTTGATGGTTTCACTCTGGATAGTTAGATATCGTATGAAACAAGGTGCATAATCCATTGGTTTTGCGGCTCGTGAATACTGGTTTTCAGATCCTCGTCGGTGGGATTCACATATCGAGATGCAATCAGTGGACTAGTTTGAAATCGGTTCCATGTGTCATCTCGTCGATGACACTATTGATGGTCTCTGCCACTCTGGACATTGTTACCACCAGGATTGGTTCAAGGGCTGATATCAGTGCTGGATGCCTATGGAGTGGAGTTGACTGGATCTGCAAAGGGCGGCAGGGCACAGAATTCAATCTCTGGAGCGGATACCACTTTCATTGTTTGTTGACAATGCCAGGAAAGTTGTTGTGTGCCAAGATCACCCACTCTTCCAGGGTATTCTCCCATACAATCGACAGTGGCAAACTCATTACCACTTTCTCAGTGACCAATTGGAAAAGCATTGCCACTGTAACTGAGGAGAAAGTCTTTCCAAGACTCATTTCATCTGCCACCTGTGCTCCTGGCATATCAGCATCCCGAACGCATCTTCTCATGATGAACAGGATGGACCAAACCTGGTGCACCAAACACTAAGTTGTGGGCCGGCCTGGAATTGAACACTTGCGGGCTGGAACACGGTCATCTGTTGAATGGCGAATAGAATGTGCATCCAGCTGCCTGACTGCTTCATCAAGACACTCGTGTGCAAATTGGTTATTGATTGGATTAAGAATGGTATTTAGTACTGAGCTAGTATTTTCTGGATCGAGGACCTCCTCACCATCCTCCACTTGCTCCGGAAGCTCCCTTGAACCATTTCGGTGTTGATTTTTTCCTGAATGATCTCTTTCAGTTGTTTGGATGTAAGCATGGCAGATAAGTTTATATCTCGGCACTCCTGATATTCATCTCAATGTTTGGTATTGCACAGAGAAACAGCCATTTGAACATATACATGTGGATGGAATGTGATCAATTCTATTCATCCAATCAGAACTTACATTAAAACGAGTATCATTCTCTTGCCCACTATCCTCTTCTCCCTTCACTTCTCCCTCTCTTACACCCTCTTCAGCACCTTCCAAAGTCTATGTATAATGATTAGCAGTTGTGCACATGTAGCCTTAACATGGCTAGCGGGGATTACCATTGCCGGTCTAATTACGTGCTCGACAATCTTCTTCCCTGTCACTCTCTACATTTCTATCAAAAATATCATCACATTATGTCCAAGTTTCAACTTGAAAGCATCGGAAAGGCAACAGTTGTACGAAATCTGGCTATATATGGGGTTATTGATCTTATACCTGTGTTTATATAATCCAATAAACTTTTCTGCCAATTTGTCCTCCTTCAAGGTGCACTTGTACATTAATGTGAGAATGTATTTCTCTTTCGGGCCACCATTTTTGTTGATGAAATCAACCAACTCCTCCCAGTGCCCCACATCTGTATATAAGGCTCGGAGTTGTTTCGGAGCTAGAACAAAATCCTTGCCATTGAACGCCCAGTGCCTCATAACTGTGAACATTGTATTTGGCAACTCTGGGATGATATATTTCATTTCGTCTTATTCTAGCGTGTTTCTTTTATGGAATGCTGCAACTTTCATATTGCCTTTTTGTGCACGCGCTCTCCCAAATCCATCGCGGGTTGCTGGTTGCCTCGCCTACCCATTTTCCTCGCCTCTCGAATCTCACGTTCACAGTTCTTCAAAAACATCTCAACCCACTGCCACCAAATCCATTCAGCACAATCAAAATTAACAAATGGCAGCCAGTTCTGGAATGTCGCCAAAAAATCTGCAACCGCCGTTACTCAGTACTGGGGTCCATCTCGAAAGTGATTGAAACAGTTCTGCCCCTGGACAATCGACTGATGCTTTATCTGTAGCAACCCCGCCATCCATACTTTCTTCCACTTGTTGAATGCACTGTAGTTGACCTGCTCCATCCTTTGGCAAAATGCATCAATGAGAATTCGGTTTACTTCAGGCTTATTGGGGGTTTGTCTTCTGCAATGCCCAAGTCTGACGGATTGTTGCTCCCATCAGCTGCATTGTACTGGTCATAGGACATCACCGGAAATGGGGGCAAGTCCATAATCCCAGTGTCATCTGTTTGCCGTGATTCCGCAGCAGGTGGGAACATGTTTGTCATGAGGCTTATGGGGTGCCTCCCAGGTGCACTGGTCGGAGGTTGATATGGAGGAGTTGAGCTGGAAGATGTTGGCCAATTGACTGTGTGATTCCCTGGTAGTCCTGGAGGCACTCTGGGTGCACCTGTAGATGACGGCATCTGTCCTGATCACTGCGCAGGGGGGATCTTAGGAGACCTGCCATACCTACCTTGGTGCAGGTTATATCTTTGCCATGGTGGCTCATAACTTGAAAATCATTGGCTCGCGATGCTGGTAGGTTGTGAATTGTGTGTCATGTTGAATGGAGACTGGTGATAAAACTGCGGAGCGCCTGGAAATGGTTGCTATGAAGGAGGGTAACCATTCCCATGTGGTGAATGAAATTGATTGGTGTGTTTCCCAAATCTACAATCTTTGCGAGTGGCATGTGGTAAACTATCTTAGGGGTTCTCCCTTAACAGAGTCTATGTAATCTGGGATAACCAAAGATGGGTACTTGTCAGTAACCTTCGGGTTATCTGACATGCATAACACCTGCCCTAGGCATCCCCAGAACGTTCAGTGGCAATAACCTTTAGCGGGGTTAGAGTCAGACATGTCTCGATTAGATAAGCTTCGGCTTAGCGGATTCATTGAAGCATACGCTGCGGCAGCTGATTTGATGATGCAATAACACTGCCAGATCGAAAGGGCTACAATCCTGCTGAGTGTGTTATTTCTGACCAGATTCATTGCAAGATATGTGCGGGATTATGTCTGGTTCGGGTAGAGCGAAAGCTTGCACCGCAGACACGGCAGTTGTTAGCGAAAAGCTATTACGCGGGATCTTGAGACCAATATCTTATGCGAGGTTGGAGCACTGGGAACTCCCTGGCCAAAGGGAATTGTCCCAGCCTGAGCATTGGCATGACTGAGAGATTATGACATTGGATGTTGATATGAGGCCTGGAGCATCCCCGCACAGTGGTTTGTGACGGTATGGCAACTGCAAGGGCACCGTTTAATAATACGAGGCATACGTGTTATTTAATCTACGTTGGCATAGTAGTGGTGGGTCGCCACGTAAACGTATGATGCAATCATGCAACAGTATGATTAGCTCGAATACACTACTGCTATGTCGGTAGATGTTCCCAACTACCGAACGATTAGAGAGTGAGATGTTCAAGTTGAAGTTATGATCTGACATTTGATATCGTGCAGTTGTGGCCTGATTCTTATCAGGAGCGTAAAGCTTTAATACCTCAGCTGCATGAACACGATAACCTTTGGGATTCGTGGCAATCTCTACCATGCGTGTTCATTTGGACATCCAATTGCCGCCAAAGAGAGCATACGGATGGGTTATGAATGTAAGCCACATTGCACGTTGGTATCAAAATCATGGAAAGGAAGTACGGGTGCGCATGCGTAATATCCCGATGAACTTTCTATAAAGAGGTCACATTGTTCCGGCAATGAAAAGAACAAGCTCTAGCTGCGAAACAGTCTACGATACCTACTAGCAAAGAAAGCCTTTATTTATTATTGTGTTTTCATGATACCTATATCTATCTATTATTATATATAAAATATATTAGCTTTCTGTAGCGGCAGCCCCGCACCTTAATAAATGTTATCCTGCGAATGACGATTACCTTCAAAAGCGATAAGGACATTATCGTATACGCATTAGACAAGATTATATCCTACGCCAGAAATACTCAGTACATTTTCTTGGCGCAAAGCATTGGGTGATATCCTCTATTATCGGACTTCAGCAGGGATTAGTTATACATATTAATAACTTGCGCACCTGAGCATCAACTACCAGCTTGATTCATCCGGATAGAAGAGATCAGATTTCGGTTGCTCGAGAAGTGTCTAATATACCCAGATATCTTGAGAAGGTTCAATGGTCCGAGGAGATACTGAAACGAGCTGAGCAATTCATTGAGGAATCAGAGCGAGCTCGCAATACCTGTCAACATAGCAGGGTGAACCATTTGCCTCGGACGAAGAAGCAATTAAAGAAAGCACGTAGAACCACACGGTTACAGGATACTAAGAAGTCATTGGAAGCTGTGCAAAACCAAAGGCTTCAGGAAATACGTGCTAAGGTTATCCAGAACCTTAGCGAAGAATAGGATCTAGGGCCATTCAAAGTACCTATACTTTGGTCGTTCGAACCTCCCTAACAAACTATTAGCTGGCGATTCTACATCGTCGTCACCGCATTGTTGTGAGCCAAATAGGTCACCAGGTGGAGCCATATTTACCGTCTTTGGTGGAGATCCTTTCATCGACAAGCTCTATAAACTAAGATAGCGGTAAACTACAGTATGGGCAAGATGAGATATAGAATCAATCAGAGTATGGTTGGGTATATTTCAGGTAGCAGTGACCTATGGCAGAATGAAGGGCTTGTAATATCCCATTCTGTTACCATGAACTTGTGGTGTTTCACTACACACCTTTGATCCATGACACCAACCCGGGCTTGAGAAAAAGAAACCTTAATCACTCACATCCTGTGTGTCATTATTATATGCTCGAATTCATATACTAGGGTATGGAATACGATCTCACTTTCATATGCATCCATGACACTACAGGTTACAGATGCGAGATGATATGATATTTCCAGGAACCCAACAAGAGCTATATCCAGTATCAGAGGTTAGCACAACTAGGGATATTACACATAAGTTGTAAACGCACGATTTTGTGATCTCATTTAACTGGAATCCTGTGAGTGGAGCAGCAACCGTGAATGCTTCCTATTGGGCTCCTTGTCTAGACATATTGTTCTCCTCAGGATCCACACTCCAAGTAAAGGATCGTTACTGAAGCAAAAATCCCACCAAGCCTTATCAGTTTATGTTGATTATTGCACAGACATTCTGCTCGCTAGGGAACTCACCTATTCATCATTATATCAAATTGAGACGATGAATAGCTTCTTTATCAGCTGCTTGGAGGCTTGAGCATCGGTATAAGACACGATGCTGCAATGACGTAGATAAGGCTTCCATTGTGGTGATTGCAGTGATGACAAAGGAAAGTTTCTCTTCTCCGCTAACGACATTCAGCAGACAATCTGCATGATTAGTGTATAGGATATGATATATATCCTGATTTATGAAGAAAACTGATCATAAGGTGTCTTTATTGTACCCCTCTTCCCCGTATTTGGTGTGGTGCGATGTGGCTGTGAATGTGTTACGCTAACCTGAGTTAGCTTGCTTTCACACCAATATCCTCAGGTGCAAAATCACCACCTTGAAGCATCGCAATTGATCCAAATACAGGCTCCGTGACAATTTCTCAAATATGGTCAACACTCACGGGAAACATGTAATGTGCTTCATCTGCAAAACGAGATGATTTGTTGAGAACTGAGTCAAGGCTGCGGATCAAAATTATCACCCAATATCAATGTATGAAGGGCTATTACGGGATGGGATTTTGCCTCCTGTAGGCAGGGATCGACCTGAGCCATCCTGGTTTGACTTTAGTTGGTGCACCTGAATGGCCATTGATGAGTTTAGTCAACTAATCATCTACCCATAGAGAATGTATCTGGTGCACCACTACCTGTAGATACTCCCAACGACGAAACGATAGATCTCTAGAAGCCTGACCTGACATGTACCCACAATTGAACCAAGACAATGGATTATAGGAAGGTAGTTAGAGTGGAAAATGCAGGGGAAAAGCACATGGCACAGCAACTGGATTGTACAACAAGCATCGCAAGTGCTCAGAACAATGGAATCCATGGCATCCATTTCGGTTAGCACACGACTTTCAGCAGGCTCAATCATTTAGCCAGGAAACAACAAAGTAGATGGATAAACATCTGTTGCGTGAATTGGACAACTTCAACATCGAGTCATTTCAATCACCAAATTTTCAATGAAAGCTCCTCTGTAGACTCAATTTCTGCCTACACAATGATCTTTGGATTGAAGATCGTTCAGATATCATCAGAACATTATACTACAACAGTGTTTCCGAATGTGTACAGTTTCTTTCGGAACATCTCCCATTTCAGGCGCACCTCCATTTTGAGCCTGTGCCCCTTGCAGGCTCAGAAAGTCGCCAAATATACAGCAACATGAACATGGCCGATTTGTGGTGGGATACGCAAGATCAGCTTCCTGCCAGAGTGACGATTGTGCCAGTCATATGTGAATTCAACAAGACCTCATTGACCAATTTTTGGGGCCACTAGCATGCTTGGCTGCAGTATCTCACAATTGGTAATATTCGAGAAGATATCTGCTGCACACGAAAAATATGCAGCTGGATTCCCATTCAGCTCATCCTGTGTACCCCGAAAGGGTTTAAAAATACTGACGAGGTCTGGCATCCCATGGTTGGCACTGTCCTGTTCCCACTCAGGAATCTTGACATATCTGGCCCCAGCTTGAAATGGAATTCTGCTGATGGATTTCAGCGGCAATGTTATCCTCCTTTTGCTGCCTGTGTTGGGGACTATCCAGAATATGTCATGATTGATCAAGTCTCATTTGGCTCATGCCCGATGTGTGAAATTCATAAAGGTGCACCGATGGGGCATTCAACTCTTTGCCCACTTGATTACAAAAGAAATCAACATGTTTACTTGGAGCTTCAGGATGAAACTAATATTGATGTTCTGCACTCTGTTGGTGTTCATGTTGCACGGTGGCGTGTGCTCGAGTAGTTGAGTGTGTGCGGGCGTATGCGAAGGTGTGTCTATTGAATCTTGTAACGAGACATGTCGCATCGACATAAGGTCGATCGATGACTAATGGTGCTAACTACAAAATAGGCAAGTTACATCATTGTCCTTGGCATAGTGATATCCGTATTTCCAATCAGCTCAACACTCCTCCAGGACGGCTATCACGTCCGTTTCAAACAAAAAACAGTAAACAAAGGAGAAGAGGAGCAAATCAAACAGCGCGGATCTCCTCGAAACAAACGTGCCCAATCAATTTACTTTCCGAAGGCATTCCCGATGCCTTTTCCTGTTCCAATTCCGATACCATTTCCGTGATCATTTCTGAGGCGATTCCCGATTGTACCGAGGCCATTTCCGAGGCCGTTTCCGAGTGCGTTCCCGAGTCCAATTCCGATCATTCCCATCGCAGCACACTGCTTTAAGAAGGCGGGCTTTGGCAGTGGCTTTGTGAAGCAGTCGGCGAGTATCTCAGCAGTCGGTATGTAGCTCAAGTCGATCTCTCCATCTCTAGCCATATCTGCAGCAAGATAGTACTTGGTTGCAATGTGTGCAACTGCAGTTCCGAGGTAGATTCTGTTCTTGATGCTTGCGATCAGTGACTGTGAATCTGAGAACACGTGAGGGATAGTCGGGATGCCGAGCTCGTTCAAGAGATGCGAGACCTGGGTGAGTCTTATGTAGCCTACTCCAAAGGCATAGTATTTGGCATCGGTCGTGGACTGGGCAGTCGACTTCTGATTTCTCGATCGCCAGTCGACCGCTCCACCAAAGGTGATGACCAGTCCACTTGTCGATGTATAGTCATCCGGGCATCCAGCATAGTCCGAATCAACATGACATCTAAGTGCACCTTCTGCTTCTCCTCCGAAACGCAGTCGCCAGTCCTTCGTGCCGTTGAGGTACCGAAACACGGGCTTGAAAGCTACCATATGCTCATTGCTCGGGTCGTGATTGTACCGGCTGAGGACTCCGATGGCATAGGAGATATCGGGTCGAGTGCCGGTCATCGCGTACATAATGCTTCAGATCATCGATTTGTATATGGTCGGATCGCAGGCTTCTTCGTCAGACTTCCTCTTGTGAAGCTTCATCGCCATTGGCGTGGTAACTGGTCTGGACTTGTCCATTCTGAACTTCGCCAAGATTGTCCGAATGTAGCTGTACTGATGGATGTCGATCGTGTGATGCTCCCGATTGTGTTCGATGTTCATGCCGAGATAGAAGGAGACACTCCCGAGATCATGCATCCGGAACCTCTTGTTCATCTGGTCCTTGATCTGCCCAATCAAGCCCTCGTTAGCAATGATGAGGAGATCATCGACATACAGAACAACTGCAGCAACGACTATGCCTTGATCCTTATCGTGGAGCACGAACAGTCCTCCGTCAACACCTGATGCCACGAATCCAATCGAGATCACGAAGTCCTTAAAAGTGCCATACCAAACGTGCGAAGACTGCTTCAGGCCATAAAGAGACTTTCTCACGCGGAGTACCATCTTCCGCGAAGTCTTTGTTAATCTCCCTGTTTGGACCAAACGAAAATATCCCTGCGGTGGGTGCATATAGATCTCTTCTTCCAAGTCGACTCCCAAGAAAGCCGTGCAGACGTCCATTTGATGGATCTCGAGATCGTACTTGGTGGCGATGGCGACTGCCAGCCTAACGTGGCCCAAGCGAGCAGTCGGTGCATACGTAGCCTGGTAGTCGATGCCTTCGATTTGGTGATTTCCTCCACAGACTAGCCTGGCCTTGATCCGCTGCACATTGCCTGCTCCATCGCGCTAGATCTTGTATACCCAGTGACTTGGCAAAGCTTGTCTCCCTTCCGGAAGCTCCACGACATCTCCAAAGACTTGATGCCGACCAATTGCATCTAACTCTTCTTTCATCGCCGTATCCCATTTCTTGGAGAGCGGAGACTCGGTCGCTGCTTTGTAAGACTTTGGATCGATCGCATCCTCGTGATCGTCGGAGATTGAAGCTGCAGCGTTGATGGGAATCATATCCTCGAATTCCTCATCTTCGATAGCCAATTGTGCAGACTCGGCCAACTTTGCAGCACGGTGTTGTCGACTACCTTTGGCCAGCGGCTTCCATGCATCTCCAAGCGACGTCTGAAGGCCAGCCAATTCTCGTGACTTCTTCTTCGGCTTCGGAGGATCCGGAGGTGAATCGTCGTTCAATGGCTCCTCCCTTTGACGTTCGGTTGGTTGCTTCTCGATTGGCTGTAAGGTTTCAAATTGCTTGGTGGGTGTGGGTTCTACGATTACATCTCTGTAGAAGTGCTCGTTGAAGATTGCTTCGTCTGCAGCATTCGGTGCTGTGTGCCGCTTTTCTTCTCTGAATACCACATCTCGGGAGCAGTGAAGCGTCTTGGCCAATGGATCGTATATGAAGTACTGTTTAGTCGATATGCTGTACCCAACGAATATGCCGGGAGTGGCTCTGTAATCCAGCTTCTTTCGTTACTCTTCCGGAACGTGGATGAAAGCCACGCATCCGAACACACGGAGATGCTTCAAAAATGGCTTCCTCCCATGCTAGGCCTCGTACAGAGTCTTGCCGACTACTGATCGTGTCGGAGTGCGGTTCTTGAGATAGACCGCCACTGAGACTGCAAAGGCCCAGTACTTCTTCGAAATTCCGGCATCGTCCAGCATGCATCGTACGTGCTCCATGATCGTGCGGTTTGCCCGTTCGACAACTCCATTAGACTGAGGAGTGTAGGGCGTAGTCTTTTCCTTTAGTATTCCCTCTGATTTTAGGTATTCTGCAAATTTCTTGAAGGTGTACTCACCGCCTCCATCTGTACGAAATCGCTTCACTTGCTTGCCCGACTCCTTTTCTCTAAGAGCCTTCCATTCTTTGAATGTCTCAAGGGCTTCCGACTTGTACTTCAATATGTACTCATCCGTATGCCTCGTGGCGTCGTCGATGGAGAGCAGCACATATCGACCTCCTCCGATGGCTGTTTCCAGGGGACCGCATATGTCCGAGTGCACGAGCTGCAGAGGCTCAGTAGCACGGGAGGTCGTGGGAGTAAAGGGCTTTCGAGCTAATTTGCACTTGATGCAACTCTCGCAATCGCACTTCCCGGTCATCTTCGGAGCGTCAGTGATCATCGGCAAGATCTCCAAAGCCTTCAGACCAACGTGTGCCAGGCGGCGGTGCCATAACATCCGCTTCTCTGCATCGTGCCGAGATGCATGCCCAGTCGTCTTAAGTGCCAGCAGGCAGCTGTTGTTGTTGTCGATATCGGTGTAGTTGGTCGATCCTGGAGCTCGATTCAGAATGCGATCCAGAACGAATAGCCCATCGACCTGAGGTCCAGTGGCAATCAACTTGCCATGGCAATTGTAGAGGTTGAGACCATAGTGATTCACCGGTTCGACTATGACATCCTTGTCCATGATCTGAGATTGTGAGATGAGATTGAATGACCCTGGCAAATGCACCACTTCTTGGAGTATGATCATTTCCGTCTTTCCATCTGGCAGCTGGCAAGTCAACCTAACACTTCCATATCCGGATGCAAAAGATGTGACCCCATTGTATCCCTTCACCTTCTTCGTATTCGGAGGATATTCGGTGTAGGGGATGAACATTGATCGACGGCCGGAGATGTGAGTCGTGCATCCGCAATCGATGAACCAATCATTAGATGAAGCACTTGAGCTGGGCACCATCCAATAGTTCTCGATCGAAGTCGTGAGAGTCGAAGTAGTCTCAGTCGATGCTTTTGCTGCAGTGTCCGCAGCCTTTGGAGGATCGCCGCTTTGCTTGCTCAAGCAGTTCTCAGTGGTGTGCCCTCGCCGGTGGCAATGAAAGCACTTCCGGAAATTCTTCTCTTTTCTATCGTCCTTATTATCTCTCTTATCCCTCTTTGGACTTTTGCCAACTTTGCCGCCTCTGCCACTTCTGCCACCTTTCTTTGCAAAGAGCAGAGCTTCTGGAGCGAGCCCATTCTCTCTCTTGATTGCAGCTTCCTTTTCGACGAGCTTGGTGACGATCTCATCGGACGTGGCGGCCATCATTGCGTTTTTGTCCATCATGAGCTCCAGGAAGACTTTCCATTTGTCGTTCCTTGGGATTCTGCGAAGGAGGTAGAAGATGTGCTCTTGCTCACTCATCTTGGCGATTGTCTGTGCAGAGTCTGTATCGGTAGCATCAGTGTCAGTGGTCGATCGTGCTGTCGGTCCTGCGCAGAGATTGTAATCCTTGACTTTCCGATCGATCCGCGATGCATAATTGTCGACATCTCCGCAGTCCTGTAGCTTGATGCTCCAAAGGTCTTCCCTAATCTCGAAGATGTTGAGCTTCAACTTTGACTTGTAGGCTGATGCTAGCATTTCCCAAAGCGTCTTCGCATCCTCGATGACCGTGTATTCCGCTTGAATCCTCGGCTCCATGCCGAGTAGGATAGTCGATCTGGCAACACCATGGCGATTCATCCAGTCTTTGAAAGCGGCCTTCTCTGTAGCGGTCGCGTTTGCTGCTGGCTCTTCCGGCTTGTCGTCGTATCCTTTGATGATACTGTACACTTGCTTCTGCTGGAGAAGTAGTGCCATCTCGGTTACCGATTGTGCATAGTTCGTGCCATTGAACTCGGTGATTGTGATCGTCGTCAAACTCATCTCGCACGATCCTAATCTTGTGTCGCAATCGTCAGTTATCGTAGTCTCTCAGACTGTACGTACGGGTGACATCCAGCAGCCGCCATTAGAAGTACGGCGGGGTACGGGGTAATTGCTTAGCTTGTGGAGATGCTTCTCCGTAGCGATGTCGACTTCCACTCGACAAACGAAAATGGAAGTATTAATCGTCGGTTCCCTTTTAACCACAAGGGCTCATAACCTGTTGCACGGGGCCGTGTGCTGGAGTAGTCGAGTGTGTGCGGGCGTATGCGAAGGTGTGTCTGTTGTATCGTGTAATGAGACATGTCGCATCGACATAAGGTCGATCGATGACTAATGGTGCTAACTACAAAAGAGGCAAGTTACATCATAGTCCTTGGCATAGTGATATCCATACTTCCAATCAGCTCAACAGTTCATCCAATTCACAACCAGTTCTGTCAATACCCTCTCTGCAATGTTTTTTGCCTTTGGCAGCCTGATGAAATGCATCAGCTGCTTGTAGGTGTAGTCAAAGACTTATTGCACTGGCTGCTCAAATACCTGAAAGCTAGAAATGTCAAGAATTAATTTGACAATCAATTCACATCGGCACCATGATATCCAGGCCTCAAGTGCTTCCCTGAACAATTCGATTTGTTCAAATGTGTCTCCTGGCAGGGAACAGACATCCGGGGCATGATCACAACTCTGGCAGTGAATTGCGCAACAATTCTTGTTTGCACTAATGATGATGAGAAAACTGCGGCAGAAACAGCCTCTGATGGAATGGTGATGGGAACAGTCCGGGTATTATGCGAATTCTCTCTACTTGTCCCCCAACAAACCCGCTCTGATCTATCCCTCACAGCACTAGACGATGCACTGAAGGGATTGTACTTGAAGAAGGGTGCTTTTCAAGACCATAAAATGTTGAAGTCCGCTAAGGTCATAGTGGATGCAGAATTGGCTAGAGGATCCCATCAGTTACGAGAACAAAACATTCATATTATCCATGCTATAATGGAGGTTCAGGTGTACTGGGCTGGAAAGGTTACTGCATCAAAATGAATGCAATTTCAAGTGCGCCTGAATAGAGCCCGACAGGCGGCATCGATGTGCTCAGATGCTGATCAGCAGAGGGCAATCGAGCGATTGGAGCACGAAATCCATCATGCGACACCTGCTAAATGCAAGCTTTTCAATAAATTAATCTGACATCATCAGCGACAACTATTGGTGGAAGTCTGGACGGAGGCAACTGGTCCCAGAAGCACATGTGCTACAAAACTTGCTCAAATGAAGACTGCTGCAGAAGTAGAGGTTGATGGGGCGGTAAACATTATCGAAGAAAAGAGTGTGGAATTTCAGTTCTGTCTATCCGATGCTGAGACTGACACCACCACCTGGAGTAATGCTGATATTGACCGCATTGTGAAGCATCTGGAGAGCGCAATTTATGGTATCACTTGCCAAGACCAGATGCGGTTCAAGGAGGGATTCTCCATCCAGTTGATCAAGTTGGAAACTTGTTGGCAGCGAATCGGCATGCTGGAGCTCCGGAACACAATCAAACAGCGTATGATACATTTCGGATATCCAGAGATGCATCGTGTGAGCCAGACATTAGAGTCAATTCAGCGAATGTGTTCTGGCGATAATTTCACCGCTGATATTTCTGAATGGCTACATATTGGCAATGGGAAAGAGGCATACCAATCTAGCAACAAAGTCAATTACATTCGAAAGATGCTCAAGAACAAAGGCCAGTGTCCCATTCTTGACTATATGGAGGAGATACTGTGGTATCTTTCCCTTCAAGGCTCCCACCTTATTGACTCTGTAAAACTTTTCAATCTACTATCAGCTGCCGATAAATGGCGAAATACCCACAGAGCCCATCTTTTACACTTCCACCATTGTCAACAAGAGCCAATTTTCTGCCCTGTATCACAACAGGTACATTATTTGAGCAACACTCATGTCTGCGGAGTGTGTGGAAGTATCAAATTAACCTCACTCAGAGATGCATTAGTAGATGTCGAAATTCCCAAATTTGGACAGCTATTCCGTACACAAATTCAAGAGAACTGGGGACATGAAGTTAGCGGACTGGTGCTTGCATATGATAAGAATGTACTCATAGACAGTATATTTATTAAACTTCCGAATGTGCTGTTGTACTACAGTCAACCATTTCACTGCCCTACAGCTGTTGAGCATCTAAGACTTGATTGCAAGGTAGAATATACCAACGCCATCCAAGGGATCAAGCCTGAATCTGATAACATCTTGGTCCAATTTACAGACAGTGACCTTGATGACACGCTTAAAGGCCGAGTTGCTTCTTTTCTTGTATTATATGTCAGCTGGACACCGCCAAATCACATCCTCCAATTTCAGGAGTATCTGCCCGCCGGACAAACAATATGCACCTTTTCTCTGAGGTGCAAGAAGACTCAACAATGGATATTACTTCCTCAACCTCAAGAATATGCTGTGGTGATTCCAACAAAGTACAAAGATCTGCATGGTTGGGCTGATTGTGTTGATGGGTTCATCCAGGTGGTCAAACAGACTGGTAAGATGCATATTGTATCTGTCGGAGCAATTGTTGGATCTGCACATTTGGTATGAGAGAATTCTGCATCAGATAGAATCGATAGCGTATGGCTTGTAAATAGTCATGTGGATTTAAATACCTACTGAACTGTGTCTTACACTTACATACCTGGATCAAGGTGTGCAGAAGGAAGATAGTTAATTGAATCGCACTAGTTGATATACAGATTATAATAATCAGTCCCGGAGAGTATCGCTCTAGGTTCAAGGGGCACCGGAATCGTCTCGGAGACATGGCCAATACTCCGAATAGCTCTGAACTCTGCACATCCTAATAGTTTGATTTGGAAGCAATTTGAACATAACTACACACTCTTGAGGATAATCTTGGATTCTGTTCCAGAACTTCCGAAGCATTAAAGTGCACAGGCACAGTAGTCCTGGAGCATCAGGGAATACATCGCTTTGCATTCAGCCTATCTGGGAGCATCTGGGAGTATCTGGAAGAATCAGTGTGGCTGTTCACAGTTGCTGAGTTCTTCAGTTATGACTTCCAAACCATTTTAGATTGTACTGTTGCACCACCAATGGCGAAATCACTTGCATCGGTTTCCACAACAATTTGGTTGAAGGGTTCGAAGTATTTTAAGATTGGAGCCTGGGTAACCTAGTTCTTGAACCGTTGAAATGCCCAATCATATTTAAGAGACCACTCATATGGAACTCCAATCCTGAGGAGATCTGTAATATGATTCATACTCCTTGCAAATGCTTTGAAGAATTGTACATAGAAAGTTGGCATATCCCAAGAACAGCTGTACGTCGTTTTTGCATTTGAGTTGTAGCCATTCAGGAATAGTCTCCATCCTAGCCAGAGCCATTTCCATTCCTTCAAATGATATGATATATACAAGAAATTCAACTCTGGAGGCTTGTCATATACATTTCCTTGCTGCAATGAAAAGGTTGTTTTCCTTTAACCATTAGAATACCTGCAGGACTATCTGGGTATGTCCCTGTCCTGTTTCTGAACAGATCAAGAAGTCATCCATATAGATGAGGAGTACTCTATCAAGCATATGTCTAACGATTGTGTCCCTCACATCGTGGAATGTAGCTGGGGCAATTGCAAGACCAAAGGGCATGATAATATATTCATATAGGCCATATCATGGACAAAATGCTGTTTTCCATTTGTCTCCTTCTTTGACTTGGATGAGCTGGAATCCAACTTTAAGGTTGATCTTAAAAAAGATCCTAGCACCCTGTATTCTATGTCGAAGTTCATTCATCGAACGCAGCAGTCTTCAATTCATAATGGTGACTTTATAGATTCCTTGATAGTCCACACACAATGGTAGGTCTCTGCCATCAGGCTTTGACAGAAAGAGGATTGGTGCACCTGCTGGTGACTTGGGTGGGCGGATCCTCCGCTGGTATACAATTTCCTTGATATATTCTTTGAGTACTGATAACTCGTCCTCTGAGTGAGTATAGATGGATCCCCAAGGGTGTTCCTGTCCTGCTGGAATCTCAATGGCATGGTCAAATGATCGATGGGGTGGCAAGACATTGGAGACTTCTCCAGTATATAGAGACTTGTAATCTCTCTACTGCAATGGATTTCTATCAATCCATTCGACTTCCATTTCGTCCTCATTTTTGATTTTGATGTTTGCAATAATTTCAATTCATCGAGAATCATTCCCAAAATCCAATATAGCATAATAGACATTAATTGTGAATGAATTGTGGTAATGCCTTGTGCATGTCTTCTTGCATTCCTCACTCTCAACGCTGAATATTCCTCCATCTGCAAATCCGTTGGCTTGATTTTCAATGATCCACCAATATGGAAGCATCAGATAGCAGGAATATTCCATTGGATCTATTTTGAAGGTCTCTTTGAAATAATGGTTTCCATGTTGACAGGTAATTGGCAAGGTATAACACCATCTGCAATCTTCTACTGTGTCTCCAGCAAAGTTCTGAATTTCCTTCTGCTCTTTGCGGGTAACAAATGGGACATTGTGTTCTTCAATCCATTTTTCCGAGGCAATAGATGTAGTACATCAAGTTAAGTAGCACTCTTGCTGGAATGTATTTCGTACCAAGAAATGAGATAAACATTTTGATTTCGGGTCTATTACCTGACTTCAGTTCGCGTGGAGCTTGTTTTAATTGTTTGGGGGTGATTGAATTGCTGGGAGGCAAAGCCTTCCGTGTTTGTTAGGTACTCAAAATGAACTGCACTTTGTGACAGCTCCAGCCACAACAGGTCATGAGTAATTGACTGGTATGAATTGTAATGTATGGATAGGTATATATGTATGTTCAAACTGAATGCTGTGTGGCCAGCACATTTTGAGTACTAAACTCATCCTCAGATATTCTTTCATTCAATCTCAGTTAAGCAAGCAATCTAAGAAAAACACTATTGTTTCCATCCCCTTATTTCCATATAAATCAGTACCACTGCCTATATATCATATGACTGTGCCACAGTGTCTTTTAATTCATCACCATCTCATTATTAGAGTCTATCTTGTAAACTCATCTAGATGTAGTGACCTGAGCCTGGGGCTTACTCCCAGCTGCTCCTGCCACGGATGGGACATTCTTTGGATGGTCATCTTTGGGTTTCGGCTATTTGCCGCTAGAGGAGACTGACACCATTGACTTTTGACAGAATTTCCATGCATGGTTGTCCATGCCACAGCGAGCACACTCACCTTTTTCAAATTGTGCTTCTACCAGAGAAGGGGAAATTGCATCCAGTTGTTAGGGGTGTGCTTTGCTGACTAGTATAGATACTTATGCACAGCCCTAGATCATATTTAAAGAATTGATCAAACTGATCCCTCATTAATTGCTGCAACTGTCTCTCATAAACTCTTGTCAACTGCCGAGATCATGCTGTAGCCTGTTTCCCTTTCGTAACTCTTTCCAAAGAATCCAGAATACTGTTTGACTATGAATTCTCTTCACACTGATTAGAATTACTACTGTGTAATCATGTATTTGTTGATGGACCTATCAATACCGTAATTGGTTTCCAAGCTCATAGGTTGTCAATATGGATAATGAATTGTTGAAGCTGTCCTAACAAGGAGGGTAGCCACCACACACACTGCACTGCAAAAAGAAACTAATTCTTCTGCCAGAATGATATGATTTTCTCTAAAGTGTGTGGGATAAAGTGGTTCTCATTTTTGAAGCTAATAGCCATCAATCTTATTGATAAGGTTGTGATGTCATATGGATATCAAACATGCCTAGTGTTAACAAAGGTTCCGGGTTACCCAACTTGATTCGGGGATTGAACCGGAACTGAATTACCAGTCCAGGTTAGGAACGGCCAAGGAATCCGGACCGGGTAACTAGCGCCAGGTTGTAACCCGGACCAGACATAGAACTGTGGGTTGTTGGCTGAGTTGGAATTGGACTGCAGTTCCAACGTTCCCATTCCTACAGCTTCAGCTGCATTTAAGTATTTGAGTTCTGATCGTATCATCACATGATGAATACACAGATTGTGCAATTTTACAAGCTCTTTTACCTCCACCATTCCGATTTGTGATCTGACTGATATTTGTTGAGTGGCTGTAAAATAAGGCCAAATTGTAAGTGAAATTCGCAGGTTTTCAATTGCCACTCCACGAATATTGGTCCGATCGCAAATCTGAGAGCGGAAGATGAAAGAGTGCCTAAAACTGCACTATCTACATATTCATCATGTCATGATACCATCATAACTCAAATACTTAATTGTAGCCAAAGTTGTGTGGTTGAAATGCCGGGTTTTTGTTGGTAAAACTGGCCCAATTGCAACTGTCCAGGTTTTCTTGTGGTAAAACTCATTGCAACGGTTCTGTTCCGGTTTAAACCCTAACCCGGATCCGTTCTGGAGGGTTGGAACCGTTGCTAACACTAAACGTGCCTACAATGTAGCACGGCAATATTGACTTCACACTTAGACAAAATACTTATTCAAAGGTGCTGCGCTACCGCTACAAAAGCTAATGAATGGTCAGTATATACTAATACATATTGGTATCATAAAAATGCAATAATGTTTAATGTTCGTCGTTTACTGGTAGGTATTTCTGACTATTTGCTGCTAGAGCTTGTTCTTGTCATTACCAGAACAATATGATCTCTTTATAGTGGTCTTCAAGGGTTTGTACACCCAGGCTTTGATGCTATGACTCACATGCTTCTTGATAGCACAAACGCAGTCGCGATTTATATTTGTATGAATGCACCTGCTATTCATTACCACACATCCCTTAGGTTATCATGTCCTACATACATGTGCTTCTGATAAGAATGGGGCCATTGATCGTACGATATCATATCAGACAATATGTCAGACCATAACATCAACTTCAATATCTTGCGATATATATCATTTGGTAATTGGAACATCTGCCAATCCCATTTGTCCAGAGCTTTCTGCAATATGATTAAATTACTTGCATTATTACGTGCCGTCGCCATACAGGTTATTGTGCATTGTGTTATAGATTTCATCAGCAAGTAACTGATACTATACCAATGTAGATTTTGCTACACAGCTCGACATTATCATTCAAGTCTGATGTTGCATAGCCAAGCTGTCTCTAATCAGAGTGCAGGGTTACTTCTGGCCTGATATCAACAGACAATGTCTTCAATCCCTGAGTCACACCATGCTTGGGCCGAGAGTACTCTCTGTGGCCGGACCATACGCAGGGTGTTCCCATCACCTCATAGTAATAGGCCTGACGTGCCATGTGCTTGCATATCGGCTATCGACTGCCTAGTCTGCAAGTTGAGGTAATCCTCAATCCACTAAAATATGTCCCCACTAGTACTTCAGAATGAATCTGGTTGAATACAATACCCTTGGCCGAAGCCAGCTTCTTTTGATCTGGCAGTGTTGGTGCATCATCTTATGTGAATCTCCTAAGTGATGAAACTGGTTTATTGAATCGAGAGGTATCCCATGAATAACCCCGCTACAGATTATAGTGACTTGTAAATGTTTTGAGATGCCAGAGATAGGTGCTTTGCATATTATGGAAAAACTCCCTGATATGTATCTTCAAGGTTATTCAAGTACCATAGACACTGTTAGGAGAAAACCCCTAACATCACCCCCATCGCTAGGATCACTGTCACAATCAGCGCTCGGTTTTACGAAGTGAATCGTATCTTAAGTATTCTACTCAGAACCAGCTTCCTGCATAACCCGAGTATGCTGCTCTTCAATTTCCGTTCTATTTATTATTGGGCAACTACTTGTGTTTATTATTTGTCAACTACTTCCGTTTATTGTTTGTCAACTCTTTTTGTTTATCGTTTGTCAACTTTTACTTTTCATTCAAAATACTTGTTTCTGCAATTATATCTTTCTCAAACTCTTCCTCTGAGACTTTGAGACCGGTAACATCACCCCCCTCTTTAGCAATGGGGATCCAACATTCACTGCCATCTTTGCGATCAGAGTTGCCAAATGCATTGACTCTTTACTCAGATACACATACATGTTATGGGGGTTCTTCATCCCAATAAGCAATACAATATTTATTGAAATAAGTACGACCGCCTATCTATTGATCTCGTTCTCTCCTGGTCTTATCCTAAGGCTCAACCTCTTCCTCCGTTATGCAAGACCGCACCAAGTCAAACCTTCTCCAATGTCCGTCTCCCTCGTATAGGAAGATTAAACTTCCCTGATGTTCAACCACTCCTCAGCCCACTCCTCGAATGGGAATGAGCCGGTGTTCAGATACCTCAACACCAGGTAGTCGATATTCTCGAGTTCGCAGAAACGAAAAACGTCTCGCTAAGTGCGGGTTAAACCAGCTTCTGCCAACTGAGAAAGTAGTTCGCCGAATAACTCGACAGTGCGTTGTAGAGCACATTCGGATTGTGTCAGATGTCGTCCAGACATATGTTGCCTGATCGCGGAGGTGGATGAGAGAAGTAATGGTTATTAGAGTAGTAGATAGAATTCTTAATAATATTTTAAGATTATCTTCGGTGTTCTCTGAAAGCTAATCTTGTGGATGATGTCACCCTAATTTCTTCGACCAACGCTGGCTCTTTATAGCCCTCATTCTTCCTTAGGTGTGATAGCGCTATCTCGGCCACACCCCTTAGCCCCCGGTAATAGCTAGCCACGACACCCTCAGGCAATCGCGTCCTTGCAACATGGTTTGAATGTGTTACGCTCCTGATAAGAATCAGGCCATCCATCGCACGATATCACCTTACCTTTTCTTAACTCAGACATCTTTTGCAATTGTATGAGTTGGTAGTTGGAACATCTACCAACCAAGTTGATAATGCTTATCGCCTCTTAAATCCCTCATGTAAGTGAGTTATTTAATTGCGTCATAGATTTAATCGGCGACCAACCGATACTATGCCAACATAGATTATTGACGCATAAGCTCGTGTCCGATACGAGGGTACATTGCGATCCAGACCACTCGGATCAACGAGTAGTGCTTGCTCTAGGCCAATGCCTAAGTCATTTATTCCTCAGTTACGTCATGCTAAGGTCGAGACTATTCTCCTGACCGGAACGTGCCTCTCCAAGTCCTTGCCCATTACGGATACGGGAGAACAGTACAATTAAATGCATATTGAATGTCAACTGCCGTGCATGATAATCATGTATGTCCCGCAAAGTATCCAGGTGTGAACGAAGTACCCTTTCTTCGCGCGATGAATATGAACTCCCGCTAAAGAACATGTTGCTGACCACTTGAATAGTACATGAATAGTTTTTATGCATATCGTAGATATGTATGCATCTCATAACAAAACGAAGTATCATTATCACTGTTAAGGCAACGCCTAACAATACACAATAGTATTTCGATTCATTTACTCCAACAATACATACAAATGATTGTTCATTTACTCCTTACCCAGGTACATATAAGCTATCATCGATTTATTTTATTGTTTTATATCAGCCCTCAGCAAGTTACTAATGACTTGTAGTGTACTGTCTAACCTTAACATACTGAATCTTGGGACTCTAAACATTCCATATAATTCTTTATACTTTCGTGTTAGGGGTTCTCCCTTAACAGATTCTATGTAACCTGGGATAACCAAAGATGGGGACTTGTCAGTAACCTTCGGGTTATCTGACATGCATAACACCTGCCCTAGGCATCCCCAGAACTTTCAGTGGAAATAACCTTTAGTGGGGTTAGGGTCGGACTCGTCTCGATTAGATAAGCTTCCGCTTAGCGGATTCATTGAAGCATATGCTGCGGCAGCTGATTTGATGATGCAATAACAGTGCAAGATCGAAAGGGCTACAATCTTGCCGAGCGTGTTATTTCTAACCAGATTCATTGGCAGATACTAGCGGGATTATGTCAGGTTCGGGTAGAGCGAAAGCTTGCACTGCAGACATGGCAGTCGTTAGCCACAAGCGATTACGCGGGATCTTAAGACCAATCTCTTATGCGAGGTTGGAGCACTGGGCACTCCCCAGCCAAAGGGAATTGTCCCAGCCTAAGCGTTGGCGTGACTGAGAGATTATGACATTGGGTGTTGATATGAGGCCTGGAGCATTCCCGCACATTGGGTTGTGACGACATGGCAACTGCAATGGCACCGTTTGATAATATGAGGTGTACGAGTCATTTAATCTACGTTGGCATAGTAGTGGTGGGTCACCACGTCAACCTATGATGCAATCATGCGACAGTATGATATGCTCGAAGACACTACCGCTATGTCGGTAGATATTCCCAACAACCGAACCATACGAGAGTGAGATGTTCAAGTTGAAGTTATGATCTGATATATGATATTGTGCAGTTGTGGTCTGATTCCTATCCGGAGGGTAAAGCTTTAATACCTCAGCTGCATGAACACGATAACCTTTGGGATTCGTGGCAATCTCTACCATGCGCTTTCATTTGGAAATCCGGTTTCTGCCAAAGAGAGCATACAGACAGGTCATGAATGTAAGCCGCAATGCACATTGCTATCAAAATCATGGAAAGGAAGTATGGGTGCGCATGCATAACATCCCGATGAACTTTCTTTCAAGAGGTCACATTGTTCCGGCAATGAGAAGAACAAGCTCTAGCTGCGAAACAGTCTACGATACCTACTAGCAAAGAAAGTCTTTATTCATTATTGTGTTTTCATGATACCTATATCTACCTATTATTATATATAAAATATATTAGCTTTCTGTAGCGGCAGCCCCGCACCTTGATAAGTATTAACCTGCGGATGATGATTACCTTCGAGAGCGATAAGAACATTATCGTATACGCATTCGAGAAGGTTCTATCTTATGCCAGAGATAATCAGTACATTTTCTTGGCACAAAGCATTTGGTGGATATCCTCTATTATTGGACTTCAGCAGGGATTAGTTATACATATCAATAACTTGCACACCAGAGTATCAACTACCAGCTTGATTCATCCCGATAGAAGAGATCAGATTTCGGTTGCTCAAGAAGTGTCTAATACACCCAGAGATCTTGAGAAGGATCAACGGTCCGAGGAGATACTGAAACGAGCTAAGCAATTTATTGAGGAATGAAGGCTCGCTGGCAATACCTGGCAACATAACAGGGTAAACTCTTTGCCTCAGATAAAGAAACAATTGAAGAACGCTCGGAGAACCAAATGGTTACAGGATACTAAGAAGTCATTAGAAGCTGCGCGAAACAAAAGGCTTCAGGAAATACGTGCTAAGGTTATCCAGAACCGTAGTGAAGAATAGGATCTAGGGCCATTCAAAGTATCTATACTTAGGTCGTTGGAACCCCCCTAACATTTCGAAGATATCTCCAAACGTTAAGCAACATTCCTCTGATCAACTGTTCTCGCCTTGATGTTATTGCCCACAAAAGGGTGAAACAGGAACTTTGAGAATACGTCTGAATATTCAGTGATGTCTCCTAACATTTTCGACCCAAAATCTCACTTGTAACATTTCGCAATTCTGTTCAAGCTGTACTCAGCCTATTAGATTTAATCCAAAGGTAACAAGCCTATACTCTCGCTTCTTCATCGCTCCCTACTTGATCTATTATGTTGTACATAATATTGGTATCTTAAGTCCTTGTATACGGAATACCTGAAAACATCCTACACGTCATCGCTTCTTGTCGTAAAAGTCAAGTCATGAACGAGAATATTTGGAAACAACATAGCCTAATCACATTAGTATAGTCATGAAGTAGTCGAGTATATGTGAGACTGAAGCGTACACAGTATAACTGCTTGTATGAATTCATTGTAATATTTGCCAGTTATGTCGAATGTAATTTGAATCATATGTATGAATACCTGAAGTCATCAGAACACGTTCTTGTTTCTCATGTTGAAGACAATTCGAATATAACTGAGAATAATATACATTTATTGATCTTTGTTATCGAAGACGATTTGAATGTAAATGAAAATATTTAAAGATAATTGTGTGTCTCCATATCTCATATCAAAAGGTTATTCGAATTGTAAGAGAGAATTCATGAAGATATCATTACAGGTTTTCTTTTCTCATGTTATAATGTATTTGAACGTACTTGAGAATATATAAAGATATCATAACATATCATCTTTTCTCATATGGTAATGTATTCGAAAGTAATTTGGAATACATGAAGATATTATCACATATAATCTCTTCTCACCTCGTAAGGTAATTTGAATCGTATAAGAGAATACCACAAGATATCATAATATATCCTCAGTTCTCTCTATCGATGCTGATTGGAATGTAATAAAATCCATGGAAGATAATGTATAACTTCCTTTCTACTGGCTGAAGTTAAATCGAAGTGTAAGAGAGAATACCTGAAGATACCACAATGTATTCTCGTTTCTCTTTTATGGAAAATAACTCAATGCAATGAGAATCATAGAAGATATTACAATGTAGCTTCTCATCTCGTATTGGAAGGTAATTTGAATTGTAAGAGAATATTCCTGATGATAACATAACATATCTTTGTTTCTCTTTAGAAATGATTTGAGTGTAATGCGAACCATAGAAGATAAGTTAATGTATATCTCCTTACTGTTATATCAAAAGGTAATTCAAATCGAAGAGAGAATACCTGAAAATATCAGAACATTTGCTTGTTTCTCTTTATCAAAGATGATTCAAATGTAAATGAGAATAATCAAAGATAGCATAGTGTGTATTATCTTTCTCATATCGGAAGGTACTCACGCGGCCGAAAAGTCACTGGGTGATGTAATCTCAGGGTTAGGGCTGCGGGTGAATTTACAATCTTGTAGACATGTAGATAAGACGTGTCAAAAGACAACACCACCACTGTCAGCCAGTAACAGCAATCAATTGTGTACCTAGCAGGTAGAATATGCAAGGAAGTGGAAGAGAAAGATTGTCTCCAAGTTATACACTGGTATTGCCAATCGAGTGTATATAATGTATGCTAACAGCGAAGCCAGATTGTATTCCTCTATATGAAACCTATCAGCCATGGTGAGATTCCTCTTCTCAAGCGGGCTCCCATTCTAGGGTACTGGTGGTACAGCGGAACACAGAGTCATCCTGGAAATATGATATCAACATTACAAGTTGCAGAAAATTTCGGAATTCCACCTCAGACTGTATCTGATATTATCTATCCCGCAGTATATGGGGCAAGAGTGGTGATGGCAGATATCCGAAAGTTGTTAGTGGATGCGGTCCCAGATTCAGCAATAACATCTCTTGATGAGCTGCTTCCACATGTAGGGGATAAACCCAGCCCTGGGCTTCTGGAAGTCTTACCAGAAGAAGGAGAGAGGTCATGTCTACTGGGAGAAATGGCAGTTAAGGATAATGAGTAGTGGGATATGCCCTTTTCTGAACTTGCAAAGCATCTGGATATACACCATGCCCAGTTATCAATTGATCAGGTAATGCACAATTACCATGAGATCTTCTGTAGAAAGTCACAAGAAAACCGCACTTGAATGATGCAATTGAAGCAGACCATGTATGCGTTGCATAGGAGGGATTACTTATCCCTGATGATGCCATTATATTTAGTGATGAACTGTGGGTTGAGTTTAATTCCAAGTGGAGAAAGAAGAATCAGTTACAAAAAAACCATGAAAATCCAGATCTTCAGGAAGATCACAATGACCAAGACGATGGCACTATACGTGTAATGGCCTCGGCTGCTATTGCGAAGGGCTTTCGTACACTACTATATATTTGTGATCCAGAAGATATTCTTTCTTCCGAAGAACAAGCAGAATCTATCAACCATGCCAATGATCAGTTAAAGCAACACATTCAGCGAAGGCAGGAAGCAGCACATCACCCAGATACCGAAGAGAATACTAGCCTCCAAGAAATCAATGCAAATGTAGAGAGGATTAATACTGAGCATGGTCTTACCAGATGACACAAGAAGAGAAAACGCAAATAAGAGCAACTTTTCAAAGAAAGACCTGTTCCAAAAACTATCAGTCGGGATAGGGTTAATTGGTCTGCAAATCATCTGAATGTATGTGAGTAGTGTTAGTAACGGTTCCATATTTGGAACCGGCCGGTTTTATAGGTCTGCATGGCAACGGCCTTACCACATCAAAAATCGATGATTTTTTAACTGAACTGCCCAATTAAGTCCACCAATATTAATCAGACAATTCAGAGCTTGGTATGCGAATTATGCAGCTTTGCATGGCGCATCTTTTGGTCGGCTCCGAATTTTGATATCTTCAAAACTCAGCAAGCGGTGGCGCAAAAACACCGTTTTTCGGCCAAAAATGACTGTATTGCAAAGCCGCATGCTAAGTTTTAAAGATATCGAACATTGGAAAGCACCAAAAGATGCGCCTTGCAAAGCTGCATATTTCACATATGAAGCTCTAAATTTTCTAATCAATATTGGTGGACTTAATTGAGGGAACCATTTGGCAAAAACCAGAACCGAACCGGCTGGTTCCGGGTTTTCTTGGAACCGCTATAGTAGAAATGGTCCGAAAATGGAGCCGTTGCTAACACTATATGTGAGGAGATGCTTTACCCATGGATGATGGAAATCAAGGAAGCTACAGGCTATGATACTCTATACTTGGTTGAGGATAATGCACCCCGGCATCAGACTACACAGAGAGTAGACAGTGACTAATGAGCAGAGCTAGGAATCAAGACTCTCGACTGGCCAGCCAATTCGCCTGATCTCAATAATATGGAGGCTCGCTGGGATCCACTCAAAGATGAGATATCCACCTTTCACTGTATTGGAGCATGTATAGCTAGAGTAGAAGAAGCGAAGGTAAAGCCCCATACCTCTACTGTTAGTGCCTGATTGGTATCTGACTTAGATTGTGTGGCATGTGCAGCGAACCCTCAAACATACTTGGGATGAACTTTCCCAAGACAAAATTGACTGGCACTACTTAGACATCCATCAGAAGTGCGAACTGGTTCTTAGATACCATGGATGGAACTGTTTAAATTGCTAGTTGTATACTTGGAGTGGGGACGTGGATTAATGACAGGGAAAGAAAGTATATGGTGATTTGTGTCGGTCTGTTGTTATTTGTGGCAAAGAAATTTCCTTTGGCAGAACTACTTGGATTGGTCTTATAAACATCTCTACAAAGTCTCTCTGTATTATATTGTGTGGTTATTGAGCTATTTCAATTCATTGCAGTATACATGAGATGGTGGCTTTGCTATTTCCAGTTGTACCCCTAACCCTGATATCACATGACCCGGGGACATTTTTGCTACATGAGTAACTCAAATTGAAAACAGAATTCTTGAAGATATCATAACATATCCTCATTTCTCTTTAAAGAAGATGATTCAAATGTAAATGAGTATAATTGATGGTAACATAGTATGTATCTTTTTTCTCATATCGGAAAGTAGTTTGAATCGAAGAGAGAATACCTCATGATATTATAACACATCCTCCTTACTCTTTATTGAGGATGATTAGAATGTAAATGAGAATAATCGAAGATAACATAGTGTGTATCTTCTTTCCAATATCTGAAGGTAGTTCGAAACGAAGAGAGAATACCTTAAGATATCGTAACATATCCTCATTTCTCTGTACAGAAGATAATTTGAATGTAAATGAGAATCGTAGAAGGTAACATAGTGTGTAACTTCTGCCTCATATATCGAAAAGTAATTCGAATCAAAGTGTGAATCCCTGAAGATATCATAACATATCCTCCTTACTCTTTATCAAAGAAAACAATGTATATATCTTCTTTCCCATATTGGAAGGTAATTCGAATCAAACACAGAATACCGGAAGATGTGTTAATATAATCTCATTACTTTTTACCAAAGATGATTTGAATATAACTGGGAATTTCAGAAGATAACATAATGGATCTTCTCTTCTTGCATTGGAGGGTAATTTGAATTGTAAGAGAGAATACCTGAAAATGACATAATTTATCGTCATTTCTCCTTATTAAAAAATGATTCAAATGTATTCAGAAATATAGAAGATGACATAATGTATCTTCTCTTCTGGTATCGGAAGGTAATTTGAATCGTAAGAGAGATTACCTGAAGATAATATAACTTATCCTTCTTTCTCCTTAACGATACTTTTTCTTTCCTGATTCTTCCTTCATTCTTACAACAATACTGTCGTTTTACCCCCTTCTGTTAAAAGTGAGTCTTTATACACCCTTATTATTTTGATGTATTTTGTCATAAAATGATAATATTTGTAAAGCAATATCCATGTCCAGGATAAATTAGAATAAAATATCAACAAAGCAATTTCGGAGATGTGGTGGAATGTAATATGGAAGATTTAATATCGAAAATGTATTAGAAGATAATATGAATGAAGTAATATCGAAGTTATTGTTAGGGGTTCTCCCTTAACAACAATAATGGTACTTGCATTAGTTATATGGATACATGTCACGGAGTTACTCTCGGTCTAGTCACATGATATGCATAACACCTATTCATGACGTGTAGAGAAGACCAGTCTCAGATCCTTTAGCGGGAATACTTACGAATCACGTATCGATTGAATAAGTGACCAAGAACACTTAGCGGAGTCATTTAAGATGATGCAGTTATGTCGCATTACCGGGAAAGCATTGCTCTAGCCGTGCGCATGATTTTCAACCACGTTCAGTTTTCCTGATACTAGCGGGACTTGTCTTTACGACACAGCGGTCGATAGCCAGCAAGCTAGTACGCTGGATCTCTGGCTTTGCGCTCCAGGCGACCAGGATCACCAGGGCACTGCCTGGCCAAAGAGAATGGTCTCGGCCTGAGCGTGGCGTGACTGAGGGAATTAAGACGTTGGCTGAAGATAAGAGGCCTGAAGCAATCCTGCTCGTTGGCTTGAGTTAGTATGCATTGCAACATCAGACACATATTCGATACGAGCTGACACGTCAGGTGCTACATTGGCATGGTATCTGTTGGTCGCAGATTAAATGCATGATGCAAGCCAAATCACCTTTAAGGTGAGGCATTAATTTGCAATAAGCATCACTGACCAAGATCGGCAGATATTCTGACTACTGTGACATACGGATTTGCGAGATGTCTAAGTTTAAGTTTCATCTGACACACTGCATGATGCGGAAATCGCGTAATGAATGGCCTGATCCTTATCAGGATCGGTAAAGCTTTCATACCTCATTGAGGTAATTGCATATCATTATCAGTGTAGTCATAGCATTCAAGTATCGGTGTACAAGCCTTCGAAGACGACTATAAAGAGATGGCATTGCTCCGGCAATGAGAAGAGAGCTCAAGGAGCAATCCACAGTCAACAATCAGAACACCGAAGACGATCTTAAAATATTATCAAGAATTGTATCTATGTAGAAACCTACACTATGACTTCCCTCATCCATCTCCGTGATCAGGCAATGTATGTCTGGTCAACACTTGACACAATCAGAATACACACTGTCTCGAATTGTCAAGTTATTCGGAGAGTTACTCTCTCAGCTGGCCGAGGCCTGTTTAACCCACACCTACCGACTGGTTTTTCGTTTCTGCAAATCAGAGAATATCCACTACCTGGTATTGAGGTACTTGAACACCGGCGCATTACCATTCGAGGAGTGGGCAGAAGAGTGGTTGCACAATGGGGAAGTCTAATCTTTCTTTACATCTGCGACGGGCTTTGGAGAAGGTTTGATCTTGGTAGCTCTTGTGAATGTGTACAAGAGGTAGAGTCTTAGGATAAGAGGAGGAAAAAAAGAGCAAAATAGATAGGCGGTTGTACTTAATCTAATAAATGTTGTATTGATTATTGGGATTAAGAACCCCCGTAACAGTTATTAGAAGATAATATTGAAAAAGTAATATTGAAGATATAAAAAGGTAATATCAACAAAGTAACAATGTAGATATAATGTAATGGCACAGCTGCACATAACATGACCAGGGCCGGGTAACACCTGCTTTATATGGTCGGCTCGCCACAAGGCTTCGATCTCTAGCAATAATCTTCGCTTCATACTACTCTACAATATTGACATCCACGTGTCCAACCATATCTACTGATATTCCTTCCAATGAAGCCATACACTGGCGTATAACTGTACATATAAGAAGTTAATATCGACAAAGTAATATCGAACATATAAGAATGTACTATTGATGAGGTAATAGTAAAGATATATAAGAAGGTAATATCGATGATGTAACATCGAAGATATAGAAAGGTAATATGCAGTAACAAATATTGACGATATGGGAATATAAAATCAACAAAGTAATATTGAAGATATATAAGATGGTACCCCTTTGGAATTGGTGGTGGTCGCGTTGAAAATTGTTCTGCCAATACGAAATAAAACTTATTTGCATGGTGGTCTTTAATGTGAACTGATGATATCTGATAATTTCTGAGAAGTGACATCCTAGAGGTTGAAAGCTTTAATATCAATACCTGCCTTAGATCAACTTCCTAGTTCGACGGAATACCTAAGCCCATCGTCGGACTAATTATCAAATGATTCCCTTGACTGAATCTGTTATGAGTCTCACTTCTGTCCATATGATGACCACTAGTCATTCTCGGCTAATTCTTGCTCGAATGATTCTTCGTAATTATTCTCATTTATCCTGCTTTCCTCCTTCCATCACTGCTTAGCTTCTCTAATCTTATTTTCGAATATTTTTTGAAAATGTTCTTTGGCTTCCTCCCAGTCATTATCATGTCCCTCTAACAGTCCTTGTTTATAATTATCATTATAACCGTTGCCTTTTTATTTGTGGTATATCCTCCAATGGCAAGGTGAATATTTATCAATTTTTGCATTAACGAGTTGTATGGATTGTTCAAAATGAACCATCCATTCTTGTTGTAATGCCAAGAAGTTTTCTGCATCAAACTGATAATATTGTATGAGCATAGTCTGCTGAATAAAGTTTGACAGTTGAATTATTATTTTCGACAAAGCAATGATGATCAATATATCATAAAGTTGATCTATAGGTGGATACGACTGATCTACCACTGGCTGCATTTTGCTGATGATTTATTGTCCTCAAAATAACACCACTCAATTTTATTGTCCTCTTTGCAGTTAGAATTCCACTGGTCAGCCCACCAGTGAAATTCTTTCTAGTAGTGTTTAAACTCCAGATCGTCAATCGTAAGGTGTTCTCTATGAATTGTGAATTGGTAATTGTATTTGACCCAAGCTTTTGGTACCTCAGATTTGGCATGAAATATTGCATTACTCCAATTGTTTTCTGACTATTCAGTTTATCTCGTATCGATTGAACTGAATGTTTGCAACGGTCCATGTGTTAGAGGTTCTCTCTTAACAGCGATAATGGTACTTGCGATAGTCTAATGAATACATGTCACAGAGTTACTCTTGGTCTAGTTACATGATATGTATAATACGTATTCATGACGTTGCAAGTTGGCCAGTCCTATTTCTTCAAGCGGGGAAACATAGGAGTCGCGTGTAAATTGAATTAGCAAGTTGTTTCTTAGTGGATTCACTTAAGATGATGCAACTATGTCGCCTTAGCAGGGGAGCTTACTCCAGTCATGCATCTAGTTTTCAACTTCATTCATTATTCTTGAAACTAGTGGAACAGGTCTGATTAGACTGGAGAAAACTCCGACCCACAGACACAACAGTCAATAGTCAATATTTGATTATGGGGGACTTCTGGCTTAGCGCCTCAGGTGATAAGGATCACCACGGAACTCCCCAGCCAACGAGAACGATCTCTGTCTAAGCATAACGTGAGTGGTGGATTTATGACATTGGCTTTTGATATGAGGCCTGAAGCAACCTTGCTTATTGGTTTGAGTTAGTATGCATTGCAACATCAGTCGCATATTTGGTACGAGATGATGTGTCAAGTTCTACATTGGCATCGTATTGGTTGGTCACTGATTAAATCTATAACGCAAAATCAGCAGTAACCCTCGTTTCTGTCGGAAACACCTGCGTTTTCCGGATGGCTCTGACCGCTCTAACGGAACCTCTGACCCTCTGACAGAGAATAACACAGATCCCGTCACCCAGGCAAAGGGTCGCATTGCATACTTACCTTCTTTACCTTGCTCCTGGAATGTGGTGATGTATAGGCACCATCAAAACGACACGGGTGTTACACTCTTCGCAGGGGCTGCAGTTATGTTGTAGCCTTTTACATAACCCCTGGCAATGTTTATGCATTTCTTCAGCCGATAGCCATAGTATACCTCTCCGCTATTGGTATATATCGGATGCTGCACTCACCCCATCTATATTCAGCTTTGAGATTTTGCCACTCATTGCGATACAGTCTTCACTACGGATACATCGCTTGCCGTTGCATTTGCTTCGCCATTATCGTATTTAACAGGTCTGAAATATACTGTCCAATCTTCACACTCTCTAGTACTATGCCCTCAGTCCTCCACATTCTGTGTTGATTCATCATCGGCTTGCAATGCATCTTCCACCTCATCAGCATCTGCATCGTCACCATCCTCGCACTCATACCCTTCGACATCACAGGCTCCCAGGTCAAACCTACTATGCCCTCAGTTCTCCACATTCTGCGTTAATCCATCAACAGCTTGCAATGCTTCATCATTGTCATCCACATCCGCATCATCGCCATCCTCGCCCTGATATCTGTGGACATCACTGGTTCCCAGGTCAAGACTCTCGAGTTCAGTCGTGGGCCGTCGTTGCCAGCCGGTGGTGGGGATGCCATCACACTTGTTGCATTTGTCATCTTCATCTTCGTAATGCCCGCTGCCCCATAGCATGCCCAAATTCAGTTTATCATCCATGCAATTGTTGTCTATCGGGATGTTTGGATCAGTGCTTTCGATTCCAGGCTCCTCTAGCGCCACTTCAGAGGTCAAATATTCAAGAAAAATAGCATTGTCAACACGCACTGCTTCCACGCTGATAACCATGGCATGCATTGGGTTCTCCCCCTGTTGGATCTGATGCTTGACTGTAGCAAGAGTGTTTTTATACACCCTCTGTTGGAAGCTCTCCAGTAGTGTATTCCAGGTATTCATCAAGGATGTATATGTGTCTGCAATGCCAGACAAGGTTAACAACTTGCGACCCATTGCAGTGCAGCAGGATGCGATCTTATCACCATCATTCTTGTAATTGAAGTCATTCAAGCGATCAGGTCTGTCTGCCTTCAGCATTGACTTGGAAGCTTCCGGATGAACACCATTATCCTGTTGCCACACCAGGAGAGCATGGCGCAAAACAGTGCAGGTAAACATGATCAGTGGCAAGGGACTTTGACCGTCCTTGTCATTAATTATGCAATTTTAAAATTCATCTGGATACCTACTGCAGTTATTTGCCCAATGATAAAGCATGATGCAGAAAAACAGCAGGATTGTTTCTGCCGGGAAGTAAAGTGGGCGCTAGCCATTCATTGGCAGGTTTCGACTCTGTTTGCATTGGATTTGGGCCACGTATACTACATTCCACACGCTCAGCAACAGGAAAAAGATACTTATTCTCTGCCAGAAGGGAATTAATACATTCCAAATGCTCTGCGTCGGATTCAAAGCGGTGGAGATCATAAAGCTCTGCTACGTTGTCCCTTGCTAATTGAATGAAATGGGATTTAACTTTATCGACTTGTGCTTGAACCTGGTACCAGTTTGAGTGTGTAATATCCAACGTGGGCCATTGCTTCAGTATTCCTCATTCAAGATCTCCTTTGTGCGTACCTCAAATGCTATGGACCAAATGTTGTTTTGCTGCATTGCGGTGTTCCAGTACGTCTCTATTATCTTCCAGTGTGGAGCTTCAGCCAATGCTTTCGCAACACATCCTATTGCATATCTTACTGTGTCCACGTCGCTTGCACTCAGATACAGCCGTCTGTTCCACATGTAGAGCCCCAGGAGTCTGCCCATTGCAAATACAAGACGTGTCATGTCTGAGTAACCAAATCAATGGACACTGCCACTGCCAGAGACCACTGATCGAGGTGTAGACACCGCCTGCAGTTGCAATTGCCACTGTCTCTGTCTCTCATTCTTTTCTGTAGCTCCATCAGCAAAATGTATTTCAGTCACTGGGAGCCTCCAGGAGTTCGCGAGAGGAGGCGGAGTGTAAACTAAGAAGTGTCAATTTCAGGAGAGAATGAGACCCTAGGAGGGCATTCCGGCCGGCCTTCAGAGTAAGTGGAATCTCTGATACCTGATATGGGAGTATCATGGGAGCAGTTCTGAAATGTTTGGGAGCACCGGGGACTGTCGCCCAACCAATGCGGGAATCCCAAACTAACTCCGACAGATGCCTGGGTTCTTAGGGATATTTATTCCAAGGAATGCAGGAAATATCTGAGAATCTCTGGATGTACACGAGCAATAAGGAAACCCTCCACGTATGATGCATAGATTATAGTTCATTACCAACTTCTAAATCTTACAATAGTACCCAGCATCTCATTCAAGATTCTACTGTTTGCATCGCTACATTGAGGAGAATCAAAGAAAATGACAAGTGATTCAAAAATGAAAGCATGTAAACCAGAAACAGCAACCCGACTAAGCGATTGAATGATATCAATCGAACTTAGTCTCAATCTCAGGCACTACTTCTCCCATCTTATCAGGGCCGACAAACTCAGAAACACACAATTCATCAACAATGCAAAGAAGCTGGAGGCACTCCTTGTATTTCCAAATGATTCGGGTCTTGCAAGTGGGACAAATTGAATTCCAATGTTGTTTGACTCGATTTGTGATATCTACAAGGTTGGAATTGAGAGGTTAGCTCGCAGTGAATCGAAATGGAGCCTACAAGGAAATATGATGAATTTGCGGGGACAAGAGGTGTAACTGGGGTGTTACCCTAAGTAACTATACTTCCGTAAGTACGTACTAGGTTCACGGCCGTAGATCCTATTCCACACTGATGTTCTGTATAACCGTATCTCGTATGTCTTGCAGCCTCAGACTTCGTAAGACTTCCGCTGATTTCTTAGAATCCTGAAGTCGTTTAATCTTCCGAGCCTTATTAAGTTGCTTCTTCGATTGAGGCAAGGGATTCACTCGGCTACGTTGCCAAGTGTTTCAAGCTCGTTCTGAAACCTCTATGAACCGTTCAGCTCGATCCAGAATCTGATCTGCGCGTCTATCGTTCGTAAGGTCCCTAGGCGTAACCGAAACAGATTCGTTATCTGGTCTTGAATCTTCCTGCATGTCTCGAGGCATTGCGAATACTTCTCTCCTCGAATCGATATGGCAGATCGTATCGTTAGCCTGTGGTGCAGCTTCTCTTAATGCAATATTCGATCTTATCATAAGATTATCGATATGACAGATCAATCGTTCCCGAAGTTCAATGACAGACGCTAGCTACCAAACACTCTGTGCCACGAAGATGAACTGATGCTGTCTAGCGTAGGATATCATCTTCTCGAGAGCGTATACAAAAAGGTCGTTGTCATTCTCGAAGCGAATTGTCATACGCGTATGGTGATCCTTTCGAAGGTGCGGGGCTGCCGCTACACAAAGCTAATAGATTCTAGGTATAGATATAATTGGTATAGGTATTATAAAAATGCAATAATAAATAAGGATATTTCTTCACTGGTAGGTTGGTTTTTCGCTCATAAAAACCGATGCCCCTTTCCCATTACCGGAACAACATGATCTCTTTATAGTCTCTCGGACCCCTCTCCAGACTATGAGTTAATCGCTAATACTAGCCACGTAGCTTTGCGTCTTACGTTCAAAGAGTATGCCTGCCAGGGGTGGCCACGCATCGCCAAGGTTATCTTCTTCATGCATGATAGTATGTCAGCCAATAAATCAGACCATACTTTAACTTAGACATCTCGCAACATATGATTTCAGTAGTTGGAACATGTAGCCATTTCCCCATATTGGCCATGTCTTATTGCAAGTTATAAACCACCCCTGGTTAATTAACTTATAGCGCCATAGATTTAATTGGTAACCACCCAATACTATGCCAACGTGGAACTTGATCAATTTGCCACCCCTACTGTTCAATTCAATGAACAGTGTTTGCTCTAGGCTTAACCAACGTCATAATTACCTCAGTTACATCATGCTTAGACCACCCACGGTTGTGACGTGCCTCACTGAATCTGTCCCCATTACAGGTAGGAGTGAAGAGCCCACTTACTCGCATATTGACTTTCAACTGCCGAGCATGAACCCACTCATGTGTATCCTGCATAGTATCTAGAAAATGGAAGAAGATAAAAACCACTAGCACTGCTGATGAGCATGATCATCCCAGTAAGGCTTGGTAGTTGCAAGTACTCTTGCCAGCCACGGCTGTCTGTAATCTTCTCGTGACTAGTGTAAATCCCCGCAAAAGAATACACCCCTTGGCCCAACCTGACATCCTTATGCCTTGGTGTTTTAGCGGACTGTTCAGGGGCCAATATCACTGCTAGGAGAGAACCCCTAACAAGAGGTGCACCACCAGGCAAGGAGGAGTGCCTGATGTCGAGTGCAGGGTGGGCAAAGAGAGTGATGATGGTGATGGAAGAGTGCGCAATGAAATTGAGGGGCGCAAATCCAGGCCAAAGAGTGTTACGGGGGTAACAACACCTAAGTAACTATACTATTATATATATATATATATTAATACTGTAAGTAGGTACCAGGGTTATATGGCCATAGATACAATTGTCAATTCGATCTAGGAAGAGGAGCTTTCCCTTTATGGAAATGAGGAGGTCTTATGCAGTCCGTAGTCCTATGGGCTCCTTTCTGATCGAGAGGCCAGGCACAATACTGACACTCTTGAGCCGTTGCTCGACAATGTAAAACCTTACTACAGATACCTTCAATTTGAGATTGATAAGTTACTTTGCAATTCTGCTTTGATCGGGTCATCTTGACTCGGTTCGTAGGTAAGCGGTTAACGGCATCGCGCTTCAGTCGTGACTTTTCTAGGAATTCTTTTCAGTCCCTAAGTATGCCGTCCTGGCGATCTGTTCCCAAAGTAACTGATTCGTCGACCGAGGTATTCTTCAAAAGCCTCTTGGTGTGTAGATCCTCTTGTATCTGTAAACCATCGATGTGATTAATCAAACCTTGATATAATTTGATAATTGACACAAGCCACCAAACACAGGGGGCTGCAAATAACAGACGTTGTTCTCTACAGAAGGATATGATTTTCTCCAGAGCATAAACAATGATGTCATTATCATTTTCAAAGGATATTGACATAAAGATGCTGCGCTTTACTTCTCTGAATAATACTAATACTCAAGGGTGCAGGGCTGCCGCTACAGAAAGCTAGTCGATTGTAGTAATAGGTATAGGTATCATAAAAACACAATAATATATCAGATTGTTCTTGGCTGGTAGATTTTGATTTCGCTTTGCTGCTAGAGCTTGCCTTCCTCATTGTCAGGACAATGTGCTCTCTTTATATTCAGGTCTCCACTATGAGGTGAGCTTATCAGTTGCTCTCCATAGCTTTGTATCTTTCTCCAAATATGATTTAATCACTCATGATAACAACGTGCATCTGCGCATTTCATTCTAACCAACGAGCTTTTGCCACGCACCATGTCAGACAATCAATCAGACCATAACATGAACTTTGACATCTTGCAACAATGAGTCGGATAGCTGGAACATCATCTCCAGATGCTTTATCACCTTAATTAATAACTTAGTTGAGCTATTAATCTTGAGCATTATTAGTTTTACTCGGCGACCCACCGATACTATGCCAGCGTCAAACATGGACGCGCGTTCGACCGCTCTCGAATCAGCATTGCAATCCATACTACTCATGCCAATGAGTAGTGCTTGCTCTAGGCTAATGCCAAAGTCATAGTTTCCTCAGATACATCTTGCTTAGGTTGAGACTACTCTCCAGACCGGGGTGTGCCCCACCTAATCCTCACCCATTACAGGTAAGGCTGAAGAGTCCACTTACTCGAATATTGACTTAACATCTGCCGTGCATATCACTATGCATGTCCCCCTTGTTTCCAGAAAGTAAAACAAGATAGAAACTACCAGCACTACTGATGACTACATCACCCTAGCTAGGCTTGGCAGTTTCAAGAAATCTTTGCCAGTCGCAACTGTCTGCAATCTTCTCATGACCAGTATGAACTCCCGCTAAAGTGCATACCACTGACCACTTGTAATATCTTGCATAGGTTTTAAGCATATCTCATGATATGTATGCATCTGCGATCATTACCAAGTCTCATTATTGCTGTTAAATGACAACCCCTAACAAGAAGCGCCTATCCAGTGGAGCAGCCTATCCATGCTGAGTATCCCCGAAAGGGGAGGGAGGTAAAGAGTCTGGAATGAAATAGAGGCGCTCCTAATTGAGGTTGAGGAGGGGATTGAGGAGAGCCCTTTCCAGAGGAGTAGAGCTGACAGAAAAGGCAGTATGAAGCGCTGAATGAAATATCAAAGCACCAGTCCAGACTGAGGAGCGCCAATGGGGATTGAGAAGCGCCTATTATAGCGGAGAAGAACCATGGGGGGGGGGAGGGATGAAGCAGCGCACCATGTGTAATTGATGAGTGCAGTGACTTCTGCAGTAATACAATCTATTACTGTGGAAAGGCAAATTTTACCTCGATATTCATCTTGAGAAAACATAACTGTAAGCTTCTTTCCAGTGGCATAAACATATAGCCCACAATGAATAGCTGCAGCCACAACCACTAACAGCTGCAGTGTGAGCGGTTGAAAGAATTGTGATGTGTTCGGCTCTCTCCCCAAGCTATTGCCGGTGAAGCAAAAGTGATGGTACAGTGTGTCAAGCACTTCCATCCAGGTGAACCATGAATTCTTATGTTCAATGGCCTTCGAGAGACAAGCATCATCAAACAGGAGCTCCTCAACCAGGATTCAAAGCTTAGTCTCTGATCCTAAATCCAACCGGTGTCTACGGACAGACGTTCGATGAGCTCCATCTGCCAAATGCCCACGAATGGTACGCATCTTTAGTTTTAACCATGAAAATTTCTGGGGTTCAGTATCATCATAAGTCCAATCGAGGAGCAGAAAACAGAGTAAATACTTACAGCTTCGAGGGTTTGCGGATTGATTTCAAGAGATTGACCACAGGGCAATTGACACACAGAGTGTGTACCTACAGGAGCACCTGCTATTGCCCACTGACGATCCTGGGCTTCAATGGCTAGTTGCGAAGCTTTGACAACCATTAAGTACTTCTGATCGGAAATGATTGGCCAGGGAGTATTTGCGAATTTGAATGCCTTCATGAACCATTTCGTTACCTCAAAGATAGCCTGTTGGTGTTGAGGAACGTTGTGATCTCCCCCGGCCTTTGTTTGAGGAACACTCTAGTCTCCACCGGCCTTCGGAAGCAGGAGTGCCTCGGTGGGTACAATGTCAGACTCGTGTAATATGTTGACGGTTGACTTTTGGCGTTTGAGCAGTGGTGGTGCGATGGCCCTGGCTGGATGTCGCAGATTTGGAAGGGAAGTGCGAGCAATGACAGTATCCGCACAGCTCCGTGTCTTTGGCAGTGGAACCCTGGTCATTCATAATGTCTTATTACGGCACGTCTGGTCTAGATGTAGCATCTCCTGCTGGTTGTCCAAATCGTCTTTTTCGATATCGGATGACAAGGGTGACTCTGCAGGATCTTCACTGTCGTCATCGCTGATCCCACGATTGGTATTGTCATCATCCTGCCTCATAAGAATTATAGCGCGGAGATTAGCAATCTCTAACACTATACACAAAGGCTGTGTGGGAGTTCAAACATTTGATTGGCAATGAAAATTGGCTGTCTTCCTGAATGCATGTGAAAGGACTCTCTCAAGGTGTACTTCTTGATTCTTCCATGAATCGTGATTCCTCACCTGGCTGGCCATAGGTTCCATGTTGAAGATGTGATGTTGGGGAATATAGCCAGAACCATATTAGAGTAGATATAGTATGAACTTAAAGAGAATAATAGAAAAATAGGGCAACAAAGTAACACGGTGTCAAGGAGGATGCAATTCGAGGCGTGCCAGGAAAAAGTGACGCTCGGCCAAGGAGGATGCAATTCAATGCGTACATGGAAAGAGTCCAGAAGACAGTGTCAGCTGTTCATATGTATAATGTTGATTCTAGTTCTGTGTAGTGATTTCAGAAGGGTCAGGTGCACCGGATAAGATGGATTCTTCATGCCCCCAATGCCCGAATGTTAGCACTCATATCCAAGTACGCTATTGATGCAAGAATTGGAGGTTAGTTTCAGCCAACATACCTAGAATTTGAACCAGATGCACCTGAAGATCTCGACATACACCTGGATCACTCGAGACATTAACATGGTTGTATCACTAACTAACTCTCCGGGCCGGACATATGGGGAATCGTGAGGAATGGGTTGATCATAATCGCCCCTGCATATGACTCCGCTGAAGGTAGTTCATTATGCCTCTATTTTGAGAATCTGAGAGATGACCGCGTGGCACAGAATTGTCGGTGTGTTGAAGAATCTTGCAGGACTTGGACAGAGGATACAGTTGGAAACTTCGTGAGTGGCAATGGTTCAAGTTACATGGGTTCAAACTGCGCTTGTTACTGATAGTGGATAAATATGAATCTCTGAATGTGGTATACCAGTCAGAAGGACACTCTATTTTGATAATATTCTGTTGTGTTAGGATTCTGCAGCAAAGTTAGCGGTTGAGCAGGCAATATCAGGTGCAGAACTTCACTTTCACCAGTCTGAGTCTGCTGAATAACAATATGTATGCCGTCAGTGTAAGGGAGGACGGAGAATTTGGATTTACAAGGGAGAGATTGACCATAGTGCAAGAACGGTAAAGGTACAATGAAGACTCAGGTGTAATCAAATCAATTCCAGTAGTCGTCAATGCCAAGATTGCTTGTGAATGGGTCATTAATTGTCACTCACATTCAGATGTTGCGCATGTTATCTTGTAAATAGCGCATCATTTAATCACAAACTCATTATGAGTTTCAATGCTACAATGTTGACTTAACATAGATATGGGGGTTCAAAGCAGAGCATAAGAACAATATGAATGCGTCATGAGTCTTCATCTGACAGCGGAAAGACCAATAACAGCATGCATTTCAAGTCAATTGAGGTGCAGCTAGCATTGAATCAGCATGCAGAATACAATCCAATGGCTGAGATTGCAGGCTCGCCTTACTTTGACAGTTACTTGTACTCTCAGAAACTGCCTTTTCTTTACTCGAGCGTTCTTTACGATTTGATTTTCATGCACACTTGGGATTGGACGTTGGCTGAAATCAGATATCATCTGCTTATGATTTGTCATGAACTTCAGGCGTTCAAGATATGTGGTGGACCACAGCTTGCCAGTCACTGGGTGAGCCACTGAGCAGATACTGGCATTCAGATTCTATCTCTTCGAGCTCTCTTGATGGAAATAGGTTCACACAATCTATTTTAAGATACGGGTTTTTGGCGGCCCAAACATACAAGTTAGTCAAAATGTAGTTAAGTCTGCATTAGAAGCGTTGTGAATTTAAGCCTATTCGAGGAAGTGTGGAATAAAAGTTAGTGGGAGTTACCGGTTATCTGTAGAATCGCTGAGCAGAAGCTGTCCTTTAGGAATCACTCTCTCAAGCTGCAGCTCGATTATGGAGCCCAAACAACAGAAGCTATTTTACGATCTTGGAGACGCAAGGTCCGAACATACATCTTGGTCAAAATCCAGTTAAGTGTGGTTACTTATCGCCCAGGGCTATGCATCTATGGTAGGCATGTGGTGCACACATTCCTCCAAAGGATAGGTTGACACGGAGCATGACAGTTATGGTATTTAAGCGGCGGCCTTCACATACTCATCAAGCGTAGATTCAGATATTAGCTGGGGCCAAGTGGGATGAGCCGCGCCTGCAGCTAAAAGTTTAGTGTCTGACAGATGACATTCTGTGTGCTGGCAGCCACAGATTCAAAGGTAATGCAAAGTGGGTATACACGGTTCAGAGGTGTGCCTGGAGTGGAAACATATGTGAAAAATGATTGCCTGCTTGTCGACATTGGCCTTTGAATATGCATGGGGTGTCAAATCTGACACCATCACGCTAGACAGGAGAGTGGATCATAGGTGTGCCTGAACTTCATTCCTGAGCGAGGAAAGACTTGTCTGTATTCGTCGGGTAAGCCCGGAATATGCAAGCTGTGTCTTAGAATATGGTACATTAACTCGATATTGCGTAGACAGTGTTTCTATCCCTGGATGATTCGAGATATACTGTGCTGGATCCGTCTCAGGATAGTCGAGATGTTGATAGTGATTCTCTTGTGCAATTGACTTTGAATTATTCAGCATTGTTGATTCAGTGAATGTTACAACTTCTTTCGCAATTCTAGGGTCCGGTGCACCTGAAATAGGCAAGATTCAAATAATTTGAATCACACTTGGAGGTTCAGGTGCACCTGATAAGTGAAATCCAGTTTGCAGATTTCGGTATCACAATTCCACATGGATAATATAGGATAAAGATGATATGTGACTGCAGCTTCGACAGATTGACACAAACAGAAATGTACAGCATGACAGAATTTGACCTAGTCGACCATTAAACCGGCGCTCATGCTTTTCGTCACATATTGGATCATCTAAATGAGACTTTGTTACAGTTTACGAGATATCTGTTTATCATTGACTTCATCTCATATTCATCACTATGATCAACTAACACCAAATGGAATGGAGCTCGAGCTAATACTCCTCACAAGTCCTGATTCTCCATACCATTTGACTATTTTGCATCAGTTGGTGAGATTGTGTTGGTTGAATGTTTAAGGAGGTGTACCTTGATTACACTGCCCTGATAACTATGGTTCATCCTCACCATCTGACGGCACGAGGTCCCCTTGCTCCGTACTGAGCTTCGTATGGTCTTCCTAACCCTCCAGAATCCGCTATATCATCGAAGTCGTGATGTTCGGTCGGATCATCAGGCCCTGCAGGACTCTCATCTGTGCCACTCCAGAGAGCCTGTAAAGATCACTTGCACTGTTATCATAACCACTTGGTCCCGTATTCAATAGCCATGTGTGTGGAACTCTGTTTTGCCCCAGTTGGACAATCCATGCAAATGCCTGGCGCTGGTCATTCAATACCCAGAACTTCTGAGTTATCACCGCATGGTTTGCTGCTGTGACAATTTGGCCTGTCCCACCAACTTTTGGTATAGTTACGAACACAGAGGGATTTGGCACATTTTGGAATTGCAGCTGCATTTCTGTGTGATCATCGTTGCCCATTTCCACATACATGTAAAAAATATCGAAATGTTCCACAAAAATCTTCGTGAGCCACCACTTCAAATGTCAAACTTCGCCTGGCAGCGGGCAATATAGGACTGCCTTTTGAGGAGGTGGTGCATGACACCAGGAGCTTTTATAACTTCAGGCTCATGCAGAAGCGCCTCATTTCATGCTTCGTCTTCATCAGCTTCGGGATACTCCGCAGCTTTGTTGACAAGCATTGCCAGTAATGTGTCCATAAGCCAATCGAAAATTGGAGAATCCACCTAAGTATCGAGAGGCCATTCTTCGTACTATTGTCCTGGAACATCATTCCGATCCTCGGTGTCTCCCAATACCAATGAGAAGCATGCCAGCCACCATCTATGTTCCCTCCATGCTCCTGAAGCACCCTGTGAAGTATATCCCTCCACAAGGGTCTTTAGTTTAGCTTGCTCTTGTTCAGTCCATTTGAAATCTACAAGGTGTGCATTCTCCTTCGGGATTTGGAGAAGTGGTTTCCCATTCGCTAGTTTCGATTCTGACCACATCCTGATCATCCAGGGCTTTGCAATTTGAATCATCCGGTGTGCTGTATAGTGTTGAGCATGTTTGTCTTCAGTTCGGATGGCATGCATCAAACTTTTCACTGCGGAATATAGTACCTCAGCACATAGCATTTCCATCAACATATCATCTTCTGGATCTTCAGGCGCACCTGAAAACAGCCACATCATCTGAAAAAACCAGTCATATAGTGAATGGAATCCCGGCATTGCTGTAACTTGAAGTTTGAATCCAATTCTTCCATTCATCGCAATTGGCCAGCCCACACTATTTTTTGTCTTGTACCAATCAGACTCATCAAAAATCCCAAAACTCCATGAACTGTGTGAAAGTTGACTATTGCTTGATGGTTTCGCTCTGGATGTTAAGGTATCATATGAAACAAAGTGGATATTCCATCGGTTTTCTGGCTGATCAAGGCTGGTGTTCAGATCCTTGAGGGTGAGATTGGCATTTTCCGTCTGCAACAAGTTAATGAGTTGGAAATCTGTTGGATATGTCATCTCGTGGATGATTCTCTTGAATGTCGCTGCAACTCCAGACATTGTTACCACCAGGATTGGTTCAAGCGCGGATGTTAGTGCTGCAGGCCCTTGCGGTGGAGTTTTCCGGATCTCCATGAGGCGGCGGGGCACTGAATTATGTCTCCGCAATGGATACCATTCCCATTCTTCACCGATCATCCCAGGAAAGTTGTTCTGTACCATATTCACCCACTCTGCAAGGGTATTCCCCCACAAAATTGACAGCGGTAACCCCATTACAACTTTCTCAGTCAGCAGTTTGCAAATCTATGCTGCTGCCACCGAGATGAAAGTCTTTCCAAGACCCATTTCATCCGCCACCTGTGCTCCTGGCATATCACCATCCCAAGCCCACCTTCTCACAATGAACCTGATGGCCCAAACCTGGTGCACCAGAATGATGATTCCAGACAGGCCTGGAATTGAACACTTGTGGCCTGGAACACGGTCATCTGTTGATTGATGAATACGATGAGCATTCAGCAGGCTGACTGCCTCCTCAAGACACTCGTATTCAAGTTCGTTGTTGATTGTGTTGCGAACATTGCTCAATACTGAACTGGTATCATCTGGATTGAGGACCTCCTCGCCATCCACTTGCTCCTGAACTTCTCTTGCACCTTGGTTGGTCTTCTTTTTGTCCTCAATGATCTTATTCAGTTGTTCAGAGATAGGTTGGGCTGATGCGCTCATACTCCGGCGCTCCTGAAATTCATCACAATGTTAGGTATTTCACAGACAAGCATTTGGACCCATCAAGTATGTGGAATATAATCAATTCTATTCACTCAATCAGAATATACATTAATACTACTATCAGTCTCTTTCCCACCTGCCTCCTCATCCACCACTCTGTTATTTTCATCGGATCCCCACAAAGTCTAGGTATCCTGATTAGCACTGGGGCATAACTAATCGGAACAAGACTAGTGGGCATTTCCTTGGCCGGTCCAATTACATACTCCGCATTATCCTTCCCTGTAGCTGCCTTCATTTCTATCAAAAATAGTTTCAAATTGTGTCCCAGTTTCAACTGGACGGCATCGGAAAGGGAACTGTTGTATGATATCTGACCATATAGACAGTCATTCATCATTTACCCGAATGCGTATAATCGCGTATACTCTTGGTCCAATTCTTCCTGTGTCAAGTTGAACATGTATATCGCAGTCAGACAGTATGGTTATTTCCAGCTACAAATTTGTACGATGAAATCAATAAAGCTCATCCCAGTGCCTCACATCTGTGTACGAAGCTTGGAGTTGATTGTGGGATGTCTAATCATTGTTGCCATTCGGCACTCAACGAATGACAAATAAAAAAGTTGAATTTGGCAACTTTGGGAGATTATCTTTCGCTTTTTTCCCCGCGTGCTCTGCCAAATCCGTCACCAGTCGCTCATTGCCTCGGCTTCCCTTCTTCCTCGCCTTCCGAACATTGCCTGCACATTTCATCAAAAACATCTCAACGCACTGTCGCCAAATGCATTCGGCATTATCAAAATTTTCTAAAGGCAGCCACATCTCAAGAGTTTCCAAAAAATCTGCAACCGCCATCTCCCTGTGCAGGGGTCCATCTCAATGCTGTTTCGGACGGTTCTGTCCCTGGATAATCAACCGATGCTTCTTCTCAAGAAATCCACCCACCCATACTTTCTTCCACTTGTTGAACATTCAAAAGTTGCGCTGCACTATTCTTTTGGCAAATTGCTTCAAGGAGAAATCCGTTTACTCCAACCTGATTGGGGCTTTGCCTTTGGCACCGCCCAAGTCCAACGAATTGTCACTCTCATAATCTGCATCCTATTTGTTATAGGTACTCCCTGGTAATGGGGGCAAATTGGCACTCTCTGCAACATCTGTCCTGTGCAGTTCCGCAGCCGGCTGAAATCTTATCGTGGGGAGGCTAATGGGGGGTCTTCCAGATGTGACGGGAAGTTTCCCTGGTGCTGTGGAGGAGGAAGAGGTCGGAAGAATGACGGGATTGTTTCCAGGCAGTGCTGGAGGCACTCATGGTGCACCTGGGGATGACGGTCCATGTCCTGTGAATTGCAGAGGTGGGAACATTTGAGGTCCTCCATATCCTCCTTGGGGGAAATCATATGCTTGCCACGATGACCCATAACTCAGATACCCTTGGGTTGCAACAGAGTTTGGTTGCGACCTTGCTGTCATGTTGAATGGAGCATGGTGGTGGAACTGGGGTGCGTCTGGAAATGGTGGCTGCGAAGGCAGGTAACTATACCCTAGTGGTGGTGATGGATGAAATTGATTCGCGGGTTGCCCAAACAGAGTGTCTTTGCTCTGTGTATTTCCAGCATTATTATCTGATGCTCCGACATTGTCATCTGGGTATTGTTTTGAGCCAAACAGCCCACCTGTTGGAGCCATATTGGGTGTCTTTGGCGGGGATCCATTTGTCGACATTGTATGTAAACAAAAGATCGGTATTAATCAAGTTATCAATTCAATTGGTGATTTGGAATGAAGTGGAGTAGAGTTGAGAAAATTGAAGGTAGCAGTGACCTTTGGTGAAATGAAGGCCTCTTATATCCCTCTTAGTTGTCACGAACTGTGCTGTTTCATTTCGCCTTTGATACCATCATAATCACTGGAGAAAAAGAAATCATAGTTACACACATTCCGCCTTTCTTTGTTATATGCTCGAATTCGTATACTAGGATCTTGGATACAAGCTCACCTTGGTTCAGTTCATGACTGTAAAGGTCATAGAAGGGATTCAACATGATATCTCCAGAAGCCAAACAAGAACTATATCAGGTAGAAAGGTTAGTATGACTACACATTTTACTCTCAAAATGTGAGTGTACGACCTGCATTTCATTCAATATGAGGCCTTGTTAGTTGAGCAGCAACAGTGATTGCTTCCTTTTGAGCTGCTTGTATTAACCTCGTTGTCTCCTCAGGATCCACCCACCAGTCACAGATCGTTACTGAAGAACACATTCAACCAGCCTATCAGTTCTCGATGCTCATCGAGCAGGCATACAGCCAGCTAGAAAAGTTACCTATTTATTGTATTAGGCTGATGTTATCCGCTGCTTGAGGATCAAGTGTAGACATAAATCTGCACAATGCTACAATGATGTAGTATACAATAATACTGATCAGGGTAGCACCGGATGAACACTATTAAATGTTGATTGCAGTGATGACAAAAGAAGTTTTCTTTGGTATTGATTTTCAGTAGATAATGTGAAGCATTATTATGCGGGATTTGATAGATATTATCGTAGTTTGTGAAGAAAATTGATCGTAAGGTTAATTTGTTTTACCCCTTCTTTCTATTTGGCGGGGTGTGATGCGGCTTTGAAAGTGATAATCTAACGTGACTTGAAGTTAGCTCGCTTTCAAACGAATATCCTTCAGGCTCAAATCCGGCAACGAACCATACCCCGGAAACCATCATCAAGATTCGTCAAACCATTGAGCATTTCTCAAATATGGTCAACACTTGCCAGAAGCATGTAAAATGCTTTATCTGCAAAAAGAAATTATTCAATGAGAACTGACTGGAAGCTCACTATCAGCAATATCACCCAATATCGATGAATGAAGGGCGATTACCCAATGGAATTGAACCACCTGTCGGCTTCCCTCACCCTGAACCATCATGGTTTGACTCCAGTAGGTTTACCTGAATGGCCATCCACAAGCTGTCAATTAATGATCTACTTATAGACAACGTACCGGGTGCACTACCACCTGAAGCTACTCCCAACTAGGCACTTATAGATCCTCAGCAGCCTGATCTCACCAGTACCCGTGATCCAACAAAGACAAAGGCTCATAGGCAGGTAGTTAGAGTGGAAAATGTGGGGGGGAAAGAGTATGGCAAAGCGACTGGATTGTACAACAAACATCGAAAGTACTCAGAACAATGGAATCCATGGCATCCAGTTCGGTCCACACACAACTTTCAGCAGGCTCAAACGTTCAGCCAGCAAACAAAAAGATGGATAGATCAACATCTCAGGTGTAGACTGGACAATTTCAAAATCGAATCCTTCCAATCAGCAGATGCCATGCAAAAGCTCCTCTCTGAACTTGATTTCAGGTGCGGCAATAATAGTTGGATTTAAGATGACTCACATATCTTTGGAACATTATACTACAGGGATATTTTCATATGTATCCAGTGTCTCCTAGGACATCGTCCTTTTCAGACACACCACAATTTCGAACCGGTGCACCTTCCTGACTCTGACAGCCGTCCAATCTACAGCGAGATGAACCCAGGCAATTGGTGTTGGGATACACAAGATCAACTTCCTGCCGGAGCGACAATTGTGGCAGTCATTCATGCATCCGACAAGACTCACTTGACCAATTTTTCGGGCGATCAGCGTACCCGGCCTCTGTATCTCACGATTGGTAATAATCAAAAAGATATCTGCTGAACACCTAATATGCGCGCCTGGATTCTCATCGGCCTGCTCCCATGTTCACTGAAAGGGGCCAAAACATTGACGAAACATGGTATTCCGCGGTTGGAACTGTGCTGTCTCAACTTAAACATCTTGACATCACTGGCCCTGGCTTGAAATGGGATTTTGCAGATGGATTCCAGCGACAATGCAACCCTCTTTTGGCTGCCTAGGTCAGGGATCATCTGGAACAGGTCATGGTTGCTCAAGACTTCTATGACTTATGCCCGATGTGCGATATTCCTAAAGGGGCACCGATGAGGCATTCCACCTTTCGACCACTCAATTACCCAACAGACCAGCATATTTACTCAGAGCTGCTGGAGGACAATACTATTGATACTCTGCACACACATAGTGTCCACCCAATTGGCAATCAGCTCTGGCAATACCTTCGCTGCAATGTCTATTGGCTTTGGCAGCCTGACGAATTGCATCAGCTGCTCCTGGGTGTAGTTAAAGACTTATTGAACTGGCTGCTCAAATACCTGAAAGCGAGCCAGGTCAAGGATCAATTTGACAATTGATTCACATCAGTGCCACGATATCCCGGCCTCCAGCACTTCTCTAAACCATTCAATTCATTGAAAAGCGTCATCTGCCAAGGTGCAGAGATACGTGGAATAATTAGAATACTGGCAGTGAATTGCGCTCCAATTCTTGTCTGCTCCAATGATGACAGGAAAACTGTGGCGGAAACAGCCTCCAATGAAATGGTAATGGGAGCAGTACAGGCATTATGTGAATTCTCTCTACTTGTCAGCCAACATAATCACTCGGATCTATCACTCAAAGCACAAGACGATGAACTCAAGCGATTTTACCAGCAGATAGGAATTTTTCGTGAACAGAACATGTCGAAGTCTGCAAAGGCCAAAGTAGATGCCCTGTTGGCAACGGAATCCCATCCGTTACGCTGACAAAAGATTCATAAGATTTGTGCTCCAATGGAGGCCCTTGTTTATGGTGCTGTAAAGATTTCCTCAATGAAACGGAGGCAATTTCAGGTGTGCCTGAATAGAGCACGGCAAGCAGCAACCACTTGGTCAGATGCTGATCATCAGAAGGCAATGGAGCGATTGGAGCGCAAAATCTATCAGTTGATACCTGCTAAACGCAACCTTTTCGATAAATTATTCCAACATCATGAGCGACAACTATTGCAGAACATTGGGATCAGGACAACTGGTCCCAGAAGCACATTCACCAAACAACTTGCACTAATGAAAACTGCAGCCAAAGACGAGGCTTACGGAGTGGCAAACATGACTACTGACAGGCAACTGCAGTTTCTGAACCACCTATCCAATACTGATACAGAAACCACGACCTGGAGCTTGGCTGATACAGAACATGTCACTGTCCAGCTGGAGAGAGAAATGTATGGCATCACTTCAAATGAACAGAAGCGGTTCAAGAAGGAATTCTCCATCCGTTTAATCGAGTTTGAAGCTTGTTGGGAGATAATCAGCATTGAGGCGCTCTGGAAAACCATTAAACATCACGTAATACATTTCGGCTATCCAAAGATGCATCTTGTCAGCTATATATCAGAGTCAATTCGCTGAATGGATTCCGATGACAATTTCACTACTGATATTTCTGAACAGCTACATATTGCCAACATGAAAGAGGCATAACAACCTAGCAACAAAGTCAATTACATATGACAGATGCTTAAGCATAATGACAAGTGTACTGGTCTTGACTATTTGGAAGAGACACTGTCATATCTTGCACTCCAAGGCTGGTATGATGTTGACTCAGCAAAAGTTTTCAACCTACTGTCCACTACCGATAAACAGCGAAATACATGCAGAGCCCAACTAGTTTGTCTCCAAACAATACAGGATGAGCCCTGCCTCCACCCCGTATTACAGAAGGTATATCATTTGAGACAAACACATGTCCATGGAGTGTGCAGAAGTATCAAATTAACATTACTCAGAGATACATCAGAAGATTTGGGAATTCCCATGGTTGGACAGCTATTCCGTGCTTAAATTGGAGAGGACTGGGTACACAAAGTTTGTGAACTTATGCTCAGATACGATCAGAATGTACTCATTGACTGTAAATTCATTAACCTCCAGAATAGGCTGTTGTACTACCATCAACCATTTCACAACCCTACTTCTGTTGAGCGTCTGGGACTTGATTGGAAGGTAGAATATACAGATGCCAACCAAGGGATCATGTCTGGAGCTCATAATATCTGGGTCCAGTATATACAAAGTGAAGAGAATGACCTCAATAACACCTTCCAAGGACGAATTCCTTCTTTTTCTGTATTATACTTCAGCTGGACTCTACCGAATCAAATCCACCAATGTCAGGAGCACCTGGCAGCCGGCAAAGCAATATCGACCTTTTCTAAGAGATGCAAAAAGACTCAACAATGGGTATTACGTCCTCAAGCTTAGGTATACACGGTGGGGATTCTAAAAAAGTTGAAAGATCTTCATCGTTGGGCTGATTGTGTTGACACATTCATCCAGGTTGTCAAACAGAAGAATAAGATGGATTTTGTACCCATGGAAGAAGTACTTCGACTGGCAAATTTGGTGTGGGAGAATGCAACATCAGGCGGCATCGATAGCTTATGGCTTGTAAACAATCATGCCTATTTAGATACCTACTGGACTGTATATTAATTAGATTAGAATGCCTGATTCAAGTGTGCAGCTGTGAGATAGCTTATCGAATGGCACTATTCAATATAGACATTATATATTATTACACCCGGAGAGTCTGGCTCCAGATGCATCGGAATGGTCTTCGCGAGGAGTGTCGTAGTCCCAGTAGCTCCGAAATTTTAACAACTTAAACGCATGATTTTATAGCATTTTGAAGAATACTTCATACTCTTGAGAATATTCTTATATTCAGTTCCACTACTTCAGAAGCGTTGAGGAGCACCTGAAAGTATATCTCAAAGCACCTGAGAAGCAAATTGTTCTGCATTCAGCCTGTTCAGGAGCTTCTGGGAGCTTCTGGCAGAATTGGTGTGGCTGTTCATAATAGCTTAGTCGTTGAGTTATGACTTCCGAACTATTCTACATTGTGCTGATGTTGCGTTCGCAGTGAATTTGTAAAGATTGCATGGGTTTCTGGATTAGGGATAAGGGTAGGCAAGTATTCAAGACTGTTGAGAGGAGTGTGAGTGATAGCAATACTGGATGTGGGACTGGATACAACGCGACACGTTAAGTCTGTCTGTGAGGTTCTTCCGGGTGCTGGTGTGTTACGACTGCTTGTACCCAGCGTGGCTGTTAGAGTATTCATTGACCATTGCTGTGTAGCGGACAGGTTGGAAGTCATGCAGTGAGTGATATCAGCAATGCGAGAATTGTTCACCTGTTATGGGGGTGTATACCCTAAGTAACTCAGCTTAAGTATCCGCCGATACTAAGGTAAGTACTAAGGTTCACGGCCATAGATCATATTCCTCGTTCGACCTATCTTCCTCTTCGGAAGTTTTGTTACCACTTGTCTCAAAGATTTCTGCTTTTGGTAATTTTGCCTGGGGATAATTGGCAGTTCCTTTATCCAGCTTAATAGGCCTAACACAATTTTTAACTCGATGTGATCCCTTCCTATCGGCAGGCCAGGCACAACGCAAGCACTGTTCTGCTGACTTCCTTCTATTAATTTCGTGCAAGTCAATTCCTTCAGTCTTGTAGTAATTTTTCGTGCCCTCCTTCTTTGAACTTTTCAGGATCCTACGAGAAGACTTCACTGGATTTATACATCCGGTCTGAGTTTTCCCAGTGGCCTTTAGAGCTGCTAATCCTCGTAATCGTTTCGACTCGTATAGACACTGCTCGCAGTTCTGAAGCACATTCGCTTGACGCTTGGAATCATGATCCTCCTCAGGTATAGAACGATTAACGGTCCCGGTATTCTGGCAAGGCTTCTCCGCACGTATCCTCAAATTGTCAATGTGTATAATCAATCCCGACTCAAGGCAAATGATGAACGCTAGCCACCATACACACTGGGCCATGAAGATTTGCTGAGTTCTTCTGGCGTATGATATGATCTTCTCGAGTGGGTAAATAATAACGCCATCCTCGTTCTCGAAGCTGATGGTCATTCGTATAATGATCCTTCCCAAAGGTGCGGGGCTGCCGCTACATAAATCTAGTAGATTCTAGGTATAGATATAATAGGTATAGGTATCATAAAAAGGCAATAATAAATAAGGATATTTCTCCGCTGGTAGGTCTCGTCCTTGTTTTTCTGTCTCAAGTCCGATACCCCCCGTTTACGTCCTGGAACAATATGATCTCTATATAGTCTCTCCAAACCCTCTTCAGACTATGATTAAATCCCTCAATGATAGCCACGTATCTGTGCGTCTTACATCCGTAGATTGCGCTTGATAGAGGCGGCCACGAATCCCACTGGTCGTTGTGTTCATACATGATATCATATCACTCATTATTCAGACCATAACTCCAACTTTGACATCTCGCATATATTGAGTTTGTTCGGTAGTAGTTCATAGATTTAATGGAATACCAGTTCCTACTATGCCACGTAGATTATGAAACGAATGCTCATTTAATATATCAGACACCATTGCATTCCAAATAATTTCAAATTAATGAAGTGTGCTTGCTCTCCGCTTATAGCCACTGCCATAAATCCCTCAGTTACGTCATGTTTAGGCAGAGACAATATCTCCTTATGCCGGGGTGTGCCGCACCTTTATCCAACCCGTTACGGGATTGGAGGATTAGAGCCTGCTTACTCGCATTTCGACTATCAACTGCTGTGCTTGTTTCCAAGCAGTTCCGCAGAGTATCCGAGGATGAAAGAACAAGGTGCAGATCTCAGCTGCGCATGACTGATCTGCCCACTCGCTTCTCGTGACTAATATGCCCCCGCTAAAAGGCATACCACTGGTTACTTGAATGTCACGGTGTGGTATGCGCTTTCCTAGACCCCTTTCAAGTACCATCATCACTGTCAGGGAGAACCCCTAACATCACTGAAGATGAGTGGGTGAAGTTCTGACCTTGAATTGTAGAGGCTACGGAACTCCCTCCTGGAGAGGAGTCCCTCTCGCCAGCCGGTACAGAAACACTTCTCTCAGCAGGCAGAAGTTGAGAATTCCCCGAAGGCCCACGCTTGTATTGATTCTGACGATTCGCAAGACTTCAAATATTTCATACGCCCGGAGTCATATCAGGGTGAGGGCTTTGGAAAGGCATAGTCCAATATAGATGTTCAATGTTAAGAATGTAAGAATAATTTCCTCTGCATGCAGATGCAATGGTAGGTGAGGTAGACTCCTATTTGAGCGACCAGGGAGGGATTCGACAAAAAAGGGAGGCACAGTGCAAACCACGCTAGACTCTAAACCCTCACAATACTCAGGGACGAGATCCCCTGAAAAGCATTCAATTATGGAGTTAACTGCCATTAGATTAAACTCAGCATTGATAATCACTGTTACAGCAATGTCTAAAGGCCTCTTTGCACCACTTGAAGAGTGTTTATGCCTTCTTAGCGCAGTTATCATAGTATTGGACTCATTCTTGACAGAATACTTCGTACTATCGATTGTGTATATTTTCAGCTTCCCGGTGGAAAACTATGTTTGGCAGAGCTAAAAGCATCGCAAAGCAAACAATGATTTATTCTCTATCCTGTGACATTAGTTGCGGGTGCTGTTTCCCCTGCTAGGCATGATGGTAACCGTATTGGATTGTTGGACAGTTAGGACAACCGAACAACTACTCAGTTTGCTGTGAGATGCATAAGGTCTAAGCTGTAAAGGTGGTGTGTGATGCAAAAGCAATGCCCAGCATTGTAAACTTTCCTCACCGAGAGTACTAAATCTCGTCTCAAGGCTTCTCAGTCATCAGGTGCCCAGTGGTTGTGCAAGATGAAGGTTGAGCCGTTTTGTGTTCGCTAACCAACAAAACAAGTCGAATCAAGAAATCACAGCAACTGGAGTATATGTATCTCTTCTTCCGGCCTACACCTCCAATGTCTTTTCCTTCAGTATTTAACACACCGCCAGCATTCTCAACTCTCTCGACATCATGTGACTTGCATAAACTAACACCTCTTGTTCCAAAACACACCCAATAACCTTTACAACTTTGTACGTTCCCTCTGGGCTTTCTTGCACTACATGCAACTATATCGTAATGCTAATGCCTCAAATGTTGATTCATTTTCAACTCACAGTGATGGCACCAAAGAGCATCTGCAAAGGAAAGGGAAAGGCTACTGCAAGTGCAAAAATACCGACATCAGTTATAAATTGACGCCTGTCATTGGATCGGGACCACATAAAGGGATTCATCTCGGAACACATCCGTGGACTTATACAGATATACTCTGTTTGGGGCGTCAAGGATGAGTGAACATGGTATCTCTTTGATAACATAATCTTTCTTGATCTAGTCACGAGTCGCTACTTTTCGCAATTCCAGTTACTTTGGCTGCACCACTGGAGCAGGAGTTCACCTTTTCGGTCGTGGTGGGCAGCCTTCCACTCAAATATGGGGCAAATGTTTGACCAAATGCTCCACCACATGAATGATTGGATGTGGCACAACCCCCGTGCCTTCAGGGTTCAAGTCGATCGCCCCAATCCGCAGACAACCAGCTTGGGGAAGGTTGATCGCACCAGTGAGCATTTCTCTTGGCATGGTAGCTGTTAGGGGGGTACTTATACCTTAAGTATAGATACTTGGTACAGCCCTAGACCCAATCATTGATGTATACCGATAACGTATCGGTAGGTATCGCATGTAGTCCATTTCTTGGTTTCTTTGTTACAGGTTTAAACGCAACCTTGCCTGACCTAGTATTATGTAACAGGGCAGTCTTATTCTTTTGGTTGAAAGCCCGTCGTTCTTTTCTTGACTGCTGAATACATTTCGCAGTATTCTGGAAACCCGAATCAAGTTCTTTTGGCTCAATATCGCAATTATCGGGAGTATGACTTTGGACCTGATTTCTCCTATGTGGATGCCTATTGCTAAGGCTGAAATTCTGGTCGTTCTTAAATCCAATTAACGCTTGCGGAGTAACTTCCTTATCACCAGTTTTGTCTGCCTCATTTCTGACTTTATTGCCTCTACTATCCTTTTGTAATTCTCTCAGAATCGAAGATACTTCTTGGGTTCCTATATTGGTTCGTATCATAAGGTTCTTGATATGCATAACTAATCCTGGATGTAATCCAATGATCGACGCTAACCACCAAACACACTACGCCGCAATGATATACTGATGTCCGCGACCAAAGGATATAATCCTGTCGATAGCATATCCAATAACGTCGTTTTTGTTATCCACGGTAATAGTCATTGGCCTTTACTGGATGATAACTTCTGAGGATAATACTTTCCAAAGGTGCAGGGCTGCCGCTACAGAGAGCTAATAGATTTTATATAGATATAGGTATTATAAAAACACAATAATAAATAAAGGTCTTCTTTTGCTGGTGGGTATTTGACTGTTGTTAGGGGTTTTCCCTTGATAGCGGAAGTGGTACTTGGTAACAGGCAGATGCATAGCATATATATTGTTACGCGCAAACATGTATGCAAGCGATTAGAAGTTAGACCACGCAGCATGACCTTTAGCGGGGTTTCATGTCATACGCGAGAAGATTGCAGACAGCTGAGGCTGGCAAGAGTAGTTGGATCCACCAAGCCTGTCCGGGATGTTCATGTACATCAGCGGAGCTAGTGGTTTCTATCTTCATTCATTCTTAGAAACTATGCGGGACATGTATGGGTGGGTCCATGCACAGCAGTCGATAGTCAATAGGCGAGTAAGTGGGCTCCTCACTCCTACCCGTAACGGGCATGGAACATGTGAGGCACGTCCCAGCGCGGTAGCCTAAGCATGACGTGACTGAACGAATTATGACGTTGGCGAAAGCCTGGAGCAAACACTACTTCATTGAGTTGGGTAGCATTGGTGGCCAATTCATCTAAGTTCTACATTGGCATAGTATCGGCTGGTCACCGAGTAAAACTATGACGCTATCATTTAATAACCGAGAGTGGTTATTAATTGCGATAAGGCATGGGCAATATGGGGAATTGCTTGCATGTTCCAACTACCGAAATCATACGATTGGGAGAGGTCTAAGTTAAAGTTGTGGTCTGATTTATCGGCTGACGCACTCTAATGCATTAACACGATAACCATGGGGATTAGTGGCCACCTCGATCAAGGCGCATTATTTGAATGTAAGGCGCAAAGTTATGTGACTAGCGCTAGCAATTTTATCATAGTCTGAAGAGGGTTTCAAGAGACTATAAAGAGATCACATTGTTCCAGGAAGAATAGGGGGCATCGGTCTGGAGAACGAAAACAGAACAATACTTACCAGCAGAGAAATATCCTTATTTATTATTGCGTTTTTATGATACCTATACCTATTATATCTAAATCTAGAATCCATTAGTGTTGTGTAGCGGCAGCCCCGCACCTTTAAGAAGGACCACTTTACGAATGGCCATAAGCTTCGAAAACGACAAAAATGTTATTGTATACGCTTTCGAGCAAATCATATCCTACACTAGACAGCATCAGTACATCTTTGTGGCACAGAGTGTTTGGTGGCTAGCGCCTGTTATTGGACTTCAGGAAGGATGGACCAGTCATATCGACAATCTTCAGAAACGGGAAATCGTAGCGAAACAAGAAGAGTTGAAACTACGACAAGAAAGACAAATAACTTCTCAATCTGAATACCTACCGAGTCAGGTACATTCGGATAGAATTATTCAGATCTCGAATGAGCGAGAAATCTCAGTAACACCTCGAAACCTTCCGGAGGATCCTCGAGCCTGTCGAATTTTGGATCGTGCCGAAAGGTTCCTAGCTCAATCTAGATGAGCTCAGAATACTTGGCACCGTAATCAGGTCAGCCTGTTGCCTCTGAGAAAGAATCAATTGAAGAAAGCTCGGAAACTCAAGAGACTTCAAGAAACGAAGAAGTCAGCTGAAGCAATACGGAACCAAAGGCTTCAGGAAATACGAACCAAGATTATTCAGAACCTTTGTGAGGAATACGATCTACGGCCGTGAACCTAGTACTTACTTGTGGGTTACAAGTATAGTTACTTAGGGTAAATGCACCCCCATAACAACTGTTTCGCTGCTGGAGCTTGTTCCTTTCATTGCCGAAACAATGTGACCTCTTTATACAAACTTCTCAGGGTGTTACGCATGCGTACCCATGTTTCGTTTGCATGATTTTGATAGCAATGTGCTTTGCGACTTACATTCTAAATGAATGCACATGGTAGAGATTGCCATACATCCCAAAGGTTATCGTGTACATGCAGCTGAGGGATTGAAGTTTTACACTTCTGATAACAATCAGCCCACAACTGGATGATATCATTTATCAGAACATGACTTCAACATGAACATCTTGCTCTCGTATGGTTTGGTAATTGGAACACATATCCATACTTGGTCGGAACGCGCTTTCCACAAATGAATACTATAGTACCAATGCATCATAGATTTAATCGGCAACCAACCAATACTATGCCAATGTAGATTGAATAACATGTACGCATGCATGCTATGGCAAGTCGTATTGTTGCAGTTGCCTTTCTGTCACAAATCAATGAGAGTGGATGCTCCAGGCCTCATATCGACAGCGAACATCATGATCTCTCAGTCACACCATGCTCAGGGCGAGACTGATCTGTTTGGCCGGGGAGTGCTCGAGTTGTTCCGCTCTAACATAAGATTGGCTCAGAATCCCACATACTTGCATATTGGCTAACGACTGCCTAGTCTGCAGATCGAGGTATTCCTCAGTATGATCAGACAAATCCCACTAGTATCTGGTTTTTGAATCTGGTTGAAATCAACATGCTCATCAGGATTGTAGCCCCTCCAATCTGGCAGTGTTGTTGCATTTCCATGTCACCTGCCGCTGTGTATGCTTTCAATGGATCCGCTAAGCCTCAGCTTATCCAATCGAAACGTGTCTCTCTCATACCCCACTAAAGGTAATCGTGACTGGCTAGTTCTGAGATACTCCCCAGGGTAGGTGTTATGCACATCACATGATCTAAACCATGTAACATGTACCCCTTGAGTGATTCAAGAACCATAGACACTGGTATAGGAGAATCCCTAACAGTAGCTATGATCTCTGGGCAAAGATTGAGCCACCAAGCTGCCAGCAGTACAAGCCAGGCTACTTCCTAGCTGTTTGACGACAGAATTGGGATGAGATAATTGACGAGGATGATGATGGTGAGAACTGCACAGATTCCAGAGCCCCGAGCAGTAGACGAAGCCATGCTAGCAGTGGCAATGACAATGACGACAGCGAGGGCGAGGAGGACACACAGGGCGGTGAGAAAGGGACCAGAAAAGAGAAGGGAACAAAGGATGGGAAGGGGAAACGGAAGGGGGATGGGAAGGGGAAAAGGAAGGAAATGAAGGATGGGAAGGGGGAGAGGAAGGGAAACTGTAAAGGGAAAGGTATTGTTAAGCAAACCCCAGGGGGAGATAATATGTCTGGTGCAGTTGCTTTGCAGTTGCAGAAATGTATGAGACAGACTCGGACATGGAGAGTTCACTACAGCAGGTTATTTCATGACCGGAAGCATTGGCCGCCGGGTTAATTTGCTCAGATGATGATACCGACTCTACTGAGGAGTCCGATGGCAAATATGACTCAGGACATGATTGTGATGTGGATATGCACATGGAGAATGATATGGACGGACCGGACGGCATTGATTTGGACAGCCATGTGGATATGGAAAGGGATGGTGACGATAAACAGCAGGAAGATGAAGAGGAGGATGATGAAGGGGAGGAAGATGAGGAGGAGGAGGATGAGGATGAGGAGGAGTATAAGGATACGGATGATGGCAAAGAACCTTGGACGATTGGCCAGAGAGAGATGGTCAATACATCGTCTGACAAGGTAGATACCATGGTGGACAATCAGCCAATCATGCTACCTGGGCAAGACCAGAAAGTGCGCGAACATACCCCATGGCCACAACCTCCAGAGCCTGCCCCTCAACCACAGACCCCGGAGCCTCACCCACGACCTCAAACTCCGGAGACACATCCCCACAGTGGGCTGGAGAATTTTGGGCATCTGACACCGCAAAAACCTCGCCTGGCAGTGCCAACTCTGCGAGAAGCTGAGACTTCCAGAAACACCTTAGATGTGGATATGGATCAGCAGCTGATCAGCGAATCGGCAGGTGGTGACAGTCTCCCTGATGTCCCTCTCCCCGATGTCCCTCTCCCCGATGTCCCTCTCCCTGATGCCCCTGCCCACAAGGTGCGACAGAATGGCTCAGTAGGCAAGGAATGAACCAGTCCCCGCATTGCAGAGGAGGTGAGGGTTGTTGTCTTCGGGTTAGTGTTGGGTTCTTGTCTTGTTCAATTCCTTTGTTCTAATCTATTTATCTCCGGCATTGACTAGTACACTCGTCGCGAGGTTTTTGGATCGCTCAGGGTTTATTTTATTTTTCGGTTTTGTATTAGTTTTAATTTATTCATAGTATTATTGGACATCGCACATGCAGCGTTTTTACAACTCCTGGTGTGTAATGAATCTCCGTGTGATGGTGTTGGGGCTCAATATACCTCTCAAGGTAGTAGAAAGTATCGTGAGCTTCCACACAACGCTGCGCAGGCCCAGCACCAACTTTCGTCCCGGTCTACGGTGTATACTCAACTCCTTGCGTGTCATCGACAATGTCAGAGAAGACCCCTTTCCGTTGCCCCAAATTTTCATGCCGAAAGAAGTTCACCTCAGACAGCTGGCCACTTAAACAGATTACATTACACCATCCTGAACACCTTCAAGTTGTGCACCAGAAGAATCTGACTAGTTGCAGTATGCCCCTACACAATGAACCCGCTCAGCGTTGTGAATTCAACACGAACACATCTTCAGTTCAAGACTGGGACTTATTTCCCTACATCGAACATGTGGAAAACATTGCACACTCGAAGTCTCAACCATCGCCACCTTCTCTGCCACAGAAGGAAATATATCCAGGTGCCTGCGCTCCGCTGATCAATTTCATTACTGAGCCATGGGAACGTGACACTGAGGGTTGCTTTGAGACCATCCTACAAAACAATCCCTACTACATGTTTGCGATGCGTGAAGAATACAAATATATCCAGGGTGGGATCAGTAATAAGGACATGAAGACATACTATGACAACGAGCTGAACAAAGAAAACACCTCTCTGCGTTTCCCAAGCTTCAGAAACGGGGATGGCATCCAGAGGCTCATGGCTAGCACGCCACATGATCTGGCTCTCGGGGAGTGGGAACTACACACTCTCCACAATATGAGTTGGAATGACAATCACCAACGCCCTATCAAATACTGGAGTTGAGACATCATCAAAAGCATGTGATGGTTGATGTGGCAGCCAGCCAATGCCAAGAATCTCATTTACGCGCCTCAGCGTTGCTTTAACAGCAAGACGTCAACGAAATGCCTCTATACCGAAATCCACACTGCAGACTGGTGGTGGGAGACACAGGTAAGGAGAGATACTCCAGGATAATGACGTGCTTATTGACGTTTAGTCAATGCTCACAGTGGGGGATACACTGTTTCCCTTGATACACATGTCCAATGGAACACATCTCTCAAATCTTGCTGGCAACAAGATAGCGTTGCCTGTATATATGACAATTGGCAATCTATCTGCAAAGATCGGCCAGTTGCACTCAACGCACAGTGTCGTAATGGTCATTCTCCTGCCGATTCCAATCAAGAACCGCAATATTCCACAGAAGTGGCAGGATAAGCAGTGGCAAACAACAGGAGAGGTGCTGCACAAAGTACTCCAGTGCGTACACTAGCCTCTCACCTTTAAACATAATTCTGGCGCCGAGAGTGGGTATTTCAACGTTCTCTGTGCAGATGGTAAATTCAGGCATTGCAAACCAGTTTTAGCAGCATGACTTGCAGATTGCCCAGAGTATACTGACCTACATCATCTCGAGCGGCATGTCTGTTTTTGTTGCAATTATCAAAAGAACAAACTTGGAGATTTTGTCCCTCCTGAGAAGCAACACCCCTGGCAGGATCACAACCTATATAGAACGCTCAGCGATGCCAACACCAATGCAGCCAATGCCGAACTTTCGTCGCGCCATGTTCACCCTGGATTGAACGTATTTCGACATACTCCCTGTATTGTCAACAACCTCCCTAAACCTGACCTCCTCCATACAATGAGGATCGGCATGCATGACCACCTCCAGTAGTGGATTTTCCACTTCATGAAGACCCGCCAACGGCTCGACAAGTACAATGCAATCTGCTTATCCGTGCCTGCTTACCATGACCTCACCCCAAAAAATCAGTCAAAGAAAGAAGTTTCTCAATGGAATGGAAAGGATATGACGGAAATGAGCTGGTACCTGCCTGGAGTTGTATCCCAGTTTCTACGAGATGGAAGCCCCACTCAGCATCCCATATTCAATCGCACAATTGAGTGCACATGGGCATTCTTAGAATTCCATGTGCATGCTCGATATGAATCTCACGAGGATGCAACATTGAGCTACATGGAGTACGCCTTGCATCATTTTCACACCTGCAAAGATGTTTTTTTACTCGGGCGAGCCGGCAAAAAGGCGAAGCCCAAAGCCAATGCCCTGAGAATGGAACTCGTGAAGAAGTGAAAGGTAGATGGGGAAACAAATGTTGAAACTTGGACGCCATGCAAGAAGCGGCACGAAATGAATGTCTGGCGGGATTATATCCACCACGAGATAGATTTTTCCAAGGAGTTTCATGCAGATCTCAACTTTCCGACAATCCACTTGATGTCTCATTCGGTCAAACACATTTGTCGATACAGAGCCTTGCAACAGTATTCTGCTGAGAGTCATGAACCAGCCCATAAAACAAACCTCAAGGACGGTTCGAACGCCTCCAATTACAATCTCTACTACCTGCCGCAAGTAATCACCTTTCAACGTCGCATTCTCTACGTCGAAATGTGAGAGCTCCATCATCATGCCCTCACTCAGCGTCAGGAGAGCAGTGCTGCCACCTGCAAAGTCCTCCCTTCCTGTACTGATCTGGCTGCCCCACAGAGCGCCCAGTCATATGTGAAGCCCGAATTAATGGGACCCCAAAACCACCGTGATGGAAAGCCTCCTGAGGCTATGATCAAACACTTCAGAGCAGTATGCATTAATATGCAAGATACATTGCACCGCTTGGCAATTTACAGCGGCAGGTTGGAGTTTATCAAACATAAGAGTCGTAACAAGACATATATATCGGATAAACAACTGCATACAATGGAGCTGTGTATTTACCATGATATTGAGGTTCAAGTTGAGGGTTTAAAGGGTGAACGCATATCCGAGATGTGTCGATGCACAGGAAGCCAGACCTGGCGCGCAGAGGATCCACAGAACCACTAGGTGTTGGTAAAGCAATGCCTGGAGAGGTGTTATGGCATGCTAAATGGGCATCACCCATGTCAACTGCAACAAATATTCAAAATCAAACTTCTGAACGAGGATGGAGCTTTTGTGGAGTACTGGTTAGCCCTGACGCTCACCACAATACCTGCAAACTCTGGTAACTTGGATCCCATCTTGAAATTTGTCCAAGTGAGCAACGCACTGGCAGCCGTTACTTTGCAAGTTTTCAGCGTGCAAAACAATGTCGGCTGGGCATACGTAATTCCAGAAATAGCTACTAGTAGTAAGTCAGGAGATGGACGAAACCAGCAATGGATTGTCAATAGCCACATATATCTGGCAACTTGGAATGCTGTGTATAATTAGTAAACAGAGAATTGCACTTTGCGCGCAGGCAGAAGGAACGCAAGGAGAGATTTTCGCAGTGTGACCCATCGCATTGCAATCCTGATGCAAGTGTACACCCAGTAAACCCAATCCGACATATGGTCACAGTTGGCCACAACGCCAGAGTGATTGTTCAGAATAGGAGACCGACAAAACGAGAAGAAATGGTGAAAGAGTGATTGGAGGGCGATATGCAGTGCGACGCGTTCTATTGATCCCAGGTGCAGAGTCATCCGCCACCGGGGTATCTCTGATGGCTCTGACGAAGCGCGTCCACTCCGACTGAGCCAATCCGCCTAAATGGAGTCTTTTTTTGCTAATGTTGGATTGACTCGATTTACAGATTTCGAACAACGTCATATACAGATACCTGGTAAATAGCTACCTGGCTCCTGGCGAAGGCCAGGTTTACATGCCCCACAAACATTCTTAAGATAAGTTCAACATTCACTCCTTGTTCAACCGTTGTCTCGATGATCAATGTAGCAGTGCAAGTTTGGATTTGCAGCTACTGAAATTGTGGGTCTTGTTCACCAGACACACTTCTATGGCATATGACAAATGGGAATGAGAGATTGATTAGTGACTAATAAAATCAACCTAACATTCATTGCCCTTTCCACGACCACCATGCGCCATTGTCCGTCCGTCTGGAAAACAGGCAAGTGTATGGGACCACCAGAAATTGATTCAGGAGGTGGAGCGCAACGAATGTGCAATACAAGAAATATTAATCATTTGGTTAATAATACACACACAGATCAATATTGTCATCTCGAAGCGGATTTTCATTCTTGCCCTCCAGAGTTTCAAGCCAAAAAGATTTTCAGTATCCATTGCATAATTTGCTAAAAGATCCACTCAACTAGTACAGACCCAGCGATGGCACAGCCTCATCATGATCAGGGTAGCATTGATCAATACTTACTTGATTACATCCCAGTGGGGCTAATTGAACATCCCAACAATGCTTTTACTTTTCTTAGCAGATTTGTTGCAGCTACCAAAGCTAGCATATGACTCTCAGCTGTTCTGCCTATGGATGGGTCTGCCATGACCAGTAGCAGGCAGTTCATTCCCTGCAGCAATAGCATCACCAACAACAAAAGCAACAACATCAACAATATCACCAACATCACCAGGATTGAGAATACAGAATTAGTCGATGGAAGTATGATTGTTGAGGGAGCAATGTTGCTTTCAGGTTAGAAATGGTGTCAGTAATTGGGTTTAGAATTTCCTTTGTGTGCTATTTAATTCTATATTTTGTTGAAATAGTATATTAGTAGCTAATGTAATAGAACTGATGGTTTACTGCAGTCTGATCTCAAACACATGAAATCATCATCACAATGTTGCTTAACCCTTCCGCCACAGTTGAACAACTGCAATGTACTAAATGACCTTCTATCAACAAATTAAATATCAGGAACCACTTCTGCATGGTAACAATCATTTGGTCAAATTAAGCCATGACAGTCTTTCAAAACAACAACTACATGCTTCATTAAATGCACAGAGTGAGTACTGTATTCATTGGAAGGACAAATCGAATTGCGCAATGTAGGAGTATGTCAAGCTGTGATTTGTGATATTGGCAAAGGAAGTGTGAACCGTTCCTTAAGTGCTGGTTGTCACATTCACAAAAGTGGGTACACTGGTCGAAATGCTTGAAAACAGCATAGTAATTACTCAATGAACAGACTGGAAGGTTAAAGCAATGCCATATTTCAAGGAAATCTCAATTTCATTTTTTTAAATTGGTGGGTACAATAAGCTCAATAAATGTAATGAAGGAAATTTAGTTGTGGTTGATATACCGATGCCAACCAGGGGATGATGCCTGAATCTCATAATATCGGTGTTTAATTGATGGAAAGTGACCTCGATAATACCTTCCAAGACTGAGTTTCTGCTTTTACTATATTATAATTAAGCTGGACTCCGCCGAACCAGATCCTCCAATTTCTGGAACACCTGCCTGCCAGAAAAATGTTATCAACCTTTTCTAAGATGTCCAAGATAACTCAACACGGGAAATTACATCATCAAGCTCAAGATTATGCAGTAGTGACTCCAACAAACTACAAAGGTCTGGATGGTTGGCCTGATTGTATTGACAGGATCATCCGGTTTGTCAATGAGACTGATATGATACATAATGTTCCTGTCAGAGCAACTGTTCGACCGGCACATTTGGTGCAAGCGAAAGCTGCATCAGATAGGATCAATAGTTTATGGCTTGTAAATAGTCATGTGAGGATTGATACCTACTGGACCGTACATCAAGAAACACTGACTGAATGAAGGTGTGCAGGAGGAAGATAGTTAATTGAATTGTACTATTTGGTAAAAAGATTATAATAATCACTGCAGGAAAGCATGGCTCCAGGTTCCAGATGCACTGGAATAGTCTTGGAAATGTGGCCAATACTCCCACTAGATCCAAAATTTGCACATTCTAATAGTTTGATTTTGTAGCATTTTGAAGAAAACTATACACTCTTCAAGATATTTTTGTATTCTATTCCACAACTTCCGAAACATTTAGGAACATGGGTGAAGTAGGCCCAGAGCTACTGAAAGCACCTTCCTTTGCACTCAGCCTATCAGGGAGCATCTGGGAGCATCTGGAAGGAGAAGTATGGCTGTTGAGAGTTGCTGAGTTGTTCAGTTGTGACTTTGAAACTATTTTACATTTTGCTGATGCACTGCTGAATTCAAACCAACTAATACTATACATCACCACGTACACTGTACTGTGAAGAGGTACTGCTTCTTTCTACATCATTTGATCATTTGTTTAAAGGTAGAGAAGAATAATTCAGATACCATTTCAAATATCAAAGTCATTGGGGCTGGGACACCACATAACAAAATACTATTTAAAGTATATATAAGTTCAACTGGTATCATAAAAGTTCATCAATATTTCAGATTTGTCATCTGCTAGTAGGTTTCTAACTGTTTGCTGCTAGAGCTTGTTCCTCTCTGTGCCAGACGAATGTGATACCTACATAGACTGGTCCTCAGAATCATTTCCCTCAGAGCACTCTTCTGACTACCTTGTTGTAATGTACATCATACCTTTATCGTTTAGGATAATGCCCCAGATCCCCTAGGTAATCATATCGATGTATGAGTGGCTTCAATGTGTTACTCTCCCGTCCAACCACATGTAACAGAGAAGGAATCGACTCCATGATATACCTAACTAGAAGTATCTGTTCTAAGTATCCCCTATCTTACTACACTATCAGACTTGATATTGCACTTATACAAGGACTAACAGTAGGTTCACTTCGAACCTTCACTCAGGTGCAGAAGGTAATCAGAATAGAACAAATGTAGAATATCTTTCCGATCCAAATATATTGTTGATGCATATTCTTCTTCCTGAGAAGGTTGCCCTCTATACCAGTGGAGAATCGAGAGGTCTTTATACCTCTTCCCTCTGCACTCTAACTGCTAATTCTAACTACACTCTTCTCTAGATAAATGCTCACTATCCACTTTTCCTCCAATCCCCTTGCCTTCATAACCAGTTGGCCTGAACATTCTCTGAGCGAATGTCATCCCTCCAATCCTTCAGTCTTTCTGGACCAACATTATCCTTCTGCCACACAGCTTCAGACTGATTGGAATCCATCGGACTGTTGTGTTCTGGACCATCTACCTCATTGTACCATCCAATAGCCTTCCTTCATATCCTGCTCAAGTATTTCTATCCTACTGGCCACAGCTGATGCCAATCAGGAGTTACATTAAACAGAGGTGAAAATGGCTAGCATCATTCCTTATCATTGTCCTTAGTGAGAATAGCGATGTGTGTATGCATAGCATCCCAACTGTGAGACTATTTGAGGGTGGCTGGTGATGATGTGGTTGAGAGATTTATACCTGGCAGTCATTGGTGTGGCAACAGTACTGGCATATAAATGATAAACCTGAATCAATTGCCACATCACAGCATCATCGACAAATTATTGATGACCCTGGAACCATAACCAATCCCAAAGGTGTAACACCACAGGCCATCTACATGTAAAATATCAATGTGCACACTCATGCATAAGTAGTTTTGAACAGTTTCTCTGCCATCTTATTGTAGACCATCTTCTACAGGATACTGATGAAAGATTATCACTTCAGCTTCAACATCTGGCTTCCATATAGTTCAGTAGTTTGAATAATCTGCCTGCACATACCCTAACAATACTTATCACAATTATATTAATACCTCACCATATTCTGGCTATTTGGCAATTTTGTCAGACATCAGCAAAATGTATTTTACTCACTGGAAGCCTCCAGCAGTGTCTGAGAGGATGTAGAGTGTAAACTTAGATGTGTCATTTTCAGGAGAGTATCAGACCCTAGGAGGACATTCAGGCCGGCCTTCAGACTAACTCGGATCTCTGATGACTGGTATGGGAGTATCATGGGAGTGATTGTGGTAAGTTTGACAACACCTCACACCACCAGAGAGATCTTTCGGCGCAACTGGGAGCAACTGGGAGTGCCGGCGACAGGCCTGGGAGCGCCGATAACGAGTTTGGGTGTGCCAACAGCAAGCCTGGGAGCACCTGAAAGCGCCAGCAACACTCCTGGGAGCTCCTCCAATCACTGTAAAGCTGTCTGGGGAAAACTACATGTTCTTTGGGAACGTTGCTAGTGCACATAGAAATCAGAGCTGCTACTTATCGTTCAACGATTGTTAGAACTCATGTATTCAGTTTGTATTCTCATCTATCTATCTATTTAGCTACCCGTTGACATACAGTATATCAGGACTGGCTGCAGGTGGTGGTTCAGAGCAATTTGATGTGCGCCTGAAAATGACGATCGAGTTAACCCTGAGATACACTCCGAGGCTGTGCTCAAGCAAGTGTGGAGGTGTGCTTGAAGGTGGTAATCGAGGATATTTCAAGATACAAATGGAGGCCCTGATCGAGTGACCTTTGACATGCACTCAAAGATCATGTTCGCTCAAGATTGGAGATTCAGTTGAAGTCCATGTTCATACAAACATAGAGGCGGTAATCAAGTGAGTTTGGAAATACACAGGGAGGCCATAATCGAGCAACTTTGGAGATGCACTTGGTGGCACTAATGGAGCATATTTGGAGATACACTTGGAGGCCATATTTGACTGGACTTAGAGATGCACTCCGAGATTGTAATTGAGTGAGTTTGGAGATTCACTTGGAGACCATGATCGTGTGAACTTGGAGGCCATAATTGAGCGAGTTTGACGATTGTTAGGGGTTCTCTCCTAATAGTGACCGATGGTACTTATTGCGTCCTGGAAGTATTCACCAATACTAGACGAATAGTATAGCCATGCGGTATGTCTTTTATCGGGGGTTCATACTAAGTCACGTCTCGATTGGATCAGCTTGTGCTTAGCGGATTCATTGAAAGCATAGTGCTGCACCAGCTGATTTGATGATGCAGCAGCACGCCTAACAAACGTGTTGTTTTCAACCAGATTTACTTCTCGATACTATGCGGTGCTGCATGGACATGCATGGCAGTTGATAGTCAATATGCGAGTAAATGGGCTCTGCACCCTTTGAACCGTAATGGTCTAGGATTGAGTGTGGCACACCCCGGCGAAGGACCTAAGCATGACGTAACTGAGGGAATATGATCCCTGTTGGCATAGCAAACAGATGGTTACCGATATAAGTCTATGAGTTATTTAACTCGGGAGGATTTAAATAACGGAGATGTGTTCATGATTGTGTGGGACGTTCCATACTGATTCATACGTTTGCGGGATGTCTAAGTTGAAGTTGTGGTCTGATTTATCGGCTGACACAGTATAGAGCATGAATACGAGAATCATGGCCGCCTCTGCAAGGCGTATTCTTTGAATGTAATACGCAAGGTTACGTGGCTAGTGTAAGCGATTTTATGATAGTCTGAAGAGGGGTTCAGGAGACTATAAAGAGATCACATTGTTTCAGGAATAAGGAAGGGGGACATCGGACTTGAGAACAAAAAGAACGATACCTACCAGTGGAGAAATATGCTTATTTATTATTGCGTTTTTATGATACCTATATCTATCCTCAATTTAGAATCTATTAGCTTGGTGTAGCGGCAGCCCCGCACCTTCAAGCAGTATTACCTTACGGGTGACCATAAGCTTTGAGAAAGACAACGACGTTATCCTATACGTACTCGAGAAGATTATATCGTACGCCAGAAGGTCGCAGCAAATCTTCGTGGCTCAGTGCGTTTGGTGGCTGGCATTGATTATTGGTTTGGAGCAAGAATTGACTATCCATATTGATAATCTAAGAATACGATCAAGCATTGCACCACAAGAGGTTCAGCAGCCATTGATATCAGAAGCTATTCAAGTCAACAAGATTCAACTGAAAAGAGCAGTGTCAACGACACCTCGAGACCTTGCAGACGATTCCAGACAACCTGTTGAACCGGATCATATTTATTCGGATAGGAAAACACAAGTCAGATTTACGACCTTCAACATAAGTGGAGGAGAATCCAGCAATCAAGAATCCGAGCTCCTGCAGCGGATCACGCCAAGAGATCTCGCAAGGGATTAGCAAGCCAGTTCCACATTGGATCAGACTGAGCAGTTTATTCAGGATTCAATACGAGCTCGCAATACTTGGCAATGCAACAGAGTTAATCCCCTGCCTCAGGCAAAGAGACAATTGAAGAAGGCTCGGAAGATCAAGCAATTGTAGGAAGCCAAGAAATCAGCAGAAGCTTTACGAAACCAGAGGCTTCAGGAATTACGCAACACGATTATTCAGAACCTCCCTAAAGAATAGGATATTAGGATCTACGGCCGTGTACCTAGTACTTGCTTGGTTAAGTATAGTTACATAGGAATAAAGCACCCCTGTAAGAACGATACACTTGGAGGCCATCATCGAGCGAGTTTGGAAATACACTTGGATGCCATGATGGTGCAAACTTGGAGGCTGTAAACAAGCGAGTTTGGTGATCCATACTACAGGTCATGATCGAGTGAGATTGGATGAATAATTGGACGCGGCCGATACATGGTGTGCTGGGTGCTAAAACACTATTCATACATTAGTTGACTCGCAAACTTGGGAATGTGACAAAGTGACTTCATCTTTAAGTTCTCATAGCGGGCTGGCTGATGGCAATTGATTGTGTAGGGAGTCACTCCAGAAGCTACCTTCAGTGGCCAACCTGTAATCATGAGAATGAGGGGAAAAGAAAGAATTTTGAGTAGATGCTGTACTCTGTGTATGCTGTACTCAGTGTATGCTGTACTCGGTGTATGCCGTACTCGGTGTATGCTGTACTCGGTGTATGCTGTACTCGGTGTATGCTGTACTCGGTGGATGCTGTACTCGGTGTATGCTGTACTCGGTGTATGCTGTACTCGGTGTCCACTCATGATTATGCCATAGAGAGATAGAGAGGGATAACTTAACTTTGTGTTCTGTGATGATATTAGAGTTGTGGAAAAGATGGAGAGAGATGGGGGATGAAGATGAGAACAATGTGGAGGATATGAGCGGATATGAGAAATCAGGGGTACAACTTGCCTTATTGGGTTTGGAAGACCTTCTATAGGTGTAATTACACACCTGATCAGGACTTGTACATGCTGTATCGGGGATGGTATATTGACTCGCACAGAAAATTCTCTAATTTCCAGTTTCTCATTATGAAATGCCCCATCTCTTCTCGTCTCTCTCAATCCCATCCTCAACTCTACCTTCACCTAAAAATACAAAGTTCAGTCATCCCTCTCTATTTCTTCAGGCCATGATCAAGCGTTAACACTGAGTACAGTATACAGCGAGTCCAGCATACACCAAGTACAACATATACTGAGTATTGCATACACTGCCTAATACATTATCCCAAGATTGACTGTTTCCCAGCCAGTCTCTCAGCGGACCTGGTTGTACTCAATTCTCTACTTTCCCACAATTACGAGTCAACCAATGAATAGAGACTCAGCTTCCATCACATATGCCTTCCGTTCTACCGCCTCCAGATTCACTGCATACAGATTGACTACCTCCAGATTGACACCCATCAGATCAATCGCATCCAGATCAACCGCCTTCAAGTACTCCTCCAATCTTGATCGATCATGGCCTCCAAGTGGATATCTGCCAACACACTCAATTACAGCTTCCAAGTGTATCTCTGAGTTCACTCAATCTCGGCCACTAAGTGAATCTCCAAACTTGCTCAGTCACGGCCTCCAACTCGATAGCTGAGTTCACTCAATCTCTCGGTCTGACAGTGCACATCCAATTTCGTTCGATCCTGGCCTCGAAGTGCATCTCTGACTTCATTCAATCTCCAAGTGCATCTCCAAACATGCTCAATCACGGCCTCCAAGTACATCTTCAAGAAGCGATGGCAGTTGTACAGAGAACAGGGGTTCCGGAGGTGGACAGACTGACTAGGAGTATAGATTCGGCAGACCCCTTAGTAGATAGATATTTTCTCATTTCCATCTCATCTTATCGTACAATGAAAATACACACTCTATCTTCCTATCTTTTGGTCTCACTCACTCTGTCTGAGATTTCAATGATCGCCACAATTGTGTGGATCCTCAGGGCCGGGTAGTATCATATCTGCTCACCTGATTCCGGCACTCCTCAAACCAGAACCAGGCTTTCACATGAATATCCATTTGAATCTCGCATGAGGTGCGGTGGAGTGTTGATGGTGCGCTCACTGCCTTCTAGCTCCATCATTTCACCGCAATGGCTTCCAAGTGGTGCATCACAGAGTTCTCTAAATGGCTGTATCCAGGTACTCCTCCAATTATGATCGAGTACCATCTGTGGCCAGATTAACCATATATATATATACAGAAAGACCTAATAATGCATGCCATAGTAAGATGTAGCAAATCTTGTAACTGTAACAAAGCCGAATATGATAAGACGAAGTGCCTTGTAGTTATGTAACAACCACTGCTTTAAGAACATTGCACCAAGTCTCCCACAGAGCTGCGCAGTGGTGTTGGCTGCTTTCGAAGTATCCTGCAGTGCAATGCAGCAGTCTCAGCTTCTCTCGAAGTCTCCTGCACATCTGCCCAGACATTTCAGAAGTTCCGAAACATCTCTATTCTATTCCCTTGATTGTAACTGTTCCCGGCCCATACAGGCCACCAGCACAATGACCTCACCACACACCCACAAATGCTCATCAGAGGCCGTCCTTTTTATCAAGTCTTCTCTAGTAGCAAATAGAACTTTCTGTCAAAGTGAATTATAAATTTTATGTGATGTGACTTTGTAAGTCGTACTGCCCCACCAAAATTTGCTCTCTGAACTGGTAACCCACCCCATGTCTATGCACAACTACCCACCTTTCTCCTTTACAAGTGATTGAATTCCACAAAACAATGCCTTTCATTATTGAGCAGCACTGTTACTTGCATTTTAATCATACTTAGCAAAGTTTGAGTGGAGATTTGGTATTTCTGGCTGTGCTTTCCTGCTGGCAAAGCCACGATCTCAGCTACTTTCCCTTCTCAAGTTTTACTGAAAATTGTCTGCAACTTCAGTTCTGACTGAGGGGTAAAGATATGTTCTCTTTAATGTTTGACAATGTGGGTTTTAGCCTTGTTCACTATGAGAGCTGTACAATGAGTATTGGTATCCTCCCTTGGAGCCTCAACTCTCAGGCACATTGCAGATGGGATTCTTTGTGTGTAATGATGTTGGGACTTCAGAGCATGTCCTTAGCACTAAGCTTGAAGGATATTTTGGGGTTTTATGGGCAGAGTTGCCGATCTAGACTGCATAGTAACATTTTCGAGTTTTTGGGCAGCTGATTTTAATTCAACCCTACTAACAAAAACTGCTCTTTTTATCAACACCCCATTCCTGTACAGTCTTTAATTTTTGCCAAAATGCTCTTAAGATATAAGCAAGTAAGTTCATAATGCTCCCAGCCCACCCCCACAGAGTTGTGGTTTCTTCGCTAAATATTTCCATGTGGGGAGTCGGTTGCCATCCCTAAACGGGCCTGGAATACCAAAGTTACGATCCAGGGGATAAGTCGAATCTCAAAGCATCCGGAATGCACCTCCATTACTGCAGGTGCCTTTAGAATCACTTGAGAATGCTCCTGCAGAGTCTGAGAGCACTTTGTTTAGCTCCAGGGGGGTCTGGGAGCATCTAGCAGTACTTAAATGCACTGGTGAGGTCACCCGGAGTGTCTGGGAGGACTGTGTGTAGTGTTAGCTACAGTGTGGGGTTACCCGGCTTCGGTCGGGGTTGGAACCGGAACCGAGACCCTGGTCCGGGTTAGGACCCGCCAAGAAACCCAACTGGGGAACTAGTGCTGGGTCGTTACCTGGCCTGGACCAATACCCGATGGTTTTTGGCTGGGTAGGAATCAAACTGTGGGTCTTTTGAGTCTCCTACAATTTTGGCTGCAATTAAGTCTTCGAGTTCTTATCATATCACAATATGCTATATATGTAGATTGTGCAGTTTTAGGTGCTCTGTCACCTCCCGCTTTCAGATTTGCGATCTGACTGAAATTCGTTGAGTGGCTGTGAAATAAGAGCAAATTGGAAGTGAATATCACTGGTTTTCGATAGCGACTCAACGAATATTGGTTGGATTGCAAGTATGAAAGTGGGAGGTGAAAGAGCGGCTAAAACTGCAGAATCTACATACTGATCATGTCACAATACGAGCAGAACTCAAATACTTAATTGGAGCGAAAAATCTGGGCTTGCAAAGGCTGCGTTTTGAGGTGGAAACCAGCCCAAATGCAACAGTCCGGATTTTTCATGTGGTAAAACTCTTTCAACCGTTCGGTTACGGTTCCAACCCTTACCCGGAACCGTTCTAGCAGGTTAGAACCATTGCTTACACTAATTGCGTGTTGCTTCCAGACTAATTTACATTTTGCTGATAGTGGGTTAATCAGTAACCCAGCAATACTTTGCCACAGTACAATTTTACCTTCACATACTGTTGTGAAGTATACTAACTCAAGCCAATGAGTAGGGTCACTTCCATCCTCTTATCTTCAACCAATGTAATTAATCCCGCAGGTAATTCAGGGTGAGTTATTGACTTTTTGATTACTGTGAAATGCCCCAAGCTGTTCCCACTTCTGAGGATATTCGCTTGCAGATTCCACATAATCACTTATTCCATAATATATGCTGTACCTGTATTTCTGCATAATTGCAACCTAATAATGAGATATTCTGCTAGATACAATAAAGCAGGTGTTGTCAAAAATGATGTGTACTGCTGAATTCACATAATGTAGACACCCCAATAATGATGGCAAAACTGTATCATCAGATTTTAATCTGCCAGGGCCTGTGTAGATAATTCCTAATCAATCAACTTACAGCGGCTGTGTAATTCCGCTCATAATCACTGGACTGGTATACATAACCATATTCTGCAAATATGTATTTTCTAATCGTTGTCAGTTGACTTTAGTTGTATATGCTGCGTTCTGTTATGTACCATTACTGCTGCTAAGGGAGAACACCTAACACTATCTCCCTCTCTATATGGTATAGTGCTGCTTAATCCCAGTAATCAATCCAACATTTATTAAATTAAATACAGCCATCTATCTACGATACTCATTCTGTCGTCATGTTATCCTAAGAGTCAACCTCTTGACCTTGCTTCAAGAGCATGTAAATCAACACGTTTCCAATGGGAACTTCTGTTCTGCTGCCCGAGAATTCGGCTTCGTCGGAGTCTAATCAATCTTTGGAAAATTCTTCAAATGGTTATAACCTGGTAGACGAGCACCAATGTACCAGGGAACCAATACCAATTGAATGAGTGAAACTGTATACCGCAGTCAAGATGTGGATTAGACATTGCTCTTCCAATTGTAAAATTAAATTACCGACAGTTTCAATGTTCTTCTGGAGTGCGTATTGAGATTATGTCAACCTGAGTCCAGGCATACAAGGCTTGGTCACGGCGTTTGATTAAAGCCGGAATGATTGTAGAGTAATAGATAGAATTCTTAAGAATATTATAAGATCATTTTCGGTGTTCTGATTGTTGAATGCAGATTGCTACTTTAGCTTGCCTTCTCATTGCCAGAACAATGCCATCCCTTGATAGTTGTCTTCCAGGGCTTGTACACCTACATTTCAATGCTATGACTACAATGCTTCTGATCGGGTTATCATGGTCGTATCATCTCATTTCTGAATGCATCCAGTGATTACATGCCACACATCCCAGTAGATTATTGTGCTCATGCAATGTGGTTTCAAAGCGTAATGCTCCTGATAACAATCAGGCCATCCATCGCAGAATATCAGGTCAGACAATGTATCAGATGAAACTTGAACTTAGACATCTCGCAATTCCATTTGCTACAGAAGTTGGAATATTAGCCGATCTTGGTCGGCAGTACTTATCGCAAATTATTGCCTGACCAGATGGCTAATTGACTTGCTTGATATATTGAATCGGTGACCAACCAATACTATGTCAACGTGGAACTTGACGCATCTGCTCGTATCCAATACGAGTCTGACATTGCAAAGCATACTAACTCAAACTAATGAGCATGGTTTCTTTGGGCCTCATATCTTCAGCCAACGTTATAATGCCCTCAGTCACATTGTGCTTAGGCCGAGACCATTCTCTTGGGCCAGGGAGTACCCTGGTTGTTCTTACTGCCTGAGACCATAAGCCAAAAGTTACACGTTCTCACATATTGACTATCGACTGCTGTGTCTGCGTGTTGGAGCATCCTCCAGTCCGATCAGACATGTCCAACTAGTTTCAGGCATAATGAATGTGGTTGATAACACCACGCTCAGCAGAAGTAGAGTTCTTTCGACCCGGCAGTAGTGTTGTATCATCTTAATTGAATCCGCTAAGCAATGAGACATGCTTATTCAATCGACATGTGGCTACTATGTGTCCCTGCAAAATTACATAGTACTGCCTAACTTGCGATGCCCACAATAGGTATTATGCATATCACGTAACTAGACCAAGAGTAACTCCGTGACATGTATTCTCATAGCTATCACAACTACCATTATCACTGCTAAACAGAGAACCCCTAACACTATAACTGGTGACCCAATGATTGCTCTATTTTAAGTATTCAATCATAACCCAAGTTTTGTACTCAGAATCTGCGCTATAGAGATTAAGAGTCTTCTATTGTTTATTTCCAGTGGTATAATTTTTGTAAATTATTTTCCCAAGAGAATGCTACTCACTTATAATAATAATCTTTTGTATGTCCATCTCTTTGTCTTCAAGACCTGCGGACAGTTCATAGAATATCAAAGTATTATATATCATATATACTATGAATCACCATGTGAAAATAACCTTCTCTATGAGTTCAGTGTTAGATAAGGTTATTTTTCCTGATTTAAAAGGCTCCATTCAAGATTCAATTATCTTCCAAATTATAAAATTGTATGTTTATTCTCCAGCAACTCTCAAATACTTCCAATAGCTTCCAGTAACCAAAATTTATATTAGTGTTACATTCTGATAGATTTGATACAGATTTAGCAGACAGCACTAGTTAAAATTGAGATATACTATCCTCAGTTGAAATTTTCATCCCACAGTAACTAGTTAGATAGAAGATTTTAAGTATTCTTACAATTAGTATTTTGGAAATTCTTGTGCAATACTGTAAAAACTTAAAACTGTTTACCTTCAAAACAAATAAAACATTACCTACAGTTAATATTTGATGGAGTGGTCACTTTTGGAAGCTTCTTTTAGCTCAATAATAATTTTGCACTACATGTACAATTTTGGATGTGCAAATATACATGGAATGGTGAGTATAGCAGCAGTAGTAATAGCAGAATACTAGTGATGATGATGGTAATAGTACATGTAATGATGGTGATGATAGTTATAGATCTATGGATTATGGCAAAGGTGTATACTGCTGTGTATATAATCTACTAATTCCCAGCCAGGTGCTTGAAGTGTGGCTGTTAGTCCAGCTACAGCTATCAAAATCCTGTCAGAATTCTAAACTGAGCCTGGCAGGCATTACTGTCCTCTAGGAGTGCCATGGTTGCAGCTGGCTGCAACCACTGCAAATCTATCTGGTATCAACTGTGCCAGTATTGTCATGAGTATACAAAGTCAAATCAAGGTGATTGCAAGATCAACCTCATATGCGCCTCATATGAGCCTCACCTGAAACGGAGGACCCCCACTAAAGTATCAATTACAATATGCCAACTATTTTGCCTTCAACCACTGCCACCATCACCCTCACACTGTCATAACGGAAAGAGAAGTGGCGAACTCTGTCTAATTGTAACACTTTACTTCCTCGAGATCCCGACGATTAGCCATGAACAACCGAGTACTCAACCATGTTAAACACAGCTTCAAGCACAACTGGGACTGTCTTCGTCACAATTCGCTGGGAGAGCTAGCAGGATCGCTCGGTGATCTTGGTACTTTGAACCCGCACATCTTGAGCTTGTACTTTTTTAACATCGATTTCGAACTTAGGTACTTTGCTTCCAATAGTTGTCGCAATGACAGCGGCGGGCTCTATATCAATAACCTCAACGCTTGTATTCAGCGGCATCTGGAATCTATTGAGCGGAACTCTTTTCGGCATTCCTATTGTGGTACGGAGACTGTCTATTTTCGATTCGTTATTATACAGACGATTAACTTCACCTAGGTACAACCGATGAAAGCACTAGCTGCGGTCTCTCTTTCTCGGGGTCTTACGCTAGAGGAAACAATGGGTGCTGGCATTGGTGTTGGAGTAATGGTGTTGCTTCTATCAATCACCGGTCTTCTGGCTAGGGTATCCGACTTGATTCCCGCGCCAATTATCAAGGGTATTCAAGTGGGTGCAGGTCTAACTCTTGCGTTGAACGCCGGAAGCACGCTGCAGGAGTTGGAACTTAATGGAACGAAGTGGTACGACAATCTTTTCTGGGCGATTGGGGCATTCATTGTTCTATACGGAACCTGTCGATGGCCTCGAAAAGTTCCTTTCGCGGTATTGGCGTTCGTCATTGGAGGTCTATTTGCGGGAGTGCAGCTGGCTAGGACCGGAGCTGAACTACCCCATTTTGGAATCCGAACGCCATTTGTTCCAACGATACCAACGCCCGTGGACTTTGCAACTGGGTTTGGAACGGCCGGGTTGGGACAGGTTCCCTTGACCATCTTAAATTCGGTTATTGCTGTGACATATCTAAGTCGAGATCTCTTGCCCAACGAACCAGCACCATCAGTAACCGCACTTGGGATCAGCGTTGGGGTGATGAACCTAGTGGGATGCTGGTTTGGGGCAATGCCTGTCTGTCATGGTTAGTCGTTCTGATACTCCCCTCCGTCTGATTTATGCTCATGTCACAGGCTCTGGAGGACTAGCTGGGCAATATAGATTTGGTGCTCGTTCCGGGTCTTCCGTTCAAATTCTAGGATTATTCAAGATAGCAATTGGATTGATGTTTGGCAGTTCTTTGACTGGGCTTCTTGAGCGATTCCCCAAGTCGTTGCTAGGTATAATGGTCAGTTCGAGTGTTCTTACAAGGTCTGTATGTCCACTCCTGTGTCTAAATCATCGTTCAGGTATTTGCTGCGGGAATGGAGCTTGTCTCGGTCGGAGAAAATCTGAACACGACGGCACAAGATGTTTTAAATCTGGAACTTGACGATCAAAATGATCTGACGCGAACAGCATTAAACAAACAAACGAGGAAAGATAGATGGATGATCATGATGGTTACTGTCGGAATGTTTTTGGCGTTCCGTAATTGCTTTGTGGGATTTATAACAGGTTGTATTGCCTGGGCTCTTCTCGAGGTTCAGAGCCGGATGGAAACCTGGAAGAGCGAGGACGAAAGCAGCGGCGAAACGACGCCCTTGTTACGGTAGGAAAAGCGGGTACTTGGATTAGTTATCATGTGTACAAGTAGAGGGCAGAGATAGAGGCATTCCATTGACGTTATTCATGAATATACCCTAACCCATTAATGGTCCGTTTCCATGACACCAACGTATGTACTTAGCTAAGTACCTTCAACATCTCCGCGAACTACCACCATCACAACCCCTCTAGTACCACGTTTCAACCCATCAGACCTCTACCTACGAAACAAAGCTCTAGAACTACCTGCAATGTCCTCATCCAAATCAAAATCCTCAAAGCCTGCCACCGAAAAATCCAAAGACGGTAAAGTTCACAAGCTCTCCCTCAAAGGCTCAGCGAAGCTTGTTGCAGAATTTGTTTGCCCCCTCCCTAACTCCTCCTCCCACACAAGTTAACATCTGGTGCACAGTTCGAATACTCTATCAATTCAATCCTGTTTCAACGAGGAGTCTATCCAGCCGAAGACTTCACAGCAGTCAAAAAGTATGGCCTAAACATGCTCGTAACAACAGACGACGCAGTAAAGGCATATATCCGCAAGATCATGTCACAGCTGTCAAAATGGATGTTGGGTGGGAAAATTAGCAAGCTTGTGGTCGTTATCACGTCAAAAGATACTGGCGAGAACCTGGAGCGCTGGCAATTTGATGTGCAACTTTTGGGGAAGGCCTCGAAAAAGTCATCTAAGACCCCCGTCGATGCTGAAGGAGACGAGAATGATGCTACTGCTATTCCTGCAGAGAAGCCGCGAGAGAAAACCGAAAAAGAGATACAGGAAGAAATCCAGAGTCTTTTCAGACAGATCACTGCGAGTGTGACATTCCTCCCCATGCTGGATGGGAGATGCACTTTCAATGTGCTGGTCTATGCAGATGGTGATGCCGAAGTCCCAATGGAGTGGGGTGATTCAGATGCGAAAGAAATTGTGGATGGAGAGAAAGTCACACTGAGGAGTTGGGGAACGAGCAGTCATAAGGTTGATACTCTAGTTAGTTATAGATTAGCGGAATGAATGCGGGAAGGGGAAGGTGGAGTCCGTCAAAAAATAATCTTAGTTTTTCTGTATTTCCTGAGTCAGTAGTAGGTGTATGAATTGTATCGTTTTATTGATGGGAAATATCTGTGTATCCTAATTTCGTTGTGTTTAAGTGGGTCATGTCATTTTGATTCCAATTGGCCACTCGAGCAAATCCCCGATATCGAAAATGGTAATCATAATTGATTTTTACAGAGCCCTCGACCAATAGCACCTTATACACCGCTGTGGCACAGCGTTCATGGTACCTAACTTCCAAAGAAACAGATGAATCGAAAAGAAAAAACGAGGCTCCATAATTTCGTAAAGCGCACCCGAAACAATATCAACCCATAAAAACTTGACTATTCCACAAGATATCACACGAGATACCATATCCGACTCCAACCAACTCATGTTACTAGCGCCTGGCAAAACAGCACATGATTGACGCCCTCCCGAGGAAGTAAGCGCAACCAATGAAACGGACCATGGACAATCCGGCAGTCAGCCAGAGCAAGAACACAAAGTAATTGGCTGTTCGGGCAGCAGAGTTATTTTTAGACTAGAAAGATGGTCAGTACAATTTCACGACAAAAGCTGTGTATACATACAGAAAATCCGAATTTGTCAAAATTGTCAGAAGTAATGACTAAAGTGAGGCCTGCGTTCAGGAAAATCCACCCCGTAATCAACTTAGTTCTGAAAGACTTGTAGGAATCATCTAAGGTTTTTGTCTCGTTTTCAACTTCGGGGACAAAAGGTTGCAATGCACGCTTGACTGTGACTTCAAACGCCGAATCGATATCGGCTTGAGGTTTATCAGGTTCATCAATAACCTTTACACCATCATTGTCGACTTTCGTTTTAGCAGAAGACATAACCTCAACTTTATCTGATCCCTTAGTACCCCATGATACATCGTGCCAGTTACCTATAATATATCAAGTTAGAAGACGAAAATCAGGCGTTGATAGGGGGACAAACAAAAGGCATAGACATTGAGGACGTTCATATAAGAGGGCGCCAGAAGGAGATACTGGATGAAGGAATGGAACATGTGCCATGGATCCAAATACATGAACGACGCAATAAAATAAAGGCCGAATGTCGAGATTAGAGCGATCAAAATAACACCAACGATGCTGCCGAAGAATTTTGAAATGCTTTCACCAAAGTTCTTCGCTCCGCTCAGTTCGTTCCAGCCGGCTTGATTGGTGAGAGCACTGTAAACCAGATACAGCGAAAGAGCAACCACATATAGTTGGATGATGGCAAAAACAACCATTGTGGCGATATAGGTATGCTTCGAACCCTTTGGCCTATTTCCAAGAGCCAGAATGAACTGCAAGAGTAGAAATCCAAGATACAGATACTTGAGCACTGTGTTGACAATTGGCGTACCAGATCCAAATGGCCAGGGTTTCTTATTTTTATCAGTTGGATCACCCACCAGATCCATGATGACAGATGTGGTAAGCCAGAAATTTGCCAAACCAAAGAAAGACGTGATGACAGAGAGGACGTTGTAGACGAGCTGGACATGTAAAAAGAACATTCGAATGATGTTGTGACTGCTCGAGTACATACGGCCAAAGTGCATCAGAGAGTAAATACTGGCAGCAAAAGATCCGTTCAACCATCGACGACGTTGGGAGATGAACTCGGGGGCTCCTTCCGGTACGTCTGTCTCGGCCTTAGACGTTTTAACGTATGTGAGATGCCATTTCGAGCCAGCCTTGGCCACCAATTCAAAACAGAGGATACGATCCTCAGCCAAGAACATGTTTTTCTTGAAAATATTCATGCCCTCAATACCTTTCTTGCCCAAGCGGGCAGACAGTGTATGATCACCATGGAAATATTGTTCTAAGGGTCGGCCCATGATGGCTCTGAATCTGTATGCAGAAAAAGCACCAGGCTGCAAGTTGTTAGTTTGGAAATACATTCGAGGAGGAGTAGAACACACCAACACAGACACGTAACCAAAAGAAGACTCTAGAGGCTTGTCCAAAATATTCGAGATCTTGTACTCAAAGTTCTGAGTCGCAACCAATGGATTCAGCAACATCTTGCCGCCTTTCCCCAACATAGCATGGATTTCTCCACAAGCACCACCACAATCCTTATCGTTATAGAATGCTTCCCATAGACCGAGAACAGACTTTGCACCTGGCTTGGTACCGGCATCGAAAAGCACACATACTTCCGGATTCAAGATACGACCGAAAGCATTGAACAGCCATCTGTGTGAATTGATCTTCTTCGTGTTCTTTTGCTTCAGGCAAAACATCATTTGCACCGGTGGCAGGCATGCTGGGTCGTCATCCCGAGGCCGAATAAGTTGCTGTGATGCTGTGACGGATAATTGGGTTGTGTATTCAAACTAACATCAATTAGCATAAAGTTTAATCACCCTTCTGTTGAGGTACTTACAATGTGAGCGGTTGTTTCCTTTCCGTCGACATCTTTCTTCATGACACCGTCCTGGTAGACTCCAATGGTTGCCAGGACATCGAGTGTATTCTTATCACACGGATCAATACCGTCAAAAACGAGGCAAACAACAATCTTTTGCCACGCTGGGCCGCCTTTATTCCAGAATTCAGACTTCTTTAGGTTAACAATATCACGAATGTTTTGCATGATTCCGTGCAAAGTACGTGCGGTGAGCATCTTGTCTTCGTTATAATAAGTAATGGCGATCAGAAGCTCGGTGTGTCGGTTGTACATCGCCGGCCGTAAGTTATACCCATTCTTCAGGGTAAAATCATCAGGGTCGCATGTAGCGGCAGTGTCTACCGCAAACAGTCAGCCATCAAGCATTCCACAGACGGGAAAGAATAGCGCTAACATCTCATGTGAGTGAATTCTTCACTTCCGCCTTCGACGTCTGGTTGCCTATACTTGGACTGGATAGCATTTTGGATCGCCGACGGTACCGGATAGTCGATCGAGAGAACTTGCTGCTGCAACCGAATCTTCCTGGTACCATATCTTCGCAACGACGCCGGCGCCTGTCTTTGTCGCCAAGCTTCGGTGGATGAAGCACCATCAGATCGGGCGTAAGGACTGGGTGCACGCCCGGGAATGCCAAATTGTACGGTTGGATCAGAATCCATGGGATAACCTGGACCATTGCCTGGCGGCGGCGGAGCACCATAACTCTCGGTTAAGGTGTAGCCACTTGAAGGAGTACCAGCCCGACTTGATTCGTCAAAAGGCCCAGTAAATGGACTGGCTCCTGGTGTGTTAAGAGGCACTTTTTCGTGCTCGTCATCAGAATCATAGTCTCGCGGCGGGGGCATATGGTAAGTTGACGGTGGATACTCCTGAAGATGATGGCCCTGTTGGCCAGGGTCTCCTTGATAAGCCATCGTAACGGCGGTGATGAGGAATGAAGGTTGGAAGGTAGTTTGTGTTTATTCTCCCAAAGAGTACTGCAAAATCACTGGAGTCCAGCCGTCTAAATTACCTATTCGAAACAACAGTCCGAGACTATTTAGAAGCTATAGAGTGTAAGCAGCGGGAGTCCAGCCAGTGTGAAGCGGGGATGAAGATTTGCTTCGTTGAGACAGATCAGGAGGCTTGCCTATCACTTGACTGCTGCGATATGTTGCAGTTGCTCCCCGAGACAACAAAGAAATCGACAAGACCAGGTCGACGATATTTAGGCGAGGATGACCACGCTGTAGAGATCTAGCTTTGAAACCAGTTGAGGAGTGAAGATGAAGCCGAAGATGAAGCCGGGGAAGAAGAAGGGCGAGGTGAAATCAGAGAGTGGAAAATAGGAGACGAGGAGCTTCCCTCAAGTATATTATCAGGGGACGGGTGCGATGCCCTAGTGTACAAGCGGACTTAAATACCACCCTATTATTGAGGAAAAGGCCCTATAATCCGGTCGAATGCCTACTCGGGTCCCAGCGCCTGAGGCGGTGTACTACAGTAGATTGAAGTGGCACTTGAGGACTCCGGCAACTCGAGGGGTAAATGTGGCTAATCCAGAGACTTGGCTAAACTTCCTTAAGCGTAGCCTCATGGAGAAGCCGACATTCGAAACACTTCCGCACAGTCCCTTGAAATCTTAACTCGAACTTTCATGGAGTGCAAGCAAAGTCTCTGTGGCTGGTGCAAGCATATGGAGCGCCGGCGCTTCTGGTCGGTGTTCTCCAAAACAAAAAGGACCCGGAGATCTGGAACTTGCAAGCATTGAGCTTGAAATTCATTCAACGTACTCTACTCTAGCTTGCCCGCTGTAAAGCTGCTCAAACACTCCCATATGCGAGCATATGCGCTGAATATCATGAAATGTGGTGCGCAATGGTGAGCATGCCTCTCTCAGACGCAGCAACTCGTTGGGTAAGCGTCTATTCAATACCACCTAGGCGTTTCTGCACCGCTCGAAAATTCACTACTTTCAAGCGATCTGGATTCTGTGTGGTGCTGCTGACCGCATAGCCAACGAATGAAAGGGTTTGAAGTAGATCTTCGAAAGAAAGCGCCTCTTCGAATCATCTACATATCGTTCCGGGCTATCCGTCGTCATTGAAGACGTTTTTCTCACCTTTATCAATCATAAGTGACTTGATATATGGCGTGATATATACGACTACTTCTTACTAGTAGAGCGGATACATAAGAATAGGTGAAGGTACTTTTCCATAGGGCTGAAATATCTGCCGGGGCACGATGGTGATTTCTTTTCTCCATGACGGTAGACCTAGACCGACCGACATTGTGCATTGTCTTAGAACACTTCGTTTCTACAAATTTGTTTGATAAGACAAGGATCTTACCCTTTCATCCTTTTGCCTCTCACAGGGAAGATCTATCTGCGCATGATTCAGTCAGCCAACCTGTAGAGTAGAACGTGATATTGGAAGTCCTGTCAGCAAGGCATCGAGTGATCATGAGTGCCGGATGTGCGACTACTAGAACAAGTTGGTTGACATCTGCACGAAAAGACTAGCAAATTATAAATAGCAACACTGTCTAACGGTGCTGCTGTTGATATCAACCAGTTCATTCAATTGTTGTGAGTGGCAATCCAGCTTCGTCTGAGATGGATATGTCGATCACCACTTACAGCCACACCAGGCTGCAGGCACAGGCACCAAAGAGAATGTTGTGTGGTACTCTATACTATTGGCGTTTTCTGGGTTTCTGTCATGACACAGAGGAGAGCGAGCAAGCAACCCCTTCCATTGTGATACTCTATAGCTGCAATCCGAGATTACCAGGTACCTATTATTCCCTTCTGTGGAAGTAAATAACCATGTACTCCAATATTAACTTGCCCACTACCTACCTATTGTAGGTAGATACATCCCTCTTGTTGCTAATTAAGTACTAAGTACTTCGTACCCCATCTACATACTGCCGCGCGCCCACCCCCTCCCCATTGTGGTCGTGGTCGCTTCCACAGGTACAGTACTACCTGCTACTGCCACCAAACTTCTGCATCTGAAATTCGCCCCAGATTTCAGATTTCGGTCGACTTCGCGTGTGTTGCTGGAATCCATCGAATCGAGTCCATCTATCGTTCATGGTGTTTGCCGGAGCTTACAACGGACAAACGTGGCGCCAAAACCACCCCCTTTCAGGTACGCACGGCCTCAGCGTCCATCTACTCTAGACATCTTCGTTCAATAGAGCTTCAACCACAACATCACCAAATTACGGCTTCCGACCATCGTCATTCCTTTCTATCGCCAGAATAATCTATCGCCTTCTATTCCGACCCTTACACACTCATTGATTCGTTACTGTTTCTTCCGCAGGTCGGCCCTGTTTCTCTCACGCAAGCATAATTCCGACGCCCCAGTCAACTCGTTTCCCGACTACATTGGTCTTTTCTTCACCGCCGCATTTCTGATCATGGCGCCCTTTACCAAACTGTTGGCAACAGCTATCCTGCTGACGCTAGTGTTGAACATCATACTCGTTCACGGGGCTGCGACTGCTGGTTCGTACACTCTTGGATATCCTGCCTACTGTCTTGTTGTATAGAAGTATGCTAAACAGTGACTCTAGGTCCGGGAACACTCATATTTGCTCGGCAGAATAACCCCGGTTGCGCAGTATGCGGAACTACACCCGTTTGCAATTGTTCCTCGACCCAACGGTGCGAACTTACAGCGCAAACCTGCACAAAATGCCCTAAGATGCTCTGCAAGGATGTTGCCTCGCCCCGATCAAAAGTTTCTGGCGGCGCCATTGCCGGTGCCTGTGTTGGAGGGCTTCTGGGGGCTGGAATTCTGGCTTTCGTGGTTCACAAACTATGCGCAACGAAACGGATGGATAAGACGTCTATGGTTGCCTCGGCAGCTGAAAAGGAAAATGATTTTGGAATGCTCAAAAGTGCAAGAGTATGGCTTACCCTGGACAAACTGTTGATTTGTGGGCAATGGCTAAAACTAGTGAAGGCATCGACTCATACTGTCGCTTCTATCGCTTCCACGGTCCGTACACGAGCGTCGAATGTCATTCAGATTGCCTATATACCTGGCGTAACGAATCGTTCAACCCCTTCCTCCCCCGCGCACCTGGTACCACCCGTACCTCCGCTTCCCTATACAGACTCGCCCAATGGATCCCAGTTTCCTCCGACCCCCAACATCGATATACAGTTTGCTGCTGATGACTTGCTACGAGGTTCCATGTATACTGTCGATAATCGCTCATCCGTTGCCACGACCATTTACGGAGGAGGTGCTGTTGTTGCGCAGCCAAATATCATTCGTGCCGGCAAGGCTGCGGTAGTCACTGTGAAAGGTGGAAGCAGTGCAACATCCAGTACCAATTCTCCTATACCAGAATCTGAAGCTGTTCCGCCAGTCCCTGCACTTTTCCTCGGAGGTCCATCAACCCGTAAGGGCGCACAATCAAACCTTGAGCCGGTACCTCCAAGTCCAGCATTTTCAGTTGGGTCAACGTTTCTCAACCGTATGAATAGTAAAAACGATACCGACACAACCATATCTGAACATCCACAAAAGAGGGCGATTCCAGGTCGATCGCGTGTCATTCATGAGAATCATAGCACATCATCTCTTCACTACGACTCTGATGATGATTCGGATCTTGTTCCTGGGCATCGCGGCAATCTCATCCAATCTCAGTGTAGCAGTTGTATAACGGCAATGGATCCTTGCTCACCATTTTCAGATGTGAACTCCGTGGTCATGGACAATATTCCATTATCCAATGGTTCAGATCTACGACCAGCTGAGACCGAAGCGATATCTAAGCAACCTGTGGGAGAGACTCGTTCCGCGAGGGTTGTCAGTCTATCGAAGGTAGCAGAACCAACACGTACCGTCAGTCCTTTTGATGATTCGCATTCCGTCGAAAAATCACGGTAGTCGAATAGTCTTGGGATGTTTGCTATGATTCGCTGTTTTCATAGAGTGACGAATAAATTTCATTGGGTGCGGTGCCATCACTCGTTTATTTCTACATTGTATACTGTTCTTTGGAGGTTGGTATTAGTGGTGTTCATTTTGTTTTCTTAAGACTTCCTCTTGGAGAGGAAGTTTTTGGTGGGTGCTCGGGATTGGATGAAGGTTCTTTCTTTTGATTTCTTTTTGGATACCAAGTTTATGGGCTTTTTGGCGAAGGGGATGATCTCTAGCTTTGTGCATTGTGTAGGTGAAGTTATGAGATGGTTGCAATGTGTTACGTTGGGGAGCTCTTTGGCACTTTGGCAGTTGGTCTTAATTATGTTGCCCATAGGAGTCGAAATCCGATCTATACTCTAATATTGGGTCTTTTTAGGTCGTGGTAACTCCACAACAGGCACCCGTTGTAGCGATCGTAGCATACTTGACTAACTGGCCTGGTGCAGAGGAGCGTAGGCACAAAGTGGGGCTGGGTCCTCATTCTCAACCCAATCCACCATCTGTCATTTCTTCCATATCGCCGCCACTGAAGGCATCGGTCAAAGGGACCTTCCTCACAGTCCACACATCCTCACTGCTCTTCCCCATCTTATATTTCGCCGCCTTCTCCTTATTTCTAGCCAATATCATAGCCTTCCCTCGGTATCAGCCATCTGTCTTCCCTTTCCATCCCATCCCGATGTTTAGGAAACTCACCCGTCTTGCCACTTCCCCCCTCACTTTCGACTTCATACAGAACCTCCAATCAGCGCTCTTTTCCGAGCAATCCTGAAACCCGCCGTAGCGGTAGATATTGAGAAACTGCCCGCCAAGGGAGTAGCAGTAAAACATTTCATCAAAGGCCGTGAGGCAGTTCATGTCGGTGGGGAGGCCCGTTTTGTCATCGTCGGCCACGTGCGTGACGGAAGCGTGTTTTGCGGCCGCAGCATTGGCCTGGTGTTCTGCATCCAGCTCACGCATCAGAGCAGCCAGCTCGGCGTCGGCTTGCGCTTCTCGGGAGAGCGGCGGCGGCTTGGAGGCGATGCCATTTTCTCCGGAGGATGGAGGCATCGTGGTGGCCTTGGTCGGCCCTGCTGGTGTAGGTGGTTTGCTCCAGAACGGCATTTAGTGATAGGGTCGGGAACGGGCTCGGGAGACATGAATCGTTGCACTAGTGTACCGGGTAAGAGGTTCCCACAGTGGACGTCATCCAGCGATTTCTTTTTCTGTAACGATAGCATGCTAGCCTTTACACACCAATTAAGCGGAATACAAGCAGCAACCATTCTTCAAAGACAGTCCGGTTGTCCCAAATTATCACCAAAAACAGGCACTTGAGTAGTTGTTACAGTTGAGTTTCTAAATTTCCCAATACGAACACCCCTGTCCTGCCGAATTACAAATTGTCCCTCATTGCCCCCGAACTTGACATTTGTACTCTACTCTGTCCACCGAACGCGCCCTTAGAATACAAGTTTACCTGAAAGTTTAAACCCCATCAGTGATAAGATACAAACGGGCATTAACCTACACTCTATTCTTCACATTCCATGTGAAAGCGCAGCTGTAAGGAGTAACGGGCGCTGCGACTTACACTAAGACGCAGGACGTGACTCGAAAAGAAACATCCCTCCCACCAAAAGAGAGATGAAAACCTGGCCATCCAACGTCTATTAATCTTTGGAAATACATGATTAGTACTGCTCGACAAAGAGACTAAAAACCAAAATCAGTCAGTAAACTGACCACTCCCTGACAGCTAGTAATTCGTACCTCAACGACTCAAAAATAACTGGGTTTTCGACCCAATGATTCAGGAAACCTCCTCCTAGTAACCGTCTCAAATGCTGCAATCTCAGCAGTTTCCACCACTTATCGACTCTTAAAACGCCAGTCTTGTGCACTCTCACGGTAATTCTCGATCCCTTCACCGCACCGTTCCGGTCCAGCGCCTCCGAGAATCTAGGGCCCTTTAGAGGATCGTCCAAGGAGTGCAAGATGTCTCCAAAAGCTGATCGTTGGGCCTTCTTATTCCTTTTCGAAAGGTATCGTCGAGATCCACTCGAGAGGCCAGCGAGCGTTTCTTTCAGGGCTTCTGTTCGTCCATACGGCTGATAACGTTGTACCCATTTCTTTCCGGCCTCATTTGGATCATCGAGCTCGTCCTCTTCTGCTTCCGTATACGATTTTTCGTAAAGGAGGGCAATATTTTCTCCAGCAGCAACCTGAACTGACACCTCCGAAGAGTCAAGCTGTTCCACTAATGCATCGATAGAATCTGCTGTAATATTTTCTGCGTCTTCGAGCTGTGTGCACAGAAATCCCCACTCTTCCAAAGCAGCGGTAACGACGCCCGCATCGTCGCCTGCCCCAACATTGTGGCCATCGGACTCTATAATCTCGAGAAAGAAGTTCATAATACCTTCCGTTTCTACAGTTGTAGCGCCGCCATAGAACGCTGCGGCGCCAAGGTGGTGGATCAGTGCTGACTTGAGGAGGAGTGATTCGTGGTCTGAGATTGTCCTTTTGAACATTTGAGAGACTTTATCGTAGACATCCTCGGTGGGGTCGGTGATGATTGTCAGTCCCAGTGCTTTCGCAGCCAACAGCGCCTCTTTTTCGGTGCGACTGGACTTAATGGAGCGTAGGGCAGAATCGACAATCTCAGACTTTTTAAAGACAATCCCTTCTTTGGCGTATTTTGCCGATAGGATGGCGATATATCCCGCAAACGCCTCTTCGCGGCCTTGGTAGCTCAACTTCTTGCGGTCACAGATGCGCTCAATCAGGTCACCGAGGACATCCTGCCAATCTTGACTCGGTTCCGGGAGTTCGTCAAAGGTAGATAGCTCGCCAGCGACGGAGCTATGATCATCCTTGGTTAGCGATGAGCGATACTCGGAGCACAAATGGAAAGAGGGAGGAATGAGAAATCGTTTGGAAGCTCGAGGAGATGCTTCGATAGTAACTTGCATCAAAACACACCTGAAATTAGTTTCATCACTCAAGTCTCCCTCGTCGTCGGTGTTAACTCTACTTCCAATACGTGAGTTTGCGCGAGAATTTTGACGAGACGTAGCCCGTGATGATGCGGCCGAAGATTGGCGGGATAGTGCTTTTCGAGATATTGTCTTCCCACTACCGGGGACCGTTAAAGCTTTGCGATGAAGCTCCGACATTATTTGTTGTTATCGGGTTGTTAAAGCTGCTGGTATGGTGTTGCGATGATTTATTGAAGTAATCAGGATGCAGTCGAGTTATCTGTGTGAACGTAGGAAGCAGGGTAGGAAAATTACACAGCCTGACAGTGAGTAAAAATTACCTGTCCGGTGATGGCGACCAGGCGATGACGTCGAAGAGTTGCCTGCATGTGAAAGGAATCAAGAGTGGATGTGGGAATGAGGGGCAGTCGCGGGGCTCGAGAATCACACAACACGACAGTCGTTGTGTGGAACAGTACAACCTTGAATAATCAAACTTTAAAATTGAACATTCAATGAACGACCGCATAGCACTCGATTATATGTACTTGATTTGTCTTCATAACAGCACGATCTGGTGGTATCAACTGACACATTTTAATATTATATGTGTCGTTAAGATTTCTATTAATTGGAACATAGACATCGCCCCATTTTTTCCCTTCCACCTCATCTACAACTTAAGCCTCAACCAGAGTCTTGAGCTTTTTCTCGACGGCATGCAGGTAGCCGCTGGTCGTTACATAAGATTCACGGTCTGTCCGTCCTCGGGCCAGCGCCAAGTCCTTGGTCATGATACCATCATTGACGGTATCGATGCATGCCTGCTCTAGACTCTCAGCGAAGGTGATCAGCTCGGGAGTACCATCGAGCTTTCCTCGCTGGATAAGACCGCGAGTCCATGCGAAGATACTCGCAATGGGGTTGGTAGAAGTCTCCTCCCCTCGTTGGTGTTGACGCCAGTGGCGGGTGACGGTTCCATGGGCTGAAGCAATTCGAATTAGTCGGAAGAGCAATATCAGGGGTTAATGGTTGCGGGCAGACGAACCAGCTTCTGACTCGAAAGTCTTGCCATCAGGAGTAATCAACACGCTGGTCATCAGTCCGAGGGAACCGAATCCCTGAGCAACAATATCACTCTGTACATCACCATCATAGTTCTTCATGGCAATGGCATATCCACCCTCGCTCTTCAACATGTAGGCGACCATGTCATCGATGAGACGGTGCTCATACCATATTTTTTTGGCTTCGAATTGTGTCTTGTATGTGCTGTCGTAGATTTCCTGGAAGATGTCCTTAAACCGACCGTCGTACTTCTTCAGGATGGTGTTCTTGGTGCTCATGTAAAGAGGGATTTCTCGGTCAAGGGCCATTTTGAAAGAAGCGTGGGCAAACCCTCGGATAGACTCGTCGGTGTTGTACATGGCCAGAGCCACACCTGCATCATTGTATTCAAAGACCTTAAGGCGCTCAGGCTCACCACCGTCTTTGGGCGTGTAAACAAGTTCCACAGTGCCTGCACCAGGAACGACATAATCTGTAGCCTTGTACTGATCACCGTGTGCGTGACGTCCAATGGTGATGGGTTTCTTCCAGCCAGGCACAAGACGAGGGATCGAGTCAATGACAATGGGCTCACGGAAAACAGTGCCACCGAGGATGTTGCGAATGGCTGCACAAATTTAGTAAAGTTTCGTTTGATATATATCGATCGAGCGAGCAGACGCACTTCCATTAGGGCTGAGCCACATCTGGAAACTCATTAGCAACAATACCTACTGCCCGGTCCTTGATGGCTTGCCTTCTTCAGGTTGAACTCCTTTACTCGTGCCTCATCGGGAGTGATGGTAGCACACTTCACACCGACAGAGTACTTCAGAATGGCCTCCGCAGCCTCCTCAGTAACCTTATCATTGGTTTGATCACGGTACTCTAATCCCTAAATTTCAAGTACAATTAGTGCCTGACCAGATGAGGACTGCTAGACATATCCAGCCGCTATCGGGATACTAATAGCATACCAGATCGTAATACTTGAGATCGATATCAAGGTAACTGTAATGTGATATGCTGCTTAGCCAATTGCACATAGGAACATGCAGGGCTCATTGGGGCTACTCGTTGTAGGTCTCGGGCCGAGGATTCTTACGGATGGATGAACTATAGGAATCAGTCTTTCAGTTCTAATAACGAAAGCCCACCCCTCTAATCAAAACATACCTTCTTCTTAATAGAATCCCAAATCACACGAGTCATCTCATCGCCGTCCAACTCTGCTCAGATCATCAGCACAACCCCGAGAAGAATCATGTTCCGCCTGTCCGGTCGAATGGAGAAATAGTTGGGACATACCAACGACGGGGTTCTTGACCTTGATCTTCTGGACTGTGAAACCGATCAGTACCCTCTGTCCATCTACCAGGCCTCGAATAAGTAATGCGAACTCACATTCTTTAGCCATTGTTGATGCAAAACCACGCTTCAGAAAATATGTTTGGTACGCAGTTGATGTGAAAGGAATGGCGCGGGGAGAGGTATAAAGACAGCCTCGAACGAGATACCTGGAAGATAAAGTGACCACCATCTGATATTGCCTTCTTCGGCAAACCTAGGGAGTGACGGGAAGGGGCTTAGACGGCGTAATCGGACTTTCGGCCAAACTGAACCTCGGGAGCGGATGGACGGAATAACGTATTTCTGATTGTCGACAAAAAAAACGCTGGGTCGGGCTTACATCCAATCAGGGAGCGGAAGGCAAGAAGAAGGGCAGTAGTGGTGGAAAAACTCGAATTCGTGATTTCTAGGGAGTAAAGCGCAGGGTTTCACCACTTGCGCTACTCTTTTTCCCGGAGGAAAAGTGCGGGGCCATATTGTGGTGGGGGTTGACTAGTGGCATTTATACGCTGCCGTAATGTGGTAGGAGTCGCACAGAGATCTACTTTCATATGCTTGTCTACAGTTATCTAAACCTTTTGTATGATACATGGGCCATGAACCGCAATTCCTCTACGTAGAATTACAACAGAAATCTAGTATATATAATAAACATACCGACGCTTACCCCCAATTCGCGCTTATATTGAGGCGTTTGCGTAGTGTATTCTACTGGTCGACAGTTACTCTACTTATCGGAAGCCTTACCAGAATCCTAATGCCCTGACCAATTGAAGCTTGGCAATTTGCGGACGTAGAGGAGATCGGGAGAGATCTTCTCTACCAGAACAGTGGTCCGGTAGGGATCACGGCGGTGGAAAACATCCATAATGCAGAGTCTTTTTATTATCCGTCCCGCTGCCGTGGAACTCTTCATTTCAATTCCGAACTCCGCCTTTGGTATTTGTTATTCATCGAAGCAATACGCCTACTTCAAGCAGCTTGGAATAGTTACCCATGAACTCCAATTCGTTTTGTCCTCAATATTGGAATTTCCTGATGAATTCGAGGTTCCGGAATGCTACCTCTCAATAGAGTCATAGAATCCATCGAAACTTGATCCAACTACTATCACAAAAAAACCTCGTTTATTGATGTGACTGCAGTGTCACATTTACTTGAGTGCAGCATGACTCCTAGAGTCTAGTGAGTGTAGCATATTACTAAATTTACAATTCCAATTACTGGGGAATAGCTCAAAATTCCACAGTAATACAAGATACCAGCAAATATGACATTGTATATGATTGAGTATTTAGTTGAATGGGGTAATATTGATCAATTAAGCAGTATTAAGTATTTGTATAGATGTGGTAGGAATTCCACATTCATGTCACAATAATGTGATAGTAATAAACCAGTATACCTACAAATAGCCTTAACATGATGTTATATTGAGCAAACTATATACATAGTATAGTAGTTAGTAAGTGTATACAATATCTACTGAAATATATTCAAATTATACCAGAGATATATATTTGTATCATATATCAGTTAGCTAATAGCATCAAGTCTAGAGGCAAACTATTGTGTATATGCAGGTATGTATAAGTATGTGTAAGCATGTGCAGATATGTACAACTATACACAAAATATACACATGTGGAAGTAATATAGTATACCTCTACTATTTAACTCAATTCATATCATGTTAAATAAAATAGTAATCCAGCATCAATGCAACAATAATATACCATCTAATATGATCTCCCATATTATATCATTGTGAAATTAATTCCACATTCAAATTAATTAATAATGTTGTAAATTCTAAAATAACCCATAGGTTTAGCTGAGCTATCCATTTATAAAGAATTCATCATTCATCATCAAAAGTGTAAATCGACGATAGACTGCACTATGCAAATATGTATGCACATGCAACTCATAGCAATCTTTCTGCAAACCCCTACGCAATGCACAGTCTATAACCACTGTTGTCATGTTAGAGACATCTGCTGGTGGGACTATGGAACTATATATGGCCGGCATTTGACAAACCTGAGTTAGTCTTGACTGCTGATGGCTTTACTGATACTGACAATCATTGAGAGCATCTTGCGAGGCCGCATCCCAGTCAGCTTGGGAGCCAGATTGAGGGCCTGATTGAGAGCCTGATTGAAAGTCTACATGAAAGCCAGTTTGAAAGCCGACTTAAGAGCCTGCTTCAGAGCCTGCTTCAGAGTCTGCTTCAGAGCCATGCTTGAGAGAGCGAGACTTCAGCAGGAGTAGTGTTTCCGGAGGAATTATTGGACTGCTTGAACTGTGGGATTGTGGAAGCTTTGGTCAATAGAAGGCTTAAGTCGGTTGATGCTTTGACATTGATGTGAACATAGCCAATCTACTTGACTAAGTGCTTTTGGTACCATCACCATCACCATCACTGTCACCATCATCACCATCACCATCATTGCCATCACCAACACTATTACTAGCATCATCGCCATCACCATCATTGCCATCACCATCAGCGCCATCAGTGCCGGACCGAATGCGTATACATATGCCCAAAATGAACCAGAACGTGGCTGCAGTTTCCGCTGAAAAAACTCAGTCGGAGATCTTCATTGCCCACAATGAAATTGTCTACCTTTCCTGTGGAATCTAACGCTGACATTATCCACACCACGACCGTGAGACATCATGAGTTGCTATTGCAGCGGGCGCACTAAAGATATAGTTCAGACTATGATTTTGACCAATACCATGATTTTGGCTACCATATATGTCCTGCCATCTGCCACACCACACACCACATGCGGCCCACCAACCACTGCCCACTATACTCCACCTGCCTCATGCCTTCTGTTGCCCAGTGTTTGCAACTCAGCAAGTCTCTGGATTGAGCATACAGGTGCATATTAAGGAGGAGTATAGTTTTCAATAGGAAGCTTTGGCGTATGGAAAGCTCTGAGTTTGTGGAAGTTTTGGCTAATAGAAAGCTCTAGGTCTGTGGTAGCTTTGACTAGTAGAAGGCTCTGGGTCTGTGGAAGCTTTGATGCTGACATTGACGTAGCCCACCTACTTCTCTAAGTACTTCTCGTACTATGCTTACTAGCACTAACACCATCACCATTGCCATCACCATTGCCATTGCCATCTTCGGCCTTAGCTTTGAACCAAATGCTCATATATACGTCCACAATTGATGAGAAGCCAGTATTAGATTCTGCTGGAATATTTAAGTCTAAAATCTGCTCTCTACAAGATCAAAATGTCTACCTTTCCTGCGGAATCTCAGGCTGTAATTGTCGACACCATAACTGTGAGACATCATGAGATCCTGTTGCAGTGGGTGTGCGAAACATAATGTTAAGACTATAATATTGACTGACATCATGATTTAGGCCACCATATGCTGCCCGCCATCTGCCACATACCATACACCATACGCCACTCGCCAACCACTGCCCACCATACTCTACCAGCCTCAGGCTTCCTGCTGCCTGGCACCTACAATTTATTCCTCCTGATGCTTTCAGTCTGCAACTCAGCATCTCTCTGGATCAAGCATGCAGGAGAGTACATTAGCGCATATTCATCAGCAAAATGTAAAATGGTTCGGAAGTCATAACACAACGACTCAGCTTTTCTGAATAGTCACACCGATCCTTCCAGAAGCTCCCAGAAGCTCCCAAACAGGCTGAATGCAAAATGATGTGCTTCTCAGGTACTCTGAGAGTACTTTCAGGTGCTCCTCAGCGCTTCTTGAAGTAGCGGAACAGAATACAAGAATATTCTAAAGAGTATGAAGTTGTCTTTAGAATGCTATAAAATCATGCATTTAAGTTGGTAACATTTTGGAGCTGCTGGGACTACGACACTCGTCTCCAAGAGGATTCCGGTGCACCTGGAGCCAGACTCTCCGGGAGTGATAATAGATAATGTCCATATCAAATAGTACAATTCAATAAACTATCTCACAGCTATACACCTGAATTAAGTATTCAAAACTAATTAATATACAGTCTAGTAGGTATCTAAATCAACATGATTATTTACAAGCCATACGCTATCTATGCCGCCTGATGCAGCATTCTCCCACACCATATGCGCCGGGCCAACTATTGCTCCAACGGGTACAATATGCATCTTATTCGTTTGTTTGACAACCCAGATGAACCCGTCAACACAATCAGCCCAACCATGAAGATCTTTGAACTTGGTTGGAATCACCACCGCGTATTCTTGAACTTGAGAACGTAATACCCATTGCTGGGTATTCTTGCACCTCTTTGACAAGGTTGATATTGATTTCCCGGCAGGCAGGCATACCTGAAATTGGAGGATCTGATTTGGTGGAGTCCAGCTGATGTATAATACAGGAAAGGAAGGAATTCGTCTTTGTAAGGTGTTATCGAGGTCATTCTATTCACGTTGGGTATACTGGACCCAGATGTTATGAGCTTCAGGCATGATCCCTTGGTTGACATTGGTATATTCTACCTTGCAATCAAGTCCCAGATGCTCAACAGAAGTCGGGTTGTGAAATGGTCGATGGTAATACAACAGCCCATTCTGGAGTATAATAAATATACTGTCTATGAGTACAGTCTGATCATATCCGAGCACAAGCCCACTAACTTTGTGTCTCCAGTCCTGTTCAATTTGCCCGCGGAATAGCTGACCAAAGTTGGGAATTCCGAAATCTTCTGATGTATCTCTGAGTGAGGTTAATTTGATACTTCTGCAGACTCCGCGGACATGCGTTTCTCTCAAATAATATACCTGCTGTGATACAGGGTGGATAATGGGCTCATCCTGAATTGTTTGGAGACATAACAGATGGGCTCTGTGTGTACTTCGCCATTTATCGGTAGTGGACAGTAGGTTGAAAACTTTTGCAGAGTCAATATTGTACCAGCCTTCGAGTGCAAGATATGACAGTGACTCCTCCATATAGTCAAGACCGGTACACCGGTCATTGTGCTTGAGCATCAGTCGGATGTAATTGACTTTGTTGCTAGATCGATGTGCCTCTGTCACATTGGCGATATGTAGCCGTTCAGAAATATCAGTGGTAAAATTGTCACCGGTACCCATTCGCCGAATTGACTCCGATATATGGCTCACAAGATGCATCTTTGGATATTTGAAATGTGTCACACACTGTTCAATGGTTTTCCGGAATGCCTGAATGCCGATTGTCTCCCTCCAAGCTTCAAACTCGATCAAGTGGATGGAGAATTCCTTCTTGAACCGCTTCTGTTCATTTGAGATGATGGCACACATCTCTCTCTCCCGCTGGTTAGTGACCCGCTTTGTATCAGCCAAGCTCCAGGTTGTCCCTTCTGTCTCAGCATCAGATAGACGGACCTGGAATTGCAGTGGCTTGTCAGTGGTCATGTTTGTCGCCCCGTAAGGCTCGTCTTCGGCGGCAGTTTTCATTAGGGCAAGTTCTTTGGTGAATTTGCTTCTGGGACTTGTTACCTTGGTTCCGACTTCCTGCAATAGTTGCTGCTCATGATGTTGGAATAATTTATCAAAAAGCTTGCGTTTAGCAGGTGTCACGTGATGGAGTTCGCGCTCGAATCGCTCAATTGCCTTCTGATGATCAGCATCTGCCCATGTGGTTGCCGCATGTTGGGCTCTGTTCAGGCGTACCTGAAATTGCCTACGTTTTATTGTAGAAACCTTTTCAGCCCCATATAGTATGGCCTCCATTGCAGCATGAATCTTATAAATCTTTTGTTCGCGTAACTGATGGGATTCCGTTGCCAACAGGTCATCCACTTTGGCCTTCACAGACTTCGACATTTTCAGTTCTCCAAAAATACCCTTCTTCTGGTAAAATCACTTGAGTGCATCGTCTAGGGCTTTGAGGGATAGATCCGACTGATTTTGTTGGCTCACAAGTTGAGAGAATTCACATAATGCCTGCACTGCTCCCATTACCATTTCATCGGAGGCTTTTCCACCGCAGTTTTCCCATCATCTTTGGAGCAGTCAAGAATTGGAGCGCAATTCACTACCAGTGTTCTGATCATTCCACAGATCTCCTTACATAGCGAGGTGCCGCTTTTCGATGAATCGAAGGGTTCAGAGAAGTGCTGGAGGTTGGGATATCATGGCACCGATGTGAATCTATTGTCAAATTGATTGTTGACATTTCTAGCTTTCAGGTATTTGAGCACCCAGTGTAATAAGTCTTTAACTAAACCCAGGAGCAGCTGATGCAATTCATCAGGGTGCCAAAACCGATAGAAATTGCAGAGAGGGTATTGCCAGAACTGGTTGCGGATTGGGTGGATACCTAGAGTGTGCAGAGCATCAAGATGATTGTCGTCCAGCAGCTCTTAGTAAATTTGCTGGTCTTGTGAGTTATGGAGTGGTCGAAAAGTTGAATGCCCCATTGGCGCACCTTTATGAATTTCACACATTGGGCATGAGCCATATGAGACTTGAGCAACCATGACTTGTTCCGGATAATTCCCGACCCAGGCAGCCAACAGAGGGTAACATTGTCGCTGGAATCCATCAGCACAATCCCATTTCAAGCCAGGGCCAGTGATGTCAAGATGCCTAAGTTAAGACAGCACAGTTCCAACCGCGGAATGCCATGCTTCATCAATCTTTTTGGCACCTTTCGGGGGACAGGGGATTAATCCGACAAGAATCCAGGTGCGCTTTTTAGGTGTGCGGCGGATATCTTTTAGAATAATACCAATTGTGAGATACAGAGGCCAGACATGCTGAGCTCCCAAAAAATTGGTCAAGTGAGTCTTGTCAGATGCACATATGACTGGCACAATCGTCGCTCTGGTAGAAAGTTGATCCTGTTTATTCCACCACCAATTGTCTGTATTCATCTTGCTGTAGATTGGATGGCCTTCAGAGTCAGCGAGGTGCACCAGTTCAAAATGAAGGTGCGCCTGAAATGGGAGATGTGCCAAAAGTAACTGGATACATTTGAAAATATCCCTGTAGTATAATATTCCAAAGATATGTGAATCATCTTCAATCCAACTATTATCGCTGAGCCATAAATTGAGTTCAGAGAGGAGCTTTCGCAGGGCATCTGCTGATTGGAATGATTCGATTTTGAAGTTGTCCCGTCCACGCCTGAGATGTTGATCAATCCAGGTTTTTGTTTGCTGGCTAAACGACTGAGCCTGCTGAAAGTCGTGTGCGAATCGAAACAGATGCCATGGATTCCATTGTTCTGAGTACTTGCAATGCTTGTTGTACAATCCAGTTGCTTTGCCATATGCTTTCCCTCCCGCATTTTCCACTCCAACTACCTGCCTATGAGTCTTTGTCTTCGTTGGATCAGGGGTACAGGCGAGATCAGGCTGCTGAGGGCTCATAGGTTCTTCATTGGGAGTATCTGCAGGTGGTGGTGCACCTGGTACATTGTCTATCAGTAAACCATTAATTGACAGCTTCTCGATGGCCATCCAGGTGCAACTACTGTAGTCAAACCATGATGGCTCAGGGTGATCCCAGCCGGCAGGTGGTTGAAACCCGTTGGGTAATAGCCCTTCATTCATCAATATTGGGTGATATTGTTGATTGTGAGCTTCTAGTCGGTTCTCATTGCATAATTTCTTTTTGCAGATAAAGCATTTAACATGTTTCCGGCAAGTGTTGACCATATTTGAGAAACACTCAGTGTTCTGACAAATATTGATGATGCTTTAGAGGGTATGGTTTGTTGTTGGATTTGAGCCTCAGGGATATTTTTTTTGAAAGCAAGCTAACTCAGGTTAGCATATCACTTTCAAAGTCACATCACACCCCACCAAATGTAGAGGATGGGTAAAACAAAGTCACCTCACGATCAGTTTTCTTCACAAACTAGCATCAGGTGCTACTACGATTGGCATCATCGTATACTACATTATTGCGGCATTGTCCAGATTATGTCTACTCTTGAGCCTCAAGCAGCGGATAACACCAGCTTAATAGAATGAATAGCTAAGTGTCCTAGCTGTATGCCCGCTCTTCGAGAACTTGATACGCTGGTAGGATATTTTCGTCAGTAATGATTCTTGACAGGTAGGTGGATCCTGAGGAGACAACGAGGTTTGCACAAGGAGCTCAAAAGGAAGCAATCACTGTTGCTGCTCGACTAACAGGCCTCATATTGAATGAAGTAGTAGGCCATATACAAACATTTTGAGTATAAAATGCCTAGTCGAGCTAACCTTCCAACCAGATATAGTTCTGGTTAGGTTCCTGGAGATATCATGTCGTATCTCTTCTATGACCTTTACAGTCATGAACCGAACAACGGTGAGCTTCTATCCAAGATTCTAGTATATGAATTCGAGCATATAACAAAGAAAGGCAGGATGTGTGTGATTATGATTTCTTTTTCTCAGCTGGGTATTATCGGATTAAAGGTGCAGTGAAACACCACAGTCCATGACAAAGAAGATGGATATAAGAGGCCTTCATTCCGCCGAAGGTCTCAGCTACCTCCAATATTCTCAACTATCCTCCACTTCGTTCAAAATCACCAATTGAATTAATAATTTGATTACGACCATGTTTTGTTCACATACGATGTCGACGAACAGATCTCCACCGAAGACAACCAATCTGGCTCCAGTGGGTGCCCTGTTTGGCTCACAACAACGCCCAGAGGACAATGTGGGAGCAGTAGATAATAATGCTGGAAATACACCGAGCAAAGACACTCAATTTGGGCAACCCCCGAATCAATTTCATCCACCACCGGGGTATAGTTACCCGCCTTTGCAGGCACCATTTCCAGGCACTCCCCAGTTCTACCACCCTGCCCGATTCAACATGACACCAAGCTCACAACCAAGCTCAGCGGCAACCCAAGCATATCCGAGTTATGGGCCACCGTGGCAAGGATACGATATCCCCCAAGGAGGTTATGGTGGACCTCAAATGTTCCCCTCTCAGCAATTCACTGGACAGGGGCTGCCATCTCCAGGTGCACCTCGAGTGCCTCCAGCACCCCCTCATAACAATCCAGTCATTCGGCTGACCTCTGCCGCCTCAACTCCATACGGTCAACTTCCCGGCGCACCTAGAAGACCCTGTATTAGCCTTCTAATGAAATGATTTCAGCCGGCTGCAGAACCGTGCAGGACAGATGTTGCAGGGATTGCAGACTTGCCCCCATTTCCAGAGATTGCTTATGACCAATTCGATGCAGATTATGAAAGCGATGATTTGTCGGACTTGGGCGGGGCTGAAGGCATAGTCCCAATCAGCTTGAAGCAAATGGAATTCTCCTTGAAGCAATTTGCCAAAAGGATGGGGCAGCCCAACTTTAGTACATTCAACAAGTGGAAGAAAGTATGAGAGGCTGGGTTCCTTGAGAAAAAGCATCTGTTCATTATCCCGGGACAGAACCGTTTGAAACAGCTGAGAGATGGACCCCTGCTCTGGGAGACGGCAGTTGCAGATTTTTTGGAGACTTTCAACACCTGGCTGCCTTGGGAAAATTTCGATAATGCCGAATGGATTTGGCGACAGTGGGTGGAGATGTTTTTGAAGAAATGTGCAAGTGAGGTTTGGGAGGCAAGGAAGAAGGGGAGGCGAGGCAACAAGCGACCAGCAACAGATTTCGCAGAGCACGCGGGCAAGACAGCGAGAGGTAACCTCCCAGTGTTGCCAAATACAACTTTCATGATTGTGATTCGTCGAGTGCCAAACGGCAACAATGACCAGACATTCAGCATGCAACTTCAAGCTTCATACACAGATGTGAGGGACTGGGAGGAGCTGATTGATTTCATCGAAAAAAATTGTTGCCCAAAAGAACCATGCAGTCTGACTGCGTTATTCAAATGGAACTTGACGCAGAAAGAATTGGATGAAGAGAATATGGGATTTTACGCACCAGGGAAACGATGAATGACCGTCTATATGGTCAGACTTCGTACAACAGTTCCCGTTTTAATGCCTTCAAGTTGAAACTGGAACACCATGTGAAGCTATTTTTGGTAGAAATAAAGACAGCTATATGGAAGGATAATGCTGAGCACGTAATGAGACCGGCCAAAGTAATTTCTGCTAGCTTTGTTACAGTAAGTTATGCCCACAGCTAATCACAGTATACATAGACTTCAGAGGGATCCAATGAAAATGAAAGAGTGGTGGATGAGGAGGCAGGTGGGAATGAGATTGTTAGTAGTAATGTAAGTTCTGATTGAGTGAATAGAATTGATTCCATATTATTGGGTCCAAATGCTTGTCTGTGAAATACCTAACATTACGATGAATTCCAGAAGTACTGGAGTGTGAGCCCATCTGCCCAGCTTACCTCGGAGCAAGTGAAAGAGATCATTGAGGACGAAAAGATGACCGACCACTGTGCAAGAGAGGTTCAGGAGCAAGTGGAGGATGGCGAGGAGGTCCTCAATCCAGATAATTCCATTTCAGTATTGAGCACTATTCTCAACACAATCAACAGCGAATTTGAACATGAGTGTCTTGATGAGGCGGTCAGGCTGTTGAATGCCCATTCAATTTGCCAATCAACAGAGAACTGTGTTCCAGGCCACAAATGTTCAATTCCAGGCCTGCCCAGAAAGAAGTTTCTGGCGCACCAGGTTTGGGCCATCTGGTTCATCGTGCGGAGATGGGTTTGGGATGCTGATATTCCAGGAGCACTGGTGGCGGATGAAATGGGTCTTGGAAAGACTTTCACCTCAGTTGCAGCGGCAATGCTTTGCAAATTGCTGACAGAGAATGTTGTAATGGGGTTGCCACTGTCCATTTTATGGGGGAATACCCTTGAAGAGTGGGTGATTTTGGCGCACAACGACTTTCCCGGCATTGTAGGTGAAGAACGGGAGTGGTATCCACTCCAGAAATTGAATTCTGTGCCCTGCCGCCTCTTGGAGATACAGACAACACCACCTCACAGGGATCCAGCACTTATATCAGCCCATGAACAAATCTTGGTGCTCACAATGCTCGGGGTGGCAGAGACTTTCAAGACTGTCATCGACGAGACGACACATGGAACCGATTTCAAACTCGTCAACTTGGTGGTCGCCGAAAATGTAAATCTCACCCACAAGGATCTGAACAGCAGTATTGATGAGCCGGAGAACCGATGGAATATCCACTTTGTATCATATGATACTTCAACATCCAGAGCAAAACCATCAAACAATGGCCGGCTCTCACACTGTTCATGGAGTTTTGGGATTTTTGATGAGTATCATCGGTACAAGATGAAAAACAGCGTGGGCTGAAGAATTATGACGCATGCGAGAATTGGATTCAAGCTTCAAGTCACTGCAATGCTGGGATTCCATTCACTCCATGACTGCTGTTATCAGACAATGTGGCTGTTTTCAGGTGCGCCTGAAGATCCAGAGGATGAGACTGTGATGGAATAGCACGGCGCCGATGCACCGTATTCCGCTGTGAAGAGTTTGATGCATGCCATCCGCACTGAAGATGAAGACGCTCAACATGATGCGGCACACCGAATGATACTGATTGCAAAGCCCCGGACAATCAGGCGGTGGTCGGAATTGAAACTAGTGAATGGGAAACCACTGGTTCAGATACTGAAGGAGCATGCACACCTTGTTGATCTCGAATGGACTGAGGATGAGCAAGCGAAACCAAGGACTCTGGTCAAGAGATACACTTCACGGGGTGCTTCAGGAGCATGGAGGGTACATAGATGGTGGCTGGCATGTTACTCAGTGGTATTGGGAGACACCGAGGATCGGAATGACATTTCAGGACAATGGTACAACAAATGGCCACTCGATACTTGGGTGGATTCTCCAATTTTCCGATGGCTGTGAGACACATTGCTGCCAATGCTTGTTAAGGAACCTGCGGAGTATCCCGAACCGGATGAAGACAAAGCATCAAATGACATGCTCCGGCATGAGCCTGAAAGTAATAAACACTCCTTGCCTCCTGCACCTCCACCTGAAAATGCCATGCTATTTTGTCCTCTGCCAGGCGAAGCTCGTCATTTGAAGTGGTGGCTCACAAAGTTTATTGCGGATCAGTTGGATATTTTCTACATGTATTCAGAACTGGGCAACAATGAGCGGATAGAAATGCAGCTCAAATTCCAAGATTCGCCAGATCCCTCTGTGTTTGTAACTACACCCAAAGTGGGTGGGACAGGCCTAAATCTCACAGCAGCGAACCATGCGGTAATAACTCAGAAGTTCTGGGTATTGAATGTGCAGCGGCAGGCATTTGTACAGGTTGTCTGGCTGGGGCAAAACAGAGTTCCACACACATGGCTATTGAACACTGGACCCAATGGTTATGATAACAGAGCCAGTGATCTCTACCAGCTCTCTGGAGTGGCTCAAATGAGAGTCCTGCATGGTCTGAGGAGCCGACCGAATATCACCACGACGATGATATACCGGATTCTGGAGTGTCGGCAGGACCATACGAAACCGCTTACAGAGCATGGGCATCTCGTGCCATCAGATGTTGAGGATGAACAATAACTATCAGGGCAGTGAAATCAAGGTATGCCTCTTTAATCATTCAACCAACACAATCTCACCAACTGATGCAAAATAGTCAACTGGTATGGAGAATGAGGTGCAATTGCAGAGTTTGGGAGTATTGGTTAGAGTTCGATTCCATTTCGTGTTAGTTGATTATTGTGATCAATATGAGATGATGTCAATGGTAAATAGATATCTGGTAAACTGAATCATAGCCTCATTTGGATGAACCAATATGTGATGAAAACCATGTGCGCCTGTTTAATGGAGGATTAAGTGAAATTCCGTGGTGCCTTATATTCGCTTGTGAGAATCTGTCGAAGCTGCAGTCACTACACATCTTTATGCCATATTGTCCATGTGGAATTGTGACACCAAAATCTGCAAATGAGATTTGTGTTTTCAGGTGCGCCTGAACCTCCGAGTTTGATTTCAATTATTAGTTGCTTGTCTATTCCTGGCGCACAGGATACTAGAGTCACGAAAAGATTCGGGATATTCTCTGAATCAACAAGGTTGAATAATTTACAGTTGATTGCACAAGAGAATCGCTGTCACCTTCTTAAATCTCCTGGGACTGATCCTGCACTGTATCTCTCTAATCATCCAGAGATAGACAGACTGTCTAAGCGATATCCAGTTAATGTATCGTATTCTGAGACACGGCTCGGGTATTCCAGGCTTACCCGAAGAATACCACCGAGCATTTCCTCGCTCAGAAATGCAGTTCAGGCACACCTCAGATCCACTCTCCTGATGTGTGTGACAGTCTCAGATTTGACACCGCACACATATTCTATTCAAAGGCTAATTTCGACAATGCAGGCACTCATTATTCACATATGATCCCACTCCAGTCACGTCTCAGAACCGTGAATACCCACATTGCATTACCTTTGAATCTGTGGCTGCCAGCACACAGAGTGTCATCTTGTCAGACACGAAACTTTAAGGTGCAGGCACGGCTCATCCTGCTCCAACCCTGCTCAATATCTAAATCTATGCTTGATCGGTATGTGAAGGCCGCCGCTTAACTGGAATAACTGTCATCCTCTGTGTCAACCTATCCTTTGGAGGAAGGTGTCCACCACACGCTTACCGTAGATGCCCAGCCTTGGGCGATAAGTAACGACACTTAACTGGATTTTGACTAAGAAGTATGTTCGGACCATAAATTTCCAAGATCCTAAAATAGCTTCTATCGTTTGGGCTCCATAATTGTGCTGCAGCTTGAGAGAGTGAACCACAATTGACAGTTTCTGCTCGGCGATTCTGCAGATGACCGGCAACTCCTGCTCGCTTGTATACCACACTTCCTCGAATAGGATTAAATTCACAACGCTTCTAATACAGACTTAACTACATTTTGACTAACCTGTATGTTTGGGCTGCCAAACAGCATATCTTAAAATAGATTATTTGAACCGATTTCCATTAAGAGAGCTTGAAGAGATAGAATCTGAATGCCAGTCTCTATACAGCGGCTCAATCGGTGACCGGCAAGCTCCCGCCCACCACATATCTTGAACGCCTGAAGATTGTGACAAATTATGAACAGACGATATCTGATTTCCGCCAACGTCCAATCACAAGAGTTCATGAAGAACAAATTGTGATGAAAGCTCAAGTTAAGAAAAGGCAGTTTCTGAGAGTACAAGTACTTGTCAAAGTAAGGCGAGCCTACAATCCCAGCCATTACATTGGATTGAATCCTGTATGCTGACTCAATGCTCGCTGCACCTGAATTGGCCGGAACTGCATGCTGTTATTCATCTTTCCACTGTCAGATGAAACCTCATAATGCAATCATATTGTTTTTATGCACTGCTTTGAACCCTAATATCTTTGTTAAGTCAACATTGTAGCATTGAGACTCATAATGAGTTTGTGATTAATGATGTGGTGTTTACAAGATATTATGCGCAACATCTTAATGTGAGTGACAATTTATGACCCATTCGCTAGCAATCTTGGCATTGACGACAACTGGAATCAATTAGATTATCCCTGAAACTTCATTGTACCTTTACTGTTCTTTCTCTCTGTTGAATCTCTCCTTTGTAAACTCAAATCTTCCATCTTCACTTACACTGACTGTTTACATATTGTGATTCAGCAGACTCGGACCGCTGAAAGTGAAGTTCTGCACACAACATTGCCTAATTGACCGGTAACTTTGCGGCAGAATCCTAAAACAACAGAATATCATGAAAATAGGGTGTCCAGCCAACTGGTATACCACATTCGGAGATTCATCCTTATCCACTATCTACAATAAACTCAGTATGAACCCATGTAACTGTATCTGTTGCCACTCACCAAGGTCCCAATTCTATCCTCCGTCTAAGTCCTGCAAGATTCATCAACACATTGACAATTCTGTACCACGCGGTCACCACTCATATGCTCGAACTAGAGGCATAATCAGCTACCTTCGGTAGAGTCATATGCAGGGGCGATCATGATCAACCTATGTCTCAGTATTCCATATGTCCGGTCCTGAGAGTTAGATTGCGATACAACCACTGTAATGTCTCGAGTTCTTCAGGTGCATCTGGTTCAATTCTCGGTATGTTGGCTTAAACCAACCTCCAATTCTTGCATCAATAGCGTCCTTGAATATGAGTGCTAACATTCGGGAATTGGGGGCACAAAGAATCCATCTAATCCGGTGCACCTGACGCTTCCTAAATCACAACAAAGAACTAGCAGCGAGAATATATGTATGAACTGCTGACATATCTTCCGGACTCTTTCCAGGCACGCCTCGAATTGCATCCTCCTCAGCCGAGCGTTACTTTTTCCAGGCACACCTCCAATTGCATCCTCTTCGACCGCATGTTACTTTGTTGCCCTGTTTTCCCGTGAATCTATTATACTTCCTACTATATTTACCCTTATATACTTCTCTCTATATTCCCAACTTCATTTCATCAATCATGGAACGTACGGCCAGCCAGGTGAGTAATCACTATTCACACAAAAATTAAGAAGCAAAGCTTGAGAGAGCACTTGCACGTGCACTCATGAATACAGCCAATCATCATTGCAGATCAAATGTTTGAACTTCCAACCCAGTTTTCAAGTACAGTGTTGGAGATAGCTAATGTCCGGGCTATTATTCTGATAAAGCAGGATGATGACAATACTGATCGGGAGATCAGCAATGACGAAAGTGAAGACCTTGGAAAGTCCAACTTGTCATCCAATATCGAAGAAGACGATTTGGACGACCACCAGGAGGTTCTACATCTAGATCAGGTGCACCGTGATAAGACAATATGAACTACCAGGGTTCCACTGCCAAAGAACCGGAGCTGTGCCGATACTGTCATTTCCCACACTCCACTTCCAAATCTATGACATCCAGTCGGGGCCATCGCCCCACCATTGGTCAAACACCAAAAGTCAGCCATCAAGATATCACGCGAGGGTGACGTTGTTCAGGTGCTCCCGCTTCCCAAGGCCGGTGGAGATCAGAATGTTCCTCAACCGAAGGCCGGTGGATATTATAACGTTCTGCAACACCAAAAGGCTACTTTTGAGGTAGCGAAACGGTTCATGGAGGCAATTGTATTCACAAAGACTCTCTGGCCAAATATTTCCAATGAGAAGTACTCGATGGTTGACAAAGCTTGGAAACTAGCCATTGAGGCTCAGGATCGTCAGCGGGCATTAGCAGGTGCTCTAGTTGGTGCACCATCTGTGTGTCAATTGTCCGGTGGTCCATCTCTCAAAATCGATCCGCAAATCCGACAAGCTGTAAGTGTATATTCTGTTTTCTGCTCCTCGATTGGACTTATGATGATACTAAACCTCGAAACACACATAGTTAAAACTAAAGATAAGTATCATTCGAGGTAGTTTGGCAGATGGAGCTCATCCAACTATTGTCCACAGTTAGCAGTTGAATTTAGGATCAGAGACTGAGCTTTGAATCCAAGTTAAGAAGCTCCTGTTTGACGATGGTTATCTCTTGAAGGTCATCGATGATACGAAGTCCTGGTTCATGCAGATGGAAGTCCTTGACTTAATGTACCATGAGTTCTTCTTCAGCGCCAATAGCTTGGGGTGACAGCCGACCACATTGCAGTTCTTTCAACCACTCACACCGCAGATGTTAGCACTTGTTGCCGCAGCTATTCATTGTGCGCTGTCTGAGTATGCCACTGGAAAAAAGGTTACAGTTATGTTTTCTCAAGATGAATATCAAGGTAAATTTTGTTCTTCCACGGTGATAGATTGTATTACTGCCGAAGCCATTGCACTCATCAATTACACATAGTGCGGCTGCTTCATACCCCCTCCCCAGGGTGCTTCTCCGGCATAATAGGCACTCCTCCATCCCCGTTGGCACTCCTCAGACTGAATTGGCACTCCTCAGTCTGGATTGGTGCTTCGATATTTCATTCAGCGCTCTATACTGCCTTTTCTGTCCGTGGTAATCCTCTAGAATGGGTGCTCCTCAATCACCTCCTCGACCTCGATCAGGAGCGCCACTATTTCATTCCAGACTCTTTGCCTCCCTCCCCGTTCAGCGCTGCTCAGCATAGATGGGCTGCTCCGCTGGATATGCGCTCCTCAATCCCTGTTGGCACTCCTTGGCCTGGATTTGCGACCCTTAATTTCATTCTGCACTCCTCTATCACCATCAGCACTCCCATTGCCCACCTAGTACACCACATCAGGCACTCCTCCTTTCCTTGTGGTGCACATCTTTTCCCGCCGAATTCATCATATTGCCTTTCAAACTCCATTTTAATTCACCGCGACCTAATCTCAATTCCAACCTTTTCGATATCACAAATCGAGCCAGTCGACTTTGGAATTCAATTTCACCCACTCACCAGGCCCGAATCATTTGGAAATACAAGGAGCGCCTTCATCTTCCTTGCGCTATTGATGAATTGTGTGTTCCTGCGTTTGTTGGCCCTGATGAGATGGAAAATTTACTGGATGACATTGAGGCTATGTTTGATTGATATCATTCTGATCGCTTAGTCGGGTTATTGTTTCGGTTTTACCTACATTCATTTTTGACTCAATCGCCGTTTTCTTTGGTTCTCCTTAATGTAGTGATGCAAACAATAGAATGTTGATGAGATGCTGGGTACTATAGTATGATTTAGAAGTTGATAATGAACAATAATCTATGCATCATACATGGAGGGTATTCTTATTGCTCGTGTACATTTGGAGAATCTCAGATAACCTCTGCAGTCCTTTGGATGAATATCCCTAAGAACCCAGCATCTCTTAGAGTTAGTTTTGGATTCCCGCATTGGTTGGGCAACAGTCCCAGGTGCTCCCAAACTTCTCAAAACTGCTCCCATGGTGCTCCCATACCAGTCATCAGAGATCCCAGTTACTCCAATGGCTGGCCGGAATGCCCTCCTAGGGTCTTGTGCTCTCCTGAAATTGATGCTTCTAAGTTTACACTCTGCCTCCTTTCAGACACTCCTGGAGGCTCCCAGTGACTATAATACATTTTGCTGATGTCGAGTAGTGAGATTGGGAGTGTCTTTCCTCTTGAGAGTGTACTTGGACACATAGAGCCAAGTAGACTGGGAGTATACCATTGAGTGCGATTGGGAGGGTACTTGACAGTGACTTGGAGGTGGACTTGGGAGTGTCTTGAGAGCTTACTTGGAAGCATACAGTCAAGCAGGCTGGTAGTGTGCCATCGAGTGCAATTGGGAGACTCATTGAGAACATGTCCGCGAGTATACTTCAGTTTATATTTGGAGGTGTACTTGGGAGCATACTAGTAGTGTACTTGGAAGCATCTTGAGATCGTAAGTCAAGCAAGCTGGGAGTGTACAATCAAGTTCAATCAGAAGTGTATAATCAAGTGCAATCAGGAGTGTACCATCAAGTGCAATTAGCAGTATACAATCATGTGCAATCAGCAGTGTACAATCCTGTGCAATCAGCAGTATACAATCAAATGCAATCAGCAGTCTACATTTGAGGGTGATCAGAAGTGTACAATCAAGTGTAATTAGAAGTATATTTTAGAGCATACTTGGGAACATGCAAAGGAGTGCATTTTGCAGTGTGATTTCAAGTTTGTTGAATACAGTATGATGTATAGTATCAAGTGCATATAATCAGATCTGTAGCATAGTAATCTAGTCAATGCACAGGTCTATAGGACTTTATAGTGTCACACATCAAATACACTATGGATCCCATCTCAAAAACAGCTTTGCTATCAGTTGCGTGTTGCGTAAGGTCATTTATCCTCGTGTTAATACCTCATTAACTCAATATAAGTCAATTGTTTTTTTTTGGGACAGTACTTACTTCTATCTTCAATATCAATTTACTACATTCGAAGAAGTATTTGTATCAGAATAAATAATACTTACTATAGCCGTTGTCATAGTTGTATGGTCTATTATAAGTGTTTCTGCCATGCTATAGTGTATTATGGTACATTATATTACAGTTATCTTATATCTCTGAAACTGAAATTTGTTAAGGCCATTAATGTAGTAGCACCATATATTGTAAGTATTAGCAGTGAATCGCTATATCTAACAGTTTATTTACATGTATTGTTATGGGAGAAAAGAGCAGTTGTGGTTTATGGAGGGTAAGAGGATTTAATAGGATATACAGCTGTAAGGAATTACTCAGATTGTATAAATTAATAAAAACTCAATGTAAGAGACAGAAAATAGACTGTAAATTCCATTGTATGTCAAAACTATAGCTATCTAGTCAACTTTAAAATATTTGAATATATTACCTGTCAGTAGTGTTAGCAACAATTACGGGATGCCTGACTGCAGTCAAGGTTTGGAACTGAACTGAAACTTCGCCCTGGGTGATAAAGCACCAAGAAACCGAACTGGATAAGTAGGTCTGGGTTATTACCCGAACTGCACTTGAATTGGCCGGCACTTGGACCAGGTTGGAACCAGACTGCCGTTTTATTTTGTGTGTTTGTCAACTTTTACACAAATTAAGTATTTGAGTTCTCACTGGAATGTGATATAACCTATAGGTGAAATCTGTAGTTTTATGCACTCTTTCATCTCCCGTTCTACAATTTGTGACTGGATCAATATTTGAACTGTTGCTGTGAAATAAAGTGGAAAATCATGATATATTGCGGGTTTTTCACAGCAACTCTACCAATATTGGTCAGATTGAGAATCGGAGAGCGCAAGGTCAAAGAGCATCTAAAACTGCATAATCCACATATAGATTATGTCATGATGTGATCAGAACTCAACGGCTTAATTGGAGCGAAAAATGTGGACTTGCAAAAGAGAATTTTTCAGGTTCAAACCAGTCCAAATGCTCTGGTCTGGGTTTTTGGCATGGTAAAACCAGTTGCCATGGTCTTGGTTCGGTTCCAATCAGGAATCCAAACCGTACCCAGAATTTAGAACCATTGCTGACACGTCTCTTCAGAATCCAATTTGGAAGGTTATACTCTGTTTTCTGTACTTTCCATCTCCAACTCCAATATCTATGTGTCTCTTCCACCACTCTAACAGTGCTTGAAATATCAGAATGCAGTAATACTCACCATTTACTATTAGTAGCCATAAGGATTAATGCGCGGCATTACAGTGCAGAAAATGTTTTGAATGTTTGTATCATCTGTTCTAATCAACAGTCTTACAGTACTTACAGTAACCAGCGTGTAGAAACATCTGACTATCAGCTCCAGTCACATCAGCAAAATGTATTTTAGTTACTGGAAGCCTCCAGGAGTGTCTGAGAGGATGTGGAGTGTAAACTTAGATACGTCAATTTCAGGAGAGTATCAGACTGTAGGAGGGCATTCCGGCCAGCCTTCGGAGTAACTGGGATCTCTGATGACTGGTACAAGAGTACCATGGGAGTAACTGTAATACGTTTGAGAACAACTCAGAGCGCTGAAGAGAACTTTGGGTGCGCCTGGGAGCACCTGGGAGCGGCGGGGATAAGCCTGGGAGCGCCAAAGACAAGTCTGGAAGCGCCAACAACAAGTCTGGGAGCGCCAATGACAAGCCTGGGAACATCTCGGAGCGCCAGCGACAAGCCTGGGAGCACATCCAATCACTGTAAAGCAGTCTGGAAGAATGACATCTTTTTTAGAAACGTTGCTGGTGCGTCTGGAAATTATTGCTACTACTTATCATTCAACAATTTTTAAATCTCATGTATTCAGTTTGTATTCTCATCTATCTATCTATATAGCTACCCATCTACACACGGTATATCTGGATTAGCTGCAGGTGGCAGTGCTTGAGAACAATTCGAGGTGCACCTGAAAATGATGATCGAGTGAACTCAGAGATACACTCCCAGGCCGTGATCAAGCAAGTTTGAAGATGTCCTTGAAGGCAGTAATCGAGCGTATTTGGAGATACACCTGGAGACCGTGATTGGGTAAACATATAGATGCACTCCGAAATCGTGATTCAGTAAATTTGGAGATGCACTTGGATGCAGTAATCGATGGTATTTGAAGATATATTTGGAGGCCGTGATTGAGTGAACTTAGCCATACCCTCCGAGATTGTGATCGAGTGAGTTTGGAGATGCAGTTGGAGGCCACAATCCAGCGAGTTTGGAAATACACTTGAAAGCCGTGATTGAGCAGGTTTGGAGATGCACTTGGAGGCCATGATCGGGCAAACTTGGAGGCCGTAATTCAGCGAGTTTAGTGATACACTTTGAAGGACGTGACGGAGCAAGACTGGAAGAGTACTTCGAGGTGGTCGATAGATGGCACGCCGGGTGGTGAGAATCTATTCATCACGTTGTTGATTCGCAGATGTGGGAATGTGGCAAGGTGACTTTTCCGTTCAGCTCTCAGGGCGAGCTGGCTGATGGCAGTTGATCGTGTAGGAAAGCCACGCCAGAAGCTGCAGCTACATTCAAGGATCAACGTGTAATCATGAGAATGAAGGGATGACAAACAATCTTGGGTGGATGATGCACTCGGTGTATGCTGTACACAGTGTCAACTCATGATCATGGCATGGAGAGATGGAGAAGGATGACTTAACTTTGTGTTCTGCGATGATGGTAAAGTTGTGAATAAGAATGAGAGAGATGGGAATGAAGATGAGAACGATGTGGAGAATATGAACAGATGTGAGAAATTAGGGGTACGACTTGCCTGATTGGGTTGGGAAGACATCGTATTGTTGTAATTACACTCTGGATTGGAACTTGTACCTGCCGTATCAGGGATGGTAAATTGACTCCCACACTAAATTCTCTTAAGTCCCAGTTTCTCATGATAATTTCCCCCATCTCCTCTCATCTGTCTCTTGTCCTCAACTCTACCATTACCTAAGAACACAAAGTTATATCCATCCCTTTCTATCTCTCCATGCCAAGATCAAGAGTTACCACCAAGTACAGCATACACTGAGTGCAGCATACACCGAGTACAGCATACACCGAGTACAGCATACACCGAGTACAGCATACACCGAGTACAGCATACACCGAGTACAGCATACACCGAGTACAGCATACACTGAGTACAGCATACACCGATTACAGTATACACTGAGCACTACATACACCCCGTACTGCATCATCCCAAGATCGACTGTCTCCCGCTCCCAGCCAGTCTCTCATCTCTCAGCAGACCTTGTTGTACTCAATTCTCCACATTCTCACAATTCCAAGTTAACCAATGAATAGAGTGTCAGCTTCCACCGCACATGCCTCCTGATCTACCGGCTCCAGATTCACTGCCTCCAGATTCATTGCCTCCAGATTGTCTGCCTCCAAATTGACTACCTCCAGATTGACCGCCTTCAGATCAATCGCCTCCAGATCAACCACCTCCAAGTCCTCCTCTAATCTTGATCAATCATGGCCTCCAAGCGTTTCTCTCAACACGTTCAATTATGGCTTCCAAGTGCATCTCTGAATTCACTCGATCTCAACCTCCAAGTGCATCTCCAAACTCCTTCAATCACGGCCTCCAAGTGCTTCTCTGAGTCCACTCGATCTCTCGGTCTCCTAACACATCTCCAATCTCGCTCCAGCCCAGCCTCCAAGTGCATCTCTCAGTTCACTCGATCTCAGTCTCTAAGTGCATCTCCATACATGCTCGATTATGGCCTCCAAATACATCTTCAAGGAGCGATGGCAGTTGTACATAGATACAAGGGTAACAGAGGTGCATAGAGTATCTGGGAGTATATATTCGGCAGACCCTGGAGTAGATAGATAACATCTCATTACCATCTCATCTTATCATACAATGAAAATACACACTCTATCTTTCACAACTTTTGGTCTCACTTACACTGTATGAAATTTCCTGGTTCCAGGCAATTGCGTGTATTCTCAACACCAGGTAGTATCATATTGTCTCACCCAATTCCTATGCTGCTCTAAACAGAACTGCTTATTCTCATGAATTCTGTTTGGATGTCGCGAGAGGTACGGTGGAGTGTTGATGGTGGGCTCTCTGCCTTCTAGCTCCAAGTGGTACATCTCTAAGTTCTCTTAGTGGGCATGTCCAGGTGCTCTTCCAATTATGCTTGAGTACCATCTGCGGCCAGATTGACCGTATGTGTATGTATACAGAGACTTAAATATTGCATGCCATATTATGATGTAGCAAATCTTGTGACTGTAACAAAGATGAATATGATAAGACGAAATGCCTTGTGGTTATGTACGAACCACCGCTGTAAGAATATGGTACCAAGTCTCTCGGAGAGCTGCACAGCGATCTCGGGTGCTCTTGAAGTATCCCTCAGAGCTGCACAGCAGTCTCAGCTTCCCTCGAAGTCTCCTACAGATCTGCCCAGATGTCTCAGGAGCTTGAAACTTTGACAATTCTATAAGTCAGTTCTCGTAGCATGCTGAATGCACCTCCATAACTCCAGGCGCTTTCAGGAGCACCTGGGAATGCTCTTGCAGAGTCTGAGAGCACTTAGCTTAGCTCCGGAGGGGTCTGCGAGCATCTAGAAGTACTTAGAAGCACTGGTGAGGTCATCCAGAATGTCTGGGAGGATTGCGTATTGCTTCTGGACCGATTTACATTTTGCTGGTGTGGTCAATCTTTCAACATGTTGGTGCGGCCGCATTTAAAATGTCAGAACAATTACCTTTGCAATCTGCTTTGGCTGCAAAGAACCTCCCTGGAGGATAAACTCAAGTATTTAATATCCACCGAATCAACAGAATTGACCAACATCCAGCCAAAGGTAATAAGGATAGTGCACTAGAAAGCATTTGAGACAATGAAATTTGGCTTGACTGGATTAAAGACTTGGATGATCCAACTGACAGCGAAAACAATTGGAAGGCAGCCTTTAAATTCAATATAGAGCTATGCAATGGGATCAACTATCTGGAATATCCAGAGCAGCAGGATGTAAGTGCCGTACCGCACGTTCCCAGATTAATTTGGCCAACATAGAAGTCAAAGACAAAGGCTGAAAAGGTGTTATAGATGGTCAATGCAATGGAAATAAGGAGAAATAAGTGGAACAAGAACAACTAGAATAGATTGTGTCAATGTATTTTCATCAGGTTCTTCAAATTGTTTGACTGAGAATTTCAGTTAGAGAAATATTATGGGAGAATAGTAAGCAGTCGCATGTGAATATTGGTTAATAAACAGATGTATAGTGCGCAAAATGAATTATTTGGCAAAATGTATAAATTTTCAAAGAATGAGAGTGAACAGGGCCAGAATATTACTGGGCTCAGCTTTGGCAAAGGGCCGAGTCACAATCAGTCAGAAAGGCAACCAGTAAGTTCAAACAATTATAAATGCAATTATCAATAGCAGCAGATTTTGAATGGACAATACATTAAAATGAGCATCAATAGAGCCTCAACAGTTTTTGGTCTTGTAAGTAAGATAATTGAAATGTAATTCAGTTGCTGTTATGCATAACCGACGTATTGGAAACCTTTATAGGCAAAAGAGAAAGCAATATGGTCACTGCCCCATTCTGAAAATTAGTGTCAATGCAGCCTCAATGAATTTTGGCTTTGTATCTTGGGTAATCTAAGTGGCAATTGGTTGCATATATCTATAAATAAGGTATTGGCCACCATTAGAGTCAAAAACAAATATGATATGCACCCAACTCCATCCTGAAAATGAATATCAACAGAGTGTCTACGATTTCTAATCTTGCATGTTTGGTAATCTAATGGTCATTTTCTGGCAATAATTTATATAGGAAGTCATGGTAACATCAGCAAAAGTGCAAATCAACTATAGACTGTGCTACACGCACACGCGCAGCTCATAGCAAGCTTTCCGTGGACCCCTGCGTGACGCGCAGCCTATGGTCATCTATAGTCAATTCATAGAGATGTGCGCGTGGGTCTATGGAACTATATACAGCTGGCGGCCGGAGACGGACCTATACCTATCTTCAGTGCCTGCAGTCTTTGCTGCTATACCGGTACTGTACACTATCGCTGAGAGTCCGCTTGAGAGCCTGCTTGAGAGCCTGCTTGTGAGCCTGCTTGAGAGCCTTCTTGAGAGAGCCTTGCATCGGGAGAAGTAGAGTTTTCCACAAGAAGCTTTTGGCTGATGGAAAACCCAGAGTTTGTGGAAGCTTTGGCTACTAGAAGACTCTAAGTCTGTGGAAACTCCAAAAACAAGAGCCTTATTTGAATCTATAGATGGACCGCTTTGGGTACCAGAAGGCTCTAAGTCTGTAGAAGCTTTGATGGTAATGTTGACGTAGCCAACCTACTTGTCTAAGTGCTTCTAGTACGATGATCACTATCACCGACACCATCATCATCGCTATCATCACCATTGCCATCATTACCATCAGTTCCGAATGCGCACACATACACCCACAGTCGGTGGGAAGCGCGCAGTACATTCCACTGGAAATTCTGAGTCAGAGATCTGCTCTCCCCAAGATCCAATTGTCTACATTTCTTGCAGAATCTCAGGCTGCAATTGTCAACACCATAACCATGAGGCATCGTGAGATCTCGTCACAGTGGCCTCGCTAAAAATCACGTTCAGACTATGATATCGACCAAGGTCATGATTTCGCCCACCTCCACCCGCCTCCTGCCTCCCACCTCCCGCCTCCCGCCTCCCGCCTCCCGCCTCCCGCCTCCCGCCTCCCGCCTCCTGCCTCCCGCCTCCTGCCTCCTGCCTCCTGCCTCCCGCCGCCCGCCACCCGCCTCCCGGTTTCTGGTGTCTGCAACTCAGCAAGTCTCTGGATCGAGCATACAGAAGCATATTCGGGAGGAGTAGAGTTTTCCACCGGAAGCTTTTGGCCGATGGAAAACTCTGAGTTTGTGGAAGCTTTGGCTAATAGAACGCTCTAGGTCTGTGGAAGCTTTGGCTAGTAGAAGGCTCTAAGTCTGTAGAAGCTTTGATGCTGACATTGACGTAGCCAACCTACTTGTCTAAGTACTTCTAATACTATGATCACTATAAATATCACCAACGCAATCGCCATCGCCATCGCCATCGCCATCGCCATCATGTCCATCAGCCCCAGACCCAATGCGCACACATACATCCACAATCGATGGGAAGCGGGCAGCAGATTCCGCTGGAAAATCTGAGTTGGAGATCTGCTCTCCCCAAGTTCGAATTGTCTACCTTTCCTGCGGAATCTAAGGCTACAATAGTCAACACCATGACCATGAGGCATCGTGAGATTTTGTCACGGTGGGCGCGCTAATGATAAGGTTCAGACTATGATATCGACTGACATCATGATTTCCGCCACCATACGCCATGCGCTATTGGCCACCCGCCACCCGCCTCCTGGTGCCTGGCTCCTGCAACTCAGCAAGTCTCTGGATGGAGCACCCGGGAGAATACATGGATGCATATCGTCAAATGAGATCGGGAGTGTCTTGCCTCTTGTGAGGGTACTTGGGAGCGTAGAGCCAAGCAGGCTAGGAGTGTGCCATCAAGTGCAATTAGGAACGTCTTTGAGAGCTTGCCCAGGAGTGTACTTGAGAACGTACTCGGAGTGTACTTGGGAGCATCTTGTGAGCTGACTTGGGAGCTTATAGTCAAGCAGGCTGGGAGTGTCATGGAGGGCAATTGGGAGTGTACTTGAGAGTGTGCTTGGGAGTGTGCTTGAGAGCGTCTTGAGAGCTTACTTGGGAGCATACAGTCAAGCTGGCTTGGAGTGTGCCATTGAGTGCAATTGGGAGCGTCCTTGATGGCATGCCCAGGAGTGTACTTGGGAGCGTCTTGAGAGCTTACTTGAGAGTGTAAGTCAAGCAGACTGGGAGTGTGCCATCGAGAGCAATTGGGAGCGAACAGTCAAGCAGGCTGGGAGTGTGCAATTGAGTGCAATCAGGAGTGTACTTGGGAGCGTGCAATGAAGTGCATCTGGCAGCCTGCTTTCAAGTTTGTTGTATGCAATGTGATGTATAGTATCCAGCACGCAAAATCACATGCGTATCGTTGTAATCTAGTCAACATGCATGTTTTTAGGACGTTCATAGTGTCACGCGTCAAATATGCTATGAATTACTGTTCCAAAAACAGCTTCTCTATGAGTTACGCGTCGCGTAAGGTCATTTTTCCTGGTGAATCTTTTCAGGCAAAACATTACATGAAATTGATGTTCACGCATAATGAAAATTCATGTCAATGGAATATCATCAACTGTTCGTCTTGCATATTGGGTAATCAAGGCATCACATGGATACTGTAGCTCATAATAGAACTATTGACCACCTTTATAGGCAAAAATACAAAATATGAAAGGAAAAACCTGGATTTCAAAATAATCAATATTGCAAACTGCAAAACATTCAAAAAGTAATTACTGGATATAGAATAAGCGATTTTGATAAGATACTATTATCAAACTGGAAATACATGCGCAGTACATGAATCTACAGATGGACCCACTGGGCAACCTACTGACAAACCATCCAATTGAGGCGGATTGGGAGATTGCCATCAAACCTTATCCAAATTGACAGTTCGGGTGTATGAATGGCCTGGATTGCCAGTAAGGCAAAGGTTTGGTTTTGACCCAGTCCCAAACACAAAGTGACAGTCTGGAACCATTTCTACCAATAGGAGTTGGTGCTATTGGTGACAATAATGTGATATTGGAAATAGGACAAATACACTAGAAGTTTTTGTCAAGAAATTAGAACAAGACACGAAGTGGAAACTGTATTTCAAAGTTGTCTGTTGCTGCACTATACAAGAGAACAAGTCAAGAGAGAAGAATAGGAAATCCTCCAATCTCAACAATCTCTCTGTAAATACACTTTGTCTGCCACCCTCAAATTATTCCTTATGCTCTGACATACCATCTGAACCTTTCCCCATGATCTTACACACCACCAGCACAACTCTTATCAATTCAACAATGCCACATCTTCTGATATCACAACACCTCAGACCACTTCCTCATCTTAACAAATGATACCACCACCACCACTACACCATCAGCCCACACCTCCCCCACATCTCCATTAGCAAAAAATATTTCCATCTGGGCAGAATGGCTCTGTCAGAGTGGATGTGCTCTGTCAGAGCTGTCAGAAACACCCCGGTTCCAGATTACTCCGTGCCAGGCGTAAATACCATGCGTCGTGTTGCATATTGCACTCCGATCATAGTTTCACCTTTTCTTTTCGCTCTGTCAGTCTCCTATTTTGAACCATCACTCTGGCCTTTTGGCCAACTGTGACCATACGTCCGAATCGGTTTATTGTGTACATGCTTGCATCGGGATTGCAATCTGATGGGTGAAGTTGGGAAAATCTCTCCTCGCGCTCCTTCTACCTGCACGCAAAATGCACTTCTCTCTTTACTAATTATACACATCATTCCAAGTCACCAGATCTATATAGCTATTGACAATCCATTGGTTGTTCCGTCCATCTCCTGTCTTACTACTAGTAGGTATCTGTGGAATTACATACAAGCAGCCGACGATGTTTCCCATGCTGAATACTTGCAAAGCAATAGCTGCCAGTGCTTTTCTCACTTGTACAAATTTGGAGATGGGATCCAAGTTACCTGAGTTTTCAGGTATTGTGGTGAGCGCCAGGGCTAACCAGTACTCAACGAAAGCTCCATCCTTGTTTAGGAGCTTGATTTTGAATAGTCGTTGCAGTTGACATGGGAGATGCCCAGTTAGCGCGCCATAACGCCTCCCCGGGCGTTGCTTTACACACACCCTGTTGTTCTGTCGATCCCCTCCTTGCCAGCTCTGGCTTCCTACGCATTGACATATCCAAAATATGCATTCACCTTCTCAACCCTCAACTTGAATGTTGATACCATGGTTAATACAAAGCTCCATTGCGTGCAGTTGTTCATCCGATATATACATCTTCTTACGACTCTTATGCTTATTATGCTACCGCGTGCCACTTTATATTGCCACGCAGTACGTTATATCTTGTGTATTGTCGAGTACTCCTATGAAGTCTTTGATCATAGCGTCAGGATGCTTTCCATCATGGCAGTTTTGGGGTTCCATGAATTCGGGCTTTGCATATGACTGGTGGCGAAGGGGGGCAGCCAGATCAGCACCGGAATGGAAGACTTTGCAGGCAGCAGAGCTGTTCTCCCAATGCTGAGCGAGGGCTTGGAGATTGAGCTCTCTGATTTCGAAGCAGAGAATGCGACGCTGAAAGGTCATTACTTCTGGCAGGTAGTTGAAATTGTGATTGGAGGCGTTCCAACTGGTCTTGAGGTTCGTTTTATCTGCTTGTTCATGTCTCGAAGTAGAATACTATTGCAAGGCTCCATTTCGACGAATCTTTTCAGCCCAATGAAACATCTAGTGGATCCTTGGAAAGTTGAAGTCGGCTGTAACGGCAACACGTGACCCGAGGCCGGGCAAGCTCCATTGTATATAGGTCGCCACTGCGACACTTAAATCAGTATCAAATATCTTCCCACTATAATCTCCATCTATACTCACTTGCTCTCGTGTGCAACCATATTACCATATCATACGTCTGCGGCCAGACGTAGGTGTACGTGCCTTTACATTATATTCGATTTTCAGTTATCAGATACGTTTCGCTTACGAGGATACCCGAGTTTTACCCCTATTGTCAAAAAACGACACAATCAACAGGAAACGAACAGCTTACACGTCAATTCTATTTTCAATTATCTGCTATGCCTCCTAAGAAAGCTGCCAGAGGTCAATTGCGCTTGGCTAGTATATGTTCGAGCACGGAAAATCTACGATCTCTTCACGGCCGAGTAACCCCTATTCTCACCCGACGAGCCTCCATACTTCTGGAGGATGAGATCCATCACGACAATGATTACGATGACGAATGAACACTGCGGACATGGAAGATGAACTGAGTGATGCCCTAGGCGACAACCTGAGTGACGTCCTGCCCGACAACCCGAGCGAGCCCGAGGTTACCATGCAATCCGAGATCGCGTTTATGCGAAAGATGATGGAGGAACCACGAGACATGCTCAACAATGGCATTCAACAGAATACTCAACTATGTGTGCAAAATGCCAAACTGATGGAGACCAACCGGGAATACCACAGAGAGTCTATTTGAACAGAAGAAATGAAAATGAAAATCTTCAATATGACCCATCCAGAACGGTAGTGCGGTGGCGCAAAGGAGCTTGATAACTTCCTAGACATGTTATGATCCAACTTCCAATTCCACGCACACTTATTCCCGCATGGAGATCCTGGCAAAGTCAAATATGCAGCAAGCGTTCTTAGTACATGGAACAATCACCCGGACCCGGCCCAGAGACAGACACAGATGACCGATCCGGTGGAGTGGCTTCGAGACCTACGGAGAGACTCAGATCCCTGTTTGGAAGACTTCGAGGCTTTCTCAGAAGAAATGCAAAGGATGTATGGTGACAAAGACCAAAAACTCATCATGGCAATGAAGTGTATGACAAACTTCCTTCAAGGAGCGAATGAACCGGTGAGAGTCTATGCCAATCAAATCAAAGCAAATTGGAGAGCAGCGGGATGGCTTCCACAGGACAACAAGAACCTTTACATAATCAGTTGGAGCAGACTACGACCAGGACTTAAGTCCAAGATCAAGCTGTTGACCCCAAAGAATCGAAAATTTGACAGCATGGAAGAGCTTTTCGACCGAGCCGCCGACTCAGAGGTCAAGCCAGATGGCAAAAAGCCCCATCAGCAGCAGTCACATCAACAGCAAAAGCAGTCAGGAGAATCATCTCAACAAGGCAGCAAGAAACACAACTTCCAACCATCCATATCCGAGCCGGCTGAAGTACCGAAACCCAAGAAGTCTAAGTTAGACAACGATAATAAACCCTTCCCCGCGTCCTGCTTCTCGCCAGAGCTCCATGAAACTCGGAAGTTGGAGGGAAAATGCATACGCTGCGGGTAACCTAAATATATAACATTCCGGTGCACGAAATATACATGCGCCAACTTGCCCGAAAACCTTGCTCCTCCAGGAGACGGAAAGCAAATCATACTCCAGCACTCCTTCAATAGTCAACAACCAAAAAACTAGCTTACCTCTCTTGGTATCTAGCTCAGCGGGAGAGGGTGGTCGAACAGGAGCTTGGATTGCAGTCATTGGGTACAAGGGCGTTGATGGCAACATTAGAGGGAATTCAACCCCATCAGATGTCACTAAGGCCGAGGGTTGTCTTAGAGAGCCCGAAAGCTCTCATGTCAAGTCAATATTTGTGTGGAACGGCAAGACCGGATTCATCACACATTGTCCACAAAGTCCAGATACGAGATCAATACGAAGAATTGCAGCGAATACAATCACTCGTTGACTGCGGTGCTACAAGCATCTTCATGTCGCCACAACTTCTCAATAGACTTGGACTACCCCACGGAGCAGCGCAAATCACAACTCACGGCCTTGATGGTCAGGTGATCGCGCATGCGAGGGAGAGCCGCAAGACGGCGATGACGGTCCAATATCTGGATCATTTAGCTCTGATCCACAAACTGGAGGTGCTGGTAATTCTAATGAGAGCATACGATCTAGTACTGGGATTATGATGGTTCAAAACCCGCAAGCCGGAGATCGACTGGGCTACTGGCCGAACAACTTCATTAAGAACCCGAAGTGGCCAATAGGAGGCATGCAGATCAGGCATGATAGTGCAGTGGTGCGAAGGTCAGGATGACAAAGTACTAATGTACGGCTGCCAGACATTGGTGGGAGTATGCCAACGATCAACTTGACGTCAGAGATCCCTGTGGATCCAGATGGAAAACCTAGGGAGAGCAGTGAGGACAGTCCTACTTCGGATATTGAAATACTCCGAGCAACCGCATTCAAGGATTTCTTAGCTAGTGATGAGACCATCGAGACATTCGCCCTATAAATTGGGGAATGCAGTGGACTGCTGGGAGCGACTATGGAGGTCACCACTTTGGAAAATCCAGGTGGGATTGAGACTATCAACCCAAAGCACTGGATGAGCGAGCAGGGAGCAGCAGCGGTAGTTGCGGCAGAAGAGCGTCCTCAGATCCTTTAATGACTGCTACCGGGTCGCCGAGTCACAATGGGAGTTGTGGACTAGTGGGGTTTCGCTGGTTTTTGGGCGAACCGCTTGACCTGCAATTCCCAGGCCTTCCTTCCGATCATCCTAAATCCCAAGTTGGAGATAAAAGGCTAAGATGCAGATGCCGGAACAGGTACTGTACCTACTGATGATCGAGGTCGTATCCCCGTGAGATACAAGGACTGTGTGGACGTATTCAGCAAAGATAGGGCAGAGACTATTGCACCGCACTGGCCAATTGACCACGTGATCAACCTGGAACTGGGCATCAATATACCATATGGCCGAATCTATAACCTTTTGCAAGTCTAGTAGAAAACTCCCAAGGCCTACATCGAAACAAACCTAGCCAATCAATTCATCCAGCGATCATAATCGCCCGCAGCTGCACCGATATTATTTGCGAAGAAGAAGAAGGGCAGCCTACGACTGTGTGTGGACTACCGAGCTCTCAATAGAGCCGTGGTGAAGAATCGATATCCTCTCCCACTGATCTCAGAGATGCTTGACAGGTTGCGCAAAGCTCAGATCTTCATGAAACTGGACCTTCGGAATGCCTATCACTTCATCCGAATTAAGGAAGGCAACGAGTACATAACCGTGTTTCGCTTCTGGTACGGTCAGTTCGAATACCAAGTCATGCCGTTTTGGTTAACAATCGCACCAGCTACATTCCAAGCTTATATTGATGACTGTTGACGGCCTGTCATTGATGAGTTTGCTGTGTGTTACCTCGATGACATGCTGCTATACTCGACCAATGAGGAGGAGCACGAACAACAGGTACGAAAAGTGCTCAAATGGCTATGAGAATTTGGCCTCTCTGCCACAGCCAAGAAGTGCCATTTCGGAGTCACAGAAGTTGGCTTCCTCGGGTTCGTCATTAGCCTCGACGGGATCGGCATCAAATTGGACTGTATATCAACGATCGAGGATTGGCCAACCCCAGAGTCCATTCGGGATGTGCAAGTGCTGCTTGGATTCACGAACTTCTACCGGCAGTTTATCAGGAAATATGCAAAGGTAACAACACCGATATCAGACCTGCTAAAGAAAGTAGAGACATCCAGGATGCCTAAACAGCTCCAATGGGAATGGACTCGGATTGCCGAACTTGTGTTTCGGAAGTTGGAAAAGGCCTTCCCTGATGAACCAATTCTCAACCATTTCGACCCGGCAAAGCTGATTATTCTGCAGACCGATGCAAGCAGCTTCCCCATAGCCGGCATTCTCAACCCGTACGACGGTTTCGGGATTCTCAGACCGGTCAACTTCTACTCTTGAAAATGCACAGGTGCCGAACAGAACTCCGACACGTACGTTCGGGAGCTCTTGCCTAGCGTAGAGACTATGAAGCAATGGCGCGACTACCTCGAGGGAGCGAATCATGAGGTTCTCATACAATGCGACCATAAGAACCTCGAATATTTCCAAAAGTCAAAAGTGCTATCCCGGCGGCAGGCTAAATGGGCGGAGATCCACTGTTTGTACGACTTCGTTATTGAACTCCTGAAAGGCAAGAAGAACCCCGCAGACGGACCATCGAGAAGACCCGACTATGAGATCAGCTATACGAATCTAACGGCAAAGCTCCTGGCCATCTTAGCAGCGACCACCATCACCGAATTATATCGTCACCTTCTACCGGAAATCAAGACAGCCCAGGAGACCGACTTTCTAGCCACAGAAATACGGCCAACCTTGGTCGATGTTTCAACCACAGATGAGAGTCAATGGAGATCAATCGACGGAGCTCTGACCTATGAGAGGAGGATATACGTGCCCACGGCTCTCCGCAGTAGAGTGATCAGCCTTGCCCACGACAACCCCGAATCCGGTCATCTCGGAGCCCTGAAGACTGCCCAGCTCGTATGACGAGATTTTGTTTGGTCAGCAATGGACTGAGAGATACGGAAGTACGTTGCCGGCTGCGAGTTGTGCCACTGAATCAAAGCACCACGTCACACACGCTATGGACTCAACATACTACTGTCACTGTCTTCTCGTCGCTGGTAGGGACTTACCATGGATTTCGTTACCGACTTGCCAAAGTCAACGGCATCGGGATACACCAGGATCTTGGTTTTCATCGACCGTTTGACTGAAATGGCGACCTACCTCCCCTGCAGAAAGGACATTGACTCCCCAGAGCTAGCATGAATGTTTTTCGAACATGGGATCTGCAAACGAGGTGTACCGGACAATATCACGACTGATCACGGCAAAGAGTTTACCAGTCGATTTTGGGACAGAGTTTGCTCCCACCTCAGTATCAATCACCGCCTCTCAACCGCCTTCCACCTGCAGATGGACGGTCAAACCGAGCAGCAGAACCAAACGACGGAGCAGTACCTCCGAGCCTTTTGCAACTAGGAGCTGGACAACTGGGTCGAATTGTTACCACTGGCGGAGTTTGCTTACAACAACTCCATCCACCATTGCATGCTGATGACACCATTCTGGGCCAACTACAATTACCATCCTACAATGCAGTTTAAACCTCTCAAGGACCCCAGTTTCAGATCACAGGTGCAGGCAGACTCGTGGATGGCTGGCATGCAAGTGACTCAATAAATTCTCCGGGAAAACATAATCGAGACTCAGGAGCAACAAACAAAGTACGCCAGCAGGAAAGAAATGACTTTTGCAGTTGGAGATACAGTATGGCTATCAACCAGGAACTTGAAAAAATCCGGACCTTCAAAGAAGCTCGATTACAAGCACACAGGACCATATATGGTAACTAAAACCATCAATAAGAATGCTTACAAACTAGACTTACCGAGTACAATGCGGAACCACAACGTTTTCCACGTGTTACATCTTGATCATTACACACTGCCAGTCGGAGGTCAGCCATCTTCAGAACCACGCCCAATGATAGTCAAGGAAACAGAGGAATGGGAAGTCGACCGCATACTCGACTCTAGGCGGCGCTATCGAAAGCTGCATTATCTCATCCAATAGACCGTTTACAACAACATACGCACCAGCTGGGAGCCGGCGGAACACCGTGAAAACATCCGGGATCTGGTTGACGAGTTTCATCAAGAGCCTCCGGATCCGCCACGGGAGTACAGGTATAGAGTTCGGGCGTGGAGATACAGAGGACACGGACGCAGTTTGGACATTTCATTGGATTTAGTTCTTCATTTCCTTCTCTCCTCTTTTGATTGAATTTCGGCCCAGTATAACTGGCGTCAGCATGGGTTTTACCATCTACCAATGGAGATGGCGTTTCCTTGTGTGCCAAATCCGCCGGAAGGTTGCCATTGAGCTGTACCGATTGGTTGTGGGACTTATGGGCTCGTACAATTGCGTACGTAGAGTGATTGTTTCATTCTTTGTTTCCCTTTCCTTTGTTCTCTTATATACTGGCTTTGGCAGTCCAGGAGGTCTGCGCCTGATGAGGGGGATAATGTAATAGCGACAGGTGACCCGAGGCCGGGTAAGCTCCATTGTACATAGGTAGCAGCTGCGACACTTAGATCAGTATCGAATATCTTACCACTATAGTCTCCATCTATACTCTCTCGCTCTGGTGTGCAACCATGTTACCATATCATACGTCTGCGGCCAGACGTAGGCGTACCTGCCTTTACATCGGCATCTAACTCCTTAGAAACATCTATCTCATGGCTGATCTCATCCCACTAGGCGTTCATTTCGCGCCTCATCTTGGACGGCGTCCAAGTCTAAGAATTTGTGTACTCGTCTACGTTTCCCTTTTTCACGAGTTCCGTTGTCAGGGCATTTGCTTTGGCCTTCGCCTTTTTGCCGGCCGGCCCAGGTAAGAAAACTTCTTTGAAGGTGTGAAAACGATGCAAGACATCTTCCACGTGGCTCAATGTTGCTTCATCGTGAGATTTATATCGAGCATACATTTAGAATTCTAACAATGTCGGTGAACACCCAATCGTGTGATTGAACACGGGATGCTGAGCGGGGCTTCCACCTCGTAGAGACTGGGTTACAACTCCAAGCAGGTACTGGCTCATTTCCTTCATCTCATTCCCATACAATTGAAAAACTTCCTCATATGACTTATTATTTAGTGTGAGGTTATGGTAAGCAGGCATGGATTAACAGATTGCATTGTACTTGTCGAGCTGTTCGTGGGTGTTCATGAAGTAGATAATCGACGTCTGGAGGTGGTCAAGCATGCCGATCCGCATTGTATAGAGGAGGTCAGCCAGAGGGAGGTCGCTCACAATACAAGGAATACGTCGAAAAACGTTGAATCTTCGGTGTACATGGCACGACGAGAGTTTGCCATTCCCTGCCTTGGTGTTGGCATCGCTAAGCATTCTGTATAGGGTGTGATCCCGCTGGGGGTGTTGCTTGTCAGGAGGGACATAATCTCCAAGTTCTTTCTTTGGACACTCGCACCAAAAACAGACATGCCGCTTGGGATGATGTAGGCTGCTATACTCTGGGCAATCTGCAAGCCATACTGCTAAAACTGATTTGCAATGCCTGAAGTTGCCATCTGCACAGAGAAAGTTGTAATACCCACTCTCGGTGCTGCGATTTTGTTTAAAGGTGAGTGGCTGCAGTACCCGCCAGAGTACTTTATTCAGCATCTCCCGGTTTGTTTGCCGCTGCCCATCCAGCCGCTTCCGAGGAATATTGAGGTTCTTGATTGGAATCAGAAGGAGAGTGACAATTATGATGCTGTGCGTTAAGGGTGTCTGGCGGATCTTCGATGATAGATTGTCAATTGTCATATATGCAGGCCACTCTTTTTTGTCGCCAGCAAAATTCGAGAAATGTGTTCCGTCGGACATGAAGATGAAGGGAACCAGGGTATCCCCCACTCTGAGCGTTATCTAAACATCGATTAGCATGTTATTATCCTCGAGTATCTCTCCTTACCTGTGTCTCCCACCACCACTCCACTGTCTGCATTAAGGTATTGAGGCGTTTCAGTGGCTTATTACTGTTAAAGCAATGCTGAGGAGCTTGAATGGGATGCTCGGCGTAGGCTGGCTTCCGCATCAACCATCTCATACTTTTGATGATGTCTCGACTCCAGTATTAAATAGGATGTTGGTGATTGTCATTCCATCTCATATCCTTGAGAGTGTTTAGTTCCCACTCCCGGGGAGCCTGATCATCTGGCATGCTAGCCATGAGCCTCTGGACGCCATCCCGGTTTTTGAAGCTTGGGAAATGCAGAGTGGTGTTTTCTTCCATCCGCACGTTGTCATACTATGTCATCATGCCCTTCTTCTTGATCCCACCCTGGATATATTTGTTCTCTTCGCGTGTCACAAATGAGTACATCAGGAAAATGTATTTTAGTCACTGGAAGCCTCCAGGAGTGTCTGAGAGGATGTGCAGTGTAAACTTAGATTCTTCAATTTCAGGAGATTGTCAGAGCGTAGGAGGGCATTCGGGCTTGCCTTCGGAGAAACTGGGATCTCTGATGACTGGTATAGGAGTACCGTGGGAGTGATTGTAATAAGTTTGAGAACACCTGGGAGCGCCAGTGACAAGTCTGGAAGCGCTGATAACAATCCTGGAAGCACCTGGGAGCGCCGACGACAAGTCTGGGAGCACCAGCGACAAGCCTGGAAGCACCTCGAACCACTGTAAAGCAGTCTGCAACAAACAACATCTTTGGGAATGTTGCAGGTGCGCCTGGAAATTATTTCTACTACTAATCATTCAACGATTTTTAAAACTCATGTATTCAGATTGTATTCTCATCTATCTATCTATATTGCTACCCATCTACACACAGCATATCTGGACTGGCAGCGGGCAGAGCTTGAGAGCAATTTGAGGTGCACCTGAAAATGATGATCAAGTGAACTTAGAGATACACTCCGAGGCTGTGATTGAGCGAGTTTAAAGATGTACCTGGAGGCGATGATTGAGTGTATTTGGCGATACACTTCGAGGCCGTGATCCAATGAACTTGAGGATGCACTCCGAGATTGCGATTGAGCCAGTTTGGAGATGCACTTGCAGTCCATGCTCGTGTGAACTTCGAGGCTGTAATCAAGCGAGTTTGGAGATGTACCTGGAGTCCATGATCGTGTGAACTTGGAGGCCGTAATCGCCCGAGTTTGCAGATGCACTTGGAGGCGTTAATCGAGTGTATTTGGAGATACACTAGGAGGCCGTGATTCAGTGAACTTAGAGATGCACTCCGAGATCATGATTGAGCGAGTTTGGAAATGCACTTGGAGGCCGTAATCGAGTAAGTTTGGAGATGCACTTGGAGTCGGTAATCGAGCCAGTTTGGAGATGCACTTGGAGGCGGTAATCGAGTGTATTGGAGATACACTTCGAGGCTGTGATCGAGTGAACTGAGATATGCACTCCAAAATCGTGATCGAGCGAGTTTGAAGATGCACTTGCAGGGCATGATTGTGCGAACTTCGAGGCAGTAATCGTGCGAGTTGGGAGATACACTTTGGAGGCCATGATCAAACACAATTGGACGAGTACATGGAGGGGGTCCATGGATGGCGCACCGGGTTCTGAGACATTATTCATCAGTTAGTTGATTCGCAAACGTGGGAATGTGACAAGGTGACTTTACCTTTGAGCTCTCACGGTGAGCTACCTGATTGCAGTCAATCGTATTGGGAGCCAAGCTGGAAGCTGAAGCTACATTCATGGATCAACTCGTAATCATGAGAATGAAGGGAAGACAAACAGTCTTGGGTGTATACTGTACTCGCTGTATGATGTACTCGGTGTATGCTTGTACTCGGTGTCAACTCATGATCATGGCATGGAGTGATAGAGAGGGATGACTTAACTTTGTGTTCTACGATGATGGTAGAGTTGTGGACAAGAAAGATAGATGGGGGATGAAGATGAGAATGATCTGGAGGATACGAGCGAATATGAGAAATCAGGGGTACGACTTGCCTGATTGGGTTGGGAAGACCTGGTATCGGTTAAATGACACACCAGATCAGGACTCGTACCTGCCATATCGGGGATGGTAAATTGACTCGCACACAAAATTCTCTGAAGTCCCAGATTCTCCTGATGAAATCACCTATCTCATCCCATGGCTCTCTTTCTTGTCCTCAACTCTACCATCACCTAAGAACACAAAGCTAAGTCATCCCTGTCTTTCTCTCTATGCCATGATAATGAGTTAACAGCGAGTACAACATACACCAAGTACAGCATACACTGAGTACTGCATACACCGCATACTGTATCATCCCGAGATCGACTATCTTCCCGCTCCCAGCCAGTCATCTCATCTCTCGGCAGACAATATTGTACTTAATTCTCTATATTCCCCCAATTATGAGTTAACCAATGAATAGAGTCTCAGCTACAGTCACACCTCCCACCTGAACTACCGCTTCCAAGTACTCCTCCAATCTCGCTCGATCATGGCCTCCAAGTGCATCTCCAAACTCGCTCGATCAAAGCCTCCAAGTGTATCCCCCAACTTGCTCGATTACAGGCTCCAAGTTCGCTCGATTACAGCCTCCAAACATGCTCGATCATGGCCTCAGAGTGCATGTCTAAGGTCACTCTCTCATGGTGTGGTGAAGCGATGAATCAAGAAAGCAGAGAGCCCATTATCATCACTTTGCCGCACCTCACATGGCATCCGAAGGGAATTCTCGAGACAGAGCGGTTCCGGCTCAAGGAGCGTAGGAAGAGGGTGAGAGGATATGAAGGGATACCCGGCCATGATGAACCACCCAAATTGCGTGGATCTACATCGGCAAAATGTAAATCGGTCCGGAAGCCACACGCAAACCTCCCAGACACTCCGGTAGACCTCACCGGTGCTCCCAAGTAATTCCAGATGCTCCCAGGCCCCCCTGGAGCTAAGTAAGGTGCTCTCAGACTCTACAAGAGCATTCTCAGGTGCTCCTGAAAGCACCTTCAGTTATGAAGGTGCATTCAGGATGCAACGAGATTTGACTTATAGGATTGCCAAATTTTGGAGTAGCTGAGACCTCTGTGCAGCTCTGCGGGGGACTTAGTGCCGTATTCCCACAGCAGTGGTTCTTAGGGTTCCATAACCACAAGCCATTTCGTGTATGAGATTCATCTTTATTACAGTCACAAGATTCGCTACATTATAATACGGCATGTATTATCTATCTAAGTCTCTCTATATATATACAGACGGCCAATCTGGCTGCAGATGGTACTGGAGGGTAATCGGAGGAGCACCTGGAGACGCCAATTGAGAGAACTTAGAGATGCACTTGGAGGCCGTAATCGTGTGAACTGGGAGATGTACTAGGAGGCCACGATCGAGTGAGTTTGGAGATACACTTGGAGGCTGAGATCTAGTTCAACTAAGAGATGCACTTGGAGGTCGAGTTCAAGTGAAGTCAGAGATGCACTTGAAGGCTGTTATCGAGTGAGTTTGGAGATGTACTTGGAGGCTGAGATTAAGTTGAACTCAGAGATGCACTTGGAGGCCGTGATCGAGCGAGTTTGGAGATATACTTGGAGGCCGGGATCAAGTTGAACTCAGAGATGCACTTGGAGGCCGTAATCGAGCGAGTTTGGAGATGCATTTAGAGGCCAAGATTGTGTAACTTAGAGATGCACTTGGAGGCCGTAATCATTCAAGTTTGGAGATGCACTTGAAGGCTATGATCATGTAACTCAGAGATGCACTTGGAGGCCGTGATCAAGCGAGTTTGGAGATGCATTTGGAGGCCGAGATCGTGTAACTTAGAGATGCACTTGGAGGCCGTAATCGAGCAAGTTTGCAGATGCACTTGGAAGCTATGATCGAGTGAACGCGGAGATGCACTTGAAGGCCGTGATCGAGCGATTTTGGAGATATACTGGGAGGCCGAGATCAAGTTGAACTCAGAGATGCACTTGTAGGCCGTGATCGAGCGAATTTGGAGATGCATTTGGAGGCCGAGATTGTGTAACTTAGAGATGCACTTGGAGGCCATAATCATGCAAGTTTGGAGATGCACTTGGAGGCTATGATCATGTAACTCAGAGATGCACTTGGAGGCCGTGATTGAGCGAGTTTGGACATGCACTTGGAGGCCGTGATCGAGCGAGTTTGGAGATGCACTTGGAGGCCATGATCGATTGAGATTGGAGGAGTACTTGGTGGTGGTCGATCTGGAGGCAGTAGATTGGGAGGAAGGTGCGACAGCAGTTGAGACTCTATGCATTCGTTAACTCGTAATTGTGGGAATCTAGAGAGTTGAGTGTAATACGGTCCGTTGAGAGATGAGAGACTGGCTGGGAGCGGGAGACAGTCGATCTTGGGATGATGAGTACTCGGTATATGCAGTACTCGGTGTATGTGGTACTCGGTGTATGCTGTACTCGGTGTATGCTGTACTCGGTGTATGCTGTACTCGGTGTATGCTGTACTTGGTGTTAACTCATGATCATGGCATAGAGAGATAGAGCGGGATGACTTAACTTCGTGTTCTTAGGTGATGGTAGAGAAAGAGAGAGATGAGAAGGAGATGGGGGAAATCATCATGAGAAACTGGAACTTGTGCGAATTTCGTGTGTGACTCAATTTACCATTCTTGATACAGCAGTTACTACTCCTGATCCGGGGGGTAAAAACACCAATACGAGGTCTTGTAAACCCAATCTAGCGAGTTGTACCCCAGACATCTTATATCCACTCGTATCCTCTATCTCGTTCCCATTTTCATCCCCTATTTCCCTTTCTCTACCATCATCGCAGAATACAAAGTTAAGTCATCTCTCTCTATCTCTCCATGCCATGATCATGAGTTAACACCGAGTACAGCATACACCGAGTACAGCTTCCACCGAGTACAGCATACACCGAGTACAGCATCCACCCAAGATTGTTTGTCTTCCCTTCATTCTCACGATTACGAGTTAACCCCTGAATGTAGCTTCAGCGTCCGGCATGCCACCCTACAAAATCGACCGCCCCAGCCAGCTCTCCATGAAAGCTCAAAGGTACAGTCACCTCATCACATTCCCACGGTTACGAGTTAACTAACTGATGGATAGAGTCTCAGCACCAGGCGCGCCTCCTCTCGACCGCCTCTAAGTACTCCTCCAATCTTGCTCGATCCTGGCCTCCAAGTGCATCTCCAAACTCGCTCGATCACGGCCTCCAAGTGCATCTCCAAACTCGCTCGATTACAGCCTCCAAGTGCATCTCTGAGTTCACTTGATCATGTTCTTCAAGTGCATCTCCAAACTCGACAGATCACGGCCTCCAAGTTCGTACGATTATGGCCTCCAAGTACATCTCCAAACTCGCTCGATTATGGCCTCCAAGTGCATCCCTGAGTTCACTTGATCACGGCCTCCCAGTGCATCTCCAAACTCGCTTGATCACGGCCTCCCAGTCCATCTCCAAACTCGCTTGATTACGGCCTCCAAGTGCATCTCTAAGTTCACACAATAACCCCCTCCAAGTGTATCTCTGAGTTCACTCGATTGTCATCTTCCGGTGCATCTCGAATTGCTCTCAAGCACCGCCTGCAGCCTTTTCAGATATACCCTGTGTAGATGGGAAGCTATCTAGATACATAGATATATAGATGAGAATACAAACTGAATACATGAGTTTTAAAAATCATTGAACAATAAGTAGTAGCTATGATTTCAAGGCGCACCTGCAGTGTTCCCAAAGAAGATGTTGTTTCTCCCAGACTGCTCTACAGTGATTCAAGATGCTCCCAGGCTTGTCGCCAGCACTCCCAGGCTTGTCGTCCATGCTCCCAGGTGCTCCTAGGTGCACCTGAAGGCCACTGCGTTGGTCCAGTCAACTCTGCCATTTGACCTCGCTGGGATTCCGGTCTGACAATTCTCAGACACTCCCAAAAGCTCCGAGTGATATAATTACATTTGGCTGATGTATAAACACTTAGCAAGAGTGCGTGAGGAACCACAAACTGTGTGGATCTATGAAAGCTCGGCAAGAGTGTGTGAGACCAAGAGCTGGGGAAGATAGAGTGTAGATTTCGTTTAATATGGTGATGTCTATCTACCCCGGGGTCTCCTGAATATATACTCCCTGTCACTGAGTCTATCTCCATTATCCCTGTATCTCCGTATGTGTAAATATAGAGAAACTTAGATAATACATACCATATCATAATGTAGCAAATCTTGTGACTGTAACAGATAAATATGATAAACCAAATGCCTTGTGGTTGTGCAACCCTAAGAACTACTGCTGTGACAATATGGCACCAAGTCTCCCGCAGAGCTTGCACTGAGGTCTCAGCTGCTCTTGAAGTCTCCTGCGGACCTGCACAGAGGTCTCAGCAGCACCAAAATTTGACTATCCTAATAGTCAAATCTCATAGCATTCTAAATACACCTCCATAACTGCAGGTGCTTTCAGGAGCACCTGCAAATGCTTTTGCAGAGTCTGGGAGCACATTGCAAAGCTCCAGGGGGGGCTGAGAGCATCTGGAAGTACTTAGAAGTACTGGTGAAGGCTACCGGAGTGTCTGAGAGGTTTGCATGTGACTTCCAGACCAATTTACATATTGCTGATGTAGTAGGGATTGTTTTGTAGGTTCGTCTCAAAACAACACTGAGCATCGCGTTGCCATAGCTCAGCAACGTAAAGGCTCAGCAGAGTGCCGGCGCCGGAGGATATTTTCGTCTGCAGCAGATGAGGTGGTGGTGGTTGAGACTCCGAGGCTGCAATATTTTCAACATGTTCGAGGTGCGGAAATGCATCCAAGTCTTCGACTAAATTGTTCCTAGCGCTAAATTCACGACGCTGAGCAGGTTCAACACGTCGGTGTGCGCTGCAAATTGTCAGATTCTTCTGCTGTGCCACTTGAAGGGGTTCAGGATCATATAATTTGATATTTTCAAGTTGCCAGCTGTCTGAGGTGAACTTCTTTCGGCAAGAAATTTCAGGGCAACAGCAAGGTGTCTTCTCTGTCATTGTCGACAACATGCGAGGAGTGGAGTATACACTGTAGCCAGGGACGAAAGTTGGTACTGGGCCTGAGCAACCTGGTGTGTAAGCTCATGATACTTTCAGCTAACTTATTGAGCCTCAATACCATCACAAGAAGGTTCCTTACATGCCAGGAGTTGCAAAAATGCTGCATGTGCGATGTCCCATAATACTATGAAAAAAATAAAACCAATAAAATAAAACCAATACATAACCCATAAATAAAAATATACCCTGAGCAATCCACAAACCTCACGACACATGTAATAATCAATGCCTGAGATATATAGCGTAGAAGAAAAGAACCTAACAAGACAAGAACCCAACCATAACCTAAACACAACAACCATCGCCTCCTCTGCAACCCGAAAACTGGTTCACTTCTCGCCTACAGAGCCATCCGGGGGTGCCTCAGGGAGAGGGACATCAGGGAGAGAGACACTGGGGAGACTGTCGCCACCTACCGATTCGATCAGCAGCTGCTCATCCACATCCACATCCAAGGTGTTTCCAGCGGCCTCAGCTTCTCGCAAAGTTGGCACCGCCAGGTGATATTTTTGAGCCGTCGCAACCCCCAAATGTTTCAGCCCACTGAGGGGATGAGTCTCCGGAGTTCTTGGTTGTGGGTGAGACTCCGGGGTTTGTGGCTGCGGGGCCTGTGCTGGAGGTTGTGGCTGTGGTGTATACTCGCATATCTCCTGGCCTGGCTCAGGTAGCACAATTGGCTGATCGTCTACGATGGTATCTACATCATCAGCCGATGAATTTACCCTCTCTTCCTGGCCAATCGTCCAAGGTTCTTTTCCATCATCCTCATCCTCATCCTCCTCTTCATCCTCATCCTTCCCCTCCTCCTCATCCTCCTCCTCCTCCTCATTCTCCTCCTCCTCCTCCTCATCTTCCTCCTCTTCATCTTTATCCTCTTCATCTTCCTCCACTTCATCTTCCTCCTCTTCATCGTCACCATCCCTGTCCATATCGACATTGTCGTTCAAATCAATGCTGTCCAGTGCGTCCACATCAGTCTCCATGCGCATATCCACATCAGAATCATGTTCTGAGTCATATTTGCCGTCCGACTCCTTCGCATAGTCGGTATCATCATCTGAGGAAATTGACCCGGCGGGCGATGCTTCCGGCTCTAAATATACCAGCTCTAGTTAGCCCTCTGTGTCCGAGTCTGCCTCATACATTTTCTTCTGCAACTGCAAAGCAACGGCACAGGAGATACCATCTCACCCTGGGGTTTGTTTAACAATACCTTTCCCTTTACTGTTTCCCATCCCCTTCCCCTTCCCTTCCTCTGTTGCATTCCCTTTCCATTTCCCCTTCCCATGCTTTGTACCCTTCCCTTTCCTGGTTCCTTTCTCACCACCCTGCGTGTCCTCCTCACCCTCGCCGTTGTCATTGTCATTGCCATTGCTAGAACGGCTCCTTCCACCACTCAGCGCTCCGGAATCCACCCAGTTCTCATCATCATTCTTCTCGTCGATTATCTCATCCCAATTCAGTAGTCCAATGGCCAGGAAGTCCCCTGGCTTGTACTGCTGGCAGCTTGGTGGCTCAATCTTTGCCCTGAAATCATCGCTGCAATACGAAGAGAAACGCTCGGCGGTGCGTTTAACCATCCCAGTGCTAGTTTTCTGCAGATTGGAGCGATCGACTTGATTCCAGAAGTCACAGGGGTTATCCCACCTCCAGTTGTTCATTTGGCTGCGGGTTTTGCCAAACATTTGCCCCAAGTATGGGTGGAAGGCTGTCCACCACTCCCGGAATGGCGAAGACCTGCTCCTGCAGTGCGGCCACATTAGCTGGAATTGTGAAAAGTGGTGAGTCGTGACTGGATCAAGAAAGATTATATCATAAAGCAGGTCCCATGCCCTCTCATCCTTGACGCCGCAAACATTGTATATCCGTATGAGTCCATGGATGTGTTCCGAGATGAATACATTGATGTGGTCCCGATCCAACAACAAGCGTCGATTTATAACCGATGGCGGCATTTTTGCCCTAGCAGTTGCCTTCCCCTTTCCTTTGCGGCTGCCCTTTGGTGCCATCACTGTGAGTTGAAAATGAATCTACATCTGAGGCATTAGCATTATGATACAGTTGAATGTAGCGAAAGAAAGCCCAAAGGGAACGTACAAAGTTGTGTAGATTATCGGGTGTGTTTTGGAATGAGAGGCATTGTTTTGTTCAAGTCATGTGATGTCGAGAGAGTTCAGTATGCTGGCAGTGTGTTTAATACGGGAGGAAAAGTGAAAGGAGGTGAAGCCAGGAGGAAGGGATATATATACTCGAGTTCCTGCGATTTTTTGGTTCAACTTGTTTTGTTGGTTAACAAACACAAAACAGCCCAGGCTTCATCTTGCACAACCACCAGGCACCTCATGAATGAGGAGCCTCGAGATGAGATTTAGTACTGGCGGTGAGGAAAGTTTACAACGCAGGGGGTTGCTTTGGCATCATATACCACTTTTGCCACTAAGACCTCGTGCATCTCGGGGCAAACTGAGTAGTTCTCAGGGTATCCCACCTGTGCAACCATCCAACACGGCTACCAACACCTAGTGGTCGAAAAAGCTCACACAACTGATGTCATAAGATAGAAACTACGTCATTGTTCGCTTTGTGATGCTTTTGGCTCTGCCAAAGGGGGATTTCCACCAGGAAGCTGATGATATACACAATCGATAGTTCCAACTTTTGTGCCAAGAACGAGTACAATACTATGATGATTGTGTGAAGAAGGCATCAAACCCATTCAAGTGGTGAAAATAGACGTTCAGATATTGCTGTAACAGTTAATTTCAATGCTGAGTTTAATCTGATGGTAGTTAACCCCATATTTGAATGCTTTTCAAAGGATCTCGTCCCCAAGTATTTTCAGGGTTTAGAGTCTAGTGCAGTCTACACTGCACCTCCCTTTTTTGTCGAATCTCTCCATGGTTGCTCAAATAGGAGTCTACCTTGCCTGCTGTTGCATGTGCATGCAGAGGTAATTATTCCTACATTCTTAACGTCGAACATCTATATTAGACTATGCCTTCCCATAGCCCTCACCCCCACATGACACCGGTCGTACAAAATGTTCAAAGTCCTGCTAATCGTCAGAATCAATGAAGTGTGGGCCTTTGAGGAATTCTCAACTTCCACCTGCTAAGAGACTCGTTTCCGTACCGGCTGGCAAGAGGAATTCCTCTCAAGGAGGGAGTTCCATAGCCTCTACAATCCAATATCAGAACTCCACCCCCTCATCTTCGCTGAATAATTCTCGCAATCCAGATATCACTCAAGGCCTGACTTCAACCCTGTCCGCTACACTGCAAGGGTCAATAAATACTCCAAACGCAACCCTGGTTACAAGCAGTCATAGCACACCACCACCCAGAGGAACCTTACAGACAGGCTTAACGTGTCGCATTGTATCCAGCCCCGCATCTGGCATTGCTAGCACTCCCTCTCCTCTCAGCGGTCTTGGAAACCTGCCTACCGCCATCCCTAATCCAGGAACCCGCGAGATCATTACAAATCCACTGCGAACGCAAGCTACAGAAAAGAATCAGAGACAGAGGCAGTGGCAATTGCAACCGCAGGCGTTGTCTACACCATGATCAATGGTCTCTGGCAGTGGCAGCATCCATCGAATCAGTCACTCAGGAATGACGCCTCTTGTGAATGCAACGGGCAGACTCCTGGAGAGCTACATGTGGAACAGATGGCCGTTTATTTGTGCAAGCGACTTGGAGATGGTAAGTTATGCAACACAACGCGTTGCGAAAGCATTAGCTGAAGCCCCACACTGGCAGATATTAGAGACGTACTGGAACACCACTATACCGCAAAACAACATTTGGTCCATAGCATTTGAGGCATGCACAAAGGAGATCTTGAATGAGGTATGCTGAAGCAACGGCCCAAGTTGGATACGACACGCTTAAACCAGTACCAGGTTCAAGCACAAGTCGAAAAGGATAAATTCCATTTTATTCAATCAGCAAGGGACAACATAGAAGAGCTTTATGATGTCCACCGCTGTGAATCCGCTGCAGAGTGTTTCGAATTCATTGTTTCCCTTCTGGCAGATTATAATTATCTCTTTCCTGTAGCAGAGTGTGTGGAAGGTGGTGTACGTGGTGCAAATCCAACGCAGAGAGAGTCGATAGCTGCTAACAAATGGCCAGCGTCCACTCTACTTCCTGGAGGAAGCAATCCCGCAGCTTATCTACATCAAATTTTATCATCCAGCGAATAACCACAGTAAGTATCCTGATGGATTTTATACTTCCATGATTGACGACAAGGACGGTCATATACTCTCGCCACTGATCATGTTTACCTGCACCACTTTGAACAATGCTCTCCTGGAGCGGCAAAAGAACAAAGGTGTTCATCCGAAAGCTTCCAAGTCAATGCAGAAAGCAGACAAACCAGATCGCTCGAACTACTTTAACTTCAAGAATGACGGTGGTAAGATCGCATCCTGCTACGCTGCAACATGTCAAAAGTTGTTAACTTCGCCTGGCGTTGCAGACAGGTATACATTCTTGTTGAATACCTGCAACACACTACTGGAGAGCTTCCAACAGAGGAAGAAGCATCGCAAGCCAACGATGGATGAACCCAGAATGTGGAGGACTGAGGGCATAGTACTAGAGAGTGTGACAGTTGGACAGTATATTTCATACCTGTAAAATACGATAATCGCGAAGCAAATGCAAAGGCCAGTGATGTATCCGAAGCGAAGAATGTATTGTAATAAGTGACAACATCTCAAAGCTAAACATATATGGGGAAAGTGCGGCATCCGATATATAGCAATAGCAGAGAGTTAAAATGTGGCACTCGGCCGGAGAAAGGCATACACATCGCCAGGCATTGTGTAAACAGCTACAGCATCATCAGCAAACAGAGATTTCGTTCGCGCAAAATGGCACCATCAGAGTGAACGCGCTCTGTCAGAGCTGTCAGAGATAACCCGGTGGCGGATTACTCCGTGCCCGATCTCAATACAATGCGTCGCGTTATATTTCACCCTCCGATCACTGTTTCACCATATCTTCGTGCTCTGTCAGTCTCCTATTTTAAACCATCACTCTGGTGTTGTGGCCAACTGTGACCATACATCAGAATGGGTTCATTAGGTACACACTTGCATCAGAATTGCAATGCGATGGGTAATGCTGCGAAAATCTCTCGTCACATTCCTTCTACCTGTGCGCAAAATGCAATTCTCTCTTTACTAATTATACACATCATTCCAAGTCGCCAGATGTATGTGGCTATTGACAATCCATCGCTCATTCCATCCGTTTCCTGTCTTACTACTAGTAGCTATCTCTGGAATTACGTGTGCGCAGCCGACGATGTTTCCCATGCTGAAAACTTGCAAAGCAACGGCTGCCAGTGCTTTTCTCACTTGTACAAATTTGGAGACAAGATCCAAGTTACCAGAGTTTTCAGGTATTTTGCTGAGCGCAAGGGGTAACCAGTACTCAATGAAAGCTCCATTCTCATTTTGGAGTTTGATTTTGAATAGTCGTTGCAGTTGCCACATCAGACGCCCAGTCAGCGCGCCATAACACCTCCCTGGGCGTTGCTTTACCCACACCCAGTCGTTTTGTGGATCCCCTCCGCACCAGCTCTGGCTTCCTGTGCATCGACACATCTGAGATATGCATTCACCATCTAAACCCTCCACTTTAACCTTAATACCATGGTAAGTACAGAGTTCCATTGGGTGCAGTTGTTCATCCGATATATACATCTTCTTACGACTCTTATGCTTGATAAACTCCCGCGTGCCGCTGCATATTGCCATGCGGTGCGTTGCGTCTTGCGTATTGTCAAGTAATGCTCTGAAGTCTTTGATCATAGCGTCAGGATGCTATCCATCATGGCGGTTTTAGGGTCCCATGAATTTGGGCTTTGCATCTGACTGGGGGCTCAGGGGGGCAGCACCAGAAGGAAGGACTTTGCAGGCGGCAGCGCTGTTCTCCCGACGCTGAGCGAAGGCTTCAAAATTGAGCTCTCTGATTTCGAAGCAGAGGATGCGACACTGAAAGGTAATAACTTGTGGCAGGTAGCTGAGATTGTGATTGGAGGCGTTCCAACCGTCCTTGAGGATCGTTTTATGTGCTTGTTCATGTCTCTCGGCAGCATACTGTTGCAAGGCTCCATATCGACGAATCTGTTCGGCCCAATGAGACATCAAGTGGATATTCAGAAAGTTGAAGTCGGCATCTAACTCCTTGAAAATATCTATCTTGTGGCTGATATAATCCCACCAGGCGTTCATTTCGCGCCGCTTCTTGGACGGCGTCCAAGTTTCAGCATTTGTTTCCTTGTCTACCTTTCGCTTGTTCATGAGTTCCGTTCTCAGGGCATTGGCTTTAGCCTTTGTCTTGTTGCCGGATCGCCCGAGTAAGAAAACATCTTTGAAGGTGTGAAAATGACACAAGGCGTTCTCCATGTAGCTCAAGATTGCATCATCGTGAGATTTATATCAAGCATACATATTGAATTCTAACAATGCCCATGTGCACTCGATTGCGACATTGAATATGGGATGTTGAGCAGGGCTTCCACCTCGTAGAGATTGGGTTACAACTCCAAGCAAGTACCCGCTCATTTCCTTCATCTCCTTCCCATTCCATGGAGAAACTTCTTCATATGACTTATTTTCTGGTGTGAGGTCGTAGTAAGCAGGCACTGATAACCAGATTGCATCATACTTGTCTAGCGATTCGTGCGTCTTCATGAAGTGCATAACCCACTTCTGGAGGTGGTCAAGCATGCCGATTTGCATTGTATGAAAGAGGTTGGGCTTCGAGAGGTCGCTTACAATACAGGGAATATGTCGAAACACATTGAATACTCAGTGAACATAACACAACCAGAGTTCAGCATTGGCTGCCTTGGTGTTGGCATCTCTGAGCGTTCGATATGGGTTGTCATCCTGCCGGGAGTGTGGCTTCTCAGGAGGGACATAATCTCCAAGTTCGTTCTTTGGACACTCGCACCGAAAACAGACATGCCGCTCGAGATGATATAGGTCGCTATCCTCAGGGCAATCTGCAAGCCATGCTGCTAAAACCGGTTTGCAACGCCTGAAGTTGCCATCTGCACAGAGAACATTGTCACACCTACTTCCGGCGCTAGGATTTTGTTTAAAGGTCAGTGGCTGGAGTAGCCGCTGGAGTACTTCATTCAGCACCTCTCGGTTTGTTTGCTGCTGCTCATCCTGCCGCTTCTGAGGACTATTGCAGTTCTTGATTGGAATCTGCAGGAGAGCGACCATTACGACACTGTGCATTGAGGGCATCTGGCGGATCTTCGAAGATAGATTGCCAATTGTCATATATACAGGCCACTCATTCTTGTCACCAGCAAAATTCGAGCGATGTGTTCTGTCGGACATGAAGATCAAGGGAACCAGTGTATCCCCCACTCTGAGCGTTGACTAAACGTCGATTAGCACATTATTATCCTCAAGTATCCCTCTTTACCTGTGTCTCCCACCACCAGTCCGCAGTGTGCATTTCGGTATAGAGGCGTTTCGGGGGCGTATCGCTGTTAAAGCCATGCTGAGGGGCGAAAATGAGATGCTCGGCGTAGACTGGCTGCCGCATCAACCATCTCATGCTTTTGATGATATCTCGACTCCAGTATTTGATAGGGCGTTGGTGATTGTCATTCCATCTCATATCCTCGAGAGTGTGTAGTTCCCACTCCCTGAGAGCCTAATCATCTGGCATGCTAGCCACGAGCTTCTGGACGCCATCCCCATTTTTGAAGCTTGGGACACGCAGAGTGGTGTTTTCTTCCTTCAGCCCGTTGTCATAGTATGTTTTCATGCCCTTCTTTATGATCCCACACTGGATATAGTTGTACTCTTCACGTGTCGCAAACGGATAATAGGGATTGTTCTGTAGGTTCGTCTCAAGGCAACCCTGAGCGTCGCATTCCCATGGCTTAGCAATGTAATCGATCAGCGGAGCGCCGGTGCAGGGGTATATTTCCATCCACAGCAGAGGTGGCGGTGGTTGAGACTCCGAGTCTGCAATGTTTTCAACGTATTCGAGGTAGGGAAACGCGGCCAAGTCTTCAACTGAATCTTTGTTAGCATTGAATTCACGACGCTGAGTGGGTTCAACGCATCAGGGTGTGCTGCGAATAGTCAGATTCTTCTGGCGTGCAACTTGAAGGTGTTCAGGATCGTGTAATTTGATATGTTTAAGTTGCCAGCTGTCTGAGGTGAACTTCTTTCGGCATGAAAATTCGGGGCAATGGAAAGTAGTCTTCTCTGGCATTGTCAGAATGTGGAGGACTGAGGGCATAGTACTAGAGAGTGTGAAGATTGGACAGTATATTTCAGACATGTAAAATACGATAATGGCGAAGCAAATGCAAAGGCAAGCGATGTATCCAAAGCGAAGACTATTGCAATAAGTGACAAAATCTCAAAGCTAAACATAAATGAGAGTGCGGCATGTGGCTATCGGCCAAAGCAAGGCATAAACATCACCAGCTGTTGTGTAAACGTCTACCGCATAACTGCAGCCCCTGCGAAGAGTATAACACACGTGTTGTTCTGATGGTACATATACGTCACCACACTCCGGACGTAAAGTAAAGGAGGTAAGTATGCAATGCGACCAGTCACCTGGGCGACAGGAAACGTGTAATTCTCCGTCAGAGGGTACGAGGTTCCGTCAAAGCCCTCAGAGCCGTCCGGAACACCTGAGTGTTTCTGACGGAAACTAGGGTTTTTGCTGATGATAACTGCAGCCCCTGCGAAGAGTGTAACACACGTGTCGTTCTGATGGTGTGGATACGTCACCACATTCCGGGCGCAAAGTAAAGGAGGTATGTATGCAACGCAACTCGTCACCTGGGTGACGGGAAATGTGTATTTCTCAGTCAGAGGGTATGAGGTTCCGTCAGAGCCATCAGAGCCGACCGGAACACCCGGGTGTTTCTGACGGAAACTAGGGTTGTTGCTGATGTCCCAATGCCTCTGTCTTTCTGTAACACCCATTCCTTTCCAGTTTCCTGAAGGCATTCCTTTATTCATTTCGTGTCATCACTTGCAGCTCGAGCCAGACATTAATCACAAGATGAAATCTTGCTGATATGTATCAAATATATTTGACATATTAGGGACCGCAGAATCTAACGTCTTATAACTCTACTTATTTACATACATATTCAAATACTGCTGTGCTAGGCACATATAGTCTAGCATCCCGATTACAGGTCTATACACCATAAATAACCTAGGGAGGTTTTCAGTCTCAGACCTATGAATCCTGCACAGGCAAAAATGACCTTACGTGATGCGTAACTCAGAGAAGCTGTTTTTGAGATGGTAATTCATAGCATATTTGACGCATGGCACTATGAAATCCTATGGACATACGCGTTGACTAGATTACTATGATACACATGCGATTTTGTGTGCTGGATACTATACATCACACTGCATACAACAAACTTGAAAGAAAGCAGCCAGATGCACTTCATTGCACACTCCCATGTACGCTCTGAAGTACACTCCTGATCGCACTCGATTGCACACTCCCAGCCTGCTTGACTGTACGCTCCCAATTGCTCTCGATGGCACACTCCCAGCCTGTTTGACTTACGCTCTCAAGTAAGCTCTCAAGACGCTCCCAAGTACACTCTGAGTTCGCTCCCAAGTACACCTCTGAGTATATTCCCAAGTACACACCCGGGCATGCTCTCAAGGACGCTCCCAATTGCACTCGATGGCACACTCCCAGCCTGCTTGACTGTACGCTCCCAAGTAAGCTCTCAAGACGCTCTCAAGCATACTCCCAAGCAAGCTCTCAAATACACTCCCAATTGCACTGAATGACACTCCCAGCCTGCTTGACTATACGCTCCCAAGTAAGCACTCAAGACGCTCCCAAGTACACCTCTGAGTACGTTCTCAAGTACATTCTCGAGCATGCTCTCAAGGACGTTCCCAATTGCACTCGATGGCACACTCCCAGCCTGCTTGACTGTACGCTCCCAAGTAAGCTCTCAAGACACTTCAAAGTACACACCAAGTACGCTCTCAAGTACACCTCCAAGTATGTTCTCAAGTTCATTCCCGAGCATGCTCTCAAGGACGCTCTTAATTGCACTCGATGGTACACTTCCAGCCTGCTTGACTGTACGCTCCTAAGTAAGCTCTCAAGACACTCTCAAGCACACTCCCGGGCATGCTCTCAAGTACACTCTCAAGAGGCAAGACACTCCAAATCTCACTTGACTATATGCTCCCATGTGTGCTCCTGTGTGCTCGATCCAGAGACTTGCTGAGTTGCAGGAGCCAGGCACCGGGAGGCGTGAGGCAGGTGACGGTGGCGGGTGGCAGGTGGCAGGTGGCGTATGGTGGCCGAAATCATGACGTCAGTCGATATCATATTCTGAACCTTATCTCTAGCACGCCCACTGCGACAGGATCTCACGATGTCTCACGGTCATGGTGTTGACAATTGCAGCCTTAGATACTGCAGGAAAGGTAGTCAATTGGATCTTGGGGAGTGCAGATCTCCGACTCAGTTTTCTCAGCAGAATCTGCAGCCAGTTTCCCGTCGATTTTGAACGTATGCATACACATTAGGTCCGGGGCTGATGTTGATGATGGTGATGATTATGATGGTGATGGTGATGATGGTGATGATGGTGATGGTGCTGGTGATGGTGATGGTGATGGTACCGAAAGCACTTAGTCAAGTAGGTTGGCTCCGTCAATGTCAAAGCATCAACAGACTTAAGCCTTCTATTGGCCAAAGCTTCCACAAACTCAGAGTTCAATTGGCCCAAAGATTCCTCTGGAAACGCTACTCCTGCCGAAGCTCGGCTCTCTCAAGCGCGGCTCTGAAGCAGGCTCTCAAGCAGGCTCGCAAGTAGGCTCTCAAGCAGGCTCTCAATCAGGCTCTCAAGCCGGCTCTCAACCAGGCTCTCAAGCGGGCTCTGAAGCGGCCACGCAAGATGCCCTCAATGAGTATGTCAGCACCAGCGAAGCCTATTGGCAGTCAAGACTGGCTGAGGTTTATCGACTGCCTGCCGTATATAGTCCCATAGTCCCATGCGCAGATGTCTATGAACCGACTATGGATGGCTATAGACTGCGCGTCGCGCAGGGGTCCACGGGAAGCTTGCTATGAGCTGCGCGTGTGCGCGTAGCGCAGTCAATAGTCGATTTACGCTTTTGCCGATGTGCCTGCTTCAGTTTTGGCAGTTGTTGTAGTCCGCTGTGATAACATCAGTGAGATCCTGGCGGGCTACAGCGAGAGACTTCAATGGGGCATCGACTAAGTGGATTAAGTAAGTTATTAAGGAATAGAGGTTAATTAATTTGTTTTGAGAAGGGGAACTAGCAGGAGCACTAGAGTGGTAAGGGTGTAACGTAAGTTACACGGAAACCGGCTAATACACATTACCCGGCCGGCTTGTGTGACCTCAACCCCGCACTGAAAATTAGAGTAAAATTCATCACCTCCATCGCTGCAACAAGTATGGCCCCAGTTA
>Ga0307514_10000143_pt1 | contig 206092 bp, 221 predicted proteins | sample 16_EM_MG_FD_203088 | JGI IMG/M metagenome (GOLD analysis project Ga0307514, IMG submission 203088) | Populus trichocarpa ectomycorrhiza microbial communities from riparian zone in the Pacific Northwest, United States - 16_EM | ecosystem: Host-associated > Plants > Roots > Unclassified... | reverse complement strand
CGAAAAACCTCGTTTTTGCGCCAAAAATGACGATAATTTCAAAGCAGCTTGCTGAGTTTTAAAGATATCAAAAATCGGAGACCACCAAAAGATGCGCCGTCTGCAGCTGCATATTTCATGTACCAAACGCTAAATTATCGGATTAATATTCGTGGACTTAATTGAGGGAACCGTTTGGCACAAACCCGGACCGAACCGGCCAGGTCCGGGTTTTCATGGAACCGCTATAATAGAAACGGTCCGAAAACGGAACCGTTGCTAACACTAGATACAATCACAACTCAAATACTTAATTGGAGCTGAAGTACTGAGTTCGCGAAAATGAGGCCCTGCTGTATGATAAACCTGGCCAAACAACCACAGGTTTATGTCTGGTCCAGGTACCAACCCCGCCAAGACAGAGCAGTTCAGTTTTTTGGACGGGTCTGAAACCAAACTAAACCATTTTTCCAGTCCAAACCATGACCCGTTGCTAACACTAGTCAATGGAGGGTCTGTGATTTTTGCTCTTGTAACTACAGTGATTGAACAGAGATTTGGTCACTGTTATGCATAACTTATGTATTGGCAGCTTTTATAGGCAAAACTGACAGCAATACAGTGACTGCCCCATTCTGAGAATGAGTGTCAACAGAGTGTCAATAATTTTTTGCTTTGCATCTTGGGTTATCTAAGTTCCAATTGATTGCAGACATCCATTGATGAGATATTGCCAGCCATTAGAGGCAAACACACCAGCAACACACTCCCTGCGGCATCCTGAACATGACAATCAACGGATTGTCAACAGTTTTTGGTCTGCCATATTTGTTAATGAAGACATCCCGTAGATCTTCGAGTATATTACAGAATTAGTGACAGCATTAATAGGGAAAAATACGATATATCATACGAAAAACACAAATTCCAAATTAATCGATATCACACACTGCAAAATATACAAAAACATATCATTGGTTGTTCAACACACGATTTTAATAAGATACTATTATCAAACTGCAAAAACAAGAGCCTTCTATAAATCTATACATGGAGCTGTTGGGCAACTCACTGACAACCCACCTGATTCAGCTGGGTTGGGATATTTCCATCGAATCTTACCCCAGTTGACGGTTCGGGATTAATTTGGCAACTGTTTGATTTGGACCCAGACACAGACCGAAAGTGACTGTCTGAAACTGTTGCTACATCAGCAAAACGTAATTATGTCACTGGGAGTGTCTGAGAGTTGTCGGACCATAATCCCATGGTGGTCAAATCCCAGAGTAGACTGGACTGATGCACTGCCCTTCAGGTGCACCTGGGAGCGCCTGGGAGCGCCGACAACAAGCCTGGATGCGCCGACAACAAGCCTGGATGCGCCGACAACAAGCCTGGATGCGCCGACAACAAGCCTGGAAGCGCCGACAACAAGCCTGGGAGCGCTGACAACAAGCCTGGGAGCACCTCGAATCACTGTAGAGCAGTCTGGCAGAAACAACATTTTCTTTTGGAACACTGCTGGTGTGCCTGGATATCATAGCTACTACTTATCGTTCAACGATTTTTAAAACTCATGTATTCAGTTTATATTCTCATCTACGTATCAATGTATCTATATAGCTACACATCTACACACAGTATATCTGGACAGGCTGCAGGAAGTGCTTGAGAGCAATTTGAGGTGCACCTGAAGATGACGATCAAGTGAACTTAGAGATACACTTCGAGGCTGTTATTGTGTGAACTTACAAATGCACTTGGAGGCCGTGATCGAGGGAGTTTGGAGATTCACTGGGAGGCAATGATCGAGTGAACTCAGTGATGCACTTGGAGGCCATGATCGAGCAAGTTTCGAGATGCACTTCGAGGCCGAAATCGTGTAACTCGGAGTTGCACTTGGAGGCCGTAATCGAGCGAGTTTGAAAATGCATTTGGAGGCCCCAATCGTGTCACCCAGAGATGAACTTCAAGGCCGTAATTGAGTGAATTTGGAGATGCACTGGGAGGCCGTGATCGATTGAACTCAGAGATGCACTTGGAGACCGAGATCATGTCACTCAGAGATGCACTTGGAGGCCTTGATCGTGCGAGTTTGGAAATGCATTTGGAGGCCACAATCATGTAACCCAGAGATGCACTTGGAGGCCGTGATCAAGCAACTTTGAAGATGCACTTGGAAGCCATAATAGAGCAAGATTGGAGGAGTACTTGGAGGCAGTCGATAGGAGGCACGCCGGGTGCTGAAACTGTATCCATCAGTTTGTTAACTCGCAATCACAGGAATGTGAGGAGGTTACTTTACGTTTGAGCTCTGACGGAGAGCTGGCTGGTGGCGATCGATCTTGTAGGGAGGCACGCCAGAAGTTGAAACTACATTCAGGGGTCAACTCGTAATCATGAGAATGAAGTGAAGACAAACAATTTTGGATGGATGCTATACTCGGTGGATACTGTACTCGGTGGATGCTGTACTCGGTGGATGCTGTACTCAGTGTTAACATCTGATCATGGCATGGAGAGATAGAGAGGGATGACTTAACTTTGTGTTCTGCAATGATGGTAGAGAAATACGGATGGGGGATTAAGATGGGAACAATGTGGAGGATAAGAGCAGATATGAGAAGTCAGGGGTATGGATTGACGGATTGGGTTCCGAAGACCTCATATCGGTGTTTCTACCCGCCAGATCGGGAGTAGTACCTGCCATATCAGGAATGGTATATTGACTCCCACACAGAATTCTCTTAAGTCCCAGTTTCTCATGATAATTTACCGCATTTCTTCTCATCTCTTCCTGTCTCTACCATCACCTAAGAACACGAAGTTAAGTCATCCCTATCTATCTCTCCATGCAATGATCATGAGTTAACACTGAGTACAGCATACACCGAGTACAGCATACACTGAGTACTGCATCATCCCAAGATTGACTGTCTCCCACTGCCAGCCAGTCTCTCATCTCTTGACGTACCTTTTTGTACTCACCTCTCAACATTCCCACGATTATGAGTTAACCAATAAATAGAGTCTCAGCTACCATCGCACCTCCCTCCTGATCTACCGCCTCCAGATCGACCACCTCCATGTACACCTCCAATCTCGATCAATCATAGCCTCCAAGTGCATCTCCCAACTCGCTCGATCACGGCCTCCAAGTGCATCTCTCAGTTACACGATGGCGGCTGCCAAATGCATCTCCAAACTCGCTCGATCACAGCCTCCAAGTGCATCTCTGAGTTCAACTTGATCTCGGCCTCCAATTGCATCTCCAAACTCGCTCGATCACAGCCTCGAAGTGCATCTCGGAGTTCAACTTGATCTCGGCCTCCCAGTGCATCTCCAAACTCGCTCAATCACAGCCTCCAAGTGCATCTCTGAGTTACACAATCACAGCCTCCAAATGTATCTCCAAACTCGCTTGATCATGGCCTCCCAGTGTATCTCTGAGTTCAACTTGATCTGAGCCTCCAAATGCATCTCCAAACTTGCTCGATCACAGCCTCCAAGTGCATCTCTCAGTTCAACCTTATCTTGGCCTCCAAGTACATCTCCACACTCGCTCTATCACGGCCTCTGAGTGCATCTCTGAGTTACATGACCTCGGCCTCCAAATGCATCTCTGAGTTACACAATCATGGCCTCCAAGTGCATCTCCAAACCCGCTCGATCATGGCCACCAAGTGCATCTCTGAGTTCAACTTGATCTCGCCCTCCAAGTGTATCTCTGAGTTACTCGATCTCGGCCTCCAAATGCATCTCCAAACTCGCTTGATTGCAGCCTCCAAGTGCATCTCTGAGTTCAACGGATCTCGGCCTCCAAGTGCATCTCTGAGTTACACAATCTCGGCTGCCAAATGCATCTCCAAACTCGCTCGATCATGGCCTCCAAGTGCATCTCTCGGTTCAACTCGATCTAGGCCACCAAGCAGTGCATCTCCAAACTTGCTCGATCGCGGCCTCCAAGTACATCTCCCAAGTTCACACGATCACGGCCTCCATGTGCATCTCTAAGTTCTCTCAATCAGCATCTCCAGGTGCTCCTGCGATTATGCTGCAGTACCATCTGCAGCCAGATTGGCTGTATGTATATATGTAGAGAGACGTAAATAGATAATACATGCCATATTATGATGTAGCAAATCTTGTGACTGTAACAAAGACGAATCTGATGCACACATGCCTTGTGGTTATTGATCCCTAAGAACGACTGCTGTGAGAATATGGCACTATGTCTCCCGCAGAGCGGCGCAAAGCGGCGCAGAAATCCCAAGCTGCTCTCAAAGTCTCCTGCAGATCCGTGCAGAGGTCTCAGCTGCTCCAAAATTTGACTTTCCTACAACTCAAATCTCATAGCATCTTGAGTATGCTCTTGCAGGGTCTTAGAGCACTTTGCTTAGCTCTAGGGGGGCTTGGGAGCATCTGGAATGACTTTGGAGCACTGGTGAGGTCTACCGGAGTGTCTGGAAAGTTTGCGTGTGGCTTCCGGACCGATTTATATTTTGCTAATGTAACACTAAGCATTTCACTTCCTCTTGTACCTATAGAGGCAGCTAATACCTCTAGTATGATTATCTGCAACCGATCACCACTCAGATTACCCAAGATGTAAGACCAAAAATGGTTGATGCTCTGTTGATACCCATTTTCAGGATGGGGTAGGGAGCATGTCTCTATTTGTTTTGGTTATAACAGCAGCCATTACATCAAAAAAGATAATGACATACCAATGTCAATATTTCCCAATTATCAGTAGGAAAACTAAATGCAACCATAAATAGAAAATCCCAAAATGTAGAACCAAGATTGGAACTGACTGGTCAAGCCAATCATAGCAAAACACATAGATCAATGGGTACAGATATGGGTTTTCCATGCCAAGAGGCAGTGGGTCGGATTTTTGATCCAGTCATAGACTGAACCAAATCATTTTTGCAGTCCAAATCCAGACTGATGGCAGGTTACCCAGACCCATTGCTGACACTAGTACCTTTACTGTATTGTCACAATATGTATTTTGAAAATTCTTATACAGTACTATGAAAACTAAAAACTCTTTATCTTCACATATAAATAAAACATTACATCGCAGATATTCTGTAATGGGGTTGTCACTTCTCACCATTACTTTTAGCTCTACAATTATTTCCTGCTGCATTTGTAATTTTAGATGTCCAGGTGTACATGGAGTTGTGGCAGTGGCAGCACTGGCAGTATGCTGATGACAATGGTTGCAACAGTATATGTTGTGATTGTATTAGTGATGGTGATGATGGTTATCATGGACCTACAGGCCACAGTGAAGGTGTGTGCCACTGTGTACCTACTCATTCCGCATATGGCACTAAATGCACAGCTGTGAGGGCTACCAAAACCCTGTCAGTGTTCTAATGTGAGCCTGACAAGCAAGACAGACCACCAGCAGTGCCATGCTTGCAGCTAACTGCAACCACTGCAAATCTATCTAGTATCAACTGTGCCAGTACTGCCATAAGTATGCGAAATCAAATCAAGGTGATTGCAAGATCAAACTCATATGCGCCTCATATGAGCCTTATACGAAACGGAGGACCGCCGCTAAAGTAGTATTTTAAGCGAGTAATTTAGTGTACCGCGGGCAGGCCGGCCGTGGTTATATTATGGCGAAAGAGCTCCATTGACGCCCCAGCCATACTGCTGACGTCACAACATACATTCCCCACTACCGCCCAAGACCCATCATTCCACAGCAAACACATCACTCACCTAAATCTAAAGATACATCTCGCCATGGGTTCTTACACTACAAACACGTCGGCCTACAAGCTGAATCACACCATGTCAGTGTCCGCTCTAGGTCCGATGAGTTACTCGCACTGACTTGGGTACTACAAAGGCTGCGGGTGGCAGATCCTGTGCGGAGCGGTACGTAAATAGCACCCGTTAATGCAGTACACAGCTCACATAGGCGGTGAATAGTCAAATTTTATGGGGACAATTTCGGAATGAAAGTCATCAACCGGTGCGGAATTCTTTAATTGACCCAAATTCTTATTGGGACAACAAGACTAACGCCCTACCAGCCTCGATTTCGAAGAAGCCAAGTTCTCTCTTTACTTTCTTGCCTTTGATTCGCCCAAGTCTGAGAGCGCTGAAAAGCACTGGACTGACCGAGAATCCGTTTTGGAGCTTACCCACAACTGTTACCGCCTTGCTCCTCCCTACAACAACGTCTAGCTAAATCGCCCCCCCAGATGGTACCGAAAATGACCCGGGTTTCAAGGTTGCAAATGGCAATTCAGAACCGGGAAGAGATCAGTAGCCTTCTTACGCCTCTAACCTTAACCGAAAGTGCTAATGTTTCTTGAGCTGCACGTTTTGGCCATATGTAAGTTTGCTTTCTCCCATACATCCTCCGCAGTCCTGAATCTGAATTCTTCACTAGTGCCCTCTCCGTTGACAACATTGAAGCCGCCTGTGCGCGTCTCGAAGCAAATTCTGTCAAATTCCAAAAGAAACTTGCAGACGGTACGATGAAGCACATTGCGTTCGCTTTAGATCCAGATAAGGCATTACTCACTCTTTCTGCTGTTTTTCAGTTTCTCTTCCTCGATTGGCTGACCTGGCGGTAGTACTGGGTGGAAATCATTGGACAAGCTGGCTCCAGCTCTGAAGTCACAACGACTGATCTTGAAACTTACCGCTTCAACCACACGATGATTCGAGTCAAAGATCCTGAAAAAAGCTTGAATTTCTATCGCAGCGTGTTGGGGATGAGTTTGCTTCGCACAGTCGAGAAACCCGAGGGAAAATTCAATCTTTACTTTTTAGGGTATCGACATAGCACGGGAGATGTGCTACAGGAACAGCTTGCTGCCAGGGAAGGAGTAAGTCTAACTTTGTCCCACTTGAATACCCAAGTAGGTAATAGTTAATTTTATGGTATAGTTAGTGGAATTAACTTGGAATTGTTTGGTGACCCATTGATTCTCTTTTTTACACTCCCCTAACATGAATAGACGGTACCGAAAAGGATCCCAACTTTGCTTACCATAATGGCAACAATGATCCCCAAGGTTTTGGTCATCTCTGCGTTTCTGTTGACCATCTGCACGATGCCTGTGCTCGTTTCGAGGACCTTGGTGTAGACTGGAAGAAGCGCCTCACGGATGGACGTATGAAAACTGTCGCTTTTATTCAAGATCCAGACAAATATTGGATTGAGTGAGATCAATCATAGTCACTGCGCTGAAGACACTAGAGACCGCTAACGTTTGTTCAGAATCATCCAAAACGAAAGCTTGAAGAGAAGTGTAGGCTGGTAAACGTAGCTATGGTGTGGATGTTTAAGGTCAGCGCGTTGCAAATGTTTTGTCAACCGCAGATCAATACTGGTGAAGTTATGGAATATTTCGTGTCACAATAGCCCACGCTCACGTACGCCATAATCATGATCAATACTTCGTATTATCAAGAAGGTACTGCTAAACTAGCTTTGCCTACTTTACTAATGGCCAGCCAGCACACTTCAGGCCACGAACCTACGAACTTCGTTATTTCTCTACCTAAATTCCGCCATTGCTATGCCCTTCAAAGTGTTCATTTGATACCATACCCAATTCAATGTGAGCGAAGTGGAACTAGTTGGTGCACACTATCAGGAGCTGTAGTTTACGCCTGACGTATTACACTAGGAATACCAAGCCTAGTGCTCTTTCCTCGTTTGAATCAGCAAACCAATAGCAAGAGCAACCTGGGCGGAGATCACATTTATAACTAATCACTCATGAGTACATTCAGTACCGTGTAATTATTGGTAGAGTAAGTAGGTTTCGATGCAGTTTGACTCAGCGACGTAGCTCGCTGTGGTGAAATTGGGCCAGTCCTTTCTAGTCTTTCTATGACGTCAAATGCGACATCCAGACTTTTTTGCATATATGGATCGCCTCCACTGTACGGCTTATGGGCTTCAGCTGGGCTGATGGGGATCATGATCTCATGACGATGGTCATTCCGGACTCAACTGGAGAAGCCAGCTGGGTGCGCATGCATGCGTACAAGGCATACTCTGAATGCCGTATACAAGAGCATACAAGCTCCCACGTAGATAGACTATCAAGAAAACTACGGTTCTCTCTCTCATTATTGTAACAGACTTCATTGAGCTGGTAGCCGAGTGACCTTCAGTGAAGACCATCCCTCGACAATCTGTGACCGATTCGAGTGATCACCACATTTACAGCAGCAACGCGCAAAGTCCTGACGCCAATATGAATCCCGCTTCGACCAATAACATAAAACTATCATGTTTGATGTTTGAATCCAATTCCTTCATTCCTATCCGAAAGAGAAATCGTTCCACGAAGACATATGCACCACCTCGGAATATATAAATATCTACTTGCTACACGCTCAACTGGCTAACCTCCTCACTCAACACATCCATCCACGTCTCCAGCGCCTGCTTCACTTCTGTATTGACGAACTTGACTACTTGTTCGGGAGCACGTCCCACGAACGTAGCCGGATCCATCAGAGTATCAATCTCGGCCCAGACCGGCTGAAAGAACTTGTCGTTCTTGATCCTCTCAATAAGATCGTTATCCTTGCCCTGTAACTTGACAACTGCAGAAGCCTCGTGGCTGAGGACACGAATCTTTTCGTGGGCGTCTTGTCTGTTCCCACCAAGGGCAACGAGTCGCATAATGAAGTTCTCGGTAGCCATGAATGGGAGCTCCTCCTTGATGCGACGGCCAATTACCGCAGGGTAGACAACGAGGCCGGAGACAACGTTATCGAGAATACGAAGGAGAATATCGCCAGTGAGAAAAGAGGAAGGGATATCGATGCGACGAATCGCAGAGTCGTCAAGAGTTCGTTCGAACCACTGCGCAGCGTAGGTGTCGAGGGCGTCTTTGTTAAGGTTTGCAAGGTGGCGGCCAAGAGAGCACATACGCTCACTGCGCATAGGGTTGCGTTTGTACGCCATTGCGGAGGATCCAATCTGGTCCTTCTCAAAGGGCTCTTCTATCTCCTTCGTCGCAGCAAGATGGCGGATATCGCTGCCAATCCTCTGGCATGTGGCTCCGAACGAGGAGAGGGCGCTGATGACATCGGCGTCAATTTTGCGAGAGTAAGTCTGCGAGGTAATGGGGTATGCGTATTTGAAGCCAGCAAATTCGGTGACAAGGCGGTCGAGTTCTTCAACCTTATCATGGTCACCACCGAAAATAGCAAGGAAAGAAGCTTGGGTCCCGGTTGTTCCCTTCACGCCGCGGAATCCTAGGTCATCGCGAGCACGGGTGAGATTGCGGAGATCAAAGAGAAGATCTTGAATCCAAAGACAAGCTCGTTTTCCAACAGTGGTGAGTTGTGCCGCCTGGTAATGTGTGTATCCCAGTGTCGCCAAATTCTTGTACTTAAGCGCAAACTTGCTCAGTTTATGGATTACATTAGCGAGCTTGGGCAACAGCAGATTCAGTCCCTTCTGCAGAAAAATGAGGTCGGCATTATCGGTGCAATAACACGAGGTTGCTCCCCAATGGATAATCCCCGCGGCAGCAGGTGCGTTCTGCCCAAACGCGTGGACATGCGCCATGACATCATGTCTCCTCTTCTTCTCTTCATCTGCGGCAACAGCAAAGTCTTCTTCGGTGAGGACGAGGTGCGCTTCCATCTGCGAGATTGCTTCGTCGGATATCGGAAGACCGAGCTGTTTCTCAGCTTGTGCAAGCCACAACCAGAGCTGACGCCAGGTGCTGAAGCGCGTGGCGGGGGAAAAGAGTTCTGCCATCTCCTTGGAGGCATATCGGGAAGAAAGCGGAGTCTGATAGATAGAGTTTGTAGCCATAGCGTGAGCGGGTATAATCTGATTGATGACTGTCAGAAGTGTGGAGGATAGTTATGAGATTATTCGAGGAAAGGCGATTACGAAGTATGAGCGATGAACACTGTGGGGTCCTACTGGATAATCTCGGGGAGAGCAGAAATACGGTTATGCCCAAATTTTCAGTTGACGAGTGAATTGTAGTGAAATTTAAAGTGAGATGTTGCGGCTCTGTCTGTCATACCCCGCCATGGAGCCCCACCACAGTAAGATTGCCATCATGAATTGGCACTCGAAACCCGCTTGTTATCAAATGTTGAAATACTGATTGCTAGAAGCGTTGTATTCTCAAGTACAGGTACATTCGTGATCTTATATACGGCATTCAGAGTATGCCCTGTACGCATGCATGCGCACTCAGCTGGCATCTCCAGCTGAGTCTGGAACGACCATCATCTTAGGGAGATTATGCATCAGCCCAGCTGAAGCCGTACGCCGTACGTCAGGGAGGCGGTCCATATATGCAACATCAAAGAAAGAGTCCACGAATGTATTTGTCTATAAACCAATTGTCTATGATTTATCTCGGTATCAAGTATAGAAAGATGACAGTCGCCCAAGTGCACCAAATAGACAACCACTTAATGTCCCCCCTTCTCTTTACTACCCGCCTCTCTTTCTCTCATATACATCTTAAAAGCCTCCAACTCTTCCTTCCCGATAGGGTACGTATGTTCCTTCTTCGGATACTGACCCTCCCTGACCTCCCTCATATACTCCTCAACCCCACTCTTGGCCATCTTGAACATCTCCCCATAATGTTTTACAAACTTGGGCATAAACCTCCCATCAGGGTAATAACCCAGCATATCAACCTGCACCAACACTTGTCCACTCGTTCCGCCTCCTGCACCGATACCAATAGTTGGAATTGACAACTCGGCCGTTACCATTTCCGCAACCTCGGCAGGAACTGCTTCGAGCACGACTCCAAAGCAGCCGGCAACTTGGACCGCAAGAGCATTTGAAAGAAGTTTCTGCGCCGAAGAGAGGGTTTTACCTTGAACACGGAAGCCGCCAAGCGAGGATGCACGCTGTGGTGTGAGTCCAATGTGGCCGAGGACCGGGATACCAAGAGATGTCAGACGAGAGATGGTGGGTGCGAGTTCTGCACCGCCTTCCAGTTTAACGGCCTATGACGTTAGTTAGGTAAAAAAGGATGCGATATACATACCTGAACGCGGCCCTTTTGTATCAGACGAATCGAAGATTTGATGGCTTGTTCGGGAGAGATCTCGTATGACCCCATGGGGAGGTCACCGACGAGGAAAGCAGATTTGACTGCACGAGACACAGCGCGACAGTGGTGAAGCATGGCCTATAAGTGGCATATTAACATTCGATTTGTTGCGATAGACTGAGCGGTAGCTCCAGAAGTTAGAGAGACAGTGAATTACATCCAATGTCAGTTGGTTCGTATCCTACAGTCACTCCCTCCGTCAGCAAATGTGAACCTCTTTCCCCGCTGTCCTCAGTGTAATGAACTCACTTCCATTCCCAATGCAACCATAGCCAGCGAATCACCAACAAGTACCATGTCGACACCCGCTAGGTCTGCTGCCAGCCCTGATGGAAAATCATGTGCTGTTACCATTGCGATCGGCGTGTGCGACGCATAGAGGCTACGCAGAGTATTTATGGTAACCTTCTTGCGGGGAGGGATGGCAGAGGGCGATATTGGTGAGTGGGACGACGATCGGCATTGTAAGTACTGAAACTGGAAGCGACGTGGGGATTCCGAAATTGCAGGTATGTGACATTGATGGTGATGTGGTTGGAAGGATCTCGTTCCTGTCAGTGCAGTGGAGTATAGCAGGTGTCGCATGCGCAGACGCAGGGTAGAAGCTGAAGATCGGAACATTCTCTTTTTGCTTTTTGCTCTTCAGGATTCTTTTTGCACGTGTCTGATTCTTTTCGGAGAAGTATCGTTATCGCCTCAGAGATTAAGAATAAATGAAAGATTTAAGGGTGCTTAAGGCGAGTTAGTACTTCTTGCGCTTCAGATCCTCGATTTCTTTTTTTTTCTTTTTGAATTGCGAACCGAACATCACCGATGAATGTGTCATACATAAGTACACATGCATCCAGGTTCCTCGGCAACATCTTACCCCTAGCCCTACCTAGGTTCATAAATACTTACTGGTACATTGATTGGGTGATAGCTTATAACCGACACGATCAAGATGGAGACGATGAGAATTAATCCAAACCCCAGAATAGGTGCAACAGACCAAAATGATAGAAGTGGAAGCCAACTCTCGAAGCAGGATGAAGAGTGAGATTCAGAGTCCTTATGGAGAGACAGGTAAGAAGTACATAAGAAATGGAGTGAGTAGACTGGTAGCACCACTACCGTACCTAAACTTTTGCCATTCGCCATGGGTTAGATAGAATTATCTGTCATACTATGTATTATCACTCGAAGAGTCACGTGTTTACTGCCCATCGAATAGTAGCACAACCCCGACACTCCTCCCCCTCACCCGCCTCCTCACCGACCCACCTCCCTCACAGCTGCTGCAACACCTTTCTCTCTCTTCACCACTTCCACCACATTCTTCTATCATCATCGATTATTCCGCCTGGCCTTCGAAAGCTGATCAGACCGCATTACCCAAGCTCAAGGAAGCTCTAATCCACTGCCGCGCCAAACATCGCTCTCCTAAGTCACGTCAACCATGAGTTCGCCGAGAAGAAGGATCGAGACAGATGTAAGCTCTACTCTTTTCTTACACAACCCATCATTGTTAGTACTAGCGGTGACTGATAGATGACTTATGGCGACGCGATAGGTCATGAGGTAATGAATGCTTCTAGTTCTCGATCAAAATCACAATCGATATGGGCTGCTAACTTTCTAACCTTCTGTTCGCGACAACTTTAGGCTGTAGGTTCCTTCTGTCGATATCTTCTCATTGAAGGCATTTGACCGGCGTTGTTCAGGTTAATGAGCGACTATGAAGTTACTCTGGTGAATGATAATAGTTGGTAGCCCTCGTATCAATTGCCTTGTGGGTTGATATTCAGCCTAGATACTTGTACTGACATACTTTCTCGCCAGTGTACGACCTTTATTATCACCCTGCACAATCTACGTGCTGATTTGCTACCTAGGTCGGAGTTCTACGTCCGCTTCAAGGGCCCGGATGAGAGTACGCGCTCCACTCCCAGTTACTTGACTCGAATACTATTAATACCATTCATCAGCGCCATTTGCCGGTGGTACCTGGAAAGTTCACGTCGAGCTCCCAGACCAGTATCCCTATAAATCTCCTTCAATAGGCTTTGTCAATCGCATCTTCCACCCCAATATTGACGAGCTGTCAGTTTCTCTTACCTCCTTACCCAGCATAGACTAATTACCCTCGAATAGAAGTGGCTCTGTGTGTCTCGACGTCATCAACCAGACATGGTCACCCATGTTCGACATGATCAACATTTTTGAAGTATTTCTTCCACAGCTCTTACGGTACCCCAATCCCACCGATCCACTTAACGGCGAGGCGGCAGCACTGTTGATGCGAGAGCCGAAGCAGTACGAGGCGAAGGTTAAGGGTAAGTATTCTGTCCTACCAACTTACTCCCAGTTTACCTTATAAGCTGACAGGAATTAGAATATGTCCAAAAGTATGCAACGAAAGACGCAGTCGAGGACGGAGAAGACGACTCCAATGACGAGGATGAAATGAGTTCTGCTGGTAGCTATGATGACGATGATGATGATGATCAGCCGGCTGGGCAAATGGAGGTGTAATACGACTCCGCACAATCAGCTACCGTGTTTTCTTCTAACTTCGGTGTTTTCCTCTTTCTTCCTTTGTTTCTCCTAATTATGAAGCGGTTAGATGTGAGTCCGCCGGTGATTGCGATCCGGAAACCTGAGTGTTTCATATATGATTGTGGAAGATGTGTATTCGGTTTGGATTGGAATGAATGGCGGAGGCTCGGTCATATTGACACGACAGTGTCCGATAATATCCCCGCTCACCCTGCCCTGCCTTTTCTACTTCCAATTTTATTATCCGTCAGAAACAAGGAAAATCCCTACTGTATAACACGAGGACGCGAAAAAAAGTCATGAAATTTTACCCGGCCGAGATAACTGGCGAGTTTATGAGCAACACGCCCGAAGGAGCCGGAGGCGAATTCGGGCCAACATTAACAGAGAACCAGTAGAAGTATGGAAACTTATTTTTCGGGTGGTAGCGTGTGGTTTCCACATGTGTGTTCACTTGTGAGATATATTTGGTGGAGTCAACAAAGTTAGGCGAAGTACAAGTAGGCACGCCAACGTTCTTGATGTACTTGGTCCCTAGAAGCTACTCACACAATGCCAAATCTCATCAGTATGCCAGGTATCCTGACGGATAATCGCAGATCCAACAAATGTGCCAGAAGTGGAAATGTTGGGTAAGAAGCATTGTCAGAACTTGACAACATCCTGGTGATATAGGCTTCAACAAGCTGAATACACAAGCAGAAATCAATAGGCAAAAGTGCAAGACATTCGGAAGAAACACCCAAAATCGATAGTATATGTATAGTAAAAATCCTGATGGGTACCCAAGATGACAATGCGCATTTTGTTCAGCGAGTGCTCAGGAAGCTTCACTAATGTCCCGAAAAATCCATGAGAACTCCGTCGGCCCTGGGCAACGCCACACGGACCAAATACAAAGCCCAAGCGAGAGCACAGGAATCAGTTGCCATCAACACCACGCATTGAATGCTTAATCGGCTCACTAACACCTCGGGGATTGAAGAACTTCGTAGTCTGCATCATTGTCCACATCACCATCATCTGATCTCAGTCATCTGATCTCAACTATGTCCTATCCATACACTACCAACTTAACATATCTCACTCTTCACCATCCATTAACCATCTTAAAACACACAGATCAGCCATTAGCACTGCAGGCGGCGGCCGCAGTGGGGAAGGGTAGATAAGATCACGTGGTGCGCGTAGTGTACATAGTGTAGTAAGGAAAGTGCAATACTACAATTGAGGGTAGGAAATTATCGTTAGCAAGGCACCAATAGATAAACCCGTACAATTCGAAGTTTGAAGGCCACCTAGCCCCCGACCAAGACCCGACAACGCAGACAAGCTCACGAACCATGAGTAAGAACGATAATAATTCACAACTCTTGCTCAAAATCCTACGAATTCTCACCTGTTCTTGAATATCATTCTTTATCTTTTCAACGCCCGGAACTACCTAGTTAGTGTTGGGGCAGGAATTAATTTCGTTAGCTTTCACAATTTCTCACTCGCATTACCATATTCTCCCATATGCAGATGCTCTTAATGCTGTATGATAGAGAAGTCAGATGCCATTATGGGACATTCAAGGCCTGTATTTATGCCACACTGGGATATCCTTTCGAATTCGAAGCAGGTGCAATGAAACCTTGGATGTTAAGCTTCCCGGCCGGGAAATCACCTGCGAATTCGTTCATACCTGAAACTCCCTCATTAACGGTTACTCCATCTTCATCCTAGAGTATGTAGCAACAACGGTAACCCTAGATACTATAAAAATATGCAGTGTTCCTAATCTATGTGGGCTGTACCGCAGCCCGCAGTTACAAAGTGGTACTCACTGAGAGAAGGATGGTAGAGGGCCACTCATTGGTAAAATCAACTGGATAGAAGATGTCTCTGCATCAGTACTGACTGATGGATAGTGTTGCGGTTCTTATGGGACAGAAATGGTTTGAGAAACTCAAGCAATGGTTACATCTATCTCCCCTATAAATCTTCGTACTCTGTCGCTGGTTTAATTAAACTAGAACCGTTACGCCCGTATATACAAGAGCGTTTTTGCACTTCGTCACCCACAATTCCCACTGACGAGACGGGGCACCTTTTACAAGTCGACCCTTACACACGATGCCTCCCATACCAACTCCTAAGGGCACAAAATTTATGCTCTTTGTGCGCATGCGCAAGAATTCTCCTCATGTATCAATAGTTTTCTCAACCTCAATCAACCATGTTTAGCACTCCAGTGTGGAAGTAACTTTTCTAACTTATTAGATTCTTCGAGATCATTTAGAGGACGACCCAGACAAAGTTCTTGCAAATTTGGCGAACGATGTCGATAGCATTCAGTTCTTGGAATGGCTGCTCGGTCGGACAGCGGAAGAAGCGACGGATGGCAAATGTTTGGTCTCTTGCCGAAAGCTCAGCCAGATGGCGGAAACTTCAAGCTCAGGTAGTGGCACTGCGACAATTCAGTTGGTCAGCGGAAGCTCAGACGAAAACCTAGTAGAACACTGGCAGAAGCCCGACAGAAGCTTAGGCAGATAGCAGAAGATTAGTCGGAAGCCCAGATAATGCTTTTTTGGTTATCAGAAGCTCACTCAGCCCAGATGCCGTATGCATCTTTCCATGGCGGAAGCTCGGTCGCACTTTGCAAGCTCTTTCGGACGAGAAACCCTTTTTTAGCGGCGGATGCTTTGTCGAAATCACGGTAGATACTGATCGAAAGCTCAGCTGGACAGTGTAAATTTCGTTAAATAGCTAGGCTTGTTCAGATACCACAACTACGTACTTGACTATATCAATTGCACACGATGGTTATGGAGCGCAGACATGTGAGTAACAGCAAAATACCTGTGGAGTTGCAATAGTTTGTCCAAAGGAACTGCGCTGAATGCTATGTCTGGCACAGGATACTTGATAGCATGCTCCAAGTGCACTCGACAAACACCAGAGAAGACAATATAAGACCAGAAACAAGGTATAAAAACAACCTTCGGGAAATAAATACAGAGCGAAAGATGACCCACATTGCTTAAACCCTAACCCTATCAACCACTCTCACTTATTCTAAGCCAGGATTGGAAAGTTCCGTCATCCTGGAATCCGGGTTCACGAAACCGGAGAACCATCCTTTGTGGGCGTCACGCCGGAAACCATATCGAGTTCCAAAACCAGGTTTTTAAGCTCTTGCTTACTCTTAACTTGTATCAATAAAGGGTTGAGATTCGTTTGCTTTGCATAAGCCGGAATCAGAATGCCACAATGTGCTGCGCGTGAGAAAGCTGCAGTGCCCAGCTCGTCGAGAAGCGTAGCCAACGCCTTGTGATCAAGAGTTCAGCAAATTATTGAAATTAGCCATAGCATCCTTAAATGCCTCAGCGAATGGCTCTGGTCTGGATCAGCCTTCGCTGTGTGCCGTTTGAGTGCGAGACGAGACTCAAGAACGTCTGGGACACATCGTCTCTTTGGCAAACAAATCTCTTCTAGAGATCTATCACTCTTATCTCTTATCTCCTATCACTAAATATTACTCATAGAGTATTGTAGCCTTATGTCTGAAGTCTGGATGATTGGAATAATCTTTCCATACACATATTGAGAATTCTAAGTCGCCTTGTAAGAGCCAACCATTCCATTTAGTACCTAAAGAGAACATCCATAGGGTGCAGCATTCCAGTGAAGGTTCATTAAATCGCCCTGAGCGAGCGGAGAGATGAGAGTATCCACGGCGCCCAGTCATGCTACTGCAAAAGATAGACCAGAGTCGATTGCCAGATCTATTGTTCAATTCGGAGTTCTAACTGGTAGGTTTGGTATATTTGTGAGGGCAACGAACCCACGTATGAATACCAAACATTTCATTTCTATCTTGATTGGTCACACTTTTGACCCGGTGAACCACGCCAACCACTTGGGACTGCCAGTCACTTCCTCCGAGAGGGGACGTTTCAAGTTGTGAAAGTACATCAATCCGCTCTGTCGTCAACTCATATAGTCTTTCTTCCAATTCAGGTCATCTATATATCACCGCCCTCGAGGTTTCCCGCCTCCATATTTTAGCGCCTAAATTATCTTTCCGTCCGTACCTGGTTATTAACTATTTATTCACATTAAAAAGTTTCACTACTTCAATTGAGTTTGAGGAAGGACGGAGTTCCTCATCAGTAAATGTGAGATGGTGGGTCAGGAACTTAACACATCGATCATTTTATTCCAGCTGCCACAGTTTTGAGATCGGCTGGATTTCCGTCAGTGACTGTCGCTCGATAATAGTTTTTTAGTTTAGTACTTTGCTTAAATTCCATTCACTCGCTAGCTTTGAAACTCAGCCCATAGCCAGTGTATAGAGCGGTAAACCTATAGCTACTCTAGATTATTCAGAAGGAACGGCGAATGTACCGATCCTACATTTTACACAGCGGGGTACATACAGATGAATCCAAAACAAAGGGTGGTAAGAAGATCACTGGAAGTAATCATGGCTGTCCGGTTACTACCTGGCTCATTTCCCTCCAGAGCTGTAATTATACTACCTAATCAACGCCCGTCCCGGCAGAAGTTCTCCCGTAAAACGTGGACTATATTGGACAACCAAGCCTGTGTAAACTGGGGGCGATCTTCGTGCTAGAGTAGGCAATTAGAATAATGTAAGAATTGATCTAATGATCTTCACTGTCTAGATTATAGGATCTCGAGGGCGTTTCTATTCTGGCACTTCCTTAGGACTATAGACCCGTCTTTCCTTTAACATTATAATGAAATTAATTTCACACTTTAAATATTACCAATTTATTTAATATTATGAGTCTTTTTTTACACTATACCAGTATTCATTCGATCGCTAATGAACTTAGTATTACCGACCCTAAGTGTCTAAGTACAGACCGTCAGACCAACTATGACCAGCCTCGGTCAAAAATTCAACGACCGCCCTTGGCACAACTAATATCTGGCCGAAATTTTCGATATCTGCAGACCTAACTCCCTAACTTCTCGAGGAAGCCCTTAGTGAAGGCCGGGACGAGCCTCAATAGTAACAGCCTGCCCGGCCTGTAGATATCTAGCGGTAGGCCTGCATACCTTTATGGCCTGCAAAACCCTACCGTGGCCTGCAAAATCCTGCAGAGGCCTAACTACAAAGCCTACATGAACCTTCGATATCTGCCGACCTGGGAGGTTTCACGACGCGACGTCCTCTCCACCGAGTCGTATACCGAGATGGATTTGGCTGAAGTCGGTGAGGAGGGGGCTTGTTTAAGGTTCTGGTGGGGGGAAATCCGGGTGTTTTAATTGTTGTGTAGTCGTGTTGGAAGGTAGGGAGGCAAGCCTTCTATGGTTGTCGGCTTCATGTCTAGCTTGAGGCTCTGCGGCCAGTGGAATTGACCTGCTCGTTTCATCTTTGGAGATGTCAGCCGCCCACAGCTTGGGACGAATCGGAAGCACCGGCAGTCAATACATCCAGGTCAACAACGAGGCAACATCACATGACTCCGTGAATACAAGCAAACCTACTCTTATGTTATTCATCTCGAGGCGAAATAGCTGCCGTCGTCAGTGCAAAGTATTTGAACAGATCCTGCGGTGGAGCATTTAGAATACTTATGTACTTAAGTACTTCGTATTCTCCTGTCCGTGGTCCATTTTCCACTTGGTTATAAGCTTAAATTGGGAAACCTACGCGTTTCTCAAATGGTGGGGTGCGATCTAAGACAAAGAGATGGAAAATACGAGGTTCTTTGCTGGTCAAAGCTCCCATACAAATCCTTTATTTCAACCAATGGCACCAACTCCTTAAAGTTGGATTCGTTTCAAGCAGCTTAGTTTTCGTTCCAAATCCTTTTAGGCCCATACCCAAATATTGCCACTATACCCCCATTCAGCTAGCGGATACCTTGATTTCGAGAGTATTGCTTTGTTGTGTACGTGACACGGGCGGTTCAGTGTTCTGGAAACCTTCCCGTTGCAGTGAAGAATGAGAGAGGAAAGAGGTAGATGGTTACACATGCTTTCTGTGGTGAAGGCCTGAATTCGAGTGACCGGGACCAGCTGAATAAAAACCACTTTTGGATGAGAGTAGTCATCTCGTACAGATTGCTCAAAGTACCGAAGTTTTGATTACATACTTGGTATTAGTAGAGCTCTGCTAGGGACTGGTTAACTCTAGTGCGTATCGTACTGGACACGAGGTTGGCTCGTGGCAGCAAGGGGTTGATCGGTTAGAAGCTCAGCATACCAAGGTGCATATGCGCCTACCCTAACTCCACTCTTCAAGTTACATAGAGTATATGATATGAATGGGCTGTCAGGAGATTTCTTTCATCAACCTCTTCAGAGAGGGTACTTTGTGAACGAGAAGAAATATGTCTTATGAATGCTTAAGAGGTATGAACAGTTTCGTCTTACTTACTAAGTCCTGTGGGTACCTACTTAAGTACCTAGGTAGGTAGAGTGCGGGCAAGACTGGATGCCTGCGTCGGAGTGGGAAACGCAGGACAAACACAACGCCGGAATGGGTCCACTGCCAGCGCTGAACAAATGTACGCTTTTCATATCGGAAAACCATTGTCGCTTTAGGCTTTCTTGCTAGTTTGTTATAAATTATATCTTCAGATATAAAGTACTCTACATACTTCTTAATAAATTGGATATAATGGCGGTAATAATATTTTACTGCTGCCTTTTGTTCTACCAGTCGTACAAGCTCCCTTCTCTCCTCTCTCCACCAACACCAACAGCGACTAAAAGCTCCCTCCTTTCGACCACCACGAACACATATTTCTCAAACGAACGCCGAGAATCAAATAATACCGTTCTTGTCACCACCAGTCCCAGTGGTTTCCACGTCGCTCGGCTTCCTCGCTCTGCCGTTCACTCATCCCCCGTTTTTGAGCCTCTAGGGCCAGTCGTTCCTCAAATACTCGGTTGCAGCCTTTTGCATCCAACAATCGTTCAACCAGGACCAAGTCTGGGTCATTCCTTCATTCTGGCTCCGTCAATCTCTATTTTTACCCAAACTTCAATATGGGGAACTCCAACGGAAAGCCTGTAGTTTTTACTGATGAAGGTTCGCTTGTCCTCCTTTCTGTGCCTCGTTTTTAAGTTTCAGCCCCCCCCAAGACTCGCGAACGACGGTTCTGTCTTTTGCGAATCTTTGCTGACCTCGCCATTTCTAGTCAACCTTAATCACTTTCGATTGCTGAGAGTCGTCGGAAAAGGCGCCTTCGGCAAAGTTCGGATCGTCGAAAGAAAGGATACCGGTTTAACGTTCGCACTGAAATACATCAGAAAGGATGAGGGTAGGTCGTGGAACAGCATTCCAGTTAAAGGAGAAACATTGTGGGCTCGACTATTACTGAGCAATTGTGCAGTCGTTCGATCGGAAAGTGTCCGGAACATCATTCGGGAACGTCGCATGTTGGAACAGCTCAATCACCCATTTCTGTGTAATCTCCGATACAGCTTCCAGGATATTGAGTATCTGTATGTTTTATAAGCGTGTAGAGTTGAATAGAAGAGGCTTTGCTCGTTTGCTAACTGCATTGCAGATACTTAGTCGTTGACTTGATGAACGGTGGGGACTTACGGTTCCATATCTCGCGGAAAACTTTCACCGAAGACGCTATCAGGTTTTGGATGTCCGAACTAGCGTGCGCGCTGGTGTATATACATGAACGAGGAATTGTGCATCGAGACGTCAAGCCAGATAATATCCTCCTTGACAGCGAGGGCCATGTTCATCTTGCCGACTTTGTATGCCCCCAGCGATGCCGGCGACGCCTTGGTTTTTATTTTGAGGCTGACTGCTTGGTATAGAACGTAGCTTCAGAACTTCACTCTGATCGGCCGTTGACAAGCAAATCAGGCACACTTGCGTATCTGGCTCCCGAAGTTTATGCCGGAGGGGGATATGGTACCATGGTTGACTGGTGGTCCCTTGGAGTTGTATTTTACGAGTGTATATATGGAAAGGTGAAGATGCCTGCCTATACAATGTTGGTATTTGCTGACCTTGCCAATAGCGACCGTTCGTCTCTGACACCCATGCATCCTTAGGAAAGGAGATCATGAAAGCTAGTCCAAGGTGGCCAGTTACAAACCCACCAGTATCAACGAGGTGTATGGATGCGATACGGAAGTTACTAACGCCAGATACAAGCAAAAGGTTGGGAGCGGCCGGGTTCAGAACATTCACGGAACACCCCTTCTTCACCGAGATCGATTTCGAGGCACTTGAGAGGAAAGAAATTCCTCCAGTCTTTGTACCATCGAGTGAGAAGACAAATTTCGATGCTACTTATGATCTAGAGGAACTCTTATTGGAAGAAGCGCCTCTTGAGGCCCGAGCGCGAAGACAGAAGCCCAGAGAGCGGCTAAAGGATGACGCAACAGCTCAAGAAATTCGAGAGGAAGAACTACATAAGATGATCGAGACACTTTTCGAGCCATTTGATTATACCACTGTTGCGTACGACAAGTTGATTTCTGGGTGTAAACTTTTGAACAGTTTGCTAACTCGTATTCAGCTATGCTGGAACTACCGATCCTGTCATGACATCCGTAGCACCACCGCCAGATTTTGTCAGATTACCATTAAATCCCCCACGACCTGGGACGCTAGACCACGCAAGTGCAATTTCGATCAATGTTACCCAAAAGTCTGGAAAGTCCATCAGTTCCCCTCAGTCTGGGTCCCCACCGATCGAATTAGGCCACGAAGCACTTCACGTCGATGGCAGGATACCACGACTTGCACACACCAACAGCGCTGGATATCCAATTCAGCCTGCTGCAAAAGGAGGTGCCGGGATGAGAAATGAATCTGTGGGTGGAGGGGTACAAATGGTTTTGGATGAAGCAGGGTCGTGGACTTCCTTGGCTGACAAGTCGTCCACCATACCATCAAAGATCAAACCTTCGGGAATGCTAGGATTTATGAAGCGGAAAGGGAGGGCATCCAGTCCCAAACCACAGGAACGTGGGGTACTAGGCCGAGAAGGTGCGCGTGTTATAATCGCGTAAAAGTGAACGCAGGCAACAATACTGGAGAGGGACATCACTATTATGAAATCTCGTTTTTTGTTTGGTCATTTAAGTGCTCAACGATGGATTTCCCTATTTAATATTGCGGTTCTTTTCATTTAGCGGGAGGGTTGAAATATTCCGGTGTCGCAACACAATATTTGATATGAATCAGGACGAGGTGGCATGAAGTGAGGGCAGATGCCCTGGCGGTGGTTATTCTATATCTAGACGGGGCACGGAGTTTATTGTTTTTGTTTTCCTCGAGTATTTTTGCGTCACGCAGCAGGACAATTTGTCGTTGCGCACGCATTCTCCAAATCAGACGCCGCGGGGTGTTGATCTCTTCTTTTCCTTCCATCAAGCAGCTAACTGTCATATTTTGTCTTCATGGGGTGTTTGTGTATTTGCATCTATGGAACGAACTCACGCTACTAAGCACTTAAGTACTTAGAGGTAAGTAGAGAAAAATTGATGACAGATGAGATCTCTTCGAGCGTTTTATTGGTTTATGGGCTCCAAATAACAGATCGAGTCAGCGAAAAGGTAAATGATCGTGGCTGTGGACGAGTGATATTTAGCGCAAGCTAGAAGGGAAGTTTTCTCCAGGGACCTGGTGCGCTGACCGTGACACTTTGCTAGCGAGGCAGATTGAGGCAGATGTCAAAACTTGAGACAGCCAGCCGCAGATGTATACGTCTATGCTGCGGAGTCATGGCAAGTCGAGTAATCTTTGCGAGATGCAGTCTCCACAAGTCAACCCTACGCGTAGACTACTTTCCAGCTAGTTACGCTTCAAAACTCGCTTTGGTGGGTGAGGTTCGCTCTATTACGGTGAGTTGCTTTGAATAGCGAAGAGTACATGGACGGAGAAGGAGCGGAAAAGGAGAAGGAATAAATTGGGTTGATAATATAGAAGGGAGTGTGGCACCAAGGAGAGGATATATCTATCGTTTTTGACACAGGTCACTGGTTAAATGACGAGACGAAGGCCTGAAACATTTGAAGTTTTCGGGGAATGCAAGGGTTTTGTTATCTGGGATCCTGCGTGCCATTACTATATTGTAATCAGTCTTTATACTTTTCCTGCTAGCAATGACTTCGATGTCGATTCTAATATCTACACATTCAGTTAGGGTAAGTTTTTGACCCATACGCTAATACTCTCTCTCATACACAGGTTATTTGGTCCCATTAAGTAATTGAATATGATCGAAGCTGATGCTTAAAGCCAGATGGATGATATGGCGCCCTAGATAAAATTAGGTTTGATTTTGGTCTATAGGTTTATATTTTCTCCTTTGTTCTACACCGTCCCAGAAAAGTTGTCTGGCGCGAGTTGACTGTAAGAGTTTATCTGAAGACACGGTGTAGTTCGAATCTAAAGAATAATAGGTGATGATGCATGACGAAGAAGCCACTTTCTTAATCATCAAATCTCACTCTAATTCGAAATATTCACGATTCTAGACCTTACAAACAGTTAACGATGATTGGATAGAAGACTCAATAGATACTGTAAATATTATGTCCATGACAGCAGTACTTCAATCTCGGGCATGGTACATACTAAATTTAGTACTTCGTTCGTGTTGCACTTTGTGCCTGGCGATGTATCACCTATGACATTTTGGCAACCGAATGCACCCTTTGGTTAACATGGAGGCTGAGGACGTTTTTGTACCTACATACGTAAGCGCTTTCATCTGACCAAAACAGGGTTACCAGGGTTAGAACTTTGATGTCATTGGATTTCCCTTCGTCACCATGGGAACCAGGAACGCCAAAACAACCGCCAGCTTTGGTTCTTGACTTCGTGGCACTGCACTCGCTCGACGGCTTGGGACTGGAACAATTCCCCCTCCCGCCCTTTGAACTTTCCTCCAGTATCTCTCTCCCTTTCTCTCAGGTCCATGATATAGTTGCGTCGCTGCGTTCGTTGTCAAGTCAATTCCTCCACCTCCCTGCCCTTTTACGACGTCTATCGTGAATGCCATACTCCATTAAATTCAAACCCGGAGTTCAGGTACTTGTACGAGTTCCCTTTCTTTAAGTAAATGAACGTCTTCTACAACTCGCTTACGGTGCAGCTCGATATACCTATATTCTTTGCGCAACCACGCCCATTGGTCACCTGCGAGTTCGGGACAGGTGATAGCGATGGCTCCATATGCAGTTTCCGGCGGCAGAGTGGAACGTCCGAGGGAGACACGCCCAATGGACCTCCCGAACCGGCGACGACAAAGCACTCACGGCTCAAGGGATCCGTCGCGTCACAGAAAGTCGTCCGATAGCCCTGAAAAGAGTGCCGATTCGAGTCCCAAGGATCCCCATACATCGCGCAAGTCAAAATATGAGCCACTGAGGCCAACAATCAGAGCAGTTCCTCCAGAGGGACGAAGGAATAGCAGTCGTGTGGTTAGAGACTCTCGTGCTGCTGCTGCTGCCGCCCTTGATGGTGGTGGAGACACCCCGGATGCACGATTGATGGGTGGTGAAAGGCCGGGGAAGGACATGGCTAGGAAAAAGAGCAAACCTGCCGCTGGAGCTGCAAGTGCAGCTACTGCCTCTACTCGGCATCATCATCGTTCGCATAGGAGCCGCAGTGGTAATGGGAATCGAGGTGGGAGCAAATCTAAGGGCAAACGCCCATATTCCGCCGACTCGGATGAACTAGAGAGGCCGATGAATAAAAGGCGCTGTGGTAAATGTTTCTGTACGGTTCAAACAGGTTTGTTCTAGCTAGAATAGCCTACTGACCAGTTAGTGTAGGGATTCTAGTTGCATTGACACTTCTTTTATTAATCATCCTAATCCCCGTTGGAGTGCTGGTTGTTGGGAAACAGAAAAAGGGTAGTGCCATAGAATCGTCTGGCCAAGGCAAATACGGGGAAGAAAGCAAATTGCCCGAAAAATCAACTATTCCGGTAGGACTCTCATGCTATGTCTCATTCAGACTATACTGATATCTCTAGACTGAGTATAAAAACACATATATGGATCCCTATACATGGCTTGATACCAAGGACTTCAATTTGACGTTCACGAGTAAAACGGTCGGAGGGCTCTCGGTCATGGGCCTGTTTGACGGGTACGATGACTCTGTACAGGCCAATGACAACGTACCTCCTCTGAATAAGGGATTTGACTACGGAAAGACCCCTGTTCGCGGGGTCAATGTTGGTGGTTGGCTTATCATCGAGCCTTTCATCACACCGTCATTCTTTAAAGCCATTGATTCTAAGCTAGGTGTTGTCGATGAATATACTCTCAGCGCAGAGCTTGGGGCAAGAAGTGCGAAGGAGACGATTGAGAAACATTACAAGGAGTTTGTGACAGAAGATACGTTAAAGGAAATTCGTGACGCAGGTTTGGATCATGTTCGGATTCCGTTTGGATACTGGGCTGTGAAGGTATATGACAACGACCCATACGTACCAAACGTATCATGGAGATATTTACTTCGAGCAATTGAATGGGCTCGTAAGTATGGTCTCAGGGTGAAGCTCGATCTCCACAGTGTTCCGGGTGGAGCGAATGGGTGGAACCACAGCGGTAGACTCGGGCCGATAGGATGGCTTAATGGGCCAAACGGGGATGAGAACGGGAAAAGGTCGCTCGAGATTCACGCTCAGCTTGCGGAATTCTTTTCGCAACCCCGTTACAAGAATATCGTCACTATGTATGGTCTTGTCAACGAACCGAGAATGATCGAACTTCAAGTAGACAGAGTTCTTAAATGGACCGAAGAAGCCTATACAGTTGTGCGGGACAAAGGCTATAACGGGAAGATTATATTCGGAGACGGCTTCCGAGGCTTATCAACTTGGAAGGGCGCATTCTCGGGACTCGACGGCATGCTATTGGACGTCCATCAGTACGTTATTTTCAATACTCAGCAAATTTCCCTCACCCATAGCGGTAAGATCGAATTTGCATGCAAGAATTGGGGCCCTCAGATTATTGCCAGCATGGATAAGACAACTGGGTGCGTGATTTTCTCGTTGCGTTGTTCAAAGCTTCTCCTGACTGCGTTGAATAGATTCGGCCCAACAATCGTGGGAGAATGGGGACAAGCCGATACGGACTGCACTGAGTATTTAAATAATGTATGTGTCACTGTTATCTAAGATTGGTGCAGGATAGCTACTGATGCACGTATCAAGGTCGGTGTTGGTTCACGCTGGGAGGGGACATTAAACGTCACTCCAGCGAGTGCGGAAGTCTTGACTCCATGCTGTCCGGGTGGAAAGAATTGTAGCTGTAAAATGGCGAATGGGGACCCCAACAACTATACGGCCGAATATAGGAAATTCCTCAAGATGTTCGCGGAAGGTACGTTTTTATAGCTCCTTCATAGTTCCACCACGTATGTTGGTGCTGACCATAGACTTATCAGCTCAAATGCATGCATTCGAAGAAGGATGGGGTTGGCTGTACTGGACTTGGGACACCGAAAGCTCGACACAGTGGTCATACAAAAAGAGTATCGCGGCTGGAATTATCCCGAATAAGGCGTACAACCGTGACTTCAATTGCGAGCTGGACAATATTCCAGACTTCAAAGCCCTTGGTCTCCCAGAGGGCAATTAATAATAATCGTCTCGACTTAGTACTTGCTTTTCAGCGTCATTCGGCCGGGAGGAGTTTGGAGTGTTTGCTTACAAAAAAATGAATTAAGCGACAACGACGAAAACGAAAACGACGAAGCTCAGGAATGAAGGACGATAGCAGGATGGGACAAATTCATGATGATCACGTTTGTACTGCCCTTTTTATGCTGGTTGAGATTGCTTCCCTGCGTTGCATTTTTTTTCGCGCGATCGATCGGTTCTATTGGTGGGAATGTACTCTTTACCGAAAGTTGGAGAAGTGCGGGGACATGGGTTTAAACGAACCCCAGATTCCCGGAACACTGTCGCCCTTTGGTCAAACGGTTATTCCGTTAGGTTGTTTGCTGCCAGCTGCTCAGTCAAAGCACGGCAAGTTTATTTTTCCTTTCCCTCTTTCTTTCTTTATTTCTTTGCTGTATCTTGTAAGTAGCTGTTTGTACCATATGCATTGTATATACCCCTTGCGAGATGACAGGTAGACTGGCAGATATGTATTATTGTATTAAAGTATAAATATGTATAAAATGAAATGTGCGCATCACCTTGACACACCGTTATGATCTGTCAGACAAATGGCAGAATGCAATGTCTTGGTAACTTGTTGCCTGCATGTGATGTGGCTCTTGGTTAGGGGCTGTTCGGGTGTAGATGTTTTAGCGTATGGTATCTCTAGGTTGTGACTTGAAGCACTTAGTTGTGACCGGTATCCGTGGCAACAACCTCAACTCCCTACCTCATACCGCTGCGAAATCCACCTATTTCTATTGCTGGTGAACCTATGAAGTGGGTCCTGGGTGGCCTCGTACCCCGGCCTTTGATCTCACGTGATTTCATGCTAACCGAAATGGTGAGTCTGATCCAAATTGAGATCATGAAGAAAAGTGAGGTGAAAGGGTCTAATGGCTTGGCTTTGAATTAGGCTCTCAGTTGTGTACGTGTACACTGAGATGAAAATGGACATGACAAAAAGGGAATAGTGTGGCGAGGGAATGAAGTTGTAAGAGAGAGCCTGGAGACCTCACTCCACATAAAGTTCCCAGATCAACTCAGTTAAAATTTCAACACCACAGGTTTGAGCTGGGTTTGCTTGGAAAGAAGAGTTTAAGGGAAAAGAAATCAACTTTATATGGGGCACTAAGCAAGTCAGACAAAATTTGTGGTGTAAAGTAATTGAAAGTAACCAGATTAAGCTGGTAATAACCCAGTTTAACCCCAGATCAGCTTCAGGTTAAGGCTGCAGTGAGTTCACATATAGTGGAATTCTTTAAAAAGTGCTCAGCACTGACTCAGGTAAGTATAAACTAATACCCTTCAAAAGCTCAGCTCTTTAGGGATAATTTGAATTTTTGGTGGAGTGATGTCTCCAGGCCCTTTCACCTCACTTTTTTTCATGATCTCAATTTGGATCAGAACTCACCATTTCGGTTAGTGTAAAATCACGTGGGATCAAGGGCCGGGGTACGAGGCCAGAACAGACCTGCCGTACGAGGCAGTAGTCTGGAGGCGCTTCCAAAGAGGCGAGCTGCCAGCTAGCGAAAGCACGTGAGAGTCACAGACTAACGAGGCAGGCACTTGCACGCGGGTCTTCAGCACAAGACCACCTTCTTGGTGCACACTTGGCTGGAAAGTTCCTTGCGGGCGTTGGGTAACACTGCGAGTAAAAGACTTATTGGTGGAACCGGTAACGGTGACCGATGTGATGCAGCGTAACGTAAGATCCGATCTATTTGAGAAGTTGCGCCTTCGAAGCTTCTTGATCCATGCCTGAAAGATCTGTACCTCAGCATGCAGTATGCGCGTTTTTTTATCTGCACGAACGCTGCTGAGCCTCCCTCGTTCCCCCACCCTGATCGCGATTCGCGAACGACAATGATCATATTGATGCCCCCCCTCCCCCCCTCCCCCCCCTCCCCTCTCAATATTGTGGAACCTGCAACTGGCACCCCACCCGTTCGCCAGACAGAGTTCGTCGGTTTCTCAGATCCGGGCAGGCAGGCAGGCAGGCAGGCAGGCAGACAGGGGTGCATTTTGGTTTGTTTTCGTCTCTTCGGTAGGGCGGGGCCATGACGAGGAGTGCGAGATCAGTCGCGGTCCCGATATCTCCCGGAATCCTCAGTCGGCACTGCTTCGGTATTCGCTGGGGTGGTGCTCAAGCGGCGCACAAGACCGTTGGAGCGCCGTCGAAGTTAATCCGGGTTCTTCCGAGCACAGCCAATGGAATGCGACGTAGCAGTGGAGCGAATGGAGCGAATGGAGCGAAGAACCATTTTGAGCGCAAGGAGCATCTCGCCCGGTCGGCTGTGGGCCTGTTACTACATGGTGAAGCGACAGTGGCAAGCATCAGAACCTTGACAGCGCTTGACCAGCATCGGAATCAAACGTCCGCAACCTGCATCAGCAGCTTCCCCAGGATCTTCGCTTTGGGACATTCTGCGCCATTACTTTCCGAACTCCCAGTCGTGTGCATTCGATATCCCCCGACAAAGCCACTCGCTCTTCCGACCTCGACGAAAATGGCTTCCGAGAGCGCTTCAGCTTCTTTGAGTGGTATAAAGATCACTGCCGCCCCCGTACCAGCCGACTCTTTGAAGCAATCACCACCACCTGCCTCTTTCTCAAAAGCACTCTCCAGCCTTGTCTCTACTCGAGTTCAACGTCCTGCTCAATTCCTCAGCCGACCCGTCCAAAACACTGGAACTGCCACTGGAACTACCACTCCTACCCTCAACGCCAAAAGAACAATGGTTTCCATCACTCCCCATTCTGTGAACCGCACATCTCTTCACCCTCACGGTGTCCAGTACGTCTTCTCTGCCACTCCTTCTTGCTCCGAGCTTGCTCGAGCTCTGTCAAGCTTCACTTCAACTTTTATGTGGTGCTGACGTCATTACCTCATAGGCCTCGTGAGCATACTGAGATTGAAGAAGAGCTTCATGACAAGGCAAATATCGACTATGACCGTGTAGCAATTGTTCGCATACCTTCTCTACAGCACTCGAGTTTCCCCACTAATCCTAGTCAATAGATTCAACATCCGTCGGTTGCCGCTCTCTACGAGGATGCTTTGGTGTATGAGACCGGTACCGCCATTACGTCATCTGGTGCTCTCACCGCCTACTCTGGCGCCAAAACCGGACGTTCGCCCAAAGACAAGCGGATTGTGTACGAGGCCTCCTCCCAAGATGAAATTTGGTGGGGTCCCGTCAACAAGCCAATGAGTCCCGAGGTAAGCAGCGTCTAGATTCGGATAAATGGTGATCACGTGCTAATGACGTCTGGTAGGTTTGGCGCATTAACCGAGAACGTGCCGTGGACTATCTGAACACAAGGAATCGTATCTACGTCGTCGATGGTTTTGCCGGATGGGACGAGCGCTACCGGATCAACGTCCGTGTCGTGTGCGCACGTGCCTACCATGCCTTGTTCATGCGGAACATGCTCATCCGCCCCAAGCCCGAGGAGCTCGTTCACTTTGAACCTGATTACACAATCTACAATGCTGGTTCATGTGAGTTGGAATTGTCGTGTCAATTACATTTCAACATTTTGCTGATCTTCATGGTATAGTCCCTGCAAACAGGTTTACCACCGGTATGACTTCGTCCACCTCCGTGGCTATCAACTTTGCCGAGAAGGAGATGGTTATCCTTGGTACCGAGTACGCAGGCGAGATGAAGAAGGGTGTCTTCACCGTTCTCTTCTACGAGATGCCTGTCAAGCACAACGTACTTACTCTCCACTCTTCTGCCAATGAGGGCAAGAATGGCGATGTTACTTTGTTCTTCGGTCTCTCTGGCACTGGCAAGACGACCCTCTCCGCCGATCCCAACCGTGCTTTGATCGGTGATGATGAGCACTGCTGGACCGATACTGGTGTCTTCAACATTGAGGGAGGATGTTACGCCAAGTGCGTCGGCTTGTCTGCTGAGAAGGAGCCCGATATTTACAACGCTATCCGCTTTGGATCCGTCTTGGAGAACGTTGTGTTCAACCCTGAGACCCGTGAGGTCGACTACGATGATGTCACACTGACCGAGAACACACGTTGCGCATACCCCATCGAGTACATCCCCAATGTCAAGATTCCTTGCGTCAGTGACCATCACCCTAAGAACTTGGTCCTTCTCACTTGCGATGCTTCCGGTATCCTCCCACCTGTATCGAAGCTCACCCCGGAGACGGTTAGCTACCACTTTATCTCCGGTTACACTTCCAAGATGAGCGGAACTGAAGACGGTGTTACCGAGCCCACTGCCACCTTCTCTGCTTGCTTCGGTCAGCCATTCTTGGCCCTACACCCCATGAGATACGCGAAGATGCTCGCGGAGAAGATCCAGGAGCATGGAGCCAACGCCTGGTTGATTAATACTGGTTGGACCGGTCAGTCCCAGACGTCCGGCGGCAAGAGATGCCCCTTGAAATACACTCGTGCCATCCTCGATGCTATTCACAGTGGTGAGCTCGCCCAGGCCGAGTATGAGAACTACCCCATCTTCAACCTGGCCATTCCCACGAGCTGTCCTGGTGTCCCCAGCCAGATCCTCAACCCGCGGGGTGTCTGGAAAGCTGGTGAGGACAACTACCTTGAGGAGGCCACCCGGTTGGGCAAGAAGTTCCAGGAGAACTTCTTGAAGTACCAGGATGGCGTGACTAAGGAGGTCATCGCTGCCGGCCCCCAGATCTAAACTGTTGGTTGGCTTACAAAAAGTGCTCGTGTGTTCATTTCCTTTTGGTCTTAAATGGGTTTTATTCATTGGCAAGGCGTCTAGAGTGTTGCCCTTGGCACACAGGTATATTGGGTTGGAATTGAAGGGGGAGGGGTCCAATGGGGATGTGGATCGTGGTGGCGGCTGGGTTTCTTTGTTTTCTGCGGGCCTTGACTTTTCCTAGCGATTGTGTTTTAGTTCTCTACTGTTCATATTGCATTATCATTGTACAATTGTTTCCTTTGCATGCGCGAAAAACCGTGACTGTGAATATGGTTGAGTTTATGTGTAGCTGACAGAGTTGGGGGAAATCGAAATTAAGAGTTTTTGTTGCATTTTTGGTATACTATATCATCCTTTGGTGTTCCGCTATCATCGTGGGCTATGAAGTAGACACAACATCCACTCTACAAAACCCAAACACAGACAAACCGAAGCAAGCTTAGGGCACTTATCCCAGATTAAGCTACTAAGTAGTTGGTAGAACAGCCGGAGAATATCCGTGTGATGTAGACGGAGGAGCGTATATGCCTTGCAGGGTAGAATGTAGAGGCAAAAGAAGCCCAGACATCAAGCACATGAAGATAAGGTTGGGTTTCCCTATCACCGTAAAACTCGCTAGGATTCGTATTTTTTTTTGTAGATTTTTTACCCTAGCTTTCTAGCTGCTACTTTCGTTATGATCTGACAGCGGTTGCTGCGGTACCAGGAAATGTTCATCGGCAGTTTCTCCCTGGCTTCGCTTTTGCAATTTATCTATCTTCCCATCCGTATGCAGGTGAGGCACATACGCATACACTGTAACTCAGGATAAGACAAGGGTTCATGATGTGAGGGGTTTTTGCCCGGGGCTGGTCGTATAACCATAGGGCTGAAAAATCCAGTGAAGTTGAATGCATGGGTTGGGGTTGGAGTTCTCGCACGACGTACGTACCCGTTTAATTTGTGCCCCGCCGTACCCCAGAATATGTCGGTCGGATAGGAGATAGCTCTTCCCGGTAATAGCGGAAAAACTTCAGTTTCGATGGAAAAACTTCCTGGTCGAAAACAACTAACCAAATTTAGCGGATTTTCCTGGATCTGCGGTTTTCGGGTGTTTTCGGCATTAACTCGCTCGTTTCGCCCAGAACCTGACTCCGCGGTAACGTGTGAGTAACCCGCGCGAGCTCCGGGACCGACATACCAGCTGCATATTATTTTGTGGCGTTGTGTGTGGTGGGCGAGTTTTTTCTTCCTGCATGCAGTGACAATCTGAACTCGGCAGTATGTCAGACGACATTTGTTTTTCGCTGGGGGGCTGAGCTCAGATCATTCGGGACTCCCGAGGCGTTCGGTATGGGATACAGGGATACAGAAAAGTAATGCAGCCCTATTACTGGACTACGTGTATCGGTTTTCGGGTATTGCAGGAGAAGAGTCGCCACTTCAATCTAAGAGGTGGGGTTTCCGTTTACTTTTGGAGCTGAGGGACTTTGAAGTGGATTTGCAATCGGTGTGAAACTTGTAGGCCGGTCAGCGCTGCCGGGTTTGTGCTCGTATACTCTTGCAAACAATCAGCGTCTGATTCAGACGAAAACATAACCACAGATCCATCGGTCTCCCGCCCTCAGTCTGTCTCGTCCAGTAGATCATTAACTAAGGAACTCGGCACCACCTTTGCCGGTTTCATATTATTGTGTCAACATTGGTCGTTCGGAAAGAAGGGTGCTTTGAAGAAGGTAATGTTCGACCTGTTTCGGTCGAAGACGTCGACCTGTTTGAGACAAGCAATCATTAGCGTTTGCCAGATCAACGTGGCCCAATAGAGTAAGTAATCAGTGACGCCCGAACAGGGTCTCAGCCCCCGTCCGTTTACTCCCGAGTTGCAGTCTCACTCAGTTGGAAGAAACTTTTCACTAGGTTTCAAACTTTTAGACTGAAAGCGTGGGCGGATATCCGGGTAGTATTAGCCGGGTCACTCGGCAGAAAAAGCAAGGTCACAGCGAGCGCTGACATGTGTGACTCGGGCATCCGTTGTCTGCCGAATGCTTTCTGTACCTTCATCCGCTCTGCCGTTTATCACTCGTCCCCTCGGCCCGAATAGTCAGGTACTGTACCGGGCAGGGCGAAGACAACGGTCCCTGAACCTGACGGAAACCTTTGAGGATACGCGGTCCAAATGACCTGTTTTTTTTTTCACGAAACAGATTTGTGATGACATGTAGTACCACAGATACAAATGTGGATGGGCCGCTGTTCTCGCATTGAACAGGGCAAGTGAACAGACCTTTGGACCCGAAGGCCATGGTGCAAACTTGGGCTGTGAAGGAAAGGTGAGCAAGCTCTAAACAGCGTGCCCTAAGCAGCATACTTCTACCTCATCCAGCGGTTTTACCTTAATACAAGCCCGCTCTGACAGATTTTTTTGGCTCATACACCCTTCCACTAACCTCTAATTCTTGTAATACATAGGTATTCGCACTCTGACACATGTATTGCATCCGTAGATACAAACACTTGGTCTGACCTCTGACGTTGTATCCACCCCGCCCGGTACAGTATAAGGTCCCGTAAAAATTAGCCCCGTAGGCGGAGGTGTGGGTTTCTCAGCTATACCCATCCGATGACTATACTAATGATTCATGATCATAGACTCTAAGGTTATGCTTACGCTAAATACATGAGGTGGGAACTGAAGGCCGCATCGCTACGCTAGCTCTCGAGACCACGGTCTTCTTCGTAAGTAGAACTGAGAACTTCTTTGCAAAGTCGTTGCCACATTTTAAATAAGCGTATTTAAATGCCAATCAGAACTGGATGAATATGTCTTGTTCGTTTTTGCTAAATCACTTCACCAACTGAGAATAGCCATGCACCATTAATTACCCACATTGTCGAGAAGGAGCTCGCAATCTGTCAACCGATAATGCTCTTCAACCTGATGGTATAGATAGGCCTGAGTATCCACCATCCCTTTCGCCAGCCAAAGTGACTCTCCAGCGCGTGATTCCATCCTGCACAAGCGTTCAGCACCGAGATCTCCTTGTCCCTTAAGACCTTCTCAATGTACCCAGCTGCTTCCAACACTTTGCAATGGGCCCTGTGCAGTCGCAGCAATTTATGGCGGAAGAAGATAATACCCAGATCCCTGTAAGGAAGACAAGCACTTCCTCTAGTAGCATAGACAGTGTAAGCATTCTCTTTGCCTTATTATACTCTTCTAGGGCTACTAAATGAGTGTAGTTTTGGAGATATTGAAAACTACGGACACTTGCTCAAAGTACATCTTTAGCTTGCCAAATACCGTGATAATGGTTTAGCGGCGTCATTCCAATGCAGGGGCTTTCGATCATGGCGTTGTCTACCAGGTTTTGAATCCCAGGAGAAAACATTATACTAGGCTTTATATATATAAATGCACAAGTCCTTACCTATGTCTCTTCCTCAAGGACCTGAATGTTCTTCGCGAGCCTAAATTAACACACCTCTGGTCGAAATCCCTCGCATGAGGTCATATGTCATATGTCATCACTCGTGGGTCTTGGGATATCTCCACAGCTACGGCTGTTTCTTCCGCCCGTGCTCGAGTCCCGGACATCTCGTCTCATGGCTAACCATAAGTGGAAGGGACGGAAGATTTGGAGCATTAGATGGAGTGCCATCGCAAATCATGTCAAACTTGCCTGGTGTCGTTGCTCAAGGAAGATGCGCAGTGTGCCTTAGACTAGGACGGACTTTAGTGGTTGTTATCGGTTGTAGAGTAGTTAATCTGGCCGCATGCTTGGTTTAATGATCTGCAGGTACAAGGCGTTGTGTTGTACTGTCTTGGCGTCTGGGGGCGGGATCAATTAACTCCGACTCCGACGTCACCTCAGCATCAACATTCGCTCAACTGCTGAGGAGACGTGATCATGGCAATCACCCACAACGGGTCACGCTTCCTCACTGCCATCGCAGTCGTAACGTTTTCTCTCCATGCCTTCGGCTCTACACGAACCTCTATCACCTATCCGGACAATACGCCACCGAAAGATGTCGACATTTGGTGCGGTAAAGCATACAGGGCCACAAATGGTATGATTTAGTGTGCATCTTCAGTACCACAGTACAATGTTGAGCGAGCTTGAACAGCATCCTTTCCGGACCTCGTAGATGCAGGATGGTTGCACCCTCCACCTCGCTCTGCAGAACCACTCTTAGATTTCACATGTCGCCCTCTTATGAAGCCGTACGTAGAGGACAGCAAGCGCTCTATTCATGCTCTACAACCGAGAATTATCTTAGACGGAAAGGTAGCGATGTTCCACCCTCGAATTGCTCACTATTCTTACTAAACAGTCGTAGGTCTCTCATGATGTGGGGGTCCGGTTCCCTCGCTTAGTGGACGACAAACCACCGAACAAGATATGGGTCACCGTGTCTGCCATATACCTTGATCCCCATGACCCGACTGCGCCCGCATCGACCATTACTCTAAATAAATCATCCTTATACATAGACCGTGGAGGACAAGAAGTTCAAGTGGACTTGAATGCACTCCCTCCCCGCCCTGAACCGTACATCATTAATTGTACCGCTGCCTTGGATAAAGGAGATGAGGTCTTTACAACCGCCTCAAGCGAGTTGTACTGGCTTCCACCTAATCCTTACGGCGGTAGCACAGTTTACCTTGACTCTAGCAGCGATGAGCTAGTGGTATTCGACAAGAACTCTAAGTTACGAGGTACTCTGGTACCCACAGATTATCATTCTTTTTTCCCAATCGGGTATTATACGGGATGGGGCGATTATCTAGCATCCAACTTCAGCATCCTCAAAGATATCAAAAATGCTGGCTTTACCATGGTTCATCCAATTCCCAGTGAAGGCCCTGCGAACTCTTCCTGGGGCGATGATCCGAATTCTCTCCAACATTTCTTGGCGTTCATGGACGCCTGTCAAGAAGTTGGGCTGTGGGTTATGTACGATATGCGCCACACCTACTCGTCACCCGAGGACCTCGCTATTCATATCAAAACCTTCCGATCTCATCCCGCGCTACTGCTCTGGTATACTGCCGATGAACCAGATGGTCATAACGACCCAACAAACGCAACGCTCCTCGCCTATAAGACCATCCAGGAGATTGATGGATATCATCCTATATCATTCACTCCCAACTGCCAAAATTACTTCTTCACACAGTACACAAGCGGGGCGGATATTGTCGTTCCAGATATATACCCAGTTGGTAACAACCCAAATTTCTCAATAGTTTACAACACTGTGTGTAACCGTACCTATGGCTGTTGCGGTTGTGACAATTGCCCCGGCACCCTTCATGATTTGGGGGATCGCATCAATGAGATGCGAGAGTATACGCGCTGGACGGGGACACACAAGGTCTTTTGGGGAGTGGGACAAGGTTTTGGTAGTGCTGAGTTTTGGGAGCGTACGCCAACAGGGGAGGAGGTGGTTGAAATGAGTGATAGTGCAGTTAAGGCAGGCGCGAAGGGATTGCTGTATTGGAGTGCACCAACGACGGATGATATCTGGAAGCACACGGCGGAGTTGGCGAGGCGGCTGAATCCAAAGGATTTGCGGCTGAGATGGAAGAGGCGTGAAGAGCTGTGGAAGGATGATAAGAAGGATGAGAGGATGAGAACTGAGCTTTAGGATGGCTTCGCTTGGGTCAGGGGTGAAGAACAGTATTTGGCAACCTTGATGCCCGCGGTTTTGATCGAGGTGCTGTGGCAGTCGTTTGTGTTTATTGATACGCTCTACAGGGTCAGGCTGAGGCCGGAGTGGTGATTGCTTGTGTAATGATGGATACCTAAATTGTTAATGATAGGATACCTAAGTGTTAGGAATAGAATGCTCATTGTCCAAGTCGCATCACATTCTGCAGTAGTGTTCTCGCTTGGCTGGCTGTTTTCCATACTTAAGGCATCGCTGCGTTGCACGCGGGACGAGACGGGACGAGCTTTAGCTGGTAATACGTAGACTATGAGCTACGGCCCTTGGCGCGTCAATTTATTGGCTGACAAGACTTCACCGTAGAACATATACCAATTATTTTGTTGTGTGCACTTAGGTGTACGCGGTATGTATTGACAGTGGAGATGCCATTGAGGCCCGTGGGCTCGGGATTCCGAGGATGTACTATACGTCTCGCCTGAATTCTCAAGTGCGTGCGGTCGTTGTCTCATTCTCCGATTGTAAAACGATAACTAGTGCCGAGTTGAAAGATATATAGTCGGCGGTAGGTGTAGAAAGTACAATCAGCTTTCGCGGCTGAATTGTAATAGTGCAATGAGTACGCCGTACACAGACGAACCAGCCGATTGTGGCGAAGTGGAACATTACCTGTCACTCGCAAAGTTTCCAAGACGCTGTGCGCAAAGACGGTCATCGAAGTTTACCTAGAGATTTGGATGAAAGCTAGAGATGGTGCTAGATCTTCACAGTTCTATCGAAGCTGTGGGTTTTGATGCCGGAAGTGAAGGTCTTGTTGTACATTGAACTTCTTTATCTCAGGAATGAAGTCATTAATTGTCATGCACCGCTTCGCTAAAGCCGGCGGCATAGCACTTTTCAGCACTAACTTCATATACTCGTATGGGCTTTGCCCAGCAATGTTACTGGGAATTATTAACGCAGATCTTTCCTTCATCCTGATGTCCATATCATAAAAAGAGAATCGATTGCCATATATTTTTGAACTTATATGGGGAATAGCAGGAAAGAGTTTGGAGGATATTAAGATGCTGAAAAGGGAAGAGAAAGTGATCGAGACATGGGCGATAGTGAAAAATTCACGTCTAAATGCTCATTTTAGACTCTACTGAAGCTAGAATATCTGGTGGCAACCCCGCAAGTCAACTAGTGCAAGGTGTTAGAAGAATTTCTGGGTATGACGGAGGCATCACACAACAGAAAACTTTATTCAACGCCGCTGTATCCGCCAATGGGAGTACTAGTGTCGGCGGAAATCCTTTGGTATGTTACCATCGATCTGTCTTATTACTACAACTACATATTTCTAACAACACTGCTCGCAGACGTTGATTGGATTCTACTATTCGATACTCGTTTGTCCTCCTTTCCCAAACGACATCGATGTTCCGCATTCATCCATCCAAATGCCGATGAGGATAGACCCGCGAATGCATCTGGTGACTGGTGTTTCGATTGCAGTTGGAGTGATCTCCCTCGTGGTCGTCACATTGCGGTTTGTATCAAGATACTTCATCCAGAAAAGGGTCTCCATAGACGACTGGTTGATCTTGATGGCATGGGTATGGAATCGACTGACTTCACCGGGAATGAGAACTGCTAACCTGCCGTCGTTTCAGTTTCTCGGTCTCGGGCTGTCGGTGTCTTTGTGCATTGGTGAGATTTCGACAACTACGAGGTATTGATGGATACATGAACTGAGAGGTTATTTCAGGTACCAGAGTAACCTCGCGCTCAGATATGCAGAAGGTGCAGCCGATATTACTCTAGTTGACTTTAATGCTGATGGAACCTGTAGTGCCGGTTCGTTTACACCCTTCTATACGTAAGGAATGTCCATATACCCATTGAGGATTGCAAAAGTCTTATTCATGCTGTATACAGGAACCCGCCTTTGCCCTTATGAAAAGTTCTATTTTGGTGTACTATCAAAACCTCTTCAAAAACTATGAGGCAGTGAAATGGTGCTCCTGGGCTATAATGATTATTGTCAATGTCGGTGCATTCGTTTTGGCCATGCTTGTTCTATTCCAATGTAAACCCGTAGGTCTTCTCGTTCATTAACAGAACGCAAATGCTGATAGTGACAGTTTCACGTCGTTTTCATGGCACATGAGCGGGTGCGACCTGGCAAATGGAAGTGTTTGGATGTTGTTAGATTGGTGTATGCTGCTGCACCCTTTCAGATTACTACCGACTTCGCAATCATTTTGCTCCCGATGCCAATCCTTTCGTCGTTACAATTGCCTTGGAAGCAAAAGGGTATGTTGATGGCCATTTTCGGGGCTGGTGGATTGTGAGTAGCCGATTGAACCACCTACAGGTCTTTTGCTAACTCAACGAAGCGTTGCCGTGCTTCAGATTGTACGGGCTTACTACTTCCAGGAAGCAAGCGATTGCCCGGATTTCGGTTGGCCCGATGCCATCTCATTCTTGTGGGCCGAGGTGACAGTTTACGTCGGCATCATCGCCGCTTCCACACCGATGCTCAAACCTCTTATTACACGATACCTACCGGGGCGTTGCGGATTTGTAGAAGGCTATGCGAGCGTGCAGGCTGCAGGGTCTCAAGACAACCAGTTTATAAGAATTGCTACGCCCCCGCTCGACCCTGCCCTATCTCTGACAGCCTCGGTCACGCCTCCTTCTTTAGAGCTTTCGGTCAGCCCTCGAGACGATAGTGCTCCTCCGTCCAGGCAGCCCGTTAGAGTCCCGCCAGAACCGAACACCGTGGGTGTCCATACAACTGGGCAAGCTATCTCGACTTTAGCTTTAATTGCTGGTCCCTTCTGTATGTACTCAGAAGCCCACTCTGCTCCAGCGAGTGATTGCTGATGAAATCGGAGTGATGTGGGGACTCTCCAATGGCTTGGTCAGCGTGTTGTACAAGAAATTCGAGGCCATCCACGATACTACTGAAAGACAAGCACTTGGCATGATAGCCTCGTATTATGGGCATGAATCGCTGTTGCTCCTGGATGGAATGGTACTAATCATACACACAGAGCTTATTCTCTTGCACCTCTCACCTTTGCTGGGTATTTTCTTAGAAAATACGGGTTCAAAATCACTATCGCAACAGGTCTATTCATTTTTGGGGTCGGCTGCATGTGTTTCTGGCCTTGTGCGGTGCAACATTCATATCCTGGTATCGCCATAACTTTGGCAGTTGTTGGCGCAGGTTGCGGCACAATGGAGACAGCAATAGACCCATTTGCCGCATTGATAGGTCCGCAAGAGTACGCCGAAGTTCGGCTCAATGTTTTCCAAGGAATCCAAGGAATTGGGGGTCTTGTAGTAATCCTGGTGGAAACAACCGAGTTTTATGCCAGTGTAGACACCCTGTCGTATTCTACTCTGAAAGACGTCCAGTGGATTTATTTATCTTGCGGCTTCGCAGCATTTACTCTAGCCGGAATATTTTGCTGTGTCAAACTACCCGAACTCAAGGACTCCGAGCAATCCTTTGTAAACTCTTCTCGGGCTCTTTTCGGGGGTAGATACTGCGTTAGCTTTGTTCTTGCAATCGTAACGCTTTTTTTGTATATCGGATGCCAGGAGATAATTTCCCTGTACGCCCGGAACGTGCTGGTTAGCGGCCTTCATAATAGCGATGCGAACGCATTAAAATACAAGAAAACTGCGCGGGGACTCTTTTCAGCCGGGAACTTTCTAGGAGCCATAATGATGCTATGTTTCCGGCCGCGATGGATACTTTTAGTCTTTACATGTGGTCTCATCACCACTGGCGTGGTAGAAATGACGCAACAAGGATCCTTAGGAATCGCCGGGTTTATCCTAAACCGATTTTTGCAGAGCGTCGTTTTCCCGACAGTCTTTGTTCTCGCGATCCGAGGGGTCGGTAGACACATCAAAACGGCCTCGACATACTTAGTCTCTTGCACGAGTGGTGGAGCGGCTTTACCGGCAGCTTATTGGGCGCTTGAGAAAGTGAGGGGTCCACAGGTTGCTTTGTGTATCTGTGTTGCCGCGTACGCGGTTATGATTGTGTACCCGCTCTGGCTGAGTTTGTCTCCGTTTGATAGAGAGCGGACGAAACGGGTGGATGAGGACGGACGGCAGCCGGGGATGAGTGCTGTGGAGAACTCAGACAGTCCAAATGGAGAGATGGGGTTTTTTGGTATGATTGGAGAGAGGAAGAGGAGGAAGAGTTCTTTGGGCGTGGTGGGGTTTTCGAAGCATGTGGAGCTGTCAAGTGGGAGAGGAAGTCCTGTGTAGTTGGATCTGGTGTTAAATCATGTTTACGAGGCTTGGAGTTTTATATGCCATGTTTTGGATGGTCATTTTTAATTTTCATGTACTGAATATGGAAGACGTCAAGGACAATGAATAATCAATATGCGAGCGCAGGTCGCCACGTATCATCACTAAATATCATACTACTTTAAAGTGGCCGTCCATCATAGCTACTCATTTTAATAAGACAAATGCGCCATAAGCCGAAAAAAGTCAGAGAAGCTGCATAGAATCTGTACAGAAATGTAGATGGATACACTTCAAGCTCACATCTCATCGAACATGAGGCAAGTAATTGATAATGCTCTCACTACATGTAGACGGGATTAAAAAGTACGTGAGCTATCTCTACTATATCTGCCATGTGCTATCGCAAAGTAGTAGGTCCAGGTGAGATAACACATCATGTATCGAGTCCATTCGGCTTTCCCTTCAATATGGGCTGGACGTTATGTTTCCGAGGCAACCCTAGCCCATTATACATAGAACGAATGACCATTGAAATGACGCTCCAAATGACAACTTTTGATAACGATCTGCGGCGTCCCTGGATACAACTGCGGTGCAGTTTTCCGTTTATTCTTCACGCAGGGTTTGCTCTCTTCAACCTGGTTCCTTTGCTAGAGATACGCCGTGCAATGTTGCAACGTTCACAGGAAAGGCTACAAAGGCTGTGAAAGGAGCGACGCTGCGAAAGCTAGAAAGCTCACAGTGCTTTCCTAAATAAGGAAAAATACTGCGAAAGCGTTGGAAAGCTGGAAAGTTGATAGTGCTTTCCGAAATTCACCCGAACTTTGAAAGCGGCACGGAGTCCGACGATGCATCGTATGGACGAAGATGGGATGGACGTTTCTAACACTAGCTTTGGAAATTGTGATGTCGGGAGCTTGGGCATCTAGATACGTAGCTGCATGAGTATTGGAAACATTGAAGTCTGGAAGTTTGGCAGCCAAAAGCTCTTTCACTGGAGCATACATTATTTTCTCTTTCGTGAATGTCCGTTGGGCAAGTATGGCCACTGCGGACTCAGGATTCGTAGGAACTTCCCTAAAGGGAATCCGACATTATCTTCAGATGGTTTAGCTGCTGCTTTACCATATCCATTTTATTCTGCAATATATGCACGAGTGCTTGCAAGTTATTGTTCTCCGGTTGTGCGTGTTCCAGGGGTTTAATCGCTTGTTCTCGGTCTTTGAGGGCCAGTTGAAGGGCCAGTTCCTTTAATGGGTTTAGTCTTTCGGAGCCGGTCTACTCTTGCGGAACTCGCTTACCTTTTGGTAGAACTCGATTTCCTTTTGGCACAGTTCGCGACCATTTTCACGGATTTCGTTTTTTTGCAGGGCTATTTCCTTTCTTAAGAGCAGAATATATCCCGTACTTATCTAAAAAGAGTGATAAGTAAGAGACACCTAAAGGTTATAGTTGTTGTTTATTCATACTGTATGCACTCTAATTAGAGTATGACAGGACCTAATACCCCCTCCGCCTCCGGGCGAGCCGGCTAGATGGCGGAGCTCCCCCCCCGCTACCCTGCATCCCCGCTTAAAGGTTATAGTAGTTACTGCCCCCCCCCCCACGAGATTGTCGAAGGCCATATCGAGATCAGTAGAGTAGAGGGACATAAATGCTTTTAAAGTTAACCACGAAACTAATACCGCTGCTGAAGATGTGTCTTACATAAATTGTAGAGCTTTAGATGATCCTTAGTGATAACATTGTCTTCTTCAGCGCCCATGCTGGCGGCTGTGAATGTGAACATGGCTGGGCAGTAGATAACAGTCGAAGCGTAATCGCAAGCGTGCGGATGGCCGTGTTAGATGGTGGAAGGAGGTATTTTTGGGTTTCGAATACCGGCGATAGGATAGCAGTAGGAGTGAAGTGAAGATAGGTGAGGTGGGGCGAAGCGATCGCAGGCTTGTCTCGCTCCAGACAGTAAGCAATACTTTCTGAGGTCACGTAGATATCGCTCGTAACCACTAAAACCTTAACTAAATCTTCAGTTTGATATTAAGTTCTTGCGGATATTTTCGGAGAAGTCTGCTGTTTACCCAATTACAAAACTTCACTCCCTCACATATTTCTAGTATGCTTGTGTATAAGATCTCTATATAATTCCCCTGCATCAAAACCAAAGCCTAAGTGACAGTTCAGGCAGTGTGCGGTTTTCGGGGAAGTTTATTTTCAGACCTTAATCGTGTGGTGATGAAAGGAGGTACGACTGGAGACGTATAACGTGAGGGCTGGCACAAGACAAGGGTGAGACGATGATTTTAGAATCAAAATCCTTTATAATGACAACACCAAGGAACCCTCGATGCATAGATAACGTACATAGGCCAGGGACGTTACCTATGAAAATCTCAAGCGCAGTAGGTTTGTCTGGAGGCGGCTAAAACGCGCTTCTGGATCACTAGGAACGCGGTGTTGGGTATAGCACTAGGCCTCGATACTGAGTGAACTGAAGCTCTTGTGCAGAATAAACCAGGTCACGGATACTCACTCGGCTTCTTCAATCCGGTTTGTGTTGCATGTGTACCTGCATCGTGAGCCTCACTGCTCAGGTCCGTTTGATGTGCAGTTAGTGTATGAAGATATGCCTCAGGAGAGTGGCTCATCAGTGTAGAGCGGCTCATATCAGTGCAAGGGGATATGCAAACGGATAAGAGATATGGAAACGAATATGGCTGTGAATATGGGAGACAAGTCTGTATATATACGGCCTTCTGACCTCGAGAGATCAGTCAATCAACAAGTCTTAAAAGCATCCAAAGTAACAGTTTGCTCGCAAACCCCTGGGCCTCAGTTGTTTGTGGATTTACGCCCAGGGTATAGCATTCAATGATACCCATCACCGGAGCACGAGCACATCTCCCCTTCCCTAAGACCCTCCCTTCGTCCCCCCTCATAAAACGTCACCCAATTACCTCTTCCCTTCACAATTTCCCTAAACTCCTTCGCTAGAACCCTTCCGACCTGTTCCCCAGGATGCAACTCATCGAACCACATGAACGCATCACGGTCCTCCATCCTGTATTCCCAACACTTTGAAGAATCCACATTGCAATGACTATTATACCCCTTGACATCCAGAGGTGCTGTGCCATTGAGATACCGTTCGGGATGATTATAGATATCCCTAAAAAGCCCATGCGCATCCATCACCGCAAGCTTCGCCCCGCGAAGCTTATGCGTGGCGGCACGGAGATGGAAGATCTCATTGGCGGCGGCCACCTCCTCCGCCATCATCAATGCGATCTGCGTCGTGTTTTGTCCCTTGCCTTTCCAGTAGCGGTCTGGGCCTGGCTCCGAGTCCGCTGCATACAATGGAGACAGCTCTAATCCAGTCAGCGCTTGTACGGAGTACGGGGTAAAGGGGAGGAAACCTAGCGGCGCAATATTGAGTAGAACAAACCGCCGAGCACCGAGTTCGTACAGCGACTTCAGGGCATCAAATACACAGCGGGTATAATCCACGATAGTTTTCCCCTTCACCTGAGAATGCGACAACAGCCCCTCTCCTCCAAGATCGTTGGTTCCAATCCAAAGCGTAACAACCGTACTAGCCCAATCCACATCCAGCGCTCCCGCCTCAAGATCTGCCTCGAACGCTGGGACCTCATACTCAGCGACTGAAGGGAATAAACCGTGAATAGCGTCGTAATACCGCGGCGTAATCTCGTTGGAACACACGGCACCCGAAACGGCGTAATTGTATAAAGTTGCACCAGTGTAGTAGGATACGTAGCGTACCCATGAATGGCCGCCGGAAAATGTTGGAGAGTAGTCGGGTCCGATCCAGCCCACTGGTGGTGCAGAGCCGTTGTGGCTCTCGAAGTAGGGTAGGCGGCCTTCATCGGTATAGCTGTTATAAGGGGCTGGTAAGATAAAATGTAGGAAGAGGTGGGGGATGCATATGTACCTATCACCGAATGTAAGGTGCGTCTTGAATTTTCCACCCCATCCTTTTGCTGCCAGTCTGTGCTCGAGAACGGCTTCCTTATAAACCAGATCTGCGGCGACGATGGCCAGTGCAGCGAGGAGGGTTATTAGCGAAGGTAATAGCATGTTTGGTATTCCTGGGGGTAAACAGAGCAAGAGTACAACTAAGGGCACGAGTACTGACGGATGAGAGGGGCGAGTGACGGGAATATATGACCAAAACTGAAAACATTGTGTAATCGTCGACTGCGTCGGACCTATTCCCGGCGGGCGCACGGAAACTGGGTTATGCTGACCATTATAGCAGATCTAACAGGGACCATTGCTGCCGGTGGATATAGCGGCTCGCCGAGACTACCTAGTAACGTTCACATGTGCGTTGCCGACATTCTATACGGGAGAATGAGTCGGAAGGCGTACTGCGTCCGAGGCTAGTCGGAAGACAACACCATTCGAGCACCCTGTCCGAATCATGTGACACAATTACCACTTGAACTAGGGTATTCCATATATTGAACGGCCGTTACTCCAAGAACCATCTATACCTTCCAGGTTTCCTATCCGTTCTATAGTCTGTGTCGTAACTGTAACTGTGCCTGCCTACCGTACGTAAAAAAGGAGCAAAGGATATCTATCAGACCATCCAGGCACAACCTCAACCTCTAGTCAAAGTATCCCGGCAACAAAAACTCAATCCGTTCAACGGCCTCCTTCCCCAGTCCCGCCTTCGCCGTACAATTCGCCCACTTACTCGCATTCTGCAAATGCTTTGCCTCCACCAAATCCTGATGTTCCTCCTTCACCAGCTCCTCCAACACCGCAGCCATAAGGTTCTTCGCATTCTCCCCGTTCTGCCTCATATTCCCGGTAACCGTAGTCACGTCCACAGGCGGCTCGTCCGTCTTCCAGCAGTCATAGTCGGTGCTCATACACACCACCGCATACGCGATCTCGGCTTCCTTTGCCAGCTTCGCTTCGGGAAGCGCAGACATGTTGATTACACTCCCGCCCCAGGATCTGTACATTGCACTCTCGGCACGAGTAGAGAATGCGGGGCCCTCCATGCAGATCACTGTTCCTCCCACGTGAAGTTGTGCTCCTGATACTAGCGTTGACGCAAACTTTGCGATGATGTGTCTCAACCCGGCATCGAATGGATCAGCGAACCCAACATGTCCTACAATCCCGCCCTCAAAGAACGTAGAAGCCCGGATCCCCTTGGTGCGGTCGATGACCTGGTCGGGTAGTACAAAGTCTCTGGGACGGATCTCAGCTTGAAGGGAGCCGACGGCGGAGAAAGCAAGGATTGTGCGGACGCCAATGGAGCGGAGCGCCGAGATGTTTGCGCGCCCGGGAACTTCTGTAGGGTTGAGTTCGTGGTGGGTTCCGTGGCGGGAGAGGAAAGCGATTGGTGCGCCGGAAGGAGTGCGGAGGATATTGATAGGAGAAGAAGGGGCGCCCCAAGGGGTTGTGATATTGAGGAGAGCGACGTGGGTGAAGCCATTGTGGGTGAGAGCTTCAACCCCGGTACCACCAATGACAGCGATGCGGACAGGGTCTGTCAGGTTAGTTAACGGTGGGTTTGAGGGGGAGAAGCAATAAGTACCAGAGAAGGTAGTTGGAAGAGACATTCTTTAGTGGTAAGTAGTAGGAAGCAAGAGTGATGAGGTGTTTGTGTTGATGGCTGGGGGCGTTCGTGACGATGCCCGAGAGAGGGGATATAGTGGGGCACCTAGAGGAATTTGATAACCCCGCATTTAGCGCCGCAGGCAGAATGTGCCCTAGTACTCATGTAGCACGCTGGAACCTGCCTTGCTCCGTACCAAGGCGAGGAAACCAATCAGTACTATAAAGTATGTTTGTCTTTATTGAGGATGGAAGAAGAAGCCGCCTGGATTAATTGCGTCTGCGGTGCGGTACTTTGGCACATCATGAGGAAGCACTCGATGGGCATTCCCGTGCTGAGTGTCGAAAGGTGATGATAGATTGCGTCTATCTATCGATGCCATAAGGACCGTATATGTACGGTCTCCCGTATGCATATGCATACACACTTATCTACCCCGTATCCTGATACACGCCTATATCCTCATACAAAGGATCTAAGTATATAAAGAACACGAAGTTGCGGAAATGGTAAGTAGTCTCTATATAAGAGCACACAACTCTTCTTACTCTACTCTACAGGTAGGCTCGGAGGGGTGCGCCGGTTGGCTGCTGGTCATGGCGGATTTGTTATGCAGTAGCCATGGTGGTATTTACTGCACTAGATCCTCACCGCATAGACCTCAATGATATAGTGATGCGTATATATCTGGACACATTTACTGCAGGTGTATAACCTGGGAGTTTAGACATGGGCAACTGGACCTCGTGGCTGCATGGGCAATACCGCAAGAATGGATATACTGCATAGCCATCTGCCGTGAGATGTGCAATGGCAGTTGGTGGCCAAGCTTTTATGCAAAACCCTATAACGGCAATGGATCTCGTCGTCAACCTCGACTAGGTGATATCCACCTTTTACGCTAGAGTTGTAGCTGCTCAATGTCTTCTTGATCTTCATCAGTGGCATTGTGTGGGACGACACGTCGGAGGGAGGAGCGGCCAGGGCCGGGAAGTGTCGCTTTTAGTACACTTTAGTCTCCGAGCGCTATTCTGGCGTAGCTACATAAGTGCTAAGTATCATAATCATCAGTATGAGGGATCTTCGAGATACTGCTTCCGACTCTGAAGAGCAGATACTAGAGTACCTAACCGGCAGTCTGCCTGTTAATAAGTATAGCAAGCACATACTTCGGCACGTCCTTCCAGGTAGGTACACACGACGTATTCGTACAGAGCGTGCGGGGCAGAGAGGTATCGGCGATGATTTTCTGTGAACAAAAACAAAAACTGCCCGGCATCCGGAAGCGTGCAAAATTGCTGGTCGCCGATAAGCACAGTGTTCTGGCGGCCATCTCCAACTCTGCGCAATAAATAGTCCGAAATTTAGTCCGCCGAACGAACCGATGAGGTAACAAGATACACACCCGAGCTTGCCTTGCCTTCTCGCCGTGCCTGTAACCGTGGCTAGGCTACCGAAGCAGAGAGCAGCCCGCCCCACCCCGCACCCTTCTCAATTCCCTAAGCGCCACTCCACGCGCGCCATCCCACACCTGTTATGCGACGTTTGTGACAGCAACCCCAGTTTCTTCGTTCCTCGCGCAGAGGATTGATCGCCGATGGCAGATGTAGCTGACGCGCTTCAAGGTAGGAAAATCGAGGTGAAAAGCCACGTCCCAGAAACTGGTCTTATCGCTGTAATACAACGGGACGGATTGGGCACACGCAATATTGAGTCCTCCAGACATCAATTCCTCGGTAGCGAAAATGGCTTCTCGGTTCCTTAATCTGGGCGGGCGATTGCGACTCAGGGTCTGCGGGAGTTGGAGCGGTGGGAGCGGTGCTAGCTCTGGTGGGTTTCGCATTTGTTTCCACCATGCCGCAATGCGGCGTCACTGCCTTGTCGACTGCTTCGTTCGCGTTTCGAGATGCCGGGAACTTATCGGAGACAGGGCGAACCTGTTCCCCGGTTCTACTCTTTGCTTCGATAGCCGGCGTCTTGCGATCCCCCCCCATCCAGACCACACCCTCTTGCTGCCTTCTCGCATGCATACTTTTTTACATACATGCTTTGCAAGAACTTATAACTAACCTCACCCCTCCCCTCCGTCCGAATCTCAGCAACAGCCTCCTCTCACCACTTGAACTTCCACCACCACAACCACCATCATCAAAAATCCTCCAGCATGAGCACTACAGCTCCACGCCGCGCCCTCAACTCCAAAAACATCAACCCGAACCTCTTGAAGGCTCAATATGCCGTACGTGGAGAGATTGCAGTTCGATCCGAGCAACACCGCCAGCAACTTCTTGCCTCGGTTGAGTCCCCCCCGACACACGGCCTCCCCTTCGACTCCGTCATCTCGGCAAATATCGGAAACCCGCAGCAGCTCGACCAGAAGCCGATTACATTCTTCCGACAAGTGCTGAGCATCCTCGAGTACCCCGCACTGCTAGAGACCGAAGGCCTCTTCCCGGCCGATGTCAAGGAGCGTGCCCGCGCACTGCTGAAGGAAGTCCACAGCGTCGGTGCCTACTCGCAATCGCAGGGTGTTCTTGGAATCCGGAAGTCTGTCGCAAAATTCATCGAGAGTATACTACCCCGCCCCCGTCCTCCGCACCCGCAGAACCCCGCCCCCACACCAGACCACCAGCAATACCCATGCTAACTAAGGCCACCCCGCTTTTAGGAAGAGACGGCCATCCTTCAGATCCCAACAACGTATTCCTTACCGGAGGTGCTTCCAGTGGCGTGAATATCCTTCTCAGTACCATCTGCAACTCTCCCAACACCGGAATCCTCATCCCAATCCCGCAGTATCCTCTCTACACCGCAACCCTCGCACTCCTCAATGCCAAACCCGTCCCCTACTACCTCGACGAGCCCAACTCCTGGGGCACCAATGTCCCGCTCATCCGCGACCAGATCAACTCGGCGAAAGAAGCAGGCACAGATGTACGCTGCATCGCTGTCATCAACCCGGGCAATCCTACCGGCGCCTCCCTAAGCGAAGCCGATATCGAAGCCGTCATCGACCTCGCCGCAGAAGAGCACCTAGTAGTCGTGGCGGACGAAGTCTACCAAACCAACGTATACCGCGGCGAATTCCATTCCTTCAAGAAGGTCCTCCGGAACATGCAGTCCCGCCCCGGTGGGGACAAATACTCCCACGTAGAGCTAGTCTCTCTCCACTCCATATCGAAGGGCATGGTCGGCGAATGCGGGCACCGCGGCGGCTACTTCGAGCTCGTAAACTTCGATCCCGAGGTCCAAGCTCAAATCTACAAGCTCGTTTCCATCACCCTGTGCCCCCCCGTGATCGGCCAGTGTCTAGTCGAACTCATGGTGAACCCGCCACAGCCCGGAAGCGAGTCCTATGATCTCTACAAGAGCGAGTACGACGGCATCTACAACGGGCTCAAAGAGCGTTCGCAGGCACTCTTCGCCGCCTTCCAGAGCATGACCGGTGTCAGCTGCCAGGACCCCCAGGGTGCAATGTACATCTTTCCTTCTATCCACCTGCCACGGCGCGCACACGAGAAGGCGACGTCGGAGGGGAAGAAGCCAGACGAGTACTATTGTCTCCGCCTACTCGACGCCACTGGGATCTGTGTCGTCCCCGGGAGTGGGTTCGGACAGGTGGACGGCACCTGGCATTTCAGGACTACCTTCTTGCCTCCCGGTACAGATTGGGTGCAGAGGTTGAGGGCTTTCCATGAGGCGTTTATGGAGGAGTTTAAGGACGAATAGATAAGATGGGGAGAAAGGCGTTTATGTTGTGGGCTTTTTTTGCTGGTGCGATTATGGATGTGTATTTAGAGCTTGGTTCGTTCGATTTAGGTTCCTGAGAAAGATGATGGTAGTTACGACATTTGTTGGCAGGATATACACCTTCTCTACGTCATATTTACGTACTATCTAGATTACTTTCCATCTACTACTTGCAGCGATTGCTATCAGCCGGTCACCGTGAGTTATTGAAACAGATTGACCAACAGAACGATCCGCGGAGTACTGTCAACGCACACTAAAGATCACAGCAATCACTAGACTCAAGTCATATATATCCCATCCTTTTGGTCACTCTTCTCAACGCTGATGAACAACAGCCGAAGCAATACCAATGATCTCCTCTTGCATTCAATTCCCATGTTTTCCCCTTTCGTTTGTTGTAGTAGGTAGAACTCACTAATAAACGAGAATCATTACTTCTAACGACGCGCCACGGTTTAATAACATACCCATAGCTGATTGATTCTGGTTAAATGGTTATTGTTTCAACCTCCTTCTCTTTCATACAGACGTCAAACACTAAGAATGAATCAAAGAAACCTTTTAACTATCAAAAGGTATCATCAAGCACAGTTAACAGACTCGTCTTTTGCACTTTCTGTGACTGTTACCTCCACTATGTCATCGTCAAACCTACATGTGATGTTGGCCAACCGGTCCACAACATTTACCTGATCCAAGATTCTCTACAAGGAGCGTGTTTCACTTTATTTGGCAATATCCAATCAGAAACATGAGTTGGAGCACATGACACTAATATATTGGACGCAAAGTAAATCGCACTCTAGAAAAGAACTTAGGCGGAAGAGGGGACAAGGTTTATCGGAATTTCAAACCTAGAAAAGAATTAGTTGGATCTAAGGTGATTGGAGTGCAAAGAACTCACCTCTTCCACACCGTCTCGTCAAGCTTCAACAACTCCTCTGGGGTTTCCCCCACTCCCACCGACTCCCCCCACTCGATCCACTCCCACCTCGCCACCGTCAGAGCAGCCGATACAAACCCCGAAATGAATCGCTAGAGAAGTAGTTAGATTCTGCATGCTACACTAAAGATGAAGGAAAGAAGAACTTACAACCCAAGCCACAGCCTTTACTCCATCTCCATAGGCCTCCGCCTGCCGAAACTCGATTGTTCCGTACTTCGAGTTCGCAATGAAGTTGTACTTGTAAAACTTCTCCATTCCAATCTGCTCGTAGAACTCCTCGACAGTGCGAGACCTGTCGATCCTCTTGAAAGCCTCGACCAGTGTGAGGTCCCCCAGAGCTGGATTCCACCTGTTGGAGGCGATCATCCAGTTTCCCTTTCCGCGGTGGGGTGCGTGCATCAGGTCGATGACGACTATGAAAGAAGTTAGCAATTACGTTTAACAAAGTGGCGATGAAAAGATACTTACTCTCCCAGAGGATCGTCGCCTTCCCGATGGCTTTAAGCTCTTCGAGGGACCAGGAAGAGCCTTTGCCGCACCCCACGTGCACGTGCAGACCTGTGCTATTATTGTAATGACACTTCAATTCTTGAGAGATATGTTTGAACGAACTCTTAAGAGTCGATCCGTATGTGATCTGCTCAAGAATTGGTGTGCAAAACTCAACTGCTGCCCCAAGTTCAAAGCACGAGTCTGCCAGGGAGTCAAGGTCGGAGAATTTCTTCTCGACCTTGACCTGGTCGGGCTGAGGCCGCTGCTTCACATCCCCCTCCTCCTCCTCCTCCTCTTGTGTTTCTTCAGCTCCCCAACTCCAATCTCCTATTTCGGAGGAGTTTTCGAAGGTAGAAACAGGCAACTCTAGATCCTTTGTAACCACCGGAATTTCTATCCCTTCCTTCAAGTGAATACGATGATTGATGCTATAACAAACTAAATTAGTAACTATATTATTAAAGTATAAACCTATGTGGCTGACCTATTATCAGGCATGATAAGAAATTTTGTCCTATCAAACGACCCATCGGGAATTTCCGCATCGTATCTGACACCTCCAGAAAGATACAAGTCCCTAAAACATTTAAGAAGAACCCCAAACCCTTCACCTTCAGTATAGCCTTCAAGAACCATCTCAAGCTCCAAACCAAATGTAAGTCGACGAGAATGCCGAAGATGAGGCGGGATAAATTTCGGTCTAAGATGGCCAGTAGAAATGAGGTGCTTTCGAAGGTAACGATTGATCGTCTCGAAATCTGCACACTTACCCTTGATAGGAGCAGTAGCACCACCGATCAAACCCTCTAGGGATTCACTGATAGTTGAACGTTAACAAATGAACCTTGATACACTAGTAGATATTCAGGTGCAAACCTTGTAGCAGTCCAAGCATCGATGCTTCTCTTAGGAACAGATAAATGGTGATCCCCGATGACCAGAAAACTACTTGTCGAAACGAGGGAAGTAGTAGCAGTAGCCATCCTAAATGGCCATCCAAGTTAGCAATTGAAGTGAAGCGGAGCAAACCAATAAGTACATCTTGCTCGATGTTTAATGCGGAAGCTCGAACAATATGTGGGAATCAAAAATGCCAAGGGATGAATGAGGGAGAAAATGCTGCTTCTCTGATCGGGAGTGGGTTTATCGAGCAACTCAAAGAGAAGAGCAGCAGATAAAAAAACCCAAATTGAACACAAGAAGTGAGCAACTCGAAAAGAGAGGTGGATGGTAGAGGAGGGAAGTTGGGAAGTAATCAAGATCAGAAGCGGACAAAGAAGTGTCAATATCGGCCAGTGAGTGGAAGACAGGGAGGATGGAAACAAGGGAAGACAGCAGGAGAAGAGGTCAATTTATAGAAGTGATGTCGACATAGAAGCAGCAGGTTGCATCGGCAACGAGGGTGAATGGCTACCAAGTACCTTTCAGAGTTGAGAGGCAATCAATCGCTAACAGTGTGAATGGCCCGTCCCAGCCATCGCATGTCGGCTAACTTTTGAATTGATGCACAAAGCCAGCACATGTGAAGTACCAGCGTATACAGCAGGAATAGGCCCTACTCAGTACTTGATACTAAGAAGATAGCCTGATTGCTTGTGTCCTGACGAGTTGTTGAGATTGCTCTGTATTGTCCTTCAGTTTATTCTTATCACCAGCTGTTCTAGACTCCAATCACCCTTGATCTCGCTTGGCCAGACTGCCAGGCAGTAGCTCACCAGCATTTGAGACTACTTGAACACTCAGCCAGTTTTGTTGCGCAAACCGAGCGCGGCGAAACCTCGAGAATGAGAGCAATCACACCCCAGCTTCTACCACTCAAATCCTTAGAAGTTGTATGTGCAGCTCTTATTGTCCACGGACGATATGACACTCTTGGACTCCGTATGAATGTGATTCCTTCCTTTTGTTAGTTCAAGTGTCCTACAGATCATCCCAAAGTTGAATACTTACCTCCTTCTTAGGCACATAGCCATCTACACAGTAGGAAGACACCTCGCTATGACACCACCACTTCGCGACTGACCAAGCTTGCGAACGAGCTCGTATCCTAGTCTCGAACGTAATAATACCGCCACAAGGCTATTAAAACCTGAGGATCAAAAAGTCTAAACAGTCTTTGGGTCCCGGAGGCAGTCCAAAAGACGTGCGGCAGCTCTTGAATTGAGAGTGACGATCTGTGACTGTCTGATAATATCACCAGCGGTGTGTTTCGTTAATCGGTCGTCTGTTTTCTGCGAGCGACGAAACTCCGGGAACGAGAAGTGTGCTTGAAAATGCAGCTCAGTAGCTGGACGGAGGTGATCTATGGAAGATTTGTCGAACATTGAGGACGGGCTTTTTATAGAGAGATATTTCAATACGCTAGACTGACTCAGAATGCGAAGTAGGGTCGAACACTTTCCAAACTCCTTTTAGGGGCTATCCCCATTACGTATTCATTAATTTGATGGTCGGTTCGAGGTCTGGTGGAGTTGAGACTAGTCAAGGAATCGTTCTCTCATCACTTGAAGTGAGGTCCAGTCAAGGAATCGTTCTCATCACTTGAGGGTCGAATCTGATAGAAGAATGAGAACCTCGCTCCCGGGTCCAACAAAGCACAGCTTTATTTCCTTCCCAACTCGGGAATTACAAAATGTATATGGTTAATAACGGCACCGGCATCTCCTCGCAACCTCCTCAAACCACTCTCCTCAATTTCTCCTCCGGCCGCAAGTCCCCACAGCTCATGGCTTAGCATCTACATACAGCTTATGCATCCATCTACTGTACTCTTGAAATATCCCTTTAACTTACAGTGTATTACGACTACCATCAATTAGTCAGTCATGTGTTTCCGGAAAAATTTCATCTGCACAATGACGACAACATCACACAGTACCACGTCCGATTGGTCGCCCTACGCCTCAGCCCGCCAGCACACAAAACTTCATCTAGGACAATATCGCAAGGTTATCCAATTAATCTTTCACCCTCCAGATGTTCTATGAGTCACACACTTATTTACTGACTCCTAGCCTGTTGCCCAATCTCAGGTATCACTATCAAGATCCTCGTCACGGAAGCCCAGTAATTATGCCCCAGCGAAAGACTGCATCCGTTATTGGAAGATAGAGAGATGAAAGGAAGGCGTACGCCTGCAAATATGCGATGGGATGCGGGCAAGAGATACAATGTGGTATGAGTCACTATGCTGCCTACTGTGAGTGTGGGCGTATATAAAGCCTGAATCCCCCAAGGAGAAACACCTCCTCCAGGGGAAGTACCACCGACGGCAACATCAACAACGGACGGGGGAGGAGAAGGATATGGACAAGTGGGGCTCGGGGGATGGCAAGTGATGGATTTGTGAAGGTTCGATGAGGGGCAGCAATGAGAAGGCGCAAGGGAGTCAATAGAGGGGAAGGGTGCAGAGGTCAAAAGAGGGGGAAAACGGAAAGGAGAATTGGAGGACCAGAGACTAGGAACTACAAGACGAAGACGACGGACCGACGAACTAAAGGACCGCGGAAGGAGGAAAGAAGACAGAAGAAGTTCGATATTGTGGTCGGATGGCTTGAACGGCAAAGGCTAGGCCCGAAGAGCGTGGAAAAGAGCGTGGAACATAGGGCCTGATAGAATGTGGATGAAGATTGGGGCAGGAGTGGATATGGAAACAAGCGACAACTGCTGAAGGGGTCATGAGAGGACGGCCATATATTTATGACGCTCCGGAAGAGGTGGGGCAATGGTGTTCGAATAATACGTCACGGTGTCACAGATCCTTCACATTGATCTCGCGCCTAGACTTTGATGCTCGCTGACCCTTTCGAATTAATGAGACCACATTCACATGCAATCGCACATGTACGATGCAACTCGAATCAACGCCAATCACTCGATCATAAATTCACATACTCCTTACCATATCACTATGTTCGGAGGTACGTCATCAGCAACAGCAAAATATGTTCGCCTTAATTTCCATATCCTCTCCATCACTGGTACGCCGACGAGCCAACGAATACGACGATTGCCATACCTTACGGCGATTGCACTTTAGCTTTCGCCATTGAGGCTATCCACCCTGGTATAGAAACCCCCAATTCAACATCATCTCCAAAGATTGTACGTACCGTCCCACTCCCCGAGGCTTATCGAGTACGCCCAAATACCGTCCGCCTCAGTCCGCCCCATGAGACTGAAACATTCAACCGCGCATCGATTGACCTAGCAGAGAACAAGAAACACCGGAAAGTACCCTCGAGTGGCATCAGAGCAACTGTGTAATATACTTCAATTATGGGTCTCACCTTGGGGTCACTGCGACCGAGTGCAGAAACATCATCAATCATCACTACTTCGAATACAACAAGGTCCCAAGCTACACCGCTCTAATCGAACCTTGTATTTGCTTCTTCCATCTATACGATCTTACAAAGACGACGAAAAGGGCTCTAAAATCCACCGCCTTCCGTCCTTCCTAATTTTCGTCTCCCCACCACTATCATCACACCACACAAAGACCGTTCCTTGCGCACACTATGCCTTACGCACGTCCTCTTTCTTTTTTCCAGATCCCGAAGAACCGGATGTCCTCTTTGCGCAGGGATAAGGCTCCGCACTGCGCGTCCCACCTAAGCAATTCCCTAGCCATGGCAAATGGGCCGGGTCGTGAGAAGCAAAGAAACAAGGCTGCATATATGATATTATATCTCTATATTCAGGTGCTTTATTATGCAGTCATCCGGAGGAACTATGTGCGCTTTGAAAAGCAAGAACACAGAAAAACAGAAATATAAGGCTGGAGATGATCTACGACCCCCAATAGGCGCTAGCGTCAACGAGTACGGGGATAAGTCGACAAATCCTCCCGAACTTCCGGGCCTCGGGGGGAGTACGCCAGTCTTGTTTACACAATAGATGAAAAATTTTCGCCGATACTGATTACGTATTCGTTTGCTATCAATTCACATGTTGCTTTCAAATCAAGCGAAAGAGTGAGAATAAGTGGCTGACGGTGATGGTTGGGATTGGTGCGGCTGAAGACGGTGTTTTTGCACCGAAATGCGTGCTGCTTGGTGTCGGAACAAGTTCGGAATATCCTCTGCATGGAGTCATAATAAATGACAAAGTTGTTCCGACAGATTTGGCCTCTGTGTGGATAGCCCACTCCCACACAAATTCTCAGGGCATGGTGACTATACTTACGCGCTTCGACAGCGGAAGAGCGTGGGTAGGAGAGCTGTTGTTGGCAGAGTTATGTTAGGACTATCTACATCTTTCAAGTGTCCGATACGTATTTTATCCTACGCTATACATTACAGATATATTCACTACCATTCGCTCCCAGATCTGAAGGGCTCAAGCTCCTTTCTAGCGTCTATCCTACCGCATCAACTCCCCAATCTCTCAACCCTTTCTTTTTGGTGGGATTAAAGGTTCAGAACGGGAATGTTCTTAGTCTTGTACTCGTACCATCTGGGGAGCGTTCTTTTGTATGGCGTACCACCTGAAAGTTGCAAATCCTCAATAGCACTTGCCCATTTCACTAGCTCTGGTTCTTCCCATGCCTTTTGCATAAGGGCCAATCCAAAGGGCATTCCTGTACTCTCGTGAGTTCCAGCAGGCAGAGTAACTACCGGATAGCCTGCCTGTGCGGCTATCTGGTAGGTCTACATCGTCATTAGTACTCTGGGCCGACGATAATTTGGAAAACATGTACTTACTTGACCGACATCAGCGGGAACCAACAACGCCGAGAGCTTCTTGCTGTTATGGATGAGTGCTTTGTCAAGGCCTTCTTCCCGTGTGGATCGTTGGCAAAAGGAGAGGGCTTGATAATATGTTTCGTCCATGATTCCCTTGGTTTCCAAGGAGGCTAGGAATCCGTCCTGACCAGATCCAAAAGCAGGGTGAATACCGGGAAGTCCACCCTCGGTGCCTACGTTGTCGATGTTGTACCTGAAGGTTAATATGAGGTGAAAAAGAAATGGGAAGAACATACTGTACTATATCTTCGAGCGAGCGGATGCTTGTATTTTCAAGCTCTGACAGGTACCGTTTGATGTCGTTGTAAAAATCAACCTACTGCATTTAGTATTTGTCGATTTTCGACCCATTCCTCTTGGACGCATGTACCTTGACAACGGTATACTCAGATTCGTTGGCGAAACCACGAGTGGTACCGTAGTCCCAATCCCAACCATCCGGAGAAACAATAGTCTTATAGTTCGGTAGTTCCGTCCCATTAATGATAGTCGCGCCGGCTTCTTCAATCAGAGCGATTAGGTCGAGAAGTTTCGCTTGCATGGCTTCCTCGGCGTGAACCCAGAAACTCTTCCACGGCAGACCAAACACTGCATCCTTGAGCGCATCTTTGCTGGTGAGGAATTGAGCATATCCTCCAGCAGGCGTTTTCCCTTTCTGTGCGAGGGTATAATTGTCGCGCGGGTCGATTCCATAGATACCGTCGAGAGTGTAAACTGCATCTCTAACGGTCCTGGCAAGAGGGCCAACGGTATCTTGATGAGAGCTCTCTGGAACAACACTGACGAGATGTCAGAAACCTGTGGAAACGGTGTTCAAAGGCCGTATACCCAGCTCTTGAGGTCAGCCCAACAGTGGGCTTGAACCCGACTAGAGCATTTCTCTCCGCCGGACTGATAACTATAACGCAATATCAGCAGCAGCTAGCTTTGTCATCGCATCAATCGCAACTTACTACTTCCATCCGTCTCTGTCCCCAACGCAAACATGACGATATTGGCAGCAACCGCCGCACCACTGCCGGTACTGCTTCCTCCGCCATTGAGAGTTAAGTTATATGGAGAACGGGCTTGTCCACCCCTAGCTGAATATCCTTCGCTGTAATTCGAATTTCTCATATCCTAGCTACTGTCAGCGTAAACAACGATCTGATTGGTAGAGGCAAATACCGCCCATTCGCTCAGTGTTGCTTTCCCAAGCAACAAGGCTCCAGCCTGGCGGAGTAGTTTAACAACATGCGCGTCTCGAGGGGCGCCGGACCCGAGCAATGCCCAACTTCCTGCGGTTGTTTCCATTTTATCCCTTGTCGCGATATTGTCCTTGATGAGAAACGGGATTCCGTGGAGAGGGCCCCTCGATTTGCCAGCCGCATGCTCTTGGTCCAGAGTGTTTGCGATCTGGAGGAAATCGGGATTGAGTTCCATTATTGACCTGCAAAAGCCATCCTTAATATCTTCCATTCCTGCTGAGTTGAGTTTTCTAGACATACTCAATATATTCGTCGGTTTGCCAGATCCGTTGTAGGTAGCACAGCACTAGTTGGGAACTTGTCAACCTCCCGTCATTCATTGCGACTTGCAACTGATCAATTGTTGCCTCCTCCAGTTTTACACCATTGCACTTCGGCATAGGAAACTTTCCTCCCTCTGTTGCATTCTCGAGGACAGGAAACTCATAAGGGTACAGATTCTCTAAAGTCTGCGATAGATTGAGGTAGGGGTGCTTTCCACTAGTGTCACCCTTATTCTTCGCGGAGAAGCTTGGAATAGCAACTGTCGTCAATGCAAGCCAGAAGACTAGGGCAGCGTATGGGAATTGAAGCATTGCTGGAGTCGTAGGCAGAAATGATGAGTGTAAACTTAGTTCAATGTAAGATAACAGGTGTCAAGACTTCTAGTAAGGCCCTGAGACCCCGGATCCCGATCCAGGAAAGTCCTAAATTCTTGAGTCGCTGCTTAGCCTAAATCACCATCGCAGTATTGAGTGGAGTAGTTCCCGTATGGGGGGTCTTTCAAATCCCAGATCCTGATCTCGCCTCTATGCTTTGTGTGTAAACCTTGCAAGCGAGGTGAAAAGTCTGGCACGAGAGCACCCAGATCCGAGAATTCCAAAAATTTCGAGCATGTCGCAAATCTCAAATCTGAGAAGGAAGGTCTCTACTCACATCCCAGAGTACCTTTCCAAATTTCAGATCTTAAAAACTATTTTTTGCTGCAGTTGGCGGTCGTCGCAGTCTGGAGCTGGTCCCAGATTCCTATGGGAATTATTCCTGGGAGCGCTCCAAATCCCAAACCCGAGAAAAATCGAGAGTTTTTGAGCAAGTCCCAAGTCTCAAATTCGACAGGAGGATTCCTCCAGAGAACTATTCTAAAATCCACATCCTAAAACCAATTCTTTGTATAGATTAACGGTTGTCGTGTAGTCCAACTTCATTGGGAAACATTATATTACCACTATGGAAGATCTTTAGGCTAGTCCGGTTTCGTCACCATCCTATCATAACCCCAGTTCGAGATCGATCTTCAGCAGGCTGCAAACGAACATATTCGAACATTCTGCCCCGCTCCCGACGATTCGATCGCGAAAATCTCAACACCGAGATTGTTGTCAGAACTCATTTGGGGGTTGTAATAACTCCACTCTCCACTCTCGTCTTCCTTACTCAGATTAGTAACAATCTATGCTGCTTCAAACTACTGGTAGTATCATTCTGGAATTAGAGTACGTACCACAACTGCTAATCGTTCATGCTCTGAGGTACGATACGGTTAATGATTAGTCGGTAGAAGCAACTGACCTCGGTGAGTATCGGAATCTCTAATTTGAGATATGTACTCCTGCATTTCAGCAAGAGCTCTTGGATGGAACAAAACTCAAATTCCGTATGGACAAACAAGCGAAGTCTGTGTTCGTACGGTTTCCCGATTCCAAAGAAGTTTGAGGAACACACCGAAGTGCCACCATCAGCCGTCAGTGCTCGAAAGCGGTCAGTCTAGGCGCCAACCTGTGCGAGTCAGACCGATAGCGTGTATCAGACACTATAGCCAAACACCGACAGGCCAGGCAGACGCCGAAGTCCAGTTTTTCTTAGGTTGATTGGAGCGACTCATTCCAATGCCGGCTTTGTATGTCATGATCTCTATCTGACCGATTTGCTAATCTGTAGACCCTCGGCGGTCGGGCCGGAATGTTTCGAATACTGAGCGCCTCTTTACTACTCCTCTGGGGAGGAGGCCTCAGGTGACCACGCTTATTGGAAAGGACTAGATTCATCTTCAAGATGTGACATTGGACGAAAGGAAATGCGTAGGCGAGGGGTGGTAGCCCCGGCGGTTGTTTCCGAAGAGAAGGACCAGGACGCGTATGCCATTTTCCACTGTGCGTCTTCCTCCATTTTAGCATGCCGAACATATGAGCAGGCAGATGTAGTGTAACTGTGGCTTCACATGAGGCTATGGGCAAAGGACGAGCCAGCGAGGGATTTTGTAGCGGGATTTGTTCCCGAAACACCTTGCGAGACCGGTTTCCAACGAGATGAGATATCTCGAGCTCTATTCGTCTAAACTTGAGGTAAGGCTCAAGACTAATGTCCTGCGCATATATCTGGTGAGTCCGCAGGTAACGGAGGAGGTGGGATGGTGCTACACGCCAAAATGCTCCCGACCACACACCACGATGACTATTCTACACCACCAGTATAACAGATTCTTTAAAGTGACCTGCAATTCCAAGACGAAACGGTTAATGGATGAATATCCAGCCGGGTTGGGAAATGGCAAAAGTGGTGGTGGTGATGATGATCTACACTCACTCTGGATGCGAGCTCGGTCGGCTGGCTGCTGGCGATATGATGCTGTGTACCTGAAGCACGCAAGCAGAAGATTGCTCTGAGTGGAAATGAACAGTTTCGCCTCCCAACATATTAACTGTTGGTCCGTCAGCTCTATAATAGACTGGTTGGTGTCAGCTAGGCACACTTCTCATAGAGCAGGCTATGATCTAGAGTACGCCTCGTCCTCGTGTTGAACCGGATACTCGCTGTTCCAGATATAATGAAGGGAACGACCGTGTGCTGGATCCTTAAACGGTCGGTTTTAAAACATGGGTTGCTGGGATATCCAGCCGGCGCGGATTTGTGGCTGATGAGATTGTATGTTGAGGTGATTGCCTATGTTCTTGTTAATTGGCAGATTCTCTGCCTTCTCTGCCATCAACACGTAATAGTCGAGGTCGAGATCTTACTGATTCCTGGCGCAGCCCGGCAGCCATTTCCTCTTCTACCTGCTCCAGTATTGCTATACACGTGATAAAACCAGTTGCACAATATAAGCATTGAGTACAGGTGGGATTTAGGCTAAACGTGGTAACGATAGTCTTGTACTTTACAGCTGCTACTAGCTGGCGCAGCATTATGGGGGACATTACTTGGTAAGTTTCGTTACTTGGTTCTAAAGCGAGTACAAGTATACGCGCGGGAGCACTTGAATACTGATCGCCTCTTTGAACAGCTCATTCGATCAGCGCGCTGCCGTACAAACACTGCCACCACTGTAGATGTGTGATAAAGTTTTAAAAGAGGATTCCCGAAATCAACTGGCCGACTTGCTATGTTTAACATGCCTGCTTCGTTTCACGGACGACCCCTGGCAGATTCCTTCTGCTTCCATGCATAGAGGAAAAGCAACTACAAGGCACTGCACTTTACGCGTTTGTGCAACGCGAGTCACATGTACGGCGCCACAACAACCAGACGCGTTTGTACGCACCCACGGATCTCGCAGTTTCGACTCGTATCGTTCGCAGGGAACCCGAAAGATCATGGTGGAAGATATTCAATGTTTGAATCATTCTTGGCATTCTGCGATCATAGAGCTTGCTGGCTGTGTTACAAAACAAATGAGATCCCAGTTTCTAACCCGCAATGAGAGTAGATTTTAACAATAAGAAAATGCAGGTTCTGCAGTTGATTCCTTTATCCTTCTGAGAAGAGCACCAAAAAGATTGTTTGACCAATGATTCCCATCATATGAACGAGCAAGCAGGTACAGAAAATGAGATTCACCTAGCATATCCAACAAATAAATATTTACTCAAGTCAAAGTCGGAAATACACAAAACAGCAAATACAAGCTCAGTTCCTTCAATCCTCCTTACAAAAATGCAATAAACAATAACATCAATCCCCATATTCTCCTCTTTGCATGTGGTTTCCACCAGATGCAGGTGATTCATCAGCTAGCTAGCTGTTTCTCGAGCACTCCCAACATACCCTTCGGTATTCAGAGTGCCTACAGCGGGCTTTGCCGGTATCGTATAGACTGGGTTCTACCCCAATCAATTGGTTCGAAGGAGTGGTGGTTCGTTATCGTTTCTTCATGTCGTCGTCTGGTTCGTTTTTTTTTCGGGTTTTCGGTGTTCGTGGAATAAGTATAACTCTTGCCGCAAAGAAAACAATACTGCAAGGTCGTTGCTTTCGAAGATGGTAGGTAGTGATACTCCCGGTACCGTTATGGAGGAGGGACCTCCTTGTCGAATTGTCAAACCGTGCGAATGTGAGTATATCAAGTCCCCCCGTTGTCGATTACGAGTTGGGGGTGACAAGAACATGGTGACTGCACTCTGGCTGGTGCGTTTAGGTTTCGAACTCCCGCACGCGAATATGCGTGTCGAAATGAACGCTCCTCGGCGATGAGCTGGATTGGGAAGAGCCGGCCTGAGGTCGTCCAGTGCTAGCATCCAAAAAGGAAGTACGAGGATCGCCGTATACCGCAAGTGTCTCGTTCGTCCGCTGGGGGCTCCTTCTGGGGGGGCCATAGCCGTTCTGCTGTGCGGACCGCGCAGCAGCCTGCTCATGACGGCGCAAATCCTCCTCGTACTGGGATCCACGGTTTTCGATGGCTGCCGGTTGAGTGTCTCGTGGAACGCGCTTGACATCCACGATCTTGTTGGAGTAGTAGCCTTGGTTGTAATGGCAAATAATTTTGATGAGACCGTCTACTGCCTCCCAGCCTTGCTTGTATTCGACGGTAAATGTTCCCTGGGGGACATGCTCGGCCTTCTTGTACAGAAGCTTAGTGATGTTGACAGTGAGGCCGCGGCCTGTGTGGCAGAGATCTCGTCCTTCCTTATATGCAAGGATGGGGTTGCGGCATCCACGACATTCTTTGGAATGATCGTGAAATTCTCTGAAAGATCGGTGAATTTGGGAGTCAAGTTGATCGATAATGGAGGCGGTGGCAGTTCTCTGGGGCGAGGGGCTGCTGGTGGATGCGAATGTGCGCGCCATCATTCCTGCTGGTGGTGGTGGTGGTGGTGGTGGTGGTTCTGGAGGAGATATGGAACGAATGTTGACGGTGATGTTAATTTTGATGGTGGTAATCGAAGCTCTTTATATTGTGAGGGTGTTGGGCCAAGCTATCTCGAGATTCGGGAGGTAATGGGATATGCGTGACTTATATGCTGCAGGTCTGAGGAGGAGGAGTGGTATCGATGGTGGGGTGTGGAGGGGTTTTTAATGGTGTATCAACTCTATCACCTGGGATAGCTTTGCTGCGGCCTTGCTACTGGGATCTCAAGAGTCACTACCTAACCCCTGCCACATTCTCGCGGGTGTGACCAATGCGCTCACTCCCACCACGAACTGTTTCGGTTTTGCACAGCCTTCTCGATCCTCATCATATGTGGCATTCTACTCGGGGCAGACACTAAAATACTTTTAAAACTACTTTCCTCTTTGGTTGCGCAGTAACCGCTGGTACTTGTACCCATCCAATAGTGTTAGGCAGCAGCGTTCTCTACGTCAACTGGTCGTCTTCCGCGCGCTCTCTCGGCGCCCAGATCACTTGCTCTACGGAGCGGGAATGTTTCCGCCACCGAAGGGAAAACTTTCAACCATTCGACAAACCTGCTTTATCGCCTATTCCCACGAAAGACCACCCGCAGAAAAAGCCCATGTCGCTAACTGTAGCCGCATTGTCGGTCGGCTCGCTACTGTTCTATCCCATCTCTTTTTTCCCATGTCTATTTGTTGATCGTGGGATCTATGAATGCAACCTTATTCTAAAGCCAAATTCAGCTAAGGTTAGAAGTGAAGTTTGAGATGACACGTTCTCAAGTTTACTTTAGATGTATGCGAGTTGATGTCGTCTTTGGATTGACATCGTGTAAATCAAAGGGTCTTCTTGATGCGATGGAAGTGATCGGTTCTAAGTGGTGATGATGACGGCTTCCCGCATTGCATGGAGGAGGCTCTTCGAATTGACTGCTCTTATTTGACACGAATTTTGGCGAGGATGTGAGAATGTCGTGGCCAACGGCTGTGCGACACATCCAGACGAATTCAGGACCATACACATCACGCTTTCTGTTTTTTTTTTCACCTAACGAAGCAGGGACAGATGGAGCTGCGTCATGGGTGGCCGCGTTGTTTCTTTGTTAACGATGGAGTTGCTTAATACAATATTGCGATTGGGCACGCGTCCTGCAGTGCTGCCGTAGTGGAGAAGAGGATCTGATCTGGCCCCAACCAAGCTGTGCAGTACATATGCAACTACCTCATCTGAATTTCAGGAGTGTTAAAGGGTGAAATTCTCACCGCGACGGCGGCAAAGAACAACAACAAAAAGAACAGTTATTTAGTGATCGTGGGTTGGCTCAACAACAAGACAATTCTCGCGACGTCATGGGAGCCACCTAGGAACGAGTTCCACCTTGGACTCAGCCTTACGTCTCAACACACCACCACCTCTACATTTCGATGTATTCAGGGGAAACACTCTGGCACGATATAATATATAGAAGGGATATATTTTCCCTTCACCCAAACAAGAGGTCTGAGGCGAGATGTGATCTTCAGCCTCCTTCTTCCCGCGCTTTCCAGCAGTAAAAGCACAACTTAATCTGACCTTCGAAAAACTTTTCTCATGTCCAGACCATGTGTTTTCTGTCCTTAGAAGTCATGGCATGCGCACTTTCTATTACCTACTTTTTAGTATGTATCAGTTGACTTGCTTGAGACCGATCCACCGTCCGTGCAACCCCCTCCCACGACTACCTAATGGTGTGCGTGGTGACGGAATTAATTTTTTTCTCTAATAAATGTTTTTATCTTTGGCTCATGTCATATCAGTATTCGTTATTTTAAATCCCAATTTAAGTAAGCCCAACAAATTCGAGAACGTTTGCACCACCGGGAGCGAGTGCAAGTGCACACTGTGGCTGTACATATTATCCTGATATGGAAGGTGTTTAAATAGATTAGTTAGCGTTGTGCTTTTACGGAAACGATTTTCGCCTGGCTAGATGTAGCACAGCCAGAGAGCTCCGGTGAGCATAGAATTAGTTTCGATTTTCCCTGATGTTTCTTTTCGTAGTGTGTTAATGTGGTGGCAGCGGACTGCCTGGTGCGAATGCGCAAATAGATCAGCGGAGTAGTGGATCCCGAGACAGAGAGCCTTGGGGGCGTTGGTGTATGTGGATATCACGCTGTACGCGATGAGTACACGCATTTGAACGGATGACACTCGATATTCGATCCAGATTCCATCTGATCTTCTTGTGCATTAGACCGAGTACGAAAGACTTGCCTCGACCACGAAGCCTGCCTAACTATCACAGCCTTTCAGGTACTTGAAATGTAGCATGGAATTCTGACAGATGCAAAACTTCGCGCATGATGACCAATCGGAGAAATTAAAAAGACATTCTCCGTACATGTAGGCTTTTGCTGTATCGTGTATGCACGATCACAAGATGGCTGCAGAAAACGAGGACTTGAAGATGAACGGATCGTTGCATTGAGGCTGGGAGTCGTACAGGGCTGAGCTACGTATTTCGCACGAGCAACTCTTCCCCAGAAAACATTGAGCCTCTCCTCCTATCCCCCTGTCACGTCATAACCTGTCTTTTGGGTCTTTTTTGTTCTTTTCGTAGTCTCGAACACAATGACACGACTATGAGACTATTCTTGCCGGGCGCCTATGTTGTGACAGAAGTCGTCGCAGTCGGTACGTACCTATTTTGGCCCGTAACTTCAGACACCAAGCCTCCCCTTCGAATTCTACATTGGTTAACCTTTGGCGGCTGCTATTACGACGTCTTGATCCTCGAATATTGGGTATTTTCATACACGGGCGTTTCTTTTTTACGGTACCGCCGAACTGGCTGCGTATTCAGCCCTGTACGATTCAGGAACAGACAATCCCTGCGTATTTTATTGGCTAATCCGCAATGTTCTATTACGTTGGTAAGAGATATTGATGGTTTGTGGTGGACATACTAAGAGGTGTCTGGGTACTACCTGGTTTATTGAGGGGTTCACACTAACAGATGTAATGGCATTAATTCTTAGTCGCCGGGTCTCGAGTTTATGGTTTGATAACAATTCCAATAGCCAATTCTACGTCAGTGTATACACATACAATTGTCTACATCGGTTAAAAACTATCCCATACATCTGAATACCCGTCCACGGAGCACACGGGCTCCACAGAGCAGTTTCGTGCATGACATTTCTCGCTCTCGCATCGGGCGGTATTGTTGATGGTCGTATGATGTCGAGTGATATCGCGGGTTGTCATACGGTTTGGCAATGTGTGTTATCTCACATTATTCGTAGCTATGTTTATCATAACAGAAATAAGCTGTGTCCTCCAAACGACTTTATTCATAATTTTAAGCTGAACCAAACCATCCTAATATGTGTAGATGCCAAAGAGGAGAGAAGTCCCTCCGAGAATGCTGTTCTGTTATGGGTGTTCAATGTTGAAATAATTATAGGTATGATGAACACAAGTAGGAAGGCTGCCTGTGACCTGCAGCGACCTATGCTCCTAGATTTACTTCAAGTGTAAGGTTCTCTCTTATTGTCAGCCGAGTTGGTCTGAAGGGTAGTTTTTGAAAGCTCATGGTTCGTCATCTTGTGGACGTCAGGCATTCAACTCGGGTAGCGTAAGCTTCCTTTCACTGATGTGACTGTATCGAGGAACTAATGCAATGTGTTCTTAGCGGTGTTCTAAATCGTTACCATGGCGCGCTGGTTCAAGAGTGGGGACAGATAACCATGGACATGAGGATGAGCTGATCCATGGTGCCACCTTCGGTGTTGGAAACGGGTGTATTTCGGCCTGGCGTACAGCTTGAAGTCATTGCGTAACCCCTTCTGCTATTTTGCATCATTAATTAAGTACTCCTACCTAAATTCAGCTTTCCGTTTAGTTCCCCCTTCTGACGTGCTTCGAAAGATCGAGTCAATAGGAATCAGCCGAGTAAGAGTGCTTTCTACACTTGTGACTGGAGTCTGTATTCGTCACTTTGCCTACTTGAGCTAGACCTCCCGTGCCCAGAACGGTCTAAGATGCATCGCAGTGCACAAAATAGATCAATTCAAGTACCTTTAGCAATGGGAAGTAATATCCGGCGCCGAGGACTATTCGGCTCTTCAGGTAAAGTTTGCAACTGTTCCCTACGAGCCTAAAACTTGTTTCTGGACTGAGAGGAAGTCATAGCATGATGTTTGCGCACAGTTATTGTGCGCAACTACGTGACGGGTAAAAGCAAGTTACTTGTGACCGCTTTGGTTGAAGCCCAGGGATATTGTGTGAGGATCTGCTGGATGCCACAGGTCCAAACAAACTGTGCCAAAACAACCCCCAGCATGCAGGATGCAGACATAATGATGCCGATAGGTATCGCTAGAGGCCGCGTTTCCATGCACGTCGTGAGTAAGCACATCGCTTCTGCACCATTGACTCATGTTTCGTACCTGGTCTGAAGTCTTGCCTTGATGGGATTCTTGCACTCTTTACCAATTTTCATCGCTGACAGGTGATCTACAGTGCGTGATTTTAATGTGCCAGAGTATTTACTAGGATTCAATAGGTCTTCTTCCGGTGAACTCAGCTAAAGGACGACGTCGCAATGTCTCAGTATGCATTTGACCTATCTAAACGTATGCAAGTGTATGACTCCTAAGATACAGCTAAATGTGTGGGGTAAATGGGGGGCAAACCAGTGGCGTATCTACATATAGGTACCCATCCCCGCATATACCGTGCTCGCGAACAATAATCGGGTCGCAACGGAAGGTTGACAACAAAACTAGGATTTATGACGAAGCTGTGGAAAATCTCGGCATCCGGAATGACAGTCGCTGATTTAGACAAGAGTTTGGGACCTGCTGGACTGTGAAACATACGCATCGCGCACTTCAGGGCGCGACGCGCTGGTCGGGTGGATTAATAATCTGTGAACATCGGTAACTACGATATTAAAGTTGGGGATTCAACGCTGACAACCTTTGATGGTCTCGACGATGTGTTTGCAATTTGTCCGATTTCCGGAAGTTGCTTCATACTTGCCTCTCTGTGCATGCACTGCATTTCGATTCGTAAGGATTAGGCTCCTCGCCGTCTCCTTATGAAAAGTTTATGGAATCTTCTACCACTGCATACCATCTTCTGCTCGACAAGGCTGGCTGTTGCTCCATGTAAAAGGCATAGTACCCACACTTAGAATTGTTGCAAACAAATTGATAATCTATTCTTCTAGCTAACGCTCCCTACATAGAGAGCCAAGGGTGACTGTTTGGGTTTTTGGAACAGCTCTTTTGGTACATGTGACGACTGGATTACTCCGGAGCCTTGTGCTACTTAGTGGCAAGCATTTCTCCCTATAGAAACCCATGGAAACATCGAGATCGCAACATGGAGATGCGGGGGAAGCAGGTTTCTTATCGAAACGGCAAACCGGCAGGCAAAAAAATTTGCGGCACAGCTATCAATAAAGCTAGGGAATATATCAATGCGGCCCATTTGTGATGTAAATGCACATTCCCTTTCGTTCTCCATATTAACTGTTACAACTACATACGTAATAGGTATACCGGTATGCGCCTATTGTCGTTATTGAAAGGCACATTGTCGAGTGTTCCGCGGGGAATATTGGCAAGGGGTGTTCTTTCTCCTTATGGCCTCGAGAATTAGTCAGATAGCATACCTTGGTGGGGTTCCCGCGCAGACCGCCGGAAGCTTGGGGATATTTCCAAGGGGGCCTTGGTGTTCCCTTATGATGGCCACGTCGGTATTCTGGGGAAACTGTGGTGCCTGAGGCAAAGTTTGGTTTGTTCCGTGTACGTAGTTACCGGTCTGTTTTCTGTTGACAACCCAAGACTACATATTGCGTTTAAAGCCTTCTTAGGCCACGCCAGGCGGATAAGAAGGCATTGGAATCTGAGATATGCTGTGACTAGATGTTATTTCAAGATGCTGTGCTGTTCATTCAGGCGAAATGAAGTAAGATACTGGAACGAGCGTGATGCTTTGGATGACCTTCTAAATGTGATGCTTCGTTCTTACCGACTACGTCGCTGTGGCACCTTCTTTCTAACTTTGAGGGTTTGCCATGTTTTCTACCATCAACCAGAAGGTGAGAAGTCAGGTTCTAGGATATTCCATCAGGCCATTGCTGGTTCGATAATCTGACCGATATTCCAAGTCTCCAGTATGATATAACAAATGACTTTTGGGCCCAGGAGTACTCAGATGGCCCCGCTATGACAAACATTTGTTTTCACCTACTTAATGGAGCTCTGTGACACCATGAGGTCCAAAGCATGACGCCACATCCTATTGTTCTCATGTGCTTTCTCCCGTCACTATTTGCGTACCTTACCGGAGACACATCATTGCCACTGGGTATAATTCCTGTACGCTGTGCGCATGCGGTCATTCAAAATTTGTCCAAATAAATATCTCATTTTGCTGGAGACCCTCCTTTTTGCATGGCAGAATGGCACCTACCCCATCCTACACGCACCACAGATGGTTAAAATTGTTATTTCGTCTTGATATGGTAGTCATAGCCGTCATTTCCCAAACCAGGGTCACTATCGTATTTAAATCACAAGCAGTCACTTGGTGAAAGTTCGACCTGTCGGGGGTAGTCAAATCGTGTCTACAGTCAACTTTCTGGTGACGCTAAAGTTACTTCAAATCGCCCCGACTCGGCAACTTTCCAGGTTACTACAATCAATGTTCCTTTTACTGGTTGTGGTCACTATGCTCTTAAGCTCATCGTTGGGCCTCATAGCTCCCCGCTGAGGTCATGCGAACCCCCTATACGCGATGACGGCAATATAGGATTTTTGAAAGCTGTTTAGCCCTACACCTACGACTAGTAGCCGGTGGCTGTAGATGGGGTGGCCAACTGATTCTTGTTTTTTGCACTAGGTATGCGCGCGAGCGGTAGATAACAGTATCGCTTCCGGACTTCCCTTAACGCCTATCACGAAAATGCGATGAAGAGGCCGAGCGAACACGAGAGCAATAAGAGGAATCAAAGTCAGTGGAGAGCCCTAGCGAGAACCAGGACTAACATAAGAGCAATGACCACGAGTCCGATACAGGTGCAGTCAAAGCAACCGCCACAGGCGTTTTTTTATACCACTAACACAATGAGGAACTCTAGGAGAAGTCCGGAGGTGAGTACAGTTATCGACAGCAGTTGTAATCAGGGGATTAAGTATTTACGTAACTAATTCTAGCATGCGCGGAAAACTGACTGGCCGCGATTTAACTACCCTGAGATAGGCTGGCGAAATCCGGCGTGGCTCTCGTTACTTTTATGTCGTCACTTCTGACTGCCCGAACATTGGTAACTTTTTTTGGTTGAGGAGGCGCGGAAATTGATTAACTAGAATGTACATACATTTACTTCGAACTACCTGCAGGCTACCAGTTGAGAATATGCTGGCTGAGTATCCCATTCTCGCTTGGCTCTTAGCTCCAGCTTCTCTAAATTCGTCCTTCTTCCCTAACTTCAACTCCAGCTGTGGCCAGCAGCTCGAGCTCCAGCTCCAGCTTTAGGCATGACTCATCCAAGGAGCTCCAATGGCCAAGGCATGTAACCTATTGGGGGAATATGTCATGTAAGCGTATGAATTGGGGAGGGGATAGCTGTGGGTCATTATAATACGGTACTGAATGTGAAGGTGTCTCGAAAGATGTATGTTTATGCAATGAATTGGTCACGGAGTATATTCTTAAATAGTACTTGCTCTTATAGAGCAGCACTGTGGTAGAGCCTTTACTAGCTTGTCTATATATAATAGCTATGCTATTGATCTCTGCCTGAGATTGGGCTTTAGCAAATCTACTACATATTTAAATGGCGTAATCAAATACGGATAGTGGCGTACCTATTGACAACTAAAACAAGCGACCAGTGTTCAGACAGTTAGAAGTGACGGCATCGAGGTAACAATCAAAAATGACCGTCTGGAGTTAAGTCGGGCAAAATTGGAGGAGCGAACCGAGTGCTTCTGTGTGATTATGTATACGAGAGCGGGAGCGAATGCTGAAGCACACAAAAGGGAGTACTAGCCACCCAATGCAAACAACGTACAAATCTGAGGACATATATTGTGCAGCTTGTACTAGCTATTGTGTAAATATGACTGAGATTGGGACATAAAACGTTAATTTGAACGGTTGCTCCATTAGGAATGGCGCAAGAATGCCTAGATACTACAAGTTATATATAGATTAATCGATTACAGAGGTCATGGTGGATGTGGTTGATACTGAATACTAGATTCACGATCTATTTTATCCAATGCAATCATTGCATGGAGCCGTGATCATACCAGTGCAATGGCTCCTCGAAACCCCAGTTGCAGTATTGCACTGGAGTGAGTGTGCTATATAAAACTTAGTAATTGTATTGGTAACTATATGTCTATCCATCTGCCTCTCTGAGCTCTAGAATCACAGGCTACCCTCTAGATTTCGAGTGATATTCTGCCTCAGTTACTCGGTTCAATTTCCGTCGTTCCTTCGCTTTGGAAAAGCCCCGACGATGGCCGCTCGCTTCCAGACCATCAGTATTTGATCAGCACTCAGCACAGGCACGATTTTGACATAAGTAACCACTTACAGACTTTGATTCTTCAATAGACAGCTATATCTTCTCGTGTATGGGCTCTGCTATGTTTTGCTTAAGGTATTGAGGAGCCTAGCTCCCTACCGTTTATTTCAGCTCCAGACTCCTCGCCACTATTGAAACGACAAATTAACACCTTTCCCACTTTAAGTTCCATAATTTCAATAGTATGCCACCACCCGTTTGGAACAACACAACCGTCTCCCGGGCCCAACTCTACCTCATACTAGAACTATACTCCTACCCCGTACCTCTCCTTGATCCCTTTCCTCCTCTCTTTTGCAAATCCCCACTAACCTCCTTGCCGCCTCAGACGGAGGCAATCGCACCCGCCATACTCCCACAAACTGCCCCAGCGGGTTTCTTGCACAGTGACGTGCCAAAAGCCGCAGAATGCCCCAACCACAGATTAGCGGTACGCACTTCGCTCCTTCCGAGTTTGGTTGCTATATTCGGTGCTAGTAGGTAGCCACGGTTCTGGGCTCGATATTAGAGGGAAGGTAGAGGTTTTAGGCGAAAGTAGGAGAAGAAGTTACGAAGGGCATGCTGATATTTCTCGCGTTCAAGTTGACCGTAATGATGTTGAAAGCTATTCTTTGTGGGGAACGCCGTGAAATGAGCATGGGCTTAGGCGTGAATCATGGTTTGATCGGGGGGTGCCCCTTCAATTGAAAACGGCGCGACGCCCGAAGGACATGTGGAAGGAGGTGTTTGTGACGGAGCGGTGGGGAGGGGCGATACATATCGCCGGGATCGTGGAGAGTGTGGAGAGACGGGGATCTGGGAATCCTTGCATAGTAGAGTTAACTTTTATCTTAACTTCACCACTTCGAAAAAAACGAGGGTGTGGGGATGGAGGAGAATACTGTGCAGAAAAAGTCCGGGCGGAGAATGATGGGGATGTAAGAGCGAGGCTGGGGAAGGGTGGGTAGGGTTTACCCCATGTCAGGGTAGATAACGTACTTAATGGCTTCCTCGGACCCCTATGCATAATACCTTTTGACATCATCGACCAACAGTTGACACTGGCAAAAAACGCTGAGAAACCAGGCTGATTACTTTTTGTTGGAGAAGCATTAGTTCATCTGACCTCGTCGTTCTTCATTAAGTATTTAACTTAGAGTACATTCGAATTCTATGTACTACGGGCATACTGCATTCCAAACCACCCTTTTCGCTTCCTGACGAGGGAGGTCCTCGTCTCGAAAATATGTGGGGAAAGCAATCTTCCTGTTTGGTTACCGTGCGCTGACACTTCGACCCAAGCTAGTGTCGAGGGAGTATATTGAGACAGCTTAATTGTTTCATTTTTACAAAGGTAAAAACCCGAAAAAGGTATGGAATATATCCGCGTTGGCGACCGTATGGAGGGGTATATTCGGTATCTTCTTCCTAGTAGGTCGTATCAGAGGTAGATCGGCAATGTATGTCCTTATTAGTTCCACACAAAAGGAACCTGGAGAGTTTGTGTTAATATATCATCACCATGGTCTAAATTTACATTCGCTGGCTCTTCACTTAATAGATGAACATCTGTGGGAGTATTATGTTGTCATGGGCATAGACCTTTCAAGCCCAAAGATCCTCGGCTAGGAGGGATGTATCATTAATGACAACCCCGGAATCCTGCAATGAAGCCATTGTAGTAGCAAGGGGGAAACGGTGAATGTCTATGTTGCTCCTGGGCTATATATATTTATGACTGTTGAAGCGTTGCGGATACGCATACGAAGATGAAGCAGTTTATTGATCACGACCTGAGAGAAGATCTAAACGAAGCCAACTCTGGAGAATTGAACGAACCATCCACGGCCCACGAAGATGGCTTATTGGCTTCGGAGTATACGTATGATGGCCAGAGTTCATCAATAGAAAGCCTCACAAACAGCCAAGTTGAAGAATATGCTTGGAAGAACCTAACGGCTGAGTTAGTCTCACAAATTACATCGAGACACAGTTAGACTTTATGTACACGTCCCCCGCTTGGCCGGTCCACTCTGCATGTAGTTAAAACACATAAAATTATCATATTAAAAAAATTCGTTCTTTACGGTAAAGTAGCCATGTGCGAAAGACCAGCTAACCGCAAGTTCATGTGTGTATGTAATAACTTTGCATGTGCGGGAACCAAGAAACTTGGAGGCGTTCTTTTAACATCAGCCATCCCAGTTATATTCGGAGATGGTTAGCGTCTTAAAGCATTTGTGGGGATAGTTGGTAATAGGAGGCACATTTTAATATTAATGTTTATGGCAATCGTTCGCAAACTTGATAGTGAAGCCGAGAGATCTGGAACATTAATGCATTGTTATCCAACTTCACTATAGGGTTTGAGCGAACCAAAACTAGGCAGACGTACATACCCACATCTTCGATCCAGGCCACTGACTATGATCTCTTGTTCCTATCGAGAGTCAATCCGCACTCCCATGCAGATCACACACGCCAGACGCCAGACGCCAGCGCTTCATACCAACCTGCAAGTGCTATAATAAGTCATGTGAGACGTGTCATAAAAACCGGATCATTGCGCCTGCGTTGGTTATTCTGAGCATGAGGAACACTGCTTAGGCACCATTGTTATCAACCGGACGAAAACTGCTATACAGCTGCTACCCTTGATCGCACCGTCGTGTGAATCTCGACAATTTCCCTCTGCACATCTCCTCTGGGCTGCCTAAACAACACCAAACTCAACACGAAACACATCCGCCGAATCGTCCACACCTGTCAAGCGACCGCAATTCTCCCCCACCTACCCTTCGATATCCATCTTATCAAGCCATGGCTTCCGTCTGCTGCTGCGAAGCCACCGGAAGGCCCACAAAGAGATCCGAGTGAGTTCCGTGGAAGTTTCCAAGAACTCGAACAGGCTAACATGTAGAGTGATTAATGGTGGCATCAACAGGGCGTCATTCTCCGGCTCTACAAAGACTTGGTCCAATTCCACCGACCCTCGTAAGTGATATATAGTAGAAGAACGGGTTCTTTGTCACATGGACGCTGGTATGGAGGATAGCGGACGGACTAGAAGGAAGCTGTGTACGTAATGTAGCTCTAGGAATGCAATTTGGAATCTTGGAATGGCTTGAGATAACTGTTACTCGTTCTGGTTGCTCTAATTATATTATACGCAATGGTTAACAATTGAGCTGCAATTTTACTTATAATTACTCATATGCTCTTGCCTTCTCACTACAGTCGCGGCATAAGTAGAATTCGAAAGCTCTTGTGTCATTACGAATTTTCAAACCCGATGCTTTCAAATTAAATTCTGTTGCCTGATACGCAGACAGTTATTTTATAATCTCTCGGCTTAATCTCTCTTACCTCTACTTCCTTACAAATATCGAGTCATATGTTGATACGTCGGACTACCGACAGCCTTCGTATCTTCCTGTAGCAACCTCGCTTTTCCTAACTTCTCACCCATCAACACCAAGCGAGTCGGTCGCACTCGAACTATTAAACCCTCAGCATGTAGACGCTTTCTACCCTACGTCTTCATCCACTACTGCCAACCGCAAAAGTTTCTCTAAACATTCATACACCTTCCAGTATTTGGAGATGCGAAGGGCCGCCTGTCATTACTTCAACCGGATAACATTTGATACCTAGAAGCTATTTAAACGATCATTCGACACAGCCGTACGAACCCGGGATTGCCTACTATCTATCCACAAAGTTGTTTCGCGGTCTTGGTTATTAATCATGAGAATTGCTCGAATGCTGTGACATCCGCATCCTTACTTCGTCATTCCGGCCCTCATTGCCAATACATCGTTGCTCGAATGCGTTTTGGCCCTCTGCCCTACGATGCAAATAGAAGGGCACGCGGTGTAAGGGCGGCCAAAACCCGTCGTTCATCGATCTTCTTGGCCAGAGTTATGGGTGAGTCTTCATGGAAGTAGAATCAGCATTAAAGTTTCTCGTTCGCCACAGTAGGCACAGTCCTACAGGTCTCGTTACTTCCCTCCACTAGTGACATCCAATATTGGATGTGTCTTGTCACTGCTCTCACGATGCAGGGCGGTTGAAAACCAGGCTGCAGTGGAAGAAAAGTATGGGGTGGCCTGCTGCGTTGGTAGAACTGATAGAGAGAATACTACGTACGGGTGTCTTCGTGTTTGAAGGATTAGGCCAGCAAATTCCACCCCACATACATCGTGGTTTGTATGTAGTAGGCACCATCTGTTCCATATGCTTTTTGACGTGTCCCTCTGTCTTGCGAGCAATATCCAATCGCTGATTATTTCAGGTTCCTGTAATTATTGGTTGCTCGCTTAGGGCCTTAGGAATTCCGGATATGGGTTGCTAATGAAATAGTAGTACACAAGAGGGGCTATGATTTAATTCTGTATATATAAATATGCTAGAAAGACACTTTCGGCGGCGAACCTCCGCCGCCGCCATACATATGTATATACGTATACCCCGCACCTACTTACACTACTGGCGGCCGGCGGCGGAATGGCGAGTGAGAACCAGTGAATCCGAGAAACCATTCCGACTGGATGAAGTGTTCTGCCATGTGGGGGTCTGATACTTGCACGGCACTAATGTAGGAGGCCAAACGCTCCCCAGAATACGAGAGGCTTGGCATGCAGATACCCGAACTCTAGGGCTGGACCGTCTACCCCGCCATCAATAAATAGGTATTGCATCCTCACCCTTTGGAGGGTCCAAATCCCAATTACGATTGTGCATAGGAATGGTTTGGTATGCTTGTAATTTTGCAGCCTGGGCTTTCCTTCCCCAAGAGCATCCGGACCGCACGTAAGAGATGATTATCTATAGTAATTAACTATTTTTCGAGTATGTTTGAAAGGCTGCGTTTTTTGGTACTAAATCGTACCACGAGTATGTATATGCTCACATAGGATCACTGATCCGGGCCTTGGGCGGAGCATGTTATTCTGTTTTTTTACTATGTACTTAACCTCTCAAACTTGATTTTTAACGGGTTTTCTCCCCACAGGATGTTGAAGAAACCTATCGTCATATGGCTTCCGCTACTAGTCCAAACACCAGCACATGACCTGATTCCGTAGACGATTATGTTGTAGCTCCATAAGATTGTGCTTCTCTTTCGATATTGTAGATGTCCACCCTCGCAATCTCGCATCTAGCTAGACTTCGTTACTCCTGTTATTGTATGATAGTATAATCAGTATATGATTAGTATGTGGAAATATTGATGTCCCAATACTAGAATATGTCCTTGGCAGGCTAGGCCGGGAGTACTCACTATGGTATTCTAGATATAGGTAGCCAATGGGCCTGTTCAATCTCCGGCCCACAATCTTTCTCCGGGTGAAATGATCGGATACCGATAATCTTATTTCCCTCCATTGAATCTAATGTAGTATTTTTGCGATACCTTCCGATATCACAATACAGAGGACCACAATGATGCAGCTATCACACCCACTCTCGCCTGGATGATAGGTGCCCTGAAGTGGACGGTCAAAAGATTAGCAACGTCCAACATCAATAGCCATGACTGGCCATGTTCTTTCTACATGTTATCATGTGACCTCAGGGTTAGGCTTACGCCCGTGGATTAAACTTGAAGCTTGAATGGAACTTTGATATTTTCAATCCAGAGTGACCTGAGCATATTGGACCAGAACAGACAATATGCAATCTAGGTGTGAATAGGATCTTTATTCTCGTGAGCGCCATATGTAAGCTAACATAATCCTGAAGTCACATGGATCAGCAATTTAGGTATTCAGGCGAGATTTATAGCTGCTTGCTGCTAACGATGAAATACGACCCTGGCAGCAAAGGCAAAATAGTGGGGGGATATCCAGGGGCTTGTGGCACGAATGGTTTCGAAGGCGTTGAACGGAGAACCGTGCTTCGTGCGGGATACAGTCTGGAGGTCAATTGAAGCGTCGTTAGTCCAAAGCAAGTAGAGAGTTTCTGGGGAGAACCAGTATACATACATCGAGAGGATCAAATCTCAAATAAAGGGAACCATGAGCGGCAAACTGTGTTTACTGCAGATAAAACTATTCCCCTCCCGTGGAGCAGAATGCTCATGAGCGTTCCTTAGACATGTGCTGTAATTTTGAAGGCCTTCAAGGTTCTTTGTACGGAGATTGTTATATGTCAGATTTCTCACTAGAATGGAGCCTCAGTATTAATATGTACCAGCACCAATTAGGATCTAGCTACTATTTTTGGTAGGTGAAATATCAGTATACCTTATGATTTCTTGTCCTAGATTGTTTTACGAACCACCTGTTGAAGGGCCTTTCCACCAGACACCAACAGAATGGGATATCAATAGATGACGTGTGCAATGCTTTGTAAAAAAAGTAACTAAAACATCCCTCCTTACTTCAATTGGTCCGTTGAGGCACAAAGATTGTCGAGAATTTTCAGACATGACATAACTCCGTTAATGGGAAACACCGACAACCAACTTTTCTGCAGGCATTACATCGCACTCGTCGAATGATCGACAATCTCTGCACCCCACATTGGTACCTCCATAGTCTCCCGTGCCGCGCGGGCCCAACAAGTGCAATTCGGAACCCACCTACGTCCATTCGCAAGTCATGATGACCATCAATTGGAAACTCATGATTCATCATTTGCTCTAAGTTGACCACAATCTGCTACTGCGTATCCCGTATTTCTCTTGCGAGCGGCTAGATTACAAAGTGCACTCCAGGTACCAGTGGTTGCTGGTGGAATCCTCCGGCGCGTATGCATGTTCTAGTTCCAACAGCAGCCCATCCAAAAAGCAAACTTGTAGCTATTCCAAGAAGCAACAACGATTTTAAAAACTTGTCACGTTATGCGTCAGTGCGTTCTTGTTGTTATAGTTTAAGTCTATGCATCGATATGCAGTTACAGTTTGTGTCGTTCAATTTTCAAGAGTATCTTTCAAGCTAGAATTTATGCTAAAATAATCCTTGATAAACAATATCATCCATGAATCGTCAGATTGAATTTGACATCCCCCGCACTAGCCACATATATAAAGTATGCACTATCAACACCAAGAGCAAAAAGATGAAGAACAAGTATGTATATACATTGAATCGAGTGAACCCACGATCGATAAGAATCTAAGTGAGCAAAGAACGTGCAATTCACATCCTCGCCCAATAGCAAACAAGGCTGTGTGAAATATAGGCAGTCCCAAAAAGAAAGGGAGGGAATGACAGAAAAAGTGAGGCAAGCCGTAAAACCTCATCGTAAGAAGGCGCCGAGGAACAAAATAAAGGAAGAAGAATGATTAATGCAGAACCCCACCCCCACCATGCACCCCTCCACTAAAACTTGCCCAGCAGCATCTTGAAAAAGCCTGGCTTCACCTCACCCTCAATTTTCCCCACTTTATGCCCGCCCTTCTCCAGCTCCTCCAAACCCATTCTACTTGCTGAGCTGCTTCGGTCTGCCAACGATACCTCTCCCGTCTTCTTGTTCCACACAAGCTTCGCATTCGGGGGTAGTTGCGACCTCCGCTTCACTTCCTTCTCCCACTGCTTTCTCCGGTGGAAATAGTAGACGACGGTACCCACGAACAGCGCGATGGCGAAAACCACGACAGCAGCGATGATTCCTATCTGTGCTCCAACTCCGACGCCCATAAACGCAGTTGATTTACCCGCACCTCCGCCGTTCTTGTCGTTTGCTATAGTGGCGTCCCCGCCACCCTGACTTGGGTCATCGTAAGACACGCCAGGGGGAAAGTATTCGCTGGACTCCCGAGTGGAGGATGGCGTGGGATAAATCACGGAGGAGACTTCAATTGTGGTGACAGTTGCAGTGCCTGTTTTGGTTGCTTCCGGGGACAATGAAGAGGACCTGGGCCTGGTAATTGATGTCGGCGAACTGTCAGGAGTTTGTGCGAAGGAAGTCGTAGCTGCAGCGGCCAAAAGCGCAACGATGGTTGTTCGGAAAGAGCGCATGTTGGACGGATTCGCTCGGTGGAAGTATTTAAGAGAACGAGATACTTCTGGTGCAACGTAAAAGGAGAAGAAACCCAAGTTTGTCGTCCTGCGAATGTGATTCTCTTATATATTCCTAAGCGCCCAGTCGGAGAACTAGATAAAAGTAAAAAAAAAACGGAAGAAATAACAGCGTAGATGAAAGAAACATGCAGTACTAACAAGAGGTGGGATGAGAAATACAATGTGACGGTTCGGAGTGTTTATGTATTCTTGTGTCTGACGCTGTTGCTCCGTCTTAGTTTTGAAGTGGATCTATGTTGGTTATGCACCCTGTAAGATGTACTACCAAATAATTGCCAAGGATACGCAGAGAGCTGTTGGTGATGTTGATGTGAGGATTGGTTATGAAGGATTTCTATTCTGGTTCAGAAAAACAAGGGTGGGCGCTTAATGGATGCAGGTAGATGTGCAATACGGAAACGTGCCACATCAAGCCTGCAATCCTAATTGGTTTGTTAGATGTATCGCCCGTGCTTGGCTGCACCACTCACGGATGCCGGACTGCTTCTAGCCTAATAATCAGGACGGTGGAAAGGGCTAAGAAGCCGAAAGGGCCGAGGATTCCTAAGGCTTGTGGTTGGACACGACAAGTACATCGTCATGTCGGCTCTGCTTCAAGTACTCTGTTTAATATGCAGAGAGAGACCAGGAGTTGCAGACGCTGGATCTTCGAGAACACCGTTTAAAATAGCGACCTTTACTGATCCAGCCATGTCGTTTGGACCCGTAGCACGGAAGACTCTCTATGCAAAAACGCAGCTAGTTGGCCTTTACGATACTCGTTCGGGCGCGGTTCGTCAAACATCTGATGGTTCATTTTTAACATCCTCGAGAGCAGGCGAAACTGTCGAATCTAGAAACCAAACGGCAGTCTTCTGTAGGTTTATGAAGCTTCTATAGAACTCACAATACTGTTCGTGATATTACAGTCGGAATATTATCTCCACAGTGTGTGAAACGCTGCATAAAATAGAGTTGATCACTAACCAAAGGAAGGTTGGGAATACCCTGAATAAAGCTTCGCTTCTCCACCATTGGTTTACCATCGCCCGCCGCAACGGAGCTTCCTCCGTCCAGATCTACTCTAGCCGCCCAACCCCGCGTGCACAAGGGACCGCGATACAGATGAGATGAAAGTATTATTATCGCCCTGTTGGTTTTGTCATGCCATCGTCTCGTCAGACGAAATGGATTAGAGAAAGTGTGAGGTGGAAGGATCGATTGTAAGCATACAATTCTAGCCTCTATATCGATTGGCAAGGTGGTGTAACGGATTCAAGCTCTGCTGCCGCCATGTAGTACCCATGTATATGTGAGGCTCGTCTCCGGTATGTCGGTTGGCTCCAAGGCTTCCTGTCTGATAATGCGGACGGAATCTGATACTGGCAATTGATAATTTGGGAGTTCGGTTACAACAGTACGAGTTTGAAATTCGTCACTGTCTGTAAATCGTCATTGGCAAGTACTGTACCCGCAGATGAGCTTGGGTCGGCGCTACCCGGTGACAAGAAAGTTGCGATGGGATACGGTGACGGCATTTCCATTGTTTGTTGCATGTATACTTAGATCCTCCATAGGATTTGCGGATATCGGCAAAAGCTGCGCCAGAACGGGAGGTGTGAAGGTGGGCCGGCTACTGGAAAACCATGTATAGTAAATCTTTGCTGAAACCTACAGCGACAATACTTGGATATGGGACAGCAATAAGTGACGGTGACAAAACCACAATTTTCGTGGAACAGACACCCCTTGGTGACCGGTGACGTCCCAAGCTCATCTGCGGGTACAGTACGGTAAGTATATTCTTCGTCATTCAGACCCATTCTGGGGGCTGGTATGTGTAGGTGAGGCACATTAGGTCTGACGTACTAAGGTATCACCAAAAGTGCAGTTTCATTGCTTCTCAAGAATTTTGTACAAATCCAATTGCTCTCACTTAGTACCCGCCTAGTTCAGTTTCGGTCTTCCACTCATATCAACCGACGCCGAATCGCCAGATAATATTACGCTCATACGAGCTACGTATGTAGTTTTAGATCGCCTAGTGGAGTCCCCCAAATTCATCTGCAACATCGCGAATTGGCCCCTAGCAATAGGAGAAGAGAAACAACGCAGTTAGGTTGCTATCGGTTCGGTATGCGGAATCTCTTGACATGTCAGCGCAGCTGTTTATAGATCAGTTCATGTCTAGTTGTTTACGTACATTTATATCATCCGTTCCGTTGAGTAAAAAGGCATAAGCCCCTTCAATTGATATTGCAGTGTGAATATACTGTAGGAAGAATATAGCAAGTGGGCTGTTAATAATATGCCATAGGGCTAGCCAATCAGACAGCGCTTGGCGAGGATTTGTCTTGATACTGAACAGAGGGAGAAGCTAGTATGTACGAACTTGTATTCGCCCGGTTATTTGAAGGATAACGAGGGATTGTAGCTAAATAAAGATGGTTGGCGTGTGGCTGTCAGTACCAAACGCAGTGAAATATATATAACATCAAACAAAGAATAACTCTAACAACCGGCTAATCTCTATCTTCTCTAATGATGAATTCGTCCCCGGAGCTGCGAAGCCATATGGGGCCTTTTTACCGCAAAATATCCATCCGTGGACAATGTCTGAATTTCAACTCCATCCACACAACACTAGAGAAACCCAGACTTTATCTATGGGGTCTCCTTTTTAGAATGGGGTGACCCTGTAGATAATGTCAAAGTTTCAGATTTTACCTAGGCACCATTGTTATAATCAAATTTTATCCACCATCTCATGACCCTGTGATATAGACAAAATGCAAAACCACAGGATCATACCTCAGACCACAGATACATCTTATAATTTGGTACCCCATCCCACGACCTGTGGGTATGATCTGGTTTTGAGAGTGGTAATCGGGCAAAGTTGAGATTCAGACTTTGTCCGCGGACTGAAATCGTGACACGGGTGAAAAACGCTGCCATAATGAACGGCTGGTTTCGAACGCACCGACTCATGCTGGCATTCTTATATAGAACATACTTAACCAGACGTCCGCTTATACTCATAAAGTAAGGTAATTCGTATGGTGACTGTGACATGCTTTTAGCAATATCCTTCCTAATTAATGAGTGGGTTTATGATGAGTATGATTATGTGCAATATCGATACTATCACTCAGCAATTGTTGGAAACCGGGCTATGTGGCTCTCAGTGTGGCGTTTGTCTCTTTAGCTTACACACCTCCGTACTTACCCCTTACTTAGTAAGTATACCGCGCCTTATATCTCGTATCTCTCCCAACTTCTGACTGTCGCCGCACGTGTTTTATTAATTTGTGAGTGCAGGACTACGCGTATACGTCAACTGCAATTCGACCGTGCGCGTGGTCAAATACGCGCATTCGAATTCCCATGTCAACCTACGTGGACTACGTTGGACTGGTTTTCAATCTACCGAATACCATATAATCTGGACGAAACCGTTACTTTTGCAGTACGTGCAGGTTTCATAGGAGACCGAATCCTATGGTTCCATTGGTTTAGTTCCTAGCTCTTCCAAATTGTCATCTGGCTTCAAGCGTCAGGGCGAATAAAGGCTGGTGTTGACGCCAGTCATGCAACCTGCACGTACCACAAAAGTAACGGGCTCGTCTAAATTATACGGTATATACAATGGAATTGCAATTAAGTAGGACGTGTTCGGCTTTTCGAACCAACTATGTTCTCACCATACACATACGAACAGCCATTGTGCTGCTGCTAGTGAGATGCCTAGAGTTTACCCAAACCTTCCGGCTGGAGTGGTGCGTGGCTCTGGTACTGCTGGGAATGGACTGACACCCCGCTTTCGGAGTTAAACGGGCAGTTTTCCAATCCTACTGGAGACAACAAGCACTTTTGGATATGACGGAAAAAGCCAGGGATGATGACAGAGTTAGGGCAAATTCAATGTCGTGTAGTGTCGAGGTGTGAGCTGGCAATGACGGCGTGCCATATACCCCGGGTTTTCACTGTACTAGGAGGTCATACGACCGTCATTCGCAGGCACAAACGCTTATAACCTGAATGGAACCGGCATATGTTCGGTAGGCGGTACCTCTCCGTCCGAGGTTAGACGACCAAAGATCTACGTCCATAGGGAAGAAGTGATGACACGCAGAGATGTCTTAATTACGAGCAGTATGAAACCCATACAAGCGCACTGCAGAAACGTGCATTCTCCTCACGGCGGTGGCGGCGGCTGTTGAAAAGTCTTCAGGTTATATTCAGCACCAACCGCAAGAACCGTATCTTAAGTGGGGAAAAGAACAACGAAAGGTATGGGTTCGACATTGCTGTGGTTCCAGCTGACGACTTGATTATTATATTTGCGGCTACGTGGTTTCAGTTCGTTCATGCGAGCCAGGTATCTACAGACGCATCTTGTAAACGGAAATCGTGCCCGGTCACCGTCCAAATACATAGAGTGCCATTCCCCCAAAGCTGTTCCGGATGGAACAATACTATGGTGGATCGTTCCATCTAGCTATCTTGCGGAGGTTGGAAGGGCGATACAGTCCGATCACAAAATTCGGAACAATGTTGCGATAGCAGCAATAACTGCAGGCAGTAGAAGAAATGGAGGACCTATCGCGGTAACTAGAGGGCGTTTAAATTATGTTGTATTTGTGCACTTCTATTATGAGGGGTTCGCGCAGGGCTAGCTCGGGTAATTCACAGAAAATTGGGAGTCGCTGAGCACATATGGCCATAGGAACCTATCAACAGGTATCTCCAAGATGAGGGGACGACTATCACTGCATGAAAGATTTTGCTAGTACTCACCTACAACCCTGACTTGGTCGGCGAGCGCGTTTGGATATAACAGTCTGTTATAATTATTAATAGGGTCGTTTGACTCTGAAAGTAACTGCTTTCAAAGTCTCATGAGTTACTTTATTCAGCTTCTCACATCGAGGTCTATCACCACTTTCTCACCACTTCCTCGTAGGCATCCATGCAATCCACGTTGTTAGGCAAACGGTGCATGGAGAAAGACGGGGTTTATCGCCTATCGATGAGCATACATCCAACCCCCCCACCACTACCATCATCATGCAGGCGTGAGGCATGCGTAACTCCTCAACGAAGTTTCTGAGGCATTGAAATGCCAAAACCCCGGGAATTATAACCTCATATCTAGAAAGAAGCAAAAAATCGATACTCTGTTCTTAACACACATACGCGCGCCTGAACGTCATATCTATCACGAAAAGCCAATGAACTGAGTGTTTGATTCGTATACTACAAGGTAGATTGTTCCACCTGCACATCTCTTCGTTTCTGGCCCCAAACAAATGAAGCAAGCATAAAAGCCCTCCAGTCACGCGGATATTTAAGGCGGAAAAGCAATTCAATGTGCTCCTGGAAACCAGAATTGTTCACTCGGAGTTTGCTCCCCAAAACGGCGTTGGCTGTTTACGAAGGGCAACTTCAACATCGACCCATCTGTGGCTTTACCAGATGCGGAACCGATTGATCAGGGGATGAGGATAGTGATAGGATATCTGGAGGCCCGAAAGCCCTCCGCATTTGTCGGGTCGGCCTAGAGCTTATTTCGTGGTTCAATGGAGGTCAGTTCAATGTGATTAGGCGCAAACCCTTATTGCCTAGACGACTTCAAGCGCACTATAACATATGACCTTCCTATTCTGATTTGAATCAACGCACATAATATCTCACTCGATATCGAGTGATAATGGTTCGCTGGCCGCCTTCTCCGTGCCGCTTCACCACATTACATTGAATCTGCTTTCTGGGGTTAGAAATTCCGCAGATACAAACAATAAAGGTAGACAGACAAGGACAGCTAAGTTGTCCCCCGAGATGTGTCTCTCGTTCGTGATCAAAATGGTCCCCATCTCCTCGTTAGTTTTCCCTCATCCTTAATACAAGAAACAGTAGTCACCGGCCTCATAGTCACGGCCATCTCTCAATCCCGACCACACGACGAGATGTTGTTTGGTCGGTAGTCATTAAGCAAGTTTCCAACGCTCCTGATCGACTCCTCGCGACTCTGAGATGGCAGCAGCAAATCCAAGGCCGGCACACACACTATCCGGCAGCGATGATGGCGGGAAATGTATCCTAAATGACACCCCAATTGACTGCGGCCAATACGAGTTAATAAGAATACCTCTCACGACGGAAATCCGAAGGTCGTACACGGTCAACGGCGGCTACACATGTGCACTCCATGAATTCTTTGACTACGGCGCCTTTCGCTTCCATGTACTGTTATCGGCCACGAACGAAACACCCCCCTGCATCGAAAAGACACTTCTAACCGCCATCATCGACTGCGATATCGAAGACTTGGATGCCGCACGCGAGGAGCGGGAACAGGCCTGGCGCGAGCTAGAAGATCTGTGGTATCCTTTCGTGAAAGCAGATTATATTTCTAGAAGCCGTAGCATGCACTCAACCGGCAGCGGTACGGGAGAAAAACAAATTATCAAGCTCCAGATCGCTACCGTCGACAGTAAACTCGAAACCAGAGAGCACACTGAACACATTAAGTGGCCCCGCCACGACCCGATTCCGAACATATGGCCAGCTCTCAAAGTGTTCTCGCCCGAGCACATAAACATGGGACCAAAGACCCATGGCCGTCTGGGCCATAATGTCGAAATCGACGGCAGAGCCTACCATTTCAAATCCCTTCAGAACTTTTTCGACACCGAATATTTTATCCGCCTCGTCGATGACCTCCTCAAACTCTACGGTCGCCGGGAATTCCCCGTTCTGATGGGCCTTGCAGAGTCGGAGGTGGGAGATGGAAATATTGATGGGATGGTGCGGGGGTATATGGAAGGTGTGTTCCTCGATGAGATTGATCCGTCGGCGTACAATGTGCCGACAAGGGAGAAATGGAAGAGGCAGATATGGGAGGCGGTGAAGGCCATGGAGGGTGTGAATATTACGTGGGACGCGTGTCCGGGGGATGTCTTCATCAGGAAAGACGAAGATGGTGAGGAAAATGTCGTTGTTTGTGGTATTGGTGGAGGAGTGCTCACTAGACGTTCACCAGAGCCCCAGGCAGGAAAACCCAAAGGATTGGGCGAGCTTTGGAATTACATCGATGGAGGTGGGCAATCCACAAAGTCGCCCGATATCAAGAGGTGTTGATACAGCTCATTCACATCATCTGTTTCTGGACTCTGTAATATTTTGCTTTCTCATCGATCCTTTCGATGCTTTCTTCCAAGCTCTTTACAATCTCATATACTTCATTTCACCCTTTGTATCGAAGGGGTCTGGATATGTTTGTAGATTCTGGGTTTTTGGCAACTACGCTTAGGAGACACATATGCTATGTTAATATTATACATGGGCTGTCGACCAGCGTCTGATTTAGGAGTCGTATATTCATTTGCTTTTGCTCTTCCAGTGTAATGTGGTTTAGATACTATTAGTCTCGGTGGTACGATAAGGTGAACTGACATCCATCCAAAAACCCATCTCCGGTGGTGACGCCTGTAAATTGTCTCGATCAACATGTGTTTGAATTGAACTTTGGCAACGCCGAGGTTTGTTCAGAGGAAAATTTGGCTAGCTGCTGCGCTCGATTACTCCTTCCAGTGACTGCTGCTTTTAACGAAAATGCAAAATATGAATTCGAACCGCCCGCCTAAAATAACCAGTCAAGGACGCGCGCTGACATACATAGATAGTGCGTATGTACGATTAGCTTCAGTCCATGCACTTACTTTTGTTGGCCCCCCCGGCAAAATTCTGCATCGTAGGCGTCAAGATGATAATGCGGGACACATACTATATATATCCATCCCGTATTCGTTAGATCGCTCATCATGAAAGCAGTAACGAATCGAATGAAATCTCTGACTTACCTGCTATAAGCATTAATGTATGTACAGAGTGACATTTTATATTCTTTAAGCAAACAAACTCTAGTCCTGGCCAGAAAGTCATGGCCAACACTGAAACCTCCGAGGGAGTGCAGTAACTTAAATAGATCGATCGTCTCCGTTTGGCCAGCTTATATTGACCGTGTGTCAACTTGTTTAATATACGTAGCGCCTCCACTCCCATACATGTATCTTCATTATTTATCCCCCATGACGAAGAAAAGGCTCCTGAAAGTAAAGATACACCTACTTACCCAAATCACACTTACTTCCTTAACCCTCTTATGCCTAGTTCTTTGTGGTAGGTTCTATTCGAGCGCAGCACTGACAGCAGCAAGTTCGACCCGCTATCACCACTGCACATTCTCCCTATCCGCCAATCGCTACATACAGCTTACTCCCTCTTCTCCCTATTCCGGTATATATTGGTGCTGGGAACGAAGAGGTAGAGGTACAATGTTGTGTGAAGGGGACTGAGGTTCAATTATCTACTTGAGGGCTATAGGTTTACTTCCAATCTGTGTGCGAAATCCATACTCCTACGATCACTCGCACCAATACAATGTCTCCTCGTCGACCGCCTCAATAACTCTCCCCACAATTTGAAAACATAGCAGCGCACAAGAGAATTCTTTACGTTGACGCGAACCCGTGTTTTCCTTCCAACCCTAACCACGTCATAAACAATCACCCATTGAATATTTTTGCCTACATCTCTCACCTACCACAAAAAAAAAAGCCATGGCCGCTACGCGGCCGAATGCAATATGATTACAAACAAACAAACCACAAAAAAAACCCCGATCGCCCTTAATGCTCGCTACAGTCCTATACCCACACTCACCGCTGTTATCTAACTACTCTTCCTTCTCCATCACTAATGTCATGCAAATGTCAAGAGGAGGTACACCACGGACGGGATATACGCGAGAATTCAAACCTTCAATAGTATTTAGCCGTAAGATATTTCATCAGGCATCTAGCTAAGTTTCTCACGGCAGAAGAAAACATGAAGCTACACATAGCGCATTACGCAATACCAATTTAATTTCAGCTTCAACCATTACCCTCTTCTCGCAACGTAACTAGCTCACTAAATATCGACCGAATTTATGTCTGCTGTTGTTATGGCGCCGGCTGGTTATTATGAATTATAGATCTGTCATATAACAAACATGATCTAGAAGCACAACCAGGGACTGCATGACCGGCAGAGGAATAGGTATCTCATCGCATCGCATCACATTAAATCTCCTTCCGATCCCTACTGCAGCAAAAAAGCCGAAAAAGAAAAAACTACCAGTTCAGTTGCATTAATTAGTAACTACTTAAGTATGCATAAAACCCAACAAATCGCCAACGCCTTTAAACCTCCAAAAAAGAAAAGGCCTACTTGACAACTTATCATCTGGAGCCAGATCAATATCAACATGCCAATTGGCCATTACAAACTTACTATATTATGCTTCCCTTCCACCGTATTCCACCATCCATTGTTAATATGCGCCAAAAAACAAGGTATGTATAAAGAAAACACAAAAACCTCGGCGAGGTTATACACCCCACCCAGTGTCTCTATCGCACCCCGACTTCTGATGTAGGTGAACCCAAAAACCAACCACCCTGCTCCCACTGGCCGGGAACATACTTCGCATTACCCCTAGTCTGCGTGTCCTTCGTCCCTTCCAGCAGCGTCTGCAACCGCCTGAAGTCAATTGGTTTAAGAATCCACCCGTCAAATCCAAGTTCCAAATATTCCATCCATCTCTGTTCCACCAATGACGCCGAGACTGCAAATATCGGTATTCGACCATAAGTAATGTGTCTCGGTGGTATCGGTTGCTTGAGCGTTGATTCAAAGCTGCGAATGCGTGTTGTAGATGTTCCACCGTCCATTATCGGCATCTATGACGTTGGGTCGTTAATATTGAAGCCTTCACGTATGGACACGATAGCAATAGCAAGACCAACCTGCATATCCATCAATATGGCGTCATACTCCAAATAATCATTCATAAAAATTTCATAACATTCTTCTCCGTTAACAGTTAGAGTGACAGTATGACCCATCTTCTCCAGGCGTTTCTTAATGATCCTGCTGTTGATAGGATCGTCTTCAGCCACCAGAATATTGAACTTGACATTATCTTGATATGTAACCGGTATCTGACCCTCCGGTCTCACCGGCGGTGGCAATGGAACGGCTGCGCCAGAAGGTACTGGTATACCATCATAATTCAGATTCACTGGGCGTATAGGTGCTACACTGCCACTAGCGATTTCTTGCCCAGGTACTGGATTGGGCCTCTCGGATATCGGAGTATTGGAAGTCTGTCCTCCGATTAAGCATGAACGCGCCGGTAACTTAAGGCCGGGCAGCGAACAAGGCATCATGGAGGCGGAGCTCGGTCTCGCCGAGAAGTATTCAGTTGCAGTCGAAGGGGTCCCCGTGGAGGTCGGGCTAGAGATGGCGTCGACAAGCCTGTCAATTTGGGCCGTCGCAGAGCCAAGCTGGCCACTGGAGGATGGCGGGCGGGACAGGGGCTTGCCGGGAGTTTGTATCAGGGTGACCTCTCCTAGAGTTGAGGGTGGTGGTACTGGATTAGTTGGCATGCTCTCAAGGCTGTTTTTGGACTCGTCCGTGGCTTGATTCGGGGGTAGTTTAAGCGGCAGGCAAAGCGTGAACCTTGATCCCTTCCCTTCCTCCGATTTGAGTCGTAGTTGGCCCTTCATATTCCTGATACTCCTCGCCACAACCGCGAGCCCAAGACCCAGCATTTTCTGTCCAGGAATTTTCGACAACGCATTGAATGATGCGCTCTCCTGCTGCGCTCCTGTTAGGTCGGGATCATCCTCAGTATGAATTTGCTCAAGTTCCCCAAAGAGCGTGTCCAATTTACCGGGCGAGATTCCCTCCCCAGTATCTTCAACCGCAATTTCGATCTCACACGTTCCATCTTGGGTGTTACCGGTCCACACCTCGATTTTTAAGCCCCCTTTAGTGGTGTGTTTAACAGCGTTAGCAGTGACGTTGCTAACAATCTGCCTTAACCGGGTTGCATCGCCTTTGACAAGCGGGGGCAAGCCCGGATATTCAATTACCTCAAAGCTGAGGCCCTTGCGTCCTAAATCCATTTTGAACATCTCTGTAGCCTCGAATATAACTTGCCGTAGGTCAAAGACCTCATCCTTGATCAAATCCTGTCCTGCTTCTGTTCGTGTAAGATCCAAGAGATCATTAATGACATAAATCAGCGATTTTGAGGCAGAGTGTGACCGTGCTAGATTTTCCCGGGTGTCCGCGTCGAGAGGCGATTCAAGGGCTATTTCAAGGTAGTTTACGATTGCATTCAAAGGTGTCCGGACTGTTTGAGATTTAGCATGAAAGTGGGGGTTTAGGAAGCTCTTGCTATGACATACCTTCATGAGAAGCATTCGCAAGCAACAGCCGTGTAAGCTGACTATTTTTCAATGCTGCTTCCTTCTGCCTCCATACTTCAATAAATTTCCCATACACTAGGCAAAGTACCGCAGCCGTTTCGACTATGAATTTCCGACATTAGCGGTGAACCGATGCCAATCCGACCGGGTGTGTAGGTCCCCAGGGTACGATGGGCAGGTAGACTGTCTGTTTGCTCACCTTGCTCTTCAGTCCATTCCCTGCACGTGCCCACAACTGTTTCACTCCATATCTTGAAGCTACTCTGATAACCCATCAGCAAACACTATGTGGCGCGGAAGTAACGGGTGACAACCCTCGGTTCAAGAAACGCAGCAGTTCCCTCCTTCACCTTCTTATCATATGGATTTCCAGCCCAATGAACATGCTGTGTTTCTCAGATTAGAACAAGTACCTTTAGGTATTCAATGGGTGATTCTCACCTTAAGTTGTGGTTTCCGAAAAAACACAATAAAGTCCGCGCCTTCAGAACTCAAGGGTACCAACAATAATCCCGCTACTACTTGGAATCCAGGTTTATATTTCAAATCCGGAAAGTCTCTCACCAAGTCTTGAGATGTGATGACTGATGTGAAGGATTTAATGCGCAGATATTCAAGAAGCGCAAGCGCTTCCTGAGAATTCTCTAATTTTCCCAACACCTTCGTTTCATCCCGAATACTGAGGAGTCCACAGTCTGCATCGAACAACTTGAGAAGATCATCGGAGGATGCAACAATATAACCACCTGGGTTTTGTTTCGTAGGCATTGTATTAATTAGTTTTCGTGCTGAGAGTCGGCGTGCATAACTGAGACGCTCAATATTTCTACTGGCAGTTTCCCCGATGAGCCTGCACATCTTTCTTATCGGAAAAGACACACGCATCCCCTTCGTCCCATAGCTGTGGCATGAAACAAGACCCCATAGCCTATCAAAGGATGTAATGGATATGCTCATGCTTGCTCTAACCCCCATGTTTCCGAGGTATTTCAAATGTATCGGGCTCATCGCTCGCAAACTACCGGTCCGTATGTATTAGCAGAGTGTTTGGTGGGGATCTGATGTGGGGTATTCACTATGCTACCAGGCCCGGGTCAGTGAAGTATATAACGGGGGTAGTGTTTGGAAGTATTTACAGTGTGTGAGATCCACCGGAGTATTCAAATCTTCCTGGGTCTTGCAGACAAGACGCGCAGTCGTCTGATCTCTGTCGTAGAGCAGTCGAACCTTGTTAATCTTGTACAGCGCGCGAGCCTGTTCAGGAATGTCTGATGCAGGAAAGTGAAGGCCTTAGAAAAATCAGTATCCGACGGATTGATTATTCGCAAGATCGTCACACCTTTGTATAGATCTTTCGTTTTGTATGGGTCAACAAGTTCGCTAACAACTTTTCCATTCCACGCTTCATCAAACTGGTATATCATTACTCGGTGAAATCCCGACAACTCCTTCGTCAGTCCAACAACAACTTTTAAAAAGGTAACTAAATCTTTTGCAGATGCAAGTTGGTCTTCTCTACCAGTCAGTTTCCATCCAAATACTAGCGGAGGGTTATAGTACCTTGAATTTGGCTCATCAAAGAAAACACCTTATCTACTAGGTCAATTCAATAAATATGATAAGTGGAGCGTTAGTGCTTTACCTCCATAGCTGCAGCCTCCCCTCTTCGCTTTCGTGAATATCGGGAAACTCGAAGAGGTCTGCTCTTACTCATAGTACTTTCCAGAAAATCCTCATTTGTTGGTTTCGAGGAAAGTGTCTCAGTCGGTGATGAAGGCTCATCGTAAGTAGGAACAAGAGGAAACTTGTGGTCGTTCTCCAACTCAAACTCACAAATAAATAAACCTGAATTGTTTTCCGGCATATGTACCGCACACCACAGTTTGATTTGCATAGCATCCCGCCCAGTCACAATGACTGAGAATACCTCCGGTCCATCTACTCGAGGGTCTAAAGCTTCTCTGACGAATTCCAAGTGATCCATGAAATCTTCCGCTTGTTCCTCCGACAAAATCCCTAGGAAGTTCCCTATTTTGAATAATTCGCTTGGGGAGTACCCTATAATGTCCTTTGAATTCTGTAAATGCGGGTTAGAAATTTCCACCCCTGCGGCAAAACAGTGCTTGCAAAATGATATACTTCGCTAACGACCCGGATTTCCAAAAATTCTTCATCTTGTTCTCGCAACGCCACCAAGCAACCAAAGCCTTGAACAGCACCAGGAATATGAATAGGTTCATCTTCACACCGCTGTATTTTTTCCGCGCCGGCAATCCCAGTTATAATCATGTGGCCTTCCTCCGACATAATATGTCTGTGCCTAGCTGTAATAAAAGCGGAGGTTTCGGCTTCTTCGGGGTTTGCCGTTGCTTCTTCGCTACCAACTTGTTCGTTCGCGGAGTCGGTCCAGGTTGTCGATGGCGGCGACATCTCGGTAGAGCCACGCCATATGTCAGCGCTTGAGCCAGATCTTGATAGCCCAAAGTAAAACTCTTCTCCAACCGGCGTCCCAACCACACTGTTTTGACGACTGACACTACTACCGTGGAAGCTAGCACTGCTTCTAGCTCCCGGCGACTGGGAGTAAGGCGGTGGCTCGACATTGACAATGGAACGTATGGGAAAGACACGATCGGAGGCATCTGAGGATAACGGTCCGAAAACTGGAGGCGGATGCAATTGGCTCGGAGAGATACTCGATTTAAACAGCAACGGCGCACTTGTCGAGACAGAAGAAGACGTCAATGCATCTGGGTTTTTGTTCGACCTTCCCTCCGACGAATTCATCGAGAATATCTGCATGGGGCTTTTCTTCAGTATGGATTGGCAAAGACAGATAAAGCGGAACCAGCAAATACATACATACAAGTATGTTTCGACAGCTTCGAGTGAATTGCGGAGGTGTGCAACAGCAAATTGGGATGCGCTACAAGGTCGCTGGAGGGGAAGCTAATCTCTCCGCCTTCCGAAGGCCGTTTTTTCCGAGGAGGTGTGGCAGCGTTGGTTGGATGAATGCGGTGGTGTGGGTTCGTTAAGTAAATGTATTCGGAGCTGCGGCTCCAATGATGAAGTTGGGCCATCGAAGTGAGGAGTCCAAGGTTTAAGAGAGATAGACGCCAGTTCCCCTTACATACAAGCACAGAAAAAACAATAAAGGCGATGCAGCAGGCAGACTCCCCCAATGGGAGCTCTGCTCTACGGACAAATAAGAAGTGTCCCACTGGGTCGTGGAGGTTACTCCGCTCTATCGCTCTGGAGACTGCCGATATGCATGGCAGGTAATGCAGGGATGTGCGCACGGTGGCTTGTGTGGTGCGTAGAAATGGGTGCAGCGCGGATTTGCCGCCTGAAAAACCCCAGCGCTGAGCGGCTGCGAAAGACTAAACTGCCCTTGTCCCAATACGCCCGACGCCCGCGGTCAGCCGCCACTCAATGCTCGGTCCGATACAAGAGGGAATCGAAGATGCGGCCAATACATGGGCAATTACAGAAGTGTATCAATGTTATCAGTGCTGCTGCCACCGCCAACTCAACCCCAAACCAAACCACCCCACGACTCAGCACTTGCTTAAGTAAGTACCGGTTGCTGTGAAGGATGGGTTTGAAGGATTTTAGTATAAACCGCCATGTCAATACTAAGTGCTTAGCAAGTAGTCAAAATGCTTATAATCGGATGGAATCACCGAATCCAATAGGATCATAAGCCGGGGCACTTATGCCAAGTACTTAGCTACATCTTTGCATAGGTCTCAGGAGCCAGCTTCGGACGCATTTCCACCCTTGGCACCGCGCAAGATATGGGCACAGACTTTGGCAGATAAGTACTTCAGCAGCTTAACAACTTCATTCACTACTACCTACCTTTGGATCTCCCCGCAATCTACTTCATTCCTCCTTCTAAATCCCACACCTATGTCCGCTCTCCCATCAACCCGGACACTTCCTTGCGGCCTTATCGCAATAACGGCAGCCACAATGACTCCCAGAATCTGGCTATGTTATCATGCTATTTACTGACTTCTCATTATAGTTTTCTGCATCTGATACCTGATGGTTCCCGTTGTTACTGACGACGAAATTGTCGGACGACTACTGCAAAGCTGATTCTCTTTAGAGGACTTTCTCATGCTTCGTCACGTCCTCGCTCGCCGCGAGGCTGTGCGCTACAGTACTATTCACCAATGGCTGATACAGTGTTCCTAAGTGGGCCGCCCTTAGCGCAGGCCAGGCCGAGCTGCCATACCAAAATCCTACGCTGCAAAAAGCCTGTGGGCATTCAGATATCTGATCCCACTCACAGATCCGGCCAGCCCACTTAGGAACATTGGGCTGATGAGAGTCTAACCTGCGGATTTTCTAACTTGTTGTCGAGACGCGCTGTATGCTGCTAGTTGTTGGCGCTCGTGTGTTGAGATACCCTGAACTGTTTTTGTAGCGTCGACGTCTAGATATCGTCGATACACCTGCACACACTTAAACTTTAGCGAGTAATTTATTTATAAGTACTTATAATTAAATGTCTATGTGCTCTTTCGCTTAGCAGGATTAGGAACCCCGATTCGATTGATACGGTGAGACTATCTATGTATTATAGATGCCGCATTTAGAAAGCGAATAGTCGATCCCACCACACCACGATATACGAGCGTTGGGTACACAAAAGAAAAAAAATGGGAATCTAGAAATCCCATCCAGAATCTCATGTTAATGCCTAGAGTAGGTGCCTGCCAGAAAGCGTAAAGTTGGAGTAAACAAGTTTTTACATCCTAACTCTGAGATCTGTAATCTCTGAAGGTTCCACTATCCGCGGATCGACCCCAAGAGAACAAATGGAGAACCGGTCAACTGCGTCTAGCAGCCGTTTCGATCTTATGTATTATCCCGAACGCTTTGTTCCGTGGGGTTGGCTTCCAACACGATGATCGTCGATCGAAATTTTCATCTAACGCCTTACAGGTGAGACATCTCTTATTGGTTTAATTGTGGAAATGCTGATTTGTTAGAAATGAAGTTGTCGATAAGAAGCGATGCGTTGCAAGATGCAAGGCGACTTGAGCCGAGCAGCACGCCTGTATAGCATGTCTGTCACCTGGACATCTTGCCTGTGACAGACAAGTGCAAGTGACGAGATTGCGTCTTGATCAGAAAAATTGACTGTAATTACATCTTGGCTGCCGCAAGTAGAGTAGCTGATGCGGACCAATTTAACAGTTGAAACCTCCAATGAAGGGAGATACATAAAATTCATCTCGCGATTGAGAACGATACAGCTTGAATCCCGCAATGCATTGCTCCCCCGTAGACTCCTGACATCTCGCAGATGGTTATGATTATGATTACTCACCCTTAGACGGCAAATCAGTCCAAATATTTTAGAGCCCTGTAGTAACTCTTCACTCGCTAGAACGTTAACCCCATTGCTGGATAGGCATCTTGGGTAATTATAATAATTAATAATTACTTATGTCAGAGATGAAAAAATTATAGTGCGGCTAACAAGCATAGCTTTCACTCAAGAGCGCTTAAATGTTGAAGCTGTGTTAAGTAGAACTAGTGCTAGTTTAATTGAGTATCTTGTTCGTCTTGGTGGAGTGGTTGAGAGTACTAGAAATGTGGGCACAAAATATCACTCGACTAGTGAGTATGGGTTGATACATTCATGCAGATAAATCCTAATCTTTTTGTAAAGATAGATATGCCACCTCTCAGAAACAGCTGGCTGGGTTGCACCAGGAAGACCTTGGCGGTCTAGGTACGATTGCGCCGAATCGTTGGGATTTTTTGATGCTGAAGCAAAGTTAGTTTTGGTGGACATGTTTTCACCGACTGTTTTTTGGGTTTGAAACCAAGCCGAAAACTACCACAAAAAGAGACTTCAAAGTTTGACTATCGAGCTTCAACACTCACGATTCTACCGGACGCTCATTACCGCGATATGGCCACCAAGGATCCTGATATTTCGGTTGCATTGTCCACCAAAACAGAGGAGGCATCGAGTCGGTATTCTACAGATGATTCTACCCCGCCGGTAATAGTTCTAGCCTCAGATAAGCCCACTAAAGAAGAGCTGAATACCCTACGACGAGTTCCGGGAAGACTACCATGGACGGCCCAAACCATCGCTTTCGTAGAAATGTGCGAACGACTCTCTTTCTGTGGGACAATTGCGGTATTTGTCAACTTCATTCAACAACCTCTGCCCAAAGGATCTGTCACGGGTGCTGGATTCCATGGTCAATCTGGCGCGTTGGGCATAGGACAACGTCCAGCGACAGCCATCACTACATGTAAGATGATGAGCACCGATCTTACTGGATGGTCAGGGGAGGATCACTAACCCGTGTCGATGCTAGTTGATTCTCTTTGGGTGTATTTGATGCCTTTGATAGGAGGATACATGGCCGATGCTCACTGGGGTCGTTACAAGACTATCACGATTGCATGTGGTGCTGCAATAGTTGGACATATCCTACTGATTGTGACTTCCATCTCTCCCGTGATCGTGAAAGCACAAGCTTCACTGGCCATATTGATACTTGGGATTATAATCATGGTGACTTTTTCCCTGTAGCCTTTATCAGCATGTTACTAACCTGCACGTTTCAGGGTCTTGGAACAGGTGGCTTCAAAGCCTGTGTTGGGTACGTATTTGGCTCCCCGCACATGCATGCGCTGTCTAATAATTGGATTTATAGCACATTTATGACGGAACAGACCGTGGATCCAAGGCCAAAAATCAAAGTATTGAAGAACGGCGAACGAGTAATCATCGATAATGACTTGACAGTAACTCGGTCATACATGTACTTTTACCTGTTCTTGAACGTAGGGGCTATCGTCGGTGAAACAGGTATGTGCATTCATTCCTCTTTATCCTTAAAGATTCGCTGCTAATGAGTTTCCTTCAGGAATGGTGTATGGTACGTTCTACTCACAAACCCCCTTACACCGAGCGGCCTGGCGATTAACCTCTTTCTAGCCGAGAAATACGTCGGTTTCTGGTTGGCATATGTGATACCGCTTTTCATGTTCTGCATATGTCCTTTCATCATGCTCTGGGGTCGAAAGCGTTATGTGAGAGCCCCGCCAAGTGGGAGTGTGCTTTCGAAGGCGTTTAAGTTGTGGAAGCTGGCGACCAAAGGACAGTGGTCACTGAACCCTGTTAGGACGTATTTAAATCATCGTTTATTTCTTTGAAAACTCAGTTTGCTAAGATACAATAATTAGTTACAAAAACCTTTCCAATCCCGACCTTTGGGAACGGGTCAAACCAAGCAAGATTCCGGTTGATCAGAGACCACTCTGGATGACCTTCGAAGACAGCTGGGTTGATGAAGTTCACCGAGGACTAAAAGCCTGTAAGGTATTCTGTTGGTATCCTGTGTTATGTATGCCGAGTCTTTCATCTCAAAGGGAAATCCAAAAAACTGATTTAGTCATAAGGGCTCGGATATAATCAAATGCTACACAACCTTACGAGCCAGGCCGCAACCTTGAGAACCCACGGTACATTTCCCCGTGGATCTTCGCGTGGGTCTTTTTATCGCTAACATAGAGACAATAGGGCTACCTAACGATTTTTACTCCAACATTAACCCCTTTACGCTCATCATTATCATCCCATTTTTCGACCAGTTCCTGTATCCAGCGCTCCGGAAAGCCGGCATAAACTTCAGTCCTCTCAAGCGAATAACCGCCGGATTCGCGGCAGCAACATTAGCTTTGATCTGGACTGCCATTCTCCAGCTCTATATCTACCGTCTGGGACCATGCAAAACCCAACCAAACGGCTGCGGCCAGGTAGCACCCATCAGTGCGTGGTGGCAAACAGGACCGTTTAGCCTGATCGCGCTCTCGGAGCTGTTATCAGTCACGACAGGGATGGAATACTGCTTTGCGAAGGCACCCACGAATATGCGCTCCTTGGTTTACGCTATTTATCTGTTTATGACAGCGATTGCGGCGGCGGTTGGACAGGCGTTTGTTCCGTTGTCCGATGACCCGTTGCTGGTGTGGAATTATACTGTCATTGCTGCGATATTGTTTGTTGGCACTTGTGGGTTTTGGTGGAGTTTTAGGGAATTAGATAGGCAGGAGGTGGGTGAGGCGAGGGTTCCTGGGGCTACTACTACTGCTACTACCGAGGGAAACTTTGTGTCTGGAGAGGGAGACCCGGAGAAATAATCAGTCTCGTCCCAGAATGTTAGAGATTATGGGGAACGCGGGAGTTGTAGGGTTTATTTAGGTATCGTTTTTGTAGTAGTATTTGAAAGATTGAGTTCGTCCCTAGGTACCTTAATGCTCGCTATAATACTTATGTCGTGGGCTATACCAAGAAGTACATACAGGTAGGTTACATACTTCTTCTTTTAAACTCTTATTAATTATGAGTAAGAACTAAAAACCGCATGGACACATTCAAAGCCCCAACACTCTGACGGGACTAAGCAATTGAATATCCTTCCATCTATCCATCATAAAATCGTCCCCACCCCCCCTTTTCCTTCTCTATACCAACTGCGAAAAAAACAACAATAATGGCCACCAACTTCATCCCGCAACAACAAGATCTAGACGCGGCAGTAATGCTGCGCTCATTCTTTGCATGGTTCTTTTACGTCTTCACCACGCTGTTGACGCTATGGTTGTTGGCTGAGTATTTGTGGGAGTGTCGGTCAGCATCAAGGAGACTGCAGCGGGCTACATCGAGAATCGAGGAAGGGCCGTTGAGGTGGGACTATTGATGGGCGAGTGAGTTGGTGTGTTTTAGGGATACAGGGATTGCTCAGTTTGAGCTTTGAGCTTTGGAGCGCAAAAGAAATAAATTTGGGCTACGGTACTTTAAATGTTTATATATTCTTAAGCATGTGGTGTCATCATTAGATCAAATGGGCCCCATATCGAGGCGACAAAGAAGATATATTCCCCAACCAGTCAGTAATTGCTAACCTTAAGATTGAAGGACACCCCACATTTGCCGGGTAAACTTACCTGCCTCACGCACGTTCCCCGACCCCCGAAATCTACCGCCGCCGACTTCACCTCCGAACGACGACACAGCAATGGCAAAGAAAGGTTTACAACACCCACACTCCAATTCACCAAATACTGACCCAGCCCAGCAAAATCCCGCACTGTCGCTGTCCGTCTCATCAGCATGGCGCTGACAGGTTATTACAAGACGCTCGTACGCCCAAGAACTCACCGGCCGCTGAGCATGATTAAATATGACCCAATCGGTACGGTCTAGCGATCCCCGAGATTGTCGGGATGGACGTGTGCTGAAGATAACATAGTAAAACGCTCCGTCCTTTTTCTCGAACAGAAGCGGAAAGGCGGGCGATAAGAAGACGAAGAATCTACGGAAACCTTGGCGGGAGGAAAGCGTACGTGAGCAGGTGTATTACACTACACAACAGAACGGCAGACGGGGTTATGGAGTTGAAATGGAGTTCCTTGTATCAATAGACATCCTTACGTGTACCATTTTCAACCGGAGCCATTCGGACGGGAAAGCAGCAGTAATCTGTGGGGCTATGCGTTGAAGCCTTTCCATATATCAAGACAGCTCGGAAAATATATAATGCAATCGCCTTCCATTGATTTCTATGCAGACCAACACCATCCCATTCGTCGGAACTCCAAGTAGAGTAGCCAATCAAGAAACAAACAATTCAGCACGAAATATCGCCAACCAATAATTTTTCCACTGAACAAACGACATACGTCAACAAATTAAAGACATAACCTCACCATCTTAAGACCAGTATTGCCCATACACGCCATCTCCTCATACAATCATTAAAGGTAACACTAAGTTAACAGATATAAAGTGCAATCAAGCTATCGGCATCTCATGTATCAATGTTTCTGCGATTTCTTCGTCACCGCCTTACCTCCCTTTCGCGAATTGGCCCGTCTCTGGGTTTGCAAACCTGGAACTTGGCCCGAAACATGGACTGGAGATTTGAAAGCGTCACTGACCCCCTGACGATATGAATTATCCAGCTGGGTTCGGACCGCTGGAAGAATATCGTCCGAATAATCTGAAGGTCTTTCCGACACGCCGACTGATTCCTTGGGTGGCTTGAGTGAATTGATGGTCTCTAAATTCTGGTCGTCATATAGCAACGTGCGATCTGGCGCAGATTTCCTAGCAGTAGTCTTGGTAGGCAGAGCACCGGAATCTCTTCTGTTGTCGGTGAGGTTTTTCCGTGCGACCCGTTTCTGTTTTGATTCGCCATCCTGAGATTCTTCCGTCCGGGACGCTCTCTTTCTCTTCTTGCCACCAACTTCAGGTGGAACCACAGTTGCTTCTACTTGCTGGTGAGGTGTAACTGGGACAGTCTTAACCTTACGGGCTGGTGTCTTCTCCACAGCAGGTTCGGTGGAATATGGAACGAGCGATACTGGATCCGAATCCGGATTGTCCAGGCTACTAGGCTTACCAACATTGTCAAAACTCTCAAGTATCTCTGTGAGACTAACATCCTCCGACCCGGCGTTTGCTGCTAGTTCATCGTAGAATGGAGTAGAGGGGACGCCGTCGAAGGATGGTGGACTGCTATTGAAAAGGCCTGCCCCTTCGGATGATTTTGCCGTGGTATGAAGAACGGTACTAGCGAAACCCCACCGCTATGAATTTTAGCTTAACTTCAGTGAAGTAAACGTATTAGGAAACTTACCTGGTTTCTCTTGATCTTATCCAGTGCAGCACTCAGTTCGTAGGATGTCACTTCAAGGGCGTTTATCTTGCTCTGCTGTTCGTCTCGAACTTTGATAGCGGTTGCAAGTCCTCGTTGAGACTCATCCCTTTCTTTTTGAGCGTCCATGAAAGCGTCGTTGAGGAGCTGCATCTCCCCTTTGACCCTTTCTAATTCACCCTTGAGTTGGTTGACCTGGTCTTTCGTTGGCGAACAGTTTTGTTTGTTTTGCTCCATATGTGATTGAAGCGTTTCCATCTCACAGTGAAGTTTACGATTGCACTCCAAAAGCTGTTCTTCATGTGCTTTCTGGCTTTTAACAATATTCTCAAGCTGTTGAATTGCTTCCTGGCATGTCTGCAACAATGCATTGGTCTCGGCGTTCTTTTTCTGCTCCCTGGAAAGCATTTGATCCATAGACTTGCTATTTTCAATGGCAATCTGGAGGTCGCGAATTTGAGCTTCATATGCGGTAATGGACCGTTTGGCTTCGTTATTTTCCCTTAGTATGTCAGGGTGGTGATCCTCATTGGCCTCGAATTTTTTGGCCGCATCCTGGAGCTCCTGATTTCGGGACCTGAAGTCTGCTAGCAAAGCTTTGGCTTCCTCATTCTCGCATTTGAGACGCTGCAATTCACTGGTCTGTTTAGTGACCCTCTCCTTCAAATCGCTTTTTTCCGTGTTAAGAGACTTTATCGTATCCTCATGCCTCGAAATCGTCAGTTGTTGCTGTTTTTGTTCGTCCGTATCAACTAAGGTGTAAGCTTCTAATCTAAGTATATCTTGACTCCTCTCATCGAGTATCCCCCCTAGACGTTTTAACTCAGAATTCGAAAGCTCAAGCTGTGTCCTAAGGTCACAATTGTCATTTTTCAGCGTCTCAATCTGTCCCGCACAGTGAGTCATATGGCATTATAAACACAAGTAATATATAACTTACATTGTGCTTTAGTTCCCCCGCATCATCGATGCTGATGAGTTCCTCGAGTTCCTTTAGCCTCTTTTCACGCGCCTCCTTCTGCCTCTCCAGTGAATGGATGACCCCCTGCAATTTCTGCTGTTGCTTTTTCCAATGCGCAAGAGACTTCAACTCGTGGTCCTTTCTTTCGTTTTCTATTAAAGTGACGTAGCGAGCTCTTTCAATTTCAAACGCTTCAATTCTCTGGGCCATATCCTCATTCTCTTTGACTACAGAATAAAATTGAGATTGCTTCGCCTCAAGCTTAACTCTCTCTTGCTGGAGTTCAATTTCGGCATTCTTTTTCAGCTTGTCGATTTCCTTGAACAAGGTGTCAATTTCATCCTGCTTTGCCTGCACCTTCGTATTTTCCTGCTGCAATTGCAGGGCATTCTCAACCTGAATTCTCGTAAAGTCCGCAAGCTTTCGGTTCAGATCAGCGATTGTCCGTTGCAATTCTGGATTTTCCTTGGGCGGCTGTCGTGCCATTGAGCTCAGTTCGGCTTCAAGAAGACTTATTCTAGCCGCGGAGCGAATTAGCAACTACGACGGAATGATATCAGACTTCAATAATAAGTACCTCTGCTTTGCATGCCCTTCTGCTGTTTGAAGACGAGATATCTGACCCAGAAGCTCTTGGCATCGTGCTTCAATTTCAATACGACGTGCTTCATTTTCCAGCCGTCGAGCTTTACTTTCCTCCAACTTCTCATCGACCGCCATTCGATAATCATTGTTCACTTGTTTCACATTGTCACGGATAGTGGTCAAATTTTTCTTGAGGGCGTCGTCGATCTCCGAATGAAGAATTTGAGAAAGATTAGTTGTATCTGCATTCATTTGTGACTGAAGCGTTTGAGAAAGCTTAGCCGTACTTGAGTCCATTTGAGACTGAAGAACTTGAGAGAGATCAGTGGTTGCCTTGTTGAGACATTCTTGGCCGTGTCTTGTCTCAGTGGTAAGTTCGATAATGCTACCTGATTATCAGAGATGCAGCTATTGTTGGTAGGGAGGGAATACCTTTGAGAGATAGTGGCTGTAGTTTCGTTTATATGTTCTCGTCCTTGCCTCATTTCAATCGTAAGTGTAGCAACACTGTGGGATTGTCAGCGAATCAACTTTCAATAGGAGAATAGACCACCAGGAGTCTACCTCTCAGAAAGATTAGTAGTAGCAGCACTCATCTGCTCTTGACCTTGAAGGGATTGAGTAGTAAGAGATGCAACACTAAGCTACTGTTAGCGACTCAACTCTTTGGAGGAGCATAACTATTACCTTTGGGAAATATCTGCCGTTACTGCATTCACCTGCTCATGGTATTGCATCGTCTCAGCGGTAACGCTGTTCGATCATCAGTCACTGAGCTCCTGCCATACGAAATATTAGACTTCACCTCTGAGCTGCAAGGTTGATGGCATCCTGCATGTCATTGAGACGTGCTTTGATCTCACCATCATGGTTTGATACAAGCTCACCAACTTGCAAAATGCAGTCATTCAGTCTGCGTAGTTAAAACACCGTCAGTTTAGAACTATTTTAGACAGATATGGAGTCTTCGGAAAAGAGCACCCAAGAACTAGTAACTCACTTATCAATCTTCACCGTTTCACCGTTCTCTAACTTTTCTGCCAAATTACTCTGAAGATGCACCAATTCATCGATGATCTGGACCCTGACCCTCTCTACAGCCTCCGTGATATTCTGATTTGTTTTTCGGTCTTCCTGAATCCGACTCTCGAGTTCTTGTGTTCTGTTCCTCTCCTCAACAAGCAATCCCGTTGTTTGGTTGAGCTCAGACTCCGTTGAATTAAGCCTGTCTTGTAGTCTCTTGATCTCAGATTGGGTCACCTTGACTTGATCTTTCACTTTCAACCATGCTTCGGCGGTAGCATTGGTCTGCATAAGAACATCTCGTATATTGGCCATGTCACGTAGAATATCGGCCTTCCCAGCCAGAGCTTCCTTCAATTGGTTCTTTAACTCAATATTTTTTCGGTCTAGGAGGTTGTAATCACCACCAATGCCTTTGAGATACTTTTCGAAATGCACTTGCCGATTCATAACATCTGCTAGTTTCTTTGATCGCTCCTCTAGCCTTGTAGAGAGCTCTGCAATCTTTGCTTCTGCGGTTTTGGTTGACTCCTGCTGAGATTGAAGGGCGAGTCTGGTCTCAGTAAGGGTTTTCTCAAGAACAGTGTTCCGGGTGGTTAGTTCGAACAGGGTTCGGTTGACTATATTCCCCGTGTTCTCCAGTTCGTCGGCGTCAGTGACTGGAGTGGAAGGTGTTGCATTTCTAGAAGCGGAAGGACGCCGAGTTTGACCGCCTGTTTGGGTACGGGTACGGGTACGCGGGGTTGTTTTTTCAACCCCTCCAGGTTGATCTCGAGACTGACACGAATTTCGAAGGCCGTCTGCCATTTGCCCGGTCAGCAGTTTGATTGGCATGAGCACATCAGTGCCGTTATCCCCTTCTGCTTTAACTGCGGAAACTATCTCGTTGTCATCGTCCTCAAGCACGATAACATCATGCGGGGCATTAACTGGAGTGTTTGGCAGAGCCCGCTTCATCTCTTTCCGGGGTACATTTTTCCTTATTCCATTCGAACCTTGTTGGGGCTGCTGTCTGCCCTGCTGCGGGTACTGTCCACCCTGTATTTGTTGATGCTGTGTCCGTTCCTGGGGCCCATCCGTTCTCTTCCTTTTTTTGTGGGTCTGTTGTATATCTAGGCACTGTTGCTGGTGAGAATCAATTGGCCCTGGTGGACGCATCTGCCGTTGTTGCTGCTGATGCTGATTCTGAGGAATTTCTGGGGGACCCATACGACCTCCGCCGCGAATGATGATTGGAGGAGCCGGCTGAGAGGCCTTTGACGAAGCTGATACTCCCACGTTTGGAATGGGTACCTTTGAAGCTATTGGCTAGTAGTCAGCATGATGAACTTGCAGACAACTGAGAGCAGAACTTACTTTCGTCTATTGTTGGCATGATCAGATGTCCCGGCCCTCTGCCTCCTCCTCCGCGTCCTCCAGACATCCTTGAATGCTCTGCTTCATTTACGATGCGGATTTTGTTTTCAAGGCCGAAAGATGGTGGGCCTTGTGCAAGAGAAAGTCCCGGCGGAGTGATAGAAGGGAGGTTGGGGTGTTGATTTGCAGATCCATTGTCTCGTGGTGCCGGTGCAAAACTAAAGACCTTTGTAACATCGAGCTCTGAGCTCACTGTACGTTGAATGAAACCACCGAATTTTGGGGATTCAGTATCCCCAGGTTGTTGTGGTGGAGCGTCCATTGAGAGATAGATGACGGTGTTAAAAGGTTGTGTGACGATTGAAGAGATAACTGACTATCGAGAGAAGGGAGGAGAGTCCTATAATAGCAGCTCGTCGGTCAGCAATCGTAGTCAGTGGAAGAGTTGTAACAAGAGTTGGCTGTTAGGTATGTTTACTTTCTCCGTACCTACTAATTGCCAACCTTATAGGAGGGGGTACAACTCCTACACCACCCGTACACCGCCCGTACACCACCTGTACACCACCCGTACACCACCCGTACAAAATATGTACCTCTTAGTATGGAAGGGCTTTGTTCCGAGATAAAAGTTTCAATGAGGGTGGCAGAAGTGGGTATAAAGGCCTTTCAGAAGGTTCACAAGTTTTTGTCGAGCTCTGATAAGAACCTCATTCCAATTCAACATTTCGCCAGAAAACATGTTCAAGGGCCCGCCAACCTTGATTCTATGTACAAAAGACCTGAATTGGATCCTGCCAAACGATTAAGAAACACAGAAGGACCGGGGGGAGGGGGAAGCCGTGGCTCGCGATTTTAACAATCCCAAATCAGCAAAAGATACAGGAGAGAAGGAGCGAACTATGTACTCGCTGCGGTATAAAGGGCGGGATGTATATGCGCGCAAATGGCCTTAATATTGGGAAGAACCCTGATCCCCAAGAATTAATAGATGCTTGAAAGAACAAATGGAAAATGCAGTAAGAGTATATACTTCCAGAAAAACAAACGCCAACTGTAAACACAAACACCTTGACCAATGATTCCATGTACTCTTACAAACCACCAGGGGTTTCAAGACATACATTATATCCCTTTTTCCGTAACGATATTCCAGTAGCAATTATGTGCTAAACCTAGCTCCTGCGCAATGCAGCAACGCGGATCAAGGCTCCAACGGTGAGCCGACCCGACCTTTCCGCATTATGTTTGGACAGAGTCATCGAAAGTTGTAGAAGGTGCCGTATCCATCACAAGTTGATGTCAAGCCCTGAGGATATCCCGTTTCCAAAACCACGCCACTGTACGCATCACAAATCCATCTCTAGTCCCACCACCAGCCTTCCCACCTCCTTCACTCTGGCAAGCTCTTTCACCGCCTCCTCGCCCTTCTTCAGCATATCGTCAAGCCACTTCCGCTCTTCGCTCTTGATCACATCACTGTCCAATATTACTGGAGCCTCTAACACCGGGCTCAAAGTTGGAGGACTAGTCCTTTCCAGTAATCCTCTGTACCATTCACCGCGACTGCTCGGAGTGATGCTCATGCCTGCGCCTGTGAGCATGGGTGGCGCAAAGATGTCGATGAGATTTTCTGAGGTTTGCGCGACTAGTCGGTCGAGGTACTCGCGTTCGTGGAGCATTTGCTGTGGAGCGGCGGAGGGCGACGGTGGGTAACCAGTGTAGGATGCATAGGTATTTTGAGGCGCATCGGTAAGGAGAGGTGTGTGCTCGGACTGGAGGAGAGGGTCAGTCAGGTCTAAACCTTCTAGCGTGCAGCGCAATGGGGAGACTCACATCGTCTTTCCGCCGAGCACCGAGGCAGGATTCGAGACAGCTTGCGCAGATACCCATCTTTACTGTTGTAGAAATGTAGTGGCGACGGAGGAGTTATCAATTGATCGACTTGAGGTTGGATGTGGTCGGTTGGTTTCTATACGCCGCTACCCGGTAACAAACTGCCGGAATCGATGTCGTCGCTTGGGTTTGTGAAGCGCTACTACTTGCTATTTTGAGTCGGTAGAGAGGAAGAAAAAGAGAGAGAGAGAGGACGCCGGGGCGTTGGATAGACCCGGCTTTTCAATGAGTGAGGCGGATGAGTGGTGAGGTCCAAAATCTGGAGGCGGAAAGCAGTCAGTTGGAAGTCAACACAGCAACCGGAGTTCTCCGGAATTAAGAAGTTCTCGCTTCGCTCGCTTCTAAGATGGAGAAGTTTAAGAATTCACCTTGGACGGCACGAGAGCTCTGAAGATAAGTAGGAATCACAGGACAGCCTACGTATTATGGGATGCCAGAAGTGCTATTTATTTAATTTATTTATACACTCTTCTTTATTTTGAATGTGCTAATGGGTTTCCGGTATCAAATCACGCGTGCATTATCTGTATGTACGACATCGAAAACCTCAACCTCCAACCACTAACCTCCATTTCCGCGGGGACCTTGGAACTGGAATCCCCAGCCGGTGGCACCATCGCGTTCGTTAACGGCCAAATGCATTTCCCATTCGCAGATAACGAATCCCAGATTAAAAGTTCTGGGAGGAATAACAGTTTGTCTACCGATTTCACGAAATTTCCAGATTTCATTAATCATGGTTTATCCCCCTCGTGCATGGCGTTTTCTGCAAGTTAATCCGTCACAAATAAATTTCTCAACAATTTTGCCTGCGGAGCCCCAAATTGCGGTAAATTCTGGACAAAAATCACCAGATCCGGTTATATAAAATAAACATTTCTCTTGACCATCACTCATTCTCACTCGAGAGGTGCTCTTGAATAGTTCGAACGAGGTCGATGCTTCACCCTCCGGAGCAATGGTATCTACCCTGAACGATTAGCGGCATTTGAGCACTGACTGCTGACTTTAGTTGTCAGATTGGCCTGCGTTTCATCTCCCCCTCTGTCCTATCAAGGACGCATTCGTCGTCCTGCATTTCAGCATGTTGGTGACTGTCATGGAACTACCCTGCGCACACACACTGGCTCTGTCCTTTTCTCTATCGGATGGACCTTCTCTTTAGTCTTGGAGTGTGGTACGAAACTCGTCTAGGTTACAATCAACAGTACCTCTTGATATGATATCATACATCATTAGCATACAGTAGTAATAGTAGTAGTAGTAGCCAATGCAAACAGTCACTATAATGAAAACCCCGCCTTCAGAGAACGCCAAAATCCCAGAAAACAATTCCAAGCACTTTTACTTCCCCAATCCATCGCGTCTAAAAGTATTCCCACTAGCACTTCTCCTGTCTTTCCACTTCCTTCCTCTACCCCCTGTATCCCTTCCACCTGCATTCTCCCCTTCATCATTGCCGTCTTTACATTTCGGCTTTTCACGCCTCTGAGGAACAAAAGTAACCTCCTTATCCCCCAATCCACTCCCCCCGAACCCACCCCTTGGCTCTCGCGGTGCTCGTTCTTGTACATTAGCAACTCTGGAACCAAATGACTTCTCCTTCCTCTTCGCAACCTTTTGGTTCTTCGATATTGGGGCGAATCCTCTGGTGTCGTGACCACTCTTGCGATAGGCAGAAGAAGAGATGCGCATTTCCGGCTCTTTCTTCTTTGGCTGTGGCTTTGATTGTATAGGTTCGTCATCGTCCGAGCTACCTTCTGAGCTGCCTTCTGAGCTGTTATCGCTGCTGCCAGAATGGGAATCTTCCTCCTCTTCCTCCTCGACTGCAGTCTTGCTACGCTTTCGCTCTGTGGAGTGACTGTCGTTCGGTGCCGTGGTAGGGCGGGTGGAGGGGTTGAGAAGCTGGAACTCCCGCGAGGTTTCGTCGACTTCGAAGTCGGGGTTCGAGAAGAGGCCTTTGAAACGGGGGTCTTGCAATACGCTGCCCTTCTCCACTGGGTCTGCAGTCTGTTTGGCGTCTGCGTCTTCGGCATCTTTGTGTTTGCGGTTGAATCTGTGTTCCAGTGCCTCGAGACGTTCTGCGAGACGTTTGTTGACTTTGATTTTTGCAGCTTTGTCTCTTGCCGATGTGCGAATACGAGATTCTCTGTCCTTCTCAATCTTGGCGGCAACAAGTCTTTGTTTCTGTCGTTCCCACTCAAATGGGTCAGCGATAAGGCGAGCCTCGTCGTAGAGTCGCTGGTCGACAAAGTAGCCATGCATATACGGTCTGACGACGCTTGACCCTTTTCCGGAGGCCAAGAGGTGGTCAAGGTTGAGCTGGCGCATCTCTGGCTTGGTAAGGAACTTGTAATTGTCGTAGGTCGCAGCGTCAGCTGTAGCAGAGGCGTACGCATCTGGGTCGTTGATGCTGCGGTCCGCAAGCTGTTCGATCTGCGTATCCAGGTGTGAACACCACCAGGGAGATGGGCCAAGAGCAGGAATGAGAAACGAGTGCATTTGTTGTCCCTCGTTGGCGGTGAAAATCATTCCAGTGTTGGGGATATGACAGACGTGGTTTATGTCCACCGAAGGCTCTACAGACGTCCACGGGGTGCCATCAACAAAGTCCCAGATCTTGATGATCCGCTTATCCGCCGACAGAACCTTCTCCTCTGAGGTAGCTTGGGTGTGGAAAAACGATAATGTCTGGATCGGAAACCCATAGCCTTGATCCTTCGAAAGTACTGGCGCAGGGGAGCGGAGATCGTAAAGTGTAACTATTCCCGCTTGGTTTCCGGTCGCAAAAGTGAGACCGTTATGGTGGAACTGCATCGCCGTTATCGAAGGTGTTTGCATTTCACCAAAGGTATCGATGACGGTCCCTGAATTTGCTGGCGGTGCTAAAACACCCACACAATTTCGTGACCTAGGATCCCAGAATTCTGTTGTTCCCGCGTTTGTTCCGAATGCCAATAGGCCGTGTGAACCATCTGCCACACCCACGCACTCTGCCGACTTCACCTCGCCTCCTGGCCCCTCGAATCCACCCAGTTCGAACGGTTTGAGGAAGCGCCCAGCCTCGAGGTCGAGGCGAAAAACTTCATTGCCCTCCGCCGTTATTATAGCGTGCGCCTGCGGCTTGACATATGCTAGCGCTCGGCCGTATCTGGGAATGCGAGTAGCGTAATGGCAGCCCATCGGGGTGTGGAACTCTAACGAGCGGTCCGTCTGCAAATGCAATGACTTTGAATAATCTCGAGATAAGAGAAGGAATGTGAGATTCAGAGCAGATGTGTGGCGGGAATATTTGAGGGAAGAGGACGGAAGGTGGTAAATGTGCATTTGAGGTTTATATGTCCCTGATAGCGGTCAGAATTGCACAATTTGCTTTGGGGTGAAAGGTGTTCACCAGTTGCCATTGCGTATTCTCCATCTTCGGAAACCTGTATGCATTGTGAAGCTTCTTCGAATTCGAAATCTTGAATCAGTTCGACACGATTCTGGTAGGCCTCGTCGTTTTTGAGAGAGCGCTTTCGTTTTCGTGCAAGCCAGTCCGGGAGAGAGCGTGAAGTATTGGAACCCGAGATGGTATATACGGATACACCATTCTGCTGAGTTACCCTAAGAGACATAGTGAAGCCTCGGTTGCGACAAAGGAAGAATAGGTGGGGTTCGATATTTAAAAAAAAGATCCGAGAGGAAGAAGTTCAGCAGGAAGATAATTTCCAAGCGCTAGTGCGGTCGGTCATGTGATGGCGTCAAGAGTCAGAGAGTGATGGTCTGTGACAGACAGCACGGGAATAATCCTCCGAGACTGGGTAAGCCTTATCATTGGTCATACGCGCTCTGACTGCGAATGGTGAATTGTGAGGCACATAAATGCAATCCCGAGGCAAAATTGGAGCAAAAGGCTGCGAGCCGGCGCCACTGTCGTGGTGATGCCACAATAAGGACTCGATGTGACTATGGTAGAGACGGAGGTGCATACGAACGATAGGGATGGCGCAGAAGAGTTTTGGATGCTGTCTGGTTGAAGATTCGATATCGAGATCGATCCCTAAGACACAACGGTACGAGGAGTACTACATACTCTTGATCTGCCAGCTCCACTCTAGAGCACTCTACCACCCCTGCATCATTCAACATCATTTGAGCCAACCACACTTGTCCGTTTCCTCGTACCAGCACAACCGCCAACCCCACAACCACCCAACCACGCCGACGACGAGACACTCGACCGCAGAACGGGTCCCAATCGGCGCACAAACAGAGACAGACAGGGCGACTCCGTCAGCCTCGATACCCGTTTCTCATCTTGATTTCTTGCTTCTTACTATTGTGGTTATGTCGTCGGCATTTTGAAAAACTCCCGCGCCCTATCGTCGAGTCGAGACATCGAGACATGCTCTCCGCTTCTCTCTCAACACCCGCGCCCAAAAGATACCGACATATGCTTCACTATTGACTATCACCGCTCACTTAACCGACCTCCGCGCCCTTCTTTGATACGCGCAACCGCGTCTCCCACCTCGTCCTTCTGTTGTCGCAAGATGCAGACCGTAGCTCTACTCGAAATCCCAAAGAGCACTATCAACCTCAGTACCAACTCCAGAAACTTCTGAATCCTTTGCAAAGACACTTTCCATCTATTCTATTGAACGGCGCCACATTGTGCTGGCTCGTTCTTCCTGATATCGAACCATCGAACCCTGCCCTCACACATCTCTTTCTACTCTGGACATTGACTCGACACGAAACGCCCTTTCGACGCTTTCTTTAGACTCATTGTGGTTTCCGGGAGTAGGGAACTTTACATCGTTGGATTTGGGTATATTATCCTTGTAGACAATTGGATTAACCATTGTTTTTCTGACCCCGGTGCATCGGAACTTGGAGCTTGACGAGGCGGCCTTTTTTGTCTTCCCGCGCAATTATTTCGTATTTACTTAGTAAATAGTAGTATTTATTGGTTTACGCTCATCGCAGTCCCAGTCCCAGCCTCGGAGAACGAAAGATACCCGGCTGCATACGGCGCTTCTCGGCTCCCAGAACTTAATTTCCAGTGCAGCTTCCAGAACCCCATCTCAAAGGGTTCAAATTCCGGTTCAGAACCTCGGCGATAACCACTTAGTACTTAAGTACACTGGCAGCTTGTGCGGTCAGGGGCTGTGGTTGAGGAATAACTTCCCGTCTTTACGCAATCTCTGAGAATCATGGACTCGCCATCCAACGCCTTAACCAATGTCCTGAAAATCGTAAGTTTATATTCTGTCTCCTCTACGAGGAACTGGGTGATAGATACTCACCGGTTTAGGATAACCTCTCACGTGTACCATATGCAACCTACACTTTTCCCGCATCGGACACGACTTCCCTCGTCAGATCTATCCCTCTTGTTGACCGGCAATGCGAGATACTCCGTGACGCTGAACGAACATTAAAGGCCGAAGGTGTTCCAGTTCTCTCTGATCTTGAAAAATACTGCCTTTGGGTATTCCACATCTCTGGTATCACGAAAGTCTCGGCGAGCGCGGAAGAAGGAGAGATTCTTGTTGAAGAGGCATCGACAGTCGAAGAGAAAGATGAACTGTGGTTACAGATTGAGGAACGACTTGCGGAGGAATGGGGACTAAAAGGTGAGCCTCGTATGTTCATCAATCGCAGAAGAGACTAAAGCCGGAATGGCCAGAATCTTCTACCGACGTGTTCCTTGCGTCGTCTCTTGCGCTCCATCGACCACCTCCCTTAACTGCGTCCTTTCCGACTCCTCATTCTACCACTTCAAGCCGCCTCCCCTCAGCACCTCCTACACCCGGTCTAGGACCCAAGATGGATGGACCTGTGACGATCGACCTTACCTTGGATGACCCTTCAGATAGTGCCGAGGATATCGATGAACCGGAACCAATTTCGCACGAAATTGTTGTGTATCGCAATCTAATCGCAGCAGTCCTTGCTGTCATAACCTTCTGTCTATCCTCTCGAGAAGGCTTTACTCCTTTAAACTGCCGGACACTTGTCTCGCCGTCGTCTCTCCCGACCACGCACGAATACAAGAGTCAGGCTGAAAGAAACGGCAAAGAGGAGATTCTTCCATCACAACCTATTACAGTACCGGAACTTGTAACGCCCCTTGTTTTGGAATTAGAAGTGTATATGACATCTGGCGGAACACTCGTAATTATTCCACACTCAGAAAAACAGACTGCTATTCGGCGGATTGGTACATGTGGTCTCACGACTACTTCACTCCAGCATCGAGAAGTTTTCATAGCACCATGGGGAGAATGGGGAAGAATCCTCCCGCCAAGTGAAGGCATGGATAGCTCCAGGGCCGAAGACAAGTGGAAAGAAAACGTGATTTCATATCTCAAAGACCGTGGGATCATTTCACCTACTTTGATCGACGACCCGAAGAAGAGCGTTCTGCAGGAAGCAGTAGAACAAGGTAAGTGGCTGAATATGGAAATCTGGCTTCGCTCGTTGACGGACCCGTCGACGGGTGAACTCCACCGAGTTCTCTGGCCTTCCGCACTATTATTTCTGAGGACTTCGGAAGGCGATCAGAGAACAGCTGTACCGCTGAAGGACAAAGAAGACCCTGACTTCTGGAAACTCGTGTTTGAGGACCAGGAATATTCTCAACTCGCCTGGGGAAAGCTGGCGTTGTTGATACCAACTCTGGACCGCGAAAACGCTTTGGCGAAAAACGGGGAATTGGATTCGGGGGCAGAATGGTGGAATGTTCCAAGCTCTGTCGAATGGGGTCTTGAATGGTTCAAGGGCCGAGAGGAGCGGGCAAGGAAAATCAAGGAGAAAATTGAAGAGAGGAGGAAGAAAGAGCTAGCGGAGGCTAGGTATAATGAGGACAGATTAACCTCAGAAACATTCGACAAGGGAAAGGGAAAACTTGGCCCGGATACCAAATCAGGACCAGGCGGCGTATATCCAACACCTCCGGATGCAGCGGTGGCCGCCTTGACAGGAGGTCCAGCTAGTACATCTTCGACTGGTGCGATGGATATGTCAACCGCTTTCTCAACCGGAGGCGCCAACGGAATGGACCACGACTGGACAGGAGAGCCAACAACTGCAAATGACAGTACTCAACCACCGATTGGCAGGGAAACTGATTTGTTTGGAGACGAGATGGACGATATGGATCTGCTCATGAAAGTTACTGAAGATGATTTTGACTTTTTCGACAATAACGATGGTTTTGACGATGGAGATGGTGCGGGGGGCAGTAGCGGTATGGATCTGGATGTCGGTGGCGTGGATATGAGCGGTACGAATATGGGACCTGACACTGCCGATCTACGCATGGAGACACCACCACCAATTTCAAATCTTGCCCCAGATGTTTCAGCAATGATTCCCGCTCGGCAACCTGAAGCGCGAAGTAAGAAGCGATCGAGAGCTCCTGTTCCCACCGATATAAAGGCTGTCCAGGCAATACCTGAAAACCAAGTCCGAACACCTCCGCTGAGCCCACATAGAGCTATGAGTTTACTAGTCCCTGGATATTCACCACCTATGACGAATGTGGCCAACTTCACCCCACCAGCATCAGGGCCCTTCAAAAAGCCAGCTAAGACTATTATGGCGAAGACTGGGTGTTCTCCAGATGCTACCATTGCCAAACGACGGATGTCCATGTATTCACCAATCACATTTACAGAAAGCGTGGAGATGGCAGACCAAAAGTATGCTCCAGGCGGTAGATTCTTTCTTCCACCAGAAGACACGAAGGACAGTAGACGAAAAGAAGGAGACGCCACCAAGATCGACAAGTCACAAATCCTCAAGCGAAAAAGAACGGGATTGATGGCAACTTCCGGTCCAACAGCTGCAACACCGATGGATGTCATTACAATTGAAGATGACGAAGAAGCCATAGAGTCGGCTAGTGATTGGGAGGATGATGATGACACTGAGGAGAGTGATGCAGATGATACTACAGAAGATGATGAAAGTCGATATCACACATCACCCGATCGAACTGGCGCCCCACGGCAACTTGGGTTCCTGGGTTGGGCAGGTAGAAAACGGAAATGGCCAATAGAGGGTGGTGAAATGGAGATTGATCTACCTGAAGGGTTTCCGCAACGCAGGGATGTGGCTATTAGTGCCGAAGGCGACGTTGATGTAGTTCGAGATATTGCACCAGCGCCATGGAAATCGATGCAACCCGATCTTTTGGATGAGTCGTTGGTTGGTGTCTTTGAAGATATGACACTTACTAGCGATGCATTGAGTTTGGGATCGTTGGTGGTAGACGCGGAATTTCTTGACGTAGCGGCCGTTTTAGCCGGGCAAATGGCTGGTTGGATACATACTTCATGGAGCGGAAAGAACGAGACGGTTGGTGATGATGAGGAGGATGAAGAAACCTGTCTCATTCGTCGACGTTGCGGGAGGGACCAAAGTTTAGTTGAAGATGCGGTCAAGACACTGTTTAAGGACGGCACTGTGGTGCGGTGCAGTCTCGAAACATATGCGTCAATTGCAGATTCAATACAAGAACCTGCACCATTACCACCCCCTCCACCTCTTACACATTTCGGCGGAGGAGGACTGGAACCGAATCTGTCGCAACGAAGGAATAAAGGTCCTAGACAGACCTCCAACAAGGGCTGGGATATCTTTCATGTTCCACCTCCCCACGTCAGATTGCAACGCGGAGATAATGTTTTGGAGATGCTACCACCCGCGTTATACTTTTGGGAGACATTCAGCCTTGCTCCAATATCTGGGGGAAAGAACGTTATCTCGTTTTGTTTCCATCCTTCTTCCGACGCGTTGAAAGAAGGAGCGGATTTCCTGCTCGACAGAGTGAGCTCTTCCTATGAAGCCGGTCGGTTTGGTATCCACGTCAGGGCAGAGGTCGAGAGTGTCGTTATAAATGGTCTTGTACCAGTGGAGATTCCGGAGGACGCTCCCAGGGATTACGAAAACGGAATGAAGTCATTGCTAAGCCATCTCGAGAGTTTCGGATCTGTCATTGCCAGTGGAGTCGCTGATGAAGGCATGAACGTCGTTATATATGTCGTCAATCCATTCCAGCACCCATCAGCACTCGTCGATATCTGCACTGGCTTCGTTCGCATGCAACGATTATACGAAACCTGTATCGCGACTCTTCCGGAAGCGAAGCCAAACCATCTCGTCTTGCAAATTGTGCCCGCCAGTTTTGTGGCTCACAAATTGGGCGGAGTTATGAGAGTGGGGATTGTGCATCGTCTTGCAGTGGAGGTCTATTCTAGGTGTATTCCTACTGATACCGGTATCGACTATGATGAAGCGAAGCGTGTGTCATCTCCACCAATTCAGCTAGCTAGACCGATCCCCAAGAGTATCGAGTTTCGGATCACACCAGATCCAAGCCCAGCATTACTAAAGGAAAATCAACTCCTTCACATTGCCTACTCGCAGAGCTTGGACGAGAGATGGGTGGCAGTAGCATGGAGTGATAATACTGGGGCCCTGCAAAAGACAGCCATCATCAACCTCGGACGACAAAACACCGCCATTCTCCGCCCTTTCCCCGACGTCATGAACGAGATCTGGGATACCACAATAGAACTCATTAAATACCCTGCTGTCAAATGGAGACTATGTATCACGAAAGTTTGCAACAACGCCGCCATGCCACACGACGAACGGGAGACATGGCAAGCACTCGTCAAAACCCACGAACGCGTATCAGCCACCTACCTTCTATGTGCCGACCTATCATCTCCTTACAGGGTATCAGAAACCCTCCCGGAACTGAAAATGGAAAACTTCTGGCCGCAGGCAAATCTTTACTCCACCCCACCAGTTGTAATGAATACTCCCACACCTACAGGATCGTCTTCCATCGTTTCCCCCGACGCAACAGCCACTACGCCTGGCGGCGGGTTTTCGGAGTCGGTAGCAGAGCTGGACGCAGACGCGGAGTTGCTAGATGCAGTCGATGAGTCCTGGGGGGTTGTGGTGGGGCATACTGTTCCGAAAGATCAGGGGAAACGAAAGCGAAGTCCTACTGGACTCTTATTACGACGGGACGGTGGGGAAGAGGGAGGTGGTTGGAGGGTAGTTGTGTGTTTCTCGGTGCTGGAAGGAGGAGGTGTAGAGGTGGTGAGGGAGGTAGTAGAAGTCTGGAGGGGGTTGGGGGTTTTGGGAACTTTTGTGGGTGGTAGGGGAGGTGTTCCGTGGATGCTTGCATGGTGTGCTGGTGTGGGAAAAATTGCGAGGGTTATGTAGGACGTATTTTGTTCAATTTGTTACTTCGGGGGTTGGGGGGGGGGCAAATGGGTTGGGCGGGGCGCTTTTCATTGATTGTTCTAACTTATGAGTGTGTTTTTTTTTTCTTTGAGCCATTGGGAGTTGCTATGTACGCTTCTACGATTCGATGGGATGGGATACATGTGTGCGTGTGCATTGCTGTTAGTTAGTTTCGGGTTGGTTACCATTTGGGTTTTGGGATGTGTGCATGGCGTTCTGTTTTTTTTTCTGCGTTTGTGTTTTCTTCATATTCGCTGCCGATACTTGTTGGACTTTTTACTTACTTTTGATTAATCGAGTGGCTTGAATACATACGAAAGAGCTTTCTCCTCAGTTTGTGTTGAACTCCGACTGTAGGTGTCATCTTACTCGGCCGGCATCATGTTGTAGAGATACCACGAGATCCCAACGCCTTATTCCCTTTCCACAAACTCCCAAAACAAAAGTTACTCAAAGTATGTATGTAACATCATATGCATATTGTTTTTATGACCAGTTACTTATCGATCGAATCCCCACGAACGCCTCGCCCCGCCATCAAACAAAAGAAAAAACTAAGTGTCACACGACATCAGCAAAGGGATATCTTTTCTTGCCATTCAACAAAGCCAAAAAAATCAAATCGCAAACCCCCTCCCCCCTCCCATAAATCACACACAGTAACAATAACGCAGCAAATGGTACTATAGACAGGCACCAACTCCTAATCGAACGCCCGAAATAAAGGAAAGGAAAAACCCGGGTCCTCACACCCAAACCGCTACATATGCATCCTCTAGAGGTATAACAAAATTCGTACATGCAACAAACAAAAATCCAAACCGCTCCAATTAAATCTGCAAGAAAATAAATGCAGAAAACAAAAAATGCTGATAGATACTAATCGAACTCGAGCCACCTATCGTACGGCTTGACTTCGGGACCTTGCCATCGTTCACCGTATGGATTTGTCCGCTCTCCTCGAAAGAACCCGTCTTGCGCTCGTTCAATCACATCGAACCATGAGTTTGGTTGAGGGTGCTTGCTCCACTGCGGATACTAATTAGCAACCTCGAATGGCGAGCACACTGGAGAGGGAGAGGCGAACCTGGTTGTGGATGTGATAACTCCAAGCCCCTCTGAAGAAGTTCTCCATAGTTCGGTTGTTGGGCGGGTATTTATCATCTTCAATGTGGTAATCTCTCCCGCCATATGTACCATCCGCGCCCTGTGATCTGCTGGGCTTCTCGGCCGCAGCAACTGCACTGTCTCCGGGCTCCAGTCCCGTCTGCCCTTGTGTTGGAACTTGCGGGTTCTGTCGGCGATTTAACTTGTGGCGCATGCCTGTCTTTTGTTCGTAGAGTAGTTTGATGCCTTTTTCGGGGTTGTTTTCATCATTGTCTTCGTTATTGTCATTAGATTTCTTCGATCGCGCACGGAGTTCTGTTGGTGTTCTGGACAGTCTATCTTTTAACGGTAGTTGAGGGCCGTCGTAAGACTGCCATTCATCTTTGATTGCGTCCCTTGTACCCATAAATGCCACCCCGTAGTCCTTGAAACACGGCATCGTGCATCTTCCTTCTCGACCCCAGTTGAACTCTCCCCATATAGGATCAAACAAGCCGGTCTCAAACATCGCTAATTCCTCCACACGCCCGTCCTTCCAAGCCATGCGTCCAACGATTCGGGGGTGGAAATTTAATCCCATCCGCACTCCACCACGAACCAAGTAAGATGAGAGCGACGAGTTGGCATTCAGAGAAAGTACCGCAGTGTTGAAATCGCCCGGATGTGAATGGACCGCCCACCGCTCCGCAAAATTATGGTCCGGAGTGAGTATTAGCGGTCTCAGATCCCGTAACAAGAGGATATCCATGTCCAGATAAACACCGCCATGGAGATGCAGGACGATGAAACGCACCGCGTCCGACACAGCCACTGGGAGAAACGTCATTTGTCGTTCCGTCAACACGATCCATTCACTTCCATCATTCTGTATAACCACGCCATCTCCTAAGTAGGTCTCCCCTTTTGAATTCTTCAGTTCGCCGGTGGTACCTCGGTTGTTTAATATGTTGGCGTATAACGGATCCTGCGCAACTGTGCCCTTTGGCAGCGGTATCCGAGACGGAAACTTCCAAGCCTTAAGCGTGATATCTCCCCGCTCAACCAGTGGTAGAAACCTCTGAAAACCACTATCCTTCATCATATCACTCACCGCCGTAGGGTGACTGTCTGAATCCAACCAGATATAAAGCCGACTACACGCCAAGTTCTGAGTGTAAAGATAACTCTTCACGAACAATTCCACCCGCCATGTTGAAGGACCAGTCCAATAGGTGTGGTACAATTGAACCGGGCCTGGGCATTCTCCGATGCTTTTGTGAGATGGCTTTAGCGCACCTGCCACCGACGGATAACCTACCGAGCTTTTCGAAGGTGGTTGATCGGGGAGGAAGAAGTAATCCTTCTCGTTACTCGTCAGGTATGCCAGGCAATCGTAGACATTCCGCATCTTCTCCAGTCCAGTTACAGACCCCCGACACGCCTGAATCAGCCGGGTGTAGTTCGCGTATGTATCCACGTGGGGTCGCTCCCCAAGATATGCGTCGTTGATGTCCTTGACAAAGGTTTCGGGTCGCAATCGCCAGTTTACACCGCCGGACAAGGAACCCTCCGGAATGGTGGGGGCTTTGGGAGGCACCTTCGAGAATGGCGACACCGAACCAGTCTGGTAGACATGGACGATCTCCACGACCGAGGCATATGCCAGAGTGGCTATCAAGAGATTCCGTACCAATAATCCGCATCTCTGAAGCTTCGATCGTTCGCGTTCCATCTTCGCTCGGCTCGCACTAGAAAATTAAACGTTCGGAAACTACCCAACTCTATCGATCCTGCCCAGTAATGATCCAAGGATATCTAGTGAACTGGCGGCTGTCTGTAGCTGGCCCGTCGGGTTTGCGACGAGGTGGGTGCTGAATTAACAGGCGGGATCCAGGGAGTGGCTTGCCACGGAGGGAGCTGGACAACTTCCCAGCTATCGTGGACTCCGAATCCCGTCGATAGAAGGACGAGAGGGGTATATTTGGCGACAGGATGTAACTCGGGGTAGTAGAAATTGATGGGGATCGACAACGGCGGCGGCGGCGGCGGCGGCGGCGATGCAGGGAATGTCTTACGCGGCGCTGTTGAGAATCCGTGATTTCGAGAATGGAGGATGCGACTTTTGAGATAAGAAAGATTTTTTCGGCGGTGAATTTGTCTCGGTCGTAGGGAATATTGTAAGGCTAAATGATAATGGGGTTGTGTACTGGAGTATCGCTCACCGGCCCCTCAGGCCCTGGGATCAAAAGGGGGTGAGGACGCGGCTGAAAAGGGTGCGGGTACCTTGCACACGCGTCAAATTGCATGAGAAATGAAGTACTCTTCTTCCACCCCACATATCCATTCATTCACTTCCATCAGTTCAAGGCCACATCTCTCCATGCATCACCAATGATTTATCTCTCTCTGAGACTGACAGGTTGTCAAAAGGCAGTGCTCGTGTGAACAGCTGCTCCGCCCAGCAAGGCCTGACTTGGAGTTCGAGCGCTTAGCGAGCCCACATGCATAGGCCCTTAATAAACTTTAAAAAAAACTGTTAACTAAACAGAAACCAATTCTCCACCGTACCTTAGATAGAGCACTCATACTAACCAAGGAACCCCCAAATCTATCTGGCACAAGATTTGTCGTCCTTCCACCACGGGTAGCGACCGCATCTAGAAAACGCCAGGAGGCTTCGGTTCATTTTCCACCCGACAAATAGCACGACCCTTGGAACACCAAGGCCTAAGAGTTCCCCCGAAGAAACCAGGAAAACCCACTCATGTCGGACTTTCTTAGCACCTAATGCATCACCGCTTTTCTACATAAGCAGCTAAAACTCGTTCAAAGACCAGGGATGTCTAGGGCAAAGGATTATCACTAGACATGTAAAATCACTCGGTTTTGGTAGTTGAACTTCCAATCGGTTGTTCTCCTTCCTTCGGGAGACCTTGGTTGCGGGCGAGAATGGATGGGCTTAAGTGGAAATTAGAGAACCCAAAGATCCGCCAATACGAATACGGTGCCGACTATAACCCCATGTCATCAACCTTAGATTGTTTCAAATACCAGATCCTACAGAAACTACCGACACACCTTCCAAAGCGTGGAACCGGTCGGAAGCTAATGTAGATAAGGTGGAAGCCCATCTATTTGTATGAGTATGATTGAACCCTGATGATCTCCCACCGTGGTCCTGCAGCCGTGAAGGTATACCTCTCGCATCACTAGATGTGACAACATTCTACCGCTTCATTCTATGGGGGAAAATAGAGTACATGCATCAAGTACCTCAGGCCAATTCCAGTGTTTCTTTTGCCCCGCTTCAAACAAAGCCTCCTACTCTCCTATGCTTTGCATCGTTGGTTTTCGTGTGCAGCAGCCAGAGTGGCGCAGTAGTAGACGACTCATTGCTTTGGGAAGTTTGCTTGCGTTACAAGCATCATCAACAGCTAAGGTCATGCATTGCAACCTTTTACAGCTGTTCTCCCAGTGAAGACGAAACGCGCTTCCGTTGCGTTGAAGGGCGGGGAAAGGACAAGCCGAAAACGTCGTGATCCAATCCTCAATGTCGACATCAACATGCCAGACCGCAGAAAGAAGACATGTAAACATAGGTATCAGTAATGTATCAAACTCGACAATGTGGCAATGAATATACTCTAGTGGGCGCTCAAGAGCAGTCCCTCACCCTTCCCTTCCCTCCCCTACGCCGCCACAGCCTCCTCCTCCTTCGGCCTCTTCGGCAGCGTACTCTTCACAACCTCCAGTATCTTCTCAATTTTCTCCTCATCAAACCTCGTCTCCATCTCCTCAACGATACAATCCAGCTCCGCGATCGTCTCGGGCCGCTCGTTAATGATCTGTAGTAACTCGCCCTTCTCGAGCGCGAATGGGGCAATGGCAGACATGAAGGCGCTGATGTGTTCGGGGGTTTGTAATGCGCAGGGAGAGTGGGAGAGGTATTCGCGGACCTGACGGGTTAGCGGAGAAGGGAGATGGAAGGGGGGGAGAGGAAACTTCTTTGAGGACGGTCTCGAGATTCTCGGCTTTCATTGCGTGGGCGCCGCCGACCCGGTGGTGGAGCTCTGTGTACCGCGCCTTCATGGCTGTTATGTGCGCTAGCACTTCGTGGTTACTGAGCATGCCGACGCGGGAGTCGAGGATCTGGGAGCGTTAGAGGAGCGTTAGAGGAGCGGAGGAGTGGAAGGCGGGGTAGTACTTTCATGCCGGCGGTGGTGGTGTAGTTGAGAAGATAGGACGTGAAGGAAAATGTGGGGAAGAAACCTTGTCCTTAAGTGTTGAATCTATTACGGGTGGTCATTGGCTGTCACTCCTAAACCCGAATTAAATCCGAATGCTGTGGACGACATTTGAAGTCTAAAGACAAATCTCAGAGGCATCATCAAGGGTACTCAATTGGCTACACTATCAGTGACTATGAAATCTAGCAATTCAGAAAGGAAGATTCAGCTGCATCTAGAGGTTTGACTCAGTGTCAAAAACCCTTGATCCCGATCCCTGTTTTTCAATTCATCGTTTCGATGGCTGTAAGTACTTACATGAGTAAGTCTCAATTATGGCGGAATTAGAACGGGCAAGAGAACCAGAGGCCGCCGTTTTTTTCATTCCACATATCTGCGCTGTTCTACTTGACAGGGCTGAGAAGACAACCCCGCATTTCACTACTTTCGCTTTCACTGATTCAAGAGTGAAGCAAATTCCTTACCCAGTTTCACCCCATCCTTCATACCTTCTCGAGCTCTTATAGTTTTAAGCCAAAATAATGTCTAAGCGACTAGGTGACAATGATCTCGCATCTCCATCACTAGCGTCCAACCGGCGGAGTGAGCCGGAAGTAGAGCCAAATATCGCTACTGAATTTCCTGCATTCCAGAAAACGGCCTATATCGGGGTCCAGCCATGCGCTGCGGCTACATCGCTGGCGCTCGGACCGGCACCATATCATACGTTTTGACGCACCGATCCTGCACCCAGCAGCACTTCTCCCACGGTCACCGACGATGCTACTGCGGACAGCGCTAGGCCAATCTGCTTTTGAATATCCAACGTACCAGCGAGCTGGAGCAATGATATGTTGATGGTTGCTCTTTAAACTATCGACCCGTACTTGAATATCCCAAATCACCGGCTATCGCTTTATCCGGCATGCTGTAGTTCTGCTCAAACGGCGCAGCTCGACCTTGATAAATGTACCGAATATTTTCAGCAGCTAGGGCCGAACGATGTTAAGCATGTATCAATCCCAAATACAGCCACTGAAACTAGAGTCGATCTTGTTATCGACCGTCACTTTTATGGCTTGACGCCGTTGAACGCGTTAGAGGGGGAAGTAGTGGCAGAGTAAGTGACACGTTTGAATTCGTACATTTGATATAGGTGTCTAACAGTTAGATCCTAGTATAGTTGTAGTGACTGGTCTTGCAGGCCATGCATTCGGATCATGGAAGAATCGAGAGACTGGTAAAATGTGGCCGAAGGATTTCTTGCCGCAAGATGTCCCAGACATCCGGATTATGTCCTATGGCTACAATTCTAACCTTATCGGAGACGCCGTGGACGACAGATTCTTGGAATACAGAAGACAGTTTATCCACAGTTTGAATAATGCAAGAAGAAGTGACATAGTACGACTAACTAGCTTCAGCTTTTTCGTACGATACTGACTTGATTTGTAGGAAAGGCCGATAATATTCATTGGACACAGTATGGGCGGTATCTTGATCCTCCAGGTAGAGCATTCCTTCCAAATCCAAAGTGCCCGACTAGGGGTTTATTGATGTCTTGAGTGACAGGCATTACTGCAATGTAAAAATGGAGGCCAGTATAAATGGATCTTTGACGCAACCCGGGCCATACTTTTTTTTGGGACCCCGCATCAAGGGATGGAGGTGAAGGAACTTCTCCATGATCAAGCACGAGTCATCGGGAGAAACCTCGCGGTTGGATTTTGTTAAACAGACTCGAACTTTCTCGACACGCTGAGGGACGATATCATGAGTCTCTGGGATTCGACATCCGGAATTGAAACCCTCAGCTTCTACGAAACAAAAAAGACGGTAACTGTTAGAAAGGTAGATATCTTAGGAGCGACCTCTACTTATCACAGAAATCCGCTCGGTACTGATTATCCTTAGTCGGCTTCCGGAAAATGGGAGAGGAGCAGCAAGAAAGTTGAGATGGTTAAAAAGAATGATGCGCAGTTATTCTAGCCATTCGAGCGCCGCATTCATGTTCCTTGCAACCATACAGATATGGTGAAATTTGGTAGCCGTGTAGACGGTACCTATCAAACGGTAATTACGCATATGATCAAGTGGAAGAATGAAATCGTCACATGTCGTGGTAAATGATAGGCTTCAATATACAGTTCAGATATAATATTACGAACGCTTATTATCTGTTGATAAGAAAGGGCAAAGAGGGAGGCCGAAAATATTCGTATGTCTTCCCATTTCAAAGCTATCTTAGAATCACGATTATGACTGGAACACTACCTCTTCGATTGCCGTTAGCTAACAAGCCCTAACAGTCACGGAAGAACCCAAGATACTTGACTAGCTCTATCCCGAGAACACCAACGATAGACACAACGACATCAAACAGCAGCGGCAGAAAGGCACTGGAAAATGGTTTCTGGAGATAGCAAGGTTTTGCCAGTGGTTGCAAGGCTTACAGCCCATCCTTTGGGCTCACGGAATTCGTACGTTCATCAACCCCATGTCCTGAATATATCCTGACAAGCATAATGTCAACAGCGGGAGCTGGAAAGACGTTCATAAGGGTTGGAATCATTTGGTTGTTTAACTGCTCAGCTAAACAGACCCTTTCCGCAGTTCACTCGTAATCGACTACCTTCGCGTACGCGCCGCGGAAGAAAAACACGGAGTTGCCCATATATATTTCAACTACAAGGAACAGGACCAACAAGGACCTCTCGACATACTTGCTAGCCTGGTCAAACAGCTGGCTAGTCAGCTTTCAGGTATCCCAGCAAATCTCAAAAATTTGCGTACTAAGCTGGATCAAGAGAAAAGAAAGTCAACTATCAATGAACTGTACTCTGTTCTAGCTGGAGTGTCAAAGGCGTTTATCCGCACATTCATTGTATTCGATGCGCTCGACGAGTGCGATCGGCGGAAGCAAAGGGAAGTACTGCTTCCAATATGCCACCAAATGGGAGAGGCTGGCCTCAATGTATTCATCACAAGTCGACGATTCGCAGATGATATCGAAGAATCTTTTCGTGCGGTTCCTACGATAAGAATTCGAGCATATGAAGACGATATTCGAGGCTAATCTACAAGCAGCTCAATGCTTATCCAACCGCGAAGCGTATGATAAAAAATAGGATTCGAGAGGAGGAAATTGTTTCTGAACTAGTGGATGTTTCCGATGGAATGTAAGTATGGAACCTTCCGGACTAGTGGCATCGCTAAATTTGTCAGGTTTTTGTTCCTCAGCCTGAATATAGAACATTTTTGTGGGCAGTCAACTGTTGGGTATATGCTTCAGGAGCTTAAAGAACTGAGAAAATCCACCTCTGAGGACAACGCCTTGGATTCAACATATGGTCGAATCATTGTAACTATTAAGAGACAATCGAAAAACCGCGTAGCAATGGCACTGAATACTCTTTGCTGGTTGACCAAGGCTCGCCGGACGCTTACCATCGAGGAGCTCCGAATTGCAGTTTCTATAGTGCCGAATTCATCCGAGCTTAAAGAGGACTTTTTAGCAGATTGGATGGTACTGACCGACATCTGTGCTAGCCTTGTCGTTATTGACGATAACGGCACCATCCGGTTAGCTCACTTTACCGTACAAGAGTACCTTCTCCGAAGGAACGAAATTCCTGCAGGAGCGGATTCTACTCTTGCAATTGCTTGCACTACACACCTTGCATAGACATCTTCAAAGAAGGCGCATGTGCATCTGAGGAAGCATTCAGAAGCCGACTAGCGTCCCAACCGCTCCTTGAATATGCCGCATCCAATTTAACCTTTCACCTCAGTCTTGCGATGAGCACTCGACTACAGAGGTCTTTGGGAGATTCCTTGAAAAGTGCCGGCAGTATTTCCTCCTATCTTCAAGCATTAAACAAATACTTGCGCGTCCGAAAAGATGCTATGCACAACATGTAGCTGCTCGCGTTGGACACGAGATGGAGATGTGGATACTCATCGAGAGGGGTGCCAACGCCTCGGCCACCGACGAAGACTGGTGGACACCGCTACACCGGGCCTCAGAGAACGGGCACGAGGTGATCGCGCTGCTGCTCATCGAGAGGGGTGCCAACGAAAATGGGTCGACACCGAACCTCGGCGTGCTCAATTGACTATCACCACCTTGTAACTGTCAGTCTTTATATACGTTGAATTATTATGTTTTCGAACTTTCTAATAGATAGTCAATTACTAGCTTACAAATTACAGTAAACTTTTACAAGGTTCTCGAGGCTCTATTTAGGAGAATAGCGGTGTCGATCTATTGGTCTGGATCGGTTTGGCATCAATCTAAGTTAGTGGGTGTTTTGGGTTTTGGTATTTTATTTTTGTTTCCGTTAATATGATAACTGCATTGTGGGTGGAGAAGGGAAGGATGAAATGAGATGGCGTGTTCAGGTTTTCGTTGCGAACACTACATTCAGCTCTCGGTAGAAAAGGTTAGAATCAAGTAGTGTACAGCATTGCTTTGGTAAACTTCTGAACCAACATTGAAGCCCAGCTGACGGCTGGACAGATCCGCTCTCGGAGGCCGCATGGAGCGACCTGATGTTACCATTGGGGGTGCCCAATGATATTATGGATACTCCCAGTCACCATCACCATTCCATAGCACCATAGAATACACGTTCCAGATTAGACCGTGGTAAGAGTGAAAGGTGGTCCTTGCCGAGTGTCTTCTCAATGGCCGTCGAGAGGCAGCCGATACCATTCACAGTGCCTTGCCGTGCTCCTCTTACCTATTAAACACCGCTCGAACTGAATACAACCCTTGTTGCTAAATAGGCGGCTGATTACCGCCCTCTCTGGGACAAGTAGCTCTGCAAGAGATGAAGTCTATAGAGCCCAAACTGGAATCAGGTCTCGTGGATCGTTGACCAGCCCCAAGTATGGTTCTATTTCAAATTAGACATAGAACATTGCTTAAGTACTTAGTTTCGGTCCACACAGAATCGTCCAGTATTGGCTGTGATTCCGCCGTAACAGACTTAAGTATTAAATTATTACCCCTGGAGGTTCTTCCTATTTTTATTGCTATTAGATACCATCGCCAGTCAACACGGCCCCCTCATGCAATAGCCAAAGAGTATATGTACTAAAGAGACCCAGACAAGAAACACCATGATCATCACAATAATCATCATAACCATAACAAAACGAGGTATTCGCACAACAAATGCAAACCACCATCCCTTCTTACAAAAGACTAAAACACCAAACGATTAGCTATTACTCTACCCCACAAATATATATCCCACCCACTCCTAAGCCACCTTCTCCGCCGGTGCAGGTGCAGATTTCCCGGTGGCAACAGTCGTAGTTCCCGTCTCCTGCCCTGGAGGGGCTTCATACGCAGGCGGGCCCGCCTCCACGACCGCAGGAGTAGTCGGTGTGCTAATTGGGATCTGGTCCGTCTTGAGTCCCGCACACTTTCCAATAGCTTCGTGCCACTTCTGTGCCTCTGCATAGTTGCCAGCCTTGAACGCAAAATCATGTTTCGTGCTTAGCCCCTTCAGCGCTGACCCCGCATCTTTACCCGAGATCTGGAATTTTCCTTCTTTAGACAGCGCGCCTATTGTGCAATCGGGAAGGTAGAGCGACATCTCCGGCCCCGGATCATTGTTGAGATGCTGCACAGTCAGAGCAGCGGGGGAGGAGAAGGGGGGAGGGACTCACATCGGTGTCTTTGAACTCATGCAAGTATTTGTTCGGAGTTACGACGTAGTACGCAGAGTTGTAACTGCGCATGATCTTGCCCTTGCGTGCCAGTGTTCCTTCCATTAACGGTTTGGTGCTGTGATGGTCCTCGTTGGGGTAACGGATGCTCTCAACGGTACGCTTCGGCGCGCTGGGGTCAATCAGTGTCTCGGCGTAGCGTGTAAGGAAGTTAACGAATTCGAAGTCGGGGGGCACAGAATTTCCCTTCTCTGCTCTTCGTCAGTGTGTGTAGAATCCATGGAACTGGAGGGAGGAGAACGGACCAAGGATATCGCCGTACAACTGTTTCTGAATGTCTGCCTGCGTCCCGAGCGTATGATTGAACGCCGTAAGTGCAGATTGAATAGTTTCGACAACATGCGCCTCAAACTGCTGCGAGTGGTTTTGCACGCCAATCAAATCCTGCCGCTGGGAGTTCTCCTCAAGCACCTGCTTGGAGAGCCTATTCAACACGCCCTTCTTGAGTAAGTACGGATCATTCTCCGGCTTCGGCTTTCCTCCCGTGTTTGTATGATGCAGCTTTAGGTGGTAGCCGCCGTGGTTTCCCGCGCTGACTCCGCCGACGGACTCAAAGGCGGCCGCATGCTGTCCTAAAAGCTCAATATGCTGCTGCGTACTATTCCGAGCCTTAGTCACGGCTTTGTTACTCTTTTCACACTCGCTCTGGACGTGTTTCTGGCGGTCCCTGATCTCTTTATGTAGACGCTCTAGGATCGGGAGAACGGTACTCTTGAGCTCGGACGCCGTCTCGGTGTGTGATTGACTCAGCCGCACCGTGTTTGCGCGGAGGTTTTCGAAGAAGCTGGCAACTCCTCCAACGCTCTGGTTGAAGTGGTGACCCTCGCGCAATGGCTCGTCGACCGTCTTGAGGACTTTGGCATACTCCTTTTGCAGGACTTTGTGTAGCGATTCGGTCTGGTTGATGTATGCTTCGAGGTAACCGACGGCGTGTTTCCAGGCACGAAGACGCTCGACGAGGAGTGCGCCCTGTCCGTGTTAGCTACAACCTTTTGGGGCACACCAGGGAAAACTCACAACATCGCCGACTTCTGCGGGGATGGCATTGTCGGAGCCGACAGTGTCCATAGTGCCTGCACGGCTCGCGCCGACAGGAGAGATTGGTATCTTCTCGGACATTGTTGAAGTTCGTCGTACAGAGCGGGGTGAGGATTAAGATGTGGAGCTTAACTAGTGGGGTAGATTGAGTGGAGGACCAAGGGACAATGGAGGATGCGATAGGGTGCCTCTGGATGTCGGAGGAAGTTAATAAACGAAGCGGGGGGTGGTAGCCCGTAACCAAGTTTCACCAACAAGCGGAAAACAGGAGACGAGTGATGATCCGTTGGTCTTGTCAATCAAAGAGACATCAAGAAATGACATCACCTGGTTCGGGGGATGCCGTGCTTGACATCTATCTCCGTCTACCTTAGCTGTAGCTGTTGCGGTTCACAACACCATTACTTGCCCACAGCCACAATAAATCCCATATAATATATATTCCAAGCATACTAATGAAGGCAAATATCTACAGTCAAGGTGTCGTCATTCCTAACGCGGTGCTTCAAACCCCGCTTCTCACTCTCCTATCTCACTCACAGCGGTTTGTCATACTCCCCCAAATCATACTCGTCCGGATACTTCTCCAATATCTCCTTCAGCTGCTCACTCTGCTCCTTCAATTCTGGAGTCGGTTCTGCAAACACATCACTGAAGATATCGCCGATAGGCGGCTTCTTTTCCCTCTCCGCTTTCGAGAATGCCTTGAGTATATCTTTCCGGACCTGGGTTCTGAACGCGAGTTCTTCATCGGAGGACCACCACTCCTTTGCTTCGAGCCATTTCCTAAATCTAACCACTGTTAGTAGTGTCAATGGCATATGGAGAACGGGTGGGGTACCGGGTGATGGGGTTATCCCGTCTCTTCCACTCCTCTACATCTACCTTTGCGCGGTACGCAAACGAGTCGTCGCTGGTGGAGTGGTGGCTCACGCGATAGCTCATGGCCTCGACCAAGACGGGCTTCTGCTGCTTTAGAGCAATCTCGCGCGCTGCTTGTGTGACAGCGTAAACTGCCATGATATCGTTGCCGTCTACACGGATTGTCTCGATGCCGTAACCAATACCACGCGAGGCGATACCATCGCCCTTGTATTGCTCCAGTGTTGGTGTCGATATTGCATATCCGTTATTACGACAGATAAAGACCACAGGGCAGCCGCGGGTTGCGGCAATATTGAGGGCCGCGTGGAAATCACCCTCGGACGCCGCACCCTCGCCAAAGTAGCACGCCACTATGTTTGGAGAATCTTCCATTTTGTGGGCGTACGCGGCACCGACGGCGTGTGGAATTTGGGTGGCAAGCGGAGAGGATATGGGGTGCTAGTCATGGTTAGATAAAGCCAGGAGAACATGAAATAGAGTGATACCAGGCGGAGGCGTTCGCTCATGTAGTGGACTGGCATGTTACGGCCTTTTCCGTAGTCGTTTTTGTTGGCAAAGAGTTGGCTCATGAACTGTATTTCCAGTGAGCGGTGAAGTTTGTGACAAAGGGGAGGGAGGGCGAGAGTGTACTTCGTCTAATGTGTACCCTCGATACATCAATATCCCCTGCTCTCGATACTGCGAATATATCACGTCTTCCTCATTCAGAGCTGCTGCAGATCCAACCGCGATACCCTCTTCTCCTGCAGAAACCTGTATCTGCGTAAGAGCTATATCCAAACTCCTAGCCCAGAACAGTGATCCTCACCATATAGAACGATATCCTCCCTTGCCGCTGCGACTCGTACCTACAAACGTATTAGCATAGCCTAAACAGCTACCCAACCACCAAAACCCACATTATCATATCCATAACCGAAGTGGTAACCATATCTTTGTACATCTTCCTCGCCTTCGTCTCGTCTATATTTAGCTCTCTCGAGGTATCAACAACGACGCCATCTGAATTGATGTAGCGGTATGTTGGCATAGCTGGGTCATCCTGAGGACGGTGGAAGTTGAGCTCCGTTGTGAATCTCGACCTCACGGCCCCCGGAAAGTTTACGATGTCTGAGGCGGGGATTTGACGGATGCCACGGTGGGCAGAGGAGATGGTGAAGGAGCGCCGGGGGATTGGGAAATGAAGTTGCTTGGAGACGAGGCGCCGCATGCTAGAGATAGAGGTTAAAGTAGAGAATATGTTCCTAAGTGAAGAACCAGGTTGCTGCTGTTCTCCGACATGATTGAGGGATGGTTGACGCTCGGTTAGTTGCGGATAGTCTATAGCCCAAGCTCATCTCCACACGCCAAGCCAATGCCAATCACGGATCCATGTCGCAGTACATCAGTTTTAGAGGAAACTCTTACGCTAAAAACCGCCTGGCTCCAACGAGGACACCTCAAGTCCTTGAATATGGATCGGTTTCGATGAAGAAAATGGCTCTTTCTTTCTTTCTTGCCTCCTAATAACCATGCAAAGCCCCGGGATATTATAGCACATACAGCAATCCCAAGTTTCCAAGCTCATACAAAACACCGTAGTGTACACAACATCCATCAAACATTTCCTCTTGCCTTAGCTTCCAGCCACTGGCAAAGTAACCTGGCTCCCATTTCCTAGCACCGCCTGCGGTCGATTCCACGTTTTCAGATGCCCTACATCATGTCAGCCCCTCTTTCTCCTACCCCCTAAAATTCGCAACCTACCATCAATACAAGTCGTAATCAACGAATCCTCTTTAAACACTAACTGCGTAAGCGGGCACGGATCTACGACCTTACTCATGACCGGGGGCAGGACCGCCGTCAGCGCCCTCGGATCAACCGCATGCACCATTGTCTTCTCATCGTGTACCGCAGGCACCGCTGCTACATTCGAGTCCGATCTGAATCGTAAACTCTGGCTCTCCGTTCGGGAAACGCTGCTTCTGTGCTGCTGGGTGGGGACTTTTGGTTTATGTAGCATCCCCTCTGAAAAGTCCCATAGGAGTAAGCGGCAGTCGTTGCCGACGCTTCCAAAACGGTAGGTTCTGTCGTCGCAGCGCCAAGGATCGAAGGCGACGGAGGAGACCCAGGAGTGGTGACCTTCGCAACGTGCCACGAGGCGGCGCTCGCGGAAGCTCCAAATACTGACTAGATCGTCTTGACCGCCTGTCACAATATAGCATCCGTCTGGAGACCAACAGACACACATTAGGCCGCCGTAGTAGGAAGGGTAAACATCGAGGAGTCTTTTTGGTCAGCACACACCGAGTTGCAGGAGGGGAGGCAAAGACTTTTCTTTGATGAAGTTGAGGACGCGGAGACACTCGTCTTCCGAAACGACGGCGATGTGTTCACGATCCGGTGAGAAGGCGAAGGCAGTGATGGCGCCCTTTGCGACGGACCAGTAGGATAAAGGGTTGGTTTTCTGATTTGATGAATGCACAGATTTGCGGACACCAAAGAAGCTCATGAGGGATGCACCATTGGCGGTACTAGTGTAGACGCTGCTGTCGGGTGCGTCCTCTGGGAAGAAAGGCGCGTCTTCTTTCTCGCGGTCATAGACAATGAGACTTCCGTCGTTGTGGGCGGCCAGGAAGAGAGTTTCGGAGTCAGGGAGCCATTTGATATCCGTTACAGCATGGGCATTGATTATACCCTATAGTTTGTATGGGTTAGCTTTCTCTCCGCCTTCCCTTAGGATTAATAGAATAGAAGACATTTTTGTTGATGCGGGCATATTTATTGGAGATTGGATCGAACCATACGATGTCTCCGGTGGAAAACCCGATAATGACATCGATCTGGCTGGTACTGCGCGTCAACATGTTTACATCATGACATATCGGGTGGGCCTTTGTAAAGAGGATCTTTGATAATGGTTCTTGCTGTAGCAAAGAGAATATATATGAGCATTCGTTTCGACAAAACACTACTGTAACAAGTCTGAGAGAGGACCTTGACGGCTGAGTCCATATCCAGCCAACAGAACGCCCGGTTTATATTAGCGAAGACCATCAGGTCCTCCGATTGTCTCTCGGCCAGTCTCTTCGTCAAGTTTTCATGGGTGATGATGCGGGAGACGAGCGACGAGTTACTTTTGGCGATGTTACTTTTGGGTTTCTTTTTCTGATTCTTTCCCATGACTGCCGAGAGCGACGCATTGCCGTTGCCAAATTTCTCCGGGACATGTGCTATGTCTCCTCCACTCTTGGATTCCAAGGAACCAGAGCCACCTCTGCCCACGGAGGACTCCTCATCCGTGTCTCCTGATATCCGCGATTCGTCGCCATCTTGTGTGACCCTGCTGCTCGACACAGCGGGATTCCGGTAGAGGTTTGGCGTCTCGCGGGATTTGAACTGGACCAACGAGAGCTTCGTTCCGGCGACGATGGGATGCGGCGCGGTGCTGAGCGGGTTAGGATTGATAATTGGAGCTTCCGAAGGATGCGGCGGGGGTGTCGCGAGGTGTATATCCTCTCTAAGCACATAGGTGCCTACAGTGGTCAGTGAGTGGCGCGCAACACCGGCGGCGACGGCGGTAACGCCATACCTTCACCGACCGAGAACTGGAATTCGGGGCCCGTCGGAGTCTTGATAGTATTATTCGTCTCGATAATGGGTATGGGAGCGCCGGGAATACCGGTTCCGTATGCGTTTGTGGCGCCAGGATATCTACTCCCCAACATTAGACTCAGATTGTAAACGGGCGAGAGCTTGCAACCGAACGACGAACGAAAGGAAACATACCTTGGAGGAGGAGGTAGCACGAACTTGAGGATGGCTTATCAGCTGTGATATTTTTTACTTCTCCGCCTTCTTCTGTCTGCATCCGTGGGGAAGCCCACCATTGTTATCTAATCGGCTCGAGCGAAAAAGACGAGATGTGCGTGGTGATGGTCGATTGTGAGGAAAAAGCCAAGATAACGCGCGCGCGGATTATGTGGGTGAGATTCTGCGAATGTGATTGAACGGTAAAGCACTAGTTATAGAGCCAGAGCAGAGTGGAGAGGTATATCGAAGTATCGAAATTATCGTCGTGGATGAGTGGCTCTAAAGCAGGCCACCCATGTTTAGTCCAGTTTCTCCATTTTGTGGGGTAATCAGAATGAGAATCCATGACTAATTAATAAATCAACAACCGTAGCATATTAGCCTCGATGAAGCACTTACTCTATCATGAGGAGGCACTCGGACGATGTTTTAGGAGCTTCCAAGATTCACAGGACTTAGTACGTATCATCTAAGGCTCTTCGTCGTCCTGGAACGCTATGTAGACATGCCGGATTTAGCAGCAGTAACAGCCGGAAAGAGTCTACACCAACCGCCCGGAGATTGATGGCTCCCAGCATCTCAAAAATCTGGGCCATACTCCAGCAGCTCACACTCTCCTTCCGTATAATCACCCCAGTGCTTCTACCCCAAACCCCAGCTTTTGTTGTGAAGGTAGCGCTGATTACCATGGCTTTGATGCTGAGAGAATATAAATATAGGTCTCGCAGTACATGAAGCTCACGCTCGTTCCTCCTGCCCGCATCTGCAAGCTTAAGTTCGACGATGTCGGTTTTGTGCCTGACTTCAGTGATCTCGGAAATGCCTTCACCGTGCTTAACCAAACCATAGCAGTTTGACTGGTGTGGCAGACCCAGTTTGAGGATTCAGCAGCATATGCATAGGCTTCTTTAGTTTTAGAAGGGCTTTTCTTGTCTTGTCTCTTCTGATGCTCGGGGTTGGGTGGAGGCAGTTCTTCTCTGAATTCTAACATTCAGAGCGTCCTCTTCCTCTGCCTTTGGGTTCGCCTGGTTTGCCGGCACGTCTCGATCTCTTCAATCTCTGAGCGTTCATCAACACTATCTCCTTCATTCTTCTAAATTGGCAACATCGTGACTGATTTTAATTATAGATGCCAGTCACCATCCTACCTTTTGATGGGTACACCTTCAACAATTGTTAGCATCTTTGAAGTCCCATCAACGGGGCATCCCGATGATGAGCATTTGAACCGATAAAAGGTTAGCATAGTGGATTCGAAGGCTGTTGAGAGAGGTTCCTGAGGAGGTAGTTGACTTTCTTTGCATATTTCTCGAGCGACTAGAAGGTTTTCTCCATACTTAGGGTCTGGACGTCCTCGTGGTATCATTGCTCGCTTGCCTGCTAGCTCTTCGATTCTAGGATATTACCTGCGTTTATCGGTGCTGTGGACTTGAACTTGCCATGCGGCCTTCGTAGCATGTTCGGGGGTCGCTGCTTCTCGTCTTTCGGCAATCACCTACATTGAAATATCAGTTGCTCTCGTCACCTACAAATAGTCGTTGGTACCTTGAATTCTGAGCACAAAGGCCTGATTGCATAACTTCGTTAGGTCCATTCCTGCCAATTGAGAAGCAAAGACGACAACGACGGCTTCCAAAAATTGAGTATATTTCACTAAGAAACAGCAGACATATGACTGCAAATATCATATTGCCTATGGAATAAATGGTAAAAGAAGTCGAGCAAATGTACGGCCAAGAAGGCTCTATCTAACAACTGTCAGACGTGAGTGATACTCGTCGGTTCAACAAGTTATTGGACACGTACTAACCCTAACCGGTTAGTAGTGTCCAATAACTTGTTGAACCGACGAGTAGACTATGTTCTGTTCCTCTTTATAAAAGGCTCGGATAAAAGTGCCTGGTCTTACCTGTGGAGGAATAAGAATGGGCGACACGTGGGGAAGCGAAACATTGTGAAAGAAGCGTAGATGAATGAGGGCTATGTTTCTCTGTCGGGTTGAGACAGATATCTTGGAACTCGTATGGAAATGTTTTACCCTGACGAAATTGACGAGGGTACACAAGTTAAGTATCTCTACCGTACAATTTCAGGGTAGTCGTTGTTAAAGGTCCCAACTGGTAAAGACGGTTGATGAACTTTTCAACCCGCAACTAGGTATTGCCTAAACTAGTAAAGAGCACACACTATATTTTACTCAACTCTTTCAACGGACTCTGATGGGAATCTGACGGAATAGAGTCTCCTTGTTCAAAGTTCCATGAGGCGGTAGGGGCGGCTGCAAGGATGTCTCACTCAAGAAAAAAAAAAGCAACCGATCATGCTAAATTTATGAATTCCCTGCAACTCAACTGTAGATTAATAAGAATAAGAAATCGCCACCGTTTGGGCAGCCAGGAAAACTAAAGATACAAAACACGTTCAGGGGAAACTGTAACTGTATGCACACTGTGAGCCCTCAGAAATTAAAACACTGAAAAGCGATACCTAGAAGAAACAACTCTTCTCTCCACAAAACCATACTACAGCTTTGACTTCCTTACCATCTCCCACTCTCCACCGAAGTACAACTTCGCTCGAAGGCTATTATAGTCATGCGACACGTAAATCTTGTGTGCAAAGCAAATGTCAGTACCAAGAAGGTTAATGTCTGTAAAGTGAGAAGTAGCTGGAGATTCCTGAGCCAGATGAATATGCCCACCATCGTGACAGGGCCTAGTTCACGAATACCTAGCACTTTACACGCCTAGATCGGTTAGGGTCCTCCACAAAATAGGCCCATCATTTCGACACTCACCTGAACTGAAAGATACGTCAACGGGCTACAGCTGTCCGAGATAAAAAACCCAACGGGCTTCATCTTGGTGGGTGACAACCAAGGGAACTATCGTCCTTTTCTTCGGGCCACGAATAAAACCATCACCCACTTGAACCACAACTTTGACATCTGTCTCTGTCGCCTTAGAAAGGTAAGGTATACCCACTTCTTCCGCAATTGTCGTTTCCAGTGTTTGATGAGAAATGACCGTAATCGAGACATCAGTCTGCCGGATCCCTACTGACATCATGGACATCAATGAATTCACCTCGGTCCCTAGTCTCTTGGTTGCGCTTGCGGGTGTAAAAGTTCAGTGGATCGACCTGCGAAGGAGAGAACCGTCGAGCGATCGTATCGTAACTCGGAGGCCCAGAGTACGGGGCTTGCAAGCTATGGGCATGGCGTGCGGCGGAGAGACGAAGAGGACTGCGAAGAGGACTGCGAAGAGTCATTTTTAATAAAAGGGCTCTGAACATGGTGCATGATGAAATATAGCGGAAACTGGTGATGCGATGATGGGTGATGCGATGGAAGTCGTGTCATGGATGGACCGCGTGCGTGTGTCTTAGATTAGATTAGATTAGATTAGATTAGATCGCTTGGCGCCTGGCATTGTCTCTTCAATTGTCTCGAGCCTAGACCTAATCTGTTTGGGTGCTGAGTCCAAAGAGCGACTAAGGTCTAGGCTCGAGACAATAAGGTTACCCTACTCTAGACCACCAAAACTCCTACTTAGCCGTCTAGAGTAGGCACGAGACAATTGGACATCATCGATCCATTGCATCATTTTCGCTTTGCCACAACGTGTGAAAACCGGCATAGTAGCGGTGGTGGTTGCTGCCTATGTATCGGATCGGTGAATTGAGAACGCTCCTTCCTCCCACGTGGCAGCCCCCTACATAGTGTCAAGTTGCGCGCCCCGCCAACCGGAACCGCGGGTTCATTTTCGATACGAATTACGTTTCGGACTGCATACGCAGTACTAAAATTGAAAATCTCCACCTCTCCTCCGCACAAGATTCATTTTCTACGGACCGGCCGGCTGAGATACCTTCTCAGTGCGAGGCTCCGAGGGTTTTCAGCTCTCCAGAGCTCGGCCTCTGGTTCCTGCAGCTCAATACCCCTTACCTTTTGCTTGAGTAGCAGCCTCATTCCCTCACGCCATATCGTGTCATGTCATGTCGCAGCGCATACATACAAGATAACAAATATTCCATGGGGCGGTGAGGAATAGGCAGAGACTCACTATCTAGGTTGCGTAAGTTCGGTTTGTCCGTGGGCACGCACATATGCACGCATCCACAAGGGAAAACTGAAGAAGGGTTCTTGATACCCGGTTACCACTCTCTCAAGAGAAATCTAGACTACTACTCTACAAAACAAAACTTGATGACGCCTGCAATTCATGCATGCATAAATTTTTACTTTTCTATCTGGGAGATACATTCAAGGGAAAAGCAAAGGAAGGCTAGAAGAGGCCTCATACCCGATCATCCTTTTTCGAGAGGTATATAGAAAACAAAAATTTGAGACAATCGCAGACGTCCTGTGCATACCGAGCTTTTACTTTTCCAGTCGGAAGCGCGAAATGCGGGCGTGCGAACCCCTGGCTAGGACAAGCCTTTAGAGACGTACCAATCACCGCAGGGTTTTTATTGCTACAACTTCCCACCACGTTTTGGCTGCCACATGAAGAGCGCAAAGTGCATTTACGGAACAACCCACTCCCGGCTACGGCTGCAGGAACTTCAGCTGAACAGGTTCGCCAAGTACGTATTGATGAGTCTTATCTGCCTGTGATCCCCGAGGCCCGCCACATGTCATTATTAAAACAAGAAATCCGCTTATTCAATTATCATAGCCGCCCTTCTGAGTGTTTCAGAAATCAAGATATCGCGGCGGTAGATAATACGCACCGCCTACCGATCGCTTGTAGCAAGAGGCTGACTTCGAGACAACTAACTTCCGAACGAATATCGGTCACCAATTTTCGCTGTTTTTTTATACTTCCTCGAAAGGGCAAACACATCTCCCGAACATGCGCAGGCAATGAAGGTTTCTAATGAGATGGTATGCAGTCTACTTCACTGGCCGCGGATATGGGTGGAAGTGCTATGACTCCCCGCAGATTCTGCAACGCACTGGACGTTAGCTGCTCCCTGCCGAATATGCGCAGTCAAGTAGCTCGCTCGTCTCCAAGCTGGCGGCATTTATGCTAGCAACTACATATGATAGCATCTTTCACACCGCCACCTCCACATTCGCCTTGAAACCATACGGAGTTGGTCCGTGCATGTGACAACCCTTCCTGCCTGCAGGCCCCGGTTGATCCAAAAAGATGAACAGGACCCGGCACGGCTTGGCCTGCGTTGTATTGCATATCTTGTAACGTTATAACTCAGTTGCAAAAAAAAAAAAGATCTGCACTGATTTGTTCAAGTAGGAGCTGTGCGCTTCGGAGATTTTTTTTTGGCGTCATGCGTCCTAGATGCTGGGGTCTTCCTGGTTGCATATGTACGATATCTGCACAAGCCTGCCCTAAGGCAGAACCAGGGGTAACTGCGATCGCCGCCGCCGCAGCCGTCGGCCCTTTCCCTCCAACCATGACAGAACTTTAGTTTGTAATAGGGTTTTTCTGGCCTTCTTAGTTGAAACAAGACCGTCAAGGCAGTGAGCTAGCGTCTCTATACTCCAATCATGGGTTCGCAACAAGCTGCAGGAGAATAGGCCTTGCAATTTCTCCAAGCTTGGCCCCAAGCCTGGCCCCATGCTATTATTACAAGAGATGAGCTTGCGCGTCTGTCGCGGTGACGACCAATTGTGATGTGTCCGCGAACTGCATGGGTAGTTACGCGTGTGTCAAGGCGGTAGTTTGGTGGTAAGGAACCGTAATGCCCGCCTGTGGGTCGATGGGGATACGTAATCTCAAAGCGCCAGTTAAGCGTAGTAAGCTTTATCTTTGCATGGTCACAGTTGTTGTGGATATTAAAGCTCGCCGCCACATTGCACAATACAGCCATGCATATCGGTACAGCATTGAGCACAACACTGCCAGTTTTTGAGTCATTCAAGTGTTTTCAGGTTGGTTGGAGGCATGAACCGAAACTAGTTCTTGAATATGATCTTCCTTCCCGTGACGTGGCTAGGTATATGATCAGCTTATTCGGCTCCGGGTTTTACCCATGTGTCATACAATATCGCAATATAGATAGATAGTAGACAGTTAGATATCTATTAACTAAAGTAAGACACCAGGTAAATTCAATTCGCATTGGAAGCAAAACTAGGCTTGTTCCAGAGCTTCTCTGTAATCCAATATCTTGCCCATATGCATCTGTGTTGGTTCCTTGCTTTCGATAATCGTGACTATAGATGTGTTACCGCACTGTTGCGTAGGCTCACAGGGCGTTATCAGCGGCGAGGTATTTACCTCAAGTTCCTAATGTTTCCAGGCAGATGCAGTATTGTGGGAAGGAGAAATGCACTCTGTGAAGCACGTGTCGTTTTTGGAGATGTATTGATTGGTGATAGATCGTTTTGTTGTTGCGGATAATGACGCCACACATTGGACATGCAGGCGCGCGGGCACGCGGGGAAGGGACACGTATGTAGTTGAGGTATATACGATGCGCATCTCATTCCCCTTGAAACGATGTATAATTATTCACTGAAAAGCTCTGGGTTATTGACAGTAAACACCTATTCATCTGAAGAAAAAAAAAGTCCCAGGTGGATCCGAAACCGAAACTCGAAACTCGTCTCAGATCGGATCAGTTGATCCGAATTGTGCATTTAATCTCGCTCCGGCCACCACAGCCACGAATTCAAATTAAAGGCTGAGTCATTAAGTCATCAACCTCTAGGAAGTAAGGCTACTCTATTGAATTGCTCCATCCCCCTTGAAGGTTTCGCAGTAAGAAGGATGAACACTAATCCGGTGGCCGCAACAATCGTTGCCGTAATCATCGTATGAGGAAGCTGTTAAGCTTTAACGAACAGAGACTTGTAGATATACGGCATAGTGGGATTGTTCCCATGTGTCGATCAGTTCAAATTCGCACCTGATCACGCGAGCGTACGCCAGGGCGCAGAGGATGTTTATTTAGAAAATAATGCGAGCTGAATGGTAAAAAAACTCTGCTGGTACTACTTATGCATATGGGATTATGACTGTACAGTAGTAGCGCAGGTTTCTGCGGGAAAAACAGCTATATACCGGTACTTCTAAGTATATTTACGCTAGGTATTGTACTGCGTTCATAACACGAGACCTTGAAAAATTTTCAGTGCTACATGCCAGCCCTGTAGAGGTTTAAGCTTATACATGAGGACGTAGGACCCGCTTTGAGTGGGCAGTGAATTGTGATACCATTACGATACCCGAGTATGATGCTGATGGTAAACTCCAGGTGCACAAGATTTGAGGCTTCGCGATATCGTCTAAGTGTCAATCTGTCAGCGTTCATGAAAACTCTTTAATTTGTGCAACCTTTGAGGTAGGTAGGCTGAAGAGGTAAGTAATTTGTCGTGATGTTATCAGTTGACGAGATAGAGTGATGCGCAAATGCGATGCGTGCCGTAGAGAGAGCATGGTAAAGCAGCGATAGGCAACTACCCCACAATTGATTGGAACCGAGGCACCATTACAGCGGATATGTGCAGCAGCGATAGTCGAACAATTTGCACTCCAATCCCTAAATCATGAAGCGCTAAGCAAATCATTTCACCAGCATAGGTCCCTTTTCCGGATTGAATTTTGCGCGAAGATTGCGCGAAGGTTGCGTCGCGCGCACGCAACTCCACACCGAAAAGATTTTTCAGACAAGGTATGCCAGGACACTTTGGGAAGCGGAAAAAACTTCGTGTTCAATACAGCACTTTCAAATATGGAAATGCTAGGAAACACCATGTTTGTATGTAAAAGTGCGTGTTCAGTATAGAACCCACATCTTTCGGCCTAGAAAAAACACTGCATCGAATTTGAGCTTTCCATGGCTTCCCACGGGGCACACAGCTGCTGTAGTTAAAAAAATTTGCGGTGCGCAATCTATACCGGATGTGCCTGACTCTTTTCATAATCATCAATCCATAATCAATCCACCCATTGTCAAATGCGGTAAGCTTTCCCATCATACACCTTCTGGCGTTTCAGGATAACTTCTAGTAAATAGGAGAAGAGACTGTGCCTGATTGCGTGTTAGTGGTGTTCCCGTCGTGGATATTAAACTGTACCAAGCTCATAAAAAAATCTGGTGTACCGACGTTTGTATTGTTTTGATTGTGCTCAACCACAAGGATTTACTGCCCCTTTCTTTGAGGGATCACGCAACTACATGATTGCGATACCATATTGACTTTTTCTGATCCCTAAAATCAAGTAACAGCTCCAGCCGCCGCGGTAGCTGCAGAGAAGGGTTGGATGACGGGGCGACCTAGCAGTCCGACAAGCACCTGAGGAGCCCAAGACACCTAAGTGACGTGTCCTCAGGCTAATCTCCATTTCAGTAGGTTGACTCGTTTCGTGGCTCGCGATCGAGGTTAAGTTAACGTTCTTTTTATATCGGTATAAAGTACCTGTAATTAAATTTAGTACTAAATAGACAGGGTTGGGTATTTGCGGCCACTGTTTCTTTACTTACGTTTGTGAAGATCTTTGAGTCACATATTTAAGCAAGCCTCGAATTGGTTGATCTCGTTGACTGTGGTAGAGTTGAAAAAAAGGGTTCAAGATCGTCACCTGTTTCATGCTCCTGCCTGTTTCGCATATGGCACGTGATAATGCACCCCTCTACTACCGAAGCAAGCTCAGGCACCGAGCTTTTTCTTCTACTGACGACTTTTGAGAACCAAGCCCAACCTTTTGGTGATTCACTAGCAGTTTGATTCCGAGCTGTTGATACGCGCTTTGAGATGAGATGATGAGATGTCAGTTAAATTAACGTGTACGTAGGAAGCTAGCACACGAACGTCGGCAAAACTCCACCAGCTCTGATGCTCACCGCCTACCCGTACCTACAGACCAACACCCCTCGCCACCGCCGGACGATGGAATATCCCGGACGGAGGAGCTGACAGACGAGCTGTCTGTTACAGCCAACACGGCCACCAGCATCTTCAACCTTCCTTGGCCTGGCTGGAGTGCTGGGGGGTAGCTAAAATGCTAGCTCGGAATGGGACGTAGACGACCGGCTGGCCGCTAGCGTCGACGAGCTCAAATCTGCCCTATAGTACACCCAGGTTAAGTGCTGCCATGATCCCAGACTCCTACCCCATCCATCTTCCAAGGTTGATGATTTCTCTCTCTCAATAGTACTTAATCAGATCCGCCTCTCCTCCTCCTCCTCCTCCTCCTCCTCCTCCTCCTCCTCCTCCTCCTCCTCCTCCTCCTCCTCCTCCTCATCCTCATCCTTCAGCATCAACCAATCTCCTTCCAGAGATACTTCCAAACACATCTTCAAGCAGTAACGCCGAAAGCTTCGTCTTGAAGGTACTGAACAATCCCAACTGGTTCTATTGTGCTGCTGCATATGTTCCTACCATGCTGACATGGTCATCGTCCATTATAGGGTAGAGCTGTCCGTCACCATCATTCCACTGATTGCGACAACCACTTCCGTCCTCGGATTCACTTCTCGACTGCTCGTCTGTTCGTCTGTCCATCTGCCCACCCGTTCGTTTGCTTGCCTATCCACCCGACCACTTGTTCGTCCTCGCCGCGTCTGTCCCTCTCCGCAACAGCATCAACCCAACACCTACTCGACACATTACCCATGTCTCAATCACAGCAACAGTAAGGCGATCCACAGCAGTACCTTGTATTGAGGCTGACCTCTCAAAGAACTCCAAGCTATCCTCCTTCTAGCACTAGCAAAACTCCGAGGAGACATATTAGCATCGAAGGTTGGAGGACCACAACATATACACCTGGTATCCGGAGCAGAGACAATGGCTCGCAAAATATGGCTGAAAACTTCAATGAAATGTTTAATGCTTGTACTTCTAGTACTCAGGAGGAACCCGGCAGCGATGCCAATGGGCACAAGTAGGTGCTATAGCCAACGCTTCATTCTAATGATAATGAAGGTAGCTACCCCGCACCATCCTTTTTGTAGTGACGTGCTGCTGACTAGCGAATAGAACGCTTTAATGCTTCAATGTTACTTCGGTGTCCTCAGACTGAGTACGGGTAGTTCTTGTTTGTACCATATAGGGCGTTTGGGACGGTGGGAAATTGTCATCGTCATTCCTGGTTCTTAGTCGCGTGGTTTTTGCTCGGGTGTTTTTTGTTCAGTTTCTATATACCTCTTAGTACTTATAATGATGAATAGCTGGATGGAGTTCAGACTAAAAAGATGAATAACTTTTTTTTCGTACCTGCGTATGCACGAATGTGAAATGACGCTCGAAGTGCAACGCCTCCAACCTACTGCACTTCATCTAAGATGATAACATGTTATATCAAAGCGTATTCCCGAGCCTGAATGCATTTCCAGGGTTCAGATGAACACCAACGCCCGCGATGGAAGAAGGCCGTTCTCAAGCTACCAGGAGATGAAGGTATGAGATTATATTTCCTCCAGTAGAAAGTTGAAGCCATAGCACGCCCTTTAAACGTCTAGCATTGCGGAGGTCAGCAGATGCTTCGACGGCTTAAATTTTTTACGACCGACTCGGCGGGTAAACGGAACAAACGAGTCTTCCCCTCATCGGCACATCACCCGACAAAATACCCCTCATATTCCCATCAGCAAACAAACTGCACGAACCAACATATTCAAAAAGGCACAAAGCACTGCCGCGCGCCATCTCAAAATCAATGGAGTTGTTGGACGATCAAGGCGATACTGCACGCCAAGCCATGATACCACATCTTGGAAACAACTGCAGCGGCAGCGGCACCGTACAAATCTCACGACACAACACAGCACCAAGAAGTATCAGTCGCCAGACGAAGGCTTTTATACCCACAGGTAGATGCTTGCTGTCTGCGGATAATCATTGGGAAAATCGCAAGTTGACGACGTTTCTGGAAGATGATCGAAGCAGTGACGAATCGAGAAAACTGTTGCCACTCCATCTCACCGCATCTCGCTCATTGCGCCCCGTCTCGCTGCGTTCGCTCGCTGTCTACCGGCTTCGAAAACTCGTAAGCTGGCGAAAACTCTGCAGAACGAGAGCACTAGAAAGCTTCCCGAGACACTCGGACACCTTACTCACTCGACTCTGACGGCTTCTTATTGGTAAAGCGGAGGCAGATCATTGCGTTTGACCGGTCCACAAACAGGAATATCGATAGAAAAGAGCGGTTGCTACTGAGGAGCAGTTCGAGTGGCTGGGGCATCTGACTTCTGCCTCGTGAAGTTTTCTACCCCGAAGCGGACGCTGTTGGCAGTTATAGCGGCAAGGACATAAAGGTTCCAGTACAGGCTGCGGACGGTGGAGAATTTGGTTGAGTTATTATATTCATCCCCACGGTTTTGTGATAGAATTTGCCATGACTGGACCGAATTGCAACTCATTACAAAATCTTCGGAAGGCTCCGGCGTGGGGTACCTGTATCTGTTCATATCCCTCAACTTTCGAAACTTCGTCCTTACTGGGGTTGAAAGATGCATGTCAAATCCAAGACTTTGTATGTTTCTCCTGTAGCCAAAGGTGGCGGATTGCCCTTTGTATTGTGTGTGAAACTGATTGTGTAGCAGGTCTATTCGAGTATGAATCCAATCGAAGGGATCTCAATAACCGCGGAACCAGTTAGTGCATAGCAATATCCAAAATTCCGTATAACTGGTAGCTGCCATGTTGCTTCTGTGACAGGCACAGCTAGTGAAAGAACGGATCTAGACCTTCATCTCCGGAAGTGGTGTTCCGTCCGTCTGCTGTCGGGCAAATTCAGTCTCTCAACGACCGAAGTTGACTCAGTAATATATTCAGATTCCATCCTCAAGGGTTTTGGACAAGAGCGGGGCTTTTTATACTAGCCTAAAATTTAGCTTGGTGCTACGCCGGAGGTCATACCATGAACTACTAGTTAATACCGCAATCCCCTAGCTTAGAAAATATTCAGGTTACTGGCTTCAAAGGGCGGGGAGTTAGCGAATAGGCTTCATAGCCAAACTCTATCAAAGTTAAAGCGAAGGGATGGTGACTCGAATGGAAGCAAGGTAGGTGTAGTACTCGAATAGATATTAGAATAAGCTAAGATGTTGACCAGACCTCCTTGCATGTATAGGCATAAATGGCATTCCAACAGAGACGAGGCGTCTAGGACAATTCTACTCTGCTCCGGATCGATATTCATGCATTTGACGAGGCCGCCTGTCGTATGAGGAAAATCGTTAACCGCCGTCGAGAATAGATAGAGACGGAAGAGCAGCAACGAGGAAGTACTGATATATATAGGTGAGTTGCCTAGATGTTGTCTGCACCAAAAATGTCTTCCAAGACCTAGAAGTATCCATATCAACGATGAGAGGTTCCGAATCCAAACTACTTCCACTTTGCTGCGTCTGTATGCAGTTGACGCCGCGTTCCCTCTCTTCCGCTTGCTAATCAAAATCTGGAGGTTGTGGTGCCCATATTATATATGACCGAGTTGTTAGTTCGAATTTGCCACGACTCAGTTATCATTAATCAGCCTGCACTCAACTCGGTTGCCAGATGAATCGCACCCTTATGACCCTTCACTGCATTCCAAAGGATTGGGCCAGATATCGGATTCCCACCGCTCGGATTGGTCCTAGAATGGACAACTTTGCCGAAATAGGTAACGGGGTGCAGCTCTATCAAGTATCGCTATCCTTTGTAGGAAGTTGTTAACCTTGACAGTGTCCTCTGGCAATGGATTTGCAGATTCTGGGCGGGAGAGAGAAGACCGGTTGTTCGGAGGGAAAAAGCAGAGGATGATCTTATCCCTAGAATTATCTGGACGTCCAGGGTCCTATTAATTAAAGTCATCCGAAAATGTTACTCCTACTTGCATTACATGGTAGTTGGGACGGCATCCGCTTATCCAAGCGATATTATCAATCTCCATCAGCGTAAGTCCAAATTATCTGGTAGGGCATCGCCCATTCCTAGAGAGCAACTAGTGATCGACGGGCGAGTGGCGAGTGTGATGAGTAGCGAAATAGCTAAATGGCTTACCAGCATTCGAGAAGATGAATAGAGTTTCCATACAATGCCGCAAATTAGTTAAGATTCGCGGACCTTCTGTCGGGGAATTTTTATTCTGATAGCTGAGCGATGCGCAGTGCATAAACACTAACTATTCTACCACTCGATGACGGAGCAACAGAATATATGTATAACAAGCCAACAATTTCCGCGGAAATAAAAGTATTGTATTAATGCTGTCGACCAGCAGTCCAGATAAGAAGATCTCGGCGATGTAGCAGTCGCCGATATTCTTCACCCGCAGCACCGATCCGCTTACCAGCCAGCCGAAACCAAACGAGTGTTGCAAATGCAGGGCGATTTTGTTTTTTTTCGACTGATGCCCGGAGATCGGTTTGTGTCGTTCTCGAATATGCGATCTATAACCGCCCGCAACCGTGGATCTCGATCGACCCAGTATCTTGGTCTGGTATCATCAAAACCGGTTTCAAGTACCAAAGAATGTTCGGAGGTTCGAGTAAATGGTGTTCCAACTGGTGATGATGGCCTGACTATATACCATCAACGGTAATTATAAGGCTAACATTTGTTTGTGCATCAGCTGGTGGTACACGAGTCTTCGTGCCTTGATTGGACAGTCAACCTTATTCCTTGGATAGGCTGTTTCGCCTCAGTGATAATAGCTTGGGACCGTAGGCCCTCGTTGATTTACGAGCTGTCGAGGATCTTACGGCGCGTATTGCTTCGAAGGTACCGAGATAGTAGACAATCAACATCAAAACCAACTCTATCTACCCCTCTCTCCTTCCTCGGTTATGTCAGCAGCACTAGCACAACTTTGCATGGCTACCGGGAGTTGTTCGGAAGTAGCGGGAGGCGGTGGGTATCGTCGGATTTCCTGAAAGGTGAGGTGATTGAGGAAACTGAAGTCTGGACATCCCACATGAAGGAAGAAGGAAGGAAGGAAGGAAGCTATAGTATTCGAGAATACCGCGAGCCTTGGACGCAGTGAATATAGCTTCCGAGAGGGAAGCGATATGGTCGCATCGGTAGTCAACAGCATCTCGTGCCATATCGAGGGAGGTGATTGTAGAAGAGGGAAAAAGCCATTCAAATTTCCGTCACAACAAAGTGCTTTGGCCCCTTTGTGACCGATACGATCGATGAAAGGAGCAGCCAACTAATCCTGAAGATCACATATATCACCTGTTTAGTAACTTTTCAAGACTCATAGGTTTCTTCAGGGAATCAAGCGGGGAGGACCGACAGTAAAGTTGATCGGCGGTGTTGCGCCCTATTCGTGAACAGGGCGGCCATCTCCCTATCTGATGGGCAACGCGCAACTTCAGGATGTCGACGGTTTCGGCTTGACAACGAAATTTTCTTTCCTAGATAATTCGGTGGTTTCGACTTGACAACGAATTTTTCTTTCTCCTATGATAATTCGGTAGTTACGCTCGGTATCGGAAATATATACGGTAGTTGCAACACCCTAGCTCATTCAAGCCCCATTTAAATGAAGCATAATTCATAATTTGTGGCTGAGGACTTTGTCAGCGGTGCATATCACCACATCTGTGGGAAACAACGAGCTCAAGCGAAGGTTCGAAGGTATAACCCCAACTTATACCTAGCTCGATGCGATGGAATATATAATGAAAGTTCCACGTGTGGGTGGCAGTTTTTGACATCTGACGCATCCGGTGTAGTAACGATGATTTTGAGTCACCATCCATCCAACCTAAAATCGGATCCTACTAGAGTGTTGGGACAGGGGACATTTGCGGACGGGTTGGAGAGAATCCGGTTTTGAGGATTCCCTCAGACATATAACGAGTTGAGGTTCTGTACAGTCGTGAACTGTTTCTAACTACCTAGACACACATCTATTTATTTATTTATTAAGGTTCCGGAAATCAATACGTTCTAACAAACATCTACCTACTTAATTACTTAAGTAGTTACCGGTAACTTCCAAATCTCAACAGCTTCGTTCAATTAAGTCAGTCACAATATTTAATCTAAGTTTATGTGTGGTACCAGTATGTATACGTTCCTATACGTGCATGTTTCTAGAAGGCTGCGCATGTGCTTGATACTTACCACTGCGGTTAAGAGTGACAACTCACTGCACTTTGAAGTACTCTCTTCTTGATCGATGGCCTGATTGCTCACCGAACCCTCGCGCACGAATCCAGATGAGACACGTGCGAAAAAGCAACTCCTGGTGCATATGCATACCCCATATCTCCAAGCATGTGCCTCGCACACCACCTCCAACACGAGAATTAACATCATACTTTCGATTACGATTGGACGAACTGGTGAGTAAGCTGGTACCCTCATTCTAGATCATTCTCTCATGAGAAATCTCACTCGAGCACCAGCCTTTTGAGACAGTATGAGTGTGAGATCTGTCACAAATCAACGCTAGTATATATATAACAACGATTCTCGTGGATACCGCGTCTTAAACCCTTACTACGTTCACCCCAGAGACCGGAGGTGCTCTATCTTTGAAGGATGTAGTTATGATGTGTCTGACATTATTTTCTTCTTAGCACGAAGCCGTTCATATATACTGTTAATACGTATAATTATGTGCCTACAGATTTAGGTATTACGTCTCCACAAAGCTATGGGTGTTCTAGATCCCACTCGACCAAGAGCCCAAAAGCAATACCTACTTAAGTAGAAACGCAACACGGAGCCATCCCTCCGGTCGAATGGGTGCTAGGGTGTGATTTCTGGCAAGTTGAGAGAGCGAATGTCTCTATCGTATCGATATCTACTCGGTACTGGGGTTGGGGGTAACAATAGCATGTGCTACCTCTTCCCTGTTGAACTACGTGAAGATATATGGCGGTGGCCTGTGCCGTTATTTCTCCAGCCAGAAGATACATACATTATTAGTGGCACTTGTTCTCGAACTTCCTCTTAACCAGAACTAAGCGTATTATACTTTTCCTGACTCATAGGAAGACTAGTGTCATAATGCGACGTCACTCATATCCGTGGATGCTTTTTACAGTTTATGTATGCTCCTACTTAAGTAGAGTAAAGGGTAGCGGGGGGGGAGCTCCGCCATCTAGCCGGCTCGCCCGGAGGCGGAGGGGTTATTAGGTCCTGTCATACTCTAGTAAGAGTGAATACAGTATGAATAAACAACAACAACAACTTAAGTAGAGTAGCTACACTGCATGGCTTGAATGACGGCATATTTCATTTGATATTTCTGTTTCTCTCGATGTTTGTATATAACTTGCATTCTCCTCTATCTTTTCTGATAACCGAGTAATGCCTGTTTATCTTCGCTCCTTGCCATGAGCTGCAAACAACCTAAGTTAAATTGCATACCAGTATCAAGCCAATAACCCTCGTCGTTGACCCGACCCGTGTGTGTGACGCCATTTGCAAACGGACATCCCGTACCATCAAAGACACTTCTTCGGCCAGTAACTTCCTCCCTATGACAAACTCTGCACTTTGAAGTTTGATCAAAAGTTTGCAGTCCGAGCACGCAGTAGAACTAAGGAACACATCTCATCTGCCGCCCCTCCTTCTGCACCACCACCGCCACCCAGACTATCTTCAATAAGCATCGCCCATTCCACGGCCGAAGTGTTCGAGGCTGCTCTTGTGTATGGGTACGCTACGATGTGAGGAGACACTTGATGGTGATTGGGGGCGATGATAACCCTTTCGTATTGCTTCCTCTCCTTTGTCATTGCAGCCCTTTCTTCCCCAAGTGTTTTCTAGTGGAAAATCTCAACCCCGCATCTGTTCTATATCCCCTTCTGTTTTGACGACGACTCTTCTTGCCTAGTCGACAACGCAACTTCTAACCCCAATAGCATTTTGTTCTGTTGGTTGATGTATAATGTTGATGAGTTCTAGGAACACAGGAACCTATGAGAACTGTTACAAGGCACTCACCAGCCATGCTACTACTATTTCTGAGCCTGCTCCATACTATACCCTTCGAGAACCATCGACGAATACTTCCATCCACCTCTCCATCGTAACCACACCGTCCCTTCCTCGTTACTCTATTCCATCCTTTCCGGTGGAGTCTGAAACGCTCGCTCACTCAGCCTAAGAATCCTCAATCCGAAACCACCCCCACCCTTACTCTATTCTCATATAACCGGGGTTCCTCGTCAAAGTTCATACCATAGTTATTGGTTTATCTGCCTTTCACTCGACGAGATTAGGGCCGACTGCGTGCCGGATTCAGAGGACCGGTAAGCTACATAGCCGGAACGGGGAGATGAAAACCCTCATCAGCCATAATAACTGCAGTTATACACCACTCTACTACCGCAAACGACGATGTAAACGACTATCAAAATAAGTCGGAGATAACGGTGCAGCGGATGTTCACTATGGCACACACTTTGAAAATATTCGAGGAACGTCGCGGCCGATCAAACTTCTAGACAACACGACACCAACCCTTCATCAACACACTCAAGCTTCTCGTCAGGTTGCATGTCTTTGCGGGCTTGGAGTAACAAAGTCGATGAAGGAATGAAAGGAATCGAGAAATGGGAAGGAACGAAGTAACATGAAGCAGATACCCCAACTTGTCCCCAGACAGTCGAGAGCATGAAGGAAATGCGGAAAGAAAGAAGGAGGAACGAGGGAGAAAAGATCAAACAAAGAGAGATCTAGATACTAAACACTGCACCAATTCACGGACTTCGTTTACAATCTCGACTCCTCACTGGATGACTTATATGAAAGATCTAATAAGACTTATGGCTGAAGAAGTTACCAGATTATATTCCCACCTACAAAGGCCGAGGGCGATCTATTTATAGGGTACAAATGACAGCTTCATCCAACGTCCGATTGACCTAAAACACTGAAGTTCGATGGGTCGAATACCGGAACTGCAGCAGTTCGTCGCCTATTCTGGTCAAGCAAAATCGTGTGGAACGCGGAGGAGGTTATCGACATGCCCCAAGGCAGAGCGGCTGCACTTCTACTATTAGGATCACCTACCCTCAATGAAGGAAGACATGTTGTCATTTTCGTCGGAGACAAATAATAGGCATGCAACTTGCATTGTGCCTGATGCAGAATCTCGATCATCATTCGTGCTGTTTCGGCGCCTCGACTTTCGTTGCGCCTATCGGCAATTGTGTCAAGTTACATACGCCCGCAATTGTTGGACGTCTTCGATTGCAACGGCTTGAGCCTCAAGTGTCACAAATTTTCCGACGGTTGTAGCGCAACGTTGAATGACATCATCATTAATCAAGAAAAGATTCCCAACATAAACCAGCAAAACCAGCACCAAAAGAAATCCAAGCGCACACCAGCAACCAGCAACCAGCAACCAGCAACCAGATACTAAACATCAGACACCAGAACACCGATACAATAGTTTTGACCCCATCACGCCTTCTAAATCCTCTATTACCCGAAAGGAACCGACACCGAACCCGATCGCGAGAAAGGATAACCAAGAGGAAGTAGCGACTGTTAACCATAGTTAGCGATACGTCCAAATGGTAGCCCAGAATTATAAGCACCTGTACTGTCTGCCAGAGCAGCATTATCTAAGGAATATGTTTATCGACTGCGCCTTGGAGGCTGCTGGGGGGGGTTGCTGCTGGGGAGGGAACTGTATATCCACGTTGCCGACCGCACCTTGGGGGTTGTTGTTGCGCATATAGATTCCTGGATCTGGGACGGTGCCTAACCAACCTTGGATGTTTGGTCCGCCGGCGGGAGGGGGAGCAGGGCGAGGGTTCCTTCTTAAGCGTCAGTGTGGGTGCAAAGAAATGACAGGTGGTCGTACTGTCCGCGAGGCATTATAGAGTCGAAAGAGATGATACGATGGGATGCGGCGGTCACTAGGATGAGATGAAATGTGTCAGTACAAAAGCATAAGAGGGAACAATATTGCGATGCAAAGAGGGGGGGGCTACAGTAGCGAGCTGCGATATCGGAGCTGCAAAAGTTCTGAGAAAGGCGACTGGGAGGCAATAGTGGTGTTGCCTGTGGTAGCAGTGGCAGCAAAGGTGTGAATGGTAAGGGGATCAGAGCAGTGGGTGAAGATGAGAGAGAGGGAAGAGAAGCAAAACGAAAGAGAGGAGTGAGGGGATTTAATAGAGGAAACAAGCGGGCAGTGTTTGGTCAAGGTCCATATGGATGAATGGGTGACGCGGACCTTGGGTGTCCGATTCACATTCATTTGGTTATGTTGGGCGTTGTTGTGGCATATTCACATCCGACGAGCATCACCTCGGGCTCCCCCCCCCCTCCTCACATATTTGTTAGTGCGCGACATGCGTTGGCAGAAAAAGGAGGCGTATGGGTACGACAGTGTTCGCAAGGCTGGCTGGTGGGCAGCTGTGTAGTGTCTGGCGCACCGGCGCTGCGTGCTGACGGATTGCTGGTTGCAGTTCCTGTAGTTTGGTTGATGTGATAGAGTAGTGTTGGGGAATATTGATTGCATCTTGGCGGAAACAAACTGGTACGTGGTTCGCATGTGCTCTTCGTCGATGCTAATGTTTAGGAACAGTGGGTCTCTGCTCCGCTTCAGAATAGGAACATGCTCGAGAACGTCACAGGTGGTGCTATTCATTCCTATCTATTCATTTCCTCACCATTTCGTTCCTCCGTCGTCGAACCCTGGCGAACCTGAAACACAGATATCGCAAGTTTGAGATCTCCACGGAAAGCCCTGGTGACTTGAGATCTACATTGAGTCAACGCAACAGAGCGCGAAGCAGCCCCGCGAGGTTTCAAGTTGGGCCTTTTTTTGAGAGAGAGAATCAGTAATCTGTAGAAATACGGGCGGAGGGGAGCTCATCGCTCTGTTCGCGCATCTCGCGCACACTGTGAGAGTACTCTGCAGACTACGTAGTACGATTCCTACCCAACGACCCCTGTGCACAATTGTTCCTGGCTTTAAACACTGCTGGGAATTGAAATCTTGGGGGCAAATTAGCGCTTAAACTACGATTCATCAGTTTTATTTTATTTTGCAATGCGATCAGATATCCTGACAAGAGGGTCACGCCGCGGCAATCCTAGTCCTGTGACTTTCTTCGCCAATTCCTAATTCCTATTCCCAGTAAGCGATTCCTATTTCCTTACAAAGGTAGTATCTACTTATTCACCTAATGAATGTATGTCTACCATACGCCATCTTCTACACATCCAGCATTGCTGGAGATACAGCAGAGCAGGGGGTCGGTGGTACACAACGAGTAGAATTATTGCTGGCAGTTTATTATCGCATCGCACTGCGGAAGAGGCATGCATTACTAGTTTACCGAGTCGCGCAAGTATTCTCACTTGCTGCAGCCTCAACATCAAATAACAATCTATCCAATCTCGCGGAACTCCATCTGCAGAACTTACACAAATGAAAAAGGCAATATGTGATGTGGTGGTTTAGTGTCCGCCGTGATTGGGCGGTGGGGGATCGCCTTTGCATAAATGTGGTGGGAAAAGGACTGTTTATTCAACAGCCGTCACCAAATTGGAATCTCATTGCGTAACTACCGAATTTTCTTTACGGTATATGCGATGGGTACGCTTCCAATACGAGGAGCTTTGGCCCTGAGAATATACCTATGAAGCCAATTGGGCGGGATATATCCCGCCCGCCCGTAGCACTGACACAAAAGCTACGGAATCTATTCTTTGATATATAACATTTGGCGGGGAACATCCTTTCGCTGCTATCAGTACTGCATTCTCGATTGGTGTGCTTGTGCCATTTTTCTCTGCTGTCTACCACTATCTCGAGTTTTGCGTTCCCTGTCAGTTGGACAAGCCACCGTCTGCCCCATCACATGGGAACAGCCCTAACACTGATTGCAGCGGATAGTCAAGCTACTTGTCTTTGGAATGGAATGTTGTCGGGTGAACTTCTAGAATTGAGCCATTTCTGCTCTTCTGTCAGTACAAATGATACGAACAAAGCAGACATTCCCATCATCCATCCCTCTTGCAAGCTCCACATCACTGCCATTTCCTAGTCTTTCGACGCCGCGTTTCCTCTTCCTATTCAGTGCATCGAATTCTTTACATCCGCTGCCTATGCTTTGTTGCGACTAAAGAACGTTAACGTCATCATTAATCTCACCACCAACCGTTCCAATTCATCCACGAATCCTAGAGCCTTGTGTCTATCATCATTTAATGTCGGTGAAAACATTCATCCATTCGAGTTTACCACGTCCCATTCCATGTTTACCTCAGGACATCGATGTCAATGAGTAGGGTGGCTATGTTGACCTGAGTATACAGCCAACACTACTTCTAACGGTAATGGCGGTGTGGGATGGAATATGGAATAGCACGAAGAAAGTTCTAGGACTCGAGACGAACGAACAACGTATCCAGATGTACAGCTAAACTCAAGCATGAGGCTACTTGGATGCTCTCTGATGTAGGTAGGAGGGTTGCTGCGGTAACGTGGGTTAGAAATTGCACTAGTTAACGCAGCATGCAGCGGATAGATCTCGCACAGCACATACATGGAAATGCCATCGCACATATTAATCTGTCCATTGCATCCATCCACAGGCATCCACAACCATCCAACCAGCCATCGGATCAATTATCCAACCAACTAAACAATGATCCTTCAACTACAAGGGTCTCTGTACTATAACTCTGCAGTTACTCCATGCATATCCCGCATTGTCTTTCTCTACCTGTTTGCCTAGGTAGCAACCTCAGTAGAGCAGACGCAGAGCTAAGGATCCAGGGTATTCCACGTTTACCTTGTAGCCGGAATGTACATACACGAAAAACTAGCTAGAATCAACTCAAGCAAAGTAGGTATCAGTATTCTTTACGGGCGGTGTATTTGGGTGAGATGGAAGACTTGAAAGATGATTTACCGCTGGATTGTAGCATGATTCAGCCTGCTACTTACCAACCAATTGTGATTGCGTCTTTATGTTTTTCTCTTGCAGGATATCCGTTTTCTACCTACTTGTCTACAACCATCAACAATCCAAACAGTCGTGCATCCACGGACGCGGAATAACTATCCATCATTTGCTTTTTTCTCTCTTTCTCTCTCTTTCTCCCTTTTCTCATTTACCTCCATCCACTGCCTAACAAGGCTGTGAAAGCCAACAGCACCGACATCAACTGCGGCCTTGAGCATTGATCCACACCATGAGGTAAACGTAGACTGGGAAACACCTTTGGGAGCGCCATGCTGGAAACGCTGTCCAGATGTATCTCCTTCGGGCGAAGAGGTTTCTTCTATCTGCACATGTAAAGCCTAACCTAACTATTAGTCCTATCGCTTATATATAGAGCGGAAGAACGTGACTCAGTAGCACAGGAGTGTCAGAATATCAGGCAAAAATAAGAAGCCAACTCAATTAATAGAACAGCAACCAACCAGAGCACTAGGAAGGCCTTTTTTTTGCCCCCAGAGAGTACAAAAGTACGTTTTCTACAGCCCCAACCTTGACGGTCAGGTAGAGCATACACCATACCAGGCTAATTCGGGATTTTTGTAGTCTCACCCTTTTTTACCTGATGCTTGTTTAGTATTTAGATTGAAACCCCACACATGTGCTGTGTGGTACTCACTTCGTACACCTGCAGCCAAGAACATGCCGGCCGTGGCTATCAAATTGTTGCACAAGTCATGCCAAGTTTTTGTTAGCGAAATATCGTGCAGAAAAAGTGCTTATTCGGGTGCATCAATTGACCAACCCTAGATCGTGTGGTGGTGTAGGAAGGGTTTTGCGAAGTGCGTATCCAGTACGAGTACTTTCCACACACAACTGCAGCCTTACGGCGTGCTTCTTACCGCAAGTTTCACGGTTTTTCACCACACCATTCAAACATTTACCACGTTCCAAGATGTAGGTGAACGTGGACTACAGAAACAGCTGTGCTGGCCATTTCCTGCAGTGTCTCTTTCTGCTCAGTCTCCCCACAAAAAGGAAACATTCAAGGTTTTCAGACTTCAGACTTCACTGCTGCGTGTTTCAGAATTATCACTGCGGCATGCGGACGATCGGTGTCTCATACAACCAGCTATACCTATCATCGTTTTTGTGTTCCCGCGGTCCGTCCAACTAAAGCAGGGCCAGATTCTATTTTTGTTTCGACACATTTTGCATTGATCAATTTCTGCACACCCACTACACTTCCATCCATCACAAAATCCATCCATCAATCACATTCCATTCGCAAGCTGCGTAACTCCAATCCGCATCACACCCACCAAATCTACGATCGCAGGATGTCCCAATCCCGCACCACGTTTTGTTTCGTTTCCAATCTTTTGCTTTTAATTTGGAAAAATAATATTCTTTCATCCTTCTTTCCTGGAGCCTTGTGAAACATCCTCCACACCGACTGCCCGCCAACATAACACGCCCTTCCATCCTCAGGTTACCACGCAGCTGGGCAAAGATACGGACCGAGTATCCCGACATCCTAACATCCCCTCTTTCCACCCAGTGTATACGGTTCCCCACTCTTGTAGGACGTGGTACTCTACCGGTATGATACAAAATTTCCCTCAAGCCGCACCACGTCACGCTGTGACTGTGTATTTCAATACCGCCACCTAGAGTATCTTGAGTACTTCTCTAAGCTGCCACCACCCAAATACTATACTGTAAAATACCTACGTAACTTTACCCGAGTTTTTGTATCACATTGCGGCTTCGTATATCCAACACCCACGCCCGTCCGCCAATGTTTTTGCCTGAGGTTTCCTATTGGGACTCAGGACTCAATATCTGTACCAGCGGAAGTAGGTACCCACCCCAACGGGCAGTTTGCGCGAAAACCCAATACCCCCTACACCTGTCCGCCAATATTTTGCCTGAGGCTACCTACCGCATCTTATTCGAACTGAGGATTACAACATCCCTGGTAGCGGAAGTAGAGTCAGGTGGATGCGGCTGCGTATGAGTACTCTTTGGAGTAGCAATTTTGTGGGTGGTGCAGCAAAGAGATACCCCTCACTACTCTCATGCTTAGAGTTCTTTCCCGGATTACACATTTCTCGATTCTAGATAATTGGAGCATTACTAATCCAAAGGCTTGTATTGGATACACTGCTGTCGCCATTAAATACCTGAAGTTACCTTCCACGTCCTTCCACTTATCAGTATCCAATTTCAAAGGAAACTGCTGACTGACTGTACAGGAAACGGCTAGCTATACGAGCAAGTCTAGGTATTCCCTACAACGATGTTGGTTTAATTTGCTGCAAATAAGTCGAATAAAGTGTCATAGTGAATGCAGCTGTGGCTGAAAATGTTGGAACTTGTTCGCGAAGTACCGGCCATAAATTTCCTAAGCTGCCACTACACATAACTTTCCAATTCTGGGTTCTGGATTTTTACCACATCACGTTACCCATAGCCTACCGCAAATATCTTTTATCTAAGGGTCCCACATGGCGGTAAGGGTTTCAACATCTATAGCGACAGAAGTAGAATACCACGTTGCAAAGGGGATCTAGGTATTCCTGCCTAACGAGGCGCAGCTACTGAGGAACCAACACTCCACAACCTGCCGCCACTCAGGTTGCCGACGGCGGTGTATTCAAACTGTGGATCCAACATCCATCTTCAGGTTGCCGACGGCGGTGTATTCAAACTGTGGATCCAACATTCATCCTCAGGTTGCCGACGGCGGTGTATTCAAACTGGAGATCCAACATTCACACTCAGGATGGAAGAGTGCTGCGGTGGCCGGGAGTCATGTGGATGCGGCTGTGCGTGGGCGGCATATTCCAATATCATATGAGGACAATCCAGTACATACCTGAGGTACCACATCCTTCCACGTCTCAGTAGGGTGGCTGTGTGGGTTGGATCCGTCACAGCGATGTTAGCAGGTTAGGTTTAATACTAATTTGCTCTGCGAATAAAATGTCGGATTCAACTTTGTGATCGCAGCAGGACGTTGGAACTTGTCAGGAGACTTATTCGGGAATCCCGATGGGATCTTTCTTTCCCTACGCCACTACAGATTGCAACAAATATCGGTAGAAATTTGCGCCGTGGCCATCAAGCACCTCAGGTTTCCACGTCCCCGTGCCCAACCCTGCTTGTGACTTTGGATATTCCCTACAGCGGTGGTCTGATTTGGGCTGCGAATAATCCGCGAATAGCAAGTCACACTGTGGCTAAGTTAGAATTCGTGACATGGACGCTGAAACCTATATTTTGTTCGCAATGACGAATCGATGTTTCCCCGATGGATGGGGTTTGTCTGCGCCACTACCTTTATGAGTGATATTGTATCAGAACTTTCCTGTTTATTCCGACGAGGAGTATCCTGAATCGGTTCCACCTTCCCAGTCAGCAGGTGACATACCATACATTCGTGATTCCCAAATTTCATTCAACCAATACTATGCAGTGATTCCCCACATTGCATTAATCTCCAGAAATCTATTGCACCCGTATATACAGAGTTTGAATACATGTATCATACCTAGAACAGAGCAGAGTACAAGCCAAGCTACATCATTGCTCCTCCTCAGCCTTCAATCCCCAATAAATCAACGCAATCTATTCCCATCTACCCAAACACCAATAATGCAAGCAACAAAAACGCCAAATCCATCTATGCCTCTACCCTACCCTCTCAACCCCTCTAGTAAATCCCCCAAACTATGTAAATGATGCGAACTCTGCGTGCGTCTTCCCATACCCCCTCCCTCACTCTCCTCCTCGCCGTGATTGCGGTGATGGTAGTGCCGCGAGCCTGTACTGGTGCGACCCAGTAACCGAGGTCGGCTCATATTCAGAAACCCACCCTCGGATGGCGGGGAGCCCTGCGGGCTCACGGGTGCGCTGCGAACGCTGATGTCCATCCCGCCGTCTTCGTACAGCGGTACGTCGGTGAGGTTTCTTGTTCCCGTGCGAACGGCGGTGGTGTAGGAGGGGACGCGGGAGAGGTCTTCTAGTAGTGGTGGGGGCGGAGGGGGCGAGGGCGCGCGGGAGCTGCGGCCGCTGTGGGGTGTGTGCGTGTGTGATGAGAAGTAGTCGCCTGTATGGGTGTCGTCGGAGGTGGTTGGGAGTGCGGTGCCGGGGGTACTGGTGGGGGTTGTGCTTCCGTGGGAGCTGTTGCGCCAGCGCCCCGAGTTGGCGTCGGGGAGCCGTATCGGCTCGATGTTAGCTAGTGAGGCGAGATTGTCGATGGAGTTGTTACGGCTTAGGAGCATGGGCGTGTTTGCGCCGGATGGTAGGGGGGTGTCGAAGTTGTCGCGGGGGAGGTTTTCGTAGAGGCGGTCGAGATAGTGTTCGTCGTATCGAGGGGGTGCGTTGGAGAGCTCGGATAGGTTGGCGGCGGCAGCGACGTCGGAGGGGATGCGGTTGGTGTCGTCCATAAGGTAGTGTGGGGAGATGAAGAGCACTACTGGGAGGGAAGCACGGAGCTCAGACATGTGACCGTCGGGATTGTGGAGTTGAATTGTAAACTTGAGTCTGTTCATTAATCGTGCATGATTAGCAGGAGCCTAAAGTCAGTAACGATTGGAGTCGCTTACTTATGCCTTATCTTTATTGACGGGACCTCACAATCCTGAACGCATACGTTTAAGCTCTTCGGCAGTGTGACGCGCTCATGCATAACCCATCGTCCCAAATCATCCCCGCTATCCTCGTCCGACGTTCCAGACGTAAACGTTTGGGATAGAATATGCCGGGTATCGGTTTTCACACTAGTTTTTTGTGGGCATGACAGTGAGTGTATCTCTTTCAGTGCGCAGATGACTTTTCCAATAGTGAGGCCTTTCAGTAAAGGGACGAGGACGATGTCGATCGGGATGCAGGTGCCGAAGACTACCGCCTTGGTGGGAATGCTGATTGAGTATTCGACTTTGTTTGGCCAGAGGTTCTCGACAGACTACCATGGTTAGTTGCTAAAGCAGATGCATCATAGATTCCGCTTACCATCGTCTGCGTCAACTCCATCGATTCGCGCGCGAGCGTTCGAATAACTCTCAGATGCTGTATAACGTTAGTCAACCTCTTACTCGAACTTTAAAGCGATATACCTTCTTGGCTGTGATATCATGACTAAATTTCCCCCTCACCACTCTAGCTTTCAGCCTGTAGATGATATGTGCGTTCCCCAGACCCTCCACAGACTCCGGAAGGTCTACCCTCATCAGTTCCTCCCTTGTAATAATTCACCGGGAACTCACCTCCATCCAAGATCTGCTGGAACGGGTATTCGTAGTTGTTTGGCTTGATGGTAAATGCAGTGTGGCAGTTGCCCTCTAAGAAGTTCCACTTCTTCTCGTAAAATATTTCCTCGTGTTTTACTGTCCGTGAGTTGGCCGTTGCAAGTCCACCAACGGGATTCGGTGGGCGCTCACTCCAACTTTCCAATGTATTAGCCCTTCTGTCTCCCACCTTCAAATTTCGCCAGGGACCGGAGGTTGTAGTCGCGATCACTGCACTGAACTCACTGTAGTCTTTTAACTCCCTGCAACACCAGCGTGATGCTTTTGATCGCCACTGTGTCGTGCACACACAGCGCGATGTGACCTTTCAGTAGTGCGCCGGTGCTTTCGTCTACGCTGCCGCGCAATACCGCTACATCGTCGTCCAACCTATCCCATCCAATTCATGTTAGCGTTTCCGCATGAAGTCGGGTGATGGTGGGGTGAGCTGGTGGTAGCGGGGGAATACCGGATATCGAGATATGGGATATCATGAGTCGGACCTCTCTGGATGAACGGCATTGTCGGAGTCGGACTCTCCGATAGCGGTCGGGTGGTTCTCAGCGGAGGGGGTTTAATGGAACAGAGAGAGTGTGTTGTGGGTGGTGGCAAGAAGAGGGGGAGGATTTAGAGGGGAGGAAAGCTGAAGCAATAAATCGGATTTTAGCGGGTGAGCCCACTTCGCACATTCGCGTAGGTATTCATTCACAAGCCGATGTCACAGATAAGTACTCGTCCCCATTGGAAGTTCCATCCGATGGAAGCTTCTTTGCAGCCGCCGCTAGCAAAAGAGCCTTGGACACGATGAGGAAGATCAAACGCGGCCAAATTTGGAGATATCTATCATGAAGTGACCACAGTTAAAAGCCTCAGCAAAAAGTCTACTCCACCCTGCCCCGTTACGTACCCCCACACCCACACCCACCACGCCCCGTTTCAATCCGATAATGACTGCATCCTCTATCTTCATTGTACCATCACCTGAAGATTACCGCAGAACAAATCAAAAGCCAACCTTAACAACAAGTCTGTATCAAGCGCGGAGGCTAAGCCAATGGTCACACATCAAGGTTTAGGAAAAAAGTTTATCCGTCGAGCTATCGTTGGCACGTCTTCCATTAGAAACCATCGCCTCCGTCTATCACTAAAGAAGCAACGCTTGATTGGACACCTCAATCCTTTCGGCCAATACCTATCACACGAGGGAATTAACTTTTACTTGCAAAATTTCACGGTCAGGAAATCTCTTTGGCCACCAATCACCGAATGCAATTCCAACATCTGCGCTCGTAAGTTAGCCGTCAGTGAAATTCCTGCCCGCAAAGGCTGCCTGACAATCTGGATGCTCTCTTGCGCGACTTCTGCTACATTAGCATGTTGTCTACTCCGGTTTAGGGCTGGTTGTAGGCACTTGTGTCGTCCTCTACTCACCTACCGATATGGTGGAGTCACTACACTGGAACCTGGGGGTTGTGGCTAGGCAGTATTGCGCCTTTCATCATCGGTACGAGTTTCACCCAAACGGGAGTCGGTGGTAGGAGAATTCCGGAAGGGAGCAGCCAGGGTTCCTCGAGAAATCGGGCCAAGTATATTAAGTGGGGGTTGTTTGAAACATCATTCAAAGGAGAGAATCTCGCTCCAATCTTTCCCACACTACATACATCTGTCCTAACGTTTCAACATCTCGAACCCCAAACCCAGCAGGGCGCAGCTGCGGGTTTTTGTGTTCTTCGACCAAACGTCTGGTTCAAAATCAATGTTGCCTATCGGTCTTGAAGTACACGTACCAATCTCGGATGGCTCTGCTGCCGCAAATTCACCTGGCGTCTACAGCAACCTCCCTGTTCCGGGTCGATTGATGCCGGGGGTGCTACTGCACTGGTATCTCCGGAACTCCCAACTTGACCGGCTACAAGGACTGGGGTAGATTTTATTGCGTACAGTACGAAGTCAGGCTTTTGATGCAGCTATATATATGCCCGGAGACAATAGCCAGCGGCTCGCACCGATTGCCTGTTTGTGGTTCTTCCGAGTTTGATTTTGTTTGTATGTATTGCCTTTCTTTCCGGCCCCCCCTGTTCACCCGCAAACCCTGCTCAGCTTGTTTAGCCCGGTCACTCACTGCCTGCAGTTGCCCTCGCAATGGCTGGTGGAAGAAGCGAAAAAACGCTCTAGATACTGTTTCGAGGGACGAGAAGGAGCTCGGTTCTTGTCACGATGACTCACAGCGACTTCGACGAGAAATTCGTTTTCTTGGAAGATCATTTGCTACGCATTCTGTAGCTCTTCACATCTAGGATTACTTCCTTCAGGACTGAGCTTGGATTGTGTCAACGATGGATAGAGTTATGCGGAGCTGTTAAGCTTCATGGATGGAATACCCGGACAACCTGGATGGTGGTGGATCTTGATTACCCAATAGCCATCATGAACACCATTTATCTTTGCTGACGACCCGGAGATGTCACGGTTTCGATGTGTCATAACGACTATAAGAGCGACATTCCTGTCCAAACTATATCCAGTTGCGGTAGTGTGTTTATATAGGTTCGAGATACCGATCAACTTATGCATTTCTACTAGACTCGGGAGAGAGGTTCAACCAGGTGTATTCATTATCGCACCCCCACCACACCCCCACCGCTACCACTGCCACGGAGCCAAATACCGTTGCGTTGCTGACAGAAAAATGAGGAAGCAAACTACAGTAACCTCAAAAGCTGCAAAGAGGGATCGGGTGAAGATATGACCAGTTTACTCCCGCACTCCAAGCCCTGAGCAAAACACATTACTGCGGGGTTGTGATGTACTTACACCATCAATCGACCTTCAACACGGAAACAGAAACAGTCGGTTCTCACCGTCTATCGAGAGTGAACACACACGCTATCCATCTTCCCCCCGACTCCTTATCCTTGTTTATCCTTATGGGCTTGTGTTACGCGAGACGATCAGGAAATGTACTATTAATCCGAGAGACAAACTGCTAGTAGTAGTAGTGGCCGTTTTCACCCGAACTCGTGGACCAACGGACTATCTTTTGCCGCCGTGAAGCGCGGGTAGGTGAGAGGGTCTGTGCGGCGCATTGTGGTGACGGTAAAGGCGTACCCTGCAGATGTATGAATACGGACTTGATCGAGATTGGAAGTTAAGGCAAATCAACACACTTGACACGTTTGATTTGTTTGCGAAGGGTGCATCTGAGTAGCTTAAGAATTCACCTATTACCGTTGTGCTGCTGCTGTTTCGGTATGATCGCTCGGATTGCTACGCATGTCTGGGTTCGCTTCTGCCGGTTCATGCGATGAGGGACTGATTGGGTGGTGGAGGGTTATAGCTACAACAGAACCGTCGCTTTCATGTCAACCTCAAAGTGTCATGCATGACAGCTGGGTTTCTTCCTCTCCCTCTGGTTTCCGTTGAATGCATCCAGTCGGTTCTTTTTCCCGTCTCTTATGAAACACTCCTTTGTGTATCTGCTCTCCTTACTAAGGTTAATTGTAGTTTCCTACTAGCACCTAGGAGGTGGCCGCTTCTATGAACCGCCAGTATTCCATTTGCTCTGTATCCTGTGCTTCTAGGGGAGTGCTTGATAGGAACGTTAGGCTGTGGATGGCGGCGCCGCATTGAAAGCTCACATTGCCTTCCGCACCTCGCAAGCTCAGCGGAAATCTTCCACGACATTGCTCCTAAGAGCGATGTCCGCCTTTATTTGGCTTCATTTCTTCGCGGTCCTTTCCTGATAATACTGATCTCTCGCCTCCATTCCGACCCATTGCCAGAACCCGATACCACCCTCACCATATCCATCCACTCTAAGCTCCTGAAACTCGCCATGCTCCTCCTCATCTTCATCCACCCCAGCCACATCTTCAACCACAAACCGGGACCCCGTTGCGGACCCAAAGCCGAAAGGAAAAAACTTTGCTGCGCGAGCCGCCAGCGCCTGCTTCCTGCGGATCTGGGCGAGATGGCCGAACATGTTGTCATCATCTACGATATGGTACTTATTATTCTCGCCCCAGTCCAGATGAATGACATAACACGGCAGGATCTGTGCCGGCGAGAACACAATGTACTCCATATTACCATTTGCGACGTGGGAATCTGCACCAAGGTACGGCTTGCTCTGGTCCCGCCAGTTGTCATCGCGATACATCGCTGCGGTGCGACCCATCAGGACGGCACACACGAAGAGCTTGAGGCCAAAGAGCTCCTTCGCGGGAGTAGGACGACACTCGGTATCCGAATAGTTGAGTGCAAACTCGGCAGACGGCGAGGAATAGATTCCACACCCGTAGGTAGAGCCACAGCGCACGCCCAGGACTTGGCCCGTTCCTGGGTCGACCGATCCAGGCTTTAGAAACCCTCGGCGTACGATATTGGCGACCTTGTGGCGTGGGGTACCGTGGAATGTCATACGTGGCCGGGTCACCTCCCGCACCCAATGCGCATGGTCGAGCCTGCCTTTGCCATGCCGATATTCAGCGGGAACAAACTTTTTGAGCTCGCTGTCGGATAGGGCGGAGATTTCTCGCTGCATTTCTTCCCGGTGCGCAAAGAAGCGCTTTTGGAGGTCTTTACGAATTACTTTCTCGACATGTGTGACGCGGTAGTCGGACGGGAGCATCTCGCAGATCTCCTGCACTGTTTTGCCGAGGATGCTGTATGCGCTACCTGCGCTGGCATTGGTGATGTCCATAGCTTCGATATTGGGGAGCAGAGAAGCGGTAGAGTCGATGTCATCGCTGGCCTGAGGGGTTTCACGCCCTGTTACCTTTTCACGCTCTGATTCGCGATAGGAGTTGAGGTGTGAGACAGTCTCTTGTGCAAGCTGCAACACCGCCATTTCTCGCTGGTAGATACCGTACTCTGACGACTCCCGGCTCTGCCAAGCGGAGAGGGTGTTGACTTTATTGATTTGCGTCATGATGTCTGTTAACGCATTACGTAGATAGTGGACTACGGTCCTAGGAAGGGTGTGGTTTTCGATGTTCCAATGCAGAGGAAAGACGGGGTAGTGCGCCCCGGTTGTGATGTTGAGAGTAAGTTCGGGGTATTGGAAGGTGAGGACATTGCGGAGAATGGGGTTTGTGCGTTCCTCTTCGCCGAGTAAGTTGGCAGCTATGAGCTCGTCGATTTCTTCGTCGCGCAGGAATTCGAGCTGGATCAATTCTTCGGGTGAGAAGAGGTTTGCTATGCAATCGTCCATGGAGATACTTGCACTTTATGCTTTATTGCCGTGAAATCCATGAGCTGTGCAGTTATATAGACCTTCCATCCGGCAGCTTGCTCGTGAATCGAGTTAACCCCTGTTTTACATGTGTTACGAATATGGTGCTACAGGTTACACAGCCTCAATCCAGACTATCAGAAAATAAACTGACAATTCATTATGGTACTTAAGTGGAGCGTTTGGACGGTCATCTTTTCCTTATCTATGATGCTTAGACTTGAAAAGCGACTTTTTGAGGTGTTGGGAGTCATTCTGTACAGCCATAAGAGTCAGTTTTCTGGTGCTTTATGTAGTCAGCAGCACTATACAGATCAGATCAATTGAAACTGGAGCTGAGATCTGAGAAGAACAATAGGCATAAGATCTTACCCCGATACAATATGGACTGCTGTAAAACTGAAACCCCAAACCATTCCTGAGTCAAGCATGGTTACTCACTCGACTTTCTATTTCGTGGCTCTAGCACGAGTTGGTGTGATCTTGTGGTGCTATTTGTTAGGCTTGGATTCGGATCACTGGGGTGAGTGCTAGTGTGTGATGGAGGTAATTGAAAAACAAGTGGGCGGCTTCCACTACTGTACCGATAGATGAAGTTTGGATGGCTGCCTAGGAATGACAAATCTGGTGGAAATACGGGAGCAAAATGTCAGTACAAAGGTTAAATTACAACGGCCTAGGACGAATTATGTATGAGCAAGTTGGGCAAATAGAAAATCCCATAAGATCGCCGGTGCAATTCAATACAGTTGGCAGTTGGCATTGAAGTCTCGGGGTTTCAGAGATCCGGTAGCCGAGAACACCCAATCAACAACTTATTCTTAAGAACCCCCGCCTTCGAATGGCAAGATGACAGCACAAATCTGTCTAGGTACAGCTCCTTGATAACACCCCTAAGTCAGTATTAAAAAGATGGTATCCTAACCTTATCTATCGGTACAGTACCTTCTGCCCCGACATCAGTACGTGTAAGCATTCCACTGGATACTACATAACATAGGAGGAATCTGTGATACCTAGGGAATCGATGCAAAGGCTTGAGCATGAGATATGTTTCTGTGGTGGGGTATCACTCGCTATCACTAGAGCCGTAGCATGAGCGAGTGACCGAACACCAGAAAGTTTTCGGTTGTTTGTAATCACCTTGTATTCGCCCGTATAACACTAGAACGTACAACAGCGTCCGGTCTCCTTTCAGCTGTTGAATATCTATCTACATAGTGAGAGGAACGTTTATTTGTCCAGATGTCTCACAAAGCTAGAATGGCGAAAATCCCACCATGCCACGTCCATCACAGGATTCTAAACGCAATCTATGCTGCAAGAAGCAACACCATCCACCCCGCCTCGGAGAATTGGCGTTCCGCGCTGGCGGGGTTGAGTTTCATCCACCGTGGGGTCAGGTGCGGATGACTTCCCCGTAAGGTTGATGGGTGACACGGATGGGTGTCGTCACACCTTGGCTACATATGGCATGTCTTCCTTCTTGTTTGAACTTCCCATTCCGGTATGTGGTCATGCCGGCTGTAACATGAAAGGGTTTTTCTGCCCAGTGTTCGTGGGGTTTCACTACATGGAGTACAACAATCACCACCTTATCGTTATGCAGGGCAATTTGACGGTGAAAAAAACTAATCGTACAGATAGAGTACAGTTAGCGTACAAGTGCTTGGAAGCTTGTTGACGTATTATTCCATGGGAAACTGACGGGAGATATACACAGGGTTTGTTTCTCCAGATAGATAAGCGAGACTTGGCTGTTGGAAACGAGTGATTGATATGGACGAAATGAGTTTTGGTTAAAACACAGGCACTGATAGCCGTCTTTTCGGGACCCATACAACATCTTTTCCATTCCCCACCCACGGACCGGCAGCATCCCAAGCACCCCACAAGTCCATCAAACCGATGAGACAGTTGCATTCCGTCCTAAACAAGCCCTCGTGGCCTTCCCGAAGGATGTATGATTATACCTCTTCTCTGTAATCCCAACGGGGATGTGGCCGGGTTTGCTGGAGATAAAGCATGTCGGAGGCGCACCATACTCAGGCGCCTCTGCTTGATGGGATTGAACGGTACTCGTGTGGCTCTCTGCATAGGGTGAAGAAGTCCTTTTCCACTCATCAATCGAATGAGGGATTGGAGGAGTTGGTATATATGTGTAGCACGGTACGACCCAACAGCCGCCTCGAAGCCTAATTTTGCCCATCTCTTCAAATGTTCGCACAACTACTATCAAACTTGTGAAAAAAGTTGTGGCACGCAAAATTGCATGCCGAATCACCGTTAGCGAAATTATGCGAAGTATATATTCTTCTAGGCTTCCATTTAATGGCCCGCAACGGTGGTGTTGATGTGTTGAGGGTGATAAGGAAGAAAAGCCGTGGTGTGAAAAACTCCGGGGATGTATGAGACTTAAGTAGTCGAGTCGGGTAAATTAGGTTAATTGCCAAGCTATGCATTGCCCGAGTTTCTGGGGTTGGAACGTTCTTGACCCAAACCCAAACGTAAAACTTCAAATCGTCATGCGCCTATCGTACGCTTTTCGTTTCGCGATGCCGGTTTCCTCGTCGAAGGTTCAGGAGGTTGTTCACAAGGGCAGCCTCGTGCAGTGGTGGGTTGCGTGTCGAACCCTCTGCCACTATTGAGTGCTAATCCAGGTTTTTATGAGCAGGATGTGTTTCGATTCGATACTTTTGGAGGGTCGCGACAATATCAGAGTAACAAAACTCAAGAAAAATGGGTCACTAGAGACGGGACGAGAGACAGAGTTGACTTGAGGGATCAGTCCTAAAATTCTCGAGATAGCGGTATTCAGTAGGTTATCCACTCAAGCTGTAGATAATAGAGCTGAAGCTGTCCGAGGAGGGAAGGCGGGGAGAGAAAGGAGGATGTCAATGCTCGTCGAGATATCTGGACCCGTCTTATCCGAGGCGTCTCGTCTCCTGCCCCCGTCCCTACCCGCCGGGAGTGGGGTTCCTCTGAAACTCTGGGGGATCTTCGAGATTATCGCCCGGATATATTCTCCAAGACGAGGCTCCTGGTTTCAGCACTAGCCTCACACAATCCTCTCGATGCCGCATCTACCGCTGCTAAGTTCTTCACCGGTGGGATTTTGCACTGCGCCGCGTCATCATGAGTCACTTTGAGAAGGGATTTGCGTCTTCAAAGAGAACCATTACCGCACGGGAACGTCACATGAGACCAGACCAGCTATGGTACTAAGATATCCCGTGCCCCAACCGCTCGGTTTCATGCGAGTAGGAAACCCCAGATCAGTGGGGGCATGTGAGGGAAAAGGCACTCTATTAACTGCAAATCCTATGAGAAAACCCGGTACCCTGCTCACCACCATCTGGTGCATATGATATAAAGATCAAGCTCCTGACCGGAATTCAATCTCTACTTGTTCCTTTAACTCCGAATCCTCTCTCCGGCTGTCGGGGTCAGCCCTTTATCAGGATAATCGCAGTGATAGATATACCGGCGAACTGGTTCCGCCTACACCCATATGAACTGCAGGTGAGAGATGACCATGAGATCTGAAAGGAGATGGTTGTAGAGAGGCTTAGGTATTCTTCGCTGTTACTTAGACAAAGAACCACGCTTGGTCATCGAAGCTAGCCAACTACTAGCAGCAAATCGGACCCCAATTGAGTATGTTTGAAATGCTTTGAAAGGTTCCCGATATATCTCAAGATAATATTCAAACATCTCGAGATATCTCGTTTCAGATAAAGTTAGTCCTGGCGGATCTAGAATAGGTATTTCAAGATAAAGTCCTGTCCTATGTGCAATGGCTGTAATATGCTACTTGACTGAGACTTGGTTATTGCAGCGAGACAAACCCTAGGAATGTTCCTACTTGTGAGATTTGTGCGTTGGCTGAATATCCGTTGGTTGAGTATGCCGTTGATATCCGTCTGCCGCATCTTCCTTTTTCTTGTGCCACTTCCGGGCTTTCCAATCCGTGCACATTATGAAGTCTTTGATGCCGCAATGAGAGTGGTTGAAGAGTCGTTGATCAAGAGACGGTATCTTCATCCATCGTCCACGAATCGCTTTGGGGCGCACCTATGTCAACAAGAAAGAATCGCCTCACATTACCTCTTTTTCGGGTGCATTTCGTACCAACAGGTTTGTTGTGCCGGTGGTGGGGCCGACGCAGCTCTAAGTGGTTTCGTTGGCGATATGCAGCAGAGGGAATTTCGAGATCCGTTTAGGCGCGCTGTTACCTGGCTGATGGCAATTGAACGTCGGTTCAGCACCCTGAAGTCGGGATGCTTGTCGGTCTCCCAATCATCTATCACTCATCATCGTATCCCGGCGGCACCTTCGTCATCAGGCAGAGTAGTGTAGCCCTACATAGTAGTCCGTGCGTGTTGGTAAGCGGGGCAAAAAAAAACCCCACGAATTCTTCAAGGCAAGTCACAGATCAGATAATTATTGACGAAGGTGAAGAAGAGGACGAAAGTGAAGAAGAGGACGAAGATGGAGGAAGAGAAGAACGAGGATCAATGAGTTGTATTCGACCGATAGGAGCTGGCATGTAGAGGCATGTACTTCATATATGTACTACATCTGTAAAAGCCGATTTCCTCGTGGGCTGTCGATCTGAAGGGATCATCCAGGTGCTCAGGTTCACACCCAGATGCTACCGGGGCTGGGGCTGCTTTTGCAGGCGAGAGGGGACAAAGCATCGCGAGATAAGGTACGGTAAGCCCTATGGTTCTGTACTATACTGTGTTCCATTTCTGTTCCATTTCGTGTTCTTTCTTTCGATTGTGCTCTTTGTTCAGAGGGTCTAGGGCGAGTGATGAGTCGTCGTTTGTCAGTGATGATGATTGGCTTGCATAAGGTGAGTGGCAACTAGAAAATTAAATTAATCGTAGGAAAAGTACACAGCTGCTTTTCTAGACCGCTTACCTTTAGTACTTCTATGGTTCCCTCCTGTCTTTCTCTCTCTTCCTAAAAACAACTCGGCTCGCACTTCTTTCCGCTCGCACTTGTTCGACCCTCTCAGACACCCCCCACCCCCACTACGAGACTCGTATTCCAAATCGGCACCCGCAACTTTGACTCTGTCGCTCTCAACCACCACTCCACCATCACCGAATCTCTTACGATAATACCATAACAAACGCACACAACACACTCCATGGCCTCAGTTCTTTCCGCAAACACGTCTGCTCCGCAACAGAAGGCACCTCTTTCATCGACACATCCATTTACCTGCAATACGTGCCAAGTTGCCTTCCGTTCCCATGAGGCTCAGCGAAACCACTACCACACGGACTGGCAGTACGCCCTCTTCTCATTCCTCGCCTTCGGTGTCTACCGCCCTCAAACTAATAATTGTAGCCAATACAATCTGAAGCGCAAGATCGCTTCGCTTCCACCACTTTCGTCAGAAACATTCGCCGAGAAGGTCCTTAACGCCCAGGCAAGTACTCGTCTCGAACATGAACGGGCTACATTCGAAAAGTCGTGCGCCGCTTGCAACAAAACATACTACTCTGAGAACGGCTATGTAAATCACCTCGGCTCTCATAAGCATCGTCAGAATGTGGCTACTGCACAGATGAATGCAATCCGTGCTGGAGGTAGTGGAAGAGGGGTTGATGTGGGCGCACGGAAACAGGACGCGGAGGATGAGACGGAGAGTGTTGTTAGTTCTACCTTCTCCCTTGGAGAGCCAGTAGCGGCCACAGGGGAAGTAGCGCCGTTGGCAGGCAAGGTCGAATCCCTCAACATTTCCGGCGACTCGACGCCAACACAGTCCGAAACCCCTGCAGAGTCTCAGGAAACCAAACAGGCTGCCCTTCCATTGGAGGCTTGTCTCTTCTGCCCATACGTTTCTCCTACACTCACCCTGAATGTCAGTCACATGACCAAGGCTCACGGTCTCTTCATTCCAGAGGCCTCCTACCTTGTCGACCTTGCCGGATTGATTAAATACCTTGGACAGAAATTGTCCTTTGGGAACCAATGCTTGTATTGTAGCAAGCAGAAGGGAGGGCTTGAAGGAATCCGGACTCACATGCAGGATAAAGGACACACAATGCTTGGATTTGAGACGGAGGAGCAGCAGGTCGAATTGGGCCAGTTCTACGACTTCCGAAGTACCTACTCCGATGCCGGTGAGGAGTCATCAAGCTCAGATGAGGCGGAGGCTTCAACCAACGACACTACCGCAGAAGGAGAGTGGGAAGACGTAAACGGTGAAGGCGAAGGATGGGAAACAGACTCGGACACCTCTATAGATTCCCTGGAGCTCGGCGCCATTCCTATTGACCGTGTACGTGGAGCTGGCCGCCGTGAAGTAACCGGTCATCGCATGCAGGATGGATGGCACTCGCACGCTCATAGCCACATTTATCACGATGAATATGAACTTCATCTGCCATCTGGACGTTCTGTTGGACATCGTTCCCTTGCACGATATTACCGCCAAAATCTCCGCGACCATCCTATTGTACCTGCTCGCCGTGCGATTGACTACCACCCCCAGGCTGACGAAGATGCTGATGACGAAGAAGGTGGAGTTCGAGTTGGAGAGAATGGTGAGGAGGGTGCCCTTCTCAACCGTCGGGAACAGAGAGAGGAGGCTAGGGCGGTGGCAAGGCGTGGACACATCGGCATGCTTGGAGCCACCGACTCACAAAAACGCGGCGTTGCCAAGCTCACTAAGCTCAGCCAAGCAGAGGAGCTCAGAGGCCGAAGAAAATTCGAACGTGGCGTCAACAGACAGGCCAATTCGCAGAAATACTACCGGGATCCTCTCTTGCAATAGAAGATGCGTTGTTTGTACGATGGAAATGGGTTGTACAAAGCAGTTCTTTGGTTATGTTTTAAAAGCCGTGTGTTTTTCCTTCTCGAGCCTACTCAGATGGTAAATGGGTTCTATTATTTTCTTCTGGTTTGTTTTGTTTATGGTGATGGTTTGGTGGTGGGGTGCAAAGGTGGGTCGAATATGGGTTTATCTGTCTTGTCTGATTGTATCCTTTTGGAGTTGGTGAATGGCATGGCTGCAGTTTCCGTTCCTTTACTTATTTCCGAGATGCAGCAACTTTACTGGCAATGTTATGACAGTCACAGGCAGTGGCAGTTGCGGCGGAAAAGCATAGTACAGTAGATTTAGCAGCTACGGGTGAGGCGTAGCGTAAATACAAAACTGGGGATAATATTTGCATTTCGGTGTGGGGATGTGAAGATTCGGAGCTTGAGTCTGTGCTGAATAAAATTCAAGAACCACCGTCTCGGATTCCTCTGAGTGATTAGTACTGATTTGGCGACGCCTTCCGTTTATGCCAAGCCCGCCATGCCGATTTAGGGATTACCCAGGGTACTTTGTGAATACTTGGGAGATAACTAATTAGCTTATCGGGATCTTGCTTCTTGAACCTTCCGCTCTTTCATTCCAACCTTCCACCAAATCTTCACCCTTCAAATCCCATCCACTGACCTTGACTCTCGCAGCGCAACTTTCTCAGCCTTTTCAACAAATAATTGGTCGTGAATGCAGACGTCCTCTTTTCGCTCAGGCGCATTACGTCATGGCACAACTTTCGTTTCAGGCGGCAGCTTTCAAAAGCTGGGGAAGCTGGGATTGATGGCCGTCGCGAACCTCCCAAAACTCGTTCGCTCGCACCCTGCTACCTACGTCACTCCAAGCATCTTTGTCATGAAGGAAGGGAAGGATCCGGAAGAGGCTGGCTTCTGGATCTACGTTAGTGTTGCCTTCACCCTGGTTGTACTCGGAGGGGTATTTGCTGGGTTGACTCTAGGGTGAACTTGTTCGACGCGTTCTGATGCTCGGATTGATGCTAATGACTATCTATCTGTGCAGGTTAATGGGTCAGGATGAAATCTATCTGCAAGTCATACAACAGTCGGGAGATGACCATGAACGGAAAAACGCAACCAAGGTGTTGAGGTTACTGAAACGGGGGAAGCATTGGGTTTTGGTTACACTCTTGCTCAGCAATGTCATCACGAACGAGACTCTGCCCATCATTTTGGACCGAAGTCTCGGAGGTGGATGGCCTGCGGTTCTAAGTAGTACTGTCTTGATCGGTAAGATTTATCGTGAACGGCACGGCCGTCAAAAACAGTGCTGACAGGGAACTAGTCATTTTCGGCGAAATCATCCCACAGAGTGTATGCGTTCGATATGGCCTCAGCGTTGGAGCTTTGTTTTCTCCGTATGTCTATATCCTAAGTTCTTGTAGTTGCTAACATTTTGGAGTTTCGTGCTTTTCCTGATGTATCTCATGTACCCGGTAGCGTATCCCACCGCCCTCCTTCTGGACTATATTCTCGGTGAAGACCACGGTACCGTATACAAAAAAGCTGGTCTCAAGACGCTTGTTACTCTTCACAAGAGTTTGGGTCCACACCCCTCGGAACGTCTCAACCAGGATGAAGTAACTATCATCTCCGCGGTGCTCGACCTCAAGGAAAAGCCAGTTGGTGCGATCATGACCCCTATCAAGGATGTCTTTACGATGGCTTCCGATACCGTGCTTGATGAAGAAACTATGGATGAAATTTTATATGCCGGTTATTCGCGTATCCCAATCCATGCGCCAGGTGAACCGACCAACTTTGTCGGCATGCTTTTGGTTAAGGTCCTTATCACCTACGACCCTGAGGATGCACGAAAAGTTGGGGAGTTTCCTCTCGCCACTCTTCCGGAAACTGCCGAGGATACTTCTTGTCTAGATATTGTCAACTTTTTCCAAGAGGGTAAATCTCACATGGTCCTTGTGTCTGAATTCCCCGGCGAGAATCATGGAGCCCTTGGCGTGGTTACACTCGAAGACGTTATCGAAGAGCTTATCGGCGAGGAAATTGTTGATGAGAGCGACGTTTATATTGACGTCCAGAAGGCAATTCGTCGACTTCATCCTTCACCCCTAACCTTGAGCCCTGCTGCAAAGCGCCATATTTCGGCTCAGTACATTGCTCGTAACGCGGATGTGCAAGCTGTGGCCAATACTGCTTCGGCAGTTGCAAGTACCGCTCATCCGGATCAATCTACCGACTTATTAATTACTACCGGACCATCGGAACCTGTCAATCGTTCTGTCACCCCCGTTTCGGTTGAGGGGGCAATGACTCGAGGACGCAAACATTCCGGTGCTAGAGTAGGTGGACTTTCGGACGAAGTTATGGCACATCTCACACTCGGCCCTGCCAACCTTGCCGGTCGTCCTCGGGAAACAACAAGTAAGACTGTCAAAATCAAACATATCGACCCATCTAGGAGATCAGAAGACGTGGCTCGCCCCACAATGACGGGTATTTACGGAGCCAACGGTCGTTTCGATGGTACTGCCGATGGGAGAGAAAGAGACGGCCTTAGCTGTGCAAATATGCTCAAAAAGAACACCGACGAAAACTCCCGGGACAGAGATGGGAACAGATATCTTTGTGCACCCGGACCAACTGGGCATCGTAAGAAGGCGAGAACTGGTAGCCTGATTGAGCGCACGGGCGTTGTTGATGGTGTCCCGAAAACAGTCATCGAGACCACTAGTAGTGACGAGGACTCTGAAACGACATCGTTGACATCGTCGAGACATCGAAGGACGCAGCCTAGCGAGGCGAGTCCGTTGTTGGATAAGAAGTGAGGAACCGTGGAGGTGTGTTATAATTAATCATGCTATTCTCTTTAGTTTTGCTTCTACTTTATATATCCTGCGTTGCCTATGCTTGTTTGTCATCCCCCACAACGGGCTTTCTTTGAATACTTTGCCTTTCATTATCTATCTTTCCTTTCATCTCACTTGTTGGGCATTCGGTATTGAAAAAAATCTGTCACGACAAAAATCTCGTCTGAACCATCGTGCTCGGTACAGTACTCTTCTTTCTGTAATCACGGTGCTATTTAATAGAAGGTTGTATATATACGGAGGAGAAAGGTTGTGAATTTAATATCTATCTATTCACAGGAAGGGTAGGAAGGAGACTGATACTGATGCTGCGAGGGATCTGCCGGGGGAACATGGGTTATGGGAACTCGGTATGAATCAAGAACAACGCATAACTCTCTTAGCTGCTGCTGCTACTGCTTCTTGTTTCCTCAAAGCTGAATTCACTCACTATTCGGCTTCCCACGGCATACTGCAGCAGCCCTTAATTGAGGGCTCGACGGCCATTTGTCAATTCCGCATCCGGGAAGTCCACGAGACCCTTCCCTTCCGAGTGCATAATTGGGCTGCCAGAGATGAAGCCATAACTTCCCTTTATTCAATGGGATCGTAGGAGCATAAAATTGGGGCGCCAGCAACTTCACCGCATACACAATTCCTATCGTATTTTCATGAAATTCACACACTCTTTCACATATTCCATCCTTTCGATATCCTAGCTGTATTCTGTACCTGGAACGTGGATACTTTCGCGGCTCATCTCATGTCTGACGCCATCCGAGCCATGACTTCCACCATCCTAGCAATAAAAAATGCATCACCGACAACAGCTCTTCAACTCAGAGACCCACCGAGTCCTCTACCTCTACCTCCATCACCCTCGCCACCGCCGATTGACCACCAGTCCTGCATCCTCCAAACCCAAAAACCTTTTTGCCAGCGTGTCTGCACTACCAATCGCCGTCCGTTCGTAGTTCACAGCCATTGTCCGAGCTCCTCGGAAACCCCCGCAGACGAAGCCTTGATGTGCCCCTCCTCTGCCAATGCTAATAGTCGAGCGCCGACGCCACTTCCGAAATGGCTGGATAGTTCGAGAGATGGCAATGCGACACCCCCGCCAATTGTGAGGTCTGCTGAGGACGAGGCGGCGGAGGGTCCGAAGTTGCTACACAGAGTGAAACATGAGAGAAGTATTCTCAGCTTGGCCGTGAGCGAGAAGTTTGTGTATGCTGGGAGTCAGAGCGGCGAGATTCTTGTACAATTCTGCTCTTTTCCTTCACTAGCCACCAACAGTGCTGACGCGGAAATTAGATCTGGTCAATAGAAACCTACCAGCTCGTGGATACGCTGAAGGGTCATTCCGGTAGTGTGCTCTGTCTGTGTTTGGCCGCGGAACAGTCACTGCTGTTCTCCTCTGCCGGAGATGCGATTATTCAGGTGTGGCATGCGGAAACGTTCGAGAACCTTTACACTATATACTCCACCTTCGACGTCGGCGATGTCTTTTGTGTCGCGTTCTCGTCGCTGCTACAGACGGCGTGGTTTGGCGCTCAGAATACGAGTATTCAATGGTATGATCTGCAGAAGAAGGATAGGAGGAGACCATCCCTCACATCGCATCCTTCGAAGCGTATCCATCGGTTTTTCGATTCGAAGGGCCCCGGGGGAAGATGTACACCTAGGCCCGAAGAAGATGGTGTGGTTTCCGTTGCGAGCACTGCTATGAAGATGCTGGAAGTCGAGCCGAGTAACATTGTGCAGTACGCGCATTTTGGCTATGTTTACTGCATGCTCTTGGTGCCGGCGAGTCAGATCGGACAAGGGGAGGGAGAGGTGTTGCTGTCTGGCGGTGGGGATGGAGATGTTAAACTCTGGAGCATTGACGATGCAACTGGCGGTATATCAGAGCTGCAAACGCTTAGAGGCGGGGACTCGGGCGTGCTGAGTATGGTCGTCAAAGATACGCTGCTGTACTGCGGGTTGACGGATGGCGAGATTTGTATTTGGGATCTTGACACGCTGCAGCTTGTGAGGACCGTCAAAGCACATTGCGACGACGTCCTTACACTCAGCGTAAAAGGAGACTGCATCTTTTCGGGGAGCGCGAGTGGTTACGTTCGAGTACATCTCCTTCTCTTTCCCGCGTATGATCAAGGCTAACAGGTTAGAAATGGAACCAACGCTTCGAATGCATCTCGCGCTGGCAAGCACACTCGGGACTTGTCCTCGCCTCTGCCGCAACTTCAAGAAACAATAGAATCCTCTACATCACGGGCGGGAACGATAACTGCGTCGCAATCTGGGATGTCGATGTTTCCGTCTTCGAAGCCTCCGCGCCCAAATACTCAGCAAGGAGCCAATACGACCAGCTCCTATCCGCGCTCTCGAAGCTAGTATCGTACCGCACCGTCTCCTCGGATCCTACCTGCGCCGAGGACTGCAGGAGAGGCGCTACATATTTGAAGACTCTGTTCAAAAGGTTCGGTGCGACAGCTACCCTGCTACCCACCGAGGATGGCCGCAACCCTGTGGTCTTTGCGCGCTTTTCGGGAGCAGGGTTGAAGCAGAGGGGGAGAAAAGGTAAGACCATCCTCTTCTACACTCACTACGACGTCATCCCCGCCATTGCGGGCAAGGGCTGGAACACCAATCCCTTCGAGCTCACCGGTCTCAATGGCTACCTCTACGGGCGGGGAGTAAGTGACAACAAAGGTCCCTGTCTCGCCGCTATCTTCGCCGCCGGAGAACTTTTGCAATCAGGAAAACTCGACGGTGACATCGTCTTCCTAATCGAAGGCGAAGAAGAATGCGGGAGCTGGGGCTTTAGGCAGGCCGTCCAAAAACACAAACCCCTAATCGGCTCCATCGACTGGATCCTTCTCGCAAACTCCTACTGGCTCGACGACGAAACCCCATGCCTAACCTACGGCCTCCGCGGCGTAATCCACGCCACTATCACAGTCGAATCCGAAAAACCCGACCTCCACTCGGGCGTTGACGGCTCCTCGCTCAACCGCGAACCTACCGTAGAGCTCGTATCGCTCCTTGCAAAACTCTCCGGCGAAAAAAACTCACATGTCAACATCCCGGGCTTCTACGACCCCGTGCGTCCCCTCTCCAAACAAGAAGCAGAAATGTACACCCCCATCGCATCCGCACTGCGCAACAACCCCGCATCCCCATTTGCAAACACTCCAACTTCAGACATCACCGCCCACCTCATGGCGAAATGGCGTTTCCCATCCCTAACAATCCACCGCGTTGACGTCTCGGGACCATCAAACAGCACCATCATCCCCCGCTCCGCAAGCGCCAGCATATCCCTACGAATCGTACCTGACCAGCAAATAGACGTCATCAAAGCCTCGCTCGTAAAATACCTCCACGACTGCTACTCAGGAAACAACAATAAGCTCACAGTCAGCATCGACCACGAAGCAGAGCCATGGCTAGGCGAGTGCGGGAACCGCGTTTTTTTGGCGTTGGAGAGTGCGGTGATGCAGGCGTGGCCTGGTGGGAAGAAGCCGCTGTATATTCGTGAGGGTGGCTCTATTCCAGGCGCGAGGTTCCTGGAGAAGGAGTTTTTGGCGCCTGCCGCTCACTTGCCGTGTGGGCAGAGCTCCGATATGGCGCATCTGGATAATGAGCGGTTGAGATTGGTGAATCTTTATAAGGTATGTCTCCCCCCAAAGGATAGGAGTGAGTGCTGATGTGTGCGGGTAGAGTAAGGATATTATGAAGCGGGTGTTTTGTGAGCTTACACAGCGAGAGGAGATGGGGGAGGAAGGATAGAATGAAGGAGAGATTATATTTGTATTGGTGCCTGGTGTTTTGGTGTTTCGGATACGTATATACCTAGATGTGCTGTTTTTGCGATTTGTTGTAATTATATAGCATTCGGCCGCTTGCGGCTATGTATGGCATTTTACGAGGGGGATAATGATAGATATCACTCGGTTTTTATAGTTGCCATAAATACTCACTCGATCGACTAACGTAAATGGAAGACTCGCCGTGATACCCTCAATTGATTCCGAACATTCACGAGTAATCGAGACAGAAGCTGGAATTGAAAACCCACGGTAGTATTTGTCTCTTCTACACCACACAATCTACCAATATGTAGTTAACGTTTAAGTAAGATGACTCTCCTCCCCATACAAAGCTAGCTTTTTTTTTTGTTGCTTCTAGAAGGGGGTATAAAGGTAAGTAGCAAAGTACGCATGTATGGGTATGAACGAGAGCTTCTCTTCTTTTTAACCCAATTTCTCTCCAGTCTCTCCAGCCCCCGCAGATCCCAAAAATGACAAAAGGTAACAATAGGGTGAGTTTTAATCAGCGCAAAATTACAAGATGAAAAAGATCACCGGAAAACTTTGGGTTTGTTCTCGGGCGACATCATGTCATTGTCATCCGTCATGAAGTATTCATGCTGCAGTGCTTGCTTCGCCGAGATGCGGCCAGCGGGATCGTAGATAAGCATTGCCTGAGGGTTGTTAGAGATGTTATGCGAGGTAGAGAGACGGGAAGACTAACGTCTAGCAGGTCCAAGCCCGACGGCTCAAGGTTTGGCACCATCTTCTCGGTCTCAACTCGTGCCCACTGCGGGAACGAGCTCTTGTAGTCGGGGAATGAGGTGACGCCAGGCCAGATGTTCTCGTCGGGGGTTCCCAGGAGTCTACATACACATTTAGTATAGGTTGGTATTCTATCAGTGAGGGGCTTACCGGAAGATTTTGAAGATCTCATCGATTTCCGAGTCGCCGGGAAAGAGAGCCTTGCGCGTGCACATCTCGGCAAAGATGCAACCAACGCTCCACATATCCACACCGGTAGAGTACTGCTTACCACCGAGAAGGATCTCGGGGGAGCGGTACCACAGCGTCACAACCTGTTGCATGTCAGCGAGGTAGTTCACGGTCCGGTATGCTGTAAATATACCTCGTGGGTATAGGCCCTCAATGGCACACCAAATGCCCTCGCCAATCCAAAATCCGCCAATTTCAGGTTCCCCTCCTTGTCGATGAGTAGATTCTGCGGCTTGAGGTCGCGGTGCAGGATGCGGTGCGTATGGCAATACTTTACGCCCGAGACTAGCTGGTTCATGAAGCGCTTCACCATGTCCTCGCCCAGTCCCATGCCCTGTGGAATTGCCTCCATGTACTTCTTAAGGTCGAGGTCGAGGAATTCGAACACGAGGTAGACCTTGTGGCCCTCGGCGATGATGTTGAGTAGCTTGACAATGTTGGGATCGTTCATCTCTTTCAGCAGGGAGATCTCGCGGATGGCAGTACTAGGGACACCCTCGTCTTCGGCTTCGAGTCGGATCTTTTTCATGGCTACAATGCGGTTGTGGTTGTTGAGGTCTTTAGCTTTGTAGACGACTCCATAGGTACCTAGTGAGGAGTGTTAGGGGGAGGGCGAGATGCTAAGGGAGGGATGCTAGGTGCAGACAGACAGACCTTCACCAATCTTTTCAATTCGTTGATAGCCGTCCATGATTGTAGTATGTCGTTATGAGTGAGATTAGTATCGTGGTGGTGATGATGTTAGGAGAGGGAGCTGTTGTTGGGGAGAAGACGAGGGTGGAGGGGAGGTAGAGGAAGGTAAGAGGGGTTTGAAGTAGGGAGTTCAACTTGTCAAGGATTTCCAAGGGAGGTAAGGGGGCTGTTCGTGATTTTGGCGGTAGGAGGAGAGAGAGGAAGATGTCTGCGCCTTTGTTTTCTTCGTCTGTGTTGCCGTGAGCCTCGATAGGAGAAGCGAAGAGAGTTCAGTGAACAAGTGAGGTAAACAACCGTGTGTGTCTTGGGCGGACACACTGGTATGTTTCAGCCTCATAAAGGCGCATCATGTCCAACAAGTGCATTGAGTGGTGCCAGCGGTGTTTTTCCATATTCATCTTCAACAATGTTGACAGATTCCGAAACGCCCTCATCACAATTGAATTGCCGTGTTTCTGTTTCTGTCTCTGTCTGATCTGTTATTTGTTGTGTTCATTGGGTGAGTGTTTGTTTGACAACAAGCAGTCAACCAACCATCAACAGCAACTGTAACCATGTCTATGTCTACCGATGACACCCCCGATGCGCCGCCCCCTCCTCCGCTCGACCACGCCCACCATCAACCACCACCGCATATCCGCACCTTCCACAAGAAACTGCAAAAATCCCCTCTCGATGATGCCGACATCCTCGACTTCGCATCTCCTTACATCTCTGAGCACCATCGGAAACGGCTAAAGCTCTCGCGAACGATACCGGGCACACGAGCGGCGGAGGTGTTTGCACGTTTCGAGGACGCAGTCGGCCCTGCTACTGAACACGACAAAATCAATAACACGAAAGACATACCGATCTATACTCACAGCTCTGTTCCTGGTTCGTCTCTCTCCCCCCATCTCTCCGCCTCGCTGACAAACCTCAGGACTCCTCCTCGTTCCCTCTATCTTCCCAACCCGCACGCAATCCTGCCTCCTCACATCGCTGCTAACCCACGCTCTCACCGACACGCAGACGCACTGCACAAACCTGCACGCCTTCTACACACTCCCGCATCCCTTCCACTGGTTCACAACTCCGCCAACTACGTCTCTACCGCCGCTCACGGAGCTGCACAAGCCACTGACAGTAGCGCAGGCGCTGGGGAAGAAGCTACGCTGGATGACGCTGGGGGGACAATACGACTGGACAGCAAAGCGTTATCCCGACTCTCCGCCGCCGCCGTTTCCACAGGATGTGGCGAAGCTGGTCAACGGGCTGTTTGTGGATGTGACGCCGCAGGCCGCGATCGTAAATCTATACTCACCCGGGGATCAGTTGGCGCCGCATAGAGATATTGCGGAGAGCGTTGGCAGGGGCCTGGTTAGTATTAGTGTTGGCTGCGCAGGCATATTTGTGATTGGCTGTGCGGATCAAGAGGAGGTGCTGGCCATCCGGCTGAATTCGGGCGATGCGGTGGTGATGCGTGGTGAGTCCAGATGGGCGTGGCATAGTGTGCCAAAGATCCTGGCGGGAACGTGTCCTGAGGAGTTAGAGGAGTGGGATGGAGGCTGCGAGCACTGGAAGGCGTGGATGAAGGGGAAGAGGATCAATTTGAATGTTAGGCAGATGTGGGATTAGGTGGTGGTAGTAGAGGTCCAAGTTATTATTAGATCTCCGATACAGGGTACAGTCGAGGGTCTAGTGCTTGGAACTCGGATATAGAAGAAACGCGCGGAGTGTGCGCGGATGAATTCGGAGTGAAACAAAACAAAGTATCGACAAACTCGATAGCGATGTGTCCTAGACGTTGACAACCAACTGCTATCGCCTCAAACTGAAGTGATCTCTCATGACACGCCCAACCTCAGTGTCTGCCCTGTACATTCCGTTAAGCGCAGCTATCTCAAGCTAGGCGCTCGAGCATGGGCGTGTCCATTCACTTTTCCATTCTGATTGGATAACTAATCGTTCGAAGCCTTAAGGTCATACGATCCCGAGGCGGAGAGATATATTCGCCGTGACTCGGCTGCTGGTGCTGGTGCACTGCCTCGAATGGAAGTGGTACGTCGAGGGAGTCGATGTTGTGATGTAACGCGGGTTTAAAGATAGACTGGACAGACAAGGGGGGGGGGTGTTAAGGCAGATCACTCAATGCTGTGATACGAGACAGCGAACTTACGACGCTACCTCCACCTCTTCTTCTCCTTCTCCTTCTCCTTCTCTCCTTTCTCGACAGAGAAAGAAAGCGATATTACACTTCACTTGTTTAAGCCAGATCCTACTGTATTCACAACTCAACACTTGTCGCATTCACAACTACCTAAACGGGCATCACCACCGCCATGCCCCTTGACGAGAACTTCCCAAGTACCTCCCCTCCCCACAATTCCGCACACACAACTAACCCCCCAGCCTACCACTTCATCTACGCAGACTCCAAATCCCCCTCCCCAACCACCACCCATGTCACCTTCAAATCCAACGGGTCACCCTCCCAGCAACTCTATACCCTCACCCGCGCGACCTCACCACCAAACACCTACACAATCTCCCTTCACGACGCGCACTTTCCATCAATAACCTACGGCACCCTAACTAGCATACTCACCTTCGTCCCCTCCGCAGACTCTGCCCCGCGCGTCGTCCTACCAAAAGAGTTCACAATCCACCTCTTCGCCCCAGACTCTTCAATCTCATTCACACACCACCACTCAGCGCTGCGGGGGAGCTACTGGGAGTTCTCTTTGCCCAAACACTCATTCCCGCCTCCGAGCCAAAGCGCGTTGGACGCGACGTACACGCCGCCGGTCACCGACACACTACGTTTCCGCTGGCGGAAAGAAGGCGGGATGTTATCTCGCTCACAGCTACGGTGTTCATTAGTGTCCGGGGGCGATGAGCCGGATATTGCATTGGCGATGTATGCGGGGGTAGGGGATAAGGCGGGCCGCGGGGAGTTGGTGGTTTATGAGAGTAATTTCCGAAGGGTTGATATGGAGGATCTTAGGGGTCTGGAGATGGTTATACTCCTGGGCGCCAGGGTCATAAATGATGTGTGGTTTTTGCCGACGGCGATGATCTTTAATGCCCCGGATATGGGAGGGAAACAAAGAGGGAGAGGCGCGAGTGTGGGTGCAGCCACCACCCCCAACCCCGCTCCTGCACCACCAGTGGTTGTGTCCCCTCAGCAACAACAGCAGCAGCAGCAGCAAGCTGTAAATGGGGGAACGTTCGCGCAGCGATTCCAAAATCAGCAGCCGCAGCCGCAATACCAACACCAACATCAACACCAGCGCAGCGTACCTCCAGTAGACGAGAATCAACGCCACCTAGCCTCAGAGCAGCGGCGCAACGCAGAGGCTGAGAAACGCCGTAAAGCCGAATCCGAGCAACGCCGCAAAATCGAAGCCGAGCAAGCCGCGATTCGGCGCATGCTTGCAGAAGAGGAGGTGCGTGAGAAGGCACGAATCGACGCAGAAACTGAGCGGCTACGTAGAGTCTATGAGCACGAGCAGAATATGCAGCGTCGGGCCAGCCATCCGCAACGGAATCAACCGCAGAGGGTGCCACAACATTCTCACAGGACCCAACAACAGCCACAGAGATTACCACAGCAGCCGCAGAGGCCAAGTGTTGTTGGTGGCTGGTATAGTGCACCCGGCGGGTTGGCGGTGCCTAACAACACCAGTGCCAACAGTAATGGGAAGAGGCTGGATAATAGTAGCCGCAGGAAAAGCTTTTTGGGATTGAGCTTTGGCAGCAGCAGGGGTAGCGGGGGTGATGTACCAGCGTCGACGGCGCCGAAAAAGAAAGGGAAGTTGGTGAAGAAGTCGAGTAGTATGTGGTAACTGAAGGTATGTGGGGTCATGGGATATGTGAAGTGGAGTGTTGTCAAGAATGGATACGAAATGGACATGGACATGGATATGGGCATGGATGGGAATTTGTCTCGTGCCCAGAGAGCTACAGCGAGACGAGATGAGAACTGAAAAAGGCGTTATATATGCATACATCCGAGGTGTTTTTATATTTTCTATTCTGGCATGGAACTGGATGGATTCATGCGGCGTTTTGATAACTATTTACATGCATTATATACTCCATTGCATTCTTTTCTTTTTGTGGCCGATGGCCCGAATTTTAGATTTTTCTGTGCTTGGGGCGAGTGGAATTGGAATACGTTGAGATGAAATCAATTAAGCAATGTTTGAGAATAATGTTGCGGCGATGTTGCGGGTAGCGAACTGCTGAGTGATAGCCAGTGATGCGATGGGTTGTGATGAGTGATTACCGCGGCCCGGATTGATCTTGCATGTTCTATATGTTCAAACAAGACGCTGTGAGCTCGTGTGAAAGCAATGACGGTGCGGCCAGCGAATGGAATATGTGAGTGATATGGTATGAACCACAGTGATTGCACCGTTAGTCTCGGGACGGGACGTGACGGGACGGGAAATCTCAGAACGGATCCGGGGATACCTCATCCTTTGGATATCACAATCTTGTCGTCCCAGAGCCTGGAGGAGGTCTTGCCCAGGATCCCAGGATATCGATAACATATTAATGGGTTGGGGTAGCGCTAGCTTCATCGATTGTTAACCTCTTTACTGCGTATAGGGATTATTAACTTCAAATGCAGAGTAGAAATGGTACCGAATATGTTCATCCAGTGGTCCAAACATGATACCGACTGATGATGGTGATCAAGTACCCGAAGGATGGTCAGATTGCTAGCCAAGCACACACAATTTTGAAGTAATGGGTACATCCAATATGCTACCAGAGAGCTAACAATTCTGGTCAAACATTACCACAGGTCGAAAATTACACAAAGATACTATTTCAACAGATGAGATATTGACTGTCAGATGAACCCAAGGCTTTGTAGAGGCACTGCAGCAGAGATGTTAACATACACCTACAAAAGATACCACGGAATGACTTTGAACCCAGTGTAATAATGCAGGTTTCGAAGATGTATGACCGAAAATCAATTATAATATGACTACTGCCTATAGAGCGATAAACAAGGATATGTGGAGTCTTACTGTTTTTAGTTGCTGGAACGCGGAACGGTGAAAGTAAATCTGGGAAAATACACAGTATTCTTCTGAGGCAGGGATGGGCCTGGAACGCTGCAGTTCGGAACGTTGAACGGAGACATGGCGCAGAGGTAAAACAATGGGTGAGACTTGGCCATGGACGCGTTTTGTCTACATATACGTAAGTAGGGGGAGTATCCCCCCGCACTTGGTTGAGAAGTGTCAAAGACCGTTCAACCCCACTAGTGACATGATTGTCCAGCTGCTCCAGAGCATTCGACAAGATATCCAACAAGTGCAACAAGATATCCAGCGAGCTCCCCCACCTAGCTGGCCATCCGGAGGGGGAGGGGAAATCGGGCACTGCCATACTCTAGTTATAGTGAATGCAGAATGATTAAAACAAACAAACAAGATATCCAACAAGTGCAACGAGATGTCCGGCATATCCGTGCGGAGTAAGTAAACCTTGTGGTTTTTGTTTTGGGTAACGTTCTGTCTAACTCCTAAATAATTCCAGGCAAGACTTGCTGCCAATTAAGCTGTAAAACAGCAGAGCCCGTGAGCGCGAGCACTTCAGATATCCACAGGGAGTAGCAATTGCCTATCCTCCGTTGCCACGAACTCGCACATATGACAAGTAGGTTCACGGGTCAAAGTACTGTTATCCAATGCTTACAGATGGGGAGTTGTCGAGTGTCAGGCCGCTGCCGCCCATTGGAGCTGCAGCCATTCCCACAATCTGGTCGGCGATAGGCGTAGACAGGCCGCAGAGTACTTGAAAGTCCCTTTGGTTTAAGAGCTTGTGAGTACTTGGATGTTTATTGGCCACGGGATGTACACTCATATGCAGTTTAGTCACGCAGGGCGAATCGGAAAGGAGGTTTATTCCGCCGAGTGGGTGTTTTTGCATTTGCTAGACGGCGATGATTGAGGTTTGATTTGTTTGGCGAGGAACAAGTATAGAATGTTTTTGTACGGGTACTTTTTTTAAATTCAGTGGAGCCAGAGGCGAGGGCAATATAGTGACTGTGGCTCGAAGCAGCCACTCCCAGCAACTAAAGACCCTTTGCGAATCAAAGCTTCATTGAAAAAAGCTTGAATTTGTTTACAAAATTCTCCCAGGAAGTCGGGGAAATCCCCCTCCCTATATTATGGCAGGCAAAAGTAGAGATGATGAGAGCAATTGAAGAAGGGAAACCCTGTATCTTTACCAGCGCTATTAATTATCCGATAACCCAAGGTCATCAGTTATCCGGTGGGTCATCATCTATCCGGGTCATTGAGAAACACTCACGGAGTCCCGGGCCTTGCAAAATTCATCCCGGGATACTCATCCTGTGGATCTCTTCGATCCCGGGCTCATATCCCTGGACGGAACCCCAGGATAATCCGTCTCGTGACCAACACTAGATTGCACGGTCCACGTACTGTACGTAGGGACCCAACCAGCTGGCCAGGAACAGTTACCATCAATTGCGAGAGGTCGTAGAGGAGTTGGATACCGGTATGACGTTAGGGGCTAGGGACAAGAACAATCCCAATTATTTCAGCGTTTCAACAGTAGCCAGGAGTAAAGCGCCCCAAAGCTTTTCCTCAACTTATATCATGGCAACCTTGTGGGTGTGTACTCTACATCAATCGCTAGCTCGGATTATTTTGCCGTCTTGACAATATGGAATTCGAATTGCATCTTGTGTCGGCGAGAAGAAGCATGTATGGCTCAGCACTTAACGCCATGAAATCGAACAGAAAACAGTACCATGTGTGCAGGTAGCCCATTGAATCACGTGAGAAGATAATGGAATAACGTCGTGGTAGGTCCCCACAATATAGTATGCCTGGAGCTGACTGCACTGGCTGCACGAACGCAAACGGAACACATTACCGTCCAGGTGTATACGTATAACCAATCAATCCACGACCATCAAATGTCAATTCATTCCTTTCTTGTTGAAAGTCTGGTTGTCTGTTAGTTTGAAACTCTGAACTGTGTATCGTGATATCGTCATGTCCACACATTTACAGTCAAAATAGCCGTCAACATCAAGAACACACTGATAACGACAACTCTTCATATACCGTCTCGCCATGTCCTTTCCTACATTTTTCAAAGCACACGAATATGTCTCAATTCAGCAAGAACCCACTCACACACCCCTGCAGGTCGTCCAATCGGCCATAAGTACTGCCGGCGCGGACCCATGCCCCATGCAAAGGTTTCCACCTTCATATATGCCAATGACGGGTCCGCCGTGGTGGCAGCAAAGATTACAGGTGTCATGGAAGGCGGGAAAAGGAAAGACGATGCCCCTTATTTCACCAACAACGAAGGTATTCCGTAGTCGGACGGCGCGCATTCCAAAAATGTTGGCGATATCCCATTAGTGAGCGATACATTTTTGTTGCAGAAGCAGCAGACCTTCAATGGCGCCAAGACGCTGGAGAGTATGTTTGATATCTTTGTTCCGGCGAGGATGGGTATGCTAATGCAGCGATAGGAATAGTTCATCCTGCTGGTTCGGGTGCTTTTGGATACTTCGAGGCCACACATGATGTCCCATCTCACAAAGGTAGATTTCAGCTCTACTGTGAGACGAGTTTGGTATTGATATGGCACAAGGCTGGTTTCTATTCCAAGGCTGGGAAACGTACACCGGTCTTTGTTCGTTTCTCCACCGTCACCTTTAGGCGCGAATTTCCCGACTCGGGTCGCAATCCCTGTGGATTCGCCATCAAGCATTATACCGAGGAAGGAAACTACGATGTGGTTGTGAAAAACAACAACCATCTATAATTCCTCTAAAAAGACTGACATTACTGCAGTCAATTGTTTATTTATGGCTAGCTCCTACCCTTCCATCAACTCCTCCGGCCCTCTCCGCAGCGACGCAAATACCTGTGGAAACCTACACTACGTCCCAAACAGCTTCGTCAACAAGTTCCGTCTGGATTGTGCTGAAACCTCATACGCCGTCGCTGACAACATCGTTTCCCGCCAAGGCCACAGCTACTTAGAGGGCAGGCTGAAAGAGTATGACCAAGCGCGGGAGCTGTACACACGCGTAATGAGTGAGCAAAATCAAAAGGATCTGCACTACAACACTGCTATTACATTGAAGCTGGTGGATTTCTCAGTCATTTAGGAGAACTACCTAGCGCAGGTCTATAATATCGAACCAGGGTATGCGAAGGCGGTTTATGACTTGCTGCTGGATAAAGGGTTTGGGTTCAGTGTTGTGCAGGAGAAGGCGAAGAAATTTAGGCCGTTTTCGCAGAATCGGGTTAGGATGGGATCGGTGCCGGGGATGCAGACGTATAATATTAGGTAGGCGGTCCGGGTCTTGGTTTAGGTGACGGGGGCTGTGGTTTGTCGCAAAAGTAGTTATCAATGTTGCCTCCCTTCACGGGCATCCGTACATCGTCATGCTCTAGAACTGGGCTCACACATAAACACCTAAACCCAAGGCACAATGGTATCTAGGAGCTGAGATGTGCGGGTCAATGACCTAGTTACGTACATGCCCCCTTTAGCTTGTACGTTTGGCCCGTTGTATGTTGTGGAAATCCCCTAAAAACCTTCTGTCTGCAAGACAATCGTGTGGCGGCGTCAGTTTCCATCTTCGTACTCGCCCTATTGCTTCCCCCAGTCGTAATGCCCCTTTAATTCATTCTAGTCGGGCCCATAGGAAGACGCAGACAGAGTCCCCTCCGCTGTTATGATTACGAATGATCACTTCACAGTAATACTGACCGCTCAGTGAGCCCTCAAGAGATATATCTATGCCGCACACTCTATTTTCTAGAAAACACAGCGGCCTACGTATATTTGTGTATGTATACTTTAGGCATATAAACAATTTATAGTGTTGCAATAGTGAGAGAGAGAAGTATAGTGGCTTAATAAAGTCTATCTACGTGGGAGCTTGTATGCTCTTATATACGGCATTCAGAGTATGCCTTGTACGCATACATGCGCACTCAGCTGGCATCTCCAGCTGAGTCGTCAGCCCGATGATATCATGATCCATAAGCCTAACAAAGGGCGGTGATCCATATATATAACACATAGTTTTTAGATATTGCGAGTGATGATCTGTGAATTAAATTACGAGAGTATGGGAAGCGATATATTTTACCTTCAAAGCCTCCAGGTTTCTTTCCAAAATCATAATAATACGTACTAATCTTAGGTATACATAAAATATCCATACGTCGATGAAGAAATACGATATCAAATTTACCCTTAGGCCGAAACAAGCTTGGGAGACATAAATATACGTCCGAAAGGAAGAACCCGATATCTCTCGCCTACACTACGCTACATTTATCATTTCCTCTCCGGCTTCTTTCCATACGCAATAAAACTACACCTCGTCAGCTACCTATCAACATTCATCCAAAGAGGAACACTCACAACAAATTATACACATGATGATTCTTATTCGTAATATCCTTCCAAGCGCCAGCACACAGAGCCTTCGCACTTTCCGCCTCCATTCCGAGGACTCTGGTAAAAATCGCCATACCTGCACAGCCATTAGCCTCCACCCGTACCTCCTCTGCAGCGACATACTATAAGCCTCCAACCCCGCCTCAGCATTCAGCATCACCATCGCTCCAATCTGCTTCATCTTTCTCTGTCTTGGCCACGGCCCAAACGGTTGCTTTACGCTCTCAACAACCACATCGACGAAACCTGCGGTCTCTAGCTTCTCTCGCAGCGCCGCCGCTGATGCCTGCGGTCGCCCCATCAACATGAACGCCTCGTCCATCTTGTCGCAGTAGTTCCGGGACACGGTGCCCACCGTGTTGTCGTCCGAGAACCCGGACATCCCCATCTCTGCTAGCTCGACGTAGGCGCCGGGTTTTACGCAACTTGGGAGAGTCAGCGGACATGGGGAGAAGGGGGGGAGGGGAGGAACCGGTAGATCTCGGATAAAAGTTTTGGCCAGTCGCTAATGGCCTGGTATAGGTTCCTCGAGTGGATAAAGTCGAAGGAATTCTGTCCCCGTCAGTCAAGAGGCGCTCGCAATAATGGTCGTTGGGAAAGCGTACAGGCGCAAACGTCCAGTCCTTTTCTGCATCGTCGACCTCGAATTTACAGTTTGGCGGCACCCAGGCGGGTTGTATCGGGCTGCATTCTTATTAGCCCCGTCTCGCGCCCACAGAATCACCCCCACCTTAAATCTGTCCCCACCACCTCCGCGCTCGGATATGTATCCGCCGCATCAATCGCCCATATCCCAGTACCGGTGCCGATGTCGAGGATCTTCTGCGGGGTGTCGATCGGTGCGAGATGTAGTTTTCCGCCGAGGAGCTGCAGCATGATTTCGTGATGCATATCCAGACGGTCCTGCTCCTTCTCATCCGTCGGCATCAGGTTCTTGTCGACGCCGAAGTAGGCATGGTAGCGGCGGCCTTGACTCTCATCAGCGATTGGTAGAGGGGGAAGGGGGAGGGAAAACCGTTCTCGAAGATGTACTCATTGACGGAGGAGCTGAGGCTTGCCGTTGAGGTATCATAGCCAGAGGATGCGTAGTCCTCATTTTCTTCGTTACTTAGCTGAGAGGTGTTAGTGCTAGTAAGGGGGGAGGGAGCGGGTGATATACCACGGCCGGGTCAACCTCGAGAAGTTCACCGTGGTATGGAGCGGTGTCTGTCATTGTGGATGCGGTTGTCGCTGCACAAACTGACCGTGCGGTGTATTTAAACTACGTAGGAGTTTCTGCTGCCCCAGCCCCGCAACCGGCGGTAAGTCCGTCATTGCCATGGTATGTACATAGATATGAGCAAAGTTATGCGAATTGGGTTCTATTTTGCCGGGTGCTTGCTGTGTTGCGTTGGCGTGCATATATCATTTAAGGTGATTGAAATAACTTCAGGGACTTGATTCTGACGGTTGATAGTGTGTGGGGGTCTCTCAAGATGCATTGAGATCTTGAGTCTCCTGCCAAAAATTGACGCCCGCAGCGTATAGCGGTAGTTGTGAGATGTAGTAGGCTACAAGAACCCCGCCACAACTCCCGCGCCGAACTGAATAACTGAATATTCACTATTGCGAAGGGTCCCTGACGATATCAATCAACTGGAAACAGAGCGCTTCGCACCGATTTTGAAGAAAGCCCCGGGTTAACATTGTTGTGGCCACATATCCGCGTGCTACGCACGTATTCTCCGAGCATAGAGTAAAGTAGGAATATGCCGGCGCTTTTAAGACTTGTTCCTGATCCCAAAATGGAGTGGAGGCGTAAACACCTCCAATGCCTGCAGAATTGCAATTAGAGAGCAGCTGATCCACAAAATCCCACAACGCAACGAGATCCTAGAAAGAGGATGGAGAAGCGTGTAGATAGCACATTCCCACGCGTTACGTATAAGTGCTTTGTTAGTATTCGCATTGTTGCTGGCAGGATTAACTAGACATATACTTACGTGCAAATTCAATTTGCTGGTAACGAAAATAAGATATCAATGTGACTGCACCCACCGGCTAAACCGAATCTCGATCCTTTGGGTTCTGATACTCATCTAAAGTCATAGATACTCATCGCCGACGCACCAAGTTGGTACAACCTGGACTTTATCACTGGTGTATAAAATCAAGCATTCGGGCTTCGCCGAGCTCACAGTCTTGCCCGCCAATCGCGCTTGCGCAATTGCGCGACAGTGATCTCACCCGAAGATGCCGTATCTTGCATACAGATAGCGAGCAAAAGCAACTTCTTCCTTGAATAGAAGCCGCCACGGTCTAGTTCAAGGAAACATAGAATTGCGCTTAGTTGCTGACCTTACTCCGCTAAGGCTCACATGAAACGCAGCAGAGTTAGGGTTTCATACTTGATTTTTCGACGAGTAGGCAACCGCCATGACTGCGTTGGAGTTCGTAGGAGCAGGTGAATACTACGTAGCCGAGCCCCGAGAAGCGGGAAGCGGTGGCGTCATTACAATCGAGAGTGATAACTCATGACCACGGCAGCTGCGCGAAGAGTATAACCTGACCACAGCCAAAACACGAAAGCTTGAAAGTTAGCTTAAAGGTTAAGCTCGCACCCAGCATGCCTCGTTACTCACCCCAAAGTAAAGCTAGGTACGAGACTACTTGAGGGTTGTTCCTACTGGGCTCTCTGGTCATTACACCACCTTCCGTCAACCTTGACACTCCCCGTCAATCATCACGACTGGACGACAAGTTTCAAGCACATCACAGCCGTACATCAGGTTCGGACACTGCTACTCATCACTCTCATCATTCTAGCTTTCGGCTAACTTCGGAAGCAACATCCGCTCCTGCTACCACCAAGCCGAGCATGGCTTTTCGAAGGGACCTCCAGATCACCGACTTGCGACCCAGCCACAACAGCAGCTCGTGTTCTTTCTGAGTGCTCAATTGGAGATTTCATCACTTCCCCGGCTACGAACGAAGCCACCGCCAGACTCGAACTCATCAGCCAATACACTTCGTACAACCCTCAGCGCTTAGCCAGAGTCTCTTTGCCAAAAGAGCAGGAAACGTGGAAAAGCTGGTTGTTTGTGGTAGAGTACTGTACCGAGCGTTAAGTTCTGTACGTCACGCACCACAGAGGGCCCGTCCGAAGAGATTTTATTGCGGCTTTAGCACGCTCTTGGGCATTCGGTATTGAAAACATTTGTCACGCTCGAAATCTCGTACGAACCTTGACACATGACACTTGGTAATGTAGTGAATACTTGTCGGTTTCAGAAGGCCCGGGACTAATGTGGACAGCCAGGGCGGGACCATCATAGGCATCGGCAATGCCTGTCCAGGCGAACGGTTGCGCAAGATTAGACGAACCATCGGAAGAACTTCAGGTATCGCGAACGCCGCGGTTTTTTCCTTTGGACAAGACAATGACCGCAGAACTCTGCGCGATTGGAGATGAGGGCTCTGTCCTGGCGTTCTTGGGTTAGACACCCCTCAAACCGAATCTCATCATTCGTGTGTAAGCGATAATTCTGAAAGAGTTGCTCGCCGCTCCGCTCACTGCGTCATCGAAGAAATGTTGCCCCTCCTGTGCAGCTATCCAACGCGAACTCTCGCATGCCTCTGGACGGGTCGACAATTATCCCGTATATTGCAAACACGTTTATGGTTGCACTCTGCCGCTTGGTTTACCTGCTCAAGCCCGTAAACGCGTCATCGCGCATTTCGAAACGCTTTGAAGCCCTGCCTGGACGGAATCAAAGCTCGCTCGTGGTCGCAAAATTCGGCGGAGAGTGCGCCCATAGTCCAGTCTCGAGTAGCGAGTGTAACCTTCCGTCCTTCACTAGGTGGTCACTAGTTTAGCTGTATGTTACTAGCACGTGGGTAAAGTTCGCCTTTTAGTTCTTTCAGGTTCTGTTTGGCGGGGAGTTGGAGTTGGAGTCCATATCTTTCATGATAGCATTCCCATGTCAATTCACATCAGAATTTCTTGTCCGGCAGCAAATCATAGATCGCCCTCGCATACCTAGAATGAATAGGCCCATCAGCTCTCTAGAAAGCTGCAATCTATGGCCTCCTGGCCGAAGCGAGAATAGCAGGGCAAACCCGAGTAAGACCAGGCCATCATCTCCATACTCATGGACTTTGTCACCGCATATAGCTAAATCTATCCCCTGGATCGTAACTTTGGCATTCCCGGCCCATTTGTTTATTTGTTTTATTCATATTGTATTCACTCTTACTAGAGTATGACAGCCAAATTCCCCTCCACCTCCGGGTGAGCCGGTCAAGGTGGCAGAGATATTCTCGGCCCGTTTGGGCATGGCAACCGACTCCCCCCACCTGCAAATATTTAGCGATGCAACCACAACTCTGTGGGGGTGGCCTGGGAGCATTATAAACTTACTTTCTTATGTCTTGAGAGCATTTTGCCAAAAATTAAGGACTGTACAGGAATGGGATGCCGATAAAAAGTGCAGTTTTTGTTGGGAGGGTTGTCTCAAGATCAGCTCCCCAAAAACTCGAAAATGTCACTGCACTGCCCAGATGGACAACTCTGCCCATAATACCCTAAAATATCCTTCAAGCTTAGTGCTAAGGACATGCTCTGAAGTCCCAATATCATTGCACACAAGGAATTCCATCTGCAATGTGCCCAAGAGTTGAGGCTCAGAGGGGGATACCAATACCCATCGCACAGCTCTCATAGTGAACAAAGCCAAAACCCACTTTGTCAAATATCAAAGAGGGCATATCTTTACCCCTCAGCCAGAGCTGGAGTTGTGGGCAATTTTCAGTACACCTTGAGAAGGGAAAGTAGCTGAGATGGTGGCTTTGCCAGCAGGAAAGCCCAGCCAGAAATACCAAATCTCCACCCAAACTTTGCTAAGCATGTTCAAAATGCAAGTAACTGTGGTGTCTCAATAATGAAAGACATCATTTTGTGGAATACAATCACCTGTAAAGGAGAAAGGTGGGTAGTGGTGCATAGACATGGTGTGGGTTGCCAGTTCAGAGAGCAAATTTTGATGGGGCAGTAAGACTTACAAAGTTACATCACATATAATTTACAATTCACTTTGACAGAAAGTTTTATTTGCTACTAAAGAAGACTTGATAAAAAGGACGGCCTCTGATGATGATTTTTGGATGTGTGGTGAGGTGGTTGCGCGGGCAGCCCATATGGGCTGGGAACCGTTATGATCCAGGGGATAACTTCCTCGTCATCGCTGTCGGCTCCCCATGCACAGGAAATATCCCAGCATCTTCCCACCAGTACCGGCTTCTCCAGTTTGGCGCTTCCATATATCAATACCTTAATGGTCAATTCAAAGGAGTGGGAAGACGTACGTTTGAGCAGTAATCACAGTCGCTGACCCGAAGTGTAATCTCCTGAGTGCTGCAAGCCGCAAGCACTGGTGCCGCCAAATAGAGCTCGCAGTCTCGGGAAATATTTCTTGGTTTAAAACCTGCCACGAATTGCTTCTTGATGTGGAACCCAGACATGGCTATATATTGATTATATGGTTGACTCAGGGTCTACACCAAAATTCTAGCCGGGTACAGTCATTCTCATGTGTGTTGCATATTCAGGTCTCAGCCAGAGATGAGTCCCGTATGGCCGGAGTGGAAATGTCTTGTATGGCCGGAGCGGAGATGTCTTGTATGGCCTACTGTTAGCAACGGGTCCGGGTAACCCGCTGGCGGTTCGGGTTTGGACTGGATACACGGTTCGGTTTGGTTCCAGAACCGTCCAAAAACCCGACCGGCAGCTTCTTGGCAGGCCAAACCCGTAACCGTACCCGTCAACCCACGGGTTTTGCCGGGTTTGGCTAGACCCGTCGGTTCGAATCTCCGGTTCTCGTTTTCGGGTATTTCTATTTATGGTCGCGTTCAGATATCCTACGGTTATGTGCAAAATATTAATATTGGTATATTATTGTCTTTTTTAGTTTTATTGGCTGTCATCATAATCAATATAATCAGACAGACGCTCCCTGCTACATCCTGAATTTGAGTGTGAACAATCTTTTGTCTTGCATCATTAGTAAGATTTGAGGTAAAGAACAGTCATATTGACAGTTAAGGCAGTTGACAAGCCGCAAATGGATCAGTTGGCTCCTACTACTGCGCTGAAAACATTTAGTGAGCTGATGGAGATACATGATAGTGTCCACAGAGCATCGCAATGCCACAAGGAACTTCACGAGCTGAAATTAGCCATTTGAGATTCGCACCTGGGAAACCACAGTTACAATTAGCCATATCGGCTCTCACACCCGACGCGCTACCCAATTGGTTACCAATTAAGACATCATAAGCTGTTAAACCCATAAGCTTTTACCCCTGCATAGAACTTCTCTAGAAAATTACAATACAGGAATTGGATTCCTATGAACATATAGTACTGGCTCGTTTGTCATCTGAATACTACCTGTACAATGTGCGGTTATTGACGACATCTCTCCGCGAAAAGTAATTCGTGAACCTTGTTTGCTCCGTGTCGGCATTTTTTGAATTTCAGTGACCAAATTGTGACACATGATAATTTGTCTGTGCATGAGCAAGGGTCGTATGTGCCACACGAACGTTCAAGACTCCAAACTTAGTTGATTGACGCTCGATCAACATGATATCGTCATGCCTCTTACACGTAAGTCAGAACGCGCAATGTATATTGAAGACAAAATTTACTAACAAAATATAGGTCAGCGATGGCATACGTGTCATAGAAGGAGCGGTCAATGCGTAACCCGAATCTGTAGGAATGACCACCAGCACGTAGCATTCAACCACAAATCCAACTACATAACTCTGCTTTCTGACCCGGTGCACATAGTCAACATTTTGCAAATTGCTTATGGTAGGTCATGGGAATCGAGGAGAAGCAACTGGATAAGGTAAAATATGCAAATTGGGCTATATTGATGAAACATTAGTATATGGATCAAAATTCGGTAAATTGCCAGCTGAAAGCGCTGTAATGTGACAGCGCTACATTATCCATTGCTTATAGATCATGTGCATCAGTGGATCAGAAATTGACACGCCACAAACTTATTTGGATGCAACTGAGTATTCATATAAATTGTACCTTGGCTGCCAATAATGACTATATGATTATTTATACAAAATGATGAACTATACAACAACAGTTAAGACATATTTATGGTGAGCGTCAATGGAGTGTCAACGATTATTGGTCTTGTAAGTAAGTTAATTCAGATGTGAGTTGCTTACTGTTATTCATAACAAACGTATTGGCTGCTGTAATATGCAAAAGAATACGCGATACGGTTACCGCACCATGTTGACGATGAGTGTCAATGGAGTGTCAATGATTTTTGGTCTTGTAAGTAAGTTATTTGGGAATCAATTTGCTCGCAGTTATACATAACCAATGTATTGGCAGCCTTGATAGGCGAAAGAGAAAGCAATCTGGTAACAGCCCCATTCTGAATGTGAATGTCAACAGCGAGTCAACAATTTTTGAAGTTGTAACCAACTTAATTGTGAAGCGATTGGCTCGCTGTTATTCATAATCAACGTATTATCTACCTTAATAGGCAAAGGAGCGTGCAACACGGTGACAGCCATATTCTGATAATGAGCGTCAATGGAGCGTCAACAATTTTCGGTCTTCTAGGTAAGTCAATTGGGAAGCAATTTGCTCGCCATTCTCTATACCCAACGTATCGGCAGCCTTTATAGGCCAAAAAGAAACCGATACGAGAACAGCCCCATTCTGAAAATGAGCGTCAACAGAGCGTCAACGATTTTGAGTCTTGCAAGTAGGTTAATTGAGACACAATTTCCTCATTGTTATCCATAATCAACATATTGGCAACCTTTATTGGCAAAACAGAAAGCGACATAGTCGCAGCGCCATTCTGAAAAGGAACGTCAACAGAGCGTCAACAATTGTGGGTGTTGCATCTTGGATAATCCAAGACCTGTGCGACGGCTTTTACCCATAATTGAAGTATTGGCCTCCTTTGTAGGCACTACGGTTAATGTCGATGTTGCTACACGTAAAAATCAGCGTCAACAGAGCGTCAACAGAGCGTCAACAGAGCGTCAACAGAGCGTCAACAGAGCGTCAGCAGAGCATCAACTATTTGGGGTATTGCATCTCATATAATCCAGGGACCAATCTACGGCATTTACCCATAATCAATGTATTGGCAGCCTTTGTGGGTAAAAGAGAAGGCGACATGGTCAGAGCCCCAATCTGAAAATAAGCGTCAACAGAGCGTCAACGATTTTGGGTGTTGCGTCTTGTGTCATCCAAGGGCTGTAGTACCGCTGTTATCCATAATCGAAGTATTTGCTGCCTTTATAGGCAATTTGGTTAATGTCCATGTTGCTTCACCTGATAATGAGCATGAACAGAGCATCAACAGAGCATCAACAGAGCATCAACAGAGTATCAACAGAGTGTCAACAGAGCATCAACAATCTTGGGTGTTGCATCTTGTATGATTCAAAGGCTGTGCTCTGGCATTCACCCATAATGAATGTATTGGCAGCCTTTGTGGGCAAAAGAGAAGGCGACATGGTCTCAGCCCCAGTCTGAAAATGAGCGTCAACAGAGTGTCAACGATTTTGTGTGTTGCATCTTGTGTCATCCAAGGGCTGTGCTACGGCTTGTATCCATAATCGAAGTATTGGTCGCCTTTATAGGCAAAATTGTTAATGAGGACGTCGCTTCACCTGACAATGAGCATCAACAGAGTGTCAACAGAGCGTCAACAGAGTGTCAGCAGAGCGTCAACAGAGCGTTAGCAGAGCGTCAACAGAGCGTCAGCAGAGCATCAACAGAGCGTCAACAATCTTGGGTGTTGCATCTTGTAGATTCAAACACTGTGCTACGGCATTTACTCATAATCAACGTATTGGCAGACTTTGTGTGTAAAAGACAAGGCGACATGGTCACAGCCCCAATCTGAAAATGAGCGTCAACAGAGCGTCAACGATTTTGTGTGTTGCATCTTGTATCATCCAAGGGCTACGCTACGGCATTTATCCATAATCGAAGTATTGGCTGCCTTTATAGACAAAATCGTTAATCTCGATGTCACTTCACCTGACAATGAGCGTCAACAGAGCGTCAACAGAGCATCAACAGAACATCAACAGAGCATCAACAATCTTGGGTGTTGCATCTTGTACGATTCAAAGGCTGTGCTACGGCATTTATCCATAATCAACGTATTGGCAGACTTTGTGTGCAACAGACAAGGCGACATGGTCACAGCCCCAATCTGAAAATGAGCGTCAACAGAGCGTCAACGATTTTGTGTGTTGCATCTTGTATCATTCAAGGGCTGCGCTACGGCATTTCTCCATAATCGAAGTATTGGCCGCCTTTATAGGCAAAATCGTTAATATCAACGTCACTTCACCTGACAATGAGCGTCAACAGAGCGTCAACAGACCATCAACCGAGTGTCAACAGAGCATCAACAGAGCATCAACAGATTGTCAACAGAGTGTAAACAATCTTGGGTGTTGCATCTTGTATGATTCAAGAGCTGTGCTACGACATTTACCCATAATCAACGTATTGGCAGCCTTTGTGGGCAAAAGAGAATGCGACATGGTCACAGCCCCAATCTGAAAATGAGCGTCAACAGAGCGTCAACGATTTTGGGTGTTGCATCTTGTGTCATCCAAGGGCTGTAGTACCGCTGTTATCCATAATCGAAGTATTGGCCGCCTTTATAGGCAATATGATTAATGTCCATGTTGCTTCACCTGATAATGAGCGTCAACAGAGCATCAACAGAGCATCGACAGAGCATCAACAGAGCATCAACAGAGTGTCAACAGAGCATCAACAATCTTGGGTATTGCATCTTGTATAATCCAAGGGCTGTGCTACACCATTTACCCATAATCAACGTATTGGCAGCCTTTATGTGTAAAAGAGAAGGCGACATGGTCACAGCCCCAATCTGAAAATGAGCGTCAACAGAGCGTCAACGATTTTGTGTGTTGCATCTTGTATCATCCAAGGTCTGCGCTACGGCATGTATCCATAATCGGAGTATTGGCCACCTTTATAGGCAAAATCGTTAATGTCGACCTCGCTTCACCTGACAATGAGCGTCAACAGAGCGTCAACAGAGCATCTTCAGAGCATCAACAGAGCATCATTAGAGCATCAACAAAGAATCAACAGAGCGTCAACAATCTCGGGTGTTGCATCTTGTATGATTCAAGGGCTTTGCTACGGCATTTACCCATAATCAACATAGTGGCTGCCTTTGTGGGCAAAAGAGAAGGCGACATGGTCACAGCCCCAGTCTGAAAATGAGCGTCAACAGAGCGTCAACGATTTTGGGTGTTGTATCTTGTGTCATCCAGGGGCTGTAGTACAGCTGTTATCGATAATTGAAGTATTGGCCGCCTTTATAGGCAATATCGTTAGTGACCATATCGCTACACCTGACAATCAGCATCAACTGAGCGTCAACACAGCATCAGCACAGCGTCAACAGAGTGTCAACAGGGTGTCAATGACTTTGGGTGTTGCAACTTGTGTTATCCGTAACCAGCGTATTGCCAGTCATCATTGGCAAAAGAGAAAGTTGTACGGTCACAGCCCCATTCTGAAATTGACCGTCAACTGAGTGTCAACTGAGTGTCATGAATTTCTTTTAATGCATATTGGGTACTGAAGGCATCACATGGATATTTGAGCTTATAATTGAACTATTGACCTCCTTCATAGTCAAAAATACTAATTAGTGAAGGAAAAACGTCAATTCAAATGTTGTTCATTTTGCAGCCTAGAAAACATGCATAATTGGATTCATGGATGTCGAGTAATCGATTTTGATTGAGTACTATTATCAAATAGCAAAGGCAAGTGCAGTATATGTATTTACAGATGGACCCGCTGGCGGACCCGCTGATGACCCACCCGATTCAGACGGGTAGGGAGATGTCGATTGAACCGTACCCGAATCGACAGTTCGGGTTTATTGACAACCCAGACCGCCAATTTGGCAACGGTTCGGTTCCGACCCGGACCCGGACCCGAAGTGACGGTCCGGAACCGTTGCTAACACTAATATGGCCGGAGCGGAGGTGGTTCGTATGGCCGGAGATGACTGTTGACTCTGATACGGGCTGATGGCATTAAGCTGTACTTGCACTCTCATATATATTGGCCTTATGGCCCTCTTAGATATATGACAATCAAGCTTCACTAAGCATCACAATTCAACAGGTTATGAGCCCAGCTATCACTACTATGTAAAATTCTCACAATCTTTCCTACGATCTCTTTCACAATCTTCAAAAGAGCCTCAAGAACCCTAAATTTCGTCACCGTAGCAACAACCGCATAAACAACACTAAAACTCAACAACATGATCTCACAATGTCTTCCTCTGAACCTGCCTTCAACAAAACCAGGTGGGGCGACATTCCTAAGCTCACTCACACCAAATACAACAAATGGAGAGATGACACGATACTCATTCTATCAGCCATGAGAGCATATGCAATCGCCACTGGAGATGACCCTGAACCGCAGCCTCTTGATTTCGACTATGATGACAACTATGATTGTTGGAAGGCTAAGGAAGCCAAAGTCGTGTCAATAATCAGACTTTCCTGTTCCCCTGAAGTGCGGCGTATAGTCAAGGGAATGAGAAATCCTCTCGAAATGTGGAATATGCTAGAAAGCAGCCTGGACACCACTGGATCTTACATCGGCAGACAAGACATCCTTCCCCAATTCCATGCTTGCCGACCTAAGAAGGTCGAACCACTTAAAGTGTTACGGGGGTGCTTAATGTAACGGGCGGGGTCGGGCGTAGGTGATATTGGTAACACTAATGTTATACTGAAAACGGGGCAAGAGGCTCGAGGTTCGTTTCGAGGAAATCAAGACAAGACAAGAGTCGAAACTATTTCAAAGTCGTAACATGCTTTACAAGAGAACGAGTAAAGAGAGAAGAAAAGGAAATCCTCCAACGCCCACGATCCTCTCTTTATATACAATTCGTCTGCCACCCCCGAACCATTCCTCATGCTCCGATGTACCATCCGAATCTTATCCTATGATCTTACACACCACTCCATCATTCCTTATCGTAACAACCACGCCACAACATCCGACGTCGCAACACCTCAGACCACTTCTTTTATCTTATTAAATTATACCTCCACCATCTCGCCGCTCCCTCCGCGTCTTCCAACGTCTCCGCCTTTCTGTAACACCATTCCTCCGACACCACCAGTAATCTTCCTTTCTTATCCCCAAGTATCTTCGTACCTGCCTGCGCCGTGACAGTATCCCCCCCTTAAGCTCGAGGTCCTCCGAGAGCATTTTCCAATGGTCCAGGCTTCCGGGGGTATCGTTGATGAAATTCCTCCACTGCTTGTAGCCCGTCAACAAACTTCGCTGGTTCCCAAGTAACAGAATCATAACCCGTCCATCGAACAAGGTACTGTAGCTAACTCCGATACATTCGGCTATCCTCAACTCCAGCTACCTGGTACTCTTCTTCGCCATCGACTTCAACAGGAGGGGGAGGCGGTACCACTTGCCCAACTAACGGATCTTCAACCACCGGATCTAAAAGAGAAACTGGTTGTACCCGATGAATCCGTATTGACGCAGGTAGCTCCAATTCATAAGCATAAGGGGACACCTGCTTCTGTACTCGAAAGGGTCCCAAGCGTTTCCAATCTAATTTTCGAGTCGGGCGAGTAGTTCGTACATTTCGTGCGTCCAACCATACCTTAGATCCGACCTGAATATTAGGTCCAGGAATACGTCCTCTATTTGCACCTTCTTCTTGTACTGCTTGGCTCCGCCTCATCTCCACCCTCAGGTGTTCATGAATCTGTTGCATCGCAGCCTGAACCTGATCTGCCTCCCAGCGTCGTTGATCTCGTT